>FLOH01000082.1_pt1 | contig 275814 bp, 287 predicted proteins | sample 756751 | NCBI WGS metagenome assembly FLOH01 (sample SAMEA4026879, study PRJEB14308) | marine metagenome | biome: coastal water; material: water | depth 74 m | reverse complement strand
TACGCTTGCATCAAGTGGAGTTAGGACTTTTTCTAAAGCAGTCATTAATTCCATAGGAAACTCTGATTGCTCACCTTTATGGTGTAAATTTTTTAAATCTTTACTAACTTCATTTAATGTTTCTTTTTTCATTAATCTAAATGTTATTATGCCTACTAATATTATTTGATAATCTATAGGATCATCACTGCTAGTCTCATCTTGTGCAAAAAAATCTTCCATTATCTCTAAATTTTTATCTAAGATATTAACGATATCTAGCATTTGTTTTTTTGCAGTTTTTCGATTAATTTTTTTGGTATAATCAATAAACTTATAGTTGTTATAAAAGCTTGCTATAATTTTGTAATGCTTTTGAATAAAATCTTTTCTTTTTTTAGCCTGAATAATTTTTTGCTTTATCAAATACGGGGTATTTAACTAAAGACGTAGTATGGAGATGTTTGCTGTTTTTATTAAATAAACTCTCACAAGATTTAATTTTTAATTTCTTATTTACTTTTAATTCGTCCAAGTATTTAACTAGGGTGGTTCTCATACTGCCTTTAAAGCTAGATAGATCTTTGACTTCTTTTAGTGATTTACCATCATTAATTACTTGAAAACTCTGCAGCATTTGTTGAAGTCCGGGGGTAATGCCTACAATCATTATTTTGGCTTTAGAATTAATATAATCAAATGGTGCATAGTAAATTTTAATATTGCCCTCTTTATTAATTAAAAATTTATTATTAGTAACGATAGATTTATTAATTTTTTTAAGAGCTTTGATTTGATTTAAATATTTAGGCATTTAATGCTTAACTAACCCAGAACCACAATTGATATAATTTTTTTCATTGTTATTTATTAGCAACAAGGAGTAGTTCTACAAATGCTTCATATGCCCAAAACGAGTTATTTTTTTTCCATACCATGCCAAGTATTTAAGTTTAGCGGTACCTAATATTTTAATAATTTTCAACTATTCTCCATTTATCGCTAAAATAGTAAGGTCATCCTTAATTATACTTTGTTCTTCATTCGACATATTTTGCAATGCACCAAACGCAGAAATTTCTATAAAAATATTTTCTAATTGTGTTGCAATATTGTGATCTTTATTTTTATTTAACAAATCTATTATGCCTTCAGCTTCAATTTTATTTCCCTCAAAATCTTTGCTTTCGCTTAAGCCATCACTGTATATATAAAATATTTTATCCTTTAATGATATGTTATTTAAAACACTATTTAAGTCAAAATTAATAGGCTGAACTCCAAGTGGCGGAATTTTGCCAGAAACATGTTCGGTAATTTTTTTATTCTCTGAAATTATACTTTCTGAATGGCCAGCATTAATAAATTCAAGATTTTTAGATTTTTTATCGTATACAGCAAATATTCCTGTTAAAAATTTTCCTGAACGTAAGTTATATAAATTATCATTTATTAATGACACGATTTCAATAAGACTCTTTTTTTCCTCAACAAGGATTTCAAACAAAGAGGTGACTCTTGCCATAATGAGTCCAGCATCTACTCCTTTGCCAGAAACATCGCCAAGAGTAAAAAAGATTTTATCTTCTAAATATTTAAAATTATAAAAATCACCAGAAACATCCAAAGAAGGTACATTTTTTGCTAAAAGAATATTTTCTTCATTATTCTTTGGAAACATTAGTCTTTGTACTCTTGTTCCTTTTTTAAGTTCTTTTTCTGCTGAACTTTTTCTATTTAAAAATTTTAGATTTGTTTTTTCAATTCTTTCCCATGCTTCCTTGGGTGTTAGCCCTTGTTCTTTTGCTAACACTATTAAGTCTTCCCAATTATCTATTTTCATTATTAAATTTATATTACCAAATTTAATTGATTATGAATTTTGTTATTTTGATACAATATGTTCTGATAGTGGAGCTACAACACCAATGATTGTGTCAATGTCTTGGTTTTCAACATTTAACTCTTCCAAGGTTTTTTTAAGATGTCCAGCAACCCCATTAAAATCTTCTTGAGATATTTTCATACCTTGATGAGCAGTTTTCATATCAAGACCAGTATATTCTTTTGGTCCACCTAAGGCTTGAGAAATGAAATTAGTTTGGTGTGAAATCAAGACTTTCATGTCAGAATTTGTAAAAAACTTTTTCAAATTTTCATCAGCCATAAGCTTTTGATAAAAGTTAATAACAATTTGACCAACTGTTTTTTTTCCACCATATTTTGCAAAAAGTGTTTGAGACATAATTAGAATTTATATTTATATTTATATTTTTTATGAATAGTTATTAACAATAAAGGGTAATCCTATAAATGCTTCATATGCCCAAAACGAGCATTCTAATCGGGTGTCTAGGTGACGGCAATGGAACGGTGTGGATGGGCTTGGAAAATAAAGGCTGAAGCCAGATTACTTAATAACGCTAACCCTACTATCCCTCATATAAATCCAGTAACAGTCCTCACAGATACGACCTGTCTTGATAGGGACATTACAATTTTCTAATGTGATCTCTGTTCTAATCCGTTTAACCGTTTCACAGTTGATACAATAATCATAGTTAAACTCTGGTATCTCAAACATTGCGATATCTATCTTGTTTTTAGCAAGCTTGTTTATGCTATCGAAATTAAAACTGGATAATAAAAATTAAAATTTTTATTCATAGGATAGTTTAGAATTTAATATAAAAAGTGAAGAAAAGAAGAAGATGAGAATTAATTGTAATAATTAAAACCAGGTGTAATTGGGACTACCACCTGGTTTTAATATTTTTTTAAAGGTGCTTTAAAAAAATCTGTGATTATCAGAAAGTTGGTCTGAGTTTTCGCTACCATGACCAGCTATAAGTCTTACTTTAATTCTTAGTTTTGATTGTTTCTGAGAAATTTGTATTTTAATTTTTTCTATTTCTTTAGAAATATTTTTTATTGCGCCGCTACCATCAGCTTTTTTATTGAGCAAATCCTTTTTTTTTATTCTTAGATCTTCTAGTTCAAAAAATAAAAGATCCATATTTTCTAAATATTCCATCCAGAGAAGTTTTTGTATTCCCGTTTTATTGTGAATAAATAATGCAATATCCTGGCCGCAATTATTGCAATTAAATCTTTTTTTGATTGTGTAATCTTGAATATTTTTAAAATTATTTTCGTAAGTAATACCGTTGGTTTTAATAAATAAAACTTTGCTACAGCATGGACAGCGTTTAATTATTGGAAATATCATAAATTTTATTGAACTATAATTATTTTAATTTTTCAATCTAATGAGCACCCAAAATGGGGGATCCCGGTGCGTATTAGGAACAACTTCAATACTATGATCTGTTTCTGTTATTGAATAAGGATTGTTATTTTCAAAAGGACTAAAACTATTCATAGGTCTAGAGCGAAACTTTTGTAGTTCAAATCGTTTAAATTTTTCTATCCTCTGCTGCGCAACTCTTTCCTCTGCAACTTTGATAGTCTCATCATTAATGGCTTTCACTTCACTATTGCTCAAGCGTCTTTGGCGAGCAGCCTCGGCTCTAGCATCATTAATTTGTTGTAGTCGAGTTGGGTAACGAGAACCGCCGGATCGCTTTTGTTTCCTTTTTTCCTTTGGCTCTTATGCAAGCAAGATATCCAAATTGCCAAGTGTACTACTTAGGACGAGGATAATAATCCGGAATTGTGCATTTTATTTGGTGCTTAGTAGAAATTCTAGATACCAGGAAGGAGAGACGGGATGAAAGATTTTTTTAGAAAGATAGAAACAATATTAAAAATTTTTGTGCTAATGGTTTTGGCAATTTTTGCTACTTCTATTGTTGTTGACGTGACTGACTCAGCCTTGGCAGGAATCATTTTTATAATTTGTGTAATTGTTACTTTTTATTATTTCAATTATTTACGCAAAAAAAGATTACGAGATTTTTTTCAGGGTAGGACGCTCGAGAATATAAAGTTACTAGAAAACCTTATAAAAAGTAATACATCCAAAAACCGTAGATCTGAGTTGGAGCATCTGAGGCTCGCGCATATAGAGTTGCTAGAATACTTTAGAAAAAGTGTTGATCCTAAGTATAGCTTCGAGTATATGGAATTGTCTCTAAAGATTGCAGAAATTAAAAGATTGCAGAAATTACCGATATCAGTATTGAAAAAAAGTAATGCAGAATCTATTAAGCAAGCGAACAAAAAACGATTCATGCGCAGAATGAAGTTGGGTTTAATAATTGTTTTCTTGCTACATTTATTTATTACAATTGCAAAAGCAGACCACGGTGGAGAAGGAAAGTTTGTTGTCATTCCATATAAGGGAGGCAAACCAAACAATACGGTAGAACTAACGGCCAAAGACAGTCGTGCAGTGGTAATCTTTTCGGGAGGAGGCCCCGGATTGTTTAAATGGACACCAGATCATCGAGCCAATGATTTTCCAACAACCGTTGCTGTAATGAATTTAAATAAAAAAAACATATCGGTATTGGTACCAGATTGGCCCTATTCATTAAAAATTAAACACAACAACAATCAAATGTACTGTGGCATGAGATGTTCTAAAGAAACGCAAGAGAGACTGTTAAATGTGTTAGACTATGCCAAAAAGAATTATCCTGGACAACCGATATGGCTTGTGGGCCATTCAAATGGCACCGTCACCATTGAATATTTTGCAAAATATTTGAAAAAGTTAAACAGATTATCTGATCTAAAAGGAGCAGTTTCATCAGGAACAACTCGAGAAACTCGCATTGATGTACCTGAATTGAGAGTAGCTTTTTTGCATCACAGCAAAGATAATTGTGAATTCACTTCACCATCCAATGCTAAACAGGCGTTTGCTATGCACAAAAAATGGCTGGGAGAAAATGCTACGATGACTTGGGTTGAGGGCGGCCACAATGGTGGCAAGTGGGACAATAGGGGTAAGTGTGTGGGTGGTACTCATTCATACGAGTTTGCCGAAGATGAAGTGACAGCTAAACTAGAAGCAATTATATCTAAAAAGTAATACAAAAATCTTAAAAGTTTATCCATAATATTCTTTCAGAAGGGCCTCAATTAAATAAGATTCCGTCCCAAATATATTGCTGAAGGTCGTTGATGTTCTAAAATTAATTTGCTATATCAAATGCGCTAATAATAAAGCGACTAATTTGTCGTTTGAAGTAGGCGCCCTCGTGGTGAAATTTGGTAGACACAAAGAATTTAAAATATTTTACCTGTAAAAAATTTAATCAATACTTATATATTTACTGATGCAAAAAAGAGGACAGCCTAAGATAGAGTTTTTTACAAAGTATACTGTGATTTATAAAGTGGCTCAGTATATGAAGCGTTATAACTACACCCCTCATAAAGCTTGGATGAAATTAACCAAGCATAGAGCTTTTAGAGATTTAATGATGGAACATTATAAAAATAGAGTATCAAAAGAATATTTAGTAAATAGAATTTGTACTGAAAAAGATACGCAAAAAGATTTTTATACAAATCATGTTAAAAAATTCCTTCAATCGAAGCTTGGAAGGGCATCTCTCAAGAAACGCGGTTTAAAGCTTTAACAATAAGGCTTTTTGAAAATAAGTACTCCGATATTTTTTCTAAATTTTAATTTAGCTAAAGCATAATTACAAAGAAAAGGAGTTATTATGCATAAAAAAACAAATGAAAGCTCATTGAATCATGATCAATTGCGCCAGCATTGTATTCAATTATTAAAGCAGTGCTTAACTAAAGTAAGACACAAATACGCCAAAGGTGGCAGCGTTGGGTCGTTAATGGATAACGGCAGAATCGATCAACCAATAAAACCCCTCTCGATGAGTCCGATGCAGACGATGCAACAGATGCGCACTTTGCTGTCTACCGGAGGAAAGGTGGATGATGAATCGCAGATTCTTTATTTAATCTCGGTCCTCGAAGGCGGCCACTTAAATCCTATGGAGCAACAATTGTTGTTAGAGCTGTATGACGATCTGAAGAAGTTGGGAGGTAAGACAAATGACTAAAGTTACTTCCCTCAAAAAAGTATTGGCGAATAGAAACAATGCTAAAAAAAGTACAGGGCCTCGAACTGAAAATGGAAAGGCTTGGGCAAAGCGTAATGCCGTCAAACATGGACTGCGAGCTGAACATATTGTCACTGTTGGTGAAAGTAGAACGGAGTTTGAAGAGCTGAAAAATCAGTTTGTTAAAGAACTTCAGCCTATGAATATGATTAGCATGCAACTGGTGAACCGGATTGTGCTGACAGCTTGGAACCTTAACCGTTCTGATAAAATCCAAAGCGGAATCTTGGCTTATGAAATGCAAAGCTATGAAGCCGATGACTACAAAAGTAAACTAAAAGTAATTCATCATGCTGATTTTGCAGGTAGTGAAGCAAAAGTTCCTTATCAGAATTTGTTGATGGGACTTTCCTTCTTACGAGACTGCAATAGTGGTAACGCAATGATTAAGCTTGGAAGTTATGAAACTAGAATGCTCAATCGTTTCTCTCAACTATTAGATCAGCTCAAGACCTATAAGGAGGCACAATATGGATGATGATCTAATTAGTTCGATTAAAAGAGATAAACAAAGTTGGTTTGGATTAGATCGAACCACTAAGTTTCAATCTGTTGAACCTAACCATCGATATTTTACAGGATTGGTAAATCAGACAGTGAATTCTTTTGTGACAAGTACTAAAGATTATTTGTTAGAAAAAGATCCTGCGCTGTTATATTCGATGAAAAACAAACCTCTTCCAAAAAAATATCAAGAAAAAGTTGCTGCAGATAATACGACGGCAACTTCTGAAATCATTTCTGAAAAAAAAGAAGAGATGATTAAAGAAGCAGTTGAGAAAGTTGTTCAGGTACTTAATCCTCTGGATCAATACCAGGAAGATATGAAGAAGAAGAGACAAGAGAAGTTGGACAAACGAAGCCAAATTAGTATTGGTAGTCCATTGCGATTTTCAGCAACAGTTAAAAAAGATCCCGATCGAGGTATGAGCTGGGTAGATGCTCATGAGTCGATTAACAGAGGGAGGCTTGGTCATTCGCAGTCGTGGAAATATAAAGAAAAGAAGAAATATAACTACTATGGTTAGTTTTTATGACTTTAATGCAACCAATAAGCTGTTGTTTAGTTTGATTATTGCTTTAAATAGAGTGTTTTACGGGAGAGACTATTTAAATATAGCGCTGAAGGATCAACTGCTCAGGAAAATCTCAAGCAAAAGGACCGCAAAAATTAAAACTCTGGAAAGCGAGCTTTGTGCTCCACCGAAGGATGGAAGATCTCAGGTACTCAAGACAGATGGGCAAATAGAGTTTACATGAGCAATTTAAAAACAGCGTTATTTGATTTTCATAAAGCTAGTGGTGCAAGGCTAGTTCCCTTTGCAGGCTATGAAATGCCGGTGCAATATCCCTTAGGAATTGCGGGTGAGCATATACATGTTCGAACCAAAGCTGGAATTTTTGACGTCTCCCATATGGGGCAATTTTCTATCATTGGAGATGAGGAGACATGCAAACAATTAGAGCAAATTGTTCCCATTGATTTATCTTTATTGAAACTAAATCAATCTAAGTACTCATTTTTAATGAATGACAAAGGTGGAATTGATGATGATTTAATTGTTACTAAAGTAGAAGCTGGAATTAACATTGTTTTAAATGCAGGTTGCAAACATAACGATATTAAACAAATTAAATCTGTCTTTAAACAACCTGCAGAATTTATTTTGCATGATGAATTATCCTTAATTGCTTTACAAGGTCCCAAAGCGGTTTCTATTTTAGAAAGTTTTATTCCTGGAGTATCACAATTAAAGTTTATGAACGGAGGATCTTTTTCTTTTAAAGGAAAATCTGCCTATGTAACCAGATCAGGTTACACAGGAGAAGATGGGTTTGAAGTTTCTATTGCTAATGAATTAGCACAAACATTTTGTAAAACGTTATTGACCAATGCAGATGTCGCTATGATTGGTCTTGGTGCTAGAGATTCTTTGAGATTAGAAGCGGGATTATGTTTGTATGGCCATGATTTAAATCCTGAAATTAGTCCTATTGAAGCTGATTTATTATTTGGAATTACCAAACAAAGAAGAGAGACTTGTGATTTTATTGGAGGATCTGTAGTGAAGGATCATTTAACCAATGGAATAAAGAAAAAAAGAGTTGGAATTCAGCCAGAGGGAAAAATTATTGCACGTGAAAATACAAAAGTATTTCAAGGAGATAAAGAAGTAGGTTTAGTTACTAGCGGTGGCTTTGGACCAAGTGTGGGAGCTGCGGTTGCTATGGGTTATGTGAATTTTAATTGTTCAGAAGTAGGAACTTCTTTAGAATTGGAAGTGAGAGGTAAAAAATATCCTGCAAAGGTTTGTTTGTTACCATTTTATAAAAAGAGTTACGCAAAATAGGAGGACATATGTCAGAAGTAAAGTACTCAAAAAAACATGAATGGGTTTCTGTAGACGGAGGTATAGGAACTGTTGGTATTACCAAACATGCAACGGAACAATTGGGAGACATTGTGTTTGCAGAAATTCCAGATGCTGGAAAAAGTATTGTTAGCGGAAGCGAAGCGGCCGTAGTCGAGTCTGTGAAAGCTGCAAGCGATGTATACACGCCAGTGTCAGGAGAAGTCACTGAAGGTAATGCTGCGATTGTAACTGACCCTTCTTTAATTAATAAAGATCCCGAGGGCCAAGGTTGGTTCTTTAAGGTAAAACTATCCAATCCATCTGAACTTAGTTCTTTAATGACAAAGTCCGATTATGATAAATATGTCACTGAAAACCCAAGCTAATGAACGATAACAGATCATCTGAATTTATAAGTAGGCATATTGGCCCTTCAGCTTCTGATGAGGCTAAGATGCTTACAACGGTTGGTTACTCATCTATGGATCAGTTTATTAAAGACATTGTTCCATCCGCTATCTTGGAGCAAGAGCCATTAGACTTTCAAGATTCAGTGTCAGAAAACAAAGCCCTAGCTATCTTAAAAGCAGTAGCATCCAAAAATATTATTAATAAAAATTTTATCGGTATGGGGTATTACGGAACCTATACACCCAATGTTATTTTAAGAAACATTTTAGAAAATCCAGGATGGTACACCGCATACACTCCTTATCAACCAGAAGTAGCTCAAGGTAGATTGGAAATGCTACTAAACTTTCAGCAAATGATTATCGATTTAACTAAAATGGATATTGCTAATGCATCTCTACTCGATGAGGGAACGGCAGCCGCAGAAGCGGTGGCGCTATGTCAAAGAGTGGGAAAAGAAACTGCAACCAAAGTTTTCATTTCTGAAAACTGCAATCCACAAACTATTGATGTTATCAAAACAAGAGCAGAACCATTTGGTCTAGAGGTGGTCGTTGGACCTATTAGCGAATTAGATAAAATCAGTGATGAAATTTTATGTGGAATTTTACAATATCCAGATACTTACGGTGTAATTGAAAATATCGAAACACACATCAAAACCATTCAAAATAAAAAAGGAAAAGCAATTATTGTAGCGGATTTGCTTTCGTTAACTTTATTAAAAGCACCAGGTGAAATGAATGCAGATATTGTTGTTGGAAATTCACAACGGTTTGGAGTTCCGATGGGATATGGCGGACCTCATGCAGCATTCTTTGCAACTAAAGATGAATACAAGCGTGCAATGCCAGGAAGAATTATTGGAGTTTCTGTTGATAGAAAAAACAATCAAGCCTTACGTATGGCTCTTCAAACTAGAGAGCAACATATTAGACGAGAAAAGGCGACAAGCAATATTTGTACTGCCCAAGCTTTACTGTCAATCATGGCTGCAGCTTTTGGTATTTATCATGGACCCAAAGGATTAAAACATATTGCTGAGCGTACAAGTGCTTTTGCAAATATGTTTGCTAGCGCAGTAGAGAAAAAATACAAATTAGTGTCTAGCAACTTTTTTGATACCGTTTGCGTTATTACAGGAGCTGATACTAAAAAAATTATAAATGAAGCTCAACAGTTAGGAGTTAACTTAAGACAAGTTAGTAACGAGAAAATTTCTGTTGCTTTTGATGAAACAAAAGAAATGGATGATCTTGCACTTCTTGCTAAAATATTTTCTTTAGATGGAAACTTTGCAGGCAAAACTTCTATTACGAGTATCCCTAAAGATTTGAGCAGAACTTCAGAGTTTATGAAACACCCTGTATTCAACTCTTATCATTCGGAAACGGAAATGCTGAGATACTTAAAAAGATTGGAAGACAAAGACATTGCTCTCAATCAGTCTATGATTGCACTTGGTTCTTGCACCATGAAATTAAATGCTGTTGCTGAAATGATACCGGTAACTTGGCCAGAATTTGGTGCTTTGCACCCATTTGCTCCAACTCAACAAGCTCAAGGATACCAGGCTTTATTTAACGATTTGAAACAAATGCTATCTGAAATAACTGGGTTTTCTGGAATTTCATTGCAGCCTAATGCCGGTGCTCAAGGGGAGTATGCTGGTTTGATGGTGATTAGAAAATTTCACATTAACAACGGAGATCTAGATAGAAATATTTGTTTAATTCCAAGTTCAGCCCACGGAACTAATCCTGCCTCAGCACAAATGGCAGGCATGAAAGTGGTTGTGGTGAATTGCGATCACGAAGGAAACGTGGATGTAAATGATTTGAAAGCAAAAGCAGAACTGCATTCAAAAAACCTTGCAGCATTGATGGTGACCTATCCTTCTACTCACGGTGTGTTCGAAGAGGGCATTAAAGATATTTGCAAAATTATACATGACCATGGTGGCCAAGTATATATGGATGGAGCAAACCTAAATGCCTTAGTTGGAATTGCAAAGCCTGGAAAATTTGGTCCAGATGTATGTCACATGAATTTACACAAAACATTTTGTATACCACACGGTGGTGGAGGACCAGGAATGGGACCTATCGGTGTTAACAAACATTTAGAACCATTCTTACCTAATCACGTAGTAGTCAAAGAAAACTCTGGACCCTCTACAGGAATGGGGTCAGTGTCATCTGCTCCTTGGGGAAGTGCTAGTATTCTACCTATTTCATGGATGTATATCAGAATGATGGGTTCGTATGGTTTGAGAAAAGCAACTGAAGTTGCAATTCTTAACGCAAATTATATTTCTAAGAAATTAGAAGGTCATTTTAAAACTTTATACAAAGGCAAGAAGGGATTGGTGGCACATGAGTGCATTATTGATCTTAGGGAAATCAAAGCACAAAGCGGTATCAGCGAAGAAGATATTGCAAAACGTTTAATTGATTATGGATTTCATGCTCCCACTATGTCCTGGCCTGTGCCAGGAACTTTAATGATTGAACCTACGGAGAGCGAAAGCTTAAATGAAATTGATAAGTTCTGCGATTCGCTGATCAATATTAAAAAAGAAATTGCCATGGTTCAAAATAAAATATTTGATGCGCAAGATAACCCATTAAAAAATGCTCCCCATACTCACTTGGAATTATCAAATGATGTGTGGGAACATAAGTACACGAGAGAACAAGCCGCCTACCCATTAAATTTTTTAAAAGAAAATAAATTTTGGCCCCCAGTTGCAAGAGTAGACAATGTGTATGGGGATAGAAATTTAGTGTGCTCTTGTCCTTCTCTTGATTCTTATAGAGAAGAAGCTGCATAAATGTTGAAATGGGAATTACTCTACAATCCAGGTAACGTTCTTTGTGATTATTTAAAAATTAAAGATGACCATAAATTTATTTTGAGAGTATTTATTAATGTTACTTACTTTGGTCATTTTATTGCAGGAGCCGTGCTGTTCTTAGTAAGGAATACCAATCTTTTATGAGCTTTTGGAATAAATACAAAAGTTTAGCTTTAGTTATTGTTCTTACTTATCTGATCTCTCTGCCCGCTGGTCTTGCAACTTCTCAGTCAGTAGGAACTTGGTATGTGAATATAATCAAACCAAGTTTCAATCCACCTAACTGGGTATTCGCTCCGGTTTGGACAATGCTCTATTCATTAATGTCTGTCGCTGTTTGGAATGTTTGGAATGGATTAAAAGAAACAAATAAATCAAGAGCCATAAAGATCATGAGTATTTATTTTTTTCATTTATTAGTAGGTGCGAGTTGGAGCTTTGCTTTTTTTGTTTTTCACCAAATTTTTTTATCAGTATGCGTGATTATCTTAATTATCTTATTTATTATATGGCTCATGAAAACCTATTGGCTTATTAACAAAGCATCATTTTATCTAATGATTCCTTATTTGCTCTGGAGTTCTTTTGCGTTGATCTTAAATATTTCTATTTGGAAACTTAATTAATTCTATTTACGATATAGAAGGCCAAGTCTTGTAATCGTTTACGTTCCTTACTTTCTGGAAAAATTCCTAAAGAATCAGATGAAACAGATGAAAAATGTTCTGCTCTTTTTTTGCAAGCAGCAATTACTCGGTATTTGCTCATTAAGTTTAATGTGTAGCTCAACTCCTCTTTAGTTCTTTCGTTTGCTCGGAACATTTTTTTCAGATGCAACCTTTCTGCTTCCGAGGATTTTTGATAGAGCATGATAACCGGCAAGGTAACTTTACCTTCATAAAAATCATTTCCTATTTTTTTACCAAAACTAATATTGTCAGAGTAGTAATCTAAAATATCATCCGTGATTTGAAAACAAACTCCAAGGTTAAGTCCAAAAGAAGTTAATGCTTCTTTTTCATTTTTAGACTTGTCATTGATGCAACCGCCCACTCTCATGGCAGCTGCAAATAAAGAAGAGGTTTTGGAACCAATAATCTCTAAGTATGTTTTTTCCAATGTTTCTATTTCTTTTTCATGCTGTAATTGCAAAATTTCACCTTGTGCAATTTCTGACGAAACAGAAGAAAGCAATTTCAGAACTTCTAGAGAACCATCTTCGACCATAATCTCAAAACATCTGCTAAGAAGATAGTCACCTGTTAAAATGGAATTTTTATTTCCCCAGATATTGTTGTTAGTCTTTTTTCCTCTTCTAAAATCTGATTTGTCGATCACATCATCGTGAAGTAGAGTTGCGTTATGAATAAGCTCTACACATGCAGCTAACTTTACATGTCTATCCCCTTGGTACCCGAACAAACTGGAAGATGCGATGGTCAGTAAGGGCCTCAATCTTTTTCCACCAGACTTTATTAAATAAGAAGACATTTCACCAATAAGCTCAATATGACTAGACAATTTGTCTTTAATGAATTCATCTACTTTTTCAATTTCTGATTGATAAGTTAGCCTAAGCTCCTCGTACGGATTGAAGGTTTCTATTTTTATAAGTGGAACTACATTGCTTGGCATAGAGATAATTTAACTCATTTAAATTACCATTGTTAACTATCTAATGACGCACCAATTGCAATTGAATCATGCTATAATTCTTTACTCTCAATTTCTTAAGATTTAAAAGGCTTAAACTAAATATGTTTTTTAAAAATAAACCACTAATAGCTCATATTCGCCTCAGCGGTGTAATTGGTAATGTTGGAAGATTCCAACAGGGCCTCAGCTATTCTTCTCATCACGAAATTATCAAAAAAGCCTTTTCTTTGAAAAAAGCAAAAGCAGTTGCCATCTCTATTAATTCACCAGGAGGATCTCCTGTTCAATCTCATCTTTTGTATTCTCTTATAAGAAAATTAGCTGAGGAAAAAAAAATTAAAGTAATTACTTTTGCAGAAGATGTGGCAGCTTCAGGAGGTTATATGCTTGCATGCGCAGGAGATGAAATTTACGCCAATGCCAGTTCCATTGTCGGATCAATTGGTGTTATTTATTCTGGATTTGGTTTTCAAGATTTAATTAAAAAAGCTGGAGTGGAACGCAGAGTTCACACTGCGGGAAAAAGCAAAAGTATTTTGGACCCATTTATGGAAGAAAAGCCAGAAGACATTGTAAAGCTAAAAGCGATCCAAGAAGATCTTCACAAAGAATTTATTCAACTTGTTAAAAATAGCAGAAAAGAAAAAATTAAAGCAAGTTCAGACGACTCTTTGTTTAACGGGGAGTTTTGGGCAGGAACAAAAGCAAAAGAACAAGGATTGATTGATGGGATTGGGAATGTGTTCCAAGTGTTAGAAGATAAATTTGGAAAAGACGTTAAAATTAAAAACTTCGAGAAGCAAGAAGGATGGTTAAAGAAAAAATTATCCTCTAGCATGGCTAACGCTGTTTCTTCTGCAATGACAGAACTGGAAACGAGATCGTTCTGGAATAGATTTGGATTGTAAATGGTTGTAAAAAAATCAAAAACAAAACCTGCAGTTACATCTAAGGCAAAGACAAAACCTACCTTCTTAAGTTTTCAAGAAATTATTTTTAAATTACAAAAATTTTGGTCTGACCAGGGGTGTGTTATCCTTCAGCCATATGACACAGAAGTTGGAGCAGGAACATTTCATCCGGCAACCACTTTGAGATCGCTTGGACCGGAAACTTGGAAAGCCGCTTATGTCCAGCCATCAAGAAGACCAACAGATGGAAGGTACGGTGAAAATCCTAATCGTTTACAGCATTATTATCAATTTCAAGTTGTGATCAAGCCATCACCAGAGGATGTTCAAAAACTTTATTTAAAAAGTCTAACTGCAATTGGAATTAATTACAAAGATCATGACATTAGATTTGTGGAAGATGACTGGGAAAGTCCTACGCTTGGAGCTGCCGGACTTGGATGGGAAGTTTGGTGTGATGGCATGGAAATTACTCAATTTACTTATTTTCAGCAAATGGCAGGTTTTGAATGTAAACCTGTGTCTTCAGAAATCACCTACGGTTTAGAACGACTTGCTATGTTTATTCAGGGGAAAAAAAGTGTTTTTGATATTGAATGGAATAAAGAAGGTGTGAAATACGAACACATTTATAAGCAAGCTGAACAAGAGTTTTCCGCTTACAACTTTGAGCATGCCAATACAGATAACTTATTACAAATATTTAAATTTGCAGAAGGTGAATGCAACGCTCTATTAGAAAAGAAGCTTTGTTTGCCAGCGTACGATCAGTGTCTAAAGGCAAGCCATACATTTAACATGCTTGATGCAAGAGGCGTTATTTCTGTATCTGAAAGAGCCGGTTACATTACTAGAATTAGAAATTTAGCCAAAGGTTGCGGCCAAGCTTGGCTTGATAGTCAAAAAAAATAAATGTCTGAATTTTTATTAGAGCTGTATTCTGAGGAAATACCGCATGGTTTGCAGATAGACTGCAGAACTAATCTTGAGGCTTCTTTTCAAAAAAAATTAGAAGACCATAATATTAAATATAAACGCATTAATGTGTTTTCCACACCCAGTAGACTTTGTACTCACATAGAAGGACTGCCAACCAGCCTATTGTTGGAAGCCAAAGAAATCAAAGGACCAAAAGTCGGCTCTCCAGAACAAGCGCTAGAAGGTTTTTTGAAATCTAATAAGCTCGATAAAAAAGATGTTTTTGAAAAAGAAATAGACAAAGGAAAATTTTATTTTGCAAAAACAAAACAGCAAAAAATAGATTTACAAACATTATTTGTCACTCAAGTTCCCGAGATATTAAAAACATTAAATTGGAAAAAATCAATGCGATGGTCTAATCATTCTTTAGCATGGGGAAGACCGCTTAAATCTATTTTATGTCTATTTGATAAACATTCAGTAATTTTTGATTTTCATCACCTAAAGTCGGCCAACAAAGTCTATGTAGGAGGACCTTATGATGAAAAAATTTTTATCACTAAAGATATTTCTCAGTATTTCAGTATTTTAAAAGACAAAAAAATTATTTTAGATCAGGAAGATAGAAAAAAAATGGTTTTAGATGGATTAAAAAGTGTTTTTAAAAAATCTAAATGCGAAGACAACCCAAATCCAAAATTAGTAGAAGAGGTAACTAATTTAGTTGATTATCCAACGGCTTTAAAAGGGCAGTTTTCAAAGGAATTTTTAGAATTACCAGAAGAGCTTTTGCACCTAACAATGATGCAACACCAAAGATATTTTCCGATGAAATCTTTAGAAACCAATAAGATCACCAATAGTTTTGTAACTATTTCCAACAATACAGACGAGAAAAAATTAATTATCGCCGGCAACGAAAGGGTATTGCAAGCAAGATTGTCAGACGCCAAATTTTTTTGGGATAAAAACAAAAGACAGAATCTTGTTAAAAATGTTTCGAAACTAAATGGAATTACTTTCTATAAGGATTTGGGGAGCTTGTATGACAAAACACAAAGAGTTAGACAATTAGCTTATTTGATAGCCGATATTATTGGTGCCAATAAAGGAGATACGGAAATTGCAGGATCTATTTGCAAAGCTGATTTGGTTTCTGATTTGGTAGGAGAATATCCGGAGTTACAGGGAGTGATTGGAAAATATTTTGCACTGGCCCAAGGATTTAGTCCTGAAATTGCCAATGCAATCTCTGATCACTATTTGCCCGTAGGGGCAACAGATAGAGTTCCTAAAGACAAAATTGCTATCTGTGTAGCACTTGCAGACAAGCTAGACACTTTAATAGGATTTTTTGGAATTAATTTAAAACCCACAAGCTCCAAAGATCCTTTTGCTTTAAGGAGAGCTGTTCTTGGAATGATTAGAATCATTTTAGATAATAAGATTTCTATTTCACTCAAAGAAATTATTAATAATGCTAAAAACTTATATTTGTCTAACAACGTTGAGATAATAAATGATCGTTTAGCTGACGACTTAATGGACTTCTTCAACGATAGATTTAAAAATTTACTAAAAGATAAAGAAAAAAGATTAGATGTGGTTGATTCCGTATTATCCAATAATCGAAGTGATGATTTTTATAATCTGTATTTAAAAATTACAACTATTGCAAAATGCATCAAACAGCCAGACGGGATTAATTCTATAGCTGCTTACAAGAGAGCCAAGAATATTCTCGAACAGAACGATCAGATGGTTAAGGACAATATTTTTGGAAATCCAGATCCTGTTTTGTTCAACACTGAAATAGAAGAGAATTTGCTTGCAAGTATTCATGAAGTCAGAGAATATTTTACAACCCCAAGTCGATTACGCGATTCTCATAAATCTATTAAAATGCTTTCAGATGTTAAGGTTTTGACAGATAGGTTTTTTGAAGAAGTGAAGGTTAATGATGATAATGAAGAAGTTAAGAAAAATAGACTGGAATTATTGTTTTTGATGTGTAAAACCTTTGACAATTTTACAGACTTTTCAAAACTTGAGGGAGCATAATGGTTAAAAAGGCAAAGAAAATCAAATCTACGAGCCCAAGCAAAGCAAAATGGGTTTATAGTTTTGAAGAAACTCCTCGAGCAGATAAGCAATCCTTAAAAAATTTATTAGGCGGCAAAGGAGCCAATTTATCAGAAATGATAAAGATTAAACTCCCCGTTCCTCCAGGATTTACAATCACAACGGAAGCTTGCAACGAGTTTTATAAATTAAATAAAAAATACCCGAGCACACTCAAAAACCAAGTGAATGATGCGATTAAAAAAGTAGAAAAAAAAATTAAAAAATCATTTGGAAATGCGTCTAATCCATTATTAGTCTCTGTTAGATCGGGAGCTCGTGTTTCTATGCCAGGTATGATGGATACCGTTTTGAACTTGGGTCTAAATGACAAAACAGTAGTTGGCTTGGCTAAAAAAACAAATAATGAAACGTTTGCTTATGACAGTTACCGAAGATTTATTCAAATGTATAGCAGTGTGGTTCTTAATGTGAAGCATCACAATTTCGAAGATTTGCTTGAAAACTACAAGTTAACAAAAGGTGTCGTTCTAGATACGGAGATGGAAGCGGATGATTGGAAAGTATTAATTGGTTCTTTCCGTGAGCAGGTTAAAAACGAAACTGGCAAAGATTTTCCTCAAGATGTGCACGAACAGTTGTGGGGAGCTATTGGCGCAGTATTTCAATCTTGGAAAAACCAAAGAGCAAAAGTATATAGAAAATTAAACAATATACCTGAAGAGTGGGGCACAGCCGTAAATATACAATCTATGGTATTCGGCAATATGGGTGATGATTGCGCAACTGGAGTTGCTTTTACAAGAAATCCTTCTACAGGAGAAAATAGTTTTTATGGAGAATACTTAATTAACGCTCAAGGAGAAGACGTGGTTGCAGGAATAAGAACACCGCAAAATATTACAAAAAAAGCGAGATTAAAATCTGGATCAAAAGATCTCTCCATGGAAGAGACAATGCCTAAAGTTTATAAAGAATTGGTTACTATCTACAAAAAATTAGAAAAACATTATCGTGACATGCAAGATATTGAATTTACAGTTGAAAATAAAAAATTATGGATGCTTCAAACAAGGTCTGGAAAAAGAACTGCAAAAGCTAGCATAAAAATAGCTGTAGATATGGTCAAAGAAAAACTCATCAGTAAAGATGAGGCTTTGTTAAGAGTAGATCCAAAAATGTTAGATACATTATTACACCCAACCTTAGACCCTAAGGCTAAAAAAGATGTCATCGCCAAAGGTCTGCCGGCATCACCAGGAGCAGCAACAGGAAAAGTAACTTTCTCAGCAGACGATGCCGAGCAATTAAAGTCCCAAGGACAAAAATCTATTTTAGTTAGACAAGAAACTTCTCCGGAAGATATTCACGGCATGAATGCAGCCGAGGGTATTTTGACCTGTCGAGGTGGAATGACAAGTCACGCAGCCGTTGTTGCAAGAGGCATGGGAAGACCTTGCGTTTCTGGAGCAGGAACTATTCAAATCGATTATGAAAACAAATTATTTAGAGCGAATTCTAGAGAGGTTAGAGAAGGTGATATTATTACTTTAGATGGCTCTACAGGAGAGGTTATGATTGGTGAAGTAACTACAATTAAGCCTGATATGTCTGGTGATTTTTCAACAATTATGGCTTGGGCTGATAAAACCAGAGTTCTAAAAATAAGAGCCAATGCAGAAACACCTTTAGACAGCAAGGTAGCTAGGGATTTTGGAGCTGAAGGTATTGGTTTGTGCAGAACGGAGCATATGTTTTTTGATGAAGAGAGAATTCTTTATGTACGACAAATGATTTTATCAAAAAATACCGAAGACAGAAGCAAAGCTTTAAAAAATATTTTACCTTTCCAAAAGAAAGACTTTGTGGCTATTTTTAAAACTATGCGTGGATTGCCCGTCACAGTTAGATTGTTAGACCCTCCTTTGCATGAGTTTTTGCCAAAGAGTAAAAAGGAAATAGCAATAGTAGCCAAATCCTTAAATATTTCTGAATATGAAATTAACAATAGAATAAGTGATCTCCACGAAGAAAACCCAATGTTAGGCCACCGTGGATGCAGACTTGCAATTTCTTATCCAGAAATTTACGAAATGCAGTGCGAAGCTATTTTTGAAGCACTAGTAGAATGCCGTAAGGCAAAAGTACAATCTATAACTCCTGAAATCATGATCCCTTTAGTATGTACAGCAAAAGAATTGGAAATATTAAAAGCACTGGTTGATAAAATTGCCAATCAAGTTCAGAAAAAATATTCAATGAAAATTGATTATTTAGTGGGAACTATGATTGAATTACCAAGGGCTGCTTTGAATGCTTACGAAATTTCAAAGTATGCAGATTTCTTTAGTTTCGGAACAAATGATTTAACTCAAACAACACTTGGAATTAGCAGGGATGATTCAGGTAAATTTTTAGATGACTATGTTAATAATAATATTTTTTCTATCGATCCCTTCATCAGTATTGATGTAGACGGTGTCGGACAGCTAGTTAAAATTGCCTGCGAAAATGGAAAGAAAAATAATTCTAAAATTAAACTAGGAATTTGCGGAGAACACGGTGGAGACCCGGACTCTATTGATTTTTGTCATAAGGCAGGATTACATTATGTTTCTTGCTCACCATACAGAGTGCCTATTGCAAGATTAGCAGCTGCTCAAGCTCAGGTAAGATCTAAAAAAGGAAATTAATTATTTATTAATTTCCAAAGAAAAATCAAAATTAGAAATGGTATGTGTTAGGGAACCCATAGAAATTCTTTGCACGCCAGATTTTGCATAGCTAATAATGTTTTTTTCATTAATATTTCCGGAAGCTTCTGTCTGTATTTTTTTAGATAGCATTTTTATTCCAGCTATGATTTGAGCTGGATTCATATTGTCGAAAAGAATTCTATCTATTTTGAGGTCTTTGATTATTTTTAATTGAGTCAAAGTATCCACTTCTACGGTAATAATTTTTTTAGATTTATTTTTTTGTATTACTTTTTTTATTAGAGAGGCAATATTGTTAGAACTTGCCAAATGATTGTCTTTAATAAAAATTTCTTCACTTAAGTGCATTCTATTGTTAATGCCACCCCCTAAAATAACAGCATATTTCTGCAAATCCCGGAGGTTAGGAATAGTTTTTCTAGTGCAGCAGACTTTGGTTTTGAATTTCTTTATTTTTAAAGCTAAACGATTAGTCTTAGTAGCAATACCGGTGGCAAAACCTAAAAAATTAAGAGCAGTCCGTTCTGCCTTTAAAATAGAACTTTTTTTCCCAAAAATACTCATAATAGTTTGGTTTTTTTTAATTTTATTACCATCTTTGAATTTTGTTTTAATTTTTAACTTAGAATCTACTGCTAAAAAAACTTTTTTAGAAAGTTCAATTCCACACAAAACTCCATGTTCTTTTGAAGTAATTTGGGCATGAATCTTTTCTTTATTGGAAATAGCTAGCATCGTAGTGATATCCCCATTGGGCATATCTTCACGCAAAGCATCTTTAATAAGCTTATTGTGAATTTTATTTAGTTTGCTCAAGGTAAATTAGTCTTGTCTTCCGATAGCAATCATTTTTTCAATCGAGCCTCTGGCACGTTCTATAATATTGTTATCAATTAAAATTTCATTTTTTTTATTTTGCAAGCAGTCTAAAATATTAGACAAGCTAATGGACTTCATGTGCGGGCAAATATTACACGGTTTAATAAAATTAACATCGGGATTTTCAATTTGAATATTATCACTCATAGAGCATTCGGTAACTAAGAAAACATTTTTTGGTTTTTTATCTTTTACATAATTAACCATGTGAGATGTCGATCCAGCAAAATCAGAAGCCTTAATTACTTCTGGTGGGCACTCAGGATGAGCTATAATGGTTAGACCAGGGTAGTTTTTTCTCAATTCTGCAATTTCTTTTTCACTAAATTTTTCATGGACTTCACATTTTCCATGCCAAGAAATAATTTCTACCTTAGTTTTGCTTGCCACATATTTTGCAAGATACTCGTCTGGCAAAAAAAGAACTTTGTCTACACCAAGAGATTCTACTACTTTAACAGCATTGGCCGAAGTGCAACACACATCCGTTTCTGCCTTAACATCAGCTGAAGTATTTACGTAACTAACTACAGGAACTCCAGGGTGTTTTTTTTTAAGATTAACAATATCTTGCCCAGTAATTGAGGCTGCCAAAGAACAGCCCGCTTTTAAATTGGGAAGATAAACTTTTTTATTTGGAGACATTATTTTTGCAGTCTCTGCCATAAAATGCACCCCGCACATAATAATATTGTCCTCCTTTACTTTGGACGCTTCAATTGCAAGGGCAAGAGAATCCCCCACAATATCTGCAACTCCATAAAAGATCTGAGGAGTCTGATAATTGTGGGCAAGGATAACGGTATTGGTTTGCTTTTTTAGTTTATTAATTTCATGAATATAAGGAGCGATAAAAGGCCACTCAATATCAGGAATAGTGTTTTTAATTTTATTATAAATTACCGAAGTGTTTGTTTTCACCTCATCTGTAAAAGAAAGTTGTGCATTCATAAAAATAAATAATAGCAGAATACTGTTAATTGTTACTGTATTATTGTCACATTTATATCTATTAATATAATAAAAACCATTATTTGCGGCCATGCTGGAATTGGTAGACAGGCACGGTTGAGGGCCGTGTGGGCCTAGCCTGTGAGAGTTCAAGTCTCTCTGGCCGCACCAAAAAATAGGTTAGATTTATTTTAATAGACAGCTTAGATTTGATTATGGATCAAGAATTGCTCAAAGGTAAAAGAACCTATGTGAGTGTTCTCGGAGTAAAGGAATGTTTTGATGAACTAAAAAGCTATACCAAAACTAAAAACATTAATATGAAGTGGCTTTAATTTAACGAAAGGAAGCAATGGACGAAAAATTATTTAAAGTAGGATTGGAAAAAAGAAAAAAAGTTCTTGGAAAAGAATATGTGGAAACCGTCATGTCTTCTACGACAGAATTAAATGACACGTTTCAAAAAGCTATGACAGAATGGTGTTGGGGCTTTGGTTGGGGCGATGAGTCTATTGATATGAAAACTAGATCTATGATGAATTTAACTATGATTGCAGCGTTAGGAAAAATGCATGAATGGGAAATTCATTGCAAGGGTGCTATAAAAAATGGCGTAACCAAAGAGCAATTGAGAGCTATTTTGCATGTGATCGGAATTTATTGTGGTGTACCTCAGGCTATGGAATGTTTTAGGGTAGCTAAAAAAGTTTTAGATGAGGAAAAGTCTTAACAAATTAATTTAATTTAAGTTAAGCCAGTGTGGTTTTAAAATTTTAATACTAGATTGCTCTACGGAAATAGTTTGCTCGAATAGATGCTTGCTTTCTTTTGTATCTAGAACAGCAAAGCAAGCAGGATCTAAAGAAATTATTTTTCCAATTATTTTTTCATTATCTTTAATGAGCTGTCCAATCTCAACAGAACCTTGAATAATCTGAACAGGAAAAACTCTTTTTCTTATTTTGTTTTTTAAGCTCATTCTTGCAGTATTTTCCTGACCTACAAAACATCCTTTTTTAAAACTAACTCCATTCAGTTCTTTTAAATTTAACTCTAATGAAAAATAATTAGACAAAGTGCTTTCTGAAACTAGATCTGTTAGTCCGGCATTGTGATATATTTTAGAGAAAGTGTTTAAATTTAACAAATCTAAATTTAAATCTTTAATTAAATCTTCTTTTTTACTTTCTTGAATAATGCCATGAATTCCAAAGTCATTTAGTCTTGGATCATTAAAAAAAAATCCATAACTATTGTTTAGGGTGAATCCTTTTGTGGCTTGAAATGAGGTGGCAATTGTTTCATTCGCCATGTTGAAGAAAAAAGATTTATACTCATGATCCTTTTTCTTAATCTCAATTTGAGATCTAAGTTTGTACATGTTCAATTTGGCAACAAAATCATCTACAATAGTAGTGTTGCATTGAATAAGATAACCACCCTCCAATTGCTGAATAATCATAAAATCATACAAGAACTTCCCTTGAGGAGATAATAGGCAGGAGTATATGGAATGATCTTTGCTCACTAGATTTATGTCATTAGAAATTATATTTTGTAAAAAATGGACACAGTCAGCCCCTGTTACGGAAATAATCGACTTGTGATCTAATTGGATTGCAAAATTACTGTTCATCTTAATTATTTTTGTATATTAATTCGCTATTCATCATGTCAAATAAATATACTTTAATTATCAAAAATGCCGAATGTTATGTAGATGGAAAGCTCATTCTTACGGATATCGCTATAAAAGATAGTATTATCTCAAAAATATCTAAAAATATAAGCGATGTAGCTGACCAGGTGTTAGACGCAAAAGGTTTAACTGTCTTTCCAGGAATTATAGATACACAAGTTCACTTTAGAGAGCCTGGAGACTCAAACAAAGAAACGTTAGAAAGCGGAAGCAAAGCTGCTGTTCTTGGGGGCGTAACTTCAGTATTTGAAATGCCCAACACTTCACCTCCCACAGATAGTCCAGAGCGTTTTCAGGAAAAACTGGACAGAGCCAAAGACAGAATGCATTGTAATTACGCTTTTTACTATGGAGCTACCGAGAGCAATTCGTCATCATTGGATGTAACTAAAGATTTGGAGGGATGTTGTGGAGTAAAAATGTTTGTTGGTTCTTCTACGGGAAATTTATTAGTTAAAGACGACAAGTATATTGAGCAGGTTATTAAAAATTCTCCGAGAATAGTCTCTATTCATTCAGAAGATGAGGATATGCTTAATGCTAGAAAAGATAAAATTATAAATGGAGATGTTAGGTCTCACTATGTATGGAGAAGTGTGGAATGCGCAATGGCCTCAACAACCAAAGTGGCAAAATTTGCAAAATCTTTAAAAAAAAGAATTCATGTTCTGCATGTGTCCACAAAAGATGAGATAGATTTTTTAAGAGATTATAAAGATTTCGTTAGTATTGAGACAACACCCAATCATTTGAGTTTATTTGCACCAGACTGCTATGACCAGAAAGGAACTTTTGTTCAGATGAATCCTCCTGTGCGAGAAAAAGAGCATATGGATGGAATTTGGAAAGGTGTTTTAGATGGAACAGTTGATGTGATTGGTTCGGACCATGCGCCGCATACGAAAGAGCAAAAACTTCAAGAATATCCAGCAAGTCCGTCAGGCATGCCTGGGGTGCAAACTATTTTTCTTTTAATGCTTAAACATTATACCGAAGGAAAAATTGAGCTTTCGAAAGTAATCAGCTTACTCTCAGAGAAACCTTGCAATTTATTCGGCATAGAAAAAAGAGGATATATCAAAGAAGGATTTTGCGCTGATTTAACAGTGGTGAATATGAATAAAGAATTTGAAATTACTAATAGCTGGATAGCAAGTAATTGCAAATGGACCCCTTTTGATGGATGGAAAGTCAAGGCTACTCCATTTGGAACTATTGTGAATGGAAATATTTCAGTTTGGGAAGAAAAATTAATAGATAAAAAATTTGGAAAGCCTTTAAAGTTTAACTAGTTTTTCCTAAAAGATTAATTTAAAAAAATTTTGGTCTGTATCTCGTATGCTAATGGAATATATTACGCTTTTTTTTATAAGTTTTTTTGCTGCAACTATACTGCCAGTCTCATCAGAGCTAACTTTGGCGGGAATGATGTCTGCCAGTGTTTACTCCAGTTCTCTATTGTTGTTATTTGCTAGCGTAGGCAATGTTCTAGGATCTTGTGTTAACTGGTATTTGGGCATTCATTTTATAAGATTTAAAGATAACAAATGGTTTCCTTTTTCTGATAAGAAAATCCAAAAATTATCTTTTTGGTTTAATAAATATGGAAAGTGGTGCCTACTATTCGCTTGGCTTCCAATTGTGGGAGACCCACTAACCTTTATTGCAGGAACCTCTCGAATAAATTTTACTCAGTTTGTAGTTTTGGTTAGTCTTGGAAAAGTTACCAGATACGCTGTGGTGATCTATTCTATTAATTTGCTATTTTAATATTTTTTTGCAGTTAAGTAGTATGGCAAACACAGCCACTAAAGTAGTGATTTTTGATTAGAGAATATTTGCCTTTATAAATGAATCTTTTATTTCATCTAAAATTTTTGGATCATCAATTGTAGCTGGGATTTTGTATTCTTCTTTGTCAGCAATTTTTCTCACTGTGCCACGCAGAACCTTTCCAGATCTTGTTTTGGGAAGTCGTTTTACAACAATTACCGTTTTAAAAGCTGCAACTGGCCCAATTTTATTTCTTACCATTTCGATACATTCTTTAGATATGTCTTTGTCTTCTTTATTGGTACCAGTTTTTAAAACTACTAGACCTATAGGCAGTTGCCCCTTTAACTCATTGGCAATTCCAATAACTGCACATTCAGCTACATCTTTATGCTCAGAGAGAACCTCTTCAATTGAGCCGGTGGATAGTCTATGACCAGCGACATTAATAATGTCATCAGTTCTCGACATGATCCAAACATAACCATCCTCGTCAATATGTCCCGCATCATATGTTTGATAGTATCCAGGATAGTTATCCATGTAGTTTTCTTTATATCTTTTGTCGGCATTCCACAGCGTAGGAAATGTGCTTGGAGGAAGCGGTAACTTCACAACAATATCTCCCATTTCTCCAGCTTTCGCTTCAGTGCCATCGCTTTTTAATACTCTCACATCGTATCCTGGAGCTGGCTTTCCAGCAGAACCATACTTAGTTGGAAAAAGACCAAGACCTTTGAAATTTGCAGTAATAGACCAGCTAGTTTCTGTCTGCCACCAATGATCAATCACCGGTTTATTTAATAATTTTTCTGCCCAGTGAATAGTGTCTGGATCTGCCCGTTCCCCAGCCAAAAACAATGCTTCAAATTTTGTTAAATCATATTTTTTAAAAAACTCACCTTTTGAATCTTCTTTTTTAATAGCTCTAAAAGCAGTGGGAGCTGTGAACATGGTTTTAACTTTATGTTCAGAAATAACTCTCCAGAAAGCTCCAGCATCAGGAGTACCGACTGGCTTTCCTTCAAAAATTACGGTGGTGCATCCATGAAATAAAGGAGCGTAGACAATATATGAGTGACCAACAATCCATCCTATGTCACTTGCTGACCACCAAACATCTCCTGGGTCTATGTCGTAAACATTTTTCATGGTCCATTTAAGTCCTACAATGTGACCACCTATATCTCGTAAAATTCCCTTTGGAACTCCTGTAGTTCCAGAAGTATAAAGAATGTAAGCAGGATCGTTTGCATCGCACTCAACACAGGGAGCGCTAGGAGCTCCTTTGATAAAATCGATCCAATCTATATCGTTGGCATCTAGTATGGCTTTATGTTTTTCCCTTTGAAATACAATTGTTTTTTCTGGTTTGTGTTTTGCTAATTTAATCGCTTCAGTTAATAGAGGTTTGTATTCAACAATCCTTCCAGGCTCTAAACCGCACGAAGCTGATAAAATTAACCTTGCTTTCGAATCGTCTATTCTGCTCGCCAGTTCACTGGATGCAAAACCACCAAATACTACTGAATGAATAGCTCCAATTCTAGCACAAGCTAACATCGCCATAATTGCCTCTGGGATCATCGGCATATAAATTATAATTCTATCTCCTTTGGTAATTCCCTGTCTTTGAAGTGCACCAGCTAAAATAGAAACTTCTTTAGTTAATTCTTGGTAGGAGTATTTTTTTTGAACATTCAACATGGCGCTGTCGTAAATTAAGGCCACTCTGTCACCATTTCCCTCCACAACATGTCGGTCAAGCGCATTAAAGCATGTATTTATTTTTCCACCTTTGAACCATTTATAAAATGGGGGATTACTAGAATCCAAAACCTGATCATATTTTTTGATCCACTTAACATCTTCGGCCGCTTTCGCCCAAAAAGCTTCCCTGTCTTGCAGCGATGATTTGAATGCCTGTTTATATTTTTCGCTCAAAATTCCCCCGGTTTTGAATAAATTATACTAGATTATAAATTAAACTTTATAAAATGTTTAAAATACAATAAATATAATAGCTTATTTTAGGAATTAAAACTTTTTAAATTAAACAAATTCTTGTAGATAAACTTTATATTTTAGGAAATTTAATAAAAAAAAGGAAAACAAATGAAAACGTCTATGTTAGCATCCAACGACTTCACTGGTCTTACATTCTGGCTGATTTCAATGGCACTACTTGCTTCAACCGCATTCTTTTTTATAGAAAGAAGCTCGGTTAAAGCATCATGGAGAACGTCAATGACACTATCCGGTCTTGCGACTGGTATTGCGTTCTTTCACTATCTGTATTTGAGAGACCTTTGGGTATCTACTGGATCTTCTCCAACTGTATTTAGATATATTGGTTGGTTGGTAACAGTCCCATTGTTGACGATTCAATTTTATTTCATTTTATCAGCTGTCAAAAAGGTATCGGCAGGAATTTTCTGGAGATTGTTATTTGGAGCATTAGTTATGTTAATTGGCAGATACCTAGGTGAAGCCAGTTACATCAATATTACTGTCGGTTTTGTAATTGGAATGGTTGGATGGATTTATGTTTTATATGAAATATTCTCAGGAGAAGCTGCTCAAGAAGCTTCTAAATCAAAAGGTGCCGTAGCTGACTGTTTCAATTTCTGCAAATGGATTGTTGTATTGGGTTGGTGCATATATCCTTTGGGATACTTATTTGGATATGTGATAAACGGAACTGATGAGGCAACTCTTAACCAGCTTTATAACTTTGCTGATTTTATCAACAAGATCTTATTTGGTTTGGTGATTTACTCGACAGCGAAATCGCTTACTACCCTAAGAGATTAATTTAAAATTTTAAAGCTAGAAAAAAGGTCTCTTTTTAGAGGCCTTTTTTTTGCCCCATACAAAGTTAGAATTTAATTTTGCCAACCCATTCTTATAAATAATTCCATTTGAGCGATCTTCTTTTAGAAAATAAGCACCGTCCAAATCTAAGTAATCGCAATACTTAAAATATCTGAGGGCAGGATAAAGAGATAGGGATGAGCTCACCATACAACCTAACATTATTTTTTTTTTGGCTTTTTTTGCAATACGTACATGTTTTAATATTTCTTCGTGAGTTCCAAATTTATCTAATTTTAAGTTCACACATTGGTAGTGCTTGATGTCATTTTTTAAATTTTTGTTTTTTAAATGAAAAGATTCATCAGCACAAAATTTTAGTTTGGACTGGATATTTTTTAAATAACAATCTTTTCCTTTTGGAAAAGGTTGTTCAATTAATAAAATATTAAAATTTTCTAAAGTTTTTATATTTTCTTCAATAAATTTTTTATCCCAGGATTCATTGGCATCAATAATTATGCTTGATTTTGGGCATATAAGCTTAATTAACGATAATTTTGGTATGACCTCGTTTTGATCAAGCTTGATCTTAATAATTTTAGTTTTAGTAAATTTTTTTAAAATTTTTTCAGTTTTTTTTAAGTTAAAAATAGGAATAGTAATTGATGTGGAGAATCTTTTTTTAATTTGATTGGATTTGAGAAAATCTACTTTGTTATTTTTCAATTCCATATCCAGGACTGCAGAGGAGAGTGCGTTCTGAAGGCATAAAAAAGGTATTTGTTGAATATTTTTGTTCTCTACTATCCTTTCAATTTTTGACTTATTTTTTTTTAAATACTCAAGAATGTCCTCAAGCGATTCATTGTATCTAGGGTAGGGAACGCACTCACCAATACCACAAGTCGCTCCATAGTTAAGAAAAATGTCTACAACCTTAACGAATTTTTTGGAAACCCTGGATATCTTAAACTCATCAGCTAATTTAAATACTTTTGTCTTATAATTTAATTCAATTTTATTTAAATTCTTCATTGTCATTGCCTCTTGGATAAATATAAAGGAGATCATGCCAAAAGTAACCTATATTGAATTTGACGGTACCGAACACATAGTCGATGTTGATAAGGGCCTTACCATTATGGAGGGCGCTGTGCAAAAAAATATTCCAGGTATTGATGCTGACTGCGGTGGATCTTGTGCTTGCGCTACTTGCCATGTTTACGTGGATGATGATTGGTTAGATAAATTACATGAGCAATCAGAGGCAGAAAAAGATATGTTAGATTTTGCTTTTGAAACAAAAACAAGTAGCAGATTGAGTTGTCAAATATTTTTAGATGAAAACTTAGATGGCATTGTTGTTTCGTTGCCAGAAAAACAAGGATAGATGATTAAAACAGATGCTGTAATTATTGGAGCCGGTCCAGTCGGTTTATTTACTGTTTTTGAATTAGGAATACTGGGATTGAATGCTCACGTAGTTGACAATTTAGATAAAGCTGGCGGACAATGTATCGAGCTTTATCCAGACAAGCCTATTTATGATATTCCAGGACTTCCAATCTGTACTGGAGAAAGTTTAACAAAAAATCTTTTAGAGCAAATCAAACCATTTAAAACTCAGTTTCATTTAAACCAAAGAGTAGACTCTATTCACAAACAAGATCAAAATTGGATAGTTGAAACAAGCGACAAAATTATATTTGAAACACCGAATGTTATTATAGCCGGAGGCGTCGGATCTTTTGAGCCAAGAAAACCACCCATTAAAGGAATTGAGAATTTTGAAAATCAAAACTTATTCTACTCTGTGAAAAACAAAAATAATTTTACCAATCAAAACATTTGCATATTCGGAGGAGGGGACTCGGCCTTGGATTGGGCAGTTGAGCTTTCAAAAATTGCTAAAAAAATATTTTTAGTTCATAGAAGAGATGATTTTAGGGCTGCTCAGCATACAGTTGATCAAATGATGAAGGTTAAAGAATCTGGAAAAATAGAGCTTTATACAGGATACCAACCAAAAGATTTTGTTGGAAAGCAGAAAATAGAAAAGGTCATCATTGAGCATGCCAGTAAAGGTTCAAAAGAGTTAAATGTAGATACTGTGTTAGCTTTTTTTGGTCTTAAAATGGAACTTGGTCCAATAGTTAATTGGGGTTTGAATTTAGATAACAAAACTATTGTGGTGAATACAGAAAATTTTGAAACAAATGAAAAAGGAATTTTTGCAGTAGGAGATATTTCTTCTTACCCAGGAAAATTAAAGCTTATTTTGTGTGGTTTTCATGAAGCTGCTCTAGCTGCTCAGGAGTGCTTTAAAAGAGCAAAGCCAGATGAGAAATATGTCTTTAGATTCACAACCTCGTCTAGCGATATTCACAAAAGACTTGGGATTAAGTAGTTTTAATATTACCTGTTGTACAAATCAGTTAGTTCTTTAATATTATTAGAACTTTCTTCTAGTTTTTTCATATCGTCATTTCTGGATAGAAAAAACATGAACAGCATAAAGATCCAAGAAAGCATGGCTGGAATTAAAAAATAAGAAGATGAGTAGTGGGCTGCAAAAGTAAATAGCATGGCTAGCATAGCAGATCTAAGAAAAATAGTTTCACGAAATGTAGCCGAAATACTCAATGAATGCTTTGCCAGTCTGAAAAAACTCATTTTTGAAGGACCAAAATATCTAGTCCCTCTTGCAGATTCCACAAATCTAATGGATGAAAAGTTTTTAGCAATTGATCCTGAGAAGCTAAGCCAAACTGAACCGTTAGAAAGAATTTTTTCTACAGCTGACTTGGAGAGGCATGAATAATTTCCAAATTTGATCATTTTTCCAGTCATTAGGTAAGTTAAGAATTTATGAGCAACGTAACATGCTCTAAATACAGGTCCTTCGCTTCTTTTTACCCTATTAGCTGTGATAATTTCAGGGGATGAGGAATCCACAAGATCAAAAAATTTTTTTAATTCTTCAGGTCTATCTTCTCCATCACCATCCATGGGAATGATATAATCAAAATCAAAATTTTGATGGGCATATTTTAAGCCAGTTGCTATGGCATGGCAGTGTCCACCATTATTTATTAAATTTAGAATCTTTACTGACTGAAGATTAAAAAAATTTTTATTCCTTTGCAGCATTTCTTCAGTAGAAGAATCGTTAATAGCCATAATCGATACTTGGATATTTTTATTTGACGCCTCTTCATCAATATTTTTCAGCAGCTCAAATAATGAAGCCCAATCATTATAGACTGGAATTAGAATAAGGTATTTCTTCATCTGTCCAAACATATCTCTGTTTTTTGTGGAGTTCCAGCTCCTAAATTCTTAGGAGGAAATTCTGGGAAACAAATTCCACCACTAAAGCTTTTTTTATATCCAACCCACTTAGGCCTAGAAGAAAGATGATAGGACAGATTCCCCGCATGCCACTCATCGCCACTTACTAAGCTTGATTTTTTACCAATTCTATTCTCAATTTCTTTAGCAATAGCTTTCCCAGGATAATCTGTTCTTTTATTTTCCTGAGAAAGAGAGATATATAGATAAATTGCTGGGAATATTAAAAATATAAATCCAAACAGAAAATAAAAATTTCTTAATTTTTTTAAATTAATAGTGTTTTTGAAAATATAAACAGCCAGAACTCCAGAAGACAAATAGAAGGGAGTCATCCACATGGTTCTAATTTTTGCTCCCATAATTAACGATGTTAAAAACATAAGAGCAATTGGAACAATGGTTACGAATATTAGAAATATTAATTTACGGTCCTTAAAGTTTATTTTATTTTTTAATTTTTTAACTAACAAGCCAAGCATTAAAAGAAATAATGCCAGTATACCAATCTGTTTTGCAAGAAATATTAGGGGATTAATCACATTGTTTAAAGCGCCAATGGCATTGCCAGTTCTCTTCAAGCCATACACAACCGTAATATAATCATTTTCTACCAACCACAGTAAATGGGGTGCAAGAACAGCTGATAAAATAGTTACCGAAACAATAGATCCTGTTCTAATTTTTTTTTCTTTAAAAAAAATATAAATAAAAAACATTCCAAGACTGACAATCAAGTAGATAAATAAGTATTTGGATAAAATGCCAAGCCCAGCAAACAAACCTAGTAGTGCATAATCTTTTAACTTTTCATTCTCAACGCACTTCCATGCATAATGTATAGACAATGCCCAGAAAGGAAGCTGGCAGATATTTACGTTAAATTCAGGTGTGGTAAAATTGTAAAAAAAGATACTCTCAAGTAATAAAATAGAAATAATTGCGTGGTTTCTATTTTTAAGGAAGTCTTTAGCGAAAATATAAATAATATAAAAAGAAGAGACCACAAAAATTTGACTTAATAGGTAGTAAGCCCAATCAAGGCTGCCAAAGATTTGATAAAAAAATTCAGCAGCAAAAGCGCTCAAGGGGGGATGCTTGCCAAATCCCCAATCCAGATTACTACCCCAAGCTAGCGCTTCAATTGTATCTAAAGGCAAATTATGGTTTGAAATAGCTGGTATTAGCGTCCAAATAATTAGGTGTGTTGATAAAAAAATAAGTAATTTTTTATTTTCTGACATTTGTTCATTTTTATATCCTTTATTATTAATTGACACTTAAAATTAGAACCCTATTATCCAGCCCTTCATGGCAACAAAAGTACCAAAAAACTACAAACCAACTAGCAAAGAAAAGTACATGTGTGCAAAGCACAAGGCTTATTTTAAGCAATTGTTGTTTAATTGGAAATTGGAATTGATCGAGCAAAATAACAGAATTGTTTTTAATGATCATGATGACAATTCAGCTTCAGCTGATGTTATTGATCAGGCAACTTCCTACACGGGGAAAACAGTTGAGATGAAAACTGTAGCTAGAAATAAAAAGCTGATCAATAAAATTGATAATGCGGTAAGTAAAATTGAAGAAGGTACGTATGGTTATTGTGAAGAAACGGGAGAAGAGATTGGTTTAAAACGTCTTATGGCCAGACCAATAGCCAGCCTAACAGTTGAAGCTCAAGAAAAGCACGAAAAACAAGAAAAGATTTTTGCTGAAGATTAAACAGCAGGAACGTTCTCACCTCTTTTTAAAAAATCATATCCTTTTATAACAGCATCTCTTTTTGCAATGCTTGAGTACCATCTTGTTAAATTTTTAAAATTTTTCAAACCAATATCGTGCCATTCATGTCTTGCGATCCAGGGAAACGTTGCGATGTCTGCAATAGTATAATTTTTGCCAGCTAAGTACTCGGATTGACCAAGTCGTTCATCTAAATCTTCATAAATTCTTTTTGCAATTTTGAAATATCTTTCTTCTCCAAATTCGCTCTTTCCAGAATTGTAATGATGAAACTGGTGGTGCTGTCCTAGCATAGGACCAACGTAAGCCATCTGACCCATTAGCCATTGGTTTATAATTAGCCTCTCATTTGGATTGTAAAACTTTCCACTTTTTTCACCTAGGTAGATAAGTATTGCTCCCGATTCAAATATTGAAATGTCACCATCTTTAATAACTGGAATTTTGCTAAAAGGACTAATTTTTCTAAATTCAGGATTGAACTGTTCGTCTTTATTGATATTTATTTTAGTTACTGAATACTCAAAACCTATCTCCTCTAACATAATTGAAATTTTTTTACCATTAGGAGTATCTGCGCTCAAAAGTTCGATCATTTTCTAATTTGCTGTTTATAAGTATCTATTATATATTTAATTTTTTCCAATAAAAGATATAGATCTAGTTAAATGAAAGTAGAATATTATTACAGCGTAGCATCACCTTATGCGTATTTAGGTGCTAAAAAATTTCAAGAAATTGTTAAAAAGTATTCATTGGAAGTTATTGAGAAACCAATTGATTTAGTAGGAACAGTTTTTGCTGAAACTGGAGGCACCCCAGTTCCTAAGCGACACCCATCTAGACAGAAGTATAGATTGGTTGAGATAGAGCGATTTGGAAATAAACTAAATATTAATATAAACAAACAACCGAAGTTTTTCCCCCCAGCAGATCCTCATAAGGCAGCATTATTTACTATAGCTTCTATAAAATCAGGGTTGAGTATTGATTTTGGCAAAGAGGTCTTAACTAAGTTATGGTCTGAGGAGAAGGATATATCTCAAGATTTGGTTCTAGAAGAAGTGTGCAATAAGTTTAAATTGAATTTCAATGAGATTAAAACTGCAGCAAATTCAGAAGAAATCAAAAGCATCTACTTGTCTAATTCTAATGATGCAATTGCCCAGGGAGTCTTTGGTGCGCCTTCATTCATAATGAATAATGAGCTTTTTTGGGGTCAAGATAGACTTGATTTTTTAGAAGACAAGATTAAATCTATCTGAAATTAAATGCGTTTTTTAACGAAGCTTTTATGTTTTTGTTTGTTTGCAACGCACGTATTTGCGGAAGAAACTCTATTTAAATCACTAGCCTCTTCTTATCTTAATAATCCACAAATCAATTCTCAAAGAGAAAAAACAAAAGCTGTAGATGAGACTCTGATTCAGGCTTATAGCAATTTTAAGCCAACCATAGAAGGCACCATAAGCAAAACAGATACCACAAATAAAAATACAACAGATTATACTGGAGCATCGGTAGTAGATTCAAATTCACAGTCTCAAACAAACTCTATAACTATTACACAAAAATTATTTCAAGGAATTTCTAACGCTCAAAAATATGACAAAGCTGTTGAAATTTCTCGATACGAATTGAAAGAGGTTGAGCAGCAAGTTCTTTTTAAAGCAGTTCAGGCATTTACGGAAGTTCTGTTGTTTGAAAAACAGACTTTAATTAATAAAGACAATTTAGATCTTTCGGATAAGCAAGTTGAGTTAGATAAGGCAAAATACAACACGGGTCTAGTGAAGCTTTCCGATTTAGCCCAATCAGAATCTTCATTGGCCTCTGCAAAGGCAAAACTACTAAGTTCTGAAAACGCATTACAGACTAGCAAGAGTAATTTTAAAAATATAGTTGGGTATGTTCCTGAGAATCTTAAAATTTCAGATTTAAACAGCATTGCAATTCCAAAGTCTTTAAATGAAACGGTCAGCCTTGCTGAAAAAAATAATCCCCCATTAATAATAGCTGAGCTAAAAGTAAAAAAAGCAAATTATGAACTAAATTCATTCATGGAAGATGCTTTTGCACCAAAAGCATCTGTATCTTTTAAAGTTTCAGAATCTGATGAGTATAGTTCTTCTTATGATAAAAGAACTCAAACTCAAGCATCAGCTCAAGTTACTGTTCCAATCTATTCTGGAGGAAAAGGCTACTCTCTGGTTAAGGAAAAACAAGCTTTAAAAACAAGCGCAGATTTGGATTATACAGATATAAAAAATAACACAGCAAAAATTTCTTCGTCTGCCTGGTCTAATTTTAAATTAGCTCAAAGCAAACTGGATTTAGCTAAAGCACAATTAAAAGCAGCAGAGATTGCTTACGAAGGAATAACGCAAGAGTATGAATCCGGACAAAGAACAACTCTTGATGTCTTGAATACAAGAGGCTTTTTATTAGATGCCAAATTGAATTTAATCAACTCAGAGCGAGAAGAAATTCTTTCTAGATTTAATCTTTTATTAGTCACAGGAAACTTAACCGCAAGTTATCTTAAGTTAGAAGCGAAGATATACGATCCAAAAGAAATTTATAAAAAAAGTTGGATTAGGCACATTTTTTAGTAAAAAAATCAAATAAATCAATAATTTAGTTTAATAATTGCAAATAAGAACAAAATGTGTACATTTGTTTTATAGATTCGTTTAATCAAAAATAAAAAAAAAGGAACAAAAAATGAGCAAAAAAGAAGGCAATTTAAAAATAGTGAGTGAGGCGCACACTGACCACAATGAAAAGCAAAAAGCTTTAGACGCAGCAATTAGTCAAATAGATTCAAATTTCGGAAAAGGTTCTGTAATGAAACTTGGCCAAAGACATGTAATGGATATAGAGTCTATTTCCACAGGTTCTCTAAGTCTTGATATCGCACTTGGAATAGGTGGTTTACCAAAAAGTAGAATTGTAGAAATCTACGGTCCAGAATCTTCAGGGAAAACGACTTTAGCCTTGCAGGTTATCGCAGAAGCTCAAAAAAATGGTGGCGTGTGTGCCTTTATAGATGCTGAGCACGCATTAGATCCTAGTTATGCAAAAAAACTTGGAGTTGACACAAAAGAACTTTTAATTTCACAACCCGATACAGGAGAGCAGGCACTAGAAATTACAGACACATTAGTTAGATCAGGAGCCGTTTCTGTTTTGGTGATAGATTCTGTTGCAGCATTAACACCAAGAGCAGAGCTTGAAGGTGAGATGGGAGATCATCACATGGGGTTACAAGCCAGACTAATGAGTCAGGCTTTAAGAAAACTTACAGGAAGCATATCCAAATCAAATACAATGGTAATTTTTATTAATCAGATAAGAATGAAAATTGGTGTTATGTTTGGAAGCCCAGAAACAACTGCTGGAGGCAATGCGTTGAAATTTTATTCTTCAGTAAGATTAGACATTAGAAGAATTGGCGCAATTAAAGACGGAGAAGAAATTGTTGGAAACCAAACTAGAGTAAAAGTTGTTAAAAACAAAGTGGCTCCTCCATTTAAAGTTGTTGAGTTTGACATTATGTACGGCCAAGGCATTAGCAAAACCGGAGAGCTGGTGGATCTAGGTGCAAAAGCCGACATAATAGAAAAATCCGGAGCTTGGTATGCGTACAAAGGAGAAAAGATAGGACAGGGAAAAGAAAATGCCAAAGAATATCTTAAAAATAATCCTAAAATAGCAGCAGAAATTGAAATGGCCATTAGAGCAAACGCTGGGTTAATAGCAGACAAGATGTCTGGCAATCCATCGGTCAGCGAAAAAATCGAAGAACCAATAGATTCTTCTGAAGAAAAAGAAGTGGTGAGTAAAATTTCCAAAGAAGAGAAGAAATAAAAAAAACTTTATTATTAGCCATCTTAAAGTACACAAAGGCACCTAAAACGGTGCCTTTGTCTTGTGTGGACTTATATTTCAAAAACTGTATTTATTGAAATATGTCTAAAAAAACTCTTCAAGATGTAAGAAAAACTTTTAAGGATTTCTTCAAGTTCAATCATCATGAGGTTGTAGAATCAAGCCCCTTAGTTCCTCAAAACGATCCTACTTTAATGTTTGCTAACTCTGGGATGGTTCAATTTAAAAATGTCTTTACAGGACTTGAAAAACGAAATTACAAAAGAGCAACCACCTCGCAAAAATGTGTTAGGGCAGGTGGCAAGCATAATGATTTAGAGAATGTAGGATTTACACCAAGACATCATACTTTTTTTGAAATGTTGGGAAATTTTTCCTTTGGAGATTATTTCAAAGAACAGGCAATTACTTACGCATGGGACTTAATTACTAAAGAGTTCCAACTACCTAAAGACAAGCTGTATATGACCGTGTTCTCAGAAGATGTAGAAGCTTATGAATTGTGGAAGAAGATCACAGGTTTTTCTGACAGTAGAATTATAAAAATACCAACAGTAGATAATTTTTGGTCCATGGGTGATACAGGACCATGTGGTCCATGCTCAGAAATATTTTATGACCATGGAAGTCATCTGAAAGGAGGATTACCTGGAACAGTAGATCAGGATGGAGATAGATACACGGAAATTTGGAATCTTGTTTTTATGCAATTTGAACAAATTAATAAAGACAAAAGAATTAATCTTCCAAAACCATCTGTTGATACTGGAATGGGTTTGGAAAGGATGGCTGCGGTTACGCAAGGAACCCATGATAATTATGAAATAGATTTATTCAAAGAAATTATTAACTATTCAGAAAGCTTAATTGAGAAAAAATTTTCAAAAGAAAATATAGCTAGTTATCGTGTGATAGCCGATCATTTGCGAGCTAGTGCTTTTTTAATTTCTGACGGCGTTACTCCTTCAAATGAAGGCAGAGGTTATGTTTTGAGAAGAATTATGAGACGAGCAATGAGACATGCTCATACCTTGGGAAAAACTGACCCAGTCCTATTTAAAATACTTCCTTGCTTAACAAACCTTATGCAAGCAGAATACCCACAACTTAAGACTGCAGAAGCTTTAATTGAAGAAACACTATTAACAGAAGAGGAAAAATTTTCTTCTATGTTAAGAAGTGGTTTGAAAATTTTGGAAAACGAAGTTCTAAGCGTATCTAACAACATTCTTTCAGGAGCGGTGGCTTTTAAACTTTATGACACCTACGGATTTCCACTAGATCTGACTGAGGATGTTTTAAAAGAAAAGAAAATCAAAGTAGACCATTCTGAATTTGAAAAAATAGTAAATCAAAAAAAAAAAGAAGCAAGATCATCATGGAAAGGAACTGGAGCTCAAGGAATAGAGAAGGTTTGGTATGAAATTAAAGACAAATTTGGTCCAACAGAATTTCTTGGTTACAATTTTGACAAATCAGAAGGAAAATTATTATCTATAGTAAAAGATGGAAAAATAATTTCTTCAGCAAAAACTGGTGACAATGTTCAGTTAGTTTTTAATCAAACACCATTTTATGCCGAATCCGGAGGTCAGATAGGTGATAGTGGAGAAATAATTTCAGACTCAAACACCTGCGAAGTCAAAAATACGCAGAAATTTTTTGGTGACCTGTTTGTGCATTTTTGTGAAGTAAAATCTGGAATGTTTATTACAGATCTTGAAGAGACTCTTTCCGTGAACTCTGAAAGACGGGGTAAAATAAAATCCTATCACTCAGCAACACATCTTTTGCATGCAGCATTAAGAGATACCCTAGGAAAGCATGTTTCGCAAAAAGGTTCCTATGTTGGTCCAGATAGGTTACGTTTTGATTTTAGTCATTCTCAATCACTTAAAAAAGAAGAGTTAGTAAAAATAAATCGCATAGTTAACGATGTTATTTCTGGAGGCGGAACTGTTAATACAAAAATTATGTCGCAAAACAAAGCCATAGAGTCAGGAGCTATGGCTCTATTCGGAGAGAAGTATGGAGAAGAGGTTAGAGTTGTTACAATGGGAAATTACAAGGATAAAATTTTTTCATTAGAGCTTTGTGGAGGAACTCATGTCCAGAATTTATCTGATATTGGAAAATTTGAAATCATTAACGAATCTTCAATTGCTTCTGGTGTTAGAAGAATTGAGGCCTTGATAGAAAGTGAGCTTTTTGCTCACAAAGATTCATTGGATTTGGCATTTAAAGAAAAAGAAGAAAATCTAACTGCTCAAATTAAAGAATTTGAAAATAAAATTATTTCCCTAAAAGGCAATTCGAATAAATTTAATGAATTAAAAATTGAGGAAAGAGTAGTTAAGCTAAAAGAGCTCAGTGAAATACTGTACAAAGAAAGCATTTTAAACGATCCTAGCACAAACATTGTCCAAGACCATAACTTGGATTCTTTTGTAGTTCGATTTCAGTACATTCATGGTCTGTCTGGAAAAGACTTAAGACCAGTTGTGGATGGAGCAAAAAAAGAAATAAAAAAAGTTCTTGTTTTTGTTTTTAGCGAATCTGATAAAAAATTAAGTTTAGCTGTAGGAGTATCAGACACTCTTGTTAATACATTTGACGCATCTTTTTTTGCAAAAAAAATATCTTTATTAATTAATGGCAAGGGTGGAGGTGGCAGGAAAGATTTTGCTCAAGCGGGAGGCGAACTGCAGTCTAATATCAAGTCTATTTATGATTTTATTTTAAATGAAATAAAAAAAATTAGAAAATAAATATTTTTAATTTTGGTTTTATTTTTATTTTAGCTTGGTCTGTAGATTTTTATTTATGGCCTCTAAAAAATTAGAGGTTGTAAGAAATTTTTGATCTCTACTAATTAAAATAGCTAAATCCTTAGTCATTTCTCCATCTTCAACAGTTTTAATACAAGTTTCTTCAAGGGATTTTGCAAAGCTTATTAATTCCTGATTAGAATCTAACTTTCCTCTGTGAGCAAGACCTCTAGTCCATGCGAATATCGAGGCTATAGGGTTTGTTGATGTTTCATTTCCTTTTTGGTGTTCTCTATAATGCCTAGTCACCGTTCCGTGAGCCGCTTCAGACTCCACAGTTTTTCCATCTGGAGTCATCAGAACGCTGGTCATCAATCCTAAAGAGCCATATCCTTGGGCAACAGTATCGCACTGAACATCTCCATCGTAGTTTTTGCAAGCCCAAACATAACCGCCACTCCATTTCATTGCGCACGCAACCATGTCATCAATAAGCCTATGTTCGTAAGTTAGTTTGTGTTTTGAAAATTCTTCTTTAAATTCTTTATCAAAAACTTCCTGAAATAAATCTCTAAACCTTCCATCGTACGCTTTTAAAATAGTGTCTTTTGTAGACAAATACACAGGCCATTTTCTCTGCAATGCATAGTTCATACACGATTTTGCAAAATCTTTAATCGAATCGTCCAAATTGTACATTGACATGGCAATACCAGAGCTAGGAAATTGAAACACCTCATGCTCAAGAGAATCTTTCCCGTCTTCAGAAGTCCATTTAATGGAAAGCTTTCCTTTGCCAGGAATCTTAAAATCAGTAGCCCTGTACTGATCTCCGTAAGCATGTCTTCCTATAACAATTGGACTAGTCCACCCAGGAACAAGTCTTGGCACATTTTTAATGATTATAGGTTCTCTAAATATTGTCCCACCTAATATATTTCTAATTGTCCCATTAGGAGACTTCCACATTTTTTTAAGTTTAAATTCATCCATTCTACCTTTGTCAGGTGTAATAGTTGCGCATTTAACGCCAACTCCATATTTTTTAATTTCATTAGCGCTATCAATTGTAATTTGGTCATTTGTATTATCTCTGCTTTTCATGCCCAAATCAAAGTACTTCAGGTCTATATCTAGGTAGGGAAGGATCAGCTTTTTTTTGATAAAATCCCAGATAATTCTGGTCATCTCGTCACCATCAAGCTCAACCACTGGGTTTTTAACTTTTATTTTTGTCATACTATTAATTTAAAAAAAACTGTTATATATAGACCGCTAATTAAATCAATTACAATTTATATGCTAGAAATTATTTTTCCACAAATTCACAAAGAAGGTAAGAAGATATTGACAATTACTCTGGTAATTAACTTTTTGCTTTTTTTTCTATCAAACACAGTGGGATTGATAGGTATTATTTTAAATGTGTGGGTTTATTATTTTTTTAGAGACCCAGAGAGAGTATCTATAAATGACAATAACTACCTTGTTAGCCCAGCTGACGGAAAAATTAGCATGATTACCGAATGTAAAGGGCCCAAGGAAGTAGGGTTGGATGCTAAAGACTTTCTTAGAGTCAGTGTTTTTATGAACGTATTTAATTGCCACGTTAACAGAGTTCCTTTGGAATGCTCAATAGAAGAAATATTTTACAAGCCAGGAAGGTTTATTAACGCTTCTCTAGATAAAGCTAGCGAACACAACGAAAGAAATATTTTAAAAGTAAAAGCATTAAATGGAGACGAGTTTGGAATTGTTCAAATCGCAGGATTGGTTGCCAGAAGAATTGTATGCGAAACCGATCCAGGAAATCAGTTAACTCAAGGTGCTAGGTTTGGAATTATACGTTTCGGTAGTAGAGTTGATTTGTATTTTGATAAAAGCTACGAATTGCTAGCCAAAACTGGGCAAACTGTAGTCGCTGGTGAATCTTTGTTGGCTAAGAAAAAATAAATAGATAAAGTAAGTCTCATGAAAAAAGCAGTCAGCATTAGAGCTGTCATTCCTAACGTTATAACAATTATTGCCCTCAGTTTAGGTCTTACGGCAATAAAATTCACACTGGAGCAAAATTTTTATTACGCCGTTATATGCGTAGTGCTAGCAGCGGTCTTAGATGCAGCTGACGGAAGAATTGCGAGATTGATTAAAGGAACCTCAAAATTTGGAGCAGAATTGGATTCGTTGGTAGATTTCGTCAATTTCGGAGTTGCTCCTGCTTTGATTGTTTATATCTGGGAATTAAATACTTACGGCAATATAGGATGGCTTGTCACACTTATTTTTATCATTTGTTGCTGCTTAAGATTAGCAAGATTTAATGTTTTATCAGAGTCTCCCAAGAGTCCTTTGCTTGATAATTTTTTTACAGGCGTTCCCTCTCCTGCAGGAGCTGGAATATTATTATTACCAGTCATTGTCAGTCTTAGTAATTTTTCATATTTGCTAAATAAGGTAGAAAATCTATCTTTGTGCATTATGTTATTTTCTTCTTTTTTGATGATAAGCAAAATACCAACTTATGCCTTTAAAAAATTTAAAATCACCAAGCCACTTGTCTTATTGATAATGATTATTTCGGTAGTTCTTTTTGGTTTTTTAATAAATTATACTTTTGAGACACTGTTTGTGATTGGACTTTTGTATTTATGCTCAATACCTGTGAGCTTCTTTCACTATAAAGCAATTAAAAAAAAACATAATTTGAAAACAAGAAGTAATGAAAGCTTGTTTTCAGAAGATGTTTTGTAAACCTTTTTTTAATAAAAAAAACTTTGAAAAAATTCCAAAAAAAAAATTTAAGTCATAGCTCAAAATTGTGGTTAACAAGACAATTAAACGATCCTTTAGTAGCTGAAGCTAAAAAGAAAAATTATAGATCTAGAGCAGTTTTTAAACTAATAGAAATTAATGATAAGCATAAATTTTTAAAAAATAATTTAAAAATTGTTGATCTTGGAGCGGCCCCAGGTAGTTGGTCTCAATATTCTAGTAAAATAAATAACAAGGGTTTTAATTTGGCTTTGGATTTGCTGCCTACAGAGCCAATTTTAAACTGCGAAATTATAAAGGGAGATTTTACAGAAGTGTCAATGCAAGAAAATTTGATAAAAAAAATCAAAGGAGAAAAATTTGATGTTGTTTTGTCTGATATTGCAGAAAACTCTACTGGTAACAGATCCTTAGATTCTATGCGCAGTAACATTATATCAATAGATGTTATGCATTTTGCTTTAAAATGTTTAAAAAAAAACGGTACAATTTTAATTAAGACGTTTTCTGGGAACGGCAATCAGGAAGTAGTATCTTTTGCTAAGAAAAATTTCTCAAAACACCTTTTTATCAAGCCAAAATCGAGCAGAAAAGATTCTAAAGAGCTTTATTTACACTGTATTTTATAATTTATTGACATTGGGTCGTTTGCAAAATAAATAGGTTTATGGAACTAAAAAAAGCACTTACATTTGATGATGTACTATTGGTACCAAAAAAGTCATCACACCTTCCCGCAAATTCTATTACAAGAACTAACCTAACTAATAATATTTCCTTAGGTATCCCCATAATATCGGCGGCTATGGATACCGTTTCTGATTACAGATTGGCTATAGCAATGGCTCAACTAGGAGGTATTGCCTGCATACACAAAAATATGACTGTGGATGAGCAGTCTACACAGGTAAAAAATGTTAAAAAATTTGAATCTGGAATGGTTGTTGACCCTATTACTATAGGTCCAGACGAAGACATTTCTGCCGCTATACACTTAATGTCGTCTAATAAGATTTCCGGAATACCAGTAGTAGATAAAAAGAAAACATTAGTAGGAATTCTTACGAATAGAGACCTACGATTTGCCAAAAATACCAAAGCAAAAGTTAAAGACCTAATGACTAAAAAAGTAGTCACTGTGAACGAAGGCGTTAGTTCAGAAAATGCCAAAAAACTATTACATGAACACAGAATAGAGAAGCTTGTTGTGGTTAATAAGCAATTTCAGTGCGTAGGTTTAATAACGGTAAAAGATTTGGAAAAATCACAGCTATATCCCGATGCCTCCAAGGATACTAAGCAATCATTAATGGTTGCGGGAGCAATAGGTGTGGGTGATGAGGGATTGCTTAGAGCGGAGCGTCTAATAGAGGCCGGAGCTGATGCTTTAATCCTCGACACTGCTCATGGTCATACAGAATCTGTATTGGTAACTTTAAAAAATATTAAAAAAAATTTTAAATTTAAAAATTTAATTGTCGGAAATGTTGCTACAGCAGAAGCTGCAAAAGAACTTGCTGATCTTGGAGCTGACGCGGTTAAAGTTGGTATCGGTCCAGGATCTATATGTACTACAAGAGTAGTTGCTGGAGTTGGCATGCCACAATTTACCGCGATTCAAAATGTTGCTGAAGGGCTAAAGAATTACAAGGTTAGAATTATAGCTGACGGTGGAATTAGATATTCTGGAGACATAGCAAAAGCCATAGGCGCAGGTGCTGATATGGTAATGGTAGGGTCACTACTGGCAGGAACAGATGAGTCACCAGGAGAAATATTTTATTATCAAGGCAGAAGCTACAAGTCTTATCGTGGAATGGGTTCTTTAGCAGCAATGGCCAGAGGATCTGCAGATAGATATTTTCAACAAGATATCACAGATGCTCTAAAGTTGGTTCCCGAGGGCATTGAGGGAAGAGTGCCTTATAAGGGTCCAGTTAAAAATGTAATCAATCAATTAGTCGGTGGCTTAAAGTCATCAATGGGTTATGTGGGCGCCAAAACTATCGATGAACTTAAGAAAAAAGCTAAATTTGTCGAAATTACAAACGCAGGTATTAAAGAAGGCCACGTTCATGATGTTCAGATTACTAAGCAATCTCCCAATTACCCAATAGAGAGTTAAATGAGGTTTTTTTTATTAATCATTTTATTTTTTAGCAGTTATGCAATTGCTCTCGAAAATAAAAATTTTTTAAATGGAAAAACTTCTTATGAAAAAAAAGATTTTAACAAAGCAAAGATTGAATTTGAAAAAAGCATTGTCACCAATCCAAAAAGCATTAATAGCTATATTTTCTTATCAAAAATATTTTTTGAAATAAAAAATCAAAAAGAAGAGAAAAAAAATCTTAAAACAGCTTTATTGTTAGAGCCAAAAAATGAAGAGGCCTTGTATCTAATAATAAAACTAAACATTGATGAAGGAGATTTTAAAGCAGCGGAAGAAAACTATAAAATTCTTACTACTATTTGCTCGAAGTTTTGCGATAAATTAATCAGTATTGATGTGTCACTTAAAAAATTTAAAGGGTAATGATTAAAAAAGAAGATAAGCAAAAAATTTTAATTATAGATTTTGGATCTCAAGTTACTCAGTTGATTGCTAGAAGAATTAGAGAGCTCTCTGTTTATTGCGAGATTGTTAGTTTTCAAAACTTTAACAAGTTCCTTAAACTAGAAAATGTCAAAGGGATTGTTTTGTCGGGAGGCCCATCCTCTATATCTGAGTTAAAATCTCCAAGAATTAAAAATTTTAATTTATTAAAGAAAATACCTATTTTAGCAATATGTTATGGTCATCAATTAATTGCAAAAAAGTTTGGCGGCAAAGTTAAATTTTCAAAAAAAAAAGAATTTGGCAGAGCAGAGATTTTTTGCAAAAGCAACTCACCTTTGACTAAAAATTTTTTTAAAGACAAAAAAAACACAGTGTGGATGAGTCATTCTGATCAAGTTGCAAAAATTGGGACAGGATTTTCCACGGTCGCATTTACCAAAAACTCAAACTGCGCAATTACTCAAAACTTAAAAGAGCAAATTTTTACAGTTCAGTTTCATCCTGAGGTGGTTCACACAAACAAGGGAAGTGTGATCTTTAAAAATTTTATTTTTGATATTTGCAAATGTAAAAAAAATTGGACGGATGGCACCAAGCTAAAAAAAATTATTAGTGAAATTAAAAATAAAGTTGGTAGCAAAAAAGTATTATGCGCTCTTTCAGGTGGCGTAGACAGCGGCGTACTTGCTCACATATTGTATAGAGCCATTAAGAAGAATGTGTTCTGCGTTTATATAGACACAGGCTTAATGAGAAAAAATGAAAGTCTTGAAATTGTATCCATTTACAAAAAAAAATTTAAAAAAAATTTTATTCATTTGAGCAAGGGTGATATTTTTTTAAAAAGGCTGAATAAAGTATCTGATCCGGAAAAGAAAAGAAAAATAATCGGCAAAACGTTTATAGAAATTTTTGAAGATTTTAGCAAAAAATACAAAGATATAGATTTTTTAGCACAAGGCACTCTTTACCCTGATGTCATTGAAAGTCAGAGTTTTTCAGGAAGTCCAAGCTCAAAGATAAAATCCCACCACAATGTAGGCGGTCTCCCTAAAAAAATGAATTTTTCTTTAATAGAACCTTTTAGGGAGATGTTTAAAGATGAGGTTAGAGTCTTGGGGAAAAAAATGAACATCAGCAACATAATTTTAGACAGACATCCATTCCCCGGACCTGGATTGGCCATAAGAATTATGGGAGCAATTGATAAAGATAAAATCAAAATCTTACAAAATGCCGATGATCTTTTTATTAAAGAATTAAAAAAAAGAAACCTTTATAAAAATATCTGGCAAGCTTTTGCTGCTTTGCTTCCTGTTAAAACGGTAGGAGTTATGGGCGATTCAAGAACTTACGATTTTGTCTGCGCATTAAGAGCAGTTACTTCTGTAGATGGCATGACAGCAGATTTTTATAATTTTAATTATTCTGACTTATCTGCTATTAGCAGTATAATTGTTAACGAAGTTAAGGGTATTAATAGAGTAGTATATGATATTACATCAAAACCACCAGGAACGATAGAATGGGAATAAAAGATAATAAAAAAATACTGAAGTTTTGCAAAACCAAACGTCCTTTGGTTTGCCTTACAGCCTACACTAGTTATATGGCTGAAATTTTAGACAACGATTGCGATGCAATTCTAGTCGGAGATTCTCTTTCTATGGTCATATACGGAGAGAGCAGCACTGCGACAGTCTCTTTGCAAACAATGATTAATCATGGGAAAGCTGTAGCTAAGGGCGTTAAAAAAAGCTTACTGATCATTGACATGCCCAGAGGAAGCTATGAGAAATCATCAAAATGGGCATTGAAGAATGCAAAAAAAATCATCAAAGAAACAAATTGTGATGCAGTTAAGGTTGAAGGAGGAACTAAAATTAAAAGAATTATTAAAACACTTGTGGCCAACAAAATACCTGTCATGGGACATATTGGTTTGCTACCACAACAAGCTTTAAAGCCAAATGATTACAAAGTTAAAGGAAGAACAGAAGAAGAGGAAAAGATTATCATTGAAGATCTCAAGGCTGTGCAGGAATCTGGAGCATTTTCAGTTGTGATTGAGGCCGTTCCAAAAGTTCTTGCCGATAAGCTATGTAAAATTTCCAAAATCAAAACAATTGGTATTGGTGCCTCTAAAAATTGTGATGGCCAAGTACTGGTAACAGAAGATATGCTCGGTTTTTTTGTGAAAAATGCCAAGTTTGTTAAGAAGTATGAAAATATGAGGTATAGAATAATCAAGAGCATCCAGAAATTTAAATCTGATATAATCAAAAGAAAATTTCCTACCCAGGAAAATGTATATTAAATGTCTAACGAATTAGATAATCAAATCAGTGAAAGTGTTTTTAATGATAAAATTTTAAATTTTTATCATAAAAGAAAATATTACATTATATTTTTTGTAATAATAATTATAGCAACACCCATTTCATATCAGGCAAAACTAGCTTTTGAAAAACACAAAAGTGCAAATGAGTTAGGGAATTATAGTATTATTGCAAATGAATTGATTAAGGAAAATCCAAAAGAAGCAATTATTCAGTTGCAAAAACTAACAACATCCAGCAATGACACTGTAGTTTTGTTGGCATTGAATCAGTTATTAGAAATTAACAAGAACTCAAAACAAGAATTGACCAAAATTTTAGATGCATTAATTGAAGAAAAAAAGTTATCAAAAAGAAACAGTGAGCTTTTAAAAATAAAAAAATCATTGTTGATTTTTGACAGTGCTACAGAAAATCAAATGCTTGAGCTTTTGGATGTGAGTAATAAAAATTCTTTTTTTAGAAAAACTGGTTTGCAGATATTGTACGATTTTCATCTTAGTAAGAATCAAAAAATTAAAGCAGAAGAGGTCAAAAGGTTAATCGATGAGAACTAATCTCATTTTTTTAATTTTTTTTTTAATTATTTCTTGCTCGCCCAAAGTAAATTTAGAGTTGGATATTGAAAATTTAAAAAAAGATGGCGTTGTTATTTTGCAAAACAAAAATATCAAATATGACAATAAAGAGATTAGCGACATATCAAAAGTAGCTACTTACCCAGCCAGACAAATTAGCAATTGGAGTTATCCAAATTTTAATTCTAATAATTTATTACCCAATATAAATCTAGATATTAATTTCTCTGTTGTAAAAAAAGATAATTTTTTTAACAAATCGGGAAATAATTCTTATAAAAAAGAAATTTTAAAAGTAGAAAATAATATTATTTTCGTAGATGATAAGAGCACTCTTTTTATTATAAATGAAGATTTTAAATTATTAAAGAAATTTCAATTGCACGATCGAAAAAGCTATAACGACTACCCATTAAAATTTTCACTAGTTTCAGAAAACAATATTTTGTTTATTTCAGATAATCTAGGATCAATTTTAGCTTACGATATAAAAAACTATAAAATAATTTGGAGAAATAATTTGGGCGTTCCTTTTCTATCTAATTTAGCCATGTCGAAAAAAAGTATTTTTGCTACCAACTCCAATGGAAAGATATACTCTTTTGATATTTTTACAGGTAAGCAGAACTGGAGTTTTGAAACAGGCACGCAAACTGCAAAATCCCCCAGCTCTTACAGAGTATCTGTTTTTAATAATAAGTTACTGTTTTCTAACGATTTCGGAAAAATTACCTGCATAGATCTTGATAAGCAAGTTATAGCGTGGAGTCATACGATGCAACTCTCAGCTGCTTATCACGATATAAACTTATTAGAACTAGCTGATTTTGTTATTGAAAATAACAGTCTTTATATCGCGTCAAATTTTGGAAGATTTGTGAAGTTAGACCTGAACAATGGAAAGGTTATTTGGTATAATGATACACATTCCACAACCACAATTCCTTTCCTTAATAGCAATACAGTTGCCCTTGCCACAGACAATGGTTTTTTTAATATATACGATAAGAATACGGGAAGAATTTTATATAAAAAAAATTTACTGAACTTGCTAAAGCTAAATAATGTTAAAATAAAAAATATTAAGCCAAATAATATTTTTATGATATCTGGAAAGATCTATATTACAACCAATGATGGATTTGTTTTTTTAATTAACTCTAGTGATTTGCAATCTATTACTTACAAAAAATTATCCAATACAATAAACTCGAATATCGCAATATCAAACAATAGCATTTCTTTTTACGGCAATGACGATGCAATTTTTAAAATACAATGAGCATAAATATAGCAATAGTTGGAAAGCCTAATGTTGGAAAATCCACTTTCTTTAATAAAATATTCAAAGCTAACATTTCAAAAGTAGCCGATGAGCCAGGAACTACCAAGCAAGTAATAACAAAGTCTTTTGAATTTGAGGGAAGCGAATTAATCTTTCATGACACAGGAGGTTTGAAAAAAAAAGCAAAATCAAAAGATGAAAATCAATCTTATATTACAAAAGAATGCTTATCCGCAATAAACAAGTCTTCGATTATTATTTTTATGATGGATGCGAATGATAAATTCACCAAGAATGACAAGCAAATATGCAGAATGATCTTGAACAAACTAAAAACTTTAATTGTTATTATTAACAAAGCTGATTTAATTAAAGACGAAATTAAAACAAGGACAAAATACTTTAATTACTATTTTGAAAATTTATTTTCAGATATTTTGATCAAGCCACATTTTTTTTCTTCTATAATGGAAAAAAGTCCTGAAATTTTCATCAAAAAAATATGTAGCTTAGACGAATCTACAAAAATCATGATTGAAAATAGAAAGCTAAATGCTTTTTTAGAAAAAACAAACAATTCTCATAGGGCGCCACAAAAAGGGCATTTTAGACCTAAGATAAAATTTTTAAAACAAGTAAACTCAAGACCCATTATTTTAAAAGCTTTCGGGACAAGACTAAAGGGTATCAATACTGATTATAAAAATTATTTTTTAAAACAATTCTTAAGCTATTTTGGAATTTACAACAAAGTAGCTATTATTAAATTTGTTAATAACGAAAATCCTTTTGATAAGGATTAGCCAGCAACGTTACTCAATAGTGATAATTGATTGTTTTTTTCGCTTTGATTTTTTAAATCAGTTGGTTTTACGGGATAATCGCCTGTGAAGCAGTGATCTGTGAATTGAGGGTTCTTGTTGTCCCTTTTTTCGTGTCCCAGCGCCTTATAAACACCATCTATACTTAAAAAAGCCAAAGTTTTTACCCCAATAATTTTTCTCATTTCTTCTATGCTATTGTTGGCAGCTAATAATTCACTAACATTCGGCGTATCTATTCCATAGTAGTCAGGATATTTTATCGGTGGACTCGAAATTTTCATATGTACTTCTTTTGCGCCTGCATCGTAAAGCATGGATACAATTTTTTTAGAAGTGGTCCCCCTAACTATAGAATCATCAACCAATATAAGTGTTTTATTTTTAATAGCTGCTTTATTCGGGTTGTGTTTTAATTTGACTCCCAATTGTCGAATTTGTTGTGTGGGCTCAATAAAAGTTCTTCCTACGTAATGGTTTCTTATAATTCCCATATCAAACTGTATCTTTGATTGTTCAGAGTAGCCAATTGCCGCTGGATTGCCAGAATCTGGGACAGCTGATATTAGGTCTGCATCAGTAGGCGATTCTATGGCGAGTTGTCTACCGAGGTTTTTTCTGTAGTCGTAAACACCTTTGCCACCAACAATGCTATCCGGTCTTGAAAAATATATATATTCAAAAATGCAAGGTCTAGCATTTTGTTTTGGGAATGGTTTGACACTTTCTACTCCATCCTTATTAATTATGACTATTTCACCATTTTCAACCTCCCTAATAAACTCAGCTCCAATAATATCCAGAGCGCAAGTTTCAGATGCAAAAATATATGAATCTCCTAACTTTCCTAAAACCAAAGGCCTAATCCCATAAGGATCTCTGATGCCAATAAGTTTTTTATTAGACAGCATAACCATTGCATAACCGCCCTGAACTTGAAATATGGCATCAATAATTTTGTCTAGAATTTTTGCTCTTCTAGATTTTGCTATCAGTTGAACAACAGTTTCGGTATCAGAAGTAGTTTGAAATATTGCTCCATCTTTAACCATCTGTTCCCTGATCTGGATTGCATTAGTTAGATTTCCATTGTGAGCAATACTGATACCACCAAGGTACAAATCTGCAAAAAATGGTTGGATGTTTCTAATAATAGGCAGCCCAGTTGTCGAATATCGATTATGTCCAATGGCAGCATTCCCAGGCAGCTGTTTGATTATTTTTTCACTAGTAAAATTATCTCCTACAAGACCTCGTCTTTTGACTGAGTAAAAGTTTTTTCCATCAAATGTATTAATACCACAAGCTTCTTGACCTCTATGTTGAAGCGCGTGCAGTCCTAGCGCTGTAAGAGCCGCAGCATCTTTATGGTTGTAGATTCCGAAAACACCACACTCTTCTCTTAATCTATCATCTAGCACAGCACCCAAGTACATCAAAAAGTATCAATAGTCATTTGGTAATTTTATCAACATTTTCTTTGCTTTTTTCTATGTATTCATATCTTTTTGGAAGGTTTTCTTCTAAAAATTTTTGACCCCAAACTATCGATTTAAAGAATCTTCCATCATTAAGGTTCGAGCTCCACCTAGCATGCGGATGCACAAAGTTTAGCAATGTAAATATTGAAACAAAATAAACGTAACCTTTTAAAAAACCAAAAACAAAACCAAAAAACTTATCTACACTACCAAATCCAGTCCAAGACACAGTTCGTTTCAATCCTTTAGAAATGAGAATGATAAGAAACACAGAGAGTATGAAAATAATACTACCGAATAACATATCATGAGTAAACTCTGATTTAATAAAACTTTCTGTGTAAGGTGTTAGGATAGGTAAAAATATTTTTACAGATATTAATGCGAAAATCCATTTTAAAAAAGACAGTAAGCTTAATACAAAACCATTATTCAAAGACAGGAGTGAATTTAGTATTAAGAAAGCAATAAATATAAAATCAATTATTGAAAATGTTTTTATTAAATCTAAAAAACTATCCATTGTTTCTAGGGGCAAATTGAATAAGAAGTCTTGGAAGCAATGTCAAAACTAGAATCAGCGCTGTAATCATTGCCAATCCCGTGAAGAGACCGAAATAAATTGTCGGAATAAAGTTTGAAAAACCTAAAATGGAAAACCCAAACACTATCGTTATCGAGGTGCTAATAATTGCTTTTCCTACACTGTGGTGGCAAATATAAATAATCTCATCCTTTGTCTTGTTGTTTTTCATCTCTTCTCTAAACCTGTAAATGTAATGAATGCTATTGTCTACAGCGATACCGATAGTAATTGCAGCTATAGTTATTGTCATCATGTCCAGAGGTATGTTTAAAGCTCCTATAAATCCCAAGACAAAAAAAGCAGCTATAAAATTGGGTATAGTTCCAATGAGCGAATAAATTAAAGACTTAAATAGTATTAAAAACATTAAAAATATCCCAAGCATAACAATACCAAGGGTTTTGATTTGAGAGTCAAAAAGGCTTTGAAGTAAATTGTTAAATATTACTAAAACACCAGTGATTTTATACTCATCTTTTTTGAATGAAAATTTGTTTTTCAAGTCATAATTTATTTTTTCTATCAATTCTTTTCTTCTTAAATCTGGCTTTGAATCAAGAATTCTCATAGTAATTCTGGCTTCATCGTTGTCTATGGAGATGTAAGGATTTATGATATTTTTCTTAATATCTTCAGGGAGCTTATTGTATAAAACTCCCATCTCTAAACTGCCAAGAGGTTTTCCTTTGTTTAGGCTCTCAGCGATATCCAGTATTGATGAAAAGGACAAGACTTTTCCAATATCAGGATTTTTCTCTAAGTATTTATGAACAGATATGATTCTTTCAATTTTATCTGTTGTAAACCAATATTTATACTTATCATCGTACAATTTTTGCTTGGCTTCCCCAAGGTAGTCGTTTTTTTTGCTACCTGATCCTAAAAAATCATCATCATTTTTTACAACACTAGTATTTTTAAATTTTAAAATAATTTCAAGGGGGGTCGTTCCCCCTAGTTTTTCATCTATATTCTTCATGCCTTTATATATTTCTGTTTTGCTGCTGAAGTAATTAATAAAGCTATTTTCTACTTTTAGTTTGCTGATTCCATAAATGGAAAAAATAATAAGAATAGTTGAAAAAATATAAATCGAAGTAGGAAATTTTGTAGATATATAAGCAAGAACTTCTGCAAATTTTGACCTACTTTCTTTTATAACAGGAGAAACTTGAGGTTTAAAAACTAAAATCAAAGAAGGCAAGAGCAAAAAGGACAGAGCAAAAGAGACTAAAAGCCCGTACGTCATCATCCAACCAAAATCTATTACTGGCTTTATATCGCTAAATATTAAGGACATAAAAGCGCAAATAGTAGTTAGCACTGCATAAAAAATTGGGTAAAAAATATTTGATGAAGTCTTAACAACCAGCTCGGCAAGTGAATCTTCAGGGTATTCATTTTTATTTTGCACATACCTAACAAGATAATGAATGTTCATCGAAATTGTTAATATAAGCATTAACGCAATAAAATTAGAGGATATGACAGTAACCTTCCAATCTAGAGCTCCTAGGAATCCGATCATAATTGTGATGGAAACAAAACAGTTAACAAGTGGAAATGTGACCCACTTAAAATCCCTGAAAACAGTCCACAGTATAAGTATAATAAATGCAAAAACCCCAAAGCCAAAAATAACAATGTCTTTTTTTATAAAAGATATCATGTCATCAGCTATCATTGGAATGCCACTTAGTCTTATTTCTGCAAATTGACTTTGATCTTTAGTTAAATTTTTAATTGTCTGATTGTATTTTGATATTGATTCACCTTGTTTCTTTTTTAATTGATCAAGAGTTAAATTGATCTGATATAATTTTTTTATTTCAGAATCTGTCAGTTTTCTACCCTGTTGAACTGTGAGCAATTCTGATTTTTCTTGAATTTTTTTCAAGTATTCTTGATTGTCTTTAAGGTAAACAACAATTCCAAATGTTTTAGAATCAGCGCTGATTATTAAATCTTTATAGACCGGACTGTGGGTTAGCTCGTTAAGGGCAACTTCAAATTTTATATCTGGATTTGTTATGTATTTAAGATTCTTAATCCGATCCATCAGCGGTTCATCTGAGCTTTGGAGTAGGGGAGCATTAATTATGCTAATTGTTTTGCTGACCCATTCCAATTGGTTAATTTTTTTAACAAATTGCTCCAATTCTAGAATTGATTTTAAATTTATAGTTGTTTTTGGTTCGTAAGTTAAAATAAAGAATTCTTCCGAACCATACCTTTTGTTGACTTCCCTCAGGTACTTTAGGTCAGGATCGTTTTCCAATAAAAGAGTATCTGCTGAAGCATCTAGCTTAAAATCTTTCGAAAAATACAAAGAAAAAAGTACGATTATTGAAATTAGAATAATAATTAACTTTGGAAAGGATAGTAATTTTTTATACATAGAAGATTAACTTTCTAAGTATATTTTTTATCATATCTTGACGACATACAAGTTATAATTCTGTATGGAATTGTTCCTGATTGTTTGGCAAAATCGTCTATAGTGTAGTTTTTATTGTATATATCTATGTAATCTCCAACTTTTATTTTATTTTTAAATTTAGTTATATCCAAAATAATCAAATCCATGGAAACTCTTCCAATAATAGAAACTTTCTTTTTCTTGAAATGGAAATAACCTTTGTTGCTTAACCTAATGTTCATACCGTCTGCATATCCGACGGAAATAGTTGCGCTTACAGTATCTTGTTTTGCAAAATAAGTTCTCGAGTAGCCAATGGAATCTCCTTTCTTGACTTTATTTATCTGTATCACTGGTGCTTTAAGAGCAACAGCATGTTTAATTTTTTTATGAAAAGTTCTTTTTCCTCCATAAAGACTTATTCCAGGTCTTACCATGTCGTAATGATATTTTTTTCCTAAAAATATTCCTCCTGAGGCAGCTAAGCTATACTTGCATTTAGGAAACTCTTTTTTAAATGCATCAAATTCTTTTTTTTGCTCTAAGTTGAATTTGCTAGTCTTGTCATCAGCACACGCCAAATGACTCATAATGGTAACATTTTTAAATTGTTCTAATTTCTTTTTATTTTTTTTTAATTTTTGAACATCCAATTTTTGAAATCCCAATCTGTTCATGCCGGTATCAATATGTAACATGAGAGGTCTATTGAAATTTCCTTTAATATAAGCAGCCCATCTTTCAAATTGATTATAATTATTAAGAACAGGGGTTATATTGTTATTAAAGAATGTTTTTTCTTCACCTTTATTTAAGCCGTTAAGCACATAAATAGTGATTGATTTAAATTTTTTTCTAACTTTTAAAGCTTCGACAATATTTGCTACAAAAAATTTTTTGCATTTAACCTTTTCCAAAGTCTCGACAATTTTATTTTCACCACCAAGACCATAACTGGAAGCTTTTACGGTTGCGGCCACTTCTGCGGGCGCACACAATTTTCTTAAAAATAGATAATTATTTTTAATAGCTTTTAAATCAATTGAAACTTGGCCAGTAGAGTAATTCATGTCTTGAAAGATATTTGTATAAAGGATTTCTATATATCTGCAACTAAGATTTTATTATACTTGGATATCCTTGAACTTAGTAAAAGCACTCTCAAATTCAAGTCTTACAATTCCCGTGGGACCATGCCTTTGCTTGCCAATAATTAGTTCTGCCTGACCGTGTATTATACTCATTTTTTCCTGCCACTCGACATGCTCCGCAGTTCCAGCCCTTGGCTCGAGTTTTTCAAGATAGTACTCCTCTCTAAAAACAAAGCCAACCACATCAGCATCTTGCTCTATAGATCCTGATTCTCTTAAGTCAGATAGCTGAGGTTTTTTGTCATCTCTTTGCTCCACAGCCCTTGATAATTGTGACAAAGCCAGCACAGGAACATTGAGTTCTTTCGCTATGGCTTTTAAACCCTGGGTTATTTCAGCAACTTCTTGGACACGACCTTCATTTCGGTAGTTACCAGATTTCATTAGCTGAATGTAATCGACAATAATCAAATCAAGTCCGTGAAGTCTTTTAATTCTTCTGGCTCTATTGCTCAAAGTTGAAATTGTAATTGCTGGAGTATCGTCAATAAACAGGGGTAAATTTTCTAAGTTTTTTGAAGTTTCAATAAACTTTTCAAACTCATCTTGATTAATTTTACCTCTTCTAATGTTGCTTGATGTTATCCTGGATTGTTCAGATAAAATTCTTGTAGATAATTGTTCAGAAGACATCTCAAGAGAAAAGAAAGTGACTGAAGATTTTTTTTGTTTTTCTAGTATTCGCTTGGCAGCATTAAATGCAATATTTGTTGCTAAAGCTGTTTTTCCCATAGAAGGTCTGCCTGCAATAATTACCAAGTCTGATTTGTGCAGTCCACCAAGCATATTGTCCAAATCTCTAAGACCAGTGGGCACGCCGACTATGCCTTCTTCATTTTTATACGCAGAGGAAGCCATGGCTATTGTTTCAACTAAGGCTTCTTTAAATTCTATGTAAGATTTGTTGAATTTTCCTCTTTCCGCTATATCGAATAATTTTTTTTCAGCAGATTCTATAATTTGCTCTGCATTTATTTCTGAATTTTTATTCAAAGCTTCATCGAGAGTTTCTCTTGAAATATCAATTAGGCTTCTTCTTATTTTTAGATCATGAAGTAAATTCGCATAATATTTTATTTGTAATTTTGATGTTGAAAATTTAGTTAATTTAACAAGATATTCGCTACCACCAATATCGCTAAGCTCATCCTCATTAGAAAAAAAGTTTTTTAGTGTTATGGGGTTTGCAAGCAAACCTTTTGACATTAAATCGTTAATAATTTTGTATATTTTTTTATTTACAGGATTAAAGAACGATTCTTCATTGATATCAGGAATCTCATCATAAATTTCATTGGATACAAGCACAGACCCCAAAACCGTCTGTTCTGCCTCCAAATTTTGAGGGGATTCATTTAGATTGGAAAGTATTTCTATGTTTTTAAGAGAGCTCATTTACACCGATAGTATTAAGATAAGAGAATGGGTTCAACCTAATGTTTTGGAACTAATGATGTGGAGAACTTAATTAAATAGAATTTATTATTCTACTTTTGGTTTAACATTGAGATTAATAACCGCCTGAACATCAGCGTGTAAATTTATATAAACCTTGGATATACCAGTTGTTTTAATTTGACCTTTGATTTCAATTTTTTCTGCAGAAACCTCTACATTTTTTTGTAATTTAATTAATGCAATAATTTCTTTTATATTAATAGAGCCATACAACTGGCCATTCTCCATAGCTTCTTTTTGAATTTCCAGTTCAGTATTGTGAATGGCTTTGGATATTTCTTTTGCCTTTTCTTTTTCAATCTCGTTTTTTTTATTTATTTCTGTTTTTTGCTTTTCAAATAATTCAATATTTTTTTTATTAGCTAAAAGAGCCTTTTTATTTTTTAATAAGAAGTTTCGTGCATAACCATCACTTACTGTAACTTTTTCACCTATAGTTCCTAATTTTTTAATATTTTCTAAAAGAATTACTTGCATGCTAGTTTCCTACGTAGGGCATTAAAGCTAAAACTCTAGCTTTTTTAATTTCTTTTGACAGCGCTCTTTGTTTTCCCAATGATACATTTGTTATTCTGCTCGGAAGTATTTTTGCTGTATCAGAAACGTATTTCTTTAATAATTTTAAATTTTTATAGTTAATTTCTGGAGCATTTTTTCCGCTCAAAGGACAAGACTTGCTTTGTCTTTGATTTGTTTTGTTAAACAAAGAATTGGCACCACCACTTTTATTAAATTTCTTTTTATCTTTTTTTCTTTTCATCATTAGGCAGTTTTAACCAGTTCAGAGTTTTCTTCAGGAATTTTTTTTATTTTAATTGATAAAAATTTTATTACTCTTTCGTCATATCTTTCAAATAACTCTATTTCTTTAATTACCTTGTTATTACCCTCTATATAAATATTGCTGTATTTTCCCTTGCTACTTTTTTTAATTGGATAGGCCAAAGATCTGATTCCCCAATCTTCTTCTTTAAGAATTCTTCCATCATTCTTTTCAAGTATATCGTTAATTTTCTTTCGTACGGAATCTGTTTCTTGAGAGCTAAGCTCAGGTGAAGTGATATATGTGTGTTCGTAAAAGTTCATTATTTAATGTTTTGTTGTTAAAAAAAGTTGTTAAATATAATATAATGCATATCTTATCAAGCTATATTAAAAAATTAGAACATTGAAAAAATCTATACTATTTCCAGGCCAGGGGTCCCAATACGTGGGAATGGGGGCTGATCTTTGTCAGGCCTACAAAGAAGCCAAGGATACGTATAAAGAGGTCGATGACACGCTAAAAACCAAATTGAGTGACGTTATTTTTAACGAAGGTTCTGGAGACATAAATTTAACAGAAAATACCCAGCCAGCAATAATGACAACGGGTGTGGCTATATTTAGAGTTCTGCAAAAGCATCACAATATCAAAATAGACGACTTTTCTTTTTGCGCTGGCCATTCTCTAGGTGAGTATACGGCCTTAGTCTGTGCAGGCTCATTGTCACTTGCTGAAGCAGCAAGCATCTTGAGAGCGAGGGGAAAGTCCATGCAGAGCGCAGTGAGTCCAGGAGAGGGAAGTATGGCAGCAGTTTTGGGAGCGGAAATTTTCGAGATAGAGTTGATTATTAATGAGAACAATTATTCTTCTGTAGAAATTTCAAATGACAATTGCCCTGGCCAAATTGTAATTAGCGGAAGAAAATTAGAGGTTGAAAAATGTTGCCTAGATATTAAAAATAAAATTTCAAAAAAAACTATTTTTCTTTCAGTTTCAGCGCCATTTCATTGCAAGTTAATGATGCCAGCTGCAGATGCTATGAAAGATTTAATAACAAACTGCAACTTGCAAAATCCAATTATACCCATTATTTCAAATGTTAATGCGAAAGAAGTTGTGGACAGTGAAGAAATTAAGCGGCTACTTATACAGCAAATTTACAAAAGAGTTAGATGGAGAGAAATTGTTGAGTATATGTTTAAAAATTCTGTAAAAGATTTTGTGGAAATTGGCCCTGGAAAAACTCTTAGCGGTATGCTCAAAAGATTTAAACAAGACATTTTAATTAAAAACTATAATAATTGTGAAGATATTAAAAATTAGAAATTGAAAATATGGACTTAAAAGATAAAAAAATAATTTTAACAGGTGGTTCTAGAGGAATAGGTCTGTCAATATTAGAAAAGCTATACTCTCTTGATTCTAAAATTTTAATAATAGGATCAAACAAAGAAAATTTAGAAAAAACAAAAAAAAAATACCCAAATATTTTAATAGAGACTTTTGACCTCAGTCAGCATGATAGAATACCGGAGCTATTTAAAAGCTGCATGCAACAACTGGGTGGCTTGGACATTCTAATTAACAATGCTGGCATAACAAGAGACAATCTTGCCATTAGAATGAGCAAAGATGAGTGGTCACAGGTTATTGACGTTAACCTCACGGCATGTTTCTTAATGTGCCAGGAGTCTATTAAGCTAATGTTAAAAAACAAAAGCGGATCAATTGTGAATATAAGTTCCATTGTTGCTCACCTTGGAAATGCTGGCCAAGTTAATTATGCAAGTTCAAAAGCAGCACTTATAGCCATGTCAAAATCATTGGCCAGAGAGTACGCGAAAAAAAATATTAGAGTTAACTGCATATCTCCTGGGTTTATTGAAAGTGATATGACTGCGATTTTAAAAGAGGAGCAAAAAAACATGCTATTAAACAGCATTCCAATGGGAAAAATGGGGGCAGGCGAAGATATTGCCAATGCGGTAGTGTTTTTGGCTTCTAATTTGTCCAATTATGTTACTGGAGAGACTCTTCATGTAAATGGTGGAATGTATATGGCTTGATTAATTTCGTTTATTAATCTAAAGAAAATTAAAATTACAAATCATTAACAATATAAAGGAAAAAATCATGAGTGAAATTGGAGATAAAATTAAAAAAATTATAGTTGATCATTTAGGTGTGGATGCTGCAAAAGTTACAGAGGAAGCAAGCTTTATAGATGATCTTGGTGCAGACAGCCTAGACACAGTAGAGTTGGTTATGGCTTTCGAAGAAGAGTTTGGTGCAGAAATTTCAGATAGCGAAGCAGAAAAGATATTGACTGTTGGTGATGCAATTAGTTTTGTTGAAAAAGCTGCTAAATAGTTTTTGCTAAAAGTAAAAAAAAAAGGTGTTTTGATTGTAATTTCTTCCCCATCCGGGGCTGGAAAAACTACTATTGCTAAAAAGCTAACATCCAAAAAATCAAATATCGAACTATCAGTTTCACTTACAACAAGAAAACCAAGGACTGGAGAAATTGACGGCATTGACTATAAGTTTGTTTCTCCAAATTTTTTTAAACAAAAAATTAAGCAAAACGCATTTCTAGAGAATGCAAGAGTTTTTGACAATTTTTACGGCACGCTTAAAAAGCAAATAGAAAGCAAGCTAAATAAAGGAAAAAATATTTTGCTAGATATTGACTGGCAAGGAGCTAGGCAGGTCAAAAAGAGACTTCCCAACGATACAGTGACTATTTTTATTTTACCCCCTTCATTAAAGGAGCTTGAAAAAAGACTTAAAAAAAGAGAGAGAAGTATCGCCTTTGTTAAAAAAAGAATGAGCAAGGCAAAGCAAGAAATTATGCATTGGTCTGAGTATGACTACGCAGTTGTCAACAAGGATTTAAATAGCTGCTTAAATAAAATAAAAAATATCCTTCAAATAGATAATTGCAAGCCTAGAAGACAAGTCATTTTAAAAGCTTAAAATGTTAATCGTTACTTTAGCAATCTAGCCAAAGTAAAAAAAGTATTCCTATCTAAATTTTCAGCTCTCAAGTTAAAATAGTTTTTTAAATTATTTTTTTCTATCGTTTCGATATCAAAGAGCAACTCAATCTTATTTTTTAATTTTTTTCTTCTGCTTGAGAATAGATTGTTTGATAAAAATTCTAATTTTTTTATATTTTTTAAATCTAAATGCGGTTTGTTCAGAGGTTCGAATTGCAGGAGAATCGAATCTACTTTTGGAATGGGAAGAAAATTATCTTTACTAATATCTAGAACCTTTGAAACTTCAAATAAACACGATGTGATCAGAGTTATCCTTCCATATTTTTTTGAATTTTCATCTGAAACAATTCTTTCAGCCACTTCTTTTTGAAACATTAGAATCATTTTTTTAAACCATGGTTTGGTGGCATGTTGATAAATCCATTTTATTAGCAATTTTAATGAAATGTTATAAGGAAGGTTTCCTATTACTACTGCATCACCAACAAAGTGAGATGTTTCGTCAAATTTTAATGCATCAGTGAAAATAATAGCGTGTTCTTTTTTGATAAAAAGGCTGCTCAATTGGTCTTTTAGAGAGAGATCAATTTCAACTGATAAAAACTTTTTTGGATTTTTTTTTATAATTTCTTTGGTTAGAGCTCCATCACCCGGTCCTATTTCATACACGATTGAATTTTCATCAATTTCAGCAACATTGATTATCTCATCGATTATTTCTTTGTTTCTTAAAAAATTCTGACCGAATTTTTTTTTCATATTTTTTTGTAATATTTTTCAAAAAAATTTAATGCATATAAAAAGCTATCAGGATTAGCTATATTTTTTCCTTGAATTTCTTGAGCCGGACCATGATCAGGCGATATTCTTAAGAAGGGCAAACCTAGCGTTATATTTATTGCTTTAAATTTATTTATATATTTAAAAGTCGGCAAAACTTGATCATGATAGTTTCCAACTAAACAATTAATCTTTTTACTTTTGATTTCATTGAAAGCCGAATCGGGGGAAAGAGGCCCTTGAATTCGCACATTTTTTTTTCTCATTTCTCTAATGAGAGGTCTGATAATTGTATCTTCTTCAAGACGACCCTTAAAATCAATCCCATTATGCGGATTGAGCCCCATAATTGCAATAATTGGCTTTTTCAAACCCACAACATTCTTGTAAAAATTAAAAATATTTAAAATATTTTTTTTAATTTTATTTTTTGATAGTTGCTTACTTACCAAATTGAGTGGAATATGGGTTGTATTTGGGCACACTGAAAAATTATCACTAAATAGAAGCATAGTTTCTCTGTCATTAGTTTTAAAGAAATTTGAAATGTATTCCGTAAATCCAGGGTATCTTTTTGGAAGAAATTTTTTGTTAAGAGGCATATTGATAATACCGTGCGCTTTTTTATTTTTTAGAATTTCAAAAGATTTTTTAAAGCAGCTTTGTAAGTAAAGTTTAGTATTTCTATTCTTCTTTATATCAACAAATTTTAAATTATTATTTCTTGAATTCGTATAATCTGTAAGATCTTTTTTATTACCGACAAATACATAGTTATTTTTATTTTTTTTATTATTAAAAAAAAATAAAGTTTTTTTAATTATTTCATAATTGACGCTATTAGGATCAGATGGCAAAATTAGAATTGTTTTTTTCATTAAAAAAACTTGATTAAAGACCTTTTTTTAATTTGTTCTAAATGATTATTTGAATAAATGCTTAATTTTTTATTTTTTTCAATCATTATTAGCTCTTCTTTTGTGGCAAGCAATTTGCTTTGGTCATCCGTTTTTTCTTTTGTATTTTTTAATTTTTGGTCAATTTCATTCATATTGATGTTTACTTTCCAGGAGTATTTTTTTGCTATTAGAGCATTCCATGCATAATCTAATTGCATTTTATTATATATTTTCATTTTTATATTTTTACTAACAGAGGGATTGTCTTGTGTGATTTTTTTTAGCAATTCTGCATACTGCTGGTCAATTCGATTCTTATTACTTGTCTCGATATTATTTTTTTTTATTTCAGAAGTTTTTAATATTTCATTTATTGCATTTTCTAAAGCTGCTTGCTTTACACCCGAGCTATTTGGGTCTACATTTTTATTTAGCAATTTAATTACAGCAATTTCATTAGAAATATCAATGCTGGTTATAATTTCACTATTTACTCTGGCCACGAGTGTCAATACTTGTTCAGCGTCTAAACTGTGGCTAACTAAAAAAAAAAATAAAAATAAAACTTTTTTCATTATTTTAATTTAAAAAACTGGAAAGGTCGGGGGAGATGGGAGATCCAAAAGGTTTCAGAACCAAAGATAAAGTAAAGTTATTGGACGGTTTCAAATCTTCATCATGGTAAAAAGTTTTTGCCAAATTTAAAGAAATTTTTATACAGTCTGTTTCATAGGCAATTCCAATAAAATTATTTTCAGTGAAACTGTCCTGAATATTTTTCCTAACTCCAGTTGCAAAGGTAAAGTCATCGTATATTTTTCTATCATATTTTATGTCAATATACTGCTCATTAGAAATATCGTGAGTTTCATAATATTTTGAGGACCAGGTGTTTTTTGTATCTGCGTAAGAAATATCAATATCGTTTTTTAGTATTTTGTTTAAATCATTAGATACAGTGTAACCATAATTGATATTTAAGCCTTTCTTTAAATAAGCTGTTTGCGATATTTTTTCCTCAATCTTGCTGTCATAAAAAAATGAAACATTTCCAACAAAGTCAGAGCTGGTGTTCGCCAACGAAGAGTTTTCCGGCATTTCTTTTAATTTTTTCTTTTTAATTACTTGGCCAATTGAAAAAGTTCCATCCATATAAACTTCACTGAGGTTGTTTTTTTTTCTTATGTTGTAATCAATTCCATATCCAATATCACCGCCTGTTTCAGGATTTGTGATGCTGCTCATTCTGTTCATTGAGTAAATATCTTGGTACGTAAGCATCTTATCTAGACTGTTTGCATTTGTCATAGATCCAGTAGTAAATTTGGTAAAAATTTTAGGTGTTAAAGTCTCTTCTGTATTTTTGTTAATTTTCATTAAAGGTAAGCTATTTTCAACTCCCAAGGTTAAGTAAGTATCGCTATTAAAATTCTCTTTTGAATCTAAGATATTTTGATTTTGTACATTTATATTTTTAGTTGAGGTTTTGAAGACATTTGCCACTCCAGGAAGAAAATCTAGCAATTTAATTTCGCTTTCGCTATTTATTTGATTTGTGAAATAAGCTTGATTTGAATTCGTACCTAAATTTTTTGCTGCAAAAGAGCTGCTAATGTTAACCAATTGATCGAATTTGTTAAAATAATTTCCATATTCTATGGAGGGAAATGTATATTGATATTTTAAGTTTTTTTCCTGAATATTTAAATTTTCATAGATATTAGATTCTATCTTAATTCTTTGACTGCCCCCGTAAGAATTAAATATTATGTTGTTATTAAGCGAAGTCATGTCCTGCTTCACATGCTCAGTATTAATCTGATTAACATTCAAATAGTTTTTTTGAGATATCCTTTGTATATTAACTTCAAGATCGTTTTGGCTAAATAGCAAGTCTTCATAGCTACCTAAAAAATTAAAAAATAAATGATTTCTAGCCCCATCAGTTCTTTTTATTTCGTTCCCAGAATTATCTTTTTTGTTTATATTTTTGTAACCTTGTGTGTAGCTAGAATCTATATAAAATTTACTTTTTTCATTTTGCTGGCGGTATTCAGTTAGAAAAATTGAATTTTCATCAAAATAATAAATGGGTGTAAAAGTCAGATCTTTATTGTCACTTATTGCCCAAAAATAAGGAGTTTTAATGGTTTGACCCAAATCAGTAAAATTTTTTACCGATGGAGGCAAAAAACCACTTTTTCTTTTTACAGATGGATCCGGGTGAGAAAAATATGGAGTATAAAAAACTGGAATATTTTTTATTTTTAGAACTGCATTTCTATGGTAAACCATTTTTTCATTTTTATCATGAGTTGTTTTTGTAGTATCAATACTCCAGTCCGGACAGATTTCCGGAATTGTTTTTGTAGAATTTTCTTTGTTTTCGCAAGGAGTGTATGAATTTTTCTTGAGCAGAGTTACTGTGCCTAATTTGTTGTCGAATTCAGCTTCAGCACCTTCCATTGTGCTTTTATCCGTTAGTTTTGCTCTTAAGTCTTGACCAATTCCTTTCTCCAATTCTTCGTAATACTTTAAACTGCTAAAGTTCAGCAAGTTACCATCTTTATCTATGTATTTTACATTATTTTTCGCATCTATAGTTTTTAAATTGATGTCATAATGAAAATTATCCGCAAACAGCTTGTTACCTCTGTTGTCCGCATAAATGGATTTTCCTTCGCTCTTAATGTTTGCTTCTTTTTTATTGTAAGTAATTTTGTCAGCAAAGATTTCTTTTCCAGACTGGTCTTTTGCATAAGCACCACCTTGGGCCACAATTAAATTATTATCATTGGTATAAATTATTTTTTTACCCTGAAGTTCATAAATGGGAGTTTCGGCATAAATATTTTCCAAATAAGAAAAAAACACAACAAAGACAGCAATGGCTAGTTTAAAAAAAGAATTTTTATTTTTCATTAATTTTTAATAAATTTATAGTACTTAAAAATACTATTATCATAATCGGTGACCATACAGAAACCGCTAAAGGAACTTTATTAGCAAGACCAACAGCTATAGACAAGTCGTTCAAAAAATAAAGCAGAAATCCAAGAACTAGACCAAAAAACAAATACATCATGGTGTTATAATCTCTATTAATGCCAATTGTAAATATAGTAGACAAAAGAATCATGCCGAACAAATATATGGGCAAAGATAAGTATTTGTGAAATTTGACCCTAAGCTCGTCAGCTGAATAGCCTCTTTTATTCAATTTTTTTATACTGCTTGTAATTTCCCAGAAGGAAACTGTATCAGCATTAGAAAAGTATTCCTTCAAATCGTTAATGTTTATTGTTGACACGAAATCAACGCTTGAGTTGGTACTTTTGCCCTCCAAGTTTGTCTCGTTATTGCCAGACAATATTTTCGCATCTTCTAGAATCCAATTTTTATTTTTTATCAGGACTTGTGTGCTGTCTGATCTACTGATGAAATTAAAATTTTGATCGAGATTATATATTGTAACATTTTTTAATTTAGAAAAATTGTTATTTGAGATCGTGTCAGCCCTAATTATATTGTAGCTATTAGGCAGTGTTTCCAGGAACCATAAGCCAGTATTATTTATTACAATTAGATTTTCATTTGCTGCGTAGATTCGCTTTGCATTTTCATAGAATTTTAATGAAGCGGATGAAATAGGGCTTAGCAAAAATATTAAAGTTAAACCAAAAAAAAATGAAATGATAGCCGGAACCAGTATTGGCAATAATTTTGAAACCCCAGAAAAAAGTATTGTATTAATCTCACTGTTTTTTTGCAATTTTACAAAAAAAAGTATTCCTGAAAATAAAAAAATAAAGATAGAAAGTTCTATAATTGTATTAGGAGTTTTGCTTAAAGCCAGGTGAGACACCATCCAAATAAAGTCATCTATTTTTTTTTCTTTAAAAAATGTAATTTCTTCAACAAAATTAATAAGCAATGACAGAGACAAGAAAACTAGAAAAACTAGAAATAAAGAATAAAAAAACTCTTTAGATAGGTAGTTTATTAATTTCAATGGTGTATAATTTTTCATACGGCTGTTGCTTCGCTTTTAAGAAATTTGCTTAACAAAAAATACAGGAATAGACTTCCGAAAAAAGGAAAAGAATACAGTAAATACTTAAAATATATATTTGTAACGCTTAAATTCAAAAGCACTTCTAAAAAAATTATTAAAAAAGTTGAGAGGGAAAAGATTAAAATTTTAATTTTATTTGAGCTAATTTTTTCATTATTGGCATAAAGGGTAAAACAACAAAGAATAGCAATAATTGGGATAAAAAAAGGTTTGAATAATCTTTTGTGTATTTCGTAAAGAACATTAGAATTTTTTGTTTTTTTGTATTCATTCACAATCCAAAAAATATCTCTTTCTTGAAGCTTGGGGTGCGTTGTAATATTCGATTGATATTTCGTAAAATCAAATAAAGTTTTTTCAAATTTAATAGTTGTTATGTTGTTCTGGGCATTTTTTTCATGAATAACTCCATCAGTAAGCTCCAAGAAATTTTTTTCACCCTCATTCAAAACCCTTCCTTTTTTTGAAATAATTGTTTTATTGTTCTCAAATATATAAACTTTTTCCAAGTTTCCTTGGTTGTCATTTTTGTTTACAAATATAGTTAAGCCCCTCAACGGAGAGTTGAAGTTATTTTTTTTCACCAAGGCGTTTACAAGAGAAAATTCAGAATTAGCGATTAGATCTCTTGTCTGCTTGCTACTAATCGGAGGCAAGCACATGAAAAAAAATAAAGCTAAAAAGTCAAAAATAGTGAAATTTTGATAACAAGAAAAACAATTTCTTGCTTGCTTATTCCGGATAGCCAATAAATCTCAAGCTCTTTATTGTTTTGTAATTTCATTATGCTTAAAAAAAGACTTATTAAAAAGCTTATGATCATTAATTGGGAGATACTTCTGGGAATTAGAAAAAATACATATTCGCTATAGGTTGATATGGACAAGCCCGAATCTGTCACCAAATACAACAGTCTGGCTGATTGCGTAACCCATATTAGCAAGGACAGTGTGGCCAGTACAAAAAAGTAGGATTTTATAATTTCAATTGTAAAATAATTCTTCAGCTTGTTTTTGAACATAAATTGTGTAAGTAGTGATCTGATTTACTATTACATATGTTTAATATTTCACACAATTTAAATAAAAAAGCTCAAATTACTGTAGTTTTCGTAGATAAAAACTTTAAGTTTTTAAATCAAGTTAACTTTTTTTCAAAAAAAGAGTTGGGTCAAATATCTTTGTTTAAAAATGATTTTGGTAAGTCCGATTTTCTCAAGCTTGACCTGCTAGAGGGTGGTAAAAAGCAAAAAATTATTTTATACAAAATTAAGGAGCTGTCATCAGAATACGATTATCAAAAAATAGGAGGAACTGTTTATTCTGAACTTTCTAAATTTGAAAGTGCAAATATTCTTTTAGAAAGCGAACATAATATTAAAAAAAATAGTTTTCTATTTTCCTCAAATTTCTTATTAGGATTTTTTTCAAGAAGTTATAATTTTAAAAATTATAAATTAAAAAAAGATAACAAGAGCAATCTGCTCAAGCACCTATCAATACCGTCTTCTGAAAAAGAAAAGCTAAATAAGGCTACTAAGCATGCAAAAGACATTTTCGACGGAATTGAAGAAACTAGAAATTTAGTTACATTGCCTGCAAATATCTTGAATCCTAAAAAATTTGTTGATGAAATTAGTAAGTTAAAAAAAATTGGAATTTCAGTAGAGATTTTAGATGAGAAAAAAATGAAATCTTTAGGCATGAACGCTCTTCTTGGAGTTGGTCAGGGGAGTTCTAACGATTCTTATCTTGCAATCATGAGATGGAATGGCGATAAGTCATCCAAAGAAAAACCTTTGGCATTCGTGGGAAAAGGAGTCTGTTTTGACACCGGTGGAATTTCCTTAAAACCAGCCAGTCATATGGAGGACATGAAGTATGACATGGGAGGAGCGGGAACTGTAACTGGATTAATGAAGACACTTGCGCTTCGAAAAGCAAAAGTCAATGTCGTTGGAGTTGTAGGCTTGGTTGAAAATATGGCGGATGGAAATGCGCAAAGACCAGGGGATGTTGTGATGAGTTATTCTGGACAGTCTATCGAGGTATTAAATACTGATGCAGAAGGTCGTTTAGTATTAGCTGACGCAATTGCATATACAGAAGATAGATTTAAGCCAAAGTTTATAATTAATTTAGCAACTCTTACCGGAGCAATAGTTGTTGCTTTGGGCAATGAGTACGCTGGAATGTTTTCTAATAACGACAAATTAGCTCAAGAAATTCATGAAACAGGATTAAAGGATAATGAAAAAGCTTGGAGATTTCCTTTGCATGAAAACTACGATCGCTTGATGGATTCTAAAATTGCTGATTTGCAAAATATTAATTATTCAGGAGGAGCCGGGTCTATAACAGCAGCACAATTCTTGCAAAGATTTATTAAAAACAATACCCCATGGGCACATCTTGATATTGCAGGCATGGCTTGGGCAAAAAAAGATACGGAAGTGACCCCTGAAGGCGCCACAGGTTATGGTGTGAAATTATTAAACAGACTAGTAAAGGAGCATTACGAAAAATAATATGGAACAAACTTTATCCTTAATTAAGCCAGATGCAGTTGAGAGAAATTTAATTGGAAAAATAGTTAACGTTTTTGAAGACAGTGGTTTAATTGTTAAAAAAATTAAAAAAATTCATGTTGATATGAAATTTGCTCAAAAATTTTACGAAATGCATTCGGCTAGACCATTTTTTAATGATCTTTGCAGCTTTATAAGCTCAGGTCCTTTAGTTGCGATTGTTTTAGAAGGAGATAACGCCATTCAAAAAAATAGAGACCTAATGGGAGCAACCAACCCTGCTGAAGCTAAAGAGGGTACGATTAGAAAAATGTATGCCACCTCTATAGACAAAAACGCAGTACACGGATCAGATTCTACTGAAAGCGCAGAAAGAGAAATAGATCTTTTCTTTAGCAAAGATTAGCAGATTTTATTAAGAGCCATAGGATATATTTCTTTTTCGGCTTTCAAAACTTTCTTTGCAAGACTTTTTTCATCATCTTTTTTTAAAATTCTAACTTTTTTTTGTAAAATTATTTTACCACTATCCAATTTGGGAGTGACATGATGGACGGTACAGCCAGAAAATCTTTCTTTTTTTGCAATTGCTCTTGCGTGAGTATTTAGCCCTTTAAACTTTGGTAATAGCGAAGGATGAATATTAATTACGGGTATACCTATGCTCTCCACAAACTCCTTGCTTAAAATTCTCATAAATCCAGCAAGGCACAAAATATTTATTTTATATTTGCTTATCTGCAATGAAGATTCTTTTTCAAATTGTTTTATTTTTTTATCAATAAAAATTGATTTAATTTTTTTAGATCTTGAGAAGACCAAACCTTTTGCCTTTTTTTTATTGGAAACCACTAGGGTCACATCATATTTGGATTTTGATGTCTTGGAGAATTTGTAAATATTTTTTAAATTAGAACCTCTGCCAGATATGAAAATAGCTACTTTTTTCTTAAAAGTTAACATTTCCTTCAAATTCAATTTTAGAAGAAGTTTTGGAAACAACCTCTCCAATCACATATGGCTTGTAAAGCAGAGGAAATATTTTAGATATTTTTTGCAGGTTCTCTTTTTTTGCGAACAACACAAATCCAACTCCACAATTGAATGTTCTCAGCATCTCTTTCTCTTCTACCCCATTTTTTTGAATCCATGAGAAAATTTTCTTCACTTTGATTTTTGCTAAATCTATTTTTGCAGTCACATTGTTTGGTAAAACTCTCGGGATATTTTCCACCAAGCCACCACCGGTAATGTTGCATGAGCCATTTATAAGATTTTTATCAATTAGCTGATTAATTTCTTTCACATATATTTTTGTAGGCGAAAGAAGATCTTCGTATATTTTTTTATTTTTTTTATTATAGAAAACTTTTTTTTCTTTTAAAATTTTTCTAACCAATGAGAATCCGTTCGAGTGGACTCCTGATGACGGTATAGAAAGTATTAAATTTCCTTTTTTGATTTTGTGACCACTCAGTATTTTTTTCTTATCTACTACACCAACAGAAAATCCAGCAAGATCAAATCCGTCTCTAGTATAAACTCCTGGCATTTCAGCAGTCTCACCACCAGCAAGATAGCACTTTGCCATTTCGCAACCCTTGGCAATTCCCTTTAAGAGATTTTTGTATTTTGAAGGGACAACCTTACCAATAGCAATGTAGTCGAGAAAAAATAATGGCTTCGCACCTTGAACAATTAGATCGTTAACACACATGGCAACCAAATCTATACCAATAGTGTCAAACTTTTTCATTGTATTTGCCAATTCAAGTTTAGTTCCCACCCCATCTGTAGAAGAAACGAGAACTGGATTTTTTATTTTGTATTGAGAAAGATCAAATAAAGAACCAAATCCGCCTATATTCTTGAAAGATTTTACTTTGCTGCCTTTAATTTTAGTTTTATTTGATAAATTAGAAATATATTTTACAAGTCTATTTGTGGTAGTGATATTGACACCGCTTTGTTTGTAGGTAAATTTTTTTTTTGGCACTTAAAATATGGTTAAAAATTTTTTTTTTGAAGAATATAGTAAAAAAACAAAAATAGTTCTTTTTTTTATAATTTTTTTACTAGTTTCCAATAACGCTTATAGCGATGTTTATAGAGTTGAAAATATAATTATTCAGGAAAAATTTAAAAATTCAAAAGATTTTAGAGACAATCTGATAAACAGAGGAGTTATTGCTTCTTTTAAAAAGTTGTCTAGAAGACTAATGATAGAGAGAGAATTCTGGAAGATTAAAAATATCGAATCGAACAACATAAGAGAATTGGTTAATGAAGTTAATTTTTTAGACGAAAAAAAAATTAATGAAAATTATCAAATAAGCATCTCTGTTCTTTTTGACAAAAATAAGGTTAGAAAATTTTTTAATCAAAAAAATATTATTTACACAGAATCTGTTAGCGACCCTATTTTGGTTTTTCCAATCATTAAAGACAAAAATACATTAAATCTTTGGAACGATAATTTTTTTATAAAAAATTGGAATGTATTAAATACTAATTACTTAGTAGATTTTTTATTGCCCGAAGGAGATCTGACGGATCAAAAAAATATTTTACTAAATAGCAATGAGGTTAAATTTATTGATCAAAAGAAAGTTGTCCAGAAATATGGACTGAACAATTCGCTTGTTTTGTTGGTAGATCTAGATCTAGAAAAAGACAATGTGAGTTATAAGTTGAATTTGGCTAATACCAATTATTATAAAAAGTTTACAAAAAAATTTATAACAAAAAATTATGACAATGGTTTTGCAGAAATAGTAGAAGAGGTTAGGCAGTCCGTTGAGAATACATGGAAAAATAAAAATACAATTTTTTCGGGATCAGCCCTATCACTTGAATTTATTCATAATGTTAAAAATTTAAAAAGCTTAAACAAATTAAGAAATGACCTCAGGAGCATTAATTCAATAAAAGAGATTAAAAATTTAGAAATTTCATCAAAGACTTACAGAGGTAAGATTTATTTTTCAGGAACAATTGAAGACTTGAGGAGTAACCTGGAATATAAAAGTATTATTTTAAAAGAAACTACAAATTCATGGATAATTATTAACAATGAATGAGCAACAAATTTTCAATCTAAATAGTGAAGAGCATTTTTTTGAAGATGACTTTTGCATTTCTCAAAGCAATCAGGATGTTTATGACTATCTGTTTAAATGGCCATCATGGGAAAGCAATATCTTAAATATACACGGTCCAAGCAAATCTGGGAAAACTTTTTTGCTAACAATTTTTGCACAAAAGCATTCTTTTATAAAAATATCATCCAAAGGTCTTTCCAGGGAAAAAATTGATTTTTTGCTTTCGCAAAAATCACTAATTGTTGAGGACATTGATCAATCGACTAGCGAAGAAATACTTTTTTTAATATTCAATGATTTTAAAGCAAATAATAAATTTTTAGTTTTTTCTTCGACGCAAGATAGTTCAAATATTAAATTTGAATTGAAAGATTTGGCTTCAAGATTTAAGTCAGTATTTAATTTAGAAATTTCAAACCCATCAGATAATCTGCTTTATTCGATCTTGTTAAAACAGCTTTCTTCAAGACAAATTGTTATCAAAAAAGAATTACTAACTCATATAATTAATAGAATAGAAAGAACTTACAATGCTGTTAATAAATTCGTAGTGAATATTGACAAAGAAAGCTTAGTTAATAAAAAAAAAATTGATTTTAAATTAATTAATCACGTTTTGACTAATCAGTAAAAATTTAAAATATTCTTTTTAATTTTTATACTAATGTTCTTTTTTAAAAGTTTGTCAGTAATTTTGTAAAATATTTTTTCTCTCCAAGAGCTATTTTTTTTAATTTTGCTTTCTATATATATTTTGATGTCATTCTTATTCGATATTAATTGTTCTGAAATATTATTTTGTTTTGAAACTTCCGATCTTATAATGTTAATTAGTTGGGTGATATTTTCATTAGTTGTACTCTTCTTGTCTTTTAACAAGCGTATTTTTTCAAAACTTTTTATTAATATTTTTTTCTCACCATCATTTAGGTTTTTATTATTTTTTATACTGCTGTAGTCTTTGTTTTTAATAACATTAGATATCTCATCGTCTTTAAAGACCCAATTTTTTGGCAAATTCTTTTTTTGCGCCATCTCTTCTCTTGTTAAAAGCAAATTTTGAAATTCTTTGTTATTTATTGAATCGCTGTTTATTTTTTTTCTTATAATACTACTACTTATAATTTTACTTGAATTATTTAGTCCGATCATCTCTTCGTTAAAGAAAAGTCTATTTTTATTTTTTTTTAAAATTTTATCAAAATGTAAGTAGATTTTCTTTAAATACTTCACATCATTTTTTAAATACTCAATTGCTGTTTTGCTAACTGGTCTTTTTAACCAATCACTATTTTGTAATTTTTTATCAATATTTATTTTGCAAATTTTTAGTACGGCATTCGCATAAGAAATTGGCTGTTCATAACCACAAAATTGAGCAGCTATTTGGGTGTCAAATAGCGGGCTGGCAATCATGTTTAGATTTTTGAATATTTCTAAATCTTGTTGTGATCCGTGAATTACTTTGAGTATTTTTTTATTAGCAATTATTTTTGATATAATATTAATATCAATATTGGCTAGAGCATCTATGATCCAGTACTTACTTCCATCAGATATGGTTACATAAGATAACTTTGAGAAGTAAGTGTTTCTTCGATCAAATTCCGTATCTATAAATAGAATTTTCTTTTTTACAGCTAATTTGCAAAATTTTCGAAGATTTTCGTCCGTCTGTATGATCATTAAAATTTTAATTTATTGTTTTTTTTATTTATTAAATGTATTCAATTTTTGGAGATACATAGTGAATATTTACAGAACACACAATTGCAATGAACTTTCAGCCAAAAATAGTGGTGAAAAGGTAGTATTATCTGGTTGGATTCATAAAAAACGAGATCATGGAAATTTGTTATTTATTGATTTGAGAGATAATTATGGAATTACACAATGTGTAGTCCAGAAAGACGATTCTTCATTTTCTGAATTGGAAAAGCTAAGGCTTGAAACGGTTGTTAAAATAGAAGGTTCCTGCGTTAAGCGCTCTTCCGAGGCAATTAATCCAGATTTGACAACTGGGGAAATAGAGGTGGTAATTAGCTCTGCTGAAATATTGGGCACATGCAATGAGTTGCCGATGCCAGTATTTAGTGACCAGGAGTACTCTGAGGACATAAGGTTAAAATACAGATTTTTAGACCTTAGAAGAAAAAAAATTCACCAAAATATTATTCTTAGATCGAAAGTAATTTCCTACATTAGAGACAAGATGAAAGAGCTCGGGTTTCTTGAATTTCAAACACCTATATTAACAGCATCCAGTCCAGAAGGAGCGAGAGATTTCTTGGTCCCGAGCAGACTAAATCCTGGAAAATTTTATGCTTTACCTCAAGCTCCACAGCAGTTCAAACAATTAATTATGGTAGCTGGTTTTGATAAGTACTTTCAGATAGCTCCATGTTTTCGAGACGAGGATGCCAGAGCTGATAGGAGTCCAGGAGAATTTTACCAATTAGATATTGAGATGTCATTTGTTGAACAAGAAGATGTATTTCTAATTTTAGAAAAATTAATATCTGATGTTTTTTCCACTTTTTCTACTAAAAAAATTCTTAACACTTCTTTTCCTAGAATTACATATGATGAGGCACTTTTGAAATATGGATCAGACAAGCCAGATCTTAGAAATCCATTGCTAATTTACGACACAACTAATTTATTTTTAAGTGACGAGGTTAAATTTGAGATTTTTAAAAAATTAGTCAAAGCGGGTTCCATTGTTAGAGCTATTAAAACAAAAAATACCACTGAAAAACCTAGAAGTTTTTTTGACGGTATTGATAAGTGGGCAAAAGAGCAGGGAGCATCTGGATTGGCATATCTAACTATTGAAAACAATAACAATATTATTTCAGCCAAAGGCCCGGTGGGAAAGTTATTTTCAGAAATTGCATTGAAAGAATTAATGAGCATATGCGATGCTGAGGTGGGAGATAGTATATTTTTTGCCTGCGGTGCAAAATCCGATGTAGAAAAACTTACTGCCCAAGCAAGGGACAAAATAGCCAAAGAATTAAATCTTATTGACGAAAATGTTTTCGCATTTTGTTGGGTGATTGATTATCCAATGTTTGAGATGGACCCTTTGACAAAAAAAATAGATTTTAGTCACAATCCTTTTTCTATGCCACAGGGAAAAAGAGAAAATATCGATTTTGCAAACCCATTGAATATTAAAGCTTATCAGTACGATATAGTTTGCAATGGAATAGAATTGTCTTCCGGAGCGATAAGAAATCATGTTCCAGAGCTAATGTATAAACTGTTTGATATTGCTGGTTATTCAAAAAAACAGGTAGATGAAAAATTCAGTGGAATGATCAATGCCCTGTCATATGGCGCTCCACCACACGGTGGTATTGCTCCAGGTATAGACAGGATTGTCATGCTTTTAGCGGATGAAAAAAATATTAGAGAAGTGACCATGTTCCCCATGAATCAAAGTGCCCAAGATTTAATGATGAATGCTCCAAGTGAAGTTTCTGAGAACCAATTAAAGGAATTAAATTTAAAAATAATTAAATAAATATTAAACAGCGTTTTTGCTTTTAATATTCAATCGAACATTTGTCAGGTCAATCAGCTTTTCTTTGTACTGATTTCTCACAAAGCCTTTGCTTGTGATATTTTTTAACACATCTAAAAATTGACTTTGTTCTAAATTTTCAGCAACAGATTCTTGCTCTGGTTTTCCAATCGAAGGAGTGTGTGCAAGATCTTCTCTATTCAAGTAAGAAATAGCAAGTTCTCTAAAAATATAGTCTAGAATTGAAGTTGCGCTTAGAATTCTATCATTGCCTGTAATTTTTCCAGAAGGTTCAAATTTTGTATCTATAAAAGCGTCCACAAACTCTTCAAGGGGAACTCCATATTGCATGCCTAGAGAAATGGCTATTGCAAAATTGTTCATTAATGCCTTTACAAGCTCTCCTTCTTTATTTGTATCAATGAAAATTTCTCCTACTTTTCCATCATCATACTCTCCAATGTGGAGGTAAACTTTATGGTCACCAATAGTTGCTTTTTGAATGTAGCCTTTTCTTCTGTCGGGCATTTTTCTTCTTCCATTAAAAAATTTACCATCTCTAGTTCCGGTATTGTCTTTTAAGTCTGATGTACCGACTGATTTTTTTGCTGTGGACTGGATTAGCTCTTGTAAAGTTTCTTCTTTTCCAGATAAATTCTGCTTTATTGAAGCTAGATCATTCTTTATATCGCTTATAGCTTTAGTTTTTCTTTTATTGAATTTTATATCAATAAGGTCAAATTTTCCGTCTTTTCTAGTTTCTAAATCTTTGAGACTTTGGTTTGTTACTTCTTCTAATTGGTGAGTGATCTTGAACAAACACGTGTAAAAACTCTCAGCTAAGTATTTGCTCATAATAATTTTAAATAAGAATCAAATTGAAATTAGATTGTTTCTAATTTACATTCTGAGATAAGTCTAATAAAAAAAAACAACTCAAGCTTGAATATGTTTATTAATTTTTTAAAGTCAATTTTTACCTGGTGGAATACGCAGACTGTCGGAACTTTTTTATTTACAATCTTTTCTGGAAAAGCAGTTGGAGAAGATCAGTTTGGAAACAAGTATTACAAAACCTCAAATGATTCTAAGAGATGGGTCATTTATAATGGAGATGTGGAATCATCGAGAATTCCTCCAGAATGGCACTTGTGGATTCATAGAACTACAAATTTAACCCCAGACAAAATAAATTTCGTTAATCATGATTGGATAAAGAATCATCATGAAAATTATACAGGCTCCAAATTAGCTTATAATCCTTCTAAAAACTTAAAGGCTAAAGAAGAAGCTTATAAAAAATGGCATCCGGAAAATTAATTTTTTTCTTATTTTTTTTAATATCCACTAGTTTTTTATCAGCTCAGGAGAATATAGAAATATTCAATACAAATAAAAATAAAGCAAAAATAGTCATTCTTGACAAAGTAACTTCGAAAAAAACAAGCCACACTGTAAAAATTGATTCCGTTTATCAAATGCATTCACTGGATATTTTAGTTAAGAGATGCGTTCTAGATAATAGCAAAGGATCATTAGAGGTATTGGCCTATGTTCAGGTTCAAGAATCTGCAATAAAAAATAAAGATAAAGTTTATATATTTAACGGGTGGATGCTGTCTGGGCACCCTTCAATTAATGCTATGGAGCACCCTAATTATGATATTTGGATAGAGGGCTGCTACTAATCTAGAATATTAGATTTGACTAACCAATTTGTGTCATAGTTAGAGTTTATAAAGTCTTCATGCCTCAAAATTTTTTTGTGCAGACCAATTGTTGTTGATACTCCCGTAACAACAAACTCATCCAATGCTCTTTTGAGTCTTGTCACAGCTGAATTTCTATCTTTGCCGTAGCAAATAAGTTTTGCAATTAAACTATCATAGTAAGGCTGAACCTTGGCGCCTTGAAAGATGCAGCCATCAACTCGTGTTCCTGGACCAGAAGGTTGATGGTAAATATTAACTGTTCCAGAGCTAGGTTGAAAATTTTTTAGATAGTCTTCAGCGTTAATTCTGCATTCTATAGCATGCCCAGTAAATTTGACGTCTTCTTGTTTTAGATCTAGCATTCCGGTTGAAGCAATTTCAATTTGTCTTTTAACAATATCAATTCCAGTTACAGCTTCTGTAACAGGGTGCTCCACCTGCAATCTTGTGTTCATTTCTAAAAAGAAAAATTGACCATCTTCATAAATAAACTCCAAAGTTCCAGCCCCTTCATAACCAAGCTTGGAAATTGCATTCACGCAAGTATTTAGCAAATCCTCTCTTTGTTTTTCTGTCAAAACAGGACTTGGAGATTCTTCTATTACTTTTTGATGCCTTCTTTGAATCGTGCAATCCCTTTCTCCAAGATGGATTGTATTGTTTTTACCGTCAGATAGTATTTGAACTTCAATATGACGAGGGTATTTAAAATATTTTTCAATAAAAACCTCATCATTCCCAAAGAATTTTTTTGCTTCATTTTTGGCAATTTGAAGACTTTCCAAAAGATCAGATTCTTTCTCGACAATCTTCATCCCTTTACCACCACCACCACCTGCTGCTTTTATTAAAACTGGATATCCAATGTGATTTGCTATTTTTTTTGCATCATTAATTTCAGAAACTCCTTTTTCCGATCCCTGAATAACGGGCAGACCAAGTTCTTTTGCTATTTTTTTTGCTTCAATTTTGTCACCCATTTTTTTTATAAGTTCAGAGCTTGGGCCGATAAATTTAATTTTATGATCTTCCAAAATTTTAACAAAATTGTAGTTTTCTGATAAAAATCCATAACCAGGATGAATGGCATCCGAACCTGATATTTCAAAAGCCGATATTAAAGCTGGAATGTTTAAATAGCTGTCTTGAGCTTTGTGGGGTCCTATGCAGATACTTTCATCAGCTAATTGAACGTGCATAGATTCATGATCAACATTTGAATGAACAGCGACAGTTTTTATGTCAAGCTCTTTGCATGCACGGATAATTCTAACCGCCACCTCACCTCTGTTGGCAATTAATATTTTTTTAATCATTTTTATTTTATTTTAGCGAGAACCTGATCGTACTCAATGGCTTCACCATCTGTAACGCACATCTCTTTAATTTCACCATCTGCTGTTGCCTGAATATGATTCATTGTTTTCATGGCTTCGATAATTAAAATAGTAGAACCCTTCTTTACCTTATCACCAATAGAAACAAACGGTTTTGCACCAGGCTCTGCAGACAAGTAGGCGGTTCCAACCATTGGACTTTTGACTACATGAATAGATGGATCTTCTGTAATTTTTGCTTCCTTGTTAGCAACCACAGGAGAGGCAGTAGCTAAAGTTTGTTTGCTACCTTTGCCAACCTTTACAGTAATATTTCCATCTGAATAGCTGAGCTCGGTCAGGCCAAACTCATTAAGATGCTCTGTTAGTTTTTTAATTAAATCTTTATCTATTTTCATTTTTAATAATATTTTCTACCGCATCAACTGCTAAAATATAGCTATTTAATCCAAAACCGCAAATAATTCCATTCACTGATTTGCTGATCATAGACTTGTGTCTGAACTCTTCTCTGGCAAAAATGTTAGAAATATGAATCTCAATCTTTGGAATGCTCAGTGTGTTCAGGGCATCAAGAATAGCCACGGATGTATGGGTAAATGCAGCAGCATTTATTATAAGACCATTCATAGTTTCGGATATTTCTTGAATTTTATTAACTATCTCTCCCTCAATATTGGATTGGTAAAAATCTATTGAAATGCTTTTCTTTTCAGCATGCCTTTCAACTTCGGTTTTGATTTGCTCCAATGTGAGATGTCCATAAATATCAGGCTCTCTTTTTCCTAATAAATTTAAATTTGGACCATTGATAATTTGTATTTTTAAGGCCATATAAGTTTAGACACTAATTATAATAAAAATGATAGAAATACAATTAAATGGGGAAACTCATAAGTTCGAAGAAAACTTGAGCGTTGAAGAGCTTTTAAAGAAACTATCAATAGACAAAAACAAAGTAGCTGTAGAATTAAATCAAACTGTTGTTTCCAAACAAACATATTCCAATACAACGGTTGTTAATAAAGATGTCGTTGAAATTGTAACTTTTATTGGAGGCGGTTAAGACATGGATAGTTTTAAAATAGGACATAGAACTTTTAATTCTCGATTAATTGTTGGCACTGGAAAATATAAGGATCTCCAAGAAACAGCTGATGCGGTAAAAGCATCCGGAGCCGATCTGGTTACCGTTGCTGTTAGAAGGGTTAATGTTACAAATGCAAAAGAACCTTTGTTGATGGATTTTATTGATCCAAAAAAAATCACATATCTTCCCAATACAGCAGGCTGCTATACTGGAGAAGATGCTTTAAGAACTTTACGTCTCGCAAAAGAAAGTGGTGGATGGAACTTGGTTAAACTGGAGGTTCTTGGTGATGAAAGAACTTTATATCCTAATATGCAAGAAACAATAGGAGCTGCAAAAATTTTAGTTAAAGAAGGATTTGAGGTTATGGTCTATTGCTCTGATGACCCTATTGCTTGTAAGCAGCTAGAAGACATTGGTGTTGTAGCTGTAATGCCTCTTGGATCTTTAATAGGATCTGGACAGGGCATACCGAACAAACTGAATATTGAGATTATAAAAAAACAATCAAAGATTCCCGTTATTGTTGATGCAGGAATTGGAACGGCATCAGACGCTGTTATTGCTATGGAGTTAGGTTGCGACGGTGTTCTGGTTAATACAGCTATAGCTAAAGCAAAAAATCCTCTTATGATGGCAGAGTCTATGAAGAATGCGGTTATAGCAGGGAGGCAATGTTTTCTCTCAGGCAGAATGGACAAGATAAGTATAGCATCAGCATCCTCTCCAATCGCAGGAAAAATTAATAACTAAGCTACTTCCTTACCGCCACTCGCTTCTTTATCATTGGTAACTTCCTTATCGTTGCCAGGCTCTTTTTTAAATCCTCTTTTTTTGAAAAATTTTCTTTTTTTATTAAAAAACTTTTTTTTACGAAAAGGTTTTTTTTCTGGACTTTCGGAATCTTCACTCTCCTCTACGACTATTCTTGCCGGTCTAACGCTTTCTTCAACAGAAGTGTCCGGCTCGTTTTTAATCTCTTCAATTTCTATGTTTTTTATATTCTTAAAAGCTATTTTGTAATCTCCAGATAGAAAATCAGCATTAATTACAAAATCTATTTTAAATTTAAATTTTTTCTCAAAAAAACTAACTTCTTCATGCATATTTGTTTTTATGTAATCAATAATTTTTTTAGGAAGGTCAACAGATACGGTCTTGACTTTCGGTAAAGAAAATATTTTTTCTTCAATTAATTTAAGTATTTTTTGAGAAAAAGATTCTACACTAAGGATTGTTCTCCATTGAATGGAGCTTTCTCTTAATCTTTGCCTAGTCATCTCAAGTAAGCCAAAGCTGCTTATTTTCCCAACCTGCACACGCGCTTTGTCAGTACGCAAAGATTCCTTTAATTTTTTCTCTACCAATCTACGATTTGAGTAGTTTTCCATATCAATAAAATCAATCACGATTAAACCAGCCAAGTCTCTAAGTTTGGCTTGTCGGGCAATTTCCGTTGCCGATTCAATGTTAGTAGTCAGAGCTGTTTTTTCAATATTTCTTTCTTTTGTTGATTTTCCAGAGTTAATATCAATTGCAACAAGCGCCTCTGTTTGGTTTATTATTAAATAACCACCTGATTTTAGAGTAATTCTTGGTTCAAAAATATCATTTAAATATTTTTCAATACCCTTCGAATGAAATAATGGAACTTTTCCTCTATATTTTTTAATTTTTTTAACTTGTTCTTTAGCAATAATCCCAGCATATTTTTTAGCTTTATCGTAACCAGCCTCTCCATCTATTATTACTTCAGTTATGTCGTTGCTAAAAAAATCTCTTATTGTTCTGTAAATCACATCACCCTCCTCATGTATTAAAGTGGGGGCATTAGAAGTGATTGTTTTTTGCCTTATCTCTTCCCATACCTGAATGAGTATATCGAGATCATTTTTAATTTCATTTTGTGTTTTTTTTGCACCAGCAGTTCTTACAATCAATCCCATTGTTTCTGGAATTTCTAATTGATTAATAATTCCTCTAATGCTTTTTCTATCTTGCGAATTAAATATTTTTTTGGAAATCCCACCACCTTTTGCAGTATTCGGCATTAGAACAATATATTTTCCAGCTAATGATAAAAAAGTAGTTAAAGCAGCTCCTTTTTTTCCTCTTTCCTCTTTTACAATCTGCAAAAGAATAACCTGACCAGGTTTTATTACTTCTTGAATTCTATATCTTTTGAATTTTCTTCTAGCCCTTATATCGCTAATTTTTTTTTCATATTCAGATTCAGAATTAGCAAATTCATCTGAGCTAGTTATTTCGCTTTGCTCTTCATTCTCGTTTTTTTCATTTGAATTTTCACCTTCACCTTCACCTTCATTTTCATCTTCAGAGGACTCTATACTTTCCTCTGGATTTTCTTCTCCATCTGCATTATTGATTTCATTGGGAGACAGATCCTTGGTTTCTTCCAGCAACTGTTTTCTTACTTCTTCCTCTTCTCTTAAAATAGCTTCTTTATCAGAAAGAGGTATTTGGTAATATTGAGTTTGAATATCATTAAACGCTAAAAAGCCGTGGCGTTCATTCCCAAAATCTACAAACGCAGCTTGTAGTGAAGGTTCTATTCTGCTTACTCGGCCTAAATATATATTGCCTTTAAGCTGTTTTTTTTGTTCGTTTTCGTATTCGTATTCCTCAACTCCACTATCAGATTTGATAGCAACTCGCGTTTGCTTCTGCTGAGAAGCATCGATAAGAATCTCTTTTTGCATGTTTGTAATTTCCAGTTTGTGTTATTTAAAATAATTTTCATAAAAACTTTTAAAGCTTCAATACTAGGATAATATTGTATTAGATCTGTTTTTAAAAGAAATAAGATCCAAAAATGAGAATATGTCCCAAAAAGGACAATTTTTAATGCTTTAAGAAAATATGTTGAGAATAGTAAAATCACTAGTTTTAGGCTCCCTAGCTTTTTCATTCGCAGGCTTTTTTATAGTCTTTTTAGCGCTTTGGTATTTTTCTAGCGATCTTCCAAATTACCGTTTTTTAGAAAATTACAAACCATCTGTATCAACAAAAGTCTACAACAAAGAAGGGGAAATCGCAGCGGATTTTGCTGTTCAAAAAAGAACATTTATTAGCATCGAAGAAATACCACCTTTTGTAATCAATGCCTTTTTATCAGCAGAGGATAAAAATTTTTTTCAACATCCGGGAATCGATGCAAGAGGAATTGTTAGAGCAATATTTAAAAATATTAAAAATATAGCAACAGGTCAAAGATTAGAAGGGGCATCAACAATTACGCAGCAGGTAGCAAAAAATTTTTTATTAACTTCTGATGTTTCTTTTTCTCGAAAAATTAAAGAAGCGATATTAGCTTTTAGAATTGAAAAATATTTAACTAAAAAAAGAATTTTAGAATTATATCTAAATGAAATTTATTTAGGTGAAAGAGCTTATGGCATAGCTTCAGCTAGTATGATCTATTTTGACAAATCACTAAAAGAGCTAAATATTTCAGAGGCCGCTTTGTTAGCAACACTTCCCAAGGCACCCAGCACTTACAATCCTTATAGAAGCTTAAACGCAGCTATAAAAAGAAAAAATTGGGTATTAGAAAGGATGTTTGAAAATAAGTTTTTGGAAAAAAATGATTATGCTCTTGCGCTTAAAAAAGAAATTGTTCTTAAAAAAAGAAAATTAGATTTTTACAAAGAATCTCTTTTTTTTACTGAAGAGGTTAGAAGGTTTCTTTATGAAAAATACGGAGAAGACACTCTTTACAAGCGTGGCTTATATGTAAAAACATCTCTGGATAATAACCTCCAAAGAATTGCAACAAGTGCCCTCAGGAAAAATTTAGAACAATACGATAGAAGGCACGGGTGGAGAGGGCCAATAAAAAATATCAACAAACCAAATGACTGGAAAAAATACATAGCTTCAACCAAGCATGATGAGATAAATAATTGGAAATTAGCTTTGGTGACTAGTGTGCAAAATACTTTTGCTGAGATAAAAACATCAGAGGACAATATTGTAAAAATTCAGCTAGAAGATTTAAAATGGGCTAGAAAGCATATGGGTCCAGACAGCCTAGGACCAGTTGTTAATGATGTTAATCAAGTCTTGCAAATTAATGACCTGATTTGGGTTGAGCAGATTTCCAAGGGTAAAAAATGGTATCTTAGGCAAATACCCGAAATCAATGGATCTGTAATAATTTTAAACCCATGGAACGGAAGAGTTTATTCAATGGTTGGAGGATATAGTTTTGATCTAAGTCAATTCAATAGATCCAGTCAGGCAAAGAGACAGCCTGGCTCTGCACTCAAGCCATTTGTTTATGCCTCGGCATTAGAAAATGGATATCAGCCAAACACAATCTTGTTAGATGCTCCTTACGTTGTTCAACAACCAAAAGACCTAGTTAAGTGGAAACCAGACAACTATGGAAATAAATTTTATGGCAAAAGCACTTTGAGATCAGGTGTTGAACAATCAAGAAATTTAATGACCGTTCGCTTAACTCAATACATTGGTAATGAAAAAATATTAGATTTGGCAAAAAAAACAAAAATTTATGAAAATCCTCAAAATTTACTATCCTTTTCTTTGGGCGCTGGTGAAACAACTTTGTTTAACTTGGTAAATGCATATGGAGTTTTCGTCAACGGTGGAAAAATGATTCAACCTTCATTGATCGATTTAATTCAGGATCAGAATGGTAAAATCATTTATCAAAAAAAAAGTTATTTATGTGAAGGATGCAATGAGATTTCTACAGACATCAATGAGTACCCTAGAGCAGTAAATACCGAGAGCAGAGTTTTGACGGAAGCCACTTCCTACCAAATGGTTTCCATATTAGAAGGAGTTATTGATAGGGGGACTGGAAAAAGAATGAGAGATTTAAAAATTCCCATTGGAGGAAAAACAGGAACTACAAATAACAATATGGATGCCTGGTTTGTAGGATTTACCCCAGACCTGGTCATAGGTGTTTATGTCGGATTTGATGAACCAAAAACTTTAGGAAAATCAGAAACGGGTGCAAAAGCAGCTCTACCGATATTTCAGGACATTGTCCAAAATTTGCCCAAAAAGGAAATATCTTCTTTTTTCAAAGTGCCACCTAGCATTAATTTGGCAAACATCAATATTACTTCTGGATTATCTTCTAGAAATGCCAAAACAAATACACTGTTAGAAAGTTTTAAATTAAATGAATTTCCAGAAGATAAATATATGGATTTAAATGAAAAATTAAGTACAGTTTATTGATAATGTACGAGCAAAAAAAAAATATTTCTAATTTAGAAAAAATAATAACAAAGATATGGAGTTATCTTTGACAAAATTCAGTGCATTCAAAAATTAGAAGAGATTGAAAAAGAAATCGCTAATCCTAAGTTTTGGAGCGATAACAACAAAGCTCAGATTATTGTTAAGGAAAAAAATCACCTAGAAAAAATTTTGAATGACTACAATTCTTACAAGCATGAACTGAAAAACATCAAAGAGCTAGTAGAACTTAACTCAAAAGAAAACGACAACAGCTTAAGCGCTGACATTCAATCCAATTTATCTGTTCTAGAATCTAATATTAAAAAAATAGAACTGTTTTGTTTTTTATCAAAAAAAAATGATGAGCTTGATGTTTATGTTGAAATTCACGCTGGGGCAGGTGGTATAGAAAGTCAAGATTGGGCAGAAATGTTAAGAAATATGTACATTAAATGGGCTGAAAAAAAATCATTTAACTATCAACTGATCAGCGAAACAAAAGGAGAGGAGGCTGGATTCAAATCTTCAACAATAAAAATTGAAGGCAAGTATGCTTATGGATTTTTAAGGCACGAATCTGGGGTTCACCGACTAGTAAGAATTTCTCCATTTGATTCGAATAAAAGAAGACACACTAGCTTTTCTAGCGTTTGGGTTTACCCTGTTGTCGATGAAAATATTGACATTGTTATTAATGAAAAAGATTTGCGAATAGACACCTACAGATCAAGTGGAGCTGGAGGACAGCATGTCAACACAACTGATAGTGCTGTGAGAATTACTCACCAACCAACAAATATTGTGGTTCAATGTCAAAATGAGCGTTCGCAGCACAAAAATAAAGAAACAGCTATGAACATGCTAAAAGCAAGATTATACGAGCTTGAAATGCAAAAAAAAGAAGATGAGAGCAAGACTTTAGAATCTGGAAAAACTGAGATAGGTTGGGGGCACCAGATAAGATCTTATGTTCTGCAACCCTATCAAATGGTAAAAGACAACAGAACAGGATTAGAGCGAAGTGATCCTGAAAAAGTATTGGATGGAGATCTTGATTCCTTTTTGGAAGAAGCGCTTTATAAATTGGCATAAATTATGAAAATAATAAAATTTCTATCTCTTGTCTTCGTTTTGCTCTTTGTTTGTTTATTATTTTTAATAAATGGATTCGAAACCTCATCATTAAATAAAATTATTAAAGCGCAAGTTGAGTCTAAGATTCCCAATAGCCAAATAAATTTTGACAACACAAGAATTTCTTTGGGGGTAGATTCTTTTAGCGTAGTAGTAAAATTAAATAACCCAGAATTTTTATACAAAAAAAATAAAATTAACATCAGGGATATCAAGGTAGATATCGACTTATTTTCTGCACTACAAAAAAAATACAAGGTTAAATCAGCATATCTTGAGTTAGACAGGACAAAGATGACAGCTATCGCATCATTAGCAAAAGAACTGGATGCAGGATCATACGCTGTTATTGCTAGTAAGTTCTTAGAGGGAAGTTTGGAAGGACATGCCAATATTAATTTTGAAAATCTCAAGGATATAAGTTTTGACGGTATTTTAAAAAACACAACTATTCAAATTTATGAAAATTTTCCTTACGCAACTGAAGTCGGTGCAGAATTAAAGTACAAAAATTCAGTTTTAGAAGTTCTTATTGATAACGGAAAGTTAGCTGATCTGGATATACAGCAATCCAACATAACTTTGGATCATAAAAATCCTGAAGAATTATCTGTCAGCACTAAAATTTTTATTAAAGGGAAAATTGACTACTTAACCAAGCTGAAAGAATTTAAAAGCTTAACGGAGAATATATTGCCGGCAGGTGTTGGGAATTTAAAGGGTGGTTTGAATATAGACATTTTATTAAATGCAATACTTGATAAAGAATTTTCTATTAAGAATATTAAGAGCAATAGTAAAATTCGCACCATTAATGGCAGTTTTGACTATTCATTTGCAAAAGGAAAAACTAAAAAAGACAGAGTTCTTATTACGCAACTTAATAGCAGTTCTAATTTGATAGATAAAAATTTGACCACAAAGGGATCTTTTTTCCTAAACGACAAGCCAGTTAATTTTTCTTTTTCCAAGAAGATAGATTCTAAGAATTTTCAGAGTAGCTTTTCTGGCTCACTGAACACTTCAGATGCCGAGCCTTTTTTTAAAACTAAATTAATCAAAGGACTGGTAGATTTTAAATTCAATATCAATAATCAGCAAGGTGATAATGTTATTGATGCCAGTTTAAACTTAGACAAGGCTACGGTTGAATTGCAAAACATTAACTACAAAAAAGAGGCGAACAGCAAAGCCAATCTTGATTTTGTTTTTGATAATAAGTCCAAGCAAGCAACCAATGTTTCGAAATTAAATTATGTATCTAAGGACTCTAAAATAAATTTTAGTAATTTAATTTTAAACCAAGATTATCACATTGAAAATTTTAAACAGATCAATATAAAAACACCAAAAAATTCACTAACCATAAGTAAAAATAAAAATCTAGTTAGCGTAAATGGAAGCTCTTTGGATCTAACAGAATATGTTAAATCCTTAACAGATCGTAATGACCATGAAGAAAGTATTTCTGCAAAATTTAATTCAAATGTAAAATTGAATATAAAAAAAGTGTATATCGGAGAAGATGCCCTTAATGATGTGGTATTATCCTCAACGATAAGAAACGGTGATTACGAGTTCTTGAATGCATTTGGTTCTTTTTCCAATAATGAAACAGCCTCAATCCAGATTTCTAGAAATAAAAAAAATAATTTAGAGACTTCATTGTCATCCGACAGATCTAAGCCTTTTCTTTCTGGATTAGGATTTGCCAAAGGATTTACTAACGGAAAGCTAAACTTTATCTCTGAAGCAATTGATAAAAAAACTTCGCATGCAAAAGTCACCTTAACAAAATTTTATATTAAAGAGATGCCCATTCTTGCAAATCTTCTTTCATTAACCTCCTTTACAGGGATTGTAGACATGCTAACGGGCAAAGGAGTTTTTTTTGATAAGTCATATTTAGAATACGAAATTAAAGATAAAATTTTAACCATTAAAGATGCGTATGGCACAGGAGACTCCCTTGGTTACACTCTTGAAGGAAAAATTAACTCAGATGGTTTTGTAAGTATTGATGGAAATTTAGTCCCGGCTTATTTAGTTAACGACATTATTAGAAAAATACCTATTTTAGGAAAAGTAATCACTGGCAAGCAGGGGGATGGAGTATTTGGAGCTAGCTTTAAAATCAAAGGACAGCCAGATGCTTTAAAAACCACTGTTAATCCCATAAGAACTTTAACTCCACGATTTATACAAAGGTTTTTTGATTTGTTTAGAGAAGGTTCTAAATAACTTTAATAACAAAGTGTTTCTTTTTTCCAAAAGATATTTTTATTTGCTGATCAACAGCATCTTCAAGTGTAATTTTTTTCCCCTCATCAGTTTCGATATTGTTGTTAATTCGGTAGGCAAGATTAACGATGTTTCTTTTGAAGTCACCTCTAGAAGTGGCAAATTCAATTTCTAATAATAGATCTTTCAATAAAATACCTTTTTCAAGATCAATTTTTTTCATATCTTTGCTTGGTAGGTCGTCACCAGCTGAGCGATCCTCAAAAGTTACTTTCGATGTCTGCTCTGCGTTGCTAGACGCCTTCTCTCCATGAAGTAGTTTGGTAGCTTCATTGGCCAATAATATTTTAAGTTCATTAAGTTTGTTACCTGAGTAGTTTTGATATTGATTAATATTTTCGGTACTCAGTTCTGTAAATAGATACAAATATTTCAAAACATCTCTGTCATCAGTATTTCTCCAGAATTGCCAATAGTCATAGCTACTGACTAATTTTTCATCCAACCAAACTGCACCTTTTTCAGTTTTTCCCATTTTAGTTCCTTGGGATGTTGTAATTAACGGCGTAGTTAGACCAAGAGCCTCTTCCTGAATCTCTTTTCTAATTAATTCTACTCCATTGACAATATTTCCCCACTGGTCAGAGCCACCTATCTGCAGAGTGCATTTGTTTTTTTTAAATAATTCCAGGTAATCGTAAGCTTGCAAGATCATGTAGTTAAACTCAAGAAAGCTCAATGATTGCTCTCGCTCCAATCTCAATTTAACACTATCAAATGTTAGCATTTTATTAATAGAAAAATGTTTTCCATAGTCTCTTAAGAAATGAATGTAGTTTAATTTGGAAAGCCATTTTTTATTATCAACATAAACAACTTTGTTTTTTCCCTTATGGTCTAAAAATTTTGAAAAAACATTTTTAATTTTTTTGATATTCTTTTGAATTTCAGATTCGGTTAAAATTTTTCTAGTCTCTTCTTTGCCCGAAGGATCCCCAACCATTGTTGTCCCACCACCAAGCAAAACAATAGGAGTATGTCCATATTTTTGAAATAATCGAAGACACATTATTTGAATTAAACTACCCACATGTAAACTTGAGGCAGTACAATCAAAACCAATGTAAAAAGATATTTTTTTGCTTTCCAGAAGCTTTTCCAAATGTTTTTCATTCGTGCATTGGAAAAAATATCCACGGTTTTTAAATTCTGTTAAAAGATTTTTATTCATTTATAAGTGTGTGTTTATTGGATTATTATACAATATTAAACTATTTTAAAATATTATTTATGGGAAGAATTTACACAAGCCTTGGAACGATGAGTGGCACTTCCTTTGATGGTATTGATCTATCTATTATTGAAACAGATGGAAAAAAACACCTGGTATTAAAAAAAGACCTTTATTGTCCTTATGGTTACGAGATTAAATCACAGCTGAAAAAATTTAAAAAAAAGTTATCCAGCAAAAATTACAAAGACATGCTTAAGTCTAAATCATTTTTAGAATTAAGTCGGGTAATCACATTGCTTCACGCAAAAGCAGCAACCAAATTAATAAAAATTTATAAAAAAAAAAATTGATGTAGTGGGTTTTCATGGAGTCACTGTTTTGCACGACTCTAAAAAAAAAATAACGACACAGTTAGGCGACCCCTCTCTATTAAGACAACTTTTGCAAACAAGTGTTATTTTTAATTTTAGACAAAACGATTTAAATAACGGAGGGCAGGGAGCGCCACTAATACCAATTTACCACAAAGCCATCAGTGCAAAAATAAAAGAAAAAAAACCATGTCTCTTTATAAATATTGGGGGAATTTCAAATTTTACGTACATAAATAATAGAAAAATGTTTGCAACAGATATTGGTCCGGGAAATTGCCTGTTAGATGAGTGGATGCTCCTTAATAGCGGGAAAGATTTTGATAGAGATGGAAAGACTTCAGCAAAAGGAACGATAAATTTTAATCTAATTGCTAATTTTTTAGATAGGTTTGATTATTTTCATAAAAAAAATACTTCCTATGACACGGGTGATTTTAATATTTCTGAACTTAGAGGACTCAGCTTGGAAGATGGTGCTGCAACATTGTCATATTTATCTGCAATTTTAATAGCTGATACAATTAAGAAACATAACAGCATAGACAATGTTTATTTTGGTGGTGGAGGTAGAAAAAATTTATTTATTATGAAAGTGATAAAAAAAAATACCAACGTTAATATAATTAATTTGGATAAGAAAAAAATTAATGGTGATTTTGTTGAATCTCAAGCTTTTGCTTATCTTGCTGTTAGATCGTTACTTAAGTAGCCAATTAGCTTTAAGCAAACTACTGGTGTTAAAAAAAATGTTTCTGGCGGTGAGATTTATAAAAATTAAAAAAATCTAGATTCTTTTTTTATATAAGTATCGAGCACTTTTATAAATTCCTTATCTTTATTAAGAAAGAAATGGTCAGCACCTTTTATTTCTGCAAAATCTACAGAAATCTTTTTTTGATTGGTCAGCTTTGATTTTAAGCCATTCATAGATTCTTCAGTAACAAGCTGGTCGCCATTTCCATGGATAACTAATCCATTAGTTGGGCAAGGAGCTAAAAAATTAAAATCAAAAATATTTGGCTGTGGAGAAATTGAAACAAACCTAAAAATTTCAGGTCTTCTCATTAAAAGTTGCATGCAAATTAGAGCGCCAAAAGAAAACCCAACAACCCAACTTTCATTTGAACCTGGATTATCTCTTTGAATAAAATCTAGAGCTGCAGCTGCATCAGATAATTCACCAAGACCATTGTCAAATTTTCCTTCACTTTTTCCAACACCTCTAAAATTAAATCGACAAACAGAAAATTCATTTTGCAAGAAGGTATGAAATGCATTGTAAGTAACACGATTGTTCATCGTTCCACCGTATTCAGGGTGTGGGTGCAAAATTAGTGCAATAGGAGCGTTATCTTTTTTGCTTTGAATGTACTTTGCCTCAAGTTTGCCATCAGGGCCATTTATAAATATCTCTGAGTTGTTGTATTTCATTAGATGTAATTGAATAAATTTGAAAAATTCTTATATCATAACTTAACTATTATTAAGTTAATAAATATTTTACAAATAATGGTTCATTACGCCATAATTAAGAGAATATCGAAGATTTTATGAGTAACGGTCAGGAGTTTATAAAAAATTGCAACCAAGGTTCCGAATACGCACACAGATTTGTAGCTGATATTGAATACAGAGTCTTTGATGTATTAAGGTTAGTTTTTATGGGTCAATCGTCTGTAATTCCCGTTGCCTGTTGCTTTGTTGGGGGTAGCCTAAGTTCACGGCACAGGGCTGAGGGAACTGGCCTACACACTCATCACAACAAATCCAGAACCAAGATCCCTAAAAGTTTTTTAATCATGTTTTACTTCTCTTTTTAATACAAAAAATAATCCTAAAAGAAGATACCGAGTAAAATTAATATAGATTTTGTGCAGCTACCATAGAAAGTAACATTGGTAGAGATAAAAGAGTATTAGTTCTAGAAAATAACATTGCAGTTCTCGCTGATTTTGCTTTTACATCAGGCTCACATGCTACAATTCCTAAAGCTCTTTTTTGATTGGGCCAAATTATAAACCAAACATTAAAAGCCATATACAATCCAAGCCACATACCAATACCTATGGCAGTATTTTTGCCACCACCAGAACCAATGCCTAAAGTCATAGCTTCATGAACGTATCCATTGAAGTAAGCTAAAATCAATCCTGAAATAACCGTAAGTAAAGCAGCCCATCTAAAATAAAATAAGGCTGCAGGTGCAATAACTTTAGCTATAGCAGGTTTCTGATCGTCAGGAATTTTTGCCATGTTAGGAATTTGAACAAAATTAAAATACCAAAGTAAACCTACCCACATGATTGCAACAGTCACATGAATTAATCTTGTTAACCAACTAAAAAACATTATATCAAAATCAAACCCCCCATTTGCATAAAATAATCCTATAAAAAGAATTATTGCTAAAGCTAATGATGCATGAATTGTTTTAGGTAGAGATGATAATAAATTTCCCACAATTCTTATAACCATACACTAAAAATGTTAAATTTATCAACTATTCATTGAATCTTTCCTCAAGCATTGGTTTAAATATTAACCTGCATAAATGCTTATAATTTTTACTATTTTCTCTGGTTTCCCTTTGGCCCAATATGATCTAGCACCAGAGATAGACATGCGTATTAACTGTGAGAAGAGTAAAAAGATAATTACAGCAGTAACCATTGACCATAAATCAGGGCTAATATGCATTAACTGTTTTAATTCAAATCAAATTTAATTAGATGCTGCGATTAACTCTGGAAGTAGTGGAGGACCTATTGTCAATGAAGATGGTAATTTAGTAGCTACTGCAAAATAATGGCTACAAAAACTTCTGCGATTTTGTTATCCATAAGTGTTATTGATTAGTATTCTCAAAAAAACACACACCTATCATAACTAAGCGACAATATGTCAACTTTTTTATAAAATCTATACTTGACTAATTTAGTCAAGTTTATATAAATAGTTTATACAAATATAAGCAAATATGAAATTAACGTCAAAAGGTAGATATGCAGTAATGGCATTAGCTGACTTAGCTAATTTCAATAGTGTGAATCCTGTACCTTTAAGAGACATATCATTAAGACAAAACATATCATTAGATTTTCTTGAGCAGATATTTTCAAAGTTAAAAAAAAATAACATAGTCAAAAGCATCAGAGGTATCAATGGGGGGTATGTTTTAAACAAAGATCCTGTTCAAATTAAAATAGCAAGCATACTTAATGCTGTAGATGAAAAAGTTAAAACACTCCAATGTAACAAAGAGTCAAAAAAAGGCTGTAATAGCAAAACATCAAAATGCATTACTCACAATTTGTGGGATGAGCTTGAGACACATATTAATTATTTCTTTGAAGAAAAAAATTTAAAAGACCTTATAACTAACACCTCAAAAAATATAAATTAAAATGGACGCTAGACAACAAGAAATAGAAAAATTAAAAGATTACAAATACGGTTTTTCAACTGATATTGATAATACAAGAGCACCCAAAGGATTGAGCGAAGAAGTTATTAAATTTATTTCAAATATAAAAAAAGAACCTAAGTGGATGCTCGATTGGAGACTAAAAGCTTTTGAAAGACTAAAACAATCAAAAGAGCCAAATTGGCAAAAACCAAAATATCCTAAAATAGATTATCAAGATCTTTATTATTACTCTGCACCGAAAAGTATGGATGATAAGCCTAAAAGTTTAGATGAGTTGGATCCAAAATTATTAGAGACGTACAAAAAACTTGGAATACCATTGCAAGAACAAGCAAAATTAAATGGCATAGCTGTAGATGCTGTATTTGATTCTGTTTCTGTTGCGACAACTTTTAAAGAGGAGTTAAATAAAAAAGGAATAATTTTTTGCTCAATGTCTGAGGCAATTCTAGAGCACCCTGAGCTTGTAAAAAAATATCTAGGAACAGTAATTCCATTGTCAGATCATTACTTTGCAACATTAAATTCTGCAGTATTTACAGATGGTTCATTTGTTTACATTCCAGAAAATGTTAAGTGTCCAATGGAACTCTCAACATATTTTAGAATTAATGATCCAGAGACAGGTCAATTTGAAAGAACATTAATTATTGCCGATAAAGGAAGTTATGTTAGTTATTTGGAAGGTTGTACGGCACCCATGCGAGATGAGAATCAGTTGCATGCAGCTAATGTAGAATTAATTGCACTAGATGATGCTGAAATTAAATATTCAACAGTTCAAAATTGGTATCCAGGCGATAAAGATGGAAAAGGTGGAATTTATAACTTTGTTACTAAGAGAGGATTGTGCAAGGGAAAAAATTCAAAAATTTCCTGGACCCAAGTTGAAACCGGTTCTGCAATCACATGGAAGTACCCAAGTTGTATTTTGCAAGGAGACAATTCTCAAGGAGAGTTTTACTCTGTAGCTATTACCAACAATTACCAAAAAGCTGACACTGGTACTAAAATGATTCATTTGGGAAAAAATACTAGAAGTAAAATTATTTCAAAAGGAATATCAGCGGGACACGCAGATAACACCTATAGAGGCATGGTTAGCATTCATCCCAAAGCAACAGGTGCAAAAAATTATACTCAATGCGATTCATTGCTAGTCGGAAACAAATGTGGAGCCCACACAATTCCTTATATTGAAAATAAGAACGCATCATCTGAAATTGAGCACGAAGCAACAACTTCAAAAATCAGTGAAGATCAATTGTTCTATTGCAGACAAAGAGGACTGAACCAAGAAGAGGCTGTTAGTTTAATTGTAAATGGATTCTGCAAAGAAGTTTTGCAACAATTGCCGATGGAATTTGCAGTAGAGGCACAAAAATTGGTTGGAATTAGCTTGGAAGGAAGCGTTGGTTAATGATTGAAATTAAGAATTTAAAAACAAGTGTAGACGATAAAGAAATTTTAAAAGGCTTAAATCTAAGCATTGGAAAAGGTGAAGTGCATGCAATTATGGGACCAAATGGGTCTGGCAAAAGCACGCTATCTTATGCTTTGGCGGGAAAAGAAGGGTACAATGTATCGGGAGAAATTAAGTTTAATAAAACAAATCTTCTAGAGCTTAATGCTGAGCAGAGGGCTCAAGAAGGAGTTTTTTTAGCTTTTCAATATCCAATTGAAATACCAGGTGTGTTTACTAATAATTTCTTAAGAACTTCATTAAATTCAGTGCGCAAAGCAAACGGAAAACCTGAGCTTAATGCAATTGAATTTTTAAAAATTGTTAAAGAAAAATCCAAAGAATTAAATATAGACGCTGAAATGCTAGCAAGACCTTTGAATGTTGGTTTTTCAGGAGGAGAGAAAAAAAGGAATGAAATTTTACAAATGTCATTGCTAGAACCAAGCTTCATTATTATGGACGAAACTGATTCAGGGCTAGATATAGACGCGTTAAAAGTAGTATCGAATGGAGTAAATAGCTTAAGAGATCCAGACAGATCTTTCCTGATTATCACTCACTATCAAAGACTTTTGAATTATATCAAGCCTGATTTTGTTCATGTATTATCTGATGGAAAAATAGTTAAAACGGGAGATTGGAAATTAGCGCTAGAACTGGAAAATGAAGGTTATGGTCAATTTATCAATTAAATGGAAAATTATAACGACATTAAAATAAATTTTGAAACATTTATTCAATCATTTAAAACAGATGATAACGATCTTGAATTTAGGAAAAAATCTTTTAATCATTTTTTAAAAAGTGGCTTTCCTAAGCCTAAAGACGAGAGTTGGAAATATTCTCCACTCGTTAAAGATTTGAAAAAATTTTCAAGTTTTAATTTTAAAAATTCCAATACAAAAGAACTTCCAAAAAATTTACTAGAAAATTACGACCATTACTCAATAGTTTTTGCAGATGGAGTTTTGATCGCTAATGACATTAGGGAGCAAGGCTTAGTCATTAAGAAAAACAACTCTTTTCTAAAATCGGTGAAAAAAGAAGGAGTGAATCCAGTTTTAAATCTAAACAACGCCTTTGCCGACAAAGGTTACTTAATTGAAGTTGAAGCTGACACGATTATATCAAAACCTATCGTAGTTTATCATTATTATTCTAATAATTTTTCATCAAGCTTTGTCAGCGCGAAAAATTTTATTTTATTGAATGAGAATGCAAATATAACTGTGTTTGAAAAAGTAATTTACGATTCAAATATAGAGTTTTTGATTACAGCTAATACAGAAATATTTTTGGCCAAAGGAGCAAAACTTAAAAAATACGATCTTAATAGAGATAACAAATACTCAACTATTTTTAATTTTGTTAAGGCAAACCTAGATAGCAATTCTGATTTGGAGTGTTTCACTTTTTCAGAAGATGTTAATTCCTGTAGGGATGAAACTATCGTTAATTTAAATGGAAAAAATTGCTACGCATCTATTAACGCAATTCAATTATTGCACTCCAACTGCAATCATGAAATTAAACTGCAGATCAATCATAATGAGGAACACACAAGAAGTTCACAATTTGTTAAATCTGTTTTACACGATAGCGCCACGGCAGCATTTCAAGGAAAAATATTCGTAGATTCTAAAGCGCAAAAAACGGATGGCTATCAATTGTCTAAAGCTTTGTTGTTGTCGGATACTGCTAAATTCTTTTCTAAGCCTGAGCTTGAAATCTATGCTGACGATGTGAAATGCTCACATGGCTCTTCTTCTGGGAGCATTGATAAAGAATCCGTTTTTTATTTGAGATCAAGAGGAATAAATGAGCAAGACGCTAAGAAGATGATGATCAAAGGTTTTTTGGCAGAGGTCATTGAGAAAATAACAGATGAAAAATTTAAGAAAATTTTTTCTAAAAAATTAGGGCACAATTCTGACGATGTTTAAAAATATTAAAGATCAATTTCCAATATTTAAGAAAAAAATAAAAGGTAAAGAGCTGGTTTACTTGGATAGTGCGAATTCTTCGCAAAAGCCACAATCAGTTATTGATGCAGTCAGCAATTTTTACAGCAATGAATTTGCTAATGTCGGCAGAGGCATTTACACCTTAGCTGTTAATGCTTCTGAAATGTATGAAAATTCTAGATCAAGTTTGAAAAATTTTATCGGTGCCAGTTCAGATTTTGAAATTGTCTTTACTAAAAATGCAACCGAATCTTTAAATCTAGTTGCTAGCTGTTTTGGAGAAAAGTTTATTGAAAAAGATGATGAGATTATTTTAACAGAATTAGAACATCATGCCAATTACGTTCCTTGGCATTTTTTAAGAAAGAAAAAGGGAGCTGTTATTAAATTTTTACCTATAGATGAAAATGGCAACTTAAAAATAGAGCAATTAGAATCTTTGATTACAAGCAAAACAAAGATTATTAGCGTTACTCACATGTCTAACGTAACCGGGTCTATTAGTTCATTGGAAGAAATAATTGAAATAGCTAAGAAGCATAGCATTCCGGTTTGTGTTGATGGGACACAAGGAGCTGCCCACCTGGAAGTCGATGTAAAAAAACTGGATTGTGATTTTTATGCTTTTTCAGGACACAAAATGTATGGACCAACAGGAGTTGGCTTGTTAGCCATTAAGTATAAATGGTTAGAGGTATTTGAACCCTTTATCGGCGGAGGTGGAATGATTGACCATGTCTCTAAAAAAGACATTGCTTATGCAAGAGGTGTTTGGAAAATGGAGGCGGGAACCATGCCAACAGCTCAGGTAATTGCCCTTAATGAATCGGTAAATTTTATCAATAAGATTGGAAAAGAAAATATTACTAAGCATGAAATAGCATTGACACAAATAGCTTTAGAAAAACTAAGAAGCAATAATGCAGTTAAAATTATTGCCTCTCCCAAAAATCAGGGTGGAGTTTTTTCATTCAATATTGACCAGATCCATTCTCATGACGTTTCTACTATTTTAGATCAGGAAGGAATTGCAGTAAGAGGAGGTCACCATTGTTGCCAAGTATTGCACGAGGTTCTTAAAATCAATTCTTCGGTCAGAGTATCATTTGGTGTTTACAATAACGAAGAAGATATAGATGTTCTTTGCGAGGGTATTAAAAAGTGTCAAAAAATTTTCAAAAAGTAAATGGATGTTAAAGAGCTTTATCAAAAGCTAATATTCGATCACGGAACCAACCCTAGAAACAGGTTTCGATTGAAGTCTTTTAATAGGGATGCCATTGGATTCAACCGGTTGTGCGGTGATCAAGTGCATGTTTTTATAAGCTTGGCTGGCGATATCATTAAGGAAGTTAGTTTTGAGGGCGAGGGTTGTGCTATTTGTATTGCAGCAAGCTCTGTAATGACAGAGGTTTTGAAAAACAAGTCAGAGAAAAATGCCATTGTCATAGCTCAATTTTTCAACAAACTTATTAAAAACAAAAATGAACCAATACCAACCATTTTAAACAAGGAAGACCAAACCAAGTTAAACTCCTTTATATCAGTGGGAGAATTTCCAATGCGCATTAAATGTGCTACATTACCCTGGATTACTGTAGAGTCGGTAATTAAAAATAACACTAAAGAAATTAGTATAGAATAATTAAATTAATGGACCCAAATCATTCAGCGTTAATGGACAAGGTTGTTGAAAAACTGAAAACAGTTTTTGATCCAGAAATTCCTGTAGATATATATGAGCTTGGATTGATTTACGATGTTCGAATTGAAGGAAAAAAAGTTTCAATGGACATGACTTTGACAAGCCCTAATTGCCCAGTTGCAGAATCTCTGCCTATGGAAGTGAGAAGGTCAGTTGAGACAATTCCAGAAGTTGAAGAGGTGGAAGTCAAGATTGTATGGGAGCCAGCTTGGGATAAGACAAAAATGTCTGAGGCTGCAAAATTAGAACTAAATTTATAATTATGAGCTCACAAGTTATTAGCGTTACAGAAGCAGCAGCAGAACGAATAAAAGAAATTATGTCTGGAGCTAAAGATGACAATGTTAAGGGAGTTCGTGTTACCGTAGTAACCGGAGGGTGTGCAGGCATGGCCTATGAAATGAATTATATCAAAGATCAAAACCCAGGTGATGAGATTATAGAAGACAAAGGTGTAAAGGTTTATATAGATCCAAAAGCGGTTATGTATTTGCTTGGCACCAGCATGGATTACAAAAAAGATAAGTTTTCATCTTCTTTTGTTTTTAATAATCCCAACGAGACAGAGCGTTGCGGCTGTGGTGAATCCTTTAAAATTTAAATTGCTCTGCGAGATTTCTTTCCTGAAGTCCAAATTTTTTATTATACAATAGCTTAAAGCCAATCGATTGGTTTACAGATATTTTTATAAGAGTTGCATTTCTAATTTCTGTATTATCAGCAACAGCACTGACAGGTCTTTTTTTAGGATCTAAATTTTTGATAATAATTTTTGATTTGCTTGAAACAATTGCACCCATCCAGCCTCTTGGTCTAAATGGGCTTATTGGAGTTACAGCAAGTTTTTGGCTATCTAAATTAATTATGCGACCACCAGCTGAAAGATTATAAGCAGTACTTCCAGCCGGAGTTGCTACTAATATTCCATCGCCAGTTAATTCCTTAACTCTTAATTTCCCATCTACATAAATTCCTAACTTTGCCGTTTGCTTGCTTTGCCTAAATATAGAAACTTCATTAATCGCTATTTTTTTTTTAGTAATTTTACCATGGCTTGTAACTACCATTTCAAGAGGATGAAGAATAATTTCATTACTTTTTTTAATATTGTTTTTTAAATTTTTGATAGAATAAGGATTTAGTAAAAAACCATGATTTCCCATGTTCATTCCGTAAAATGGCTTTTGGTATTGATTATATTTTTTTAAAGATTGCAACATAAAGCCATCACCACCAATTACCACAATAGTGGTACATTTTTTTACTGGATAGTTCTTGAAAGATTTTAATATTTGTTTTTTTGCCAAAAGAGCTTTAGGTGTATTGTCGGTGATTAAGCAAATTTTTAAATCGTTCATTATTAACGATTTGATATCATAAAAATAATTAAAAAAAATGGATATAAAATCTTTAAAGAAAGCCTTTATAGAGCACTGTTCAGAACATAAGTTAAAAAAAAACCATGAACAAATAAAAGTTATTGAAGGGCTTATTCAATTTTATCAAAACACAAATAAAATTAGCAATTTATTGTCTCAATTTTTTTTTAAAAAATCAAATAAACTTGGATTTTATTTGCATGGAGACGTAGGTGTTGGCAAAACAATGGTTTTAAATTTTTTTTATAATTATTTAAATATTCCTAAGCAGCGTTTGCATTTTAACGAGTTTATGATCGGCGTGCATGATTTTCTCCATGCTAACAAAGACAAATCTAAAAATGAAAATTTATTAGAGCTATTTGTGAGGAATCTTAAAGACAAAGTAGATATTGTTTATTTTGATGAATTTCAGGTAACAAATATTGTTGATGCAATGATTTTGGGAAAGTTGTTTGAAATTATTTTTAAAAATAATATAAAAATAATATTCACATCAAATATAAAAATTGAGAATCTTTATAAAGACGGATTGCAACGCGATCAGTTTATCCCTTTTATTAAAATTATAGAACAACACTGCATAGAAACAGAGCTTGTTATTAAGGAAGACTATAGAAAGTCAGGAATCAAAACTTTAGAACGTTTTTTTTATCCAAATAATGAAAAAACATCATTTGAAGTAAATCAATTATTTCGAGAAATCACTAAAGAAAAAAAACAATCTATTGAAATTATCAATACGAAGGGAAGAAATCTAACTGTAAAAAATTACTTCGAAGGTATTGCCAGGTTTGACTTTAAAAATCTTTGTAAAGACAACTTGGGAGCTGAAGACTACATTGCGATTGCAAGCAAATGCTCTTTTATTGTTATCGATAATATACCTAATTTTTGCGATGAAAATATTAATGAGCAACAAAGATTTATCACATTAATTGATATTTTGTATGAGAGGCGCATTCCAATGATGGTTACTTGCGAAGTTTCTCTTGATAAATATGAAACCTCTCAAAAGTTAGAGCAAGTTTTTAAACGAACGATAAGCAGATTGTACGAGCTTACATCCCCAGATATTAAGATTGATTAATATTGTTTTTTGCAATTTTTACCAAGGTATCTATTAAATTAGAAAGACCACTTTGCCTTTGAGCGGTTAGCAATTCTAAGATGCCAAGAGTTCTAAAATTTTCCCTGCTTAACTCTGCAATTTCAGAAGCCTGTTCACTATTAAGTATGTCAATAACAAGTTTGGCAGTCCCTTTTGTAATAAAGGAATCTGCATCAAATTGATAAAGCATACTATTGTCTTTTTGTTTATGTCCAATAACCCACAAGTTAGATGCACATCCGGTAATTTTATTTTTTTCAATTTTATGTTCATTGCCCAAAGAGCTATTTTCCGCAGCAATATCTATTAAATATTGCAAACGATCAGCACCATCCAAAACAGATATTTCGATACCTTTTTGTTTAATTTTATCAATGATCATTTTATTTTTGGTGTATCGAGAATAGCATTGATCGGTAAAGCAATACACTCTTTCCTCGAGTTGTTTTCTTTTTTTAACAAGTGCTTAAAATCAAAAATTACCAAAGTTTGATTTTGCTTGTCGTTACTAAAGTAATCATAAATTTGATTTTTTAATTCTTTTAATTTTTCCAAAGTTAGTTTGCTCAAGTTTTTAGACAATAGAGATGCTGAAGCTTGGCAATACACGCAAGCCTCTCCTTCGTATCTGAAATTCATTAATTTTTGTTCATTAAGATCAAATTCGATCTTGATCTCATCTCCACAATTTTTGTTTTTTAACACATGCTTAAACTGACCTCTGCCTTTTAGGCCATAAGCGTTTGTTTTTGCAGCAAGTTTAATAATCTTTTCCATGAAAGAGTATTATTGAAGTAAAGTAATAATTTTTAAAATAACCTGTTCTTTAGCAATATAGTAATCTTGGAATAAAGGAGCAGCTTTCACTAATTTGTTTTTCATTAGATCTAAAAAACCAATCAAGGCAGTAAAAAAAATAAAAAAAATAATTATCCTGTAAAGAAAAGGAGTCGTGTGGCTCGAGGAAGAAATATTTCCTTTTTTAGAACTTGTAGCGGACGACGATTCACCATGCATCCAGCGCTCATTGCAAATACCACACTGAACTTCTCTCCCAGATGCGCCAATGTCTGATTTTTTTACATCAAATTGATACTTTCCACATTTGCAATTTATAATCATTTATCTGCTCACTCCAGGTGCCTTCATGGCGATAATTTTTAAATGAGAGTTGTATAATTTTTTTAAAAATAATGCCTTATTTTTAACCGGCTCATACTTGATAATATTAGTAAGTAAAAAAGGTTTAGTAAAAATTTTCTCTTTCTTTTTCTTTTGAATCTTTTGTTTTGTAAATTTTTTTTCTTCAATAGTAATTTTTGTAGCAATTGTTTCAAGAGGTTTAGAATCTATTTTTTTACTTTCAATTTTTATTTTATTCAATTCTTCGATCGCAATTAAGATCTCTTCATTCGCAAAATTTTTTTCACTACGTTTTTCAGGATTGATAGAATCAACCGCTTTCAATATGTCATTTATAGAATATTTTTGACTCATAGGTGTTATTTATATCAGTTTTTATAAATTAATATAATTTTACTTTGCTTTTAAAGAATTGCATATGCTTACATAAAAAATGAGAAACACCTTTCTATTTATTGCAACTTTGCTTTGTTGGTCACCCACTTGGTATATTATTAAATTTCAACTTGGTTATATCGACCCATTAATTTCCGTATTTTATAGAATTACTCTTGCCGCTGCCATTCTTTTTTTTATTCTTATCCTTACTAAAAAATCTTTGAGATTTAACATGAACCAACATTTGTGGTTTTCAATGCTTGGTTTGTGTCTTTTTTCATTTAATTATATATTTTTTTATTTAGCTAACACATATTTAATTAGTGGTGTCGTAACCATAGCATTTTCCACCAATCTAATTTTTAATATAGTCGGTGAAAAAATTATTTACAAAGTTAACGCCTCTGCTAGCACTTGGATGGCTGCATTGTTCGGTTTAATTGGAATTTTGATTATTTTTAATAATGAAATATTTCATTTTAATCCAAATGACAAAACCCACATTGGCATAGCACTTTCTTTTGTTGCTACATTTTTTTGGTCTTGTGGAAACATGATCCATATTCGTAATGCAAAAAACAAACTTCCTTTTTTTCCCTCAATTGCATACGCAATGCTTTACGGAAGTATTCTTACCTTGGTTGCTGCCAAAGTAAGAGGAGCTGAGATTTTATTTGAGTTTAGTTTTGCTTATATTTCTGCACTTTTATTTTTGTCTATTTTTGGAACAGTTGTTGCTTTTTATTTGTACCTAACCTTGCTCAACAACATCGGCCCTGGAAGAGCTGGCTATGTCGGTGTTTTAATGCCTGTCTTGGCGCTTTTAATTTCTACTCATTTTGAAAATTTAGAGTGGTCAAACAATCTAATTATTGGACTGCCGATTTTGATTGCGGGATCTGTTTTAATTCTTAATCAAAAAGCTAAATTGGCTAGTTAAAAACCAAATTCTTTTGTATTGTTTTCATTACATTAATTATGTAAAAACCATTTTCTTTTGCCCCCTTAGCTCATTTGGTAGAGCAACTGATTTGTAATCAGTAGGTGGCCTGTTCGAATCAGGCAGGGGGCACCAGTTATTTAAAAAATATTTGTTTATTTTCCTACATTTGCGTCGTGATTGAAAAATTTTTAAAAATTGTTGTATTCAGTTATATAAAGGATCTAAGATAAAATTTAATTATGAACAATGTATTGATACTGGGGTTTGGTGTTGCTAGCACAGCATACATTTCTTTATTAGATCACAACAAAAAAAAAGTGTCTGTGGTCGGCACTCCTTACGATGTCAAAAAAATAAAATCTTTAAAAGCAGCTAAAGTTAAAAAAGAAAGTAACTTTGGATTAATTTTCTCTAAAAATATTTATTTCTATGAAAATCTAGGGGAAGCAAATAATAAGAAGTACTCCTTAATAGTTGTTGGTGTTAATTCTAATGGAATTTTTTGGGCTGCAGATCAGCTGAAAAAATTAAAAGCAACTTGCCCTGTCTTGATATTAACTAAGGGCTTACATAAAGAAAAAAGAAAAATTTATACTATGAGTGACTTTTTTAAATCAAGAACTGGATTTAAAAAAGTAGTATCTGCAGCAGGACCTTGTCTTGCTGGAGAGCTAGTTAAAAAAACACATACAAGAACTGTCCTCGCAAGCTCTACTATTGCGGATGGAAGGTACGTTAAGAATATTTTGGAGAATGACTATTACCATCCTGATGTGACAACAGATATTAAGGGTGCGGAAATTTGTGCGGCTACTAAAAATATTTATGCAACTATTATCGGTGCTGCAATAGGGCAGTCCAATTCTTATTTGGATATGTCTGAAAAAAGAAAATACCATTTTAATGCGGCATCGGCTTTATTTGAACAGTCTCTTCGGGAAATGAGCGTTATTATCAAAAAATACAAGGGTTTAACATCTACCGTTATGGGCCCAGCTGGAGCAGGCGATCTTTATGTTAGTGCCTTAGGTGGAAGAAATAGCAAGATGGGTTCATTCCTTGGAAAGGGATTTCTTTATAAGAAAATTATAAACTCACAAATGAAGAACGTTACCGTAGAGGGAGCTGAGCTGATGCTTGATGTTGGTTCTTTGCTATTAAGAATCGTCGGAAGAAAAAAGCTTCCTTTAGCCTCCCTTTTGCTTGATGCATTAACCAAAAATAAAAAATTAGTTATAGATTGGAAAAAATTTATTAATTAATTAAGTTTTTCGTGTTATTTTGTGTGGGTAATTGCTAAAATGGCTTATTTATTAGGCAATAATTTAAGTGTATAGACTCGGCCTATGGAAACTGAATTCTTAAGGGATTACGCCACTATTTTAATCTTTTTGTTCATTTCTGTTGCGCTCGGTTTTGGATTTATTGTTGTTAATTTTTTATTTTCACCAAGCAACCCAGACACAGAAAAATTGTCAGCATACGAATGTGGATTTGAAGCCTTTTCGGATTCAAGAATGAAATTTGACGTCCGCTTTTATCTTGTGGCAATTCTCTTTATTATTTTTGATTTAGAGGTAGCTTTTTTATTTCCATGGGCGGTTTCCTTAGGGAAAATAGGGGCACTAGGTTTTTGGAGTATGATGATTTTTTTAACATTGTTAACTGTGGGTTTTATTTATGAGTGGAAAAAAGGAGCTTTAGATTGGGAATAGTAGCCGCTGACAGACTGGAAAAAATTCCTCAAGAATTTAAAGAGGTCGCTGAAGAATTTACAGAAAAAGGTTTTGTAACAATTGCAAGTGATCGTTTAATAAATTGGGCAAGAACGGGGTCATTACATTGGATGACTTTTGGGCTTGCTTGCTGTGCAGTTGAAATGATGCAAACTTCAATGCCCAGATACGACCTAGAACGTTTTGGTGCTGCACCAAGAGCTTCACCAAGGCAGTCAGATGTTATGATTGTTGCGGGAACTCTAACTAACAAAATGGCACCAGCACTTAGAAAGGTTTACGACCAAATGCCAGAGCCGCGTTATGTTATTTCTATGGGTAGTTGCGCGAATGGAGGAGGGTATTATCATTACTCTTATTCTGTGGTTAGAGGTTGCGATCGAATTGTGCCTGTAGATATCTATGTGCCAGGTTGCCCTCCATCAGCAGAAGCTTTGCTGTATGGAATTTTACAACTTCAAAAAAAAATTAGAAGAGAAGGAAGTTTGCAAAGATAATGTCTGAAATTTACAGCAATTTAAAATCTTTAGTCGAGAGCAATAAGGAATTGAAAATTAATAGCATTGAATTAATTCACGATAATTTAATTTTAATCTGTAGCAGAGAAAACCTTATTCAAAATATAGATATTTTGAAAAGAAGTGGTGAGTTTAAGTTTCGACAACTAATTGATATTATTGGAATCGATTATCCTCAAAAAGATAAGCGATTTGAAGTTGTTTATTTGCTTTTAAGTCATGAGAAAAATTTCAGAATTTCTTTAAAAATTCATATTGATGAGAGTGAAATTGTTCCAACATTAACTGGCATTTTTCCCTCAGCAAACTGGCAAGAACGTGAGGTTTTTGACATGTATGGCATTAAATTTGCAGATCATCCAGATTTAAGAAGAATTTTAACAGACTACGAATTTGAGGGTTACCCGCTAAGAAAAGATTTTCCTTTAACCGGACATAAAGAAGTTAGGTATAGCGCTGAACATCAAAAAGTTATTTACGAGCCTGTTAAGCTTGCCCAGGACTATAGAGACTTTGACTTTGAGAGTCCTTGGGAAGGTTCTGAGTATATTAAGAAAGAACAAGATAAGGCAGACGAGAAAGCAAAATGAGCAAGCACACCAAAACCATGAATTTAAATTTTGGACCGCAGCATCCAGCAGCTCACGGAGTGCTGAGATTGATTTTGGAATTAGACGGAGAAATGATCGAGAGAGCAGACCCTCATATTGGGTTGCTCCATCGTGGTACAGAAAAATTAATTGAACACAAAACTTACATGCAGGCCATACCTTATTTTGATAGATTGGATTATGTAGCTCCAATGAATCAAGAGCACGCATTCGCTTTGGCAATTGAAAAATTATTAAAAATTGAAGTGCCTCTACGCGCTCAGTATATTAGAGTAATTTTTTGTGAGATAGGAAGAATTTTAAGTCATATATTAAATGTTACAACCCAAGCATTGGATGTTGGAGCATTAACTCCTGCGCTGTGGGGTTTTGAAGAGCGTGAAAAGCTTATGGTATTTTATGAGCGTGTTTCAGGTTCAAGGTTGCATGCTAATTATTTCAGAACAGGAGGAGTTCATATAGATATGCCATCAGGTTTAGCCGAGGATATTTATAAATTCTGTGAAGATTTTCCAAAAGTGATAGACGATCTAGAAACTTTATTAACAGACAATAGGATATTCAAACAAAGAAACGTCGACATAGGTATAGTGTCCAAGCAAGAAGCGCTTGATCATGGATTCTCCGGTGTAATGATAAGAGGATCAGGAATTCCTTGGGATCTGAGAAAATCAAACCCTTACGAGTGTTACAAGGAATTTAATTTTAAAATTCCAGTAGGTAAAAATGGAGACTGTTACGATAGGTATCTTTGCAGAATAGAAGAGATGAGAGAAAGCGTTATGATTATGATGCAGGCCTTAAGCAAAATTCCAAAAGGTCCAATAATGACATCGGATACAAAAATTGGACCACCAAAACGCAGAGATATGAAAATGAGTATGGAGGCGTTAATTAATCATTTTAAATTATATACCGAAGGTTACCACGTTCCAAAAGGAGAGGTGTATGCGGCTGTCGAAGCACCAAAGGGAGAATTCGGTGTTTATTTGGTAGCTGATGGCTCAAATAAGCCTTATCGGTGCAAAATTAAAGCTCCTGGCTTTGTTCATTTGCAAGCCATGAATTACATGATTAAAGGCCATATGCTAGCAGACGTTCCTGCAGTTTTGGGATCTATGGATATTGTTTTTGGAGAGGTGGACCGATGAGTGGAAAGCATGTAGCAAAAGATCAGCCTAACACTTTTGTTTTTTCTGCAGAAAATTTAAAGAAAGAAGATAACGTTTTAAAAAAATATCCAGAAACTAGAAAAAAAAGCGCTGTAATGCCCTTATTGTATTTAGCTCAGAAACAAAATGATGGATGGATCCCATTGGTCGCTATTCAGTATATCGCCGATTTGTTAGAAGTTCCTTACATTAAGGTTTATGAAGTGGCTACATTTTACACCATGTATAATTTAGCACCTGTTGGAAAATATTTTGTCCAAGTTTGCACCACAACCCCATGCGCAATTAGAGGGGCTGGAAAAATTGTTGAGATGTGCAAAAAACATATTTCAGAAAAAGAAGCTCATTTAAGCAAAGATCAAAAAAGTTCTTGGATTGAAGTGGAGTGCTTAGGGGCTTGCGTTAACGCACCAATGATTCAAATCAACGATGATTATTTTGAAGACTTAGATGCAGAATCTGCTGAAAAAATTTTCAAAAGTTTTAAAGACGATTCTCTTCCAGAAATTGGATCGCAAAAGGGAAGAAAAGGATCTGAGCCAATTAAACAAAGACTAACTTTATTAAAAAACTAAATGCTTCAAGACAAAGATAGAATTTTTAAAAATTTATATGGAGACGAAAGTTTCGATCTTCCCTCAGCTATAAATCGTGGTGATTGGAAAGACACAAAAGAAATTCTATCCAAAGGAAAAGAATGGATTATTGACGAAATCAAAAAATCAGAACTACGTGGAAGAGGTGGAGCTGGTTTTCCAACCGGTGTTAAATGGTCATTTGCTCCAAAAGAACCAAAAGAAGGCAGACCTCATTATCTAGTTATTAATGCTGACGAGTCTGAGCCTGGAACCTGTAAGGACAGGGACATTATTAGATATGAACCTCAAAAATTAATTGAAGGCTGCCTTATTGCTTCTTATGCAGTGAGTGCTCATGTTTGTTATATTTATATTCGTGGAGAGTATGTGAATGAAGGAAAAGTTCTGCAGCAAGCAATAGACCAGGCGTATGAAAAAGGTTATTTGGGAAAAAATGCTGCTGGATCTGGTTGGGAGCTGGATATGTATATTCACTTTGGTGCTGGAGCATATATTTGCGGAGAAGAGACAGCCTTACTGGAAAGTTTAGAGGGTAACAAGGGTCAGCCAAGATTAAAGCCTCCATTCCCCGCATTAATTGGTCTTTATGGGTGTCCTACCATTGTAAACAATGTCGAAACTATTGCGGTAGTTCCAGCCATCTTAAGAAAAGGAGCTGAATGGTTTGCTTCTTTCGGTAGACCCAAAAACAGAGGGACAAAAATATTTTGTATTTCAGGGAACGTAAACAATCCTTGCAATGTTGAAGAAGAGATGAGCATTCCCTTAAAAGAATTAATTGAAAAACATGCCGGTGGTGTTGTCGGAGGATGGGATAATTTGCAGGCTGTAATTCCAGGAGGGTCTTCTATGCCTCTGCTTCCTAAAAGTATCTGTGAAACTATTCTTATGGACTTTGATGCATTGATCGAAGCTAAGAGTGGACTGGGCACAGCTGGAATAGTTGTTATTGATAAGTCCCAAGATATTGTTAAATGCATGGCGCGTATTGCAAGATTTTATAAACATGAAAGCTGTGGTCAATGCACACCTTGTAGAGAAGGATCTGGCTGGATGTGGAGAATGTTAGAGAGAATTGGAAGGGGTGAAGCGAATATTGCTGAGATAGACATGCTTATGGATGTTACTAAGCAAATAGAAGGTCATACCATCTGTGCCTTTGGAGAAGGGTCTGCTTGGCCAGTTCAGGGTTTGTTGAGACATTTCAGAAAAGAAATGGAAGATAAATGTGATCCAGATAAATACTGGTTAAGGGAAGACATAGTTTAATGCCAAAAGTTAAAATAGACGGAATAGATGTGGAAGTTGAAAGCGGCACTACTGTTTTGCAAGCTTGCGAAATTGCCGGAAAAGAAATTCCTAGATTTTGTTATCATGAAAGACTTTCTATAGCCGGTAATTGCAGAATGTGCCTAGTGGAAATGGAGAAATCTCCTAAGCCAGTCGCTTCTTGTGCAATGCCCGTTGCTGAAGGTCAAGTTATTTATACAAATACGGAGATGGTAAAAAAAGCAAGAGAAGGTGTGATGGAATTCTTGCTCATTAACCACCCCTTAGATTGTCCTATTTGTGACCAAGGAGGAGAATGCGATCTACAAGATCAGTCAGTGAAATATGGTGGTGGAAGCTCAAGATACGATCTGAATAAGAGATCGGTGAAAGAGAAATATATGGGCCCACTAATCAAAACCCAAATGAATAGATGTATTCATTGTACTAGATGCATTCGTTTTGCTGAAGAAATAGCTGGTGTGCCAGACTTAGGAGCTATTAATAGAGGTGAGAATATGGAGATTACAACTTTCTTAGAAAAAACTGTAGATAGCGAATTATCAGCCAATGTCATAGACTTATGTCCTGTTGGAGCTCTAACTTCTAAGCCTTACGCATTTGAAGCGAGGCCGTGGGAGTTAACCAAAACTGAAACAATTGACGTAATGGATGCAGTTGGTTCAAATATACGGGTAGACACAAAAGGCTGGGAAGTAAAAAGAATTTTACCTAGAGTAAATGAGGATATCAATGAAGAGTGGATATCTGACAAAACAAGATATGCCTGTGATGGTTTATTAACAAATAGAATAGATCAACCCTACATTAGAAAAGAAGGAAAATTAGTTCAGTGTTCATGGGATGATGCTTTCTTGAAAATTAGTCTAGAGTTTTCTAAGACCAAAAAGATAGGGGGATTGATTGGTGGCATGACTGATCTTGAAACTATTTTTTCTTTTAAAAATTTATTAAGCAGTATTTCGGAATCTTCCTTTGTAGAATTTAGGCAAAAAGATTTCTATTTAGATCCTGCTCATCCTTCAAATTATCTTTTTAATACCTTGATAGCAGGAATTGACGAGTCTGATTTGGTTTTGTTAGTAGGTGCAAACCCACGATTAGAAGCGACCATGATAAATTCTCGTATTAGAAAAAACTTTGTTAGTAAAAAATTAGAAGTATTTTCCATAGGCAATCCTGGAGATCAAACTTACAAAGTAAACTTTCTGGGTGATAATTTAAATATTTTAAAAGACATTGAAAATGAAAAATCTATTTTTGTCGAAAGAATAAAACTAGCCAAAAAACCAATTATTATTATTGGTGAGAGCGTTTTAAATTCAAAACAAGGAAAGTATGTTTTGGAAACTTCAAAATCTATTCTAAAAAAGTATAACGCCTTAAGCGGTCTTAATATTCTTCATCAAAACGCCTCTTCAGTAGGAGCTATTATGCTTCAAGCTTATAACTTGAACGAAAATGTGTTAAATAATGAATTGCTGTATTTGATCGGAGCTGATGAGGTTGAAATTGATAAAAAAGATAAATTTATCATCTACCAAGGATCGCATGCTAGCAAAAACACAAAGTTAGCTGATGTTGTTTCGCCAGGAGCGGCCTATACAGAAAAAGATGGTCTGTACGTAAACTTGGAAGGCAGAGTTCAGGCCGGATATAAAGCTTCATTCCCACCAGGAAATGCAAAAGAAGATTGGAAAATTTTAAGAGCACTTTCAGATGTCATCAAAAAACCATTGAAATTCAATACGATTGAGCAGTTAAGGTCTAAAATTTTTGAATCTTCTCCGCTTTTGCCAAAAATTGATCAATTGCCAAAAATAGACACTAGCACCTTAGACGTTACTACCATGAACACATTAGATTCAAAAGTTGCTTATACACATATTGATTATTATCAAACGAATGAAATCACGAGGTCTTCAAAGACAATGTTGGAATGCAAAACAGCACGAGAGCAATTGGCAAAAACAGGAACTGAAAATTAATAATGATTAATGAATATTTGAGTATTATTTTTTTTGATAGTTTGAAAATTTTAGCTTTATTAGTTCCAGTTCTTATTGCTGTAGCTTTAATCGTATGGGTAGATAGAAGAGTTTGGGGATTGGTTCAGTTAAGAAAGGGCCCCAATGTCGTAGGTCCTTTTGGGTTATTGCAGACTGCAGCAGATGCCTTGAAATATATATTTAAAGAAATCATTATACCGGCAGGAGCAAACAAGGTTATTTTTATCTTGGCACCTGTGGTCACGATGTCATTAGCTTTATTGGCCTGGGCTGTTATTCCTTTTGGAGAAGATTTATTTGTAACAAATATTAATGTCGGGATTTTATATCTTTTTGCCGTTTCTTCCTTAGGTGTATATGGAATTATTATGGCCGGTTGGGCATCCAATTCTAAGTATCCATTTCTCGGAGCTTTAAGATCTGCAGCTCAAATGGTTTCTTATGAGGTTTCTATTGGATTTATCATTGTTACAGTTTTGCTTTGCGTTGGATCGTTAAATTTAGTTGATATAGTTTTAGCACAAAAAAACATTTGGTTTGCCATTCCTTTATTTCCTATGTTTGTAATTTTTTTTATATCTGCTTTAGCGGAAACAAACAGACCTCCATTCGACTTACCAGAAGCAGAAGCGGAGTTGGTGTCTGGGTATCAAACCGAGTATTCAGGAATGATGTATGCTCTTTTTTGGTTGGGAGAATATGCAAATATTTTATTGATGTGCGCTTTAGGGTCAATCTTGTTTTTAGGAGGGTGGTTATCTCCAATTGATATGGTTCCATTCAATTTAATCCCATCTCCAATCTGGCTAATTTTAAAAATATTACTGCTATTTATTTTATTTGCCTTGGTAAAAGCAATTGTTCCCAGATATAGATATGATCAGCTTATGAGATTAGGATGGAAAGTTTTTTTACCCCTATCTTTATTCTGGGTAGTTTTAACCGCAGGATTTTTATTTTACTTTAACCTATTACCTAATCAATCATGAAATTTAATAGAATTTTAAAAACAATATTTTTAACTGAGTTTGTAGTTGGTTTGTTTTTGGCAATTAAGTACATGTTTAAGCCAAAAGCCACTATCAATTACCCATTTGAAAAAGGGCCTTTAAGCCCGAGATTTAGAGGTGAACATGCTTTGAGAAGGTATCCAAACGGAGAAGAGAGATGTATTGCGTGCAAATTGTGTGAAGCCATTTGTCCCGCGCAGGCTATTTCTATTGATGCTGAACTTAAAGAAGACGGGTCTAGAAGAACTACTAGATACGATATAGATATGGTCAAATGTATTTACTGTGGCCTTTGTCAGGAGGCTTGTCCAGTAGATGCAATTGTTCAAGGACCTAATTTTGAATTTTCAACAGAAACCAGAGAAGAGCTTTATTACAATAAGGATAAACTTTTAGATAACGGAGACCGATGGGAAAAAGAAATCGCTCATAATATCAAAACAGATAAATCGTATAGATAATGTTAGCTCACGCAATTATATTTTATTTTTTTTCTTTTGTAGCAATAGCATCTTCATTGATGGTTATTTCTAGCAAAAACACAGTTCATGCTGTTTTCTTTTTAATTTTAGATTTTGTGAGTATTGCATGTCTTTTTATTATGCTTGGAGCTGAATTTTTAGGAATGATCACTTTGATTGTTTATGTAGGTGCAGTTGCCGTTCTTTTTTTGTTTGTAGTGATGATGATAAATGTTGATTTTTCCGAATTAAAAACTGGCTTTTTAGAATACATGCCTTTTGGATTGTTGGTTGGTCTTGTTATTTTGTTGGAGCTTGCAATGATGATTGGCACATGGAAATACAAACCGGATTTTATTAATGCAAAATCTGCAGCAACAACTGCTGTTAGCAATACGGAGAGTTTAGGTTTGGTTATTTACACTGACTATATTTATTTCTTTCAATTATCGGGATTTATTTTGTTAGTTGCCATGATTGGCGCAATTGTTTTAACTTTTAGAAGAAAAGATTCATTACGTAGGCAAGATATTTCCACTCAAGTTTCCAGAGAAAGAGAAGATTCTGTGGAATTGAAAGAAGTGCCAAATTTTAAAGGAGTTAAGATTAATGATTAATATAGGGTTAACACACTATCTTTTCCTCGCTGCAATTATTTTTACAATTGGAGTGATTGGAATATTTTTGAATAAAAAAAATGTGATTGTAATCTTGATGTCAGTTGAGCTTATTTTGATAGCGGTAAATATTAATCTGGTTTCATTTTCTGTTTATTTAAATGATATCGTGGGTCAGGTCTTTACCATGTTTGTTTTAACAGTTGCAGCTGCTGAAGCGGCAATCGGTCTTGCAATTCTTGTGGTATTTTTTAGAAACAAAGGAACTATTCATGTTGAGGATATCAATTCACTTAAAGGTTAAAACATGGCTTATTTATTAGTTTTTTTACCATTAGCTGCTTCTTTTGTAGTGGGTTTTTTTGGTAGAGCATTGGGAGACAGACTTTCTCAAATTATTACATGTGTGTGCGTTGTGATTTCAGCGTTCTTATCTATTTACATGTTTGTGGATGTCGCTCTTCATTCTCATGTTTATAATTTTAAAATTGCAAATTGGATATCTTCAGGAGGTCTCAAGCTGAATTGGTCTATTTATGTAGACACACTAACTTCAGTGATGCTGGTTGTTGTTACGTCGGTGTCTGCATTGGTCCACATTTACTCCATCGGTTACATGAGTCACGATCCAGATAAGCCTCGTTTCATGTCTTACCTGTCTCTATTCACTTTTATGATGTTAATGTTAGTTACATCAGATAATTTTTTAAAATTATTTTTTGGTTGGGAAGGTGTTGGCTTGGCTTCTTACCTTTTAATTGGTTTTTGGTATAAAAAACCATCTGCCAACGCAGCCGCTATTAAAGCTTTTGTTGTTAATAGAGTGGGGGACTTTGGCTTAGCAATAGGTATATTTTTAATTTATAAATATGTAGGTGACGTTACTTTTTCAGAAGTATTTAAAAACATCTCATCTATAAAAGACAAAAATATTCACCTTCTAGGTTTTGAAGCACCCCTAATTAATTTTATCTGTGTTTTTCTATTCATTGGAGCTATGGGAAAATCTGCCCAAATATTTTTACACACATGGTTGCCAGATGCCATGGAAGGACCTACGCCAGTGTCAGCTTTAATTCATGCAGCAACCATGGTTACAGCCGGAGTTTTTTTAGTTGTTAGATGTTCACCAATTTTTGAGTATTCTCAGTTTGCGTTAAATCTTATTGTTTTAGTAGGAGCCACTACAGCTTTTTTTGCGGCAACGGTCGGACTTGTTCAAAACGATATCAAGAGAGTAATTGCATATTCGACTTGTAGCCAATTAGGATATATGTTTTTTGCTGCTGGTCTGGGCGCTTATCATATTGCTATTTTTCATTTGTTTACCCATGCGTTTTTTAAAGCTTTGCTTTTTCTAGGAGCCGGATCTGTAATTCATGCATTTCATGATGAGCAGGACATGAGAAATATGGGAGGAGTATGGAAAAAGATTCCCTACACTTATGCTTTAATGGTTATTGGAACTTTGGCTCTGACAGGTTTTCCTATGTTTGCCGGCTTCTTTTCTAAAGATGCAATTATAGAAGCTGCTTTTAATTCTAAAACAATATTTGCTGGTTATGCGGTTACCATCGGTGTTGTCACAGCATTTATGACCTCCCTATATTCTTGGAGGTTAATTTTCATGACTTTTCATGGCGATTTTAATAACAAAAATACAGATCCCTCTAAAGTCCATGAGTCGCCATTGGTAATGATCCTGCCTCTGGTTTTGTTATCTCTTGGGGCTATTTTTTCTGGTTATTTATTTAAAGATTACTTTATTGGACATCATTTTGTTCAATTTTGGAACAATTCTATTTTCTTTTTAAAGGAATTTACATTGCCTCACCCACCTTTGTGGTTTGCTTTGCTCACACCGATTTTAGTTCTTTTAGCGATACCACTTGCCTATCACTTTTTTGTTAAAGACAAAAAATATTTAGATGGATTTATTTCTATTAACCAGCCTCTCTATAATTTTTTAGTTAACAAATGGTACTTTGACGAGCTTTATGATTTTTTATTTGTCAGACCTGCAAAAAAAATAGGACAATTCTTTTGGAAAACTGGAGACGTGTTTATTATTGATGGTTTTGGTCCGGATGGATTAACAAAAGTAATTAAAGCTGTATCTGATAAAGCTGTTCAGTTTCAAAGCGGCTTTTTATATCATTACGCTTTTGTAATCCTTATTGGACTTTCTCTTTTGCTAACTTACTTTATGATTTTTTAAATTATGAACTTACCCATTTTAACAATTCTTATCTTTTTTCCATTGGTGGGAGTTCTGTTTATGCTTCTAACCAAAGGAGACGAAGAGAAAGTAAACAAAATCAGCCTAAATGTTTCCTTGCTGACCTCAGCTCTTGTTTTTGCTTTATCATTACTATTATGGAAAAATTTTGATGCCAGCTCGGCGGAATTTCAGTTTGTAGAAGAGAAAAGTTGGATTATTAATTTTGTCAAATACAAAGTGGGCATTGATGGTATCAGTATTCTATTTGTGGTTCTGACAGCTTTTATTACTCCTCTCTGTATTCTTAGCACCTCTAATAGCGTTAAATTTAGAAAGAAAGATTTTTTTATTGCTCTACTACTCATGGAGACAATGATGCTCGGAGTTTTTTGCTCTCTTGACCTATTTATTTTTTATTTGTTTTTTGAAGCCGGTCTAATTCCGATGTTTTTAATCATAGGCATTTGGGGTGGAATCAGAAGAGTTTATTCTGCTTTTAAGTTTTTTTTATATACCTTACTTGGTTCTATTTTCATGCTTGTTGCAATTATTTTTATATATTTAAAATCTGGCACAACAGATATTCAGGCTTTGCTAAAATTTGATATTGATCAAAAATATCAATACTGGTTGTGGCTTGGTTTTTTCACTTCTTTTGCAGTAAAAACTCCTATGTGGCCGGTTCATACATGGCTACCAGATGCTCACGTAGAAGCTCCAACTTCGGGATCTGTTATTTTAGCTGCTATTTTGCTTAAGATGGCAGGATATGGCTTTATTAGATTTTCTATAGGTTTTTTTCCTATAGCTTCAGCTTATTTTGCTCCTCTTATTTTTACATTAAGTATTATTGGAATTATTTACACATCGTTAGTTGCGCTAATGCAGAAAGACATGAAAAAATTAATTGCCTACTCATCAGTAGCACATATGGGTTTCGTAACTATTGGAATATTTGCTCTCAATACAGAGGGGATCGAGGGAAGTATATTTCAAATGATTAGTCACGGAATAGTTTCTGCGGCCCTATTTCTTTGTGTTGGCATTATTTATGACCGCATGCATACCAGGGAAATTTCTGAATATGGAGGTGTAGTAAACACTATGCCAAAATACTCAATTATTTTTATGGTCTTTATTTTGGCAGGATTAGGTCTTCCAGGAACGAGCGGTTTTGTAGGTGAGTTTTTAGTGTTAATCGGAGCTTTCAAAGCAAATTATTGGGTGGCTTTTTTTGCAGCAACTGGAGTCGTGTTATCAGCTTGTTATAGCTTATGGTTGTATAGAAGAGTTGTTTTTGGTGAGATTGCCAATGACAATGTTCGTGCCTTAAAAGATATTGTTAGAGTAGAAGCCCTAACTTTAGTTCCATTGCTTGTCCTTACAATTGCGCTTGGTGTTTTCCCTAATATTATTTTAGATACAATATCAGTAAGCGTAGATAATGTTGTTGCAATATATAATTCAAAAATTTCAATATTAAATGGAGTTGCGGTTAAATAAAAATGGAAAATCTTAATTTAATATATCCCGAACTTTTTATAGGGATTTCAATGCTGGTATTATTGCTTGTTGGTGTTTTTAAAAAAAATAGTTTTAATTTAGTGAGCAAATTTACGTCACTTACTTTGCTGGCCGCAATACCAATGGTTTATATCAATGATAGCGTTTCAGCAAAATTATTTGGAGATAATTATTTGATTGATGGACTGTCCTCTTTTTTAAAAATATTAATTTTAGGATCAAGTGCTTTTGTCTTGTCTTTTAGCAATCAATACATCAAGGACACTAAGATAAATCAATTTGAATACCCCATTTTAATTATTGCAGCTACTTTAGGAATGTTTGTTATGGTTAGCTCTAATAATCTAATTGGGCTATATCTTGGAATTGAACTGCAGTCCTTGTCTCTTTATGTATTGGCGGCTTTAAATAGAGATTCTGTTAAATCAACAGAAGCGGGTGTAAAGTATTTTGTTTTAGGAGCCTTGTCCTCAGGACTTCTTCTTTATGGATGCTCATTGATTTATGGTTTTACGGGATCCACCAATTACTACACAATCGCCACTAATTTCGATTCACATAATATAGCATTATTGTTTGGCCTGGTATTTATCTTAGTTGGTTTGGCTTTTAAAATTTCAGCAGTTCCTTTTCATATGTGGACACCAGATGTTTATGAAGGTGCGCCCACATCGGTCACTGCTTTTTTTGCTTTGGCCCCAAAAGTTGCTGGCTTTGGAGCAATTATTAGAATTTTATATGTAGCTTTCGGAAATGTTTTTCATGAATGGCAGACTATTTTAATTTTTATATCTGTAGCCTCAATGATACTTGGAGCTGTAGCAGCTATTGGACAGACTAATATCAAAAGACTTATGGCCTACAGCAGTATTAGCCACATGGGCTATGGTCTTGCTGGATTGGCTACTGGAATTAATGAGGGAGTATCCGCATCAATTCTTTATATATTTTTATATGTAGTTATGAATATAGGAAGCTTTGTTTGTATTATCATAATGAAAAGAAAAAATATTTATCTGGAAAATATTAGAGACTTATCAGGATTGTCAAAAAATCATCCAGTTATTGCATTTTCATTCACAGTAATTTTGTTCTCACTTGCCGGCATACCTCCTTTAGCTGGATTTTTTGCAAAATTTTATATTTTTATGGCAGTAGTCAAAGCTAACTTGTTTGCTTTAGCTATTATTGGATTGATTGCCTCGGTCATTTCAGCTTTTTATTATTTAAGAATAATAAAAATTATATACTTTGATCCAGAACAGGAAAAATTCGATCCTATTACAAGCAATGGTATTAGGGTGTCTTTGGCTTTTTCAACGCTTCTAATTCTATTTTATTTTTTAAACCCCTCTATTTTAAATTACTTTGCTAATATTGCTGCCAAAGCAATTCAGTAATTATTAATGCTGGGCTCAATCTATTATTACGATTATGTTAGTAACACTAATAATGAAGCTAAAAATTTAGCAGAAAAATACAAAATTACATCAGGGCTGGTCATTGCAGACTGTCAAAAACATGGAAGAGGTAGGTTTGGTAAAAAATGGACATCTATAAAGGGTAATTTCATGGGTTCTTTTTTTTTCCCAGTCAAGAATTATAAGGAAGTTTCTAAGATGCAGCACCTTTCTCTAAATATTCTGCTGAAGTGTTTTAAAAAAATATTCAAAAGTACTATTTTTAAAATTAAGGAACCTAATGATATTTTAATTGGTGATAGAAAAATATCAGGTATTCTGATTGAAAGCTTTAAAGTTAACAGTCAGTTGTTTGTTATTGTCGGCATGGGTATTAATTTAGTTAAAAATCCAATGCTATCAGAATACAAAACAACAAATTTATACAAAGAATTTAAAAAAAAAATAAGCGTATTGGATTTTTCTAAAATTTTAATTAAAGAAATGGAAAGTGTATACAAATGTTCATAATAGGAGATGTTGGCAATACACAATCAAAATTTGCCTTTTACGATAGTAAAAAAAATAAAATCATTAACCTCATCAACTTCGATAGTAGTGGTTTGGATAAAAATAAAAAATTTATACGATTCATTAATAAAAAAAATATAACAAATGCAGTCATTACTTCTGTTGTCCCAAAAGTTTTTTTAAAAATTAAAAAATTGTTTATTAAAAAAAATATAAAATGCTTTGAACTTCTCGATGCAAAGTTAAAAAATCCTATAAAAATAAATATTAACAAACCAAAACAAGTTGGTTCAGATAGAATTGCAAATGTAATTGCAGCTTACAATTCCCACAAAACTAATTGCATAGTTGTAGACTTTGGTACGGCTACTACTTTCGACATTTTGACAGGCAAAGGTATCTACGAAGGAGGGCTTATTACTCCGGGAGTGAGACTTTCTTTAGCAACTTTAAATTCTTTAACGGCGTTACTGCCTTTGATTAAATTAAAAAAAACAAAGCAAATTATTGGCAAAGATACAGTTTCGGCTATTAATTCCGGAGTTTATTGGGGGTATGTGTCAATGATTAATGGAATACTAGAAAAAATCATATCTTCTACTCAAAAAAAATATAAGATTATTTTAACTGGCGGTTTGTCCTATATTTTTTCCAATTCTTTAAAATACAAGTCAACCCTTGATAAGAATATTACACTTTGGGGTGTGATTGGAATAATAAATTTTAATAAAAAAATATTTAAAATATGAGCAATGAAAAAAATGAATTAGTTTTTTGCCCCTTGGGAGGATCGGGTGAAATAGGTATGAATATGAATCTGTATGGTTATGGCCATGCCGACAATCACAAGTGGATTATGATTGATATTGGGGTTGGGTTTACAGATGAATCTGTGCCAGGTATTGATTTAATGGTTGCTGACCCAGACTTTATTGTTCAAAGAAAAGAAAATTTACTAGGAATTTTACTAACCCACGCACATGAAGATCACATAGGTGCAATTGCTCACTTATGGCCATTATTAGAATGTCCTATCTACGCAACACCATTTACAGCAATATTGATTAAAGAAAAATTTAGAGAAAAAAAAATTCAAATTGATGGAAAGCTTAAAATTATTCAATTAGATGGAAATGTTAAAGTAGGCCCATTTGATGTTAATTATGTAACTTTAACTCATTCTATTCTTGAGCCCAATGCTCTTTGCATAAAGACACCGGTTGGAACAATCTTGCATACAGGAGATTGGAAATGTGACAGCGATCCATTAATTGGAAAAAAAATGGATGAAGTTAAGCTAAAAGCAATTGGAAAAGAAGGTGTGCTTGCAATGATATGTGATTCAACCAACATTTTCACCGAAGGTCGCTCTGGATCCGAAAAAGATGTGAGAGACAGCATGATGACTATTATGGAAAATATTAAAAACAGAATAGTAGTGACCACATTTGCCTCCAATGCCGCTCGAATGGAAACTGTTTTTAAATGTGCTGAAAAAGTAGGTAGGCACCTTTCTTTAGTAGGGAGGTCTATGCACCGAATTTATAATACTGCTAGAGAATGCGGTTATTTACAAAATATAAAACCACCAATAGACCCAAGAGATGCAAAAAAAATTCCAAGAAATAAAATTGTATATTTGTGCACTGGTAGCCAGGGGGAGCCTATGGGAGCAATGAACAGAGTTGTTAACGAAGAGCACCCAGATGTAATGCTTGATGCTGGAGATACAGTTATTTTTTCTTCAAGAATTATTCCAGGTAATGAAAAAAAATTATTTAAAATTCATAACTTATTAGTCAAAAGAAAAATCAATGTAATTTCTGAAGACAATGCTTTTATCCATGTGTCAGGTCATCCCGGTAGAGATGAAATGAGAGACATGTATAGTTGGATCAAGCCGCAAATTGCAATTCCCGTTCATGGAGAGCACAGACACATGAAAGAACACTATGATTTTGCAAAATCTTTGGGGGTTCCTAATCCAGCATTAATAGAAAATGGAGACATTATTAGAATTTACCCCGGTGAACCAAAAATAATTGACAAGGTTCATAGTGGAAAACTATTGGTTGATGGGAATAGATTGATCGATGAAAATTCAAGATTTTTAAATGACAGGAAAAACATAGCTAATAACGGGTTGATGGACGTCACTTTATTGATATCAAAAAAAGGTAACCTGGATAGAAATCCAATTATCAATTTAAGAGGACTGCCAGTAAGCGAAGAAGATTTGGACGAGATTTTGTATGATCTTGAAGATGCAATTATTGATACTGCTAAAAATTATTCGTTAAATAATAAAAAAGACGAGAAAAATTTAATTGACGCGCTAAAATCTAATTTAAAAAAAGTTGTTTATAGTAGCGTGAAAAAACGACCTTACACAAACATTGTATTGATACGACTATAAAATGTCATTAGCTGGCGAATTGGTAATCTTCATAGTTATTTGGATGCTTATTTTATTTATGGTTTTGCCTTTAAAAATAACTTCTCAAATTGAGGATAGAAATGTTATTTCAGGAACCGATCCAGGAGCTCCTTCAAATCCACATATATTAAAAAAATTCTTAATAACTACAGTGGTTACATTAATAATATTTGCGATTATTAATCTTTTAACATATTTTGAAATAATAAATTTAAGAGAATATTTTTCAAAATAATGAAACTATCCAAGCTTTTTTTACCTATTTTAAAAGACATTCCTTCAGACGCTAAAATAAAATCTCACCAACTAATGTTAAGAGCTGGAATGATAAGACAATCTGCAGCCGGTATTTATTCCTGGCTACCCCTGGGTTTTAAGGTTTTGAAAAAAATAGAAGCTATTGTCAGACAAGAGCAAGATAGAGCAGGAGCTCAAGAAATGTTGATGCCAACGATACAGTCAGCTGACCTATGGAAAGAAAGTGGTCGTTACGATGGCTATGGTTTGGAAATGTTAAGAATTAAAGACAGACAAGATAGAGAACTTCTTTATGGACCGACAAACGAAGAGTTGGTTACGCAGATTTTTAGAGACAATGTTAAATCCTACAAGTCGCTACCCTTAATTCTTTACCATATTCAATGGAAATTTAGAGATGAGATTAGACCTAGATTTGGAATTATGCGATGTAGAGAATTTCTAATGAAAGACAGCTATTCTTTTGATGAGACCAAAGAAGGAGCAATATTTTCTTATAATAAAATGTTTTACGCTTATTTAAAAACATTTGAGAGGCTTGGTTTAAAAGCCATTCCTCTTGCTGCAGACACAGGACCAATTGGGGGTGATCTTTCCCATGAGTTTATCATTTTAGCAGAAACGGGAGAAAGTCAAATTTACACAAGTAAAAAAATACTAGACTTAAAGATCGGCAACTTTGGCAATGATGATAAAAGTTTAAAAGGTATGGTTAAGTCTTATACTGAAATTTATTCAGCTACAGATGAAAAATTTGACCAATCTGAATTTGACAAGCTAGTTAAGAAAGAAGATCAGCTAGTTACGAGAGGAATTGAGGTCGGACATATATTTTATTTTGGCGATAAGTACTCCAAGCCAATGAAGGCAACGGTTAATTCTTCTAGTGGCGCAAATATAACAGTTGAGATGGGATCTTACGGTATCGGAGTTTCTAGATTGGTAGGAGCCATCGTCGAAGCTAACTATAATGACAACATTATGAAATGGCCCACATCCGTAACTCCTTTTCATGTTGCAATTATCAATTTAGGAAAAAAAAGCGACAATGATACTAAAGAAAAATCACAAAAAATTTATGAAAAACTTCAAGAAAAGTCTTTCGATGTATTATTGGATGATACAGATGAAAGCCCAGCAAGCAAATTTAAAAATTTTGATCTCATAGGCGTACCTTATCAAATTATCATTGGTTCAAAACAAGGAACGGATGAATACGAATTTAAAGAAGTCGGTTTTGATAAGCAGATTGTTTCTTTGGAATTTATTATAAAAAAATTAGAAGAAGTATATTTCAATTGATAACAGCGGCTGAATTTCTAATCATTAGGAGATACCTTAGACCCAAAAGAAAAGAGGGTATTTTAAAGGTAATTTCTATATTTTCTTTTTTTGGGATTGGCCTAGGTGTTGCTACTTTAATTATTGTGATGTCGGTTATGAACGGATTTAGAACAGATCTTATAAGTAAACTTCTTTTATTTCAGCCACATATTTTAGTTTATCAATTCGATGATTTTGAAAAAAGTAAATTTAAAATTCAAAAATCTTTTCAAGAAAACAAAATACAATATTCCAGTATAAATTTGTCCTATTCCATACAAGGACTGATTATTAGCAAGGATATAAACAAAGGTTCAATGATAAGAGCCTTAAAAAAAGAAAATTTTCTTTCAGACAAACTTATAAGCAAAAATATTATTGACGGGAAAATAGAAAGTTTTGGAAAAAATTATGTTTCTATCGGATCAAATTTAGCAGAGAGCCTAGGTGCTTGGGTTGGTGACAAAATAACTGTCATGTCGTCAGCCAAAGAAAGCACTCCATTTGGAAATGTTCCTCAACAATATACTTTTGTAATAGGATCGGTATTTAAGACTGGCATTTACGAGTTTGATAATAATTACATACTATTAGATATAGACACATCTGGAGATTTTTTGATCAATCAAAAAAATAATAAAAATATTGAAGTTAGATTAAAAAATCCTGATCAATCTAATTTTGCCAAGGAAGTTTTGCAAAAAGATAAGCTTAAAGCTCTTTCTTGGATTGACAATAACAAGACATTCTATGATGCTTTGTTGGTTGAAAGAAATGTTATGTTTATTATTTTAACATTAATTATTATTGTTGCCGCATTCAATATTATTTCCGGACTGACAATTTTAGTCAAAAACAAAACTAAAGAAATTGCAATTTTGAAGACTATTGGATTTACAAGTTTTTCAATAAATAAAATATTTTTCATAACAGGCTCAGCAATAGGGGCAGCAGGAACATTGTTTGGAGTAATTTTAGGCGTTTTATTTTCTTACAATATAGAAAGCATCAGAGTGTTTTTGAGTGCTGTTTTGCAAATAGAAATATTTCCTGCAGAAATTTACTTTTTAAGCAAAATGCCTAGTGAAATTCACATGCCAACAATTTTGCTCATTTCTGGCATTGCTTTATTGATAACATTTCTCTCATCTATAGTTCCCTCACTTAAAGCATCAAAAATTAACCCTATCCAATCTTTAAAATATGACTAATGATTTTTTGAAAATCTCTAACTTGAGTAAGTCATATTTTGACAACGGGGAAGAAATTAAGGTTTTGCAAAATTTGAGCCTAGTTTTGTCAGACAATAAAATTGTTTCATTACTAGGTCCTTCTGGCTCTGGAAAGAGTACTCTTCTTCACTTATTGTCCTTATTAGACAAGGCAGATTCTGGAAATATTCTATTTAATAACAAAAATCTAACCGAGATAAGTGACGAGGAACGAACTATTTATCGAAGAAATGAAATTTCTATAGTTTACCAAAATAACAATTTAATTTCTGACCTAAGTGCCCTGGAGAATGTTGCTATAGCCAATATCTGTAAAACGAACGACAAAAATAATGCAAATTTTTTAGCTTTAAAAATTTTAAAAGATTTTGGCCTAGAAAATAGAATTCATCATTATCCCTACCAACTATCCGGTGGTGAGCAACAAAGGGTAGCGATCGCAAGAGCTGTCATAAATGATCCTAAATTGATATTTGCAGACGAGCCAACAGGTAATTTAGATCAAAAAAACTCTGATTTGATTTTAAATTTTCTTTTTAAGTTAAAAAAGAATAACAGGTTAATTTTTATTGCAACTCACAATAGAGAATTAGCCAACAAAACAGATTTAAGATTAACATTATCCAACGGTAATGTTAGTGTTGAATCTTAATGACAGCTAAGAATTCTCAATTTAATCATCTAAAAATTCACACCCAATACTCGATATGCGAAGGTGCATTAAAAATTTCAGATTTATCTGAGTATTGCAAAACTCACAAGATAACTAGTGTTGGAATATCTGATTCTCGAAATATGTGCGGTGTATTAGAATTTTCGGAGGAAATTTCTAAAGCTGGAACTCAACCAGTTATTGGTACACAAATTAATTTTTCTTTTTCCCATAACAATCTTGAAAAAATTGGAAAAATTTCGCTTATAGCAAAAAATATCGCTGGTTATAAAAATTTACTAAAGCTTTCATCTCACTCTTATTTATCGATTGAAAAAAATCAGGATCCTCACTGCGCCATAGAGGAATTGGTCAAATATTCAGATGGAGTAATTGTTTTGCTTGGAGGATCACACTCTTTAATTTCCGACATGATTCTCAGCAACAATATTTCAGAGTGTGAATTTTTAATTCAGAAAATTGCTCACATTTTTAAAGACAATGCTTACATAGAAATTCAGAGACATGGAGAGATTCATGAGAAAGATTTGGAGGTTAAGCTTTTGGAATTTAGCTCCAAGTTTAATATTCCAATTATAGCTACCCATGAAGTTTTTTATTTAAAAGAAGACATGCATGAAGCTCACGATGCTTATATATGTGTAGGACAAAAAACTTATGTAAATGACACAAAAAGACTTCGTTATTCAGATCAGCACTATCTAAAGACAGATCTGGAGATGGTTGAGCTTTTTTCAGATCTTCCAGAAGCTTTGGAAAATAATCAAAATATACCTCTCAGATGTAGTTATAGGCCACTAACTAGTAAGCCCATGTTACCAAATTTTAACACAGAATCTTCAAATGTCGACGATGAATTAAAATCTCAAGCGAAAAGCGGATTGGCAGTTAAGCTTAAAGATTTTATACTCAATAACATTTCAGATTTAGCTGAGAAAGATCTTGTAAGAAAAAAATACGAAGATAGACTGAACTATGAAGTTGAGATGATTTCTAAAATGAAGTTTTCTGGATATTTTTTAATTGTTTCCGATTATATTAAATGGGCAAAAAGCAAGAATATTCCAGTTGGTCCGGGCAGGGGTTCAGGAGCAGGATCATTAGTTGCTTGGTGTCTGTCTATTACTGACTTGGATCCTATTAAATTCGGATTAATTTTTGAGCGATTCCTAAATCCAGATAGAATTTCAATGCCAGATTTTGATATAGATTTTTGTCAAGAAGACCGAGACAAGGTTATCAATTACGTAAAAGACAAATACAAAAATAAAGTTGCACAAATTATTACATTCGGAAAACTCCAAGCCCGAATGGCTTTACGTGACATTGGAAGGGTGATGGGTCTTCCGTACGGTAGAGTTGATCAGCTGACTAAAATGATACCTTTTGATCCTTCTAGACCGCTATCTTTGGCAGAATCTGTTGCTATGGAACCAAGAATTCAAGAGGCTCAAAAAGAAGATCCTACAATTGATAAGCTTATTAAGCTGGCTCTAAAACTAGAGGGTTTGTTTAGAAATATAGCTACTCATGCAGCGGGTATTGTTATTGGAGATAAAGATCTAACTGAAATAATACCTTTGTATAAAGATCACGACTCTAGCATTCCTATTCCGGTAACTCAATTTGATATGAAGTGGGCAGAAGAAGCTGGTCTGGTAAAATTCGATTTTCTTGGTCTGAAAACTCTTACGGTAATAAAAAAAACTATTACATTGATAAAGGAAGATGGAAAATCTTTAGATATAGAAAAAATTCCTTTAGACGATGCAAAAACTTTCAAACTCCTCAGTTCCGGAGAAACTATGGGAATTTTTCAACTAGAGAGTTCCGGTATGCGCGAGGTTTTAAAGCAAATGCAGCCAAATAAATTTGAGGATATTATTGCGCTAGTAGCGCTATACAGACCAGGACCTATGCAGAATATTTCTACCTATAATAATAGAAAGCATGGTCTGGAAGAGCCTGATTATTTGCATCCAAAAATAGAAAGTATTTTAAAAGAAACTTACGGGGTTATTATTTACCAGGAGCAGGTTATGCAAATAGCCCAAGCTTTGTCAGGTTTTTCAGCAGGTAAAGCGGACATCTTAAGAAAAGCTATGGGAAAGAAAAAATCTGCAGAGATGGATAGGCAAAAAAAAGATTTTATTGAAGGCGCTATCAAAAACAATATTCCAAAAGAACAGGCAGTATACATATTTCAGCTAGTTGAAAAATTTGCTCAATATGGATTTAACAAAAGCCATGCTGCTGCTTATGCTTTGATAGCTTATCAAACCGCTTATTTAAAAACTCACTATCCATTAAGTTTTTTTTCAGCATCAATGAGCATGGACATGTCCAATACAGATAAGCTTAATCAATTTTACGAAGAGCTTAAAAGACTTTCGATTAATGTATGCAACCCCTGCATAAACAATTGTTTTGCTGACTTTGTTCCTAAGGGAAATACAATTTATTATGCATTGTCAGGAATTAAAGCCGTAGGTTTTGAGGCCATATCCAATGTCATTAAGGAAAGAGAGGAAAATGGAAAATTTCTTTCAATCGAAGATTTTATAACAAGAGTAAGCAGCAAAGACACTAACAAACTGCAATTAGAAGGCTTGGTTAAAGCGGGAGCTTTTGACTGCCTTGATAAGAACAGAGCTAAAATTTATCACAATGTTCCAGAGCTTATTAAGCAATCCAAAAACTATGATGAAAATTTGGAGCTTAACCAAATTAATTTATTTGAAAGTCAAACCAATCAAGATTTCAAGATCTCTTTCACAGAACAGTCCGAGTGGGATGAGCCGGAAAAAATAAAAAGAGAATTTGAATCAATTGGCTTTTTTGTTAGCGATCATCCACTAAAAAATTACAAACAAGTTTTGCAAGGATACAATGTAATTAATTATCAAGAGTTGGTAGAGAGTAGTAATATCACAGAATGCATGTTGGCAGGAACCGTAATGGCGATTCAAGAAAAGAAAACGGCAAAAGGCATGCCCTTTGCCATAGTTAAATTTAGTGACCTCAGCAGAATGTTTGAGTTTTTTATATTTTCCGAGGTTTTGATTTCAAATAGAGAAAAATTATCTCCAGGAAAATCTTTTTTAATAAGCATTAAGAGAGAGATGTTGAAAAGTGGTATTGAAAGAACAAATGTTTCAAAAATATTTTCAATTGATGACATAAAAGAAAAAAGCATTAGCAATGTTAGTATTGAAGTTAAAGATGCTGATACTTTAAAAAATATTAAGAATGAAATTACAAAAGATGGAAAGACCTCTGTTTCTTTAAGCTATAATGAAAATGGTAAGAATTTTATTTTTAAATTAAAAAATACAAAAAATATCACTTCAGAATCGCTTAAAATCATCGAAAATCAAGGGTTTTTGACAAAAATCGTTAATTAATAGCCTTGATTTAAATTCTCATTCTTTTATAAGATCTTAAAAATTTCGCACGAAGAAAATGGCGCAAGCCCCCGGTCCTGAAAAGGTAGTTTCTTCGGTGGATTAACCGGAAAAAAAACTATGAACTTACCAAGCGTTACAATTAAAGATCTTTTAGAAGCTGGAGTGCACTTAGGTCACAAAACTTTTAGATGGAACCCAAAAATGAGACCTTATATTTTTGGAGAAAAAAACTCAGTACATATTATAGATTTATCTCAAACTTTGGAGCTTTTGAATAGAGCCCTATTGGAAATTCACAAATGCGCATCTAGCCGTGGAAAGATACTTTTTGTTTCTACAAAAAAACAGGCTTCCGAGCTTGTTGCGAACGTTGCCAAAGAAACAAATAACTTTTACGTTAACCACAGATGGTTAGGTGGAATGTTAACTAACTGGAATACAATTAACCAATCTATTAAAAGATTAAAAAGAATAGAAGAAGATTTAAAACTAGAAGATACAGGTTTTACTAAAAAAGAGCTTATTCAGATGAGCAGAGAAAAAGAAAAACTTGAAAGATCATTGGGTGGAATTAGTAGCATGAAAAAACTTCCAGACATGATTTTTGTTATTGATACCAATATAGAATCTCTAGCAGTTCTCGAAGGAAAAAAATTAGGCATACCAATTGTTGCAATAGTAGACAGCAATTCAAATCCTGAAAACATCAGCTTCCCAATACCTGGAAATGATGATGCTAGAAGAGCAATAAATTTGTATTGCGATCTTGTTCAAAAAACAATTTTAGATGCACAATCTAAAATGAGCAGTGACAAGGATGAAAAGGAAGAGCCAATCGAACCTACAGTATCTGTCATACCTGAAGTTGAAAAAACAACGGGTGCATCAGAGGAAAAAATAATCAATTAATTTTTTCTATGAGTATTTTTGAAAAAGTTAAAGAGCTCAGAGATATAACTGGAGCTGGCATGCAAGATTGCAAAGTTGCATTGTCAGAAAATAACGAAGATATAGATTTAGCCATAGAGTATTTGAGAAAAAAAGGTATAGCTAAAGCAGCCAAAAAATCTGATCGTGGTGCTACAGAAGGCTTAATTACTCTGCACAGCGCAGGAAGCAAATCAGCAATTGTTGAAATAAATTCAGAAACAGATTTTATTGCCAAGAATCCAGAGTTCAATTCTTTTTGTGAAAAAATTGCAAAACTATGTATTGATTCAAAAGATACAAATGATCTTAACGAAAAAAAATTTGATGATAATGAAACTGCATCATCAGCATTAGTTAACTTGATCGCAAAAATTGGTGAAAATATAAAAATTCGAAGATTTGAGACCATTGATCTTGGTTGTGATGTGGCAAGCTATATTCACAACAAGCAATCCGATCATTCAGGAAAGTTGGGAGTTTTATTGGCTTATGAATCTACTCATGACAAAGGAGCAAAATCCAGCGTTGGATTTGTGGTGCCATCATCTGAGTTGGCTAAAGATTTTGCAAATAAACTATGCATGCATATAGCAGCTTCTTCTCCTCTATCGTTAAATGAAGCAGAAATAAGCCAAGCCTTCTTAGAAAGTGAAAAAAATATTATGAAAGAGCAGCTATTAAATGAAGGAAAAAAACCTGAAATGATTGAAAAAATCATTGCTGGAAAGGTCTCCAAAATAATAAAAGACAATACTCTTTTGGGTCAAAAATGGGTTATGAATCCAGAGACAACAGTTTATGCCGCTATCAGGGAGTTTGAGCAAGAAACCAACTCTTCTTTTGTGGTTAAGCACTTTGTTAGGTATAAAGTGGGTGAAGGTATAGAAAGTAAAAAAGCTGATTTTGCCGAAGAAGTAAAAAGCTTAACTAAGTAAATTAATTTTTTTTATGAGTACTAATGCAAAACTCATTCCCTGCGAACAAAAAATGCAATCTACATTGCAAAGTCTTACTCAAGACCTCTCCTCAATAAGAACTGGAAGAGCTCATGTTTCTATGTTGGATTTAATTAGGGCTGAAGTTTACGGTCAGAAAATGCCACTAAATCAGCTTGCAACAATATCAACACCAGAGTCTCAGCTTGTAACGGTTCAGGTTTGGGACGCAAACAATGTTAAATTTGTAGAAAAGGCAATCAGAGAGTCCGATTTAAATGTAAATCCTTCAGTTGACGGCCAAATAGTAAGAGTTCCAGTACCCAAGCTGTCAGAAGAAAGACGAAAAGAGCTAATAAAAATTGTTAAAAATCAATCTGAAAAAATAAAAATATCCATAAGGAACATTAGAAGAGAAGGTATGGATTCTTTGAAAGAATTTTTAAAAAATAAAGAAATTACTGAAGATGACAATAAAAAAATATCAGACGAGCTTCAAAAAATTACAGACAAATTTATCCAAGAGGTAGATAAAAAAATTACTGACAAAGAGCAAGAAATTATAAAGGTATGAATCCCTTAAGTCATGTTGCCATAATAATGGATGGCAATGGAAGATGGGCAGAGCAGAGAAAAAAACCAAGAAATTTTGGACACAGAAAGGGACTGGATAATATTAAGCCCATAATTCAATTTTGTAAAAAAAAAAAAATTTCTTTTTTAACATTATACGTATTTTCTTTAGATAACTGGAAAAGATCCAAGAAAGAGGTTGGGTATTTATTTTCTCTCATAAATCAACTTCTTGATAAGTATACGGAGTATTTAATTAAAAATAAAATAAGAGTGAATTTCATCGGTGAAAAAACTAATTTAAAAAAAGAGCTTGTTAATAAAATAAAAAATATTCAAAAAATTACTTCTAAAGAATATGATATTACTGTTAATTTGGCGTTTAATTATAGTTCTAAATTTGAAATTGCCAATGCTTTTTCTAAATGTGCTAAAAACAAAAAAATTACACCAAAAATTATTGAACAAAATTTATACACCTTCCAAATCCCAGATCCTGAAATTCTAATAAGAACAGGAGGGTTGCGTAGAATTAGTGATTTTTTATTATGGCAAATTTCTTATACAGAAATTTTTTTCTTAAAAAAATTCTGGCCTGATTTCAAAACTTCAGATTTAAGCTCAGTTTTGAGAGACTATCATAAAATTCAAAGAAATTTTGGGTCAATTAATGAATAATTTTTCTTTAAGATTGATATCTTCTCTAATTTTAGCACCAACATTTCTTTACTTGGTATTTGTTGATAATATTTTTTTTATTATTTTACTAGTATCTGTTTTGCTCATTTCTTTGTACGAGTTAAAATTTTTATTTATTGCCAATAAAATCAATTTTCTCTTAATGATTTTTTTAGTTACTTTATTCGTTCTTTCTTTTTATAATTTGAGAGGATCTGGTGACTTGGATTTTTATTACCTGGTGTGGATTGTTACCATTGTCTGGCTATCTGATATCGGAGGTTTCTTTGTCGGGAGGTTTTTTGGAGGACCAAAACTTAGCAAATGGAGTCCAAATAAAACCATATCAGGTTTTGTCGGATCCCTTGCTGTTTCGCAAATGGCTTTTTATGTAATTTTTTTAACCACAAAAGACAATAGCTTTTCTTATAAATTTTTTATTATACAGATTTTTATTTGCGTTTCTTCTGTCTTTGGAGATTTGTTTTTTTCTTACATAAAAAGAAAGAATAACATTAAAGATTACTCGAATATCATCCCAGGACACGGAGGACTTCTGGATAGAATTGACGGTCTTATTTTCGCCATTATATTTGCAAGCATTTTTAAAATCTCTCATGTCTATTAAAAAAAAATTAAAGATTGCAATCATAGGCTCAACAGGAAGTGTTGGAAAAACATGTTTAAATATTATTTCCGAATTTCCTAAAAATTTTAAAGTAGAACTTTTAGTTTGCGATACAAATTATAGATTAATACTTTCTCAAATAAAAATGTTTTCTCCAAGATATGTTTTTGTAAATAATAAGAAATCTTTCGATCTGGTTAAAAAAAAAATCGATAATAAAAAAATTATTATTTTTAATGATTATAAAAAATTTACAAAATCGCTAAATTTTAAATTTGACAAAGTGGTATTAGCCATCCCGAGTACCGGAGGTCTCAGGTATGCTTTTTTCTTTACAGAATATGCAAAAGAATTATTAATTGCCAACAAAGAAAGCATAATTTGCGGCGGTAAACTATTATTAGAAAATGCCAAATCACACAAATGCAAAATTACATCTATTGATTCCGAGCATTACTGCATTTCACAGGCTTTGCTTGAAAATAAAATTGAAGAAATTGATACGGTTTATTTGACTGCGTCAGGAGGACCATTTTTAGGAATGAGCAAAAGATCCTACTCCAAAGCCTCAATCAAGAAAGTAACCAATCATCCTCGCTGGAATATGGGAAATAAAATATCAGTTGATTCCGCAACTCTTATTAATAAAATTTTTGAGTTAATAGAAGCACATGTTCTTTATGACATTCCAATAAATAAAATAAAAATAAAAATTCACAAAGAATCTTTAGCGCATGCAGCCATTGTATTGAAAAATGGTTTAGTCAAACTGATTATGCACGACACAACAATGTCTATTCCGATCAGAAATGCCCTGTTTGACAATAAGTTTTTTCATCACAAAAATAGCTTTTTTAATTCTAAACAAAAAATTGCCTTGAACTTTGAACAAAGTAACTTGTCCGAATTTGAGATTGTAAAAACTGGCTATAAGGTTTTGAATATGGGTCATAGAGCGTGGATTTTATTCAATGTTATCAATGATTTTTTAGTATCCAGATTTTTAAAAGAAGAGATTTTTTTCTACGAAATAGTTGCCAACTTGATTAAAATATTTAAAAAAAAATCAATTACTCTATACTGCAGTAGGAGAGTAAAGACAATTTCCGATATCAATGAAACAATTGCATACGGTAATAAGTATTTGAAAAATTATGAAATTAGATAGAGTTTTTTTTTCTACTTTGTTAGTTTGTTTTTTTTATTTTGCATCAGTTTATGCCGCAAATTTTAAAAAATCAGATATAAAAATCATTGGAAATAAGTCAATAAGTAAAGAAACAATTTTTAACTACATAGACTCTAAAAATGACGTGCTCAGCACTGAAGATGTAAATTCTTTTCAAAAAAAACTTTTTGAAAGTAATTTTTTTTCTAAGATCGAAGTTAAGATATCTGGAAATGAGGTTTTTATCTATTTAAATGAAAATCCATTAGTAGAATACTTGATTGTTACAGGGCTTGAAAAAAAACCTGCTATTAAAAAAAAAATTGAACAGATTTTATCCTTAAAAGAAAATGCTATTTTTTCAGAATCTTTGCTGAATAATGACACCAAGACAATCTATGAAATTCTTTCTTCATTTGGTTATTTTAAAGGCAACGTACAATACAAAGTGAATCAAATTGAAAATAACAAAGTAAATATTTTTCTAGATATAAATTTAAATCAGCAATTTTTTGTAAATAATATTTTTTTCATTGGAGATAAAAAATTTTCCACATCTACTTTAAAATCAAATATATCCACTACTCAGGACAGCTGGTTTAATGTTTGGAGCACAACCACCATTCCTTCTGTCGATAGAATTAATTATGACATCTCTTCACTTAAAAAATTTTATTTAAGCAAGGGATACTATGATGTGCAAATTGCCAATGCATCTATAGATATAAAGGGAAAAAATCATGTGAACATAACTTTCGCAATTAACTCCGGAAATAGATATATTTTTGATAAAATTTTAGTTAACAATAAGGCTGTATCCTTAAAGGAACAGGATCTTTTGTTTCTTAATAGTAGCTCCAAATCTATTGAAAAAAAAGACTATAACCCAGCAACCATAAATGGGTTGGTAAAAAAGTATAAAGACTACTTTATTAGCAAAAATATTGCAGCCAATGTGGACTATTCAGTAAAAAAATTAGACTTTAATAAGTTATCTGTCCTTTTTGAAATTGAGGAAGTTAATGAAAAAAGATTCATTAACAATATACTGGTAAAGGGAAATGATTTAACCGAAGAAAGCGTTATCAGAAATAATATTTTTTTTTCTGAAGGGGATCTTTTTAATCCTTCCAATATGGCGAAATCCAAAGATTCTCTCCAAGCATTAAATATTTTTAAGAATGTGACCATTGAAACTGCAGAAGGAACAAATAAAAACAATATAAACATTGGAATTTTAATAGAAGAAAAACCAACTGGAGAAATTTCTGCTGGTGCTGGATATGGAACGCAAGGCGCTGTTATTAGTTTTGCCCTCAAGGAAAAAAACTTATTTGGCAAAGGTGTAGCCGCTGATATCGATATGAGCTTGGGGACAGAGAGAGTGTTGGGAAAAATATCTCTCACAGATCCAGATTTTACTGATAACGGAAATAGCTTAAGAGGTAGCTTATTTGTCTCGAAATTTTCTTACAACAATGCAGGTTATGATAACAAATTGATTGGTAGCGAAATTGCAACATCCTATGAGGCTTTTAAAGATGTGCGTCTTGAAACTGGTTTGTCAGCCGATATGGATTCAATTACGGCACAACCGGAAACATCCAGAATCATTAAGTCTCGAGAAGGAGATTATCTTTCTACAAAGTTTTTTTACAACGTTTATAATGATAAGAGAAATAGAAAATATAAGCCCACCTCTGGATATACTGCTGGTTTTGGACAAGGTTTAGCAACCCTTTTTTCAGATATTCCTTATATATCAAACTCTATATTTGGCTCTTTTTACAGTGAGCTCGCAGAAGATTTTGTAGGAACAATTAAGTACAGAATTAAATCAATCAACTCTTTTGGAGACAAGGATATAAAATTGAGTGATAGGATTTTTTTATCAGATTCTGAATTGAGAGGTTTTACCTTTAGGGGCACAGGACCCAAAGTAGACGGAGAGTTTATTGGTGGAAATTATTCGTACTCTACAAATTTCTCAACTACAGTCCCAAATGGGTTGCCAGATTCCTGGGGTGCAACAACTAATATTTTCTTTGATGTTGCAAATGTTTGGGGTACAGATTTTTCTGAAGGCGTTGATAGTAATAAAATAAGATCATCTACGGGAGTTGGTTTTGAGTGGGTATCCCCAGTTGGTCCGGTGACCTTTACTTACGCTCTGCCAATATCCAAGGGCTCTACTGATAGTATAGAAAATTTTAAATTTCAATTAGGTGGTACTTTTTAATTTTTTAGATGAGTGCAAAAAAAACAAAAAAAAATACTTTATTTTTGGATAGAATACTTAAAGAAATTGATAATAAGCTAAAATTAAAAAAGCAAGAAAATATATCCATAACTGAGATTGTAGATCTTGTTAATGCGAAAAAAAACCACTTAGCTTTCTGCTCAACTGCTAAATATATTAATTTTTTAATAAAAACAAAAGCTTCTGCCGTTATTGTGCAGAAAAAATTTGCAAAATATGTACCAAAAAAAACTATTGCTATAATATCTAAGTACCCCGAATTAGATTTTGCTAAAATTTCCAATTTGCTTTACCCTGAATCTTATTTTTCAAAAATCACCTATACAAATTTAGATTTTAAAACCATTGAAGGAAAATACAAGACTTTAAAATTTGGCGTGGGTTTTTATTTGGAAGAAAATGTAAAAATAGGAAGCAATGTTTTTATTGGGAATAATGTAACTATTAAAAAAAATTGCAAAATAGGAAATCATGTAATTATAGGCTCCAATGTTGTTATAGAGAATTCGCTTATTTCAGATAATGTGCATATTTGTGATGGATCCATAATAGGAAAAAAGGGTTTTGGTTTTAAATTTATAAAAGGAAAGTGTCTAAGAATCCCTCATGTTGGAAAAGTTATTATAGGAAAAGAATGCGAAATAGGCTCTAATTGTGTAATTGACAGAGGATCGGTAAAAAATACCACAATAGGAGAAAAAACCTTTTTGGATAACTTTGTTCACATTGCTCATAATGTGACCGTAGGTAAGAGATGCATTTTTGCTGCTCAGGTGGGCGTAGCCGGCAGTACTACCATTGGTGATAATGTAATTATTGGCGGTCAAGCAGGTATTTCGGGCCATTTAACCATTGGCAACAATGTTAAAATTGGTGGAAAAAGCGGAGTTGTGAAAAATATTAAAGACAATGAAACAGTAATGGGTTATCCAGCAAAACCTTTTAGAGAATTTATTAAGGAAAATAAATGAATAAAGAAATCGATTTAAGTCAAATAAAAAAACTTCTTCCGCACAGGGAGCCTATGCTCTTGATTCAAAAAATTTCAAACATTGTGTCCATGCAGTCTGCAACTGGACATATAAATGTTCAGGCAAACAAATTTTATTTTGACGGCCATTTTCCCGGACAGCCAGTTTTTCCAGGCGTTTTGATTGTTGAGGCGTTTGGGCAAACAGCAGCAGCATTGTCAGCTTATTGCTTGGACCCAAAAGAATTTGAAAATAAGTTAGTTTTTTTAATGACTATAGATAAAGCAAGATTTAGAGTTCCCATTGTGCCACCATGTGAATTACTACTGAATGTAAAAGTTGAGAAAATTAAAGGAAAAATATGGAAATATTCAGGTGTTGCTATGGTCGACAACAAAGTAATGGCGGACGCACAGTGGATGGCAACTATTGCGGATAGAAGTGATGATAAGCAATAATTCTGTAATTAATCCAAGCGCCAAAATTGGAAAAAATGTTAGCATAGGAAATTATTGCGAAATAGGGCCTGAGGTTGTGATCGGAAATAACTGCAAGATCATGAGTCATGCTGTCATAATAGGAAATACCACTATAGGATCTGATAATTCAATTTATTCATTTTCTTGCATAGGAGCAAACCCCCAAGATTTAAAATTTAAAGGAGAAAAAAACAAAATTGTAATTGGTAGTAAAAATACAATAAGAGAATATGTTACAATTAATCCAGGAACAGAACAGGGTGGTGGTGTAACAAAGATTGGAAATGGCTGTTTATTTATGATTTCCTCCCATATTGCTCACGATTGCGTTATTGGAGACTCTGTCATTATTGCAAACAACGTTCCTATTGCCGGGCATTGTCACATAGACAATGAAGTGATAATAGGCGGGAACTCTGCCGTTCAGCAGTTTTGTTCTGTGGGAAAAGGAGCGATGATTGGAGGAATGACAGGGGTTAATAAATCAGTATTGCCATACACGTTAGCGACAGGAAATAGATGCTACTATGAAAACCTCAATCTAATAGGATTGAAAAGAAAAGGTTTTGAGAATAGCGTTATAAATGAATACAAGAACTTAGTTGAGTTGTTTTTTCAAGATAGGGCAATAATTGAAAAAACTAAAGATTCAAAAAACCCACTAATACAAGAATTGCATTTGTTTTTACAAAAAAATGACAACAAGCAAATTTGCAATCCTACAATTAAATGATTGGTATTATAGCCGGAGAAGGAAATTTACCCAAAGTTCTTATAAAAAAATTAAATGATAAAAAATTAAAATTTATTGTAATTAATTTAATTAATAAAAAAAAATTTAAAAAAAACTTTTACAATCTTAACATTTCTCAATTTTCTAAAATTATTGGTATTTTAAAAGATAACAAATGCAAAGAAGTCGTTCTTGCAGGCAAGGTAATTAGACCAAGCGTTAAAGATTTAAAGTTTGACTATAAAATGCTGAGATTATTACCAAAAATCATTGCTAGCTTGCGAAAAGGAGACTCTCATGCATTAGATTTGGTTATTGGTATTCTAAAGAAAAATAATATTACAGTTGTTTCCTGCATTAAATATTTGCCAGAGCTGCGTGCTGAAAATTTTAAATCGTTAAATAATGCATCTAGGCAAGAACTGGCAGATATAAAAAAGGGAAAGTCTATGCTAAACCATATTAATTCAAAATTTGATGTGGGGCAGTCTATTGTTATTAATAACGGCTTTGTCGTCGGTATTGAGGCAGCAGAGGGCACTGATGAGATGCTATCTAAATTATCTAAGATATTAAAAATAATTAATAAAAACAAACCCTCTGGAATTTTGATTAAAATGCCAAAAAAAATACAAGACTTAAGAGTTGATTTGCCAACCATTGGTTACAAAACCATCAAGAAATGCATCGACATTGGCCTCAGAGGTATAGCTTTAAAAAAGAATGCAAATATTTTTCTAGATCAAGACAAGTCTTTAAAGTTAATAAAAAAAAATAATTTTCTTATTAAAGTTATAAATTGAAAAAAAAAATATTCATAATTACGGGGGAAGCCTCAGGGGACAAGCTTGCTGCTAGTATAGTAAGCTTTTTTGATCAAAGCAAATTTGATATTCGTGCCATAGGGTCTGAGCATTTAAAAAATAAAAAAATAAAAATTCTCTTTGATTCTTCTGAACTGTCAGTGATGGGATTGTGGGATGTTTTTAAAAACATTTATCACTTAATAGATCGAATTAATCATACAGTTGATTTTATAAAGAAGTTTAAACCTGAGGTTATCTTTTCTATTGATGCTCCAGACTTTTCATTTAGAGTCGAAAAAAAAATCAAAAAAATATTCCCTAAAATTAAAATTATTCACTTAGTGGCTCCCACAATTTGGGCTTGGCGTGAAAATAGGGCAGCTTCCTTTAAAAAATTTATCGACCATATGCTATTACTGTTTCCATTCGAAGCACCTCTTTTTAGCAAGTGGAAAATCAAGAACACATTTGTTGGTCATCCTTTTTTTGAAAAAAAAATAATTTATAAAAAATTTCCATTAAACAAAAGTAAGAAAATAATCACTTTGTGTCCTGGCAGCAGAGATTCTGAAATTAAAACTTTTATGCCAATTTTTTTAGAGCTGGTAAAAAAAATTAATGACAAGTACGGAGAAATTTTTTTATATCATTTTCCTATACAATCTAAGCATAAAAAAATTATTAGTAATTATTTTTCCTCAAATAATTCGATTATTACAAGTTCTGAAGAGAGTAAGAAAAATTTTTATATAAAAAATTCATTATTATCTATTGCCAAATCGGGAACTATTTCTTTGGATATATGCAAGAACAGCTGCCCCTTAATTACGGTATATAAAACTTCTTGGTTTAACTATTTTTTAATCAAACCATTCGTGAAAATTAAGTTTGGAAATATTTTGAACATTATTGCTAACAAGGAAATTATTCCAGAGCTAATACAGAGCAATTGCACACCAGCTGGTATTTTTAAGATTACTACGAAGTTTTTGGATGATGAGAAATTTAGAATCTTAAATGTATCTAATTATAAAAAGATTATTAAAAAAATATCAAAGCCAAATACCAGTAAAATAATTGCTGATACTATTAAAAGTTATTCTTAGTCTCTATCTTTTAGCGCTATGAATTCTCTTGGTTTTTCGCCAATGTAGAGCTGTCTTGGTCTTCCAATTTTATTTTGAGGATCTAGGTACATTTCTTTCCAATGAGCTATCCAGCCAGCTGTTCTTGCCACAGCAAATATTGGAGTGAACATGGTTGTGGGAAATCCTATGGCATTAAGTGTTATCCCTGAGTAAAAATCTATATTTGGATATAGTTTTTTCTCTACAAAATACTCATCTTGCAAAGCAATCTTTTCTAACTCTAGGGCTACTTGAAGGATTTTATCATCTTTCCTGCCAAGTTCTCCCAAAACTTCATAGCATGTTTTTTGCATTACTTTTGCTCTTGGGTCATAGTTTTTGTAAACTCTGTGACCAAAGCCCATTAATTTAAATGGATCGTTTTTGTCTTTTGCTCTTTTAATATAGTCAGGTATGTTTTTAACATCTCCAATTTCTTTTAGCATGTTAAGGGCTGCTTCATTGGCTCCCCCGTGCAATGGTCCCCACAAAGAAGTAAATCCTGTTGATATAGATGCAAAAGGATTAACACCTGACGATGCCGCCAGTCTAACAGTTGATGTAGATGCATTTTGTTCGTGATCTGCATGTAAAATAAATATTTTATCTAAAGCTTTTGAGAAAACTTTATTAACCTTGTACTTTTCTGTTGGAACAGAAAAAACCATTTGCATAAAATTTTCACAATAATCAAGTGAGTTATCTGGATAAATAAATGGCTGTCCAATAGAGTATTTGTAGGCCATAGCAGCAAGCGTTGGTACTTTTGCTATCATTCTTCTTGCTGATATTTGTCTTTGCTCTAGATCATTAACATCAAGAGAATCTGGATAAAAAGCAGATAGAGCAGCAACCACAGATGTCAATATTGCCATAGGATGAGACCCTCTTCTAAAGCCATTGAAAAAACTCTTCATCTGCTCATGCACCATTGTATGATTCTTGATAGCTTCAGAATACTCATACCACTCTGCTTTTGTTGGTAAGGAACCATGCCAAAGTAAGTGAACGATTTCTAAGAAAGAGCTTTTTTCAGCAAGCTCATCCATAGGATAACCTCTGTAATAACACTCTCCTTTTTCACCATCTATGTATGTAATTGAGGATTGACAGCTAGCTGTGGATGTAAATCCAGGATCTATAGTGAATTTGCCTGTTAATGAGTAAAGTTTCCTGATGTCTATAACCTCAGGGCCAACTGTTCCCTCAAGAACAGGAAAGTCGTGCTTTTTACCTTCAATATCGATAGTTGCTTTTTTGGACATAAAATTGCATTTTTTTAGCAGTTTTGAAGAACAAAGTCTATTTTTAAAGATACAATGCCAGTCTATTCTTAACTTCCTGAATACCAAGACAGCCTATAATTTCATTAATTGAGGGTGCAAATTTTGTTCCCGTTAAAACTACCCTAATAGGTTGGCCAAAATCTTTAAATTTAATTTTTTTTTCAACTATAATTTCGTCAATGATAGGTTTTATTTTTTCTATATCACTATCCGACATCCCGTCTATCTTTTTCAGAAATAAAGATATTAATTTTTTTTCATTATTCGTTATCAGATTATCAAAATCAATTTTTTGATAATCAAAGACAAATTTGCAATTATTAAAAATATCTTCCAATGTCTTTGCTTTGTTTTTAAAAGTTCCAAAATTTTTCTCAATTTTCTCTAAAGACTTGCCATCAATAGTCATTTTGAAATTTTTTGAGTATTCTAGAAATAATGTAAATAATTTTTTTTCATCAATATTTTTTATATAGGTCTCATTTAGTGACAATATCCTATCCATATCTAGTTTGGACGGTGATTTTCCAACTCCCTTCAAGTCAAAGAGCTCAATGCTTTCTTCTAGTGAAAAAATCTCCTTATCTTTGTGGGACCATCCAAGTCTCAAAAGATAATTCCTTAAGCTTTCTGATAAAATTCCTATTTTTTGATAATCTTCTACTGTAGCAGCACCATCTCTTTTGGATAATTTTTTACCTTCTTTCGAGTGTATTAATGGTATGTGCGCATACTTTGGAACTTCCCAGTTCATTGCCTTAAATATTTGCGTTTGTTTGAAGGTGTTGATTTTATGATCATCACCTCTAATTACATGAGTAACATTCATTAAATGATCATCTGCAGAAGCTGACAATTGATATGTTGGCGTGCCATCTGTTCTAAGTATTACAAAATCTTCAATTGTAGAATTTGATATTTGAATTTTTCCTTGAACCAGATCATCCAGCTCTGTTGTGCCTGCAATCTTGGATTTGAACCTTACAATAAATGTTCCAGATTTTTCTTTTTCGTCTCTGCATTTTCTACTGTATACGTAGGGTAAGTTCTTTTCTCTAGATAGGGTTTTTTCTTTTTCCAGTTCCTCATGAGTGCAGTAGCACTTGTAAGCATTACCATTGCCAAGTAGATTGTTAGCAATTTCAATGTGCCTACTAATATTTAAACTTTGCTTAAAAGGTTCCTCATCAGGCTTTATTTCTAACCAATTAAGAGTATCGATTATTTGAACTTCAAATTCTTTTTTTGATCTTTCTTTGTCGGTATCTTCAATTCTCAGCAGACAAATGCCCTTGTGTTTTTTTGCAAATAACCAATTAAATAATGCTGTTCTTGCGCCACCAATGTGCAGAGGTCCTGTGGGGGAGGGAGCAAACCTAACAATAATATTATTATTCATCAGTAGTGTTTACACCAACTGATTAAAAGTTTCTATAAAGAGAAGTCAAAACACCTTGAATTTTTATCCTATCAGGGCCAAAAATTCTTGTTTCGTAGGCTGGGTTTGCACTTTCCAAGGCAATTGCGTTTGATTTTTTTCTGTAGCGCTTTAGTGTCGCTTCATGATTATCAATTAATGCCACAACTATTTTCCCATTCTCTGCTACATTGGTTTTTTTGATAATAACAGTATCTCCATCGCTAATTCCAGCGTCAATCATAGAATCTCCCTCAACACGCAATGCAAAGTAATCCTCTGGATTTTTGGTTCCAGGAGGACACGGTATATCTTCTGCGTGTTCTGCAATAGCCTCAATAGGAAGACCAGCAGCAATTTTTCCAATAAGAGGTATAAAATTCTTACTTATTTTTTTACTATCATCTAAGCCACCCCTGATCAAACTCGGTGTAAAATTATTAAACAAATCTTTAGCACTGGCATTTTCTGGAAGCTTTATCACTTCAAGCGCTCTAGCTTTGTGAGCAAGTCTTTTTATAAAACCTCTTTCTTCCAAAGCCGATATTAGTCTGTGAATTCCAGATTTTGACTTTAAATTTAAGGACATTCTCATTTCATCATAAGACGGAGAAACTCCATCTTTTTTCAACTTCTCGTTGATATAAACCAGTAAATTTTTTTGTTTTTTAGTTAGCATAGAACAAAACCTGTACATATGCGTTCTACAAGTGTTCTTTATTTTTTACAATGCTTAATTTGTGTTGGTATATATAGCTTTTAGCCAATCAACTCTTTTATTTTATCAGATATTGAATCTGATTTTATAAGTGATTCTCCCACAAGAAAACTATTAATACCAGTTTTTTGTATTACAAAATTAATATCATCTTTTGTATTTATTCCACTTTCGCAAATCACAGTTCTGTTCTCTAAATTAAATTTTTGAAAAATATTAACAGTAGTTTCAATTTTTGTTTCAAAGGTTTCTAAATTTCTATTATTTATGCCTATGATAGCATCCTCATACTTCAAAGCTCTTTTCATTTCATTTTCATCGTGAACTTCAACTATAGAATCCAGACCGCATTCCAAAGCTGCTTTGTAAAGGGATGTTGCCAAATCCTCATCAGTAGATTTTAATAATATCAAGATACAGTCAGCACCTAAAGAGGCGGCCTCATAAACTTGATAAGGATCAATAAAAAAATCCTTGCATAAGATGGGAAGATTGTTTTTTCTTCTAATCTCCTTTAGGTATTCTTTGCTTCCAAGAAAATAATTTTTTTCAGTTAGAACTGACAAGCAAGCAGCCCCAGAGCTGCGGTACTGCTCTGCAATTTCAACTGGATTAAAATTATTTAAGAAAATACCTTTTGACGGGCTAGCTTTTTTGATCTCAGCTATAAGAGCTATTTTTTTTAATTCTTTAAATAAAGAAAGTTGTTTTTTAAAACTAAAGTTTTTTTTTGTTATTAATTTTTTTACTTTTTCCAAAGAATTATTTTTTTTATCAAGAGCAACTTCTTCTTTTTTTTTATCAATAATTTCTTTTAAAATGTTCATTTCTTTAAAGCTTCTAATGTTTTCAATGCAGCGCCAGATAAAATGTGTTGCTTAACTCTATTGTAGGCAACTTCTAAAAGAGTTTCTTTTCCAACAACCAGCAATGCTGCCGCACTATTTAAAGAAACAATTTCTAAAAAAGCATTATTTTCTCCATTGAATAATTGTATAATTTTTAATGCATTAAATTCCGCATCCCCTCCCACAATGTCTTCAAATTTATAACTGTGCTTAATAAAATCTCTTGGCTCAATTGAAATTTTTTTAGCACCCAATGGACTAATTTCTACAACATCCGTTTTTCCAAAAATAGATATTTCATCAAGGCCATCATGACTGTGAAAAACCCAGGACTTTTTAGTTCCCAGTTTTGCTAAAGTTTCAGAATAAATAGTTAAGAGCTCTTTTGAGAATATACCTATGCATTGGTAATTTACTGAAGCTGGATTGCACAAGGGCCCTAATAAATTGAATATAGTTCTTTGCTTTAATTGCCTTCTAACATTCGCAACATTTTTCATTGCTTGGTGATATATAGGCGCAAACATAAATCCAAAATTGTTATTTTCTATGTCTTTTTTCACTTCCTCGGGCTGTTTGAGTATATCAATTCCCAGTTTTTCTAGAACATCGGCAGAACCGCATTTTGAAGTTAGACCTTTATTCCCATGTTTAGCAACTTTTACTCCTAGGCTAGCCAAAACCAGAGAGGCTGTTGTTGATATATTGAGTGTGTGCTTACCATCACCTCCAGTACCACACATATCTAAGGCTTCAGTATTTAAATTAACTTTTAAAGATTTCTCTCTAAGCACACTTGCTCCACCCGTAATTTCATCTGAAGCTTCCCCTTTGTCTGCTAACTTGATTAGTATGGAAGCAATTTTTTCCTCACTAAGATCACCACTCATTATAAGGCGAAATACAAACTGCGTTTCCTCAATATTTAAATTTATTTTATTTGATATTTTTTCTCTTAGTTGGTCGATGTTCATTTTAGCCTTTTAAAAAGTTACTAATTATTTTTTTACCCAAGCTAGTCCTTATGCTCTCGGGATGAAACTGTATTCCATGAACATCATAGCGCTTATGCGACAAGCCCATTATAACACCATCTTTTGTTGTGGCTGTTACTTCTAAATCTTGAGGTACTTTTTTAGGATCAACAACTAAGCTATGATATCTAGTACCTATTATATAGGTAGGCAAATTTTTAAAGATCTTAGATTTGCAAACTTTTATAGAGCTAGTTTTTCCATGCATTAAATTTTTTGCTTTAATTATTTTTCCACCCAATGCTTGAGCTATTACCTGATGCCCTAGACAAATTCCAAAAATAGGTTTTTTATTTATATATTGATCAATAACCTCCAAACATAAACCGGCTTGACTGGGATTTCCAGGACCGGGAGATATAGCAATTTTGTCAAATTTTTTAAGATCATTAATTTTAAACTTGTCATTGCGCACTACCGTTACTTTGCACCCAAGGTCAGAAAAATAATGGAAAACATTATATGTGAAGCTGTCGTAGTTATCGATTAAGCAAACATTCGTCATCATCTTATTGCTTCTATTAGTGCTTTAGCTTTATTAACTGTTTCTTGGTATTCTTTTTCAGGGTTGCTATCGGCAACAATTCCAGCACCTGCTTGAACATAAACTTTTTTATTTTTAATCAAAGCTGTTCGCAAAGCTATGCAAGTATCCATATTATTATTAGGTGAAAAATAACCTATTCCACCAGCGTACAATTTTCTTCTAGTTTTTTCCAATTCATCGATTATTTCCATAGCTCTTATTTTTGGAGCGCCCGATACAGTTCCAGCAGGAAATCCTGACAGCAAAACATCGATTAATGAAGTATTTTTTTTATATTTTCCAGTCACATTGGAGACAATGTGCATTACGTGTGAATATTTCTCTACAGCAAATTGACTATCGACTTTGACACTCCCAATTTCTGAAAATTTTCCAACATCATTTCTGCCAAGATCTAGAAGCATTAAGTGCTCTGCTAATTCTTTCGGATCGCTAAGAAGTTCCTTTTTGAGCTTGGCATCTTCTGCCTTTGTTTTCCCTCTCGGTCTTGTTCCTGCTATTGGCCTTATAGTAATTTTTGAATCTTTGACTCTTACTAAAATTTCTGGACTACTGCCAACAATCTGAAAGTCTTTGTAGTTAATAAAGTATAAAAAAGGAGAGGGGTTAGTTTTTCTAATTTTTTTGTAAATTTCTATAGGTTCTTTTAGCAAATTAGCCTCAAATCTTTGACTGAGAACTACTTGGAAGATATCTCCAACCTCTATATATTTTTTGGCTATAGCAACATTTTTTTTAAATGTATTTTTTGAAATATTGCTCTTAATTACAAGGTTTTTTTGAGACTTCACTTTTTTTGGTAAAATTAATTTTTTATTAGATTCGTCAATTAAGTTTTTTAAATTGTTTTTAGATACTTCGTAGGAATTTTTTGAAATTTTTTTTATTCCATAGTCACAAGATATATAAAAAAGTCTTTTCTTGAGATTGTCGTGAATAATAATCTTTCTCGGTCTTTGTAGTCTTGCATCGGGTATATTTAGATCGTCTTTTGTTTTGTTCGGTATCTTTTCCACAAATCTAATGATGTCATATCCAAAATAACCGATCAGCATTAGTGACATCGGAGGCAATTCTTTTGGTAGTTTGTAATTAAATGATTCTACTAGATTTTTTAAGTATAAATAGGGGTTCTTGTTGACTATTCTTTTTTTATTAACAAAAATCTGATTGCTTTTTATTTCATAGACCTTATCAGAATCGTAACCAAATATTGTATACCTTCCTCTATGAATTGCCTTTTCAACAGATTCAAAAACAAAGCTATTTTGTTTTCTCAAAATAATATCTATTAAATTTTCTATCTTTGTGGCTTTGGAATTGTCTTCAATAGCGTAAAGTAGTGAGATCTTATTTTCCTTGTGGCTTTTTTTGTAATCTTTGTAACTATTAAAGTGTAACATTAAAAAGAATTGGTTATTCTGTCTAATACTTTTTGATTAATCTTAATATTATATTTATTGTTTAGAAATTTATCAAAAGACATAATAATCTGATCCTGAAAATTAGCCGCTGCTTGTTTTTCATAAAGTTTATTCATAGCTTCACTAGTCTTTTTTTTGTCAAAAGAGGTTTTTTCCATTTTAACCAAATAGTTATTTTTATCATTAATTATGACCAGCTCATTGTTGCCCAGTTCGAAAATAGCCTGAATGTTATCGGGTGAGAAAACTAAGTTTTTTTCAAATCTTGATTTTATAAACAATTCTTTGGTTAAACTTTTATTTTTTTCCTCCATATCCCCGAAGATTTTTGTGTCTTTAATTGTGTTTTTTAATTCCAGAATTCTTTTTTCCAAATGAAAATCCGAAACTTTTCTGGCCACAATATTTTTTGTGTTTTTGTCCATTTTTCGTGGTTTTTTATCTATAATTTTATTCATAGATATTAAGTAAAAAGAATTCTCTACTTCCAAAAGCTCAGAATTAATTTGAATACCTAAATTAAAAGATTTTTGAATAATCTTTTTATCTAAAGCTATATTTTTTCCAGTATCTTTTTCCATCCCTCTTAAGTTGAAAAATGAACTTGTGTTTGTGGTTAGTGAAAATTTTTCAATTATCTCATTATAACTTTTGTTCGAAAGAACTTCATTTTCTATAGCGGATATTTTTTTAAAAAATTGATCAGTTCCATCTTTGCTATTCTTGTCTAAACCAATAACTGAATATTTGATGCTTCTGTATTCATCTGTGTAAATCGGGTTTTTTTTATAGTATTCTTGGATTTCGTCTTCAGAAGATTTGTGGTTATCGTAAATAGGATTTAAGTTTATATACTTTAGCAATGCTTGCTTAGTGAAATAATCGCCAACTAGCTTTGCATGGTAATTTGTTGCAGAAACACCAGATGATTGGCTATCAATGATAATCTGTCTTAATAGATTTTTTTTTAAATTATTTTCAAATTCAGAACTAACCACACCATTTTGCAAAAGATATTTTTCATATTTAGTTCTTGAGAATTCTTTATTTTCTTGGAAATCTGGAATTTGTTTTAAAAAACTTGCTAGAGCCTTGTCGTTAATTATTATTTTTTCCTCTTCTGCATAAATTTCAATAATTTTATTGGCTATTAGGGAGTTTAGTATTTTGAAGTGCAGTCTGTTTTTTACTGCCTCTTTTCCGTTAGAAATATTTTGAACCTGAAGCTCTCTTCTAAACTCATTAACAAATTCCTGGGTGTAAATATTTTTTCCATAAACTTCAGCTACAACATTAGTTTTTCCAGCGCTAAACATGTCACCAACGCCCCATAGCGCAAAAACTCCAATAATTAAAACAATCAATACTTTAATTAGTAGATTTTTGGATAATGCAAATAGTGTTTTTCTCATATAATTAGTTTAAAAATAAAGATTAATAGATTAAAAAAACGTTTATGTCTTCGAAAAGTACATTCTTTATCGCTAACTGGAAAATGAACGGAGTTCCTTCGGATTTTAAAGAAATTAATAAAGTAGCGGTTTTTTTGAAAAAACAGTTGAGGCAATTCAAAAAAAAAGTGGTCTACTGCCCACCAATCTCACTGTTAGCTCATTTTTTTAAAATGAATGTCATATCAAATATTGAATTTGGCGTTCAGAATATATCGAATACTAAGATAAATTTTGGAGCTATGACAGGATCGGTCAGTCCAAAATTAGCAAAATTAAGCGGTGCGAAATATGCAATCATTGGCCACTCAGAAAGAAGGGCAATAGGGGAAGATTTTGATAAAATTAAAAAAAAATTAATACTTAACAGCAATAGCAGCCTTAACTCCATTTTTTGTATTGGAGAAACTCTTTTAGAAAAAAAGAAAAAAAAATCTGCGAATGTTTTGAAAAAACAATTGGCAAATTCCCTATCTAGAAATTTAAATTTTAATAACATAATATTTGCTTATGAGCCGATCTGGGCAATTGGTACTGGAGAAATACCTGATCACGAGTACTTAAATAAAATATTTATTTTTTTGAATAATTTTTTAAAACAAAATTACAAAATAAAGCACCCCAAAATTTTATATGGAGGGTCCGTAAACTCTAGTAATATTAAAGATTTGCGATTAATACCTCACTGCTCAGGCTATTTGATTGGTGGCGCATCATTTAAGGCAAAGAATTTTATTGAAATAATTAAAAATTATTATAATTAGCCCTCAATGGAAAATATCATTTTAATTATACATGTTATCGTCGCAGCGCTTCTTATAGGCTCGGTTCTTTTGCAAAGATCCGAAGGTGGAGCATTGGGTATAGGAGCTGGAAATGATAGCTTGATGTCATCTCAATCTGCAGCAGATTTTTTAACAAAGTTTACTTCTGTGATGGCTGTTTTTTTTATTATAACTAGTATTTCGCTTACAATCATTCATAAAAAAGAAAAACCTTCAGGATCAATTATAGATAAAATTGAAAAATTAGAGAAAAAAAACAATTCACCACAAATACCTCTAACCAAGTAATTAAGCTTTAATTTCTTAGAAAAATATCCTATAACATTATTCCATGGCTCGTTATATATTCGTTACTGGCGGCGTGGTTTCCTCTTTAGGCAAAGGTCTTTCTTCTGCTTCATTAGCTTATCTTCTTCAGTCCAGAGGTTTTAAAGTTCGTTTAAGAAAACTGGATCCGTATTTAAATGTCGATCCTGGAACCATGAGTCCTTTTCAGCATGGAGAAGTTTTTGTCACTGATGACGGAGCCGAAACAGATTTAGACTTGGGTCACTACGAAAGATTTAGCGGAATATCAGCAAAGCAATCAGACAATGTTACAACTGGAAAAATATATAGCGATATTTTAAAAAAAGAAAGAAAAGGTCTTTATTTAGGGAAGACCGTTCAAGTTATACCTCACGTCACAAACGAAATTAAAGATTTTATTAAAAATGATATCAGCAATGAAGATTTTGTTATTTGCGAAATAGGCGGAACAGTAGGTGATATTGAAAGCTTGCCTTTTTTGGAAGCGATAAGACAATTTTCAATTGATGTAGGAATAAAAAATTCTTTATTTATTCACCTGACTTTAGTTCCCTACATGAAAGCTTCTGACGAAATCAAAACAAAGCCAACTCAGCATTCAGTTAAGGAGTTAAGAGCACTAGGAATTCAGCCAAACATAATTATTTGCAGATGTGAACAGCCAATACCAATCGGGCAAAGAAAAAAAATATCTCTTTTTTGCAACGTTCCAATTGAAAATGTCATTGAAACTATAGATGTAAAAACTATTTACGAAGCCCCTATAAGTTTTAGTAAAGAAAATCTAGATCAGCAAGTTTTGGATTATTTTAAAATTAAATCTAAAAAAAAAGCAAATTTAGCTCCATGGAAAAAAATCACAAAGATTGTTTTAACCTCTAAGCAATCTGTGAATATCGCGGTTATAGGAAAATACGTTAATCTTAAAGACGCTTACAAATCTCTAGATGAAGCTTTAACTCATGGGGGAATAAAAAATAATCTTCAGGTCAATCTTGTAAGAATAGAATCTGACAATTTAAATCCTGCAGAGGTTAAGCAAAAATTGGCTGGTATACATGGAGTTTTAATTCCAGGAGGGTTTGGGAAAAGAGGAACGGAAGGAAAAATTGCGGCCATTCAATTTGCCAGAGTTAACAAAATCCCTTTTTTAGGGATTTGTTTTGGTATGCAAATGGCAGTTATAGAATTTGCGAGAAATGTTCTCAAAATTAAGAATGTAAGTTCAAGTGAAATCTCTAAAAACTGCATTCCATTAGTTGGATTAATTAACGAATGGGATCGAGATGGAAAATTGCAAAAAGGCACAGATAAAGAACTTGGTGGAACTATGAGATTGGGTCTGTATCCAGCAAAATTAAAAGACAACTCTCTTATTAGAAAAATTTATAAATCTAAAATTATTCAAGAAAGACACAGGCATAGATATGAGGTTAATATTAATTATCAAAAGCAATTTGAAGAAGCGAAGATGGTTTTTTCTGGAATCTCCCCAGATAATAAATTACCAGAGGTGATTGAGTATAAAAATCATCCATGGTTCATAGGAGTGCAGTTTCATCCAGAATTTAGATCTAGACCTTTGCTGCCCCATCCTTTATTCTCATCATTCATTGCTGCTGCTAAAAAATATAAATGAAGCAAAAAATTATAAAAATCTCCAATTTTAAAGTTGCCAACAATTTACCACTCACTCTTATTGCTGGCCCATGTCAGCTTGAAAGTCAGGCGCACGCATTTAAGATGGTTGATAGAATTCAGAGGATCGCAAAAAAACTTAAAATTAACTTTATTTACAAAACCTCTTTTGACAAAGCAAATCGCACTAGCCTTAGTGGAAAAAGAGGTCTTGGCCTAGAAAAGTCTATGGCCATATTCGATCAAATTAAAAAAAAATTTAAAGTACCAATTTTAACAGATGTCCACACAGCAGAGCAGTGCTCTATTGTTTCACGTCACGCAGATATTTTGCAGATACCAGCATTTTTGTGCAGACAAACAGACCTATTGATCGCAGCAGCAAAAACTGGAAAAATTATAAATGTTAAGAAGGGACAATTTCTTGCTCCATGGGATATGAAGAATGTGGTTAGCAAGATTCAGAATAGTGGTAATAAAAATATTCTAATCACAGAAAGAGGTGTTTGCTTTGGTTATAATACTCTTATTTCTGATTTTAGGGCAATCCCTACATTAAAAGAATTTGGTTGCCCGGTTATTTTTGACGCAACTCATTCAGTTCAGCAACCGGGGGGCAAAGGAAACTCAAGCGGTGGCCAAAGAGAGTTTGTTGATCCCTTATCAAGAGCAGCTGTTGCCGTGGGTGTGGCTGCAATTTTTATTGAAACCCATGACAATCCAGACAGAGCACCTTCGGATGGAGCTAACATGCTTCATATTAACAAATTAGAATCTTTATTAAAAAAATTACAAAAAATTGATTTAATAATAAAAAAATAATTTTTCAAATTTTCAAAAATGTCAAAAATTAAAAATATTAAAAGCAGGCAGGTTTTTGACAGTAGAGGATTCCCCACGGTTGAAGCGGAGGTGATCCTAGAGGATGGAAGCATAGGATCTGCCATTGTTCCTTCTGGAGCATCGACAGGAACCCATGAAGCGCACGAATTAAGAGATGTAAATATAATGTATTTAAACAAAAGCGTTTTAAATGCAGTTGAAAATATCCGTGCAAAGATTTTGCCTGCACTCAAAACGAGATCGGCTTATGATCAAAGGGAAATTGATAAAAAAATGATTGAGCTTGATGGAACTTCAAATAAATCAAGTTTGGGTGCCAATGCAATTTTGGCCGTTTCTATAGCAAACTGCAAGGCTGCAGCAATTTCTCAAAAAAAAGAAATATACGTCTATTTGAGTAAGACCCAAAAATACACATTACCATATCCAATGCTAAACATTATTAATGGAGGCGCACACGCTAATAATTCTTTGCAGATTCAGGAGTTTATGATTAGGCCGGACGGAGCTAAAAGCTTTTCGGAATGCATGCAAATGTCTTTTTTGGTCATACAGAAATTAAAAAAAATTCTTAATCAAAAAAAACTAAGCACAAGCGTAGGTGATGAAGGGGGGTTTGCTCCATCACTAGATAGCGATCAGCATGCTTTAGATTTGATAATTCAAGCAATTGAGAAGTCAGGCTTTGTTCCAGGAAAGGATTTTAATTTATGTTTAGATGTGGCTGCAAACGAAATTTATGACGGGAAAGTATACAGCATTGAAAATAATATAAAAACTGAACCTATGGGCATGATTTCTTATTATGAAAAACTCGCGTTAAAATACCCAATCAAGTCTATTGAGGACCCCATATTTGAGGATGACTGGGATACTTGGAAAAAACTTACAGAAAAAATTGGAGACAAGGTTCAGATAGTTGGCGATGATTTATTTGTTACAAATTCGATCAGATTAAAAAAGGGAATTGAAAACAAGTCTGCCAATGCAATTTTAATTAAGGTTAATCAAATAGGATCCGTAACGGAAACTATCGACACAATTGAGCTTGCTCAGAAAAATTATTTTAATACAATCATATCTCACCGATCAGGAGACACGGAGGACACATTTATCGCAGATTTGGCTATAGCAACAAATTCCAACCAAATCAAGACAGGATCCTTAGCCAGGTCTGAAAGAGTGTCTAAATACAATCGATTATTAAGAATCGAAGATTCCAACGAAGGAAAAATTTTAATGGCAAGTATATAAATGAAAAAAATTTATTTCTATTTCTCTCAACGTAAATTTTTTTTTATTAATTTATTTATTTTTTTATATATTTTTGTAAATTTACTAGATGGTAATCGTGGTTATTTTTCTTATGTAAAGAAAAGTGACTTATTGATAGATAAAATCGAAGAAGAAAAAAATATTGTCAGACAGTTAGAATCTTTGAGGTTAAAAAATTCAATACTATCATTGCCAAATCTGAATCTCGATTTTTTAGATCAATTGTATAGATCTTATTTTGTGCTCGGAAAAAAAGGTGAAAAATTATACTTAGTGAAATAAAAATGGAAAAAATTAGGCACCCAGAAAAAATAAATAAAGATTTTAATCCTATCCAGAAAAAACCATCTTGGATAAAAGTTAAAATTAGTAATTCAAGTGTTTTTTCCGAGACAAAAAAAATTATAAAAGACAAGGGTCTCGTCACTGTTTGTGAAGAGGCTAACTGCCCAAATATTTCTGAATGTTGGTCAAAAAAGCATGCCACTTTTATGATTTTGGGAGATACTTGCACCAGGGCTTGTGCTTTTTGCAATGTCAAAACTGGAATACCAGGAGCTGTTGACGTTTCTGAGCCGGAAAAGATTGCAAACTCCGTTAAGGAACTCCAATTAAATCATGTTGTTATAACCTCTGTTGATAGAGACGATCTTGATGATGGCGGAGCCCAGCATTTTGCGAATGTGGTTACTTCAATAAAGCTAAGAAATCCCAAAACTACTGTTGAAATATTAACACCAGACTTTCTAAGAAAAAAAGATTCTTATAAGATTGTCGTAAATTCTAATCCAGATGTTTTTAATCACAATTTGGAAACCGTTCCGAGCCTCTACTTGAAAGTTAGGCCAGGATCTAGATATTTTCAGTCTTTAAATTTGTTAGCTAATGTAAAAATACATAATCCAAAAATTTTTACAAAGTCTGGATTGATGGTGGGTCTAGGGGAAAACAAAGATGAGCTGTGCCAAGTCATGGATGATTTGCGATGTGCCAATGTTGATTTTTTAACTATTGGTCAATATCTACAACCAACAGCAAGACACTACCCTATTAAAAAATTTATTACACCAGAAGAATTTGATATGTATAAGGAAATTGCTTATTCGAAAGGCTTTTTAATGGTAGCTTCTAGCCCCTTAACCAGATCTAGTTATCATGCAGGAGAAGACTTCGCCATTTTGCAATCCAAACGAAAAGCCGGACTAGATAATTGCCAATAAAAAAAGTTGTAAAAAAATTTGATTTTCCAAAGAAGGAGCTGATAAATTTAATTTTAGATATTAATAATTACAAAGATTTTTTGCCCTGGTGTAAGAATTCGATTATTACAGATGATCGTGAAGAAAACACCAAAAGAATTATCTTTGCGGATCTTGAAATTGGGTACAAGCAGATTTCAGACACTTATACTAGCGAAGTTATTTTCGATAGAGAAAATTCTCAAATTATTGTGAAGCCGGTAAGTGGACCGATAAAAAAATTAACCAATACTTGGGAATTTAAAGAAATCACGGAAAAGAGTTGCGAGGTAAATTTCTATATAGAAATTGAGTTAAATAATTTTATATTAAATACTGTGTTTGAAAAGTTTTTTGATGCAGGATTTGAAAAAATTCTTACATCATTTGAAAATCAGGCAAAAAAAGTTTTGGGCTAAATACTTTCCCCTATGAGTTGCAAAACTTTCGAGCAAGTAATTTTTTGAATTTGAACTCTATTCAGATTTTTGCTAAATAAGAATTTTTTTACCTTAATATTGGTACCCTTTATTATTCCAACATAAACAAGGCCGACAGGTTTTTTTGCAGAGCCTCCAGAGGGCCCGGCAATACCAGTAATAGATATTGATATATCAGCTCTGCTAATTTTTTTTAGGTTTTTTACCATTGATAAGCAGCATTCTTCACTAACAGATCCGTATTTTTCTATTATTTTTTTTGGAACATTCAAAAATTTTATTTTTGATTGATTGGAATAAGTAACCAATCCCATAGAAAAGACCTTTGAAGAGCCGCTAATAGATGTTATTTGGCTTGAAAGAAGTCCACCAGTACAAGATTCGGCCACAGAAATTTTCATCCGTTTTTTTTGTAATTTTTTTATTATTCTATCAATCATTTTATAAGCAACTCAAATAATAGGTGTAAAACAATTGTTGCGTATATACCGGCAAGAACATCATCCATAACAACGCCAAAACCATTTTTTATTTTATCAATTAAATTTATAGGATACGGTTTTAAAATATCAAAAAATCTAAAAGCTAAAAAAGCAACAGTGACAAACTTAATAAGCATCCATTTATCTTGCTCCCAAATAAAGTTTTGGAATTCAGGATAAAAATAATATCCAATCAGCAGAGGAACAGATTGGCCAATATGCTCATCTATAACTATTTCTTTAGCATCAATTTCTGAAAATAGTTTTGAATTTTTATTAATGACGATTATTGAGTAGGGGATAATTAATAAAAATACAACTAAAGGAATCAGAAAGTTTACATTGAATATAATTAGTAGCAAATAAAGCGCAGAAGTAAAAAAAGAAGCGAAGGTACCAGAGGCAATTTTTATATTTCCAATTCCAAACAGGGTAAGAAAATGTATGTTAATTTTTTTAATCATATTTCAAAACAGAGATTACTTCGCAAGCCAAAGCTTTGTTTTTTCCAATAATACCCAATCTGTCAGTTGTCTTCGCCTTTATATTGATTTTGTCTTTATTGATTTTGCATATCTTGGAAAGATTTTTTTTTATTTTGTCTTTATATTTTCCTAAGTTTGGACTTTGAAGAATGATATTCAAATCGATACTGTCAACTACAAGTTTTTTTTTCTTTAGTATTTGAATAGTCTTTTCCAATAACCTTGTGGATTTGACATCTTTGTACTTGCTAATATTGGGAAACAAGGTGCCTATATCACCTTTCTTTGCTGCACCTAGAAAGCTATCTATCAATGCATGTAGTAAGCTATCACCGTCAGAGTGACCGACGGGCCCCATTTTAGATGGTATCACAATGCCACCCACAACCAATTCCCTTCCCTTGACCATTTGGTGAATATCGTATCCGATCCCATAAAATTTTTCGTTACTTTTTTTTATGTCCTCCAAGTAAGTAATTTTTTTATTATCAAGACTTCCTTTTAAAATTTTTACAGGATAATTTTTTTTAAAAAATAATGTTGAATCGTCACTTATGTTTTTATCCGAATTTTGACTGTGCAATTTGTAAATAGTTTTAAAATCAAAAGCTTGAGGAGTTTGAATTTGCAAAACTTCATCCCTAGGAATAATTTTATTATTAAAGACTATTGTGCTGAGCGATTCTAGGGCCGGTATTACAGCTTTAAATTTTTTTAAATATTTTATTTGAAGATCAATTAGCTTTGGGGGAAAAAAAGGTCTTGCAGCATCATGTATCAAAATTTTATCAATTTTTAATCTATTTGCTTTTATTAAGCCATTGAGAACAGATAGTGCCCTTGTTTTTCCGCCATTAACTATTGTAATTTTTTTATTTTTTACTACAAAATCTCTGTATTTGCTGTAACTTTTCTTCTCTATTGCTATTATTATCCTTGAAATATTTTTATTATTTAGAAATTTTTTTATACTATAGTTTATAATAGTATCACCCTTAAAAATATGAAATTGCTTCGGAGTATCACTAACAAATCTTTTACTAGAACCTCCAGCAACAATTAAGGCAGCTATCGACATTTTATTATGAGCATTAAAAAATTAAACATTAATTATGCAATTGGATTTATCACAATATTGTCACTGATTGTAGGTTTTTTAACAATCCAAACATTTGCCTCCAAGGGAGGTATTCCATTAACTTCCATAAACATACAAATCTTGCTTATAACGAACCTAGTTTTGCTGTCTATATTTTTGTCTTTTGTTGTTTACAAAATTTTTAATTTATACCAAAAAAATAAAAAAAAGAATCTTATTGGTAGCAAAACTAAGGCTAAATTTTTATTATACTTTATCTCACTAGCAGCAATACCGTCTATTGTTATTGCTATTTTTTCTTTAATAATTTTTAATTTCAGCATTGAAAAATGGTTTGATAAAAAAATCAATCAAGCAGTTGTTAACTCTGTAGAAATCGCAAAAAAATATCTTAATGAACATCAGTCATCAATAAGTAAAGACATACTTTTGATGGCCAATGACTTTAATAGAAATAAAAATCAATTGCTTGCTAACAAAAAACAATTTGAGCAATACATAAAAACTCAAGCTGAATTCAGATCTATAAACCATGCTTTTATTGTTTCGGAAAAGGGTGATTTTGCTTTTTCTTTGCCTGACTTTGATAAAAATAAATTTACAAAACCAGATACCTATATCTTGTCAGCTGCCAAAAAAGGAAAGTCTGTAATTATTTCTAGCGCCTATACGAACAAAACATATGGCATGGTTAAGCTGTCAAACTTTGAAAATTTGTATTTATACGTAGTTCAAAATGTTAACCCACAAATAGTAAACTACCTCAAGCAAACTGGTGAGATATCAACCTATTATTTTCAAATAAAAAATAATATTTTTAGTTTGCAGGTAACATTCATGGTTATTTATATAATGATCACTCTTTTGTTAATTTTTTTAGCAAGCATTGTTTCGATAAATTTATCCACTTACGCAACAGCACCCTTAATATCTCTTTTTGATGCAGCTAACGAAATTAAAAAAGGTAATTACAATGTTGAACTCGAGTTAAACAATCTAGACAATGATTTTTTACAACTCAATTCTACCTTTAATGACATGGTTAAAAAAATTAAAGAAGACCAAAAAAGAATTTCTTTAAGCGGTCGTTTTGATGCATGGAATATCATAGCAAAAAAATTAGCTCACGAAATAAGAAACCCGCTCACGCCAATACAGCTATCTCTTGATAGAATTCGAGACAAATTTAAAAACCAAATTATAACTGACAAAAATCAGTTTGATGAGCACATCCTTATAATCAACGAACAAATAAAAGAAATTAGCGCTTTGCTAAACTCCTTTTCAGACTTTGCTAGAATGCCCATTCCGGAACTCAAAGATTTCAATATTATCAATATTGTTGATAGCGCTATAAATCCTTATAAAAACAATTATCTAAATATTGATTTTATTTTTAGCAATACTTTAAATATTCAAGATATAAAATGTGACAGGAATCAAATTTTTAGACTGCTTACAAATCTTATCAAAAACAGCGTTGAATCCATTGTGGAAATGGAGAATCCAAAGAGCAAAAACACAATTTCTATTTCAGTTTCTGAAAACGTTGGTTTTGTGAATTTTGAATTAGTTGATAGTGGCCCTGGTTTTTTATCTGAAAATTTTAACAACGTGTTCGAGCCTTACTTTACTACAAAAGCTCATGGGTCAGGCCTGGGTTTGTCGATTGTCTCTAAAATTATACACGAACACAAAGGTGACATTGTGTTTGCTAATGATGAAAATTCATTAGGAGCAAAAATCAATTTTTCCTTAAGTAAAAATTTATGAAAAGAATTTTAATTATTGACGACGAAAAAGACATAAGATTTTTATTATCAACTATTCTTGTAGATGAAGGTTATGAAACTTTACAAGCAGGCACAGTTGAAGAGGCCGAAGATATTATTGGCAATAAAGCGTTTGATCTCGCGATTGTTGACATTTCTTTAAAAGATAAAAAAAAAGATGGAATTTTTTTATTAAAAGAAATTAAAAAAATAAACAAACATATCCCGGTTTTGATGATATCTGGTCACGCCACCATTCAGCTCGCAGTAGATTCTATGAGATTAGGATCTTATGAATTTTTAGAAAAACCTTTTAATAAGGACAGATTATTGAATTTTGTAAAAAGAGCTTTGGAATCTTTTGATCTGCAAAATCAAAACAAAAACTTACAAAAACTTTTTTTTGATACTTATGAAGTTATAGGTGACAGCAAAGAGATAAAAAAAATTAAGGACATAATAAAAAAAATATCCACGACTGACACTAGGGTATTGATTACTGGACCTTCTGGTTCAGGCAAAGAATTGATCGCTAGGACAATTCACAAAAACTCATTAAGACAGGATGGTCCATTTTCTGTTTGCAACGGAGCGTTATTAAATCCCGAAACATTTGACATAGAGTTGCTTGGAATGAAAAATCCTGATGGCAGTATCTTGCAAGGTTATTTTGAAAAAGCAAACAATGGGACTTTGCTAATAGACAATATTTCAGATATTCCTTTGGAGACCCAAGCAAAAATACTGAGAATTCTAACAGAACAAAAATTTCGTCGTGTTGGTGACGACAAGGAAATAATAACCAATGCAAGAGTGTTGGCGTCTAGCAGCAAAGATTTAAGAAGTGAAATTGAATCTGGAAACTTTAGAGAAGATTTGTTTCAAAGAGTTTCAATCGTTTCTATTAATGTTCCAGATTTGAAAAGTCGTCACACGGACATACCTTTATTAGTTGAATATTTTTCAAAAAAAATTTCCCAAAACTTAGGCAAGAAAGAATTTTCACTGAAATCCAATCTTACAAAATTATATCAACACAATTGGCTTGGTAATGTTAGGGAGCTTCGAAATTTGGTTGAAAGAATAATAATATTATCAGAAGGCAGCAATAAAAATGCTGACGATATTATAAACGAAAGCATTAACGCTAAAAAATCAAGCGGATCCATCGATTTTTTAGACTTTGATTCCCCCTTAAAAACGGCTAGAGAGCAGTTTGAAAAAGAATATTTAATTCACCAGTTAAAAAAAAATGGTTCAAATATATCAAAAACTGCTGAAAATATTGGCATGGAAAGATCAGCCTTGCATAGAAAATTAACTTCTTTAGGAATTAACTATAAATGAATATTATAATATGTGGAGCTGGCAGAGTCGGTTTCTCAATCTGCAACCAGCTGTCTAAGCAAGGACATTCAGTAACAGTAATTGACAAGAATGGTTCTGATATTCAAAAAATTAACGACACTCAAGATGCTAAGTGTATTGTTGGTATAGCAACATATCCTTCAGTTTTAGAGAAAGCTGATGCAAAAAATGCAGATATGATCATAGCCGTTACTAGAAATGACGAAACAAACATGATTGTTTGTCAAATAGCACATTCTCTTTTTAAAATTCCTAGAAAAATTGCACGAATAAGGTCAAAAGAATTTTTAAAACCTATTTGGAAAGGTCTTTTTACTAAAGAAAATTTACCGATAGATATTATTATTTCTCCAGAATTTGAAGTTGCAAAATCATTATACAGAAAACTAGAGGCTCCTGGAGCTATAGACAATATTCCTTTTGCAGATGACCTGGTTAGATTGCTAGAAATTCAGATAGACGAGAAGTGTCCCATAGTTAATACAGCGCTCTCTAAATTGTCAGATATATTTTCCGACCTAGATGCAAATGTTCTGGGAGTTTTGAGAAATGATAAATTTTTAATATTAAAAAAATCAGACAAACTAATTAAAGACGATAAAGCTTATATTTTAACAAACTCAAAACAAGTCGATAGAACCTTGTCAATTTTTGGTAAAGATGAAAAATTTGCAAAAACAATTTTGATTATTGGTGCTGGGAATATAGGTTTAGACCTTGCTAAAATACTTGAGGAAAATGAAAACAGTCCTAGAATTAAAATTATCGAAAAAAATTCAGAGCGTGCTGAATTTATTGCGAATGAACTAAATGAAGCCATAGTCATTAAAGGAGATGGGCTTGATGAGAATCTTCTTAAAGAAATCAATATAGAGGAAATAGACACCGTTCTCTCCTTAACAGATGATGATGAGGTTAATATTATGTCAGCTCTTTTGAGTAAGAAAAAAGGGATTAAAAGAACCATTTCTATTGCGAACAGCTCTAATTATGCATTGTTGCAGTCATCATTGAAATTAGACGATATTGTTGACCCTCGCATGACTACTGTTTCGACAATTTTGAAACATGTTCATAAAGGAAAAATTGAAAGCGTCTATACTTTGGATAACGGCGACTATGAAGTTATTGAAGCTAAAATTTTAGAAAGTTCAGAGCTATTAAACATATCTTTAACCAAGGCCAATATACCTGACGGAATTAAAATAGGACTCATTGTCAGAGACAAGCTAGTTCTTGTTCCAAAAAAGGACACTGTGTTTAGTTTAAATGACAAGGTTATATTGTTATCAAGTAGGGAAAACTTACCAAAAGTAGAAGGTTTGTTTAAAATTTCTCCCTATTTTTAAATAAATAAAATCAATGAATTTCAGAGCAATTTTTTATTACCTGGGATGGTTTTGTATTCCCGTAACCGGAATGGCTACGCTTGTAATATGTTTTTCTTATTTTATAGAGAACAAAACAGGAGTTGGAATTTATTACTTAATATTTCTTCTATCTGGAGTATTTTTTTTTCTTAGCAGAACTCTAAAGGTAAAAAAACAATTAACAAAAATGGATTTGTTAATTTTTATTTTTCTTGGCTGGATATTGTACCCCCTTGTTATCGGCATTCCTTACTATTTTAGCTACTACCAATTAGATTTTTTTTTATCTTATTATGAAGCAGTATCTGGATTTCTTGGATTTGGATTATCTGTTTTTAATAGACCGGAAATTTTAAACGATCCCTTGCTTCTCTGGAGATCAGGATCTCAGTGGATCGGAGGTTTTTATTATTTATTTACAATTTTTGCAATATTATCAACTTTAGATATTAATTTTATTCCTAGCAGATACATTTCCACTGCTTCAAATTCTTTAAATTTTGAAAATAAATTTGTTAAGAATTTTTTAAATATTTTTTATTGCTATTTTTTATTTTCTTTATTTGTGCTTCTTTTTTTGAATTTTACCAGTCTAAGCTTTTTTGAAAAATTAAATCTTATGATGACAATAGTTTCCTCAGGTGGTTTTTTTATTAAAGAGCAGTTAATAGTCATGAGCAAACTCGACAGCATCATTATATCTCTGTGCTTCTTGCTAAGTGCTTTAAATATTTTTATTTTTTATGAATTGTTTAGATTTGGCAAAAACTATAATTTCAAAGAGGACCTTAGTATTATTATTTTATCTTTTGTAACAGCATTCTCATTGCTGTTTATATTTGCAACTACAGATAATTTTTATGATATTTTTCTATTTGTAACCACGTCTCTATCCACTTCAGGAATAGCACTGTCTGTTAAATCTAATTTTCTTTATATAAATATCTTTTTAATACTAACATTTGTTGGAGGATCAATTTACTCAACAGGATCAGGCTTTAAGTTGTTACGTATTTTGTTTTTTATAAAGAAGTTTTTAATAGAAGTTACAAAATTGCTCAGCCCATCAACAATTGTAAAAAAGAATATTTTCAACAGTCAGGAGCCAATTAAAAACTCAGACTATTATATTGCATCTTTAATATTCGTTTTTTACGGAGTCATTTTCCTTTCCGCATGCTTACTAATAAGTTTTGACAATCTTGGATTTGAAGATGTCTATAAATTAGCCTTTTTAAGCATGAACAATACTCTTCCATATAACTATCTTAGTAGGGTTATTTCTTTTTACGACTTAAGTTATCTTTCGCATTCAGTTATTTTGCTCTTAGTATTTGCTTCCAAGGTTTACTTTGTTTCTTTTTTAGTGATAGTTAAAAAGCTACTTTGGAAATAAAATTATTATATTTACTCTGATAAGTTATTTGGCTAGAAGGGGTTAAATATTTGCGCCCGTAGCTCAGCTGGATAGAGCATCGGTTTTCTAAACCGAGGGTCGCATGTTCGAATCATGCCGGGCGCACCAATTTAATGAAATTAAACACTTCCCAAAAAAAACAGTCCTTCTTTGTTTACATGCTGTTCAATGACCAAAGAGAAGTAAGTTATGTCGGTTATACGGTTAATTTGGAAAATCGTTTAAAAGCACACAACTCTAATAAGGGAGCAAAGTTCACTAGGGGCAAAAAATGGAGACTAATTTTTTCAAAAAAATTTAAAACAAAGATTTTGGCAATGAAGTTTGAATATAAGTTCAAAAAAGACCGAGTTCTTAGAAAAAAAATAATCTTAAAATTTGCATACAACCAGGGATTGCTTAGTTAGTTTTTGTAAACCCATAATTTATTTTGTATAGTATTTTACTAAATAACCAATAAGGGGATACAAAAATGAAAAATATCTTAAAATCTTTTGGTTCTATTGCTTTGTTAGTGGCGTTTGTAATTTCAAGCGTAGCAGCAAATGCGGGAACAAAAAATAATGTAATAAAAAAAGGATCTGTAAATTGTGGAGTTTCTGAAGGAGTTCCAGGATTTTCAAATGCAGATGCTACAGGTAAATGGTCTGGTATCGATGTTGATATGTGCAGAGCAGTTGCGGCAGCTGTATTGGGCAACTCTGATAAAGTTAAATACCAACCTTTAAGCGCTAAAGACAGATTTGAAGTTTTAAAATCTGGTCAAATAGACATGCTTTCTAGGAATACTACTTGGACTTTATCTAGAGACGCTGGTCTAGGTCTTGAATTTGTTGGAACTAACTTTTATGACGGTCAAGGTTTTATCGTTAGAAAAGCTGCAAAAATCAATTCGGCAAAAAAACTTAATAACGTTAAAGTATGCATTGAAACAGGAACTACAACTGAATTGAATTTGAGAGATTATTTCAAAGCAAATAAACTTAAATACGAAGCAGTTTCTTTCACAAAAGCGGACGAAGCTGTAGCAGCTTACGATGCTGGTCGATGTGATGTTTATACTACTGACAAATCAGGGTTGGCAGCACAAAGAACAAAGATGAAAAATCCTAAAGATCATACAGTGTTACCTGAAACAATTTCCAAAGAACCTTTGGGACCTGTTGTTAGAGGTGACGATCAAAACTGGAAAGATATCGCTTCTTGGTCTCTTTACGTAATGATTGAAGCTGAAGAGCTTGGTGTTTCTTCTAAGAACATCGATTCATTAAAATCTACTGACAATCCAAATATCAAAAGACTTCTTGGATTAGAAGGCGATACAGGCAAAAGTTTAGGACTTTCTCCTACTTGGGCTTACAACATTGTTAAACAAGTTGGTAATTATGGTGAAGTTTACGAAAGAAACGTAGGCTCAAAAACTCCTCTTGGATTAGCAAGAAAAGGTTCGCCAAATCAACTTTGGTCAAAAGGTGGAATTTTATACGCACCACCAGTAAGATAATTTTATCTTAAATATAAAAGGGCCAAAATTAATTTTTGGCCCTTTTTTTAATTAATCATGTTTGATTTTACAAATATAAAAAATTCGTTTAAAAAAAATTTGCAATGGGGTAATTTTTTGCCTCAGTTTTTGTTAGTAGCGTCCTTCTTTCTTTTAATCTATTATTTTACAAATAATGCCCAAACCAATTTGGAAGCTAGAAATATCTCTTCTGGTTTTGATTTTTTAAAAACTAACTCAGGATTTGATGTTCAATTTAGTTTAATTGATTACGACGGCTCTTATAGTTTTGGAAGAGCCTATCTTGTGGGCCTGTTGAATACATTGTTTGTTTCTTTTTTTGGTGTTATTTTTGCTTCTTTATTGGGTTTTCTCATCGGCGTCGGTCGTCTGTCTGACAACTTGTTATTATCAAAATTGTCCGCGGTTTATGTAGAGTTGTTTAGAAACTTACCTTTAATATTGCAGTTATTCTTTTGGTACTTTGTTGTTTTGAGAAATTTACCATCAACTGAAAAAAGCCTAGTTTTGTTGAATTTTTTAATCATAAATGTGCAGGGTTTTTATTTTCCTAAATTTATCTTTTCTAATTTTCATTTTATTATTTATGGAATCTCATTTGCCATTCTTACGATTCTTCTAATCAAATATTACTCTAATAAAATGTTTTATGAGCGCGGAAGATCATTGCCTATATTTAGAATTTCAATTATTTTATTATTTTTATTTCCCATAGTCTTTTCTTTAATTGGCGGAGTAGAACTGAGGTTAGAGCAGGCTAAGCTTATACAAAATTTTGGCATATTTAACTATGTTGGTGGTGTTAAACTTGTACCTGAATTTTTAGCTCTTCTTTTTGCGCTATCGTTATACACGTCAACATTTATCGCAGAAAATGTCAGAGCTGGAATACTATCTATTAGTAAAGGACAAAAAGAAGCTTCAAGATCTTTAGGGTTAAATAATTCCTTATCGCTAAAATTAATTATCATTCCGCAAGCATTGAGAGTGATTATACCCCCGACAACAAATCAGTATTTAAACTTGGTTAAGAATTCCTCACTAGCCGCTGGTATTGGCTACCCGGATCTTACCAGTGTATTTGCTGGAACTTCTCTTTCTCAAACTGGTAAGGCAATTGAGATTATTTTTATAGTCATGCTCACCTATTTAACAATAAGTCTTTGCATATCTCTAATGCTAAACTGGTATAACAAGAAAATATCCTTCATATCAAAATAATATGAATATTAACAATTTAACATACTGGTTTAAAAAAAATCTTTTTTCAAATTGGTACAACTCATTAATCTCTTTATTTTGTATTTATTTAATTGTGATTACAGTTCCTCCTTTTATTGATTGGGCTTTTGTTAGTGCAAATTTTGAAGGAAAGCTAAAAACCGACTGTACAAATAGTGGTGCTTGCTGGGTTTTTGTTAGGGTTTGGTTTGAAAAATTTATGTACGGATTTTATCCTGTAGAAAATATTTGGAGAGTAAATCTAAGTTTTGCAATATTGGTGGTGTCCATTTCTCTATCATTTTTTTTGAAGGATAAATTCAAATTATATATTTTATTTTTTTTAATTTTTGGATTTCCATTTGTAGCCCTTGGACTTATTCGTGGATCGTTTGGTATGGAAATAGTTGAAAGTAGAGAGTGGGGAGGTTTGGCCCTAACATTTATTCTTGCCATTTTTGGCATCATTTGCTCCTTTCCTTTAGGAGTTATCTTAGCTTTGGGTAGAAGATCAGAGCTACCTGTAATTAAATACTTTAGCATCGGTTTTATTGAATGTTGGAGAGGCATACCTTTGATCACCGTTTTGTTTGCCGCAGCTGTGATGTTTCCACTGCTTTTACCAGCGAATATGTACTTTGATAAAACACTAAGAATTGCTATCGGTATTGCAATATTTGAATCTGCATACATAGCTGAGGTTGTTAGAGGAGGACTGCAGTCTTTACCAAGAGGTCAGTACGATGCGGCCCAGTCTTTAGGCATGGGTTATTGGAAAGTTAATTTTTTTATAATTCTTCCACAAGCAATCAAAGCGGTCATACCAGGTATTGCAAATACATTTATTGCTTTGTTAAAAGATACGCCATTAATTGTTTTGGTTGGTATGGCAGAAATTCTTGGCATGGTAAATTTGGCAAAATCCAATCCGTATTGGCTAGGAATGGCAGTAGAAGGGTATGTTTTTGCAGCGGCAATTTTTTGGGTGGTATCTTTTCTTCTTAGCAGTTACAGTCAAAAATTAGAAAATAAATATAGTACAGAAAAAAAATGACAAAAGAAAAAGTTATAGAATTGGTAAAAGTAAACAAATGGTATGACGAATTCCATGTTCTTAAAGATGTGGATTTATCCGTGTACCAAGGAGAAAAAATTATTGTCTGTGGACCATCTGGATCTGGAAAATCCACATTAATTAGATGTATCAATAGACTGGAAGAGCACCAAAAGGGGATGGTCAAGGTTCGGGATATTGTTTTGGACAGAAATACAAAAAATATCGAAAAAATTCGTGGAGAAGTAGGTATGGTGTTTCAGCAATTTAATTTGTTCCCTCATTTAACTATACTAGACAACTGCTCTTTAGCTCCTTCGTGGGTTAGAAAAATGCCTAAAAAAAAGGCGGAAGAATTAGCCATGGAATACTTGGCCAAAGTTAAAATTGAAGATCAGGCTGACAAATTTCCAGGACAATTGTCCGGTGGACAGCAGCAAAGAGCTGCCATAGCCAGAGCGCTCTGTATGGAGCCTAAAATCATGCTTTTTGATGAACCTACATCAGCTTTAGACCCTGAAATGATCAAGGAAGTGCTCGATGTTATGACCGATCTTGCCAAAGCTGGAATGACCATGATTGTTGTTTCTCATGAGATGGCTTTTGCAAAAGAAGTTGCTGACCGAGTTATTTTTATGGACGAAGGTAGTATCGTAGAAGAAAAACCAACAGCTGAATTCTTCTCAAATCCAGAGAATGAAAGAACTAAACTTTTTTTAAGTCAGATCTTAGGCTAACCAATCAGGGTAGGGTAAATTTTTCGATTTTAAGAAGTCTACATTAAATATTTTACTAGCAGATCTAGACCCAATATCACAAAGAATAGTAACGATAGTTTTTCCAGGACCTATTTCTTTAGCCATTTCAATAGCACCTGCCACATTAATTCCTGAGGAAGTACCAAGGCAAAGTCCTTCGTTTTTAAGAAGTTTAAAAATTACATTTAATGCATTGGTGTCATCTATTTTGTAAGCAAAATCGACTTTGGTATTTTCAAAATTCTTTGTAATTCTGGATGTACCTATGCCTTCGGTTATAGAAGATCCTTCCATTTCTAAAGTGTTGTTTTTGACATAGCTATACAAGGCAGAGCCATAAGGATCACTAAGGCCAATTTTGATATTTTTGTTCTTGCTCTTCAGTCCTTCCGCAACACCAGCTAAAGTCCCCCCTGTGCCTACGGAACAAATAAATCCATCGACCTTTCCATCTGTTTGCGACCAAATTTCCTCAGCTGTAGTTTCTTTGTGAGCCTGCCTATTAATTATATTGTCAAATTGGTTGGCCCAATAGGTTAGTTTTCCACTCTCTTTAGATATTTGTTCAGCAATAGTAGCGGAATATTTTACATAATTTTTTGGATTAGCGTAGGGAACGGCATCCACCTCTATAAGTTTTGCACCTAACTGTCTAAGAGTGTCTTTTTTTTCAGGAGCTTGTGTATTTGGAATTACAATAACAGTTTTTATCCCAAAATAATTAGCCACCATAGTAATTCCAATGCCAGTGTTACCAGCGGTTCCTTCGACTATAGTACCACCGACTTCTAACTTTTTTCTGTCAAGAGCATCTCTGATTATGTAGAGAGCAGCTCGATCTTTCACGGATTGTCCTGGGTTTAAAAATTCAGCTTTACCATAAATTTTACATCCAGTTAGTTCAGATGCTTCTTTTAGGTAAATTAAAGGGGTATTGCCAATAAGGTCTATTACGCTTTTTTTCATAATTTATGATTTCTTGAGAGTATAACTATTACAGTATTTAAAATTAAGCAATTTTCTTCAAATAAAACTGGCTAACATCAGTATGATTTAATGCAAATCCTGTTTCGCAATAGTCAAAGTAATAATTCCAAACCCTTCTAAATCTGTCATTAAATTTTTCATTTTTGATATTGCCCCAATTGTCATTAAATCTTTTTTTCCATTCCATTAAAGTTTTGCAATAATCTTTACCAAAATCTATTTGACGAACTAACTCGAAATTATGTTTTTTAAAAAGACTATACAAAACTGATTTACTAGGAAGCATCCCCCCAGGAAATATGTATTTTTGTATAAAATCAACACTGTTTAAGTAACTTTTAAAAGAACCGTCATTAATACTTATAATCTGTAGGCAAGCTTCTCCATTTTCATTTAAAGAAGAGTGTATTTTTTCAAAATAGGTATTCCAGTATTTTTTTCCAACAGCCTCAAACATCTCAATAGAAATAATTTTGTCGAACTTTTTATCAATTTTTCTATAATCCATAAAATTCAGACTTGTATTTTTACTTTGTATATTGGGAAGTACATTTTCACTAACAAAGTCATATTGACTTTTGCTAATAGTGTAAGCATTTAAGTCAATGTTGTGAAATTTTTCAGTTAGGTTTTTAATAAAACCACCCCATCCACAACCTATCTCACAAACCTTATGGCCGTTATTTATTTGCAAGTTATCAATGATGGTATTGTATTTGTTCTGTTGAGCTCCCATAAGATTTTGAGCATCATCTGCATATATGGCAGAAGAGTAGCTCATCGTTTGGTCTAGCCACTTAGAATAAAAATCATTTCCAAGATCATAGTGAAATTCTATATTTTTTTTAGCTTGAGAGAGCGAGTTTTTTTTTAATAGAAAATTAATTTTTTCTAAAATTTTTACAAAGAAATTGGGCTTTATTTCATTTTTATTAATATATTGATTTTTTAGTAGAATTTTTAATAAATTGTTTAAATTAGAAGTTTCCCATTTGTCGTTGATATAACCCTCTGCAAATCCCAATTCCCCTCTATAAAGAACATCTTTAATCGCTGTATCATCCTTAATATAGATATCTGAAGTTAGACCAGACTGGCTACCATTGAAAACTTTTTCATAGTTATTTTGAAAGTTTACCCTGAGAGAGCCCCAGCTAATATTTCCCAATTGTTTTTCTAAAAATTTTTTTACCAGTTTATTCATGATAAGAAACTGTATCTTTATTTTTTTTGGGTTTAAAGAAAAAGCTTTTGCTTTTAATTAAAATTTTAATGGCTTGAAAATGAATGAGCAGCATTATTTTTTGAGTAAAAAATAAATTTACAAGTATTGCTTTAGCAATATTTGTATTTGTAAACTTACTTTCTTTAGCAACAAAACCGGTTTTTAAGTACATAGATTCGTTATGTGCATTTATGGATAGGTTAATATTTGGGAAAAAACTCTTTAAATCAAAGTCGTACTTAAGACTCATTTTTAAGAAAGGGGATACATAAAAAGCTTTTGCAGTAGAGTGCTTCTTGTAATTTTTTTTATTAATTTTAAAAATGTAAGTATGCTGTTCGTGATGGGTGTTTCTTACTTGATAAATTGCAAATTTCAGTTTTTTTTTACTATCAAGACAAAAATATATGGATATTGGGTTAAAAACATATCCAAGAAATCTAGGGATAGAAAATAAATATACTGATAATTTTTTTTTATAATTAAATTTTTTAATTATTTTACTAATTACCCAAGAATACAAATGGGCATGATCTGATCTAGGACCATGATCTTTCTCATAAAAACTCATCACATTGAATGAATTAATAGAAAAAAAAAATTTCTTATCAATATCTTTTGCATTTTCCAAGTTGATCATTACGGAAGGATACTTGTAGGAAAAGAAATTTTTAAAGGGCTTTATTCGCTTGTGAAATACGGTTGTTTCATAGAAATATATATTTTTCATGAATTGATTTTTTTAATTACATTTAAGGATGATTTTATTCCATCCTCATGAAATCCATACCCTTGCCAAGCTCCGACAAACCAAACATTATTTTTTCCTTGAATCTTAAGCAACGCATTATTCAGATCATCAATTTTGTTGTTAAATACTGGGTGCTTATAATTAATTTTTTTTATAATTTTTGATTTTTCAATCCTATCGTCGCAATTGATAGAAACAAAAATGTTCACTTTAGTTTTGAGATTTTGTAGCAAGTTCATCCAGTAAGTTAATGCAAATGTTTTGTTAATTTCTAAAAAATTCCAACTAGACCAGTTAGATATATTTTTTGGCATAACGCTTTCATCAGTATGTAGGATTGCGGTATTGCGTTTATAGCTAACCATATTGAGCACTTTTTTTTGCTCTTTGGTTATAGGGTTAATGATTTTTTTTGCATCGTCCGCATGGGTTGCGATAACTACGTGATCGTATTTGTATTTTTTACCTTTTTCAGTAAGTAGCGTTTTTTTACCAACTTCAATTTTTACTACTTTTTCTAATATAATTTTGCTTTTCTTTGATAGTTTTGTAATTTTTTCAACATAGGTTTTGCTGCCATTTACAATTGTGTACCAAACAGGTCTTTTTTTTATAATATTGATTAGTCCATGATTGGAAAAAAAACTTAAAATAAAATGAATTTTATACCCTCTTATTTTTCCTATAGGATTTGACCAAATAGAGGCACACATGGGGTAAAAGTAAAGATCTCTAAATTCATTTGAAAATTGTAGTCTTTTTAAAAATTGACTAACTGTTTCATCTGAATTTATTTTATTGGCAGCATATTGTTTTGAAATTTTATTAAATTTGAAAATATCCCTTAATATTCTCCAGTATCTTAAGGTGAGTATATTGTTGCTTAAAAGCAATGTTTTAAAATTTCTACCTGACCACTCGTATTTTTTTTATTACTAATAACAGAAAAGCTCATATCGCTTACCTGATACTTGATTTTCAGCTGTTTTATAAAATTTATGAAATTTTTATAATTGTAATTGTTAAAAACTATAAAGCCACTATCAACATTTACGATACCATCTTGCATAGTCAAGCTATGGGTATGAGTGTGTCCACCCAGATAAGTATTTTGCTCAAAAAGCATAACCTTGTGAGTTTTGCTCAAGTAATAATAGGCTGACATGCCAGAGATCCCCGATCCAATGATAGCAATTTTTTTTTTCATTTATTTTTTCAAATCTGCAAATGCTTGCAATGCTAGCTTTCTTGCTTCTTCATGCTTTACAATCGGTTTGGTGTAATCTTTTTCTAGATTAAAATTAATTTTTTCGCTTTCTTCACCTGGCAATTCCCAGGGCTTATGAATGAATTTTTTTGGAACATTGGACAATTCTTTGACCCATTGTTTCACATAAATTCCTTCAGGATCAAATTTTTCTCCCTGGAGGATCGGATTGAAAATCCTAAAATAGGGAGCAGCATCAGCCCCACAACCCGCAACCCATTGCCACCCAGCGATATTATTTGCCGTATTGAAATCAAGCAACGAATCTCTAAAATGTTTTTCACCCTCCATCCAATGAATCCTTAAATGCTTCACCAAAAAAGAAGCTGTTATCATTCTAACTCTATTGTGCATCCAGCCTGTTTCATAAAGTTCACGCATACCTGCATCAACAATGGGGTATCCGGTCATTCCCATTTTCCATTTTTTTAACTTATTATTGTCCTTAACCCACTTGAACTTATCAAATTGTTTTCGTAAATTTCCCGTTTCCATATCTGGAAAATGATTAATTAGATGATGAGCAAACTCTCTCCATCCAATTTCATTTATATACTTTCTGAATCCAATATTTTTTTTTGAAATTTTGTAACATTCATCAAAAATGTGTTGAGCGGATATTTCTCCAAAAGCAAGGTAGGGTGACAACCTTGATGTTCCTGAAGAAGAGGGAATATCTCTATTGGTTGCGTACTCAGAAATTTTGTTATTAATAAATTCCTTAAGTAGTAATTTCGCAGATTCTTCACCAACGCTCCAGTATTTTTCAAATTTTTTATGCCAATTTTTTTTTGGTTTTATGCATTGTTCTAAAATTTCTTTATTATTGTTATTGACTGGCTTAGCCTTAAACTTACTTATTTTTTTAGAGTAATTTATGCCTTTTAAATACTGCTCTTCAGCGTTTCTCCAGTAAGGAGTAAAAACTTGAAAAGGTGTTCCGTCCTTTTTTTTTATAGAGAAGGGACTTTGTAATAAATTCCCCTTGAATTTTCTAAATTCGATATTTTCAACTTTTAGAAAAGCTTCTATTGCTAGGTCTTTTTTAATTTCATTGGGCTCGTACAGTTCATTACAGTAAATACTGCCAACCGTTTGGCTCCTGGCTATATTTTTTATTGTTGCAATTTCATCTGATGCGTAAATAGTAAAAAGAATTCCTTTTTCAGATAGTTGTTTTTCTAATTTCTGAAGCGTTTGATATAACCACCATCTTTGAGCTGACCTTTCTTTAAATTTTTTCTCATCAAAAGAATAAAATATCTGAAATTTTTCGTCACTATTGGAGATAGCATGATATGCAGGGTTGTCATTGAGCCTAAAATCCTCTCTCAGCCAAAGAAATTTTATTTTTTGCATAGTCAAAACTTATATAGAAATCAACTTATATATGTACTATTTTATCTTAAATTAGGCTTGCCTAAACCATTTTTTTCGAGTTTATTGTGTAAAAAAAAGAGGGACAATTTTTTTATGAGCGCGCAATTAAATCAACACCTAGGTAAGAAATTAAGATTAAAAAGAACATCATTAGGACTAACCCAAACTCAAGTAGCTCAGGCAATAAACGTTACATTTCAGCAAATTCAAAAATACGAAAAGGGTACCAACGGAGTTTCTTCTGCTAGATTGTTGCAGCTTGCTAACTTTTTAAAAGTTCCCGTTAAGTATTTTTTTGAAGATTATCAGGATTTTTCTGAGGCAGCTTCCAGTAATGGCGAAGCTCAAAGTCTTAACTACTCTTTTTTAATCAGATTATTTAATGATTTGGCTCCTTCAGAGAAGTCTAAAGTTTTAGAATCTTTAAAAGATCAAAACAATTTAAGAAAAGCTATCTAGTTTTGGCTCCTCGAGCAGGACTCGAACCTGCGACCAATTGATTAACAGTCAACTGCTCTACCAACTGAGCTATCGAGGAATTTGGTCACAATACAAATTTTTTTTATAAAAACAATAAAAATATGTGGAGGCCACGCCCAGAATCGAACTGGGATACAAGGATTTGCAATCCTCTACGTAACCATTCCGTCACGTGGCCAATATATTCAAAATATTTATTAATTCTGAAAGATGTATATATATATTTTAAAGACGTATAATCAATAATATGAAATTTGAAATTCAAAGAAATCAAATGGTTGAAAGCCAATTAAGAGCCAATTTGGTGATCGACGAAACTATTTTAGATGCTTTTTCTAACGTACAAAGAGAAAAATATTTTCCTGAGCACCTCCAGTCCGTTTCTTATATTGATGACAATATTTACTTAAATAACAAAAGATTTTTTTTAAGACCATTTATACTAGGAAAATTAATATTTAATTTAAACTTGGGAGTAGAAAAAAATGTCCTCGATGTGGGATCGTGCAATGGATACAGCGCTGCTATATTATCTAATCTTTTTAAAAAAGTAACGTGTGTGGAAGAAGACGAAGATTCTTTTAATTTTTTAACAAATATATGCAAACAAGAAAATCTACAAAATGTTAAAATTTTAAAACAAAACTTTTCTTCTACCGAAGGTCTTGGAACTTTATTTGATAATATTTTAATTAATGGAGAGATAAATTCTGATCCTGTAAATTTAATTAGCCATCTAAAATTAGGTGGAAAATTGGCAACGATCATTAGAGAGGACAGGGTATCTTTTGCTGTTATCTATATTAAAAAAAACAATAACACTTTCGACAAAATTAGAATTTTTGATGCCTCGGCACCGCTTTTAATTAATTATAAAAGCAAAGAGCCGGTTTTTTCTTTTTAAAATGAAAAATTTTGGATCTTACAGTCACGAAAAAATAGAAAAAAAAATTTATAGTTTTTGGGAAAAAAAAAAATTATTCAAACCAATTAAAAACAAAGATAAAAAAAAATACTTTTCTATAGTTATTCCGCCACCAAATGTAACTGGCAGCTTGCACATGGGTCACGCCCTAAACAACACTATTCAAGATTTGCTTATTAGATTTAAAAGAAATCAGGGGTTTGAGACTTTGTGGCAACCCGGAACAGATCACGCTGGCATAGCAACACAGATGGTTGTGGAAAAGCAGCTAGCGTTAAAAGGTTTAAATCGAAAAGAGCTGGGCAGAGAAAAGTTCATCAAAGAAATTTGGAAATGGAAAGGTCAGTCAGGCAATGAAATAATCTCCCAATTAAAAAAACTTGGTTCGTCATGTGACTGGAGTCGGGAAAGATTCACCATGGACGAAGGCCTGTCTAAGTCAGTTATTAAAGTGTTTGTGGATTTGCATAAAAAAAAACTAATCTATAAAGACTTGAAGCTGGTAAACTGGGATCCTGCGCTTCAAACAGCAGTTTCGGATCTTGAAGTAATCCAAAAAGAAATTAATGGAAAGCTATATTACATTAAGTATGCGATTAAGGACTCTGATCAGACAGTTACTATTGCCACCACAAGACCTGAAACCCTGTTTGGGGATACCGCCTTGGCAGTTAATCCAAAAGATAAAAGATATAAAAATATAATTGGAAAAACAGTAATTATACCAGTCGCAAATAGGGAAATCAGAATTATAGAGGATATTTATGCTGACCCAGAGCAGGGTAGTGGTGTGGTTAAGATAACTCCCGCTCATGACTTTAATGACTTTTTAGTTGGAGAAAGAAATGGTCTTGAAAAAATTAATATTTTTACAAAGGAAGCCAAACTTAACAATAACGCTCCTGCAGACTATGAAGGTTTAGATCGTTTTGAAGCTAGAGACAAATTAGTAGAAGAGCTAACTCAATTAAATTCTATTGAAAAAATAGACAATATTAAACATTCAATACCTTTTGGAGATAGGTCAAACTCCATTATAGAGCCGTACCTTACTGAGCAATGGTTTCTCAATGCCAAGAAACTATCTAAAGATGCGATCGATAAGGTTAAAAAAAAAGAAACTTCATTTTACCCAGAAAATTGGTCAAAAACATATTACCAATGGATGGAAAATATTCAGCCATGGTGTATTTCGAGGCAGTTATGGTGGGGTCATCAAATTCCAGCTTGGTATGCTCCCAATGGTGAAATTTTTGTAGCTAATGACAAGAAGGAAGCGGAATTATTAGCTAGGAAAAAATTTAAAAAAAAAACACCGCTTAAACAAGACAGCGATGTTTTGGACACATGGTTTTCATCAGCGCTTTGGTCATTCGCAACTTTTGGCTGGCCGAAAAAAACATACGAATTAAAAAGATTTTATAGCACTTCAGTTTTGGTTACCGGTTTTGATATCATTTTCTTTTGGGTGGCAAGAATGATGATGATGTCACTATACTTTATGAAAAAAGTTCCTTTTTCACACGTTTATGTGCATGCATTAGTGAGAGACGAAAAAGGACAGAAAATGTCCAAGTCAAAAGGAAACGTTATTGATCCACTGGTTTTGATAAACGAATATGGAGCTGATGCATTAAGATTTACCTTGATAGCCATGTCCTCACCTGGTCGAGATGTTAAGCTAGCGAAAGAAAGGGTTAATGGTTACAAAAACTTTGTTACAAAGATCTGGAATATTTTTAATTTTTCAAAATTTAACAACACATTCACTAATCCAAAGGTCAACATTGGAAAAATCAATGACCCTGTTAATTTGTGGATTTTAAATGAGTTTAACAATTGCAAATTAAAAACTAACGAGTGTATTAACTCATATCGTTTTGACGAGGCTGCAAAGCACGTGTATCAATTTACTTGGAATTTTTTTTGCGATTGGTACATAGAGTTTTCAAAGCCAATTTTATATTCCGAGAATAAAAAAAATATCACTGAGCTGAAAAATACAATGACATTTCTTCAATCTGAAATTTTGTTATTGTTACATCCTTTTATGCCATTTGTTACAGAGGAGCTGTGGGGCTTGACTAAATTTAATAAATTTTTCAATACACCTTTAATTTCTTATACTAGTAAAAATTCATACAAACTCACAAAATTACAAATTAATAAAGCCAAAGACATAAATGCTATTATCGATTTTATATCAGAGATAAGGTCCTTAAAAGTAACTTTGGGAATTAGCCCAGCAAGTTTTGCAAGTTTGCATTTAAACGAAACCTCTAAAAACTTCCAAAAACTAATTACGAACAATATCAATATTGTTAAAAGACTGGGCAGAATTCAAGATATTGATTTTGTTAAAAATGTTAACGAATCTATTATTAAAATTGTAATCGTTGACGAGAATGTAAAAATTAAATTTGAAAGCAATGTTAACTTAGATGATCAAAAAGCAGTTCAGATCAAAAAACAACAGGAAATTATTAATAAAATTTCAATTTCAGAAAAGAAATTAGAGAATGTTAGCTTTGTCGAGAATGCCCCAAAAAATATTGTTGATAATGAAAGGGAAATGTTGTCAAATTACAAAATAGATCTAGAAAAAATTAACAATATTTTAAGGAGCTTTTTATAAATGTCTAAATTCGATAAATCAAAATTACCAAGTCGTCATACTACTGTTGGCCCTGAGCGCGCTCCACATAGATCTTTTTACTATGCCATGGACCTAACCAGAGAAGATGTTGCCAAGCCATTTGTTGGCGTGGTGTCTACCTGGAACGAGGCTGCACCTTGTAATATTTCATTAATGCGTCAGGCTCAGAGTGTAAAAAAAGGAGTTTATGACAATCATGGAATGCCAAGAGAGTTTTGCACGATAACAGTTACTGACGGTATAGCGATGGGGCATGAGGGGATGAAGTCTTCTTTAATTTCAAGAGAAGTAATTGCAGATTCTACGGAATTAACAGTGCGCGGACATTGTTACGATGCTTTAGTTGGTGTTGCCGGATGTGACAAATCATTGCCAGCTTTAATGATGGCCATGTGTAGACTTAACGTTCCTAGTGTATTTATTTACGGAGGATCAATTTTGCCAGGAAAATTTAAAGGCAAAGATGTAACCGTGGTTGATGTTTATGAAGCTGTAGGAATGCACGAAAATGGAAAAATGTCAGATGAAGATCTTCTAGAGTTAGAGCTCAATGCATGTCCAAGCGCAGGTGCTTGTGGTGGGCAATTTACAGCTAATACTATGGCATGCGTGTCTGAAGCCATAGGTTTGGCTCTTCCCTATTCCTCAGGAACTCCTGCTCCATATGAAGAAAGAGATAAATACGCTTATGAAAGCGGTAAAGCAGTTATGAATCTTTTGAAAAATAAAATTAGACCTAGAGATATTGTAACTATTGATGCGTTGAAAAATGCAGCTGTTATTGTTGCTGCAACTGGAGGATCTACCAATGCAGCCTTGCATCTTCCAGCTATTGCTAGCGAATGCGGTATTAAATTTGACTTAATGGATGTTGCTGAAATTTTTAAAAAGACTCCTTATTTAGCTGATTTAAAACCAGGTGGAAAATATGTTGCAAAAGACATGTTCGATGCCGGAGGTGTTCCAATGCTACTTAAAACTTTATTGGATGGTGGTTTTATAAACGGTAATTGCATGACTGTTACTGGTAAAACAATGGCTGAGAATTTAAAAGATGTTAAGTTTAACAAAGATCAAGATGTGATGAGACCTTATGACAACCCCATAACAGCAACCGGTGGTGTCGTTGGTTTGAAAGGTAATCTCGCACCAGAGGGAGCAATTGTGAAAGTTGCTGGTATGAAAAAACTTCGTTTTGAAGGCGTTGCGAAATGCTTTGATAGTGAGGAAGAAGCATTTAAAGCAGTGAAGAGTAAAAATTACAAAGAAGGAGACATTATAATTATTCGCTACGAAGGACCAAGGGGTGGTCCCGGTATGAGAGAAATGCTTTCCACTACCGCAGCTATTTATGGTCAGGGAATGGGTGAAAAAGTTGCTCTTATAACTGACGGAAGATTCTCAGGAGCAACAAGAGGTTTCTGCGTAGGCCATGTTGGCCCAGAAGCTTTTGTTGGAGGTCCCTTAGCCCTTCTTGAAGACGGAGATAAAATTATTATTGATGCAGAAAAAGGATCTATAGATGTAGATTTAGATGCAGCAACTATGAAAAAAAGAAAAGACAACTGGAAACCCAGAGAAGGAAATTTCAATAGCGGAACATTGTGGAAATACAGCCAAACAGTAGGTTCTGCTCAAAATGGAGCAGTAACCCATCCTGGGGCATTCAACGAAAAAAGTTGTTACGCTGATATCTAGTGAAAATTAAACCAATAGTTTTGTGCGGAGGCGCTGGTACAAGACTCTTTCCAAGCTCTTTCAAAAACGATCCAAAGCAGTTTATGGACTTTGGTGGATGGACTTTGTTTCAAAAAACTCTTGAGCGCATACAAGATCCTATTTATGATTTTCCTGTAATTAGCTCAAATGCAAAATATGAAAAAATAATTAAAAAACTTTTAAAACAATATAAAATTAAAAAATATAATCTTGTTTTAGAACCATTTAAAAAAAATACTGCGGCAGCAGTGGTTTCATCCGCATTACTAAAGAATATTCTTCCTGAACAACCATTGATTTTTTTACCCGCAGATCAACTAATAGATAATAAAAAAAAGTTTAACGCCGCTGTAAAATCCAATGCAAAAAAACTAACAAGTGACAATATTTGTATTTTTGGAATCAAGCCTCTAGAGCCCTCTAATCAATTTGGATACTTTTTAACAAGTGGATCAAACAATAAGGTTGTCAAATTCATTGAAAAACCTAAAGAAGCGTTGGCTAAAAAAATCATAAAAAAAAATGCGTACTGGAATTCGGGTATTTTTTACATGAGGAAAGATTCCCTGATTAATCATTACAAGCAATATCAGCCAGCTTTATTTAGACATTGCTTGAATTCAGTCGAGGAATCTAAGTGTAATAACTTTGTCACCAATCTTAACAAGGCTTCTTACAAAAAGGCAAAAGAAATATCTTTTGATTATGCCATTTTAGAAAAATCTAAAAATATCTTAGGAGTTAAGCTTAATATTTTATGGTCTGATCTTGGTAGCTGGAGAGCTATTACTAATTTATTTCAAAGAATTAAAAAAAAATACTACAAAAAGAAAAATACTTTTATCAAACCATGGGGGAAGTACTTTAATTTGCATCGTGGCCAAGGCTTCTTGATCAAAGAATTGGTTGTAAATCAAAACTCTTCCATCAGTTTACAAAAACACAGACACAGATCGGAACATTGGACGATTACACAAGGACAACCCAAGGTTACCATTGATAACAAAAAGATTTATCCAAAATTAAACGAGACTGTTTTTATTCCACTCGGAGCAATACACCGTGTTGAAAATAATTATAAGCAAGATGTAAAAATTATTGAAGCGCAGGTAGGAAAAGTTTTAAAAGAAAGTGATATTATTAGATATGTTGATCAGTATGGGCGCATCAAGTAAGAACACATCTAATTGGAACATGGTCTGACGGTCTCTCATTGTCTCTAGTGAACTTATCAATCTCAATAACCTTTAAGCTATCAACCATGTTATCGGAAATCAGATAATGATCTATTCTAAGACCCTTGTTTCTCTGCCAAGAACCTTGTTGATAGTCCCAAAAAGTATATTGCTTCGCCTCTTTATTAAATAGTCGAAATCCATCTTTGAAGCCAATAGTAAGTAATGACCTAAATTTTTTTCTAATTTCTAATTTGAACAAAGCATCGTTTGACCATCCCTCGGGATTATCCACATCTTCTTCACTCGGAATAACATTAAAATCTCCAGTAATAATAATATTTTTATTTTTTTTAAATTTTGTTTTTATAAATTTTTCAAAAAGATCCATCCATTTTTTTTTATATTCATACTTATCTGTATTAACAGGATTTCCATTAGGCAAATAGATAGATATCAAAGAAAAAATTTTCTTTTTGTATTCAATCTCAGCAGAGATGTATCTAGACTGATTTAGAGGATCTTTGAAATCACTACTGCTTACCTTTAGTTTTTTTTTAGAAATTATTGCGACACCATTGTAAGATTTTTGTCCACTGCTATATGAATAGTATCCTTCATTTTTAAAATCATCATGAGGAAAGTTTTGATCCTCGGTTTTAATTTCTTGTAGTACCAAAATATCAATTTTTTTCTTTTTTAAATAATCTATGACTTGATTAGTTCTTATTCGGACAGAGTTAATGTTCCAACTTGCTAGAATCATTAAACAGAAAAAGAAGTTCCACAACCACAAGAGCTTTTGGCATTAGGATTTATAATTTTAAATGATTTTTCAATAAGTGAATCGTTATATTCAAGGACAGAACCTTTTAAATACTCCAGACTAGTTGGGTCTATAATGACCCCTTCTAAGTGAAGGTCGTTGTCATTAACTTTTGAATCTATAGTAAAATTATACTTAAATCCTGAACATCCACCACCTTCAACGGACACTCTAAAAAAAGAACCACTTTTTTCACTGCTTAAAAGAGACTTGATCTCCTCACTGGCTTTTTTTGTAATTTCGATATTAGTTTGCATGAGTCTATTAAATAAATATTATATACAGTATATTTTCAATGAACACATCCTCAGACAATTATAATAGCATCTTAAAAAAATATGCCTCTAATAACGAGAATTTTCTTGGCAGGTACTATCCTGAAAAAAATAGCTTTTATAGATCTGAATACCAAAGAGATAGAGATAGGGTTATTCACTGCTCTTCATTTAGAAGATTGAAGCATAAAACTCAGGTTTTTGTATATCATGAGGGGGATCATTTTCGTACCAGACTGACTCACTCGTTAGAAGTTTCGCAAATTTCCAGATCCATAGCTCGTCATATGGGACTAAACGAGGATCTTTGTGAGGCGCTTAGTCTTGCACATGATCTTGGGCACACACCATTCGGGCATGCTGGCGAAGATGTTCTTTCAGATTGTATGTCTAGCTATGGAGGCTTTGATCACAATATTCAGTCTTTGAGAATTTTATTACTACTTGAAAATATATATGAAAATTTTTCTGGATTAAATTTGTCATTGAATTGCATAGACGGCCTACTGAAGCACAATGGTCCTGTTACGGATAAGAAAAGACTAATATCTTTGCTTCCAGAAGTCGAAAATTACAAGCTAAACTTACAAAGTTTTGGTTCTTTGGAATCTCAGATTAGCTCGCTGTCAGATGATATCGCGTATAACAATCATGACATAGATGATGGGTTAAGAGCCAAATTTTTCTCCATTGATGACTTAAAAGACATACCCATCCTTAAAGACATTGTTTTGGAAACATACGATAAAAATTCTGACAAAAACAATCACAAGCTAGTAAGAAAGCTGATTGATTATATGGTTACAGATTTGATAGAAAATTCTAAAAAAAATATAGATTCTAACAATATTGCTATTATTAAAGATGTTTATGAGGGAAAAAAACCAATGATTAGTTTTTCTGATAAAGCTGCCCAATTAATTAAGGATATAAAAAGTTTTTTATTTTTAAAAATGTATAAGCACTCGCACATTCAAGACTGGTCTGAAAAATCTAAGCAAATAATCAATAAAATCTTTACTTACTATATGAATAATTACCCAAAAATTGCCAATAAGTTCAACAACAATTATTCAAAAGAAAGAAATATTAGCGACTATATCTCCGGCATGACTGACAAATATGCCATCGACCTATACAATGCCATTAAATGAATATTTTTAGATTTTATAAAGACGAGTTTTCAAAATTATTGAAAGATAATAATTACGACTGCAACTATGATAAACTTTCCGTAGATTCACCGAGACAATCTAGCTTTGGAGATCTGGCATTTAATGCTCCACTAATACTTTCCTCATCCTTAAAAAAAAATCCTTTAGATATTGGAGCCGAAATTGCCGATCTAATAAAAAGTAAATTTCCTGAGTTTGAGAGTATTGAGGTAGCAAAACCAGGCTTTGTTAATTTGAGACTAAAGAAAACATTTTGGTTTAATTTTCTCTCGTCATTTCAAGATGATAAAGGAAAATTGGCAACTGAAATAAAAAAAATTAATATAGAATATGTTTCTGCCAACCCAACAGGACCGCTCCACGTTGGTCATTGCCGAGGTGCTGTTTATGGCGATGTTTTAGCAAATCTTTTAAGTTTTATCGGAAACAATGTAACCAAAGAATATTATATAAATGATTACGGTAATCAAATTCATATGTTTGCGAAATCCGTATACGCCAGACTTCTCGAAATAAAGGAAAATATTAAATTTCCACTAGATCAGGGTTTGTACCCCGGAGATTATCTAAAAGAGATTGCTCATAATTTAATACGGAAAAATGTAATTAAAGACTTGTCAAACTATGACTTAATAAAAGATGACATTGGAACTATGGCCATGAGTGAGGCTATGGTTATGATAAAAAGCGATTTGCTTTCCTTGGGAATTAAGCACGACCTGTTTGTTTCCGAAAAAGAACTTGTTGGCAAAGATCTGGTTGCCAAAACAATAAAAATTTTGGATGAAAAAGATTGTATTTACGAGGGCATTTTGCCGAAGCCAAAAGGAAATGAAAATGAAGAATGGGAAGAAAGAAGTCAGCTACTTTTTAAATCTACCAAATTCGGAGACGATGTAGACAGAGCCCTAAAGAAATCGGACGGTACATGGACTTATTTTGCAAACGATGTTGCTTATCATGCTTATAAGTTAGAAAGAAAATTTGATAAATACATTAACGTTCTGGGAGCTGATCATTCTGGTTACTTAAAAAGATTAAAAGCTTGCATGGATGCGCTATCTGATTTCAAAACAGATTTTGAATGCAAGGTTTGTCAACTCGTTAAACTTTTTAAATCTGGTGAGCCTTACAAAATGTCAAAACGAGCCGGAGATTTTATTACAGCCAAAGAACTTGTCGAAGCAGTTGGAGTAGACGCGGTTCGATTTATGATGATTTACAGAAGTAACGATAGTCAGCTTGATTTTGATTTTGATTTGGTTACAGAAAAAACAAAAGAAAATCCAGTTTTTTACGTTCAATACGCATCCGCTAGAATCCACTCTATTTTAAGAAAAGTGGAATTAAAAAAAGATGACTTCGATAAAAAAAATTTAAATTTTTTAGATTCCGAAGCTGAGATAGACTTGATAAAAAAATTATCACTTTGGTCTAAATGCTTAGAATTGTCATCTAACAATCTAGAGCCCCATAGAATTCCGTATTATTTATATGATCTTGCATCCTCATTTCACTCTTACTGGAATTTGGGCAAAGAAAATAATGACTTTAGAATAATCGAGAATGAGAATATGGCACTAGTTCACGCAAGAGTTTTTCTTTTAGAAAAAGTTTTAATGGTAATTAAGTCCGGCCTGTCAATTCTTGGAGTTAGCGCTCCAGATTCTATGTGATGCATTTAAGAATTGCAAAAATATTTTCACTTGTTCTATTCGCTTTATTCTTTTTCTTTAATTTTTATTTTTACCAGTCTGATATATTCAAATCTAATTTAAACACTACAAGACAAAAACAAGACGCTTTTATTAAAAATTACGGAATGAAACTTGAAAAAATAGAAACCAATAAGAATTTTAAAATCTTTATTGATAATTCTGAATATTTTAAAAAAATTCAAAAACAACCAAAGTTCTGGGAGTTAATTAAATGAACAGCTCTTTTAAACCAGTCATACTAGGACTGTCCGGACCCAAGGTTTCAAAAAAAGAATACTTTTTATTCAAAAAACATTTCCCATTAGGCTACATTCTTTTTACCAGAAATATTGAAAATTTTAGTCAATTAAAAAATCTAATAACTCAATTGCGCTCTATCAATCCTAATAAAAAAACATTTATAATGATCGATCATGAAGGAGGAAGAGTTAATAGGTTTTTGAATTTTTTTAATCAGTTTGACTATTCAGCAAAAATTTTCGGAGAACACTTTAAGAGCAATAAAAAAATATTTAAAAAAAAAATGAGAAAATTTATAAATTTTAATTCTAATTTATTTAATTATCTTGGAATTGATTTGGTTGCAGCTCCTGTTCTGGACCTTTTTCACAAAAATAAATCTGCTGTTATTGGTGATAGGGCTTACTCCAGTAACGTTAGGGAAGTTCAGTCTATCGCTAAAATCGTTATTAGCGAGTACGGAAAAAAAGGAATCTACACTATTGGAAAGCATGTTCCTGGGCACGGTTTATCTGATCAAGATTCACATTTTATTTTGCCCATTATTAAGGAGAGTAAGCAATTTTTAATGAATAATGATTTTGCTTGTTTTAAGGATATAAACCCACGTTTTTTTATGACAGCCCATATTGTTTATGAAAAATTTGACAAAAATAATCCCGCAACTTTTTCATCTATCATTATCAACGATTTGATAAAAAAAGATTTTAAATACAAGGGAATTGTTATGTCAGACGACATCTGCATGAAGGCTCTTAGAGGATCTGTTGAAGAAAGAGCCCGAAAATCTTTGCAAGCAGGTTGTGATATAGTTTTGCACTGTAATGGAAATTTTAAGGAAATGACCAAATTACTAAGTGTGGTAAAACCAGCGAACGATCTGTTGTTGGCTAAAATGATTAAAATCTTTAATTATCATCTATAATTTAGTACGCTTTTTTTATGCAAGAGAATCACGCTGAAGTTTTAACGGAAAGCTTTAAATTAAATGTAGATAACTATGAGGGTCCATTAGATCTTTTGCTGGATCTAGCAAAAGCTCAAAAAGTTGATCTAATGCAGATATCCATCGTGCAACTTGCCGATCAATACATCGATTATATCTCTAAGATAAAAGACAATTTGGAGTTGGCTGCTGATTTTTTAGTAATGGCATCTTGGCTTGCTTACTTAAAATCAAGATTATTACTACCAGATAACTTTGATGATGATTTCTCTGCCATTAAAATGGCGGAAAAATTAAAGCTTCAACTTAGAAAGCTGGAAAGCATCCGGTTGCTTTCGGATCTATTAATGAGCAAACCAAAATTAGGTTTTGAAGTTTTTATGAGAGCAATGAGAGAGGGCATTAAGCCCATTAACAAATCAGAATATAGCGTTTCTCTTTATGAGCTAATTAAAGCATACGCTGACTTTAAAAGAAAAGAAAATTTTTCTTCTATTAGTATTAAAAAACTTCCAGTTTATACTATGGAAGAGGCTATAAAAATGATAACCAAAATGTTTGATCAAATAAAAGAATGGTGCGATATAAACAGCATTATTCCTAAAAACTTTTTAAAAACTAAAAAATTAAAAAAATCTGGCTTGTCAGGAACTTTTGCTGCTAGCTTAGAATTGGTTAGGGAAGGAAAGCTTTTAATTAAACAAGAGCAAGCTTTCGAAGATATTTATATAAAGTCAAAAAATTAAATTTTATGTCTACTATTGATAAAAAAGAAAAAAAAATTATAGAAGCGTTTTTATTTGCCGCTGATGAGCCGCTTGATCTCGAAACATTAAAATCTAAAGTTAAAAAAAATACAGATGTTATGCAGATAGTGGATGATTTGCAGAAAGACTATCAGGACAGAGGTATCAATCTAATCAAACTTGCAAATAGATGGTCTTTTAGAACTTCGACTGACCTAGCAGATCAGTTACGTGAAGAAGTCACAAGTCAAAAAAAATTATCAAAAGCTGCAGTGGAAACGCTTGCCATTATCGCTTACCATCAACCTGTAACAAGATCTGAAATAGAAGAGATTAGAGGCGTTTCTTTTTCGACTGGTACTATGGAGGTTTTGTTTGAGCTGGGATGGGTAAAACCAGCCGGAAGAAAAGACATTCCTGGAAAACCATTGGCCTATGGAACTACTGACTCTTTTTTAAGCCATTTTAATTTAAACAGCCTTGAAGATTTGCCAAATTCTGAAGAACTTATGGCTGTGGGCTTAATTGACAGCAGGGTAGACAGCTCCATTTTTGGCACTTCTAAATTTGTTAAAGAGGAAGATTCTAAAAAAGAAAATATATTCACTAATATTGACGATATGATTAGCGATACTCTGGATCCAAAAGAGCAGAATAATGAGGAAGACGACGATGAAGACGAAGACGAGGAAGATAGCGAAGATGATGAGGACGAGGATAGCGATAAGCAAAAATAGATATTGTTTTTTTAAAAATTTTTAGATAGAATTCATTTATATGAGCATTGGTTTTTGGCAAATAGCAATAGTAGTAGCCCTAGTGGTTCTTCTTTTCGGAAGAGGAAAAGTATCTGAGTTAATGGGGGATGTTGCCAAGGGTATTAAGAGTTTTAAAAAAAACATGTCATCAGTTGAAGATTCTGACAATAAAAATCTTTCTGATAAAAATAACAAAAATTCAGAAAGTTAAGCTACAATGCCACAAATTGGGTGGTCTGAACTTCTAGTTATCGCAATTATTGCAATTTTAGTTATTGGCCCAAAAGACCTTCCTATTATAATGAAAAAGTTCGCTAGTTTTGCAAAAACTATAAAAGGTTACGCAAATCAATTTCAAGGAAGTTTGGAAAATATTGGCGACACAGAAATAGTTGATGTCCAAGACATTGAAAATAGCAAAAAAAAGAAAACAAAAAAAAAGAAATCTAAGTCAGTTTCGTAATATTTGATGGCAAGCAAAAAATCTACGGTAATAGGTCACTTAAAGGAGTTGCGTTCCAGATTGTTCAAGTCTGTTATTTTTTTGTTCGTTGCATTTATTATTTGCTATGTATTTGCGGACAAAATTTATTCATTTTTGCTCGATCCCTATGTGCAAGCAACCAAAAACGATGTCACTCAAAGAAGAATGATTTTTACAGGTCTGCACGAAACTTTTCTAACCTATCTGAAGCTAGCTTTTTTTTCAGCTTTCTGCATTTCTTTTCCAATTATTCTGCTGCAAATCTGGAAGTTTATAGCGCCAGGATTGTACAAAGATGAAAAATTGGCTTTATTACCATTCTTGATTGCCACACCTATTTTGTTTATTTCTGGTGGTATGCTCGTTTACTATCTCATTATGCCAATGGCGATAAAATTTTTTCTTTCTTTTGAAACCACAGCTGCAATGTCTGGTCTTCCGATTCAGCTTGAAGCGAAAGTAGACGAATACCTTTCTTTGATAACTCGACTTATATTTGCATTTGGTCTAAGTTTTCAACTTCCAGTTTTGTTAACATTACTGGGAAAAGTCGGTTTTGTAACTTCAGACTATCTCAAAAAAAGAAGGAGATATGTTATTGTAATTATTTTTGCTGTTGCGGCCGTATTAACCCCTCCTGACCCCATAACTCAGATTGGTTTGGCCTTGCCGTTGTTGCTCTTATATGAGGTGTCAATTTTCACAGTTAGGGCAGTAGAAAAAAAATAATGCTAAATTTAAAAGATATACGAAAAGATATCAATTTTTTTAAGAAAAAATTAGAAGCCAGATATATCAAGAATTCAGACGCTGCTCTTGATGAGTTGCTAGTAAATGATGAGAATCTCAGAAAAGTTTTAGATAAGCAGCAAGAGTTACAAAATCAAAGAAACACTATTTCTAAAAATTTATCTTTTGAAAAAGACAAAACTGGAGACAGCTTCAAAAAATTATCTAAGGAAGTTTCTGATATTAAGAATGAAATTTCTTCTTTAGAAGCAGAGGTAGTAAAGTTTCAAAATAATATTAATAGCACGTTATTTTCTTTGCCAAACATTCCTCTTGATGAGGTGCCTATTGCTAAAGACGATTCTGGAAATAAAGAAATAAAGAAATCAGGTAGTATAAAAACTTATGATTTCAAACCTTTGAGCCACGAAGTTTTGGCAAAAAACCTCGATTTAATTGATTTTGAAACGGCAGTAAACATGTCCGGTTCAAGATTTGTTATTTTAAAGAGAGATCTTGCAAAACTAGAAAGAGCCTTGATCAATTTTATGATCGATGTTCACACTAACGATAATAGCTATGATGAATATAACGTACCCATACTAGTGAATGAAAAATCAATGTTTGGTACTGGCCAGTTGCCTAAATTTAAAGATGAACAGTTTCAGACTAATAACAATCTTTGGCTAATACCAACTAGTGAAGTTTCTCTGACAAATATGGTTGCTGACAAAATTGTTAAATATGAAGACTTGCCATTAAGGTTTGTTGCATGCACACCTTGCTTTAGACTGGAAGCTGGAGCTGCAGGCAAAGATACACAGGGCATGATGAGACAGCATCAATTTTCAAAAGTAGAGCTAGTTTCAATTGTTCAGCCCGAGTTTAGAGCGGAAGAGTTAGAAAGATTACTTTCTTCTGCTGAAAAAATCCTAGATTTATTAAAATTACCTTACCGTGTTATGCTGTTATCAAGCGGAGACATGGGTTTTAGTGCAGAAAAAACTTACGATCTAGAAGTCTGGATTCCTTCACAAAACAAATATAGAGAAATCTCAAGCTGCTCTTCATGTTCAACTTTTCAATCGAACAGAATGAAAGCTAGATATAAAACTGTCGATAATAAAAATGAGTTGTTGGCGACTTTAAATGGCTCTGGTCTAGCGATTGGAAGAACAATCATTGCAATTTTGGAAAATTACCAAAATAAGGATGGCACAGTAACAGTTCCTGACGTTCTTCAGAGCTATATGTCGAAAAAAATTATTAGCTAATATTGAAAAAACTGCTGAAAATTTAATAAGTTTTTTTGCAACAATCAAATATATATTGTATATCAACGCTTAATTTAATTGGTCGGGTGCGTGAGAGGCTGAAACGAGTCGTTTGCTAAATGACCCTACGAGTAAAATTGTAGCGAGGGTTCGAATCCCTCCCTGACCGCCATTAATTTATGATAAAAAAAAATCTTTTAATAAGCGAAATCCTGAAATCATCATTTGATTTTATTTTTTCCAATATAGTTCGGAGAGTTAAAGAGGGTTTTTTGGTTGTCTTATTAATTACCATTGCTTTTAATGGGTTGAATTTTTTAATAACTAATTCCTTAGCTACAAATTTTACAATTTTTTTATTTATAATTTTTTCAATGTTGCTTATGAGCTCTATTGGCATAAGCATACACAAGGAAATATTAATTAATCAAAAACAAAGTTTTTTATCTGATTTTCTAACTTTTAAAAATCTAATATACTTATTAAACATTCTCACAATAACTCTTGTGGCTATTTCACCTCTTTTACTTCACTGCATGTTTAAAATTTTTGGCAAAGTCAATTTATTCGGATTTGATATATCTTATTTATTTGCTTTATGGATGTTCACTTGCATCTTATCTTTGAGGCTTGTATTTATACTACCTAAAATTGCTCTGGATCGTAAATTTAAATATTCATTTTCAGAATTTAATTCAATAGGCACAAGGCTATTTGTTCTTTTTGTTATTATTACAATAATTTTTTTTATCCCTTCGGTGATAATATTATCTTTTCAACTATCTCTATTGAGCGGGAATTCTCAAGCATATATTTTTATCAAACCAATTTTTGATCTGGTTTCTTTTTACATTTCTTATTTAAATTATTTAGTAATTTTCGCCGCAATCTCTTACGCTTATAAAAAAATTGAAAATAATTAATGGCGGAGAGGGTGGGATTTGAACCCACGAGTGAGTTGCCCCACTGCTGGTTTTCAAGACCAGTGCTTTCAACCGCTCAGCCACCTCTCCAGAAGGATGGTTTATAAGCATTATCTAGCATTTCATCAATATTAATAAGTTATAATCGTTAAATTTCTTCATTTTGAGGGTTTAATGCTTATATGACTTAATTTTAAATTATGTTATCAAAAATATAATGAAAAATTATTTGAAAGCATTCTTAATTTTTTTGATATTTATATTTTCTAGCACTGCAATTGCTGAAAATCAGGATTTTAATAAGTGGGTTAAAGAATTTAAGAAAAAAGCTATTAGCCAAGGAATAAGCAAAACAACAGTGGATAAGGCTTTTTCTAGAATAGTCTTTATAGAAAAGCTGTTAATTTACGACAAGAGACAACCTGAATTTATTGAGAAAACCGAAACTTATTTGGGAAAAAGAGTAACTCGCTCCAGAATATATACCGCCAAAAAACTGTTAGTGCAGAAAAAAGATTTGCTTTTAAAAGTTGAGAAAGATTTTGGTGTGCCCAAGGAGTTTTTGCTTGCACTTTGGGGTATAGAAACAAACTTTGGTGTACATAGGGGTAAAGTTGATATTTTATCTGCGTTAGCAACCATGTCTTACGACAAAAGAAGATCTGCTTACTTTTCTAAAGAGCTCATCACCCTTCTCAAGCTTATAGATGCTAAAAAAGTTGACATAGACACAATGTATGGGTCCTGGGCTGGTGCTCATGGTAATTTTCAATTTATGCCTTCCTCAATAGCCAATTACGCAGTTGATTATGATAAAGATGGAAAAATTGACCTGGTTAATTCACTAGAAGATTCATTCGCATCAGCAGCAAATTACCTAAAAACCATTGGATGGAATCAAAACATTACCTGGGGATCAGAGGCTACCGCCAGCAAGAAAATTAATAAAAAGTTTATCACTACCGATGCAAGAGATTTGCAAAAAGGAATGACCTACAAAAAATGGGTGGAGCTAGGGGTTGTGGCCAAGAACAGTCTTGTGGCATCTGATAATTTTAAACTGGTGAGACCAGACGGGCTTGATGGGCCAATTTATCTTATAAGTACCAATTATGAAAAATTGCTTCACTGGAATAGATCCTTAAGATTTGCTGTTTCTATCGGTGTTTTTTCGGATAACTTAATTTATGATTAAAAAAAAATTATTAATTTTCTTTTTATTTCTTGGTTTGCATTCTTGTGCAAACGTAAATCAAGAATCCAAGCTTTATGAAGACGTCGGTTTTCTTGGAAAGTTGAGCGATATTAAGGTTTTTGATACAAAATTAGATGCCATTGTTGCAAATACTTACCCTGGAATCTCTATAAAAATTACCAATCTTTTAAACAAAAAAAATTTAACATTAAAGAATATTGAAAAAAAATCAATTAGTGGGTCAAGACTGATATACGTTTCAGAATCTGTGATAAGAAAGTTGGAAGTTAACAAAAATTTTCCCTATGTTAAAATAGAAGAGATTCGTAACTCCAAGTCAAATCCTACTTTTGTAGCCAATAAAGCAGAAATATTTCAGGAAGAAAAAAAAGTACTTAACACCTCAAGAGTAAGCAATGTCGAGGTGGTTTCCTTGAGCAAACCTAGATTGAAAGAAAACGTTGCCACTAATAAGAAAATTTACCTAGAATTTGGTTCTTTTTATTACATTGATTACGCTAAGGAATTGCAGAAGAATTTAAAGAGTTTTCTTAGTTTTGAAAATATTGCTATAGAGGGAGGTAAGAAAAATTATCGTGTCACAATTGGGCCTATTTCTAGTATAAGTATCTATGATCAATTGTTTTTTAAGCTTAAAAATAAAAATTACGAAGGATATAAAATTTTAATTAAATGAAAAAAATAAGTATTTTTATTGTTGTTGCTTTAATCGCTTTATCAAGCCGAGCCTATTCTATCGACACTACTGCAAAACAGGCAATCTTAATTGATTTTAGTTCAGGAGAGATTCTTTTTAAAAAAAACGAAGACCATAAAATATCACCTGCATCTTTAACAAAAATCATGACATCAATTGTCGCTTTTGATTTGATCAAAAAAGGTCAGCTGAAGCTTGATGAGAAAATAACCATTTCAACTAAAGCTTGGAGAATGTCTAAGCAGGGCTACTCTTCCATGTTTATTATGCCAAATGATAAAATCACTGTCGAAAATCTTTTAAAAGGAATAATTATAGCTTCAGGAAATGATGCGTGCCTCGCACTAGCTGAGGGTATAGCCGGGTCTGAAGAATCCTTTGCTATTATGATGAATGAAAAAGCAAAAGATATCGGTATGAAAAATACAAATTTTTCTAACGCCTCAGGAATTTTTTCTGGAGATAATTATTCAACAATTGCAGATGTGGGAATGATGTCTGTGCATTTGATAAAAAATTATCCAGAATTTTACAAGATTTACAGTGAAAAAAGTTTTACCTGGGATAGAACTGGAGGTAAGCCAATTACTCAATCCAATAGAAATTCCCTCCTATACAGAAATAGCAACGTTGACGGCATTAAAACGGGTCACTTGAGCGACTCTGGATTTTCTCTGGCTGCTTCAATGAAGAATGGAGAGAGAAGGCTGGTTAGTGTTGTGGGTGGTACAGCTTCCAATGCAGAAAGAACCAGGGAATCTTTGAAGTTACTAAATTACGCAGTTATCACTACTGATCTTGTAAAAATTAAAAAAGACAATCCTTTGTTAGTTGCGGAATTTTGGAATGGAAAACTTAACCAAACCAAGCTACATCTGAAAGATGATGTATTTTTCGCTTATTCTAAAAGAAAATCAAGAGATCTGAATTTAACTATAAACATAGATCAGCCAATTAAAAAACAATTTAAAATAAATGACGAACTTGGTCTTCTTAAAGTTCAAGATAAAAATGGCTTTTCTAAAGAATATACTCTTTACGCATCTGAAAATTATACAAAAATAAATTTCATAAGAAAATTCATTAACACAATTAATTTTCTAGTATGGGGATAGACAGGGGTTTTTTTATCACCTTTGAGGGAATTGAGGGTTCAGGAAAATCTACTCAGATTGCTTTATTATCTTCATTTTTAAAAAAAAAAATTACAAAAAAAGTTTTTTTAACCCGCGAGCCGGGTGGTACTAAAATATCTGAGAAAATTAGGAAATTGGTCATTAATGATCTGGATGAAAAATCAAACTCTTTAACAGAGCTCCTCTTATTGTTTGCAGCTAGAGCTGAGCATTATGATTTAATTAGAGAAAAATTAAATAAAAATTACATAGTTTTGTGCGACCGATATATTGATTCAACAGTTGCTTATCAGCATTATAATGGGGATATAAAATTAGATGTAATTAATTACATGCAGAAGCTCATAGATCCAAAAAACAAACCTGACCTCACAATCCTTCTTGATATAGATCCAGTTGTTAGCAAAAGCAGAATTTTAAAAAGGAATAAAAAATTAGATAGATTTGACAAGGAATCGGTGGGCAAAATGAATAAAATTAGAAAAGCTTTTCTCAAAATAGCGAAACTAAACAAAAAAAGAGTTATTGTGATTTCTAACAACTTGTCAAAAAAAGATGTTCAGACTAATGTTCAAAATCAAGTATTAAAGTTTATAAATAGATGAACAAAACCAAAAACATAACAAGACAAAGTATTTATGACCTTGTTCATTCAGAGCTTGGTTTGTCAAAAAATTATTGCTCAAATTTTGTTGATGATATCTTTAACATCATAATTACTGGGATTAAAAAAGAAAAGAAAGTTAAGATTTCATTGTTTGGGACATTTTCAAACAAAGAAAAAAAAAGTAGAATTGGCAGGAATCCCAAAACCAAAGAAGAAAAAGTTATTTCTTCTAGAAATGTTGTAACTTTCAAACCATCGAAATTTTTACTAAAGAAAATTAATAAATTTTCTTAATGATTGACAAGAAACCATCTGCATTCAAAACTATAAGTGAGGTGGCCAAAGAACTGCTGTTAATAGATAGAAATACCAATAAGCCAAAAACCCACGTTATTAGATTTTGGGAAAAAAAGTTTAAAATTTTAAAACCTAGCTTAGTTCTAAAAAAACACCGTTATTACTCCGAAAATGATGTTGAAATTTTAAAAAGGATTAAATTTCTCTTAAAAGATAAGGGGATGACAATTAATGGAGCTAATAAACTAATAGAAAAAGAATATTCTGTTGACTATAAAAAAATCAACAATATAAGTTCCACATCAAAGTTAGTAAAACTAAAACAAATAATAAAAGATATTAAAAAGATATTGTAATGGCAAAAAAATCAACGATTAAAGTTAGACTGGTTCCTGAGAGTAAACCAAATAGTCCTTTCAACTATTATGTTAAAAAACCAACAGCAGGGGACAAGGCTAAAGATAAATTAAAAATGAAAAAATATAATCCTGCCACAAGAAAACACGAGTGGTTTGTTGAAAAAAAACTACCGCCGCACAGCAAATAGTTAAATTTTTCTTCTCTCCAGTTTAATAAAAGAATTAATCATCGCTTTCCATAAATTCACGACAATAAAAGATTCTACTTTTAATTTTTTTCCTTTTTGAACTAGATTTTTTAGCATTAAATTAATTCTTTTTTTATCTACAATCTCACTTCTCTTTTTGAATTTTGTGATTTTTATCACCTGTTTTCTTCTTAAGCTTAAAAGCTTTAAAATTTTAAGGTCAATAGCGTCAATATTATTCCTTACTTTTTTAATATTTTTTGATTTGGCTATTAGAGACAATTTATCTTTTTTATTCATGTTAATAAAATTGTATAAAAGATCATGGATAACATTCAACTAAATAAATTTTTCAGATTGTGGCACCTGATCGTTATTTTATTGTTAATATCGCTAATTAGCATAGGTGGATTTACAAGACTAACTAATTCCGGACTCTCTATAACTAATTGGGAACTTTTTTCAGGCATCCTGCCTCCGCTAAATGAGCAGAGTTGGGACAGTTATTTTTCTCTCTACAAAACAATACCTCAGTACAATGAGTTAAATGTGGGCATGACCATCCATGAGTTTAAATACATTTTTTGGTGGGAGTATATCCACAGGTTATTGGCTCGATTTCTTGGATTGGTTTATTTGTTGCCGTTTATTTTTTTTGTTTTAAGGAAAATCATCTATAAAAATAATTTTTATTATTACGTATCAATTCTTTTGCTATTTATTTTTCAAGGTTTTTTAGGATGGTTTATGGTTAAAAGCGGACTTTCCGTCAATGTCGATGTTAGCCATTTTAGGCTTGCTGCTCATTTGGGAGTTGCTGTAATAATTCTGCTCCTTATTTTTTGGGCCTTCCTGAATTCTCGCAATCAACAACTAGGTATAAAATTATTTACAAACTCTCAACTTCTATTAATTTTTTTATTGCTGATTTATATCCAAATCATTTTTGGAGCTTTTACCTCAGGATTAGATGCTGGTCGCATCTACCAAACCTGGCCCTACATGAACTTGAATTTTTTACCTGACGAAGTAACATTAAAATCTTTTTTTTCTAAAGAAATATTTACCGACAGAGCTCATGTACAGTTATTGCACAGGCTAAATGCATATTTGATATTTGTAGTTTTTGTTATTTTTTATGCTTACAAATTAAAAAAAAGAGAGACTCATCTGACAGGTCTTACTTGGATATTGTTTTTTTTAATTATTCAAATTTTTCTTGGCATAACCACTCTTATTAGCGGATTAAACATCTATCTGGCTGCACTGCACCAGTTAACATCCATATTCTTAGTTATGTCCATTGTTTCCTCTATTTATAGGCTTAAATTATAATTTCAGATGTTGACATTTCTACAGTCAAACAGTAATTACACGATCTTTCATGACTGATTTTATTAAAAAAAGCGAAATTAAAAATAACTGGGTTCATATAGACGCTACTGATGCTGTAGTAGGCAGATTGGCCGCACAAATATCAAAAATTCTAAGAGGTAAAAATAAGGTCACTTTCACTCCGCACATGGATGACGGAGACTTTGTTGTTGTCACCAATGTTTCTAAAATTAAATTTACGGGAAAAAAGTTTGATGACAAAAGATACTATAGACACACAGGTCATCCTGGGGGAATTAAAGAAACATCGCCAAAACTTCTAATGGCAAAAAAACCTGAGGAAATTCTTAAACTTGCAGTTAAAAGAATGTTGCCAGATGGTCCTTTGGCTAAGAAACAGTTAACTAAATTAAAAATTTACAAAGATGAAAATCATCCTCATATAGCTCAAAAATTAACAGAATTTAATTTTGCAGCTATAAACAAAAAAAATACAGTAGTTAATTAATGTCATTAGATATAAAAATCACAAAAGAAGCTCACTACGCAACAGGAAAAAGAAAAGATGCAGTTGCTAGAGTTTGGGTTTTGGCTGGATCAGGAAAAATATCTGTTAACGGAAAACTTTATACAGAATATTTTAAAAGACCTGTTCATCAGTTGCTCATAGAAAAACCACTAAATATTACTGAGAAAAAAAATGCTGTTGATATTCGTTGCACAGTTAAAGGTGGCGGTATGTCAGGCCAAGCAGGAGCGATTACTCATGGTATTTCAAAAGCCCTAGTAGCTTCTGACCCTGCTATTAGAAAAACTGTCAAAAAAGATAAGTTGTTGACCAGAGATTCCAGATCAGTGGAAAGAAAAAAATACGGTCAAAAGAAAGCAAGAGCTCGCTTTCAGTTCTCTAAAAGATAATCAACAATTACCATTTTTTTATTTTCCCTTTTATTTTCAAGGAAATGAAAGTACTAATTTAAATATAGCATGAAAAAAATTAAAGTTGCAATAGCTGGAGCTACTGGTTTTACAGGTTTGGAGCTTGTTAAAATTTTATTGAAACACCCAGGTGTGGAAATAGTTGAGCTGTTTGCCCAATCAAATTTGGGTAAAGCAATTTCTTATTTTGACAAATCAATAAGAAATACAAAAAAGCTACCCGCTATATCTTCGATGAAAGCGTCTAATCTTTCCAAAATAGATGTAATTTTTACAGCTTTGCCGCATGGAGAGGCGCATATGGTTGCGAAGAGATTAGGAAAAGATTCGGTTTTGATAGATTTGTCTGCTGATTTTAGAATAAGCAGTAAATCGGTATATGAAAAATGGTATAAAGTTCCACACTTTGCTATTGATAAGCAGAAAAACGCTGTTTATGGATTAAGCGAAATTAACAGATCCTTAATTAAAAAAACTAATATTATTTCTTGTCCAGGATGCTATCCAACATCGATTTTATTACCGCTGATACCTTTGCTAAAAAAAAAATTAATTAATCACAAGACAATAAAAGCTGATTGCAAGTCTGGTTATTCTGGAGCAGGAAAAAAAACTGAGGACAAAAATCTGTACCCCAATATTAATGAGAATTTAGCTATTTATGGAGTTGGACAACACAGACACATGCCGGAGATTGATCAGGAATTATCAAAACATGCTAAGAAAAAAATCAATATAACTTTCACTCCTCATTTAATCCCAACTTTTAGAGGAATTTTATCAACGATATATTTGGACTTATCTAAAAACATTACTTCAAATATGGTGTATAAATGCTTAGTTAATTTTTATAAAAATGAGAGGTTTGTAAAAATTCTAGACTCAAAAACCATGGTTAATACCAATAATGTTGTTAATACCAATTACTGTAATATAGCGGTTTATGACAATAGATTTAAAAATCAAATCATTATTGCAAGCAGCATAGATAATCTTGTGAAGGGAGCGGCAGGACAAGCAGGGCAGAATTTCAATATTAGATATGGATTTGCTGAAAATCTTTCTTTAAATTAAATGAAAACTTTTAATATAGCTATCGTCGGCTTAGGAAACATTGGACTTGAGGTTTACAAAAACCTATTAAAAAATAAAAGAAATATTCTCGATAAGACAGGATTTAAAATAAACATATCGCACGTAAGTGCCAAAAATCTCAAAAAAAAAAGAGGAATCTCTATCCCAAAAAAATTATGGGTAAGAAATCCTCTGGACCTGCCCAACATTAAGGGGATTGATATTGTAGTTGAGCTTATTGGCGGAAGTGAAGGCATGGCTAAAAAATTGGTTTTTGCTTCAATAGCTAATGGCAAACATTGTATAACAGCCAATAAAGCCTTAATCGCAAAGCATGGGGACCAATTATCTGTATTAGCTGAAAAAAAATCTGTTAATCTTTTGTTTGAAGCCTCAGTAGCTGGAGGAATTCCAATAATAAGATCCATAAAGCAGGGCTTGATCGCTAACAAGATCAAACATGTTTATGGAATTTTGAATGGGACAACTAATTTTATATTGTCAGAAATGGAGAAAAGCGGCTCTAGTTTTGAAGACGCACTTAAACTGGCTCAGCTTAAAGGTTATGCGGAAAGCAACCCGTATGCAGACATTAGCGGCAACGATGTGGCTTCTAAAATTTCAATATTAAGCTCGATCTGTTTCGGTAGTAAAATAATCAACAAGGAATTTTTGGTAGAGGGAATTTCAAATATAGAACTTTTGGACATACAGTTTGCTAAAAAACTGGGGTATAGGATTAAATTATTGGCAATATCAGAAATTATTAACAACAAAATTAAACAAAGAGTTCATCCAGCATTAATTCCATCTAGTCTTGATATAGCCAATATTGATGGCGTTACAAATGCGGTTGTTGTCGATGGTGATCCTATAGGAAGAACTATTTATGAAGGCGCTGGAGCTGGTAAGGGACCAACTTCCTCATCCATCATTTCTGACATCGCTTCTATTATGGTTGGCAATGATGATTTTTCATTTGGCTTGTCTCCTGCAGCAAAAAAAACATATAAACTTTTTAATTTCAAAGATCATGTGAGCAAATATTATTTACGTTTTTTAGTTCACGATAAGCCTGGAGTCCTTTCTGTAGTAACTTCTGTCTTGGCAAAGAATAAAATTTCTATCCAAAATTTAATTCAAGATCCAGATATAAAAAAACTTTCGAATGTTATGATAGTTACCCATCTAGCAAAAGAAGAGCTTGTTCAAAAAGCAATCAAAACTCTATCTAAAAATAAAAAAATATTTAAAAAAATAACAATGATTAGAGTTCGAGATGAAAGCAAACTGTAGTGTTAGACCCTAAACTTTTAGAGCAGTTTTCTATAGTAGCAGCTAGAGCTGCTTACTCCTCTTCGTTGCTAAAAGGAAAAAATGATAAAATTGCTGCTGACCAAGCCGCTGTAGATTCTATGAGAAACTATCTAAACAAAATAGATATGAATGGAAAAATAGTTATAGGTGAAGGTGAGATGGATGAGGCGCCAATGCTTTATATTGGGGAGATCCTTGGAACAGGAAAGGGGGAACCTCTTGATATTGCTGTGGATCCTTTAGATGGAACCACATTAACAGCCAAAAACTTGCCGGATGCCATTTCGGTGATTGCCGTATCTGAAAAGGGAAATTTGTTGCAAGCTCCAGATACATATATGGAAAAAATTGCTATAGGACCTGGATACCCGGAAAATATTATAGATTTAGACAGCTCTATTGAAGATAACTTAAAAAATATTGCAGAGTTCAAATCAGTTAAAGTGTCTGACCTAACAGTTTGTTTATTGGAAAGAGATAGGCATAAAAAAATAATTCAATCCCTAAAAAAAATGTCTGCTAAAATAAAATTTATTTCTGATGGGGATGTTCTCGGAGCTATTTACACCTGCATGGATAATTTTAAAGTAGATATGTATGTGGGTATTGGTGGTGCTCCAGAAGGTGTATTGGCAGCAGCAGCGATCAAGTGTTTCGGTGGTCAATTTCAAGGTAGACTAGTTATTTCAGACAAAGATGAAAAATTAAGAGCTACTAAACTCGGTATTACTGACATGAAAAAAAAATATTATTTAAATGATATCATTAAAGGCGACGTCATTTTTTGTGCAGCTGGAGTTACAGATGGTGAAATGCTAAAGGGAATAAGAGTCGAGGGTTTAAATTTTCTATCTGACTTGCTAATCTCACATTCCGAAGGAAAAGTTACAAAAATATACACACAAACGCTGGAAATATGATCAGTCGTTCAGTTTCTGATCGGAATTGGATTTTAAGTAAATTCGACGAAAACAAAGTTAAAAAAATCAATCAAGAACTGGGTATTAGCGAACTATTAGCGAGATTGTTATCTATTAGAAATATTCAGCCAGATGAATGCGAGAATTTTTTAAATCCTAAAATAAAAAACTCCATGCCAAATCCTTTTTCTTTAAAGGGGATGGATTTAGCTGTGGAACACGTAATTAAGCATGTAAACAGCAAAAGCAAAATTTGTATTTTTGGTGACTACGATGTTGATGGAGCTTCATCAAGCGCGATATTAGGAAAGTTTTTAAGATATTTAAAATGTGATTTTTTTATCTTTATACCAGACCGTATTAAAGATGGTTACGGTCCAAGTCCCAAGAGCTTTGAAGAGATTATCAATAAAGGTGCAAAACTAATTATTACCGTTGATTGTGGAACTACCTCTTTTGAAGCAATAGAGTACGCTAACAGCAAAAAAGTGGATGTTGTTGTGATAGATCATCATCAATCAACAGAAATTTTACCCACTGCATGTGCCATAGTAAATCCCAATAGATTTGATGAAATTTCAGATCTTACTTATTTGTGTGCTGCTGGAGTATCTTTTTTGTTTTTATCTGCTGTAATTAATAAACTTAGAAACAAAGATTATTTCAAAAATAATAACATTCAAGAACCTGACCTTCTAAATTATTTAGATTTAGTTACACTGGGAACAGTCTGCGACGTTGTTCCTTTGCTTGGTCTTAACAGGGCCTTTGTATTTCAAGGCTTAAAAGTAATAGCAAAAAGAAATAATATTGGGATAAAGACGCTTGCTGATATGGCAAATATTAACGCTAAAATTTCAACTTATCATATCGGATACATTCTTGGACCAAAAATCAATGCCGGAGGAAGAATTGGTAAATCAGAGTATGGGACGAATCTTCTTTTAACAGAAGATCCAGAAAAGGCTTTCTCTATTTCTAAAGAGATGAATATTCTAAATGAAAAAAGAAAAAGCATTGAAAATATTATGCTTGAAGAGGCTATCATTTTAGCAAAGCAAAAAGATAATAATCCAGTGATTGTTTTAAGCTCAAATAGTTGGCATGAGGGAGTCATAGGAATTATTGCTAGCAGAATAAAAGACCAATTTAATAAACCGGCATATATAATTAATTTGGAAGGTCAGGCGGGGAAGGGGTCGGCTAGATCTGTCTCTGGTTTTGATATTGGTAGGGCAATAGTAAGATGCAAACAATTAAACATTATATCTAAAGGTGGCGGTCATAAAATGGCTGCTGGTTTTTCTATAGACAGAAACAAGATAGATGAATTCGAACTTCTTATGATCGAGCTTTTTAACAAAAGTGGGTGCGAATCAGCCAAGGAGCAAGATTTGTATATCGACACAGTCTTAGCAGCTAGTGCTGTAAATGAGGATTTTTTTAATGAGATAAACAAGCTGGCTCCTTTTGGATCTGCAAATAGGGAGCCTAGATTTATAATTGAGAATGTTTCTATAATTAAGTCTCTAATATTAAAAGACATTCATATTAAAGCGATCTGTAGAACGTCCAGTAACACTACTATTAATGTTATATGCTTTAATAGCGTTAATACTCCGCTAGGTAGCTACTTGATAAATTCTAAAAATAAAAAATATGACATTGCAGGAAGACTGTCTTTAAATGAATGGAATGGAAGAAGAGAGGTCCAATTTCTTCTTGATGATCTTGCCATATCTCAAAATTAATCTACTTTTTGATTGATTAATTATAAAATTGTCAATAAAAACCCCCTGACTGGTCCCTTCGTCTATCGGTTAGGACATGTGGTTTTCATCCATAAAAGAGGGGTTCGATTCCCCTAGGGACCGCCAAAATAATTATAGCTTGCTATAATATAGTTTTTAATTTTTTAACTATTTTTGAGCTTTGAGGATTTGTAATGGAGCTATACACGTCTTCAATTTTTCCATCTTTATTTATAAGAACTTTGTAAAAATTCCACTTGGGAATTCCAGATTTCCCATAATTATGCTCAACCCACTTATAGAAGGGGTGTTGTTGATCTCCTAAAACTTTAATCTTGTCCATTAAGGGAAAAGTTATTCCAAATTTGCTCTCACAAAAGTTTTTTATTTCTTGGTTGGTACCTGGCTCTTGACCACCAAAATCATTTGAAGGAAGACCTATAACAACCAGTCCCTTATCTTTGTATTCTGTATACAGGCTTTGAAGATCTTCGTACTGGTTAGTGAAACCGCATTGGCTAGCAACGTTTACAATTAAAAGAGTTTTTCCCTTGTGTTGATTTAAATCATAGTCCTTATTGTTTATGTCTTTAAAGGAAAAGTCGTAAACAGTTTCGTCATATTTTGATGAAACTTTTGAAGCAAAAAAAGAAAACATAATTATTAAAATTATTATTAAATTTTTAATTTTTGGCATTTTTTTTAGTAGATGCCACCAACAACCCATACCCCATAAGTGTAGAGAGCAAAGATCCTAGCAGAACCCCAATTTTGACTTCATCCATAAAGGGAGAGTTTGGAAAGGCAAGATTGCCCACAAATAAACTCATCGTAAAACCTATTCCTGTTAAGATACCAACTGCATAAAAATTTACCCACGAGCAGTTTTTGGGTTTGTCAGCCCAACCCAATTTAATTGCTGCTATAGAAAAAGCAAACACCCCAAGCTGCTTTCCAACAAACAAGCCAAGTAACACGCCCATTGTAACTTTGTCTAAAATTTGCACAAATGTAATGCCTTCCAAATTCACACCTGCATTTGCAAATGCAAAAATAGGCATAATAATAAATGAAACATAAGGAGCTACAGAATGTTCGATTTTTTTTAGCAAGGAAGTTCTGTGAGACCCTCCTTTTTTATGAGGCACTGTAATCGCTAGAAGGACTCCAGATATTGTTGCGTGAATTCCGGACTCGTGAGTAAAATACCACATAAAAAGTCCTACAATAATATAAGGTAGTGATGTTTTGACGCCATTTTTATTAAAAACTAATAAAATAGCAAAAGATGCAAACATTAAAAAAAGATAAGAAAGATTCAAATCCGAGGAGTAAAAAATAGCTATTATAATTATTGCACCCAGGTCATCAATAATTGCTAGTGCAACTAAAAAAACTTTTAAAGAAAGGGGGACCCGTTTTCCCAACAAAGACAAAACACCAATGGAAAAAGCAATGTCAGTTGCAGACGGTATTGCCCAACCCTTTAAAGTTTCTGGAGTGTCAAAATTTATTAAAACGTAAATTAAAGCCGGAACTAGCATTCCACCAACAGCAGCTATGATAGGTAGCAGCGCTTGTTTCGGCCTTGAAAGCTCTCCTTCTAAAAACTCTCTCTTGATTTCCAATCCAACCACTAAGAAAAAAACCGCCATTAAAGCGTCATTAACCCAGTGAAAAACAGACAGTTTCATATAAAAACTGCCAAGCTGAAGGGTAATATATTTTTCTAAGATAGAAAAATATTCAACTGAGATAGCTGAATTGCTAACTATTAATGCCAAAATTGTCATTACAAGCAAGACAATTCCAGCTGAAGTTTCGTGCTTAATAAACCATTTGATAAATGAGTTTGCTCGATTAATCATAGTGGCGTCTTGTATCATTATTTTTTTAAAAGATAAATTGAATTTCTTTTAAATTTTCTAAAATCTTGTATACCATCATAAAGATCGGGGCATAGCGCAGCCTGGTAGCGCATCTGGTTTGGGACCAGAGGGTCGTAAGTTCGAATCTTACTGCCCCGACCATTAAAAAAATATGAAAAAAGCAAAGATTTATTCGCCATCAAAAACTGCGATGCAGTCAGGTCAATCCAAAAAAAGTTATTGGTTTCTTCAGTTTAGCAAAGAAGATCTGGAAAAAGATTTTGTTATGGGTTGGGATTCGTCAATGGACACGAACAAACAAGTAAAAATTTCCTTTGAGACAAAAGAAGATGCAATTAAATATGCTGAAAAAAATAATATTTCTTTTAATGTTATGGAACCGAAAAAAAGAAAGATTATTTTAAAATCCTACTCTGATAATTTTACAAAAAATTAAATGCTAAAAAGTTTCTTTCTAAATAAAAAGTGGCTACTTTGGTCATGGGGTGGAGCATTTCTTTTGGCTATATCACTGCTTGTCCAAGTAACAATCACCGTTAAAATTAACCAGTGGTACAAGGGATTTTATGATGTTCTGCAAAAACCTATGGACTATTCTATAAATGTTTTTTGGGAAAAAATTTTTGAGTTTATCTATTTAGCTTTGCCTTATGTGGTGTTGGCAACATTTACAGCTTATTTCACAAGACTATATGCATTTAGATGGCGTGAGGCTATGACATTTGATTACCTTCCTGCCTGGACAGCTGGACCTACTAAAGTAGAAGGCGCTTCACAAAGGATGCAAGAAGATACAATGAGATTTGCAAAAATTGTTGAAAGCTTAGGACTTCAAGTTGTGAGAGCGTTAATGACGCTTATAGCTTTTACACCTATACTATGGACTCTTTCAGACAAAGTTGTTGTAAGTTTTTTCAAAGACATTCCTGGATCTTTAGTTTGGGTAGCCTTCGCTACTAGTCTTGGAAGCATGCTAATCAGCTGGGTTGTTGGATGGAAATTGCCAGGCTTAGAATACAATAATCAAAAAGTAGAAGCGGAATTTAGAAAAGAATTGGTTTATGGTGAGGATGATAGGGTCGCGTATGCAAAACCAGATACCGTTCTTCAACTATTCTCTGGAATAAAATTTAACTACCACAGACTTTATTTGCACTATGGATATTTTGATATTTGGGTAAATATATACGACCAATTTATGGTCATCGTGCCTTATCTTGTGATGGCACCTGGTTTGTTTACTGGAGCAATAACTCTAGGCTTTGTGATTCAGGTTTCCAATGCATTTCAGAGGGTGCATGGAAGTTTTGCTCTGTTCACTCATAACTGGACTACCATTACTGAGCTAAGATCTATTCACAAACGTTTGAAAGAATTTGAATTGGCAATTGGCTACAAATAGAATTGGTCAGCCTGTATCAATAATATTTAAGATTTTATCTTTTTTAAAAATTTTCAATAAGCAAGAGTAGTGATCCTCAATATTCATATTCAATTCTTGTATATTTTCAATTTCATTTTTAGCAACTTCAAATAGATCGGAATGATAGACTGGATCTGCAATCAAAAAATCTTTTTCTCCACTTTGTTTATAGCCAATAATGTCTCCGAAACCCCTTAGCTTTAAGTCTTCTTCAGAAATAAAAAAGCCATCCAAAGATGATTTTAATATCTGAATTCTTTTTTTTCCATTTTCTCCTATATTTTTGGAATACAATAGTAAGCAATAAGCGTCCTTTGTCCCTCTACCAACACGACCTCTCAACTGATGAAGCTGGGACAATCCAAAGCGCTCACAGTTTTCAATGATCATGGTATTCGCATTTTGATTATCAATGCCGACTTCTATAACTGTTGTGGAAACAATAACTTTCGTTATGCCCTTGATAAAGTCTTCCATGACCTTATCTTTCTCGTCGCTCTTCATCGACCCATGTATCAATCCCACTTCCACATTTAATTTTTTCTTTAAGTATTCAAATCTTTTAACAGCTGCTGTCAGTTTTGATTTTTCACTCTCTTCAATAAGCGGTGTTACCCAATAAACCTGATCATTGTCATCTAATCGCTTGTTTAAAAAAGTTAGGACATCATCAATTTTTTCACCTGATTTTGATAGAGTGCTAATGTTTGTGTTGTTAAAAGGCTTTTCATCAATTGTTGAAATATCCATATCTCCATAAGTGGTAAGTATTAAGGTTCTTGGTATAGGAGTTGCTGTCATTAGCAAAACATCTGTATTGACATTGCCCTTAAGCGACAGATCAATTCTTTGTTGAACCCCAAATTTATGCTGTTCGTCAATGATAATTAATCCTAAATTTTTGAATAATGTTTTTTCCTGAAAAAGAGAGTGTGTGCCAATAATAATATCTATTTTATTTTCTGACAAAAGTGTTCGAATATTGCTTTGTTCTGAATTTTTTATTTTACTAGATAGTAATTCAATTTTACAATTTGTATCTCCAAGTGTTCTTTTGAATAATTGGCAGTGCTGTTTGGCCAACAGTTCTGTCGGGCATAAAAAGGCGACTTGATACCCAGCTTTCACAACGGCAAATGCCGATATCATGGAGACTACAGTTTTTCCGCTACCAACATCTCCCTGCAATACTCTAAGCATTTTTTTTTCGGATGTAATATCGTTTACAATTTCAGCGCAAACTTTATTTTGAGAAGAGGTTAGTGAGAAAGGTATTTTTTTTCTAATCTCAGCTAAAGTTTCCTCTTCTATAATCTTTGGTTTTTTTATTAATTTTTTTATTCTCTTTTTAATTTCTGAAAAAATTAACAAATTGCTAAATATTTCATCGAATGCTAATCGCTTATAGTACTTGGATTGCTTATCAACATCATGAATATTGTTCGGGTTGTGCAAGTTGTAAATAGCCTCGTACCAAGTGGGCCAGCCCATTTCATTTAAAAAATCTTTTCTATGCCATTCTTCAATTTCTTTTAATTTACCGATCTCCTCTTTGTAGATTTTTTGTATTGTTTTAGATGAAATTCCCACAATAGAAGGGTATTTCGCCATGATTTTTTTTATGTCTTTTTCTTTATCGATAGACTGAACATAATCAGGATTGGTTATTTGGAATTTGTTTTTATAAAAACCAACTTTACCGCTAATCATGACCTCTTCATCTAGAGGCAATATTTGCTTTATATACGTTTCTCTTGAATTGAAAAAAATTATATCAATTGTTCCAAACTCATCTTTGCATACCACTTTGTTGGGAAGATTTCTAAATCTTGGAAGGTAGTATTTTACAGGTCTAACAAATATCGTGGATATTTTTCCAACTTCAAGATGATCAAGTTTAGGACAGAAGATTCTATCGATTGCTCCTGTTGGCAAGTTTAAAAACAAATCAATTTTATTTTCTATGCCTCTATCTGATAATTTTTTTGAAATAACGGGACCGACACCTTTGATTTTATTTATAGATGAGAATAGGTCGTTAAAATTCATTTGATATTTTTTTCATTACTTATAAAAGCATTTAATGATCTCTAGCATAGACGACTTTAGAAAAAAACTTTTGTTCAGGTCCTCTCACAGAGGCACTAAAGAAATGGATCTGTTATTAGGAGGTTTTTTTCAAGAAAATTACCAGATATTAAGCGAATCCGAACTGCTAGAATTTCAAGACATTTTGGAACTCACAGATAAAGCTCTTAGCGATTGGTTGATTATGAACAAAAACAATGAGGACATTGAAAATATTGCGATTTCAAAAAAAATTAAAGAGTTTGTTTTTGTCGTAGATAAGAACAAATAGTATTGTTTATTAACAGCATATAGTTTAAAAGCATTTTTATATGGACACAAAAGCTCTCGGACAATTCGTACCTTTAATACTAATTTTTGTTATATTTTACTTCTTGCTAATTCGACCTCAGCAAAAAAAAGTTAAAGATCACAAAGCAATGATCGACGCTGTTGGCAGAGGTGACACCATCGTTACAGGCGGAGGATTAATCGGGAAGGTTGTTCGTGTTCTCGAGGACGATAAAGCGGAACTGGAAATTGCAGACAACATAACAATTAAAATTATCAGATCATCCATTTCGGCTGTACTTAGCAAAACTGAACCAAAGTAAATCTGCGTGTTATACTTTTCTCGTTTTAAAGTATTATCGATTTTTGTAACTTTGCTTCTTGGAATATACTTTTTCATTCCTAATATAGCGCAATTAAATAATAATTTTTTATTTCCTAACAAAAAAGTAAATTTAGGATTGGATCTCCAAGGCGGCTCCTACATTTTGTTAGAAATTGATTCCAAACCGCTAGTGGATCAGAAACTCCAAACTAAAAGCTTGGAATTAAGAAGGGAGTTGAGACAAAAAAATATCAACTATTTAAATTTTAGAACAGAAAAAAATTCATTACTATTGAATTTTAAGGAAGATCAAAAAAATCTCTTAGAGCAAGTTCTGAATGATAAAGCAATCAATTCTAGCGTAGGTGCGACTGCTAGAGAATTTTCTATTACATATCAAGCAAACATTGTCAGGATCACTTTTACAGATGACCTTATTAACATGGTCAAAAAAAATGCCTTAGAGCAGTCTATTGAGATTGTGAGAAACAGAATTGATGAACTCGGCACAAAAGAGCCCAATATCATCACCAGAGGGCAGGATAGAATTTTAGTTGAATTGCCTGGCCTAAAAGATCCGGGAGAAATAAAAAAATTACTAGGAAAAACAGCTAAGTTAACTTTTAGATTTTTATCAAATACCAATGATGAAAAATCTATGGGCATTGAAGCTCTAAACTCTTCAAAAAAAGACGCAAAATACAGTGTCGAAAAAAGAATTGTTATTTCAGGAGAAAATTTAATTGATGCGCAGCCTGGTTTTGATCAGTTATCAAACTCATCAGTTGTTAACTTTAAGTTAGACAACTTAGGTTCTAGAAAATTTGGTGCGGCAAGCAAAGATAATATTGGAAGGAATTTAGCAATTGTTCTTGATAACGAGGTTATCAGTGCCCCAGTAATTAGGAGCGCTATTGTGACCGGTAATGGGCAAATATCTGGAAACTTCACAGCTCAAGAAGCGAATGAGTTAGCAATTCTATTAAGATCGGGAGCTCTACCGGCACCACTAAGTATTATTGAAGAACGAACTGTTGGCCCTGATCTTGGAAAAGAATCTATTCAGAATGGAATATTTTCTTTGATAATTGGATTGTTTCTGGTCGTAGCCTATATGCTTTACAACTATAGAATTCTTGGTTTGTTTTCTAACATCTCGCTTTTTGCAAACTTGATATTAATCACATCAACATTGAGTATTCTAGGTTCAACTTTGACCTTGCCAGGAATAGCAGGAATTATCTTAACAGTTGGTATGGCCGTAGACTCAAATGTTTTAATTTACGAAAGAATTAAAGAAGAATTGAAAATTGAAAAAAGCAATTTGATAGCTTTTGATACTGCCTATAAAAAAGTTTTAACTACAATATTAGACTCAAATATCACAACCTTAATAGCTGCCTTTGTTCTTTACTATATGGGATCTGGTCCGGTTAAAGGTTTTGCCATCACTTTAGCGATAGGTATTATTTCAACATTTTTTACCACCTACGTGTTTGGTAGATATCTTGTGTCCATCTATGTAAAAAAAAATAAAGAAAACTTAATCAGAATATAAACATGAGCTTTTACGATAATAAATACGATTTTTTAAAGTACAAAAATTTTTTTATGATTTTGTCTCTAGTATTATTTTCTTTATCAGTGTTATTTTTTTATACCAAAGGTCTTAATCTGGGTGTTGATTTTAAAGGTGGTACGGTAATTGAGATGAAATTTGCAGAGGCAAATAAATCAGACGATATCAGGAAATCTTTACTAAAGATAAACTTGGGTGATGTAAAAGTTAAGGAGTTTGGTTCTAATAAAGAATTTTTAGCGACTATTGAAAAAAAAGGCGAAAATAATGATTTTGTTGCTTCTATAAAAAATCATCTAGAAAAAGATTTGAATAAAAAAATTGATTTCAGGAGGGTTGAAGTTGTTGGCTCTAAAATTAGCAAAGAACTTACAATGGATGGAATATATTCTGTAATACTGGCCCTAGTTTTAATGTTAATTTATATTTGGTTTCGTTTTGAATGGCAGTTTAGTGTGGGTTCAATAATAGCTCTAGTGCATGACGTAATCATTACAATAGGAGCCTTTAGTTTTATTGGCTATGAATTTAACTTATCTATTGTAGCCGCAATACTAACCATAGTTGGTTACTCCATGAACGATACCGTTATTATTTATGACAGAATAAGAGAATTTTTAAAAAAAGACGATAAGCAAGAAATTGGCTCCCTTATAAACGATTCTATTAATTCCACGCTGTCTAGAACTTTAAAAACTTCTGGAACGACCTTATTAGCCTTGGTTTCCATTTACTTTTTTGGAGGAGAAATTTTGAAAGGTTTTTCTTTTGCTATGATTTGGGGAGTTTTAATAGGAACTTATTCATCCATATTTATTGCGTCACCTATATTAATATTTTTTAACGTAAAAAGAAACTGGGAAGAGGTTGTGGACAATACTCCTTAAGAAATCAGGCTTTTTTCGAGTATTTTCTTTCTAAAATTTTTTTTAAATATTGCCCAGTATAACTTTCTTTCATATTAACAATCTGCTCGGGCGTTCCCTCAAATAATAGACTACCACCTTTGTCGCCACCTTCAGGACCCATATCAACAATCCAATCAGCTGTTTTTATAACTTCCATATTATGCTCAATAACAACAACGGTGTTTCCTTTTTGAACAAATGCTTGCAAAACTTCCAGTAATTTTTTTACGTCATGAACATGCAGTCCTGTAGTGGGCTCATCCAATATATAAATTGTTCTTCCTGTTGATCTTTTGGAAAGTTCTTTTGCCAACTTGATTCTTTGAGCCTCACCACCAGAAAGGGTAGTAGCTTGCTGTCCAATATTCATATAACCAAGTCCAACTTTCTGCAAAGTTAAAAGCTTGTCTCTTATGGTTGGAATGTTTTCGAAAAAACCAACACTTTCATCTACTGACATACTCAAAACATCGGCGATACTTTTATCCTTGTGTCTAACTTCTAGAGTTTCTCTATTGTATCTTTTTCCCTTACAAACATCACACTCTACATAAACATCTGGCAAAAAGTGCATCTCATAAGTTATAACACCGTCACCCTCACAAGCTTCACAGCGACCTCCTTTAACGTTAAAAGAAAATCTTCCCGGTTTATATCCTCGGGATTTCGATTCTGGCAGATTTGTGAACCAGTCTCTAATTGGAGTAAAAGCCCCTGAATATGTAGCTGGGTTTGATCTTGGAGTTCTTCCGATAGGTGATTGATCAATATCGATAATTTTGTCCAAATATTCATACCCCTTTAAACCCTTGAATGGTTGGGGCATGTTTCGGGTTATCACTTTGTTAATCATTAGATTTAAGGCTCTATAGAGAGTGTGGAGAATAAGTGTTGATTTTCCGCTTCCAGAAACTCCTGTTACACAGGCAAAAGTTCCAAGCGGAATTTTTGTAGAAACATTTTTTAAATTATTCCCAGTGGCACCAATTAACTGAAGGTATTTTCCATTAACTGCAGTTCTCCTATTTTTCGGTAATGATATAAATTTTCTTCCAGACAAGTAGTCACCAGTCAGGCTATTTTTGTCTTTGGAAATATGCTCGTAAGTACCTTGGGATACAATCTCACCACCATGAATTCCTGCTCCTGGTCCTATATCTATAATGTGGTCTGAATGAGCCATGGCTTCCTCGTCATGCTCAACCACAATCACTGTGTTACCTAAATCCCTCAAACGCTTTAAAGCTTCAATAAGCTTTATATTGTCTTTTTGGTGAAGACCGATTGATGGCTCATCCAAAACATACAATACACCTGTTAAACCAGATCCTATTTGAGATGCCAAACGTATCCTCTGAGATTCTCCACCGGACAAAGTTCCAGATCCTCTTGATAGATTTAAATAGTCCAATCCAACATTCGTTAAAAAATTAAGTCTTTCATTAATTTCTTTTAAAATGTGTGATGCAATTTGATTTTCTTTTTCTGTGAGAATCTTGTTTAATGATTTGAACCAACTATGAGCATCTTTAATTGAAAACTTAGTTACCTCACTTATGTTTTTGTCATTTATTTTTACACAAAGAGCCTCTTCTTTCAATCTAAAGCCGGAGCATCTTTCGCATTCCTTTTCATTTTGATACTGAGCAATTTCTTCTCTTTTCCAGTCACTATCTGTCTCTAAATAGCGTCTTTCTAAATTATTTATAACTCCCTCAAATTTTTTTTTATTAGCATATTTTTCATAGCCATCATCATAACTAAATTTTATTTCCTCATTCTCAGATCCGTACAAAATAATATTTTGAACTTCTTTTGTTAATTTTTTCCAATCAACATCTAAAGAAAAATCGTAATGCTTGGCAAGTGCTGCTAATGTTTGAGCGTAGTACAAACTTGAAGAATTAGCCCATGGTTTTATAGCCCCATCTATTAAAGACAGTCTTTCGTCTGGAACGACTAGTTTGGGATCTACATACAAGTCCACCCCAAGACCTTCGCACTCAGAACAGGCTCCATAAGGGCTATTGAATGAGAACAGTCTAGGTTCAATTTCTTCTATGGTAAAACCACTTTCAGGACAGGCAAACTTTGAAGAAAAAACAATTTTTTCAGTTTTTTGATGCTCTTTTGCAATGCTTTCATTAATATGCTCAACATAGACTAGGCCGTCAGACAAGCTTAGGGCGCTTTCCAAGCTTTCGGCCATTCTTTTTTGTTCGTCTTTTTTGTTTAAAAATTTATCTATCAAAACATCAAGGTTGTGAGTAATTTTTTTATTAAGATCGGGTGTTTCGTCAATATCAAATAACTTGTCATCTATTTTTATTTTTGCAAAACCTCTTTTCTTCAAAGATAGTATTTCTTTTTTGTATTCACCTTTTCTGCCCCTGACTATTGGCGAGTATATAAATATTCGAGAAGGTTTTGGGAGATCTAAGATTTTATCTACCATCTCTGAAATCGTCTGCGATTTAATAGGAAGTCCAGTAAAAGGTGAGTAGGGAACACCCACACGGGCGTATAGAACCCTCATATAGTCATAAATTTCCGTAACTGTAGCTACAATTGACCTTGGATTTTTCGAGGTTGTTTTTTGTTCAATAGATATAGCTGGGGACAATCCCTCTATAAGATCTACATTTGGTTTTTTCATTCTGTCTAAAAACTGTCTAGCGTAAGACGAAAGGCTTTCCACATATCGTCTCTGTCCTTCTGCATAAATTGTATCAAAAGCTAAAGAAGATTTTCCAGAACCAGACAGGCCTGTAATGACAACAAATTGATCCCTTGGAATCTCAACAGATAAATTTTTTAAATTGTGCTCTTTTGCACCTTTAACAACAATTTTTTTAAGCATTTTGCTTGTGGATATAAGTAATTTTATTCATTTAATATGCGGTATATGGTATAAACATATTATCTTATTATTAATACTAACATAAATTAAATTATATATATGGCTGGAAGTTTGAATAAAGTTTTATTGATCGGCAGATTGGGTAATGACCCAGAAATTAAGCAAATGCAAAATGGAAAAAGTGTTGCGAGACTAAGCGTTGCAACAAGCGAGAATTGGAAAGATAAAAATTCAGGTGAGAAAAAAGAAAAAACAGAATGGCATCGTGTCGTTATTTTCAATGAAGGTTTGGTTAATGTAGTTCAACAATATTTGAAAAAAGGTGCTCAAATTTACATAGAGGGCCAACTATCAACTAATAAATATACTGATAGCAATGGGGTAGAAAAGTATAGTACACAAATTGTACTTCAAGGATTCAATTCAACTTTAAAAATGCTTGGTGGCGGCTCAAGAACTGGAGATTCTAGTTCTGATCAGTCTTCTAGTAGCTCCTTACCTTCCGATGAAATAAGCCCTCCTTCGGATTTAGATGACGAAGTTCCTTTTTAGATTCTTTTAGTAATGATCGATAAAAAAGTCGAAATCAGAAATATTACAGATGAGATGAAGTCGTCCTATCTATCGTACGCTATGAGCGTGATAGTATCTAGGGCGCTACCTGATGCTAGAGACGGATTAAAGCCTGTACATAGAAGAATTATATATGCGATGTACAAAGGTGGTTATGATTGGTCAAAGCAATTTAGAAAATCAGCCAGAGTTGTTGGAGATGTAATTGGTAAGTATCACCCTCATGGTGACCAGGCTGTTTACGATGCTCTTGTAAGATTGGCTCAAGATTTTTCTATGAGCGTTACGCTTCTTGATGGCCAAGGAAATTTTGGCTCACTAGATGGGGACCGCGCGGCTGCAATGCGTTACACGGAAACTCGATTGGCAAAAATTTCTGAATTTCTTATTTCCGATATAGACAAAAACACTGTTGATTTTCAAAATAACTATGACGATACCGAGTTGGAACCTGTTGTTTTGCCAGCTCAATACCCAAATCTATTAGTCAATGGTGCCGGAGGTATCGCTGTTGGTATGGCGACCAATATACCGCCCCACAATCTTGGAGAAGTTATTGATGGGACCTTGAAGTATATCGATAACAACGACATTACGATCAAAGAGCTAATGAAATCTATTCCTGGCCCTGACTTTCCTACGGGAGGAATTATCATTGGAAAGCAAGATATAGTTCCTGGATATGAAAAAGGCAGAGGTTCAATTAAAATTAGAGGGGAAGTTGAAGTAGAAGAAGGACAAAAAGATAGAAAAAAAATTATTATTAAGTCAGTGCCTTATCAAGTTAATAAAACTGTATTGATTGAAAAAATTGCACAGCTTATTAGAGACAAAAAAATAGAAGGAGTTTCTGACTTAAGAGACGAGTCAAATAAAGACGGTGTGCGAATTGCAATAGAGGTAAGAAAAAATATCTCTGAACATGTTATTATTAATCAGCTTTATAAATTCTCACCATTACAGAGCTCTTTTGGCTTCAACACTTTAGCTATTAATGAAAAAAAACCAGAGCTTTTAAATTTAAAACAATTTATTGAAATTTTTGTAGCTTTTAGAGAAAAAGTTATAACAAAAAGAACTCTTTTTGACCTGAAGAGAGCTAAAGATAGGGTTCATATTCTTATTGGTCTATTTATTTCTATAGAAAATATTGACGAAGTGATTTCTATTATTAGAAAGTCTAAAGATCCTAGTGATGCAAAAACACTATTGCTCAAAAAAAAATGGAACTTTCAAAAATCTAAAATTGATAAAAACATAATAGAAATAAGCGAACTATCAACTAAAGACGAGTATCAATTAAGTGACCACCAAGTTAAAGCAATTCTAGAATTAAGATTGCAAAAACTAACTGGAATAGGACACGATGAAATCAACTCTGAATTAAACGATCTTTATCAACTAATCCTTAAGTATAAAAAAATTCTAAATGACAAAAAAGAGTTGTTAAGTCTGATTAAAGCTGAATTGGCTGAAATTAAGAAAAAATTTGCAGTACCTAGAAGAACCAAGTTAATTGGGTCTGTAGAAACTGTTGAAATTGAAGATGTTATCCAGGAAGAAAAAGTAATAGTCACAGCAACAAATAATGGCTACATCAAAAGAACCCCTTTAACTTCGGTACGATCTCAGAAAAGAGGTGGCAAAGGAAAAACTGGAATTGTAACAAGAGAAGAGGATTTTGTTAGCCAATTGTTTACTGTTAGCACTTTAACTTCTGTTTTGTTTTTTTCATCAAAAGGAATTGTTTATAGATTGAAAGCTTGGAAAATACCCGAGGGGTCAAATACCTCAAAAGGAAAAGCACTATCAAATATTTTTCCAATTAGTGCTGATGCCAAAATTAGCTCTATCTTGCCATTGCCACAAGATGAGTCTACCTGGAAAGACACTTTTTTAGTTTTTGTAACATCTGGTGGTAAAATTAGAAAAAATAGCCTTTCTGATTTTGAAAATATTCAAGCCAATGGAAAAATTGCAATGAAATTGGAAAAGGGAGATCAGATTATTAGTGTTAAAATAGTTAATAAAGATCAGGATGTTATGCTGAATACTTATTCGGGAAAAAGTTTAAGAATAAGTTCTAGCAAAATACGAATTTTTAAAGGCAGATCTTCCAAGGGAATAAAAGGAATAAATTTAAAAAATGATGACAAAGTAATATCTCTAACTGTTTTAAATCATATAAAAATTACATCTGACGAATCTAAGGCATATATAAAAAAATCAAGACAAGACGATGAGGATACTGAAGAGACAAATTTTGAAATAAGTGCAAAAAAATTTGATGAATTAAAATTAAAAGAAGAGTTTATTTTAACAATTACTGAAAATGGTTATGGAAAAAGATCTTCTTCTTATGAGTTTAGAGAAAGCGGCAGAGGTGGGCAGGGAATAATTAATATCGTTACCTCTGAAAGAAATGGAAGTATAGCTGCTTCATATTCAGTTAAAAATGATGATGATATAATGTTAATTACTAATAGCGGCCAAATGATTAGGTGCAAAGTGAGTGAGATTAGGATTACTGGACGTAACACTCAAGGTGTTAGAATATTTAAAGTTGAGGATAACGACAAGGTTGTCTCCTCTGTGTGCTTAACCGAAGAAACTGAAGATTAATTCGTATGAAAAAAATAGGACTATATCCAGGTACATTTGATCCAATAACTCTTGGTCATGTAGATATCATTAGAAGAGCAGCGCTTGTAGTCGACATTCTTTACGTTGGAATAGCGGTTAATAAAAATAAAAAAACTCTTTTTTCTGCAGATGAGAGAGCTGAAATTGTTAATAAATCATTAAACAATTCATTAAAAAGTACTAGTAATATAAAAGTAGTTACTTTTGATACACTTACGGTTAACTATTGTAAAAAAATTAAGGCTTCTATAATTTTTAGGGGTTTGCGGGTTGTAACTGACTTTGAATATGAATTTCAATTAGCCGGTATGAACAATAGGCTAGAAGGGAAAATACAAACAATTTTCCTGATGGCAGACATAGAAAATCAATTAATTTCCTCAAATATGGTTAAAGAAATAGCCGAACTTGGCGGCAATGTTAGTAAATTTGCTCCGAAAGAAGCAATAGTGTATTTAAATAAAAAATTTAAAAATAAAAAATGAGATTTTTTTTCGTAAAAATTCTAACCCTAATAGTCTTGTTTTTATCAACCATAAAAGGAGAAGCAGTGGAAAACCCAAAAATTATTTTAACAACCAAATACGGAGATGTAAAAATTGAGCTATTCAAGGATATTGCGCCCAATCACGTTAATAGAATTTTAGAATTGAGCAAAGCTGGCAAATATGATGGAGTTGCTTTTCATAGAGTAATTGATGGATTCATGGCCCAAACAGGAGATATTCAGCATGGAAATACAAAAAACAAATTCAATGCTGCCTTAGTAGGAACGGGTGGATCGGTTCTTCCAGATTTAACTCAAGAATTTAACAACACTTCTCATGACCGCGGAATTTTGTCTATGGCAAGATCTCAAGATCCAAATAGTGCTAACAGTCAGTTTTTTATATGCTTTGAAAAGGCTCCGCACCTAGATAGACAGTACACAGCTTTTGGTAAAGTTACCGAAGGTATGGAGTTTATTGACAAGCTTAAAAAGGGTGCTCCTGGTTCAGGATCAGTATCTAATCCAGACGTTATTGTAAAAATAACAGTCCTTTAATTTTCAATGCCATGCTCATTTAAAGTTTTAAATGAAAATGATGGCGCACGATTAGGAAAAATTATTACTAGCAGGGGAGAAATTGATACCCCTGCTTTTATGCCGGTAGGAACTGCAGCTACCGTCAAAGCTTTATTAATTGATCAGGTAAAAAGCACAGGCGCCCAAATTATTTTGGGAAATACTTATCATTTAATGCTACGTCCTGGCATTGAGCGCATCAGCAGAGTGGGTGGCTTACATCAATTCATGAATTGCGACCTTCCTATTTTAACAGATTCTGGGGGCTTTCAGGTAATGTCTCTTTCTAAGATAAACAAAATAACTGATGATGGAGTTTTCTTCAATTCTCATATAGATGGGAAAAAGATTTTCCTATCACCAGAAGTTAGTATTCAAATACAAAAAAGTCTTAACTCAGATATTGTTATGATTTTTGATGAATGTCCTGAATATTCACTGGACAAAAGTAGAGTTTCTAAAGCAGTAAATCTCTCGATAGATTGGGCCAAAAGATCTAAAGCAGAATTTGGCATTAATAAAGAAAAGATGCTTTTTGGCATTGTTCAGGGCGGTGTATTTAATGATCTGCGAAAAGATTCTTTGAATAGGCTTCAAGAAATTGGTTTTGATGGTTATGCTTTGGGTGGTCTGGCAGTAGGTGAGAAGCAAAATGAAATGTTTGAAGTTTTAGACAATATAAAAGATTATCTTCCTAAAGATAAGCCTCACTACTTGATGGGCGTTGGCACTCCAGCTGATATATTGGGCGCTGTTAAAAGAGGAATAGATATGTTTGACTGTGTACTACCAACAAGATCTGGAAGAACAGGGTTGGCTTATACTTGGACTGGGAAAAAAAATTTAAAAAATGCAAAATATTCAATGGATGACACTCCACTAGATCCTAAAGTTAATTGTCCAGCATCTCAAAACTATTCATGCAGTTATTTAAATCATCTTGTAAATTCTCATGAAATACTAGCCTCGATTCTTTTAAGCTGGCATAACGTTGCATTTTATCAGGACTTAATGCAAAAGATTCGGGATTCAATAGCTGCTAATGATTTTGAAAATTTTTACAATCAGCACTTTGCTATTCTAAACAGCTAATAAAGTGTTATTTTTTTTACAAAAAAAGAGAAAAGAAATCTGCATTTCTATTGATTAATAGGACAATCTTTTATAGACAGTAGCCTCTTAATATATTGAAATATCACTGTTTCTTGTTAAGTTAATACTTAGTGTGGGCCCGTAGCTCAGTTGGTAGAGCAATTCCCTTTTAAGGAATGGGTCACAAGTTCAAATCTTGTCGGGCTCACCAATTATGATCAAAGTTATTAAGTACTTCATATTAAAGTGCGATAAGTGCAAATCTGAGGTCAAAGTCTCGCCAAATGTCTATCGTCAAAAAAAGAAAATTACCTGCGATAGCTGTTTAAGTAAATTATTTAAAAAATTTAAATATCTTTAATTTTTGGAAATTTTTTTCTGATAGAAGGTATCCAGCTTCTTATTTGAGCAATTCTATTTGCAGATGATGGATGGGTGCTTAAAAATTGCGGAGGCTCCTTACCCTTATTTGCCTCTTGCATTCTTTTCCATAGTTCTGCACCTTCATACAAATCGTATCCCGTCATTGAACAAAATGCTAACCCTAAGTAATCAGCTTCAGTTTCCTGAGTTCTGCTAAATGGATTAAATATTCCGACTTGAAGAATGTCAATGCCACTATTTTGACCGATTGTATTTCTTGTTTTGCTAATAGCACCACCTAAAAAAATATCGGCAACTGTTGTTCCTATGTTTAAGGCCAAAGAGGCGCTTGCTCTCTCAACAGAGTGCTTTGCCACTGCGTGCGCAATTTCGTGGCCCATAACATTTGCTAAACCGTCCTTATTTTTGGTTACTTTTAGTATCCCACTATAAACAGCAATTTTTCCACCGGGCATGCACCAAGCATTTAATGTTTTGTCATCATCAACCAACATATATTCCCAATTAAAATCTTTAGTCGGATCTTTGATTTTTTTACTTTTGAAATACGCTGATATAGCCACTTGCATTTTGGATCCGATAGTTTCTATTAAATTTAATGTATCTGTATCCTTGCTAAGTTTTGCTTTTTTTTTGAAATTTGCATAAGCTGTTGCGGCCTGGCTATTGATTGCTGATTCTGGAAAAAAGGTTACTTGATTCCTTCCGGTTATGGGCGCTGTAGAGCAGGAGGACAGAGTGTAGCCACAACAACCGCATCCTATATATTTTAAAAAATCTCTTCTTTTCATAAAAAATACTGTATTATTAGATCTATTATTACTATTATTAAAAATTAAATCTATTCAAAATTGAAAATGTCAAAAATAATTGAACCAAAAAAAACCTTTTTATCTCGCATCAGAACCTATTTCTTAACTGGTGTTGTTGTCCTTATTCCTATTGGAATAACGATTTATTTGACTGTTTTGATAATGAGCATCTCTCCTTTTTTGATACCAGAGGGTATTAACCCGAACAAACATCTACCTTTTAATATTCCTGGATTGGAATTTTTAATAGCTTTTCTGATTATTACTTTTATTGGAATGGTATCTTTAACTTTTATTGGAAAGACACTGCTAGCTTTTTGGCAAAGAATTTTAAATAAAATACCTATTTTAAGGACAATTTATAATGGGGTAGGGCAACTCACTAAGAATTTTGCATCTGGAAATAACAAGTCTAAAAAAATTGTCTTAGTCGAGTATCCAAGAAAAGGTATTTGGTCGATTGGATTTGCTACAGGAAAAAATACTGGTGAGATAGCTTCTAAAGCCGGAAAAGGAAAAAAATTTGTTAATGTTTTTATTCCAACTACCCCTAATCCTACTAGTGGATTTTTACTAATGGTTCCTAATAAAGATTTAATATACTTGGACATGAACTTCGAAGAAGCTTCGAAATTTATAATGTCAGCTGGATCAATTAATCCTGGGTCTAAGCAATAAGGGCTACAACGGTGCTCAAAATTATAACATCCGGTGCCTTAGCCGCTGCCTTGGAGAAAATACTTCCTATTTTTTCAAAAGAATATGGCATTTCTTACAGCCTTAATTATGGATCCTCTTTTGGAGAAGCTCATGATTCTATCCCCTCGAGAATTAAAAATGGTGAAAATTTTGATTTCTATTTTTTAGCTGAAGGGGCGCTTTTGAAACATGCTAAAGAGGGTATTGTTGACATTAATTCAAAAGTTAATTTGATATCATCCAGTATAGGAATTGCTGTAAAGGACGGTGGACGTTCTTTTAAAATAGACACCCTCAGCTCTTTCAAGCAAGCTCTGATCGATGCCAATTCCATTGCTTACGCAGCCAGTGCTAGTGGTATATATTTAAGTGAGACTGTGTTTCCGTCTTTGTTTCCCGAAAACGGTAGCATTAAAGCAAAGTCGACAAAAATTCTTAGTGAGAGAGTTGGAAATGTCCTTGTCAGAGGTGAGGCTGAAATTGGATTTCAGCAACTTAGTGAGCTAATGCCGATTAAGGGATTGACTATAATAGGCAAACTACCAATTGAGATAAGGAAATCCTTTATATTCAGCTGTGCTATTGGGAACAAGACTTTACGCATTAAGGAGTATGATGAATTCTTGAGCTTTATTAAACAAGAACATATTGTTAAAACTATTAATAAAACTGGGGTTGAAATACTGTAAATATATATTTACTATTTATTAATATATAGAATTAATTTATGTATTTAAGCAATTGATTTATTTGTATTTTTTCTATTTTAAGTAATTTTATTTTTCTTGAAATTCCTCCATCTGCTGAGTATCCTCCTATCTTACCGTCCGATCTAATTACTCTATGACAGGGTATTTCTGGTGGATTTGGGTTCTTTGCAACAGCATTTGCTACAGCCCTGGCAGATTTTGGCATTCCCAATGCTTTTGCTAGCTGCAAATAAGTTCTAACCTTACCCTTTGGTATTTTTCTCAAGCAATTCCACACTTTTATCTGAAATTTGGTACCCTTTAAGTTATAGCTCATTAATTGAAATCATTATTTTTTGTCCATTTTATCCTTGTCTAATTTTAGTATCCATAAATACAAAGCTATTCCAATTAACCCTGGTAAGACAAGTTCGATAGCTGCGCTATTATTATCAAGCAGAATAAAAATAATATAAAAAAAATTTAGAACTCCTAGAGTAACTGAGACCAGTCCTGTCCATGCGCCCTTACCATAATATGAAACTAAGAGTGTTAATAAAACAATTCCAATTATTATTTTTAAATCCATTGGTTACAATATATCTATTGACAAGTTTTTGAAGTCAATATATACTTCCGATAATTAATGGTTATCGGAAATGAATGAATTAGTTAATAAATTACATGATCTAGAAAAAGAAACGCTTCTTAACTTGGGAAGTTCAAAGTCAATCAATACGCTGCGCGCTTACAGATCTGATTTTTTTGACTTTGAAAAATTTTGCTCAAAATACAGCTTCAAATCATTACCATCCGATCCAAAAATTGTTAGCCTTTACCTTACTGATTTAAGCAAAAATAACAAATTTAGCACTCTAAAAAGAAGATTGGCTTCAATTAATGTAATTCACAAAATAAAAGGCTTTCATATCGATATCAAGCATCCAATTATAAGGGAAAATTTAATAGGAATAAAAAGAAAAATAGGTTCATATCAAAAAGGTAAAAAACCAATTTTAATCAATGATTTATATAAAGTTATTGATTTAATTGATGTAAATAAAGTAAATAAATATTTACTATCATTAAGAGACAAAACCATATTGCTATTGGGATTTGCTGGAGGATTCAGGAGGTCAGAATTGGTAAGTTTAGAAAAATCTGACTTGGAGTTTGTTTCTGAAGGGGTAAAGATAACGCTCAGAAAGTCAAAAAGTGATCCGTATGGTCAGGGGTTAATAAAGGGCATACCTTACTTTAAAAACACCAAATACTGCCCTGTAATAGCAGTTCGGGAATGGTTGTCATCCTCGGATAAGATTGGTGAGAAAAGACTGTTCCCCTACTCTGATAAAACCGTAGCTTTAATAGTTAAAAAATACCTTGGCCTGATAGGTCTTGATAGTAATCAATATTCTGCTCATAGCTTAAGATCTGGTTTTGCAACATCTACAGCTGCTTCAGGAGCTGATGAAAGAAGTATAATGACTATGACCGGTCACAAATCGACTGAAATGGTAAGAAGATATATAAAAGAAGCAAACCTATTTACTAACAATGCTCTAAATAAAATAAATATATAAAATATCAATATGATTTTTAAATTAATTAAAAAAATATATTATGAAAAATATACTAAAAAATCCTACTCACTAAGCAATGTAGACTTAGTAATTGATAGGCTTTTTTCTAATGTAAAAAGAGGTGTTTATGTAGACCTTGGTTGCAACCACCCGATAAAATACAACAATACTTACCTTCTGCACAAAAGAGGATGGAATGGAATCAATATAGACCTAGATCAGACTTCAATCGCTGAATTTAACTCCATGAGAAAAGATGATCACAATGTTGTGGCAACAGTTTCAGAAAATGAAGGCGAAACAAAAGACATATTCTATTATCACAAAAGGTCGACAATAAATACGCTCAGTCATGATCTTGCTGAAAAAAGGAACAATAAGCACAAAGAAACATTAAAAACAAAAACAACTACTCTAAATAATGTAATCGAAAATTCACCATACAAAAATACTAAAATAAACCTATTAACAATAGACATTGAAAATCATGAATACCAAGCATTAAAAAATTGCAATTTTAGATAATTTGAAATTGACATAATTGTTACAGAGTGCACTGATATGTCACGATCAAAATTGGAAGTGTACACCCAATCACTTGACTATATTTTTAATACAGATCTTTACAAGTTACTTTCAAAAAACAACTATCGATTAATCAATTGGGTAAATTCTGATCTAATTTTTGTAAATAATAGTTTTGATTTGAAATAATCTTGCCTAGTCTATACCAAATCTTTAATTTGTTCAGATAATTTAGAAAAATCTTTTCTGTAGAAAGAATTGTAATTTTTAAAGTGAGATGACCACTTATTGTAAAATTCTTTTTTACTCTCATCAAATATATCAATAATTTTTTTTTCAAAAGATCCAGCTACATGCGTCGGAGCTCCGTGGCATGAAATGAGAAGTTCGCAATTAAATATCAATTTCTCTAATTGAGAAAAATTTAAATTATCAAAAAAAATAATTTTATTATTAGCAAATTTTACTTGGTAGACAGAATCTCCAATTTTAGAAAAATTTTGTCTAAAATATTCATTGAATTTATTATTAATAGTACCAGATGAGATACACAGATCGTTTCCCGTCTTTAAAAGTAATTTTTCAAAAAAAGAAATTAAATGTCCTTCCGATACTGGTTCTATAGACTGATAGTTAGCTATATAATGGCCTGATATCCATTTTTCATCGAAATGAAACAATGTGTACTTATCTAAAAAAACCAAGTTTTTATTGGAAGAACTTGCACTGTTGGGGGTTATTGTTCTCAAATCCTCAGGTTTTAATTCAAAATCTAATAAACCAAGCAGATCCTTAATCTCAGCAATTTTACTTGTGTAATGACTGTCTAAAAATACATTTGTATAAAAAAAAGAAAAAATTAGCTTATAAAATTTTTTATATGTAAATAAAAATTTAAATTTAGCTCTAGTCAAAAAAGAAAAATACATAGATCTTTTTTTTCCATCAAGAATACATATTAAATGAAATTCATTAAAAAAAAATTTAGAATAAAAATAGATTTTTTTAAAATAGTTCTCTGGAAACAAGATAGTCTCGTTAACATAAGGAAAGTTTTTTATGTAATGAAAATTTTTTTTAGAAGCAACTACAATAATATGGGAATTGCTGTCCGATCTTTTAATCGCCTTTATCAATATGGCGCTCATTAAAAAGTCCCCTACTCTGTCCGTCCTAAAGAAGATGTATTTATTAGACATTGTAAAAATTAATTATTTTTGCCAATTAAATTTTTTAATTACTTTGCAGCCCATTGTTTTTGCCACCATGTAACTTGCAACAACTTCTGAATTAAATCTTTCTAATGAAGCTTTTTTTCCATTTTTTGCAATTTTAATTCTACTTTTGGGATTATTTTTATAAAAGTGAATTTTTTTTACCAGGTCATTAATATCTCTGTAAAACACAGCTTCATTTGACTTGATAATTTCATTCAGTTTTGTTTTTTTGTCTACAAACGTTAACACCCCGTTCCCCATAAGTTGGGATATGCGATCACTGCTATAATACTTTAATGTTGTCCCCCTGCTTAAATTTAATGCCATGCTGCAATTACTAAGTTTTTCTAAAAATTCAGTACCCCAGATTGGCTGGATATTGTTAAATCCGTATAAGTCAAAATCCACACCTTTTAATTTTTCAACTAATTTATTTAAAAAAAATTCCCTGTCATCAAATTTATTTTTTTTTAGGACTCCCCTGTGAACACCATGACTCATTGCAAAAAATAGATCTTTTGACGTCTTGTTATCGTAGACAGAAAGTGTTTCGAAAGATTTGTCCGTAGGATTGGGGATAAAATATGCATTGGGTATTTTTTTTGAGAGGGAATCTGGAGACGTTGTTAAAAAAGTAGCGTCAATAAGATGGATTAGCTTTTGGATTCTTTGTAAATTTTTAAAATAATCTGGTCCATTGGGAACTAGAGGATCCAGAAACCACTGGCAAAATTTTGCATTATTAATTTTTTTTAAGGTGTTGATTGTGTCAGCACTTACAGAATCGGCATGGCCCATAATTATCAAATCTGGCTGAAAGTTTATGTGAGTTTTGATTATTTTTTCATTTAATTTTTTTGACCCATCAAAATCAAAAAGAGACTTGGATTGGTGCAGAACATCTCTATCGCTAATAGTCAAAACGTTATGTCCTAGTTTAATTAATCCTGCAGTAATTTTTTTTCCTGTATTAAAATGTAGTCTTCCATCAAATCTTTCATTCATGTTTGTTATGTGAATAATTTTTAATTTATTATTATTAATTTTTTTAATGAATGTAGATCTAATATTATCAAGAATTCGTGTTTGAGTTTGCAAATTATATTTGAAATTATTAAAAATATCTAACTGCCTCTTCCTCAAATTTTTAATATTGGAAACTAGCATTGATAATTTTTTGAATATCTCTGTTTGATTATTATTTTTTAAAATGATTGAATTGCCATCTACAGTCTCCGTGAGACCTCCTTTATTAGAAACAATTGATATGCAGCCTCTACTGGAGGCCTCAATTGGCAATCGTCCAAGAGGTTCTTCCCTTGTTGAGTTGGCAATTGCTATAGATGCATGTTCATAAAACTTTAAAACCTTACTATTACTCATTTGACCAAACTCCCTTGTATTGGGACTGACATCGATTAACCTTCTATCTTCCACTCCTATTGAGAAAGATTTCCAGGTAGGAAATTTTTTTTGAAACATTTTCATTGCATCTAAGTATATATCGTACCCTTTGTCGGAATTTAATTTGCCCACGAAAAGTACAATATTTTTTTTTACTGGAAATTTATTAATTGTCTTAATGCCTGGATAAAAAACATGAAGTTCAGGGCCGTCGTTGATATTCGTGTCTTTTAAAAACTTTTGTTTAATCCAATTGCTTAAAAAAACGATTTTGTCACAATTCTTAGCGATAAACTCTCTTTGCGTGGGTTTGTGTGAATACTTGAGATTAGCAGGGTCGTTATGAAAAAATAAAATAAATTTTTTATACGGAAACTTTTTTTTTAAATAAAAAAAATATTCAGGTCGATTATGTATCTCTATTATAGAACTAGAATCTATTTCAATAAATGATGCAACCGATTTTACGTAGGACTTGTTTTTAAATAGTGTTGCTTTCTTTATTGGAATAAAAATATTTTTATTCATAGGATCTTTGGTGGTAGAGCCGTAAATTTTTGTAGATTTTTTATACCGAGAGTGTTTGAGATGAGAATTTACCAGTATAGAGACAGCTCCAGCTGTACCTTTGCTATACGATTCTTTAAAAGGAAGTAAAATAGAAATGTTCATAAATTAAATATTAAAGGCTTTGAAAAAATTTTCAGATGTTTTTTTTCCTACTTCATCCAAGCTGATATTTTTTAATTTTGAAACTTTTTGAGCTACATACACAACGTTTTCAGGTGAATTTTTTTTCCCCCTGTATGGGTCTGGGGACAAATAGGGAGAGTCAGTCTCAATTAACATGCGTTCTATTGGAACGTATTTCACAACATCTTGCAACTCTATAGTATTTTTAAAGGTTATAATGCCACTAAAGGAAATGTAACACCCTATATCTAGCAATGATTTGGCAAACTTTAGCGTTCCTGTAAAACAATGTATTAAAAATCTAACATCTCTATTTTTTGAATTATTTTTAATAATACTCAAGGTTTCTTCTTCAGCATCCCTCGTGTGAACTATTGTAGTAGCGTTATCTTCTTTCGCGTATTTTATATGTGTCTCAAAAAGATCGATTTGTCTACCCTTGTGTTCTGTCGAATGAAAAAAATCTAAACCTGTTTCACCATAGGCAATATTTTTACTATTTTGATTGTATAACTTTTGAAGTGCACTGTCATTGTCTATATCTAGGTGAGATTCGGAAGGGTGAATTCCTATAGATGAGTAAATATTTTTATATGTTTTAGAAATCTGGCTGCACTGAATCGAGGATTCAATATTTGTTCCTATGGTTAAAAGATTTGTGACTTTGGAATCTTTGCATTTCTGCACAATTTCTGGGAGATTGTTAATTAATGGTTCGTAGGTTAAATGACAGTGAGAATCTACAAACATTAAATGTGCTTTTTAAACAGCAATCCTGGCATAGTTAACTCGGTATTGCTTTCAAGGTTTTTGCTAATGAGCTCCAAGCATATGTTTTCTTGGACAATTCCCATGCAAGAGAGAAAATTCTCTGACTTTGCAGGCATAATTGGGTGCAATAACACAAAAATATTTTTTAAAGCATTGAGAGCTACGTAAAGAATAGTCCCCACTCTATCATCAGAATTCTTAATTTTGGCCCACGGCTCTTCGTCGTTAACATATTTATTAATTTTTGATGAGTAGGCCACTACTTCCCTGATGTAATTATGTATTTCTAAATTATCCATTATTTTTTTTAATAAATCTGGAGAAATTATCAACAAGTCGGATTCCTCTTTTGTCAATTTAGCCTCCGGGATTTTGTTTGAAAAATGCTTGTTAGTTAAAGTAAAAATTCTTTGACTTAAATTGCCGATATTATTTGCCAAGTCACTATTTATACAATTTTTTAAATTATCAATATTAATTTTTCCATCTAGGCCGTAAATAACTTCTTTCATCAGGTAATACCTAATTTCATCAAGTCCAAATTCGTCTATGATTTCAATGGGGTCTAAAATATTCCCCTTAGATTTGGACATTTTTTCATCTCCTGAAAGAATCCATCCATGACCAAAAACTTTTTTCGGCAAAGGAATATCCGCTGCCATTAAAAAAGCCGGCCAATAAACAGCATGAAATCTTAAAATATCTTTTCCAATTATATGTATATCAGCAGGCCAGAATGACTTATCACCAAAGAAATTTGCAGCTGTAACATAATTGGTTAAAGCATCTAACCACACGTACATAATATGCTTGTCATTTCCAGGCACAGGGATCCCCCAGTCAAAAGATGTCCTTGATATTGAAAGATCTTTTAAGCCACTTTTTACAAAACTGATAACTTCGTTTTTTCTAGAAGCTGGCTGTATAAAATCGGGGTTTTTTTCATAAAAATTAAGTAACAAATCCTGAAATTCAGAAAGTTTAAAGAAAAAAGACTCCTCCTCCACCCATTCAACAACGCTACCTGTTGCTGAGCAAATTTTTTGGCTATCCAAGGATTTAATTTCATCATCAGAATAAAAAGCTTCATCAGAAACCGAATACCAACCACTATACTTCGAGAGATAGATTTGATTTTTTTCTTCTAAAATTTTCCACAATTTTTGCACTGTTTCTAAATGTCTTTTTTCAGTTGTTCTAATAAAGTCTGTATTGCTCAAATTCAATTTTTTAGTTAGATCTAAAAAAACTTTTGATATCTTGTCGCAAAAATCTATTGGAGCTAAATTTTCTTTGATGGCTGATTTTTGAATTTTTTGCCCATGCTCATCGGTCCCAGTTAGGAACTTAACATCAAACCCATCTAATCTTTTAAATCTAGCAATAACATCTGCTGAAATACTAGAGTAAGCGTGTCCCATATGAGGTTTTGCTGATGGATAATAAATCGGTGTAGTTATATAAAAACTTTTTTTCAATTAAGCCGCCTTTTTTAAAATTTTAATTGCCGCATTAATATCAGCATTGAATTTTAAAGAATCATTAATGTTATTAACAAACAAACTATAGAAGTAATTACTTTTTTCATAATTGTATTTAAATTGCTTTAGGAAAAAATTCTTAGCAAATTCAATACCGTAACCTAATGAATTATAATTTTTATTTTTTTTAAAATCGTCTAAGCAGTATGTAATTATATCAATGGGCTGAAAGTTTTCAATGGAGTGTTCTTTTAAATAGAAAATTCTATTAATCTTAGAGCCTGGCGTATCGAATTCATTGAAAATACCCAAATTATTAAATGTCTGGAGGTCAAAATCTCCCAGAAGTTTTTCAAAAATAGATAAGGATTCAAGTTTTGATATTTTGATATTTAATTTAAAACATCTAGACAGTATAGTGCTGCCAACTACCCCATTGGAATTTCTCAGTAAGAAAAAATATGTATTTTCTGGTGGTTTTTCCAGAATTTTCAATAAAGCATTGGATGAGTTTAAATTTAAATCTTCTGCATTTAATATCAAAATAAATCTAGATTTACCCAAAAAGGTCTCGTAAGAACAGGATGAAATAACTTCCCTTATTTGATCTATAGTAATATGTGAAGACTTGTCATTTTTTTGAATAACCTTGATATTGTCATACTCGTTATTTAGGATTTTATTGAACAAATCTAAACTATTAATGCAAAAATTTTTTAAATAGCTTGCCTTGTCTACTTCTGTTAATTCTAAATATGCCAAAAAATGCAGTAAGAAAGTTTTTTTTCCAATTCCTTTTTCACCAGAAAATAAAATGGAACTGGGTAGTTGTTTTCTTGAATATAGGTTGCTTATAAAATTAAAATGCTCATTGTGTGAATAGAGTGAGCTATTTATTTTACTCATTTTCTAAATTACTTTTTATCTTTTTAACAAGATTTCCACGCAAAATTTTAGCAGACAATTTTAATGAATAGTAAAAAGCAAGCCCATCAGCGCTTCCATGACTCTTGATAACGGGTCCATTCAATCCAAGAAAAATTCCGCCGTTATATTTTCTTGGATCGAGATTATTTTTTATTTTTTTAAAAATAAAATAGCTTATTAGGTAGCAGAGCTTTCCAAATAAAGAACTTGAAAAAATATTTTTGATTTCTTTAGTGATAAAATTGACAGTTCCCTCAGCAGTCTTTAGAGCTATATTTCCTGAGAATCCATCAGTAACGATAACGTCAACGTTACCATCCTTGATTTGATTTCCTTCTATATAGCCATGAAATAAAAAACTATTTTTTTTCTCAGATAATTGGTTGAAAGCGTTTTTTAACTCTTCATGCCCTTTGATTTCTTCTGACCCGACATTTAGTAGGCCAACCACAGGCTCCTGCTTATCAAATATAACCTTATAAAGCTCAGATCCAATTTTGGAAAACTCTATGTAATTTTTTTCATTAAATTCAATGTTCGCACCCAAATCCAAAACTATACTTGTTCCCTTAAGATTGGGCCACAACCCAGCAATTGCTGGCTTGTCTATACCGTCCATCATTTTAATTAATAGCTTAGATATCACAAGTAATGCTCCAGTGTTTCCAGAGGATATGATCAAATGAGATTCTTTATTCTTAACGCTATCGATAGCCCTCCACATGCTGCTATCTTTTCCAATTTTAATTGCATCTCGAACTGAGTTTTTATCTTCTATTTTTGTCTCGCAATTAAAAATTTTAAAATTATCTGGAGTGATATGCCTAAATTTGCTAAGAGATTTTTTAACAAGGTCTTCTTTTCCGTAAATATTAAAAAAAATATTTTTATCTTCTTGTAAAAAAAGATCTATCCCATGAATAATTTTATCGGGAGAATTGTCACCACCCATAGCATCGACGGCAATGACGTAATCAATGCTAATCATGCTATTTGATATTATGATTTTGGTTTAAAGATTTGTTTGCCGTTATACATGCCAGTTTTAGAATCGACATGATGTGAAAGTCTAAATTCTCCGCTTTTTTTATCTTCAATAACATTCTTAAATTCAGCCGCTCTATGAGATCTTCTCATTTTTTTTCTTGATACCGAGGTTTTTCTTTTTGGAACAGCCATTGTTTTAAAATATGTTAATTTTGTTTGTTTTTATCAATATTTCTTCTCAAATCAATATAATAATACTCAAAAATTGGAATATATGAATATTTACACCAATCTTTTGATATAAGGGTAGCCAATTTATGAACAAAAAATTAATTCAAGCACTTTTATGCGCCAGCCTCTTCCTTGTTTCTTGTTCTTTAACTCCAAATGTAAAGTTAAGTGGCTTGGCTAATTTGGAAAAAAAACAAGAATCGTTAACGGTGGGAGTTTCGAATAAAAATGATGTTATTGGCTATCTTGGTGAGGCAATTTTAAAGGAGCACCCTGACAATAACAGCTGGGCTTATCTAGAAATCTTAGAAGGAAAAAATATTTTTGGAAAAACAAAATTAATAAAAAATAATATTTTATTACTCAGCTTTAATGAAAGGGGGGTTCTTAGTGATAAGCGTATTTTAAATATAAATGACATTAAGAAACTAGAGCTCGATCAGGATATCACAATTTCAAAAGCCTCTACAGACTCTTTCTCAAGCAAATTTTTTGGACGCGTAAAAAAGAGATTTCAAAATAGAAATATTAATTAGATATCAAAATTCTATCCAGCAATCATTGCTAACAATAATAAAGCAACAATATTTGTTATTTTAATCATTGGATTGATAGCCGGGCCTGCCGTGTCTTTGTAAGGATCGCCAACGGTATCTCCAGTAACAGCAGCTTTGTGAGCTTCTGAACCTTTTCCACCAAAATGACCATCTTCAATATATTTTTTTGCATTATCCCAAGCCCCGCCACCAGCAGTCATTGATATAGCTAAAAATAAACCAGTAACAATAACTCCTAAAAGCATCGCACCAAGAGCTGAAAGTGCAGCGACTTGTCCGGCAAATGATAGGACAACGTAATACAATACTATCGGTGAAAGAACTGGAAGCATTGAAGGCACAATCATTTCTTTGATCGCAGTTTTAGTTAAAATATCTACACACTGTCTGTAATCAGGTTTTTGAGTTCCCTTCATAATTCCAGGCATTTTTTTAAACTGTCGTCTAACTTCAACAACAACAGCACCGCCTGCTCTACCAACAGCTTGCATTCCCATTGAGGCAAACAAGTATGGCAACAAACCACCAATCAGAAGTCCAACAACAACATAAGGATTTGAAAGATCAAAAGTAACAACAACTCCTTTTAATGAAGATCCAGCTTGTGCTGAAAAATACTTAATGTCTTCAGTGTAAGCTGCAAATAAAACTAAAGCACCCAGACCTGCAGAACCAATTGCATAACCTTTAGTAACTGCTTTCGTTGTATTTCCAACCGCATCTAAAGCATCTGTAGTTTTTCTAACGCTTTTTGGTAATTTGGACATTTCAGCAATACCACCGGCATTATCTGTAACTGGTCCGTAAGCATCTAAAGCAACAACCATTCCTGTTAAAGCTAACATCGTAGTTACTGCAATAGCGATTCCATAAAGACCCGCAATTAAGTTTGTAGAAACAATACCAACAACAATAATTAAAGCAGGTATCGCTGTAGCTTCCATAGAAACAGCAAGTCCTTGAATAACATTTGTTCCATGTCCTGTTGTAGAAGCTTTTGCTACTGACTGAACTGGTCTGTAGTTAGTTCCCGTATAGTACTCAGTAATCCAAATAAGAAGACCTGTGATTACCAATCCAATAGCTCCACAAATATACAAGCTCATTCCAGTAAAATTCAAGCCTTTTAACGAGTAAGCTTTGTTCAATCCAATTACATAATCAGTAACTGGGTAAAGAACGATTAAAGACAAAACAGCAGAAACAAGAAAACCCTTGTATAGGGCTCCCATAATATTTTTCTTTTTTCCCAACTTTACAAAAAAAGTTCCAACAATTGAAGTTAATAAACAAGCTCCACCAATACTTAATGGATAAATCATCATGCCCATATCACCTTGAAAAAATATAGAAGACAAAACCATAGTAGCAACAATAGTCACTGCGTAAGTTTCGAATAAATCTGCTGCCATACCAGCACAATCACCCACGTTATCACCAACGTTATCTGCGATAACCGCTGGGTTTCTAGGATCGTCCTCAGGAATTCCAGCTTCAACTTTTCCAACCAAATCAGCTCCAACATCAGCACCTTTAGTAAAAATACCTCCGCCCAATCTAGCAAAAATAGATATTAAAGAAGCTCCAAATCCTAATGCAACAAGAGCATTAACTACTTCTCTTTCTTCAACTTTAAACTTAAGTAAAAAATAATAATAAACCGCAATAGCTAAAAGAGCTAAACCAGCAACCAACATTCCAGTAACTGCTCCAGATTTAAATGCTATATTAAGACCTTGAGCCAAACCTTTTCTTGAAGCTTCAGCTGTCCTTACGTTAGCTTGAACAGAGATCAACATTCCCACGTAACCAGCGATACCAGAGAGGGTAGCTCCAATTAAATAACCTAATCCAACCCATTCATTAAATAAAAAATAAATTAAAATCAAAACAGCAAAACCAACCATCGCAATAGTTTTGTATTGTCTATCTAAATATGCTTTTGCTCCAATTTGAATTGCAGCAGCAATTTCTTGCATTTTTGCATTTCCAGGGCTTGCACTTAAAATTTGTTTACTTGCGATAAAACCATAAAGTACTGAGATAACACCACAACCAATAACAAGGTTTAAAATTAAACTTGGACTTAACATATTTTGATTCCTTTATTTTGTTGATTTCAAAAAAAGCATACATGCCAAAATTGTTAAGCAAAATCAACAAAAAATTAACAAATTTAATGATGATGCAATTTAAAATTTATCGAGATTTGCTTTTAAAAACAGAGTCTAAAACGGCATTTACCAAGCCTTTTTGACCTGACTCATAATACATTTCTGTAACGGCTAAATATTCATCTATCACAACCTTAAAGGGAACTTTTGGCAAGTACTCAATCTCAAAAATAGCTGCTTTTAAAATGATTTTGAGAATCATATCTAAATTTTTAAAACTGACCTTTTCAGACAAGTTTTTGGAGAGAATTTCATCAAGTTCTTTTTCCTTGTCAAAAAAACCATTAAAAATTTTTTTTATAATTCTAATGTAAGAACTTTTTGGAAATGAAATTGGATGTTGAGAGTCGCTAATTCTCTCATAAATCTTTTGGACCACAACAAGTCGAGAGCTACCCTTCATCTAGATATGCCTCAACAATGAGACAACCGCTTCAGCTGCTTCTGTGCCTTTATTTTTGGCTTTGGATTTTGAACTTCGCTCTACTGCCTGTTTATAATTTAGAGATGTTACAATTCCATTGGTAACAGGAATGCCAAATCTCACTGACAGATCTAGCAACGAATTAACTATTGCTGATGATATAAAGCCAAAATGGGGTGTCTTTCCTTTAATAATGCAACCAAGACCTATAAAAAATTTATATTTTTTTTTCTTAATCTGATGTGCGATTAAAGTGGGAATTTCCAAAGATCCTTTTACAGACTTAATATCAGCATCAAGTCCATTTTTTTTTAATGTGGTGATGCAGCTCTTTACTAGATTTTCAGAAATATCCTTGTAGTAATCAGATACAACTATGAGACCTTTTTTTTTCATTTAAGAATTTCCTGTTTAGTAATTTTTATTCCAAACCCATGTAGCGCCACTAAGCGTTTTTTTACACTTGAAACTAAAATCATTTTTTTTATTTTTAAATTCTTTAAAATTTGAGCTCCCACACCATAGTATCTTAAAGAATTTTCTTTGGTAGTATTTTTCTTTATATTTTTAGATGAGAAATTTTGTGGCATATCAGAAAGATCTCCCTCTCTTATAATTAGCAAAACAAAGTTTGGTGTTTTTTTAAAAAAACTTAATGTTTTTTTAACTTTAGCATTGATGCTCTTATTTAAGAATATGTCTATGGAGTTGGAAGACAACACTCTAACTTTTGGAATATTTTTTTCCGATATAGACCCCTTGATAATTGCCAAATGCTGCAAACCATCCAATTTGTTCACAAAAGTTTTTAACAAGTATTGGGACTGGTCAAGATTAAAAAATCTTTTTTCCTTTAAATAAATAAGCGTTTCTTTTTTTAATCTATAAGAAATCAGGTCTTCAATTTTGGCAATTTTAAGCTTATGTTTTTTTGCATACTCCATAAGTTGATCTTGCTTTGCCATTGAACCATCGTCGTTCATAATTTCGCATATCACAGCCGAAGATCCTGTCTTTGACAGTTTGGCAATATCTACGGATGCCTCCGTATGACCCGCTCTTACTAGGGTACCTCCATTTCTTGCCACTAAAGGAAAAATATGTCCTGGTGTTGCGATATCATTTTTTGAGGAATTTTTTTTAATTGCAGTTAAAATAGTTTTGCACCTATCGTATGCGGATATTCCAGTTGTCACTCCTTTTCTTGCTTCTATGCTAATTGTAAATGCTGTTTTTAATCTAGATTGATTAGAGCTTGGCATTAACTGTAGACCTAGCTGATCGGCTTTAGATTTTTCCAGCGCAAGACAAATCAGTCCCCTGCCGTACTTGGCCATGAAATTAATTTTTTCAGGAGTTGTTTTGTTGGCTAAAAAAACAAGATCTCCCTCATTCTCTCTATTTTCATCATCTACCAAAATAAAAATTTTTCCTTTTTTTGCTTCGGAAATAACTGTTTCTATTTTTGAAAATTTTGGTTTGTTTTTCATTTATTTTGAATTTTATGCAAATATTTAATAACAATATCAAATTCAACGTTAACAACATCGTTTTTGTATAATTTAATAATATTGGTCATTCTTAACGTATGAGGAATAACAACTAATGAAAATTTGTTATTGCGGACTTTAACAATAGTTAAGGAAACTCCATTTATAGAAATCGATCCTTTATCGACAAGCAAGGTGGCGAAGGACTTTGGGATCTGGATATTAATAGTCCAAGTTTTGGACAGCTTTTCTAAAGACAGCAATTTTCCTGTCGTGTCTACGTGGCCCTGAACAAAGTGACCAGCTATTTCATCTCCAAACTTTAATGATCTCTCAAAATTAACAATGCTATTTTTTTTAATAAATTTAAAATTAGTGATTTCGAATGTCTTATAAGAGATAAAAAAAAATAAACTTTTTTTTACACACTTTACTAAAGTTAAGCATACACCATTAACAGCTATTGATGTGCCAATATCTTTTTTGGAATAAGTAAGATTTGAATAAATTTCTAATTCAAAACCTTTATTTTTTTTTAAGATTTTTAAAACTTTGCCTGTGTTTTTGATAATTCCTGTAAACATTTTCAAATACTAAATAACTCATCATTGGATAAATTTATATCTACTTTAGATCTAGATAGATTGTTAGCGCACAAAGACCAAATTAGGGATTTCGCTGAAGAAAGGACTTTTGGGGCGTTTAAATTCGACCTTATAAGCAAATATTTATTAACTAAATTACTCTTTTCGAATAATTTCAGAGTTTTGAGGCCTCCTTCTACCAACAATCTCCTAGATCCAAGCGAATAAATTCTGCTTAAAATTTCATTAGGTGAAATTATGCCGCTAGTTGTTTTTATTTTTTCAAGATGAAAACATTTTTTATACTTAGAAATTTTCTTTGTGTCTTCACAGCTGTGAAAAATTGTTGTTTTTTTTGTGTACAGGCGGAGGTGTTTTGGCTTGATGGTTAAATTGCCATTGATGATAAAAATTTTCGGAGTAAATTGAAAAAGTCCTGGCAACCTACAATTTAATTTTGGAAAATCTTTTAAGAAAGTATTCTTTCCGACCAGTATAGAATCGTTCGTGTATCTTAATAAATGGGAAAATTTCAAGGAATCGCTGTTAGTGAAATATTTTTTACCTTTCCATATAGTGGAAAAATTTTTAGTTAACGCTAGTTTTGCGGTAACGTATGGCTTTTTTGTTGTGACCGAATAGGTATACTTGTTATTCAATTTTTGATTGGTTATTTTTTTTCTAACAACTAAAATTTTATTCTTCTTTAAAAAATTAAATCCTTTGTTTTTAACAATTGGGTTGTGATCTTCGCTAGCACAATAAACTTCTTTTACATTTTTTTTTTTAATAATGCTGGTGCAAGGTGGTGCCTTTCCAAAATGATTGCATGGTTCTAAAGTGACAAACACTCGTTTTTTGCTTTTGTTATTCAGTTTAACTAAGGCATTGTATTCTGCATGAGGTCTTCCTCTTGCAGAAGTGCAGCCAGTCGACAGAATTTCATTGCTAAAATTTGTAACCACACATCCCACTGAAGGGTTTTCTCCAGTAATGTACATATTTATCTTAGCAAGGCTAACTGCCAATTCTGAAAAATACTTTCTATGAAAATTATTTAATTTTTGGGACATTGATTTTGTCCACAAATTCTTCGAAATCTTTAACTTCTTTAAAATTTGTATAAACAGATGCAAACCTCACATAAGCCACCGGGTCTATTTCTTTCAGTCCGTCCATGACAAATTTTCCTATGGTTGTGGACATAACCTCATTTTGACCAAGGTCTTCAAGGTTTCTATAAATTTTAGAAACAAATTTCTCTATGGTATCCGAGTCAACTGGCCTCTTCCTCAAAGAGATCATGACCGACCTTGTTAGCTTATCTCTGTCAAATGGAGATTTTCTTCCATTCTTTTTTATAACTGTAATTTCTCTAAACTGGACTCTTTCAAAAGTGGTAAATCTTTGATTGCAACAACTACTCAATCTTCTTCTTCTAATGGCAGTTCCGTCTTCCGTTGCTCTGGAATCTATTACTGAAGTATCCTTGTCTTTGCAAAATGGGCAGATCATAAATATTAATAAATTGGAAATTTGGCACAAAGGGCCTTAACTTTTTCCTGAACCTTTTTTTCTATAGCACTGTTGTCTTCTTTGTTTTTTTTAAGCCCGATTAATACTTCGTTAATATATTCGCCAATCAGCTTAAATTCTGTAGACCCCAGTCCCCTTGTCGTACAAGCTGGTGTCCCCAGTCTTATTCCTGAGGTTATCCATGGTTTTTGTTCGTCGTAAGGTATTCCATTCTTATTGCAAGTTAGATTGGCTTTTCCAAGAGAGATCTCTGCCTCCTTACCTGTTAACCCAAAAGGGCGAAGATCTAACAAAACAAGATGTGTATCTGTTCCACCAGAAAAAATTTCAATTCCACAATTTTTTAATGTTTCAGATAAAATCTTAGCGTTAGCAACAACATTTTTTGCATATACTTTAAAATCTTCTGCAAGCGCTTCTTTAAAACAAACTGCTTTTGCAGCAACAACATGCATCAAAGGTCCTCCTTGCAAGCCAGGAAATACTGCAGAGTTAAATTTTTTTGCAAGCTCTTCGTCATTAGTAAGTATAATGCCGCCACGAGGTCCTCTCAAAACTTTATGAGTAGTTGAGGTTACTACATGAGCGTGATCGCATGGATTTGGATACACCTGCCCAGCAACAAGCCCTGAAAAATGGGCCATGTCTACTAGCAACTTTGCTCCCACTTCGTCGGCAATGTCTCTGAATTTTTTAAAATCTATAATTCTGGAATACGCGCTGCCTCCAGCGATAATTAATTTAGGATTATTTTTTTTAGCTAATGACAAAACTGAATCATAGTCGATTAAACCAGTAACCTTATCTACTCCGTAAGCTATTGCGTTAAACCACTTTCCTGATTGAGCGGGAGGAGCTCCATGCGTTAGGTGACCTCCTTGATCAATTCCCATTCCTAAAATTGTATCCCCCGGGTTTAATAGGGCTAAAAAAACAGCGCCATTAGCTTGGGCTCCTGAATGAGGCTGCACATTTGCAAACTTAACATTGAACAATTTTGTAACTCTTTCTATCGCCAAATTTTCTGCAATATCCACGAACTCGCAGCCACCATAATATCTTTTTCCAGGGTAGCCTTCTGCGTACTTATTTGTCAAAACAGAACCTTGCGCATCAAGAACAGCTTGTGACACAATATTTTCTGAAGCTATAAGTTCAAGATGATTTTTTTGCCTATCAAGCTCTTTTGCAATTGAGATATGCAGATCTGGATCAGATTCTTTTAAAGTTTTTTTAAAAAAGTTATTTATTATAATATTTTCTTTTGACATATTTAATTTAGTAACTTGACTCTTCTTGAATGTCTACCACCTTCAAATTCCGTGCTTAAAAAAGACAGTACACATTGAGTTGCTATTTTTTTACTGGTCACTCTAGAACCTAAGCAAATAACATTGGCATTATTATGCTGCCTTGAAAGCTTTGATGCATTGATAGAGTTTGCTAAGGCAGATCTCACATTTTTAAATCTATTAGAAGCAATGGACATTCCAATGCCTGATCCGCAAACTAAGATTCCATAGTTTTTAGAGTTAATTTTTTTAGCTAATTTTTTTGCATATATGGGGTAGTCGACAGATTTGTTTTCATTCTTGGTTCCCAAATCTAGTATTTTAAAATTTCTCTTTTTAAGTTCTTTTTTAATGCTTTCCTTTAAGGAAAATCCAGCATGGTCAGATGCAATTACTATGTTTTTTATTAGAAAATTGTGTTTTAGCTTCATTGAGTGCTACATATATACAAGAAAGATATTTAAACTACAATATTTGGTATGTATTAATGGTGGCATTAAAACTAAAACATCAATAGAAAAAATTAAAATTAATCAAAACATGTTTCCATTTACAAGACTAAGAAGAACTAGAATCCATGATTGGTCAAGAAGAGTGGTGCAAGAATCAAGCATTTCAAGCTCAGATTTAATTCTACCTATTTTTATAAAAGATGGAAAAAAAGTAATTGATGAAATCAAGTCTATGCCTGATGTCTACAAATATAGTGTCGACACATTGGAGAAGGTAGTCAAGCAAGCGATTAAAAACAAAATACCTGCCATAGCTCTATTTCCAGAAATCGATAACAGTAAAAAAAATGAGAAAGGAAGTGAGGCACTAAATAAAAATAATCTCATTTGTAATGCTGTTAGAGAAATTAAAAAAAATTTTGGTAATGAGATTGGTGTTATATGCGACGTTGCTCTTGATCCTTACACTTCACATGGTCACGATGGTGTATTGAATGGCAATGTAGTTGATAATGATGAAACAATAAAAATTCTTATAGAGCAATCCTTAATTCAAGCTGAGGCTGGCTGTGATATTCTTGCTCCATCTGACATGATGGACGGAAGAATAGGCGAAATTAGAAAATCTTTAGAGAAAAATAATTTTAAAAATACTCAACTGTTATCTTATGCAGCAAAATACGCTTCTAATTTTTACGGTCCTTTTAGAAGTGCCATAGGTAGTGATGCAAAATTAAAAAGCGATAAGAAAAACTATCAAATGGATTTCCATAATTCCAAAGAATCGCTAAGAGAAATTAATCTTGATGTTAATGAGGGTGCTGACATGATTATGATAAAACCTGCCCTTGCCTACCTGGATGTAATTTCATTAGCAAAACAAAATTTTAACATACCCATTATTGCTTACAATGTTTCTGGTGAATACTCGATGATTAAGAATGCAATTAAAAATAAAATACTTTCTGAGGATGTTATCTATGAAATGATGATTTCCTTTAAAAGGGCTGGGGCCAGTGCTGTCATTACTTATTTTGCTAACGAGATTGCTGAAAAACTTGCTAAGAATTAACTATTATATTTTCTATTAAAAAAAACTAATGGTTTTTTTTTAGATAAGATTTTACACTTAAGAACCTTGTGCAAAACAAGATAATGATCTCCGGCACTAATTTTTTTGTGCAAGCTGCACGTTAAATATCCTAAAGAATTAGAAATAATTGAATTGTAGAATTTTTTGTCGAATTGGTTGTTAGCGCTAGCAAGTTGATTGGATATGTTTTTTTGCTTATTTGATAAAAAAATAATTGTATATTTGTATTTTTTTCTTACAAAAAATTTTAAAGAAGAGGATTTTTTGTCAATGCACCACATGACTAGAGCTGGATTTAACGAAACTGAAGAAAAAGAATTTACAGTAATACCCGTAAATTTAGAATTGTTTTCTGAAACAATGGAAGTTATTCCCGTTGTAAACAAAGCAAGGCAATTTCTTAATTGAAGTGAGTTCATGAATACTAGCCTTTTTTGCCCCAAGAGATAATATTCCACAATCTTTCATGAAAATAATACAAAAATAGTTTTGTAACAACTTCAATACCAGCAATCCAAGAGCTCGTGGTTAGGCTACCGCTAATAAACCATGCTATCAAAAAGGTGTCTATAGATGCAAAAAATCTCCAACTAAGAGTCTTTAATAAACTTCTTGTTTTTCTCTCCATTATTAGACTAGTTTATAGTTGTTATCGAAACCTCTGAATATACTTGAAAATGAGCTATCTAGCTTGATAATTTTTCCTGCTTTAGCCCTTGAGGATATGAATTTTTTTAAATTCAATTTGACCATAATGCTATTTGAATAATTGTCAGATACTTCTAGTTTTTTACCAATTAAAGTCATGGCCAATAGTGACGAACCTTTTGATTTAAATAAAATGATTCCCGTTCCTTTTTCCTGCTCTGGTATTTCCTTGATGTTAAATATTAAAGCTCTTGCTTCTTTTTGACTTTTTAACAATACTAATAAATTATTATTACCTTCCCCATATTTTGTTGCGGAATGTAAAAAATCATTTTTCTTAGTTTTGAAAACTTTTTTTCCACTTTTTTTATTAGAAACTAAATTATTAGAATTGATAAAAAAGCCAAATCCATTATTTGAGCATAATAAAATTTTTTCATTTTCTTTATATAAAAAAACGTCGATTATTTGCTCGTTGTCGGTTAACGAGAAATAAGAAGAAAAAGGCTTCCCTTTTTGCGATCCAAAGATGAAGCTCTCACCTTCAAGTGTATAAGACTTTCCGAAAGAAGAAAGAAATATGAATTTTTCTGATTTTTTTCCATTAGCAATTATATATTCGTTTTCAGCAAAATCTTTATCCGTTTTGCATAATGAGTAACCAATTCTAGATTTTAAGAACCCGTTCCTTGAGATGGTAACAGATATGGGATCTGTAGATTTCAACTCCTCATTTAGCTCTTCTGTATTAATTTTATTAAATTTTTCAATTTGTGTTTTTCTAGGACCATAAGTTGATTGTTCTCCAAAATGGAAGATAACCTCCTCTATTTCTTTATCTATTTCTTTTTTCTGAAGCAATTTCGATCCAAGTAATTTTGTTAAAAACTTTTTACTATTGAGCAGTTTGCTATTTTCATCTTCTATTTCCTTTTCTTCAATTTTTCTTAAACCACGCAGTTTCATGTCCAGGATTGCATTGACTTGATTCTCTGTAAATCTGTACTTTTTTATTAATTCGTTTTTAGGGTTATTAGAATTTCTAATTATTTTAATAATGTTATTTAAATGCTTAAACACAATCAAAAATCCTTTTAGAATTTCCAGTCTTAGGTTGATTTTATTTAAAGCAAATTTAGATTTTCTACCCAGAATTACATAACGATGTTTTAGAAAATTCGATAAAACTTCTTTTATTGTCATGACTTTTGGTTCCAATTTATGATTAAGAACATTCATGTTAAGGAAGAATTTTACTTCTAGCTCTGTTTGCTGATAGAGACTGTTCATTAAAATTACAGGATCAATATTTCTATTCCTTGGCCTGATAACAATCCTGATGTTCTCGTCTGATTCATCGATTACATTATCTATTAGTTTATTTTTTTTATTTATTATTAAGTCTGCAATTTTTTCAATTAATTTTGATTTGTTAACCTGATAAGGGATTTGATTAATTGATATTTGGTACTGACCTTTTCCAAGGTCTTCAATTTTATATTTTGCTCTTAATTCAAAAAAACCTCTTCCCGTTGTGTAAGCTTTTACAATTTCATTTTTATCAAGATTTAATATGCCGCCGGTTGGGAAATCTGGGCCCTTTATTATTTTTAATAAATCTTTAATTGAACAATCTTTATGATTATTCAAATATTTAAGCGCCAAGCAGATCTCTTCCAGATTGTGTGGCGGTATATTTGTCGCCATACCAACAGCAATTCCAGATGAGCCATTCGCTAACAAATTAGGAAAAGCCGACGGAAGAACTGTGGGTTCGCTTAATTCACCGTCATATGTTTTTCTAAAATCGACAGTATCGGAATCTATGTCTTTCAATAAGAATTCAGATACCAGTGTAAGCTTTGTTTCTGTATATCGCATAGCTGCTGCGTTATCGCCGTCGATATTACCAAAGTTACCTTGGCCATTAATCAGGGTATATTTTGTAGAAAAATCCTGGGCTAGGCGCACCAAGGCATCGTAAACGGACTGGTCTCCGTGAGGGTGAAATTTACCTATTACATCACCCACTACTCTTGCTGATTTTTTGAAACTAGACTTTGGACTTAAATCTAGCAGATACATTGCGTAAATTAACCTTCTGTGGACAGGCTTAAGACCATCTCTAACATCCGGCAAAGCTCTTTGGGTTATTGTAGATAATGCATAGGCTAAATATTTCTTAGCAAATTGATTCCTCAATTGGTCTTCAGTGATATTAGTTATTTTCATTTGCTTTTTTTTCAATTCTTTCTCTTACCTCGGGAAAACGTATTCTATTAGGTTCAAAAATAAACTTTTTTAAAATAAATTTATTAACAACCAAACCCCTGTAAAGATCTGTATTGTCATAATCACTTGAGCTGTCAATTAAAAAATTTGGGTAAGTAAATTTTTTGGTATCAATCTCAAAAATCCACTCAGATGAATTATTTTTATAAAAATTAAAATTTTTATTATCAGGATTTATCTCAAAGCCAATAGATTTTAACAATTCTTGTTCCCATTGAATATACATTTTTAAAGAATTTTTTTCAGAAAGATTCTCTAAAAAAAAATTAGAATGATTGTATAGTTCAAAATAATCATGTCGTTCAGCTAATAACTTGCAACAAAGTTCGGCTAACGACTGAATAAGACTTAATTTGTTTGATTGGTCAAAAAATTTTGCTGTTATTGCATCTTTCAGTTCAAGATTGTAATAGCCAATTGCATCTTCGGATTTTGACTTCCAGTTAATGAAAAATTTATTTCCAACCTGTAGGTAATTTTTTTTTTTCTTGGAGGTAGCACCATAAACAATTCCGTTATGCAATCCGTGTCTATTTGTAATAAAAGTTGCTACTGAAGAATTTTCTGAATAGTTATTAATTTTTAGCAAATAGCCGGTATCTTGCCAGATCATTATCTTTTTTTTAATAGAACTTTTAAGAAAAGATTGCACTTACATTTCAGAACCTTCTCCATTTCGCTTCTCGCATACGACCCTATCGCCTTAATAGAACGACCATCTTTTCCTAAAATAATTTTTTTATGACTCAGTGTTGTTGCAATAATTTTTTGATGAATGGTATAGTTTGCTCCTTTGACAATTTTATCTGTAACAATTGATACTTGATATGGAATTTCTTGATTTAAATACTTCAAAATACCTTCTCTTGTGATTTCTGCTAAAAAGATTTCTTTAGATATATTGGTGGTATTATTTTTTTTATAAATCCACTCTTTCTCTGGCAAAGCACTTGAGACTTTATCCAAAAGCTTGGTGATATTTTTTTTCTTTAGAGCTGATAAATAAAAAATTGCATTAAAAGATTCTATATATTTAATCTCAGAAATTTTTTCTAAAATATAGTCATTATCCACAAGATCGATTTTGTTAATAATTAAAAATTTTTCTTTTTTATAATTTTGAATAATTTTTTCTATTTGGTCTAAATAATGAAACTTTGAAGTTATATCTAAAATGATTAACAGTAAATCTGAGCGATCTATACTTGATAAAACATCTTTAAAATAATTAGCGTCATTTTTTTTTTGATAGAAACCAGGAGTGTCAATAAATACTATCTGTGTATCTTTGTAATTTTTAACAGCATCTAGAGATTTTAATGTTGTTTGAACCTTATGAGAAACAATCGATACCTTTTTTTCAAAAATTGCATTTAATAGGGTTGATTTGCCGGAATTGGTCGGCCCAGATATTGCAACATAACCACACTTTTTAATCATGCCTCACCTATAAAGTTTAAAAGTTTTTCCGCAGCTGATTGTTCGGCCGTTTTTTTAGATGCGCCCTCTCCCGAAAATGATTTGCTATTAGCTATTTTTACAGAAACTTTAAACACAGGCTTATGCGAAGGTCCTTCGTTTGAAAGGTTCTTATATACTGGTAGCTCTTTGTACTTTTTTAAAGAGTGTTCTTGAAGTCTTGTTTTTGGATCTATCTCAATATTAACAGATCTTTTGAGGTTATCCTTCCATAGTTTTAATACAAATTTATTTACTTCTTCAAAACCCTGATCTAAATAAAATGCACCAATAAGGCTTTCACACAGATCTCCAAAAATTTTTCCATGCCCTATTTTATTTTTTTTTTGCGATCCGCTTAGCAAAATGTACTTTCCTAACTTTAAGTTCTCGACAACTTGTGTGCAGACTTTTTTATTAACCAAAGCTGCTAACTTTTTATCCAAAACACCCTCGACGTCTGAAGGATACAAGCGAGACAGCTCGGTTGCTATCACCAATCCCAAAACACGATCTCCAATAAATTCCATTCTTTCATTATTAGATTCTGACAATTTGGAGATACTTTTGTGCGTAAGTGCTTTTTCCAAAAGGTTTGTATTTTTAAACTTAATACCTAGTATTTTTTCAACTTTGCTTAAAATGCTTTGATTCATTAAATAAGTTTTTTAAAAATTCTATTAAATCTAATTGATTTGTGCCATTTCCAAAAAGTGAACATATCTCCTATTTTTGAATTGTTAGAAAAGAATAAAAACTGAGCTTTTCCCACTAAATTATTTTTATGCACGTATCCAACGCTTGTCAAAAATCGACTATCTTTGGAGCAATCCCTGTTGTCTCCCATAAAAAAATAATGTTCTTTGGGTATTTTGTATAGATCTGTATTTTTCATTGAATTTTCAGTAGCGTAAAAAATATTATATTTCCTAGATTCGCTAATCTGCTCTGAAAATTCATTAACATCGAATTGTTGCTCTCCACAAAAAACAGTTGTCTTTTTTACAAAATCTTTTTTTATCTTTTTGTTGTTTAAAAATAACTCACCATTTATTAACTGAACGGTGTCACCAGGTATACCTATCAATCTTTTGATATAGTCCGTTCTATTGTCGGAAGGTGTTTTGAAAACAATTATGTCACCACGTTGTGGTTCTGAAAAAAAAATTCTATTTGAAATAATCCTGATACTAAATGGGAAAGAATGCCTGCTATAACCATAGGAAAATTTTGTAACAAAAAGTCTGTCACCAACTAACAGGGTTCGTTCCATTGATGATGAGGGAATGTAAAATGGTTGCAATAAAATAGATCTAATAATAACAGCAAGAGACAATGCAATAAAAACTGTTTTTACATTTTCTATAATTTTTATTTTAGTCATAAAGCTATTTGCTCGCAATCACAAAGGCAACAGCCCAAGGATAGTCATCGGAGATGCTCAAATAAAATTTCATTTTTTTTAGTTTGTTTAGAATTGTAAGAAAATAAGGCTTTCCAGATTCTTGATTTAACACTTCAAAATCTAAAAAGGAAAGGTTTTTACCTATACCTGTGCCAAGAGCCTTCGAAAAAGCTTCTTTTGCAGCAAATCTCATTGCAATTTTAGAGGCCTTGTTTAGCTTGAATTGATTGATAATCTTTATCTCTTTGCTGGTAAACACTTTTTTTAAAAACAGTTTTTCATCTTTCTTTATAATTTTTTCTATTCTTTTAATATTTACAATATCTGTTCCGACACCAATAATTTTCATTTTATTTTTTTATAATTTTTAAGAATTGTTTAACAGTCTTGCCTAAGCTATTAAAAATTGATTCAGAAATAACAAAATGACCAATATTATATTCTGTAATTTCTAATATTTTTTTTATTTTTTTGGTAGTGATGTAATTTAATCCATGGCCACAATGGACGCCCATATTTTTTTTAGATGCAAATTTTGCAACTGATTGTATTTTATTAAATTCTTTTTTCGCCTTGAGTGTTTTTTTTTTCTCAATGTAATTACAAAAAGCTCCTGTATGAATTTCAATATTGTTGGCATTTAACTTGTAGGCTTGTTGGGCAGTTTTAATTTTAGGATCAATGAAAAGGGAAACTAGAATATTTTTAGATTGTAATTTTTTAATTGTTTTTTTTAAAAAACTATAATTATGGAGCAAGTTTAGCCCCCCTTCTGTTGTAAGCTCTTTTCTTTTCTCTGGGACCAGACATACAAATTTAGGTTTGATTTTAATTGCAAAAGAAACCATTTTTTCTGTTAATGCCATTTCTAGATTCAGTGGTTTTTTCAAAACTTTTTTAAGACTTATTACGTCGGCAGTTTTTATATGTCGCTGATCTTCTCTTAGGTGGACAGTGATAGAATCCGCTCCTGACTTAATAACCTCTAATGCAGCTCTGTTGACGGATGGAAAAATGCCACCCCTGGCATTTCTGAGAGTTGCAACATGATCAATGTTAATACCGAGTCTATACTTGGATGTCATTACACTACTTCTCTACTGCCAGGTTTTACTGCTTTAACATTTTTTAAATACTCAGGAAGATTGTCAGCTGAAAAAGTTGGTATATCGATCGAAATTTGAGAGATGATCTTGCCTTCAATAAGAGATTTTCCTGAAGAACGATCAATAATGCAAGCAAATCCAGAAACTGAACCGCCAAACTCCTCGATAGCTCGAGCACACTCCAAGCTAGATTTTCCAGTTGTAATAACATCTTCCACTATCAAGACTTTTTTAAGCTTGTTTAGATCAAAGCCTCTTTTAAGCGTGAATTTTCCATCTACTCTTTCTGTAAAAATGCTTGGAACATTCGCATGTCTAGCAACTTCATAGCCAGCCAAGATACCGCCAATTGCTGGAGAAACTATTGCTTCAAAACTTATGTTGGAATTTTTTATTTTTTCTGCCAAGGATTTGCAAACTCTCTCTGCTTTTAAGGGATGCATTAATAGCTTTGCACATTGAACGTATTTTTCACTTCTTAATCCTGAGGATAGAATGAAATGCCCCTCTAACAAGGCTCCAGTTTCTTTCAAAAGATCTATAGTTTCATTTTCAGTTAACATCTTTGTCTATCTTTCTGTTTCTTATAATTTTAAAATTTAATGATCTTGCTTTTAGTTGGGAAATCAAATTTGTAAAATCTTTTAAATTACTAATCTCAACATCAAATATAAAGCTCAAAAAATCCTCTTTCTTGTCGACTAGTTCAACATTAACAATGTTGCATTTATTTAATCCTATTAAGCTACAGATTTCTCCTAATGTTCCCGCTTGATGACTTAACAAAACCCATATGCTAGATCTGTGTATTTTTTTCTCTTTATTTGCAGGCATCTTGTCATGCCAGTATTTTCTTATAGCAGCCCTTGCTTTTCCAGTCTTAGAAAAAGACAGCCAATGAAGAGATGGAGATTTTTTTACAGAAGTTATAATTTCAACCTGATCTCCATTAATCAGTTGCGTTTGCAAAGGCAGTTCCTTACCATTGATTTTTACTCCTATGCAGGTGTCACCGACATCGGAATGAACAGAGTATGCAAAGTCAATTGCTGTTGCATTCAATGGCAATCTAATTACAGCTCCTTTCGGGGTAAAGCAAAAAACCTGATCTTGAAAAAGCTGCAACTTTGTATATTCAAAATAGTGCTCGGGGTTCTCACCGCTCTCAAGGAGCTCCACAAGGTCCTGTAGCCAAGTATAAGTATGAATCGAATTCTCGCTTACACGCTCATTGTCTTTATAGCTCCAATGCGAGGCAATACCTCGTTCTGCAAAATCATGCATTTGTTTTGTTCGAATTTGAATCTCTATTCTTTGATTAAAGGGACCTATGACGGTAGTGTGCAAAGAGGAATAGTGATTAGATTTAGGTGTGGATATATAATCCTTGAACCTACCTGGAACCATTTTCCATTTTTGATGAAAAATTCCCAATGCCTTATAACAATCACTTGCGTTATCTAAAATTATTCTAAAGCCTATAATGTCAGTAATTTGCTCTAAAGAAATTTTCTTCGTCTGAATTTTTTTCCATATTGAAAAGCAAGATTTTTCCCTGCCTGCAATAATAGGATTTATATTGTTTTCTACCAGTATTGTTTTCAACTGTCCGGAAATATCTGAAAAGAGTTTTTGTGTATTTGGATAAATGCTTTCAAGCCTATCAACAATTAATTTTCTTGCCTCAAAATTTAAAACTTTAAATGACAAATCTTCTAGTTCATCTCGAATGTTGTGCATACCCATGCGCTCAGCCAATGGCGCGTAAATTTCCATAGTTTCTTTAGCTATTCTATCCCTTCTTTCTTTTGAAGTTATAGATTCAATGGTTCTCATGTTGTGCAAACGATCGGCTAATTTCACAATTAAAACTCGAATATCTTTTGATGTTGCTAAGATTAATTTTCTAAAATTTTCAGCTACTGTAAATTCTTTATTTCTGCTTTCTAACCTTGATAGCTTAGTAACACCCTCCACTAAGTCAGCTATTTCGACACCAAATTTTTTTTTAACATCTTCTAAGGTAGCACTAGTGTCTTCGATGGTATCGTGCAGCAAAGCCGTTGTTATGGTTGGTCCGTCCAATTTTAATTCTGCTAAAATATTTGCTACTGCAATTGGATGGCTTATGTAAGGGTCTCCAGAATCTCTTTTTTGCTCTGCATGTACTTTTTCAGCAAACATGTAGGCTTCTTTGAGTTTTTCAACGTCAGCAAAATTATTGTAGCCTTTTATTTTGTTAATAAGCTGTTCTTGATTGAGCATAAAAAAAACTATATCAAAAAATTATAACTTAGTAATCTTATTGTCTTTAAATTTACTGATTTTGGCTATCAATTGAGATATGTGCTTTCCAGATCTTGGATTTTTCCATGCTGAGTTTATTTCAGAAAGTGGCATTAAAACAAAAAGTCTATTCTCAATGCTAATATGTGGTAACTTTAGATTTGTGGCATCATTAGAAAATTCAATATTTCTAGAACAATAATCAATAATATCTATATCTAAAGTTCTAGGGTCATTTTTTTTTAAACGCTTGCGTCCAAATTTTTTTTCTATTGTTAAAATAATTTTTAACAATTTCCTCGGGTTTGCGAGTGTACTTACTAGAGCGACTGAGTTTGTGAATTCTGGGTCCTTAGGATTTGGGTAAGCTTTGCTTTTGTAAAAAGAAGATTTTTTTATAATTTTAACACCGTGTTTGGAAAGTTCTGAGTATGACTTTTTTATAACAAATATAGAGCTGCCGTGTACAGATTCAAGATTTGACCCAAACGACAAATAAATCATTTTAAATTCTAGCTTGTCTTTCTAAAGATTCTTGATTTTTCTCTATCCCAATCTCTATTTTTTTTAGTCTCTCTTTTATCGTGATTTTTTTTTCCTTTTCCGAGTGCAATTTGAATTTTAGCAATACCTTTTTTGTTAAAATAAATTTTCAAAGGAACAATGCTGTATCCGTCTCTATTAACTCTGCCTATGAGCTTATCAATTTCTTTTTTTTTTAATAAAAGCTTTCTTAATCTTTTTGGATCATGATTGTTGTAACTCGATTGAGAGTATTGAGGTATATAAGAATTAAATAAAAAAATCTCACCTTCTTGATCGACCGCATAAGATTCTGCGATATTAGCTTTACCAAGTCTCAAGGATTTAACTTCTGGACCCAATAACTCAATACCAGACTCAAAAATTTCTTCAAAAAAATAATTGAAACTTGCTTTTCTGTTTTGACAAACGATGTTGTCGACAGATTTATTTTTTGCGTTCATTTAAACAATAGACAATTGTTCTAAAACTTTTCTAATTTTTAGCTTTGAATCATCCGTGGCTTTAACCAGTGGCAGCCTAACATCTTCGCTCATTAGATTTAACAAGCTCAATGAGTATTTTGCTGGAACTGGATTGCTCTCTACAAACATTATATTGTGCAGATCTAATAATTTATTAAAAAGATTTTTTGCGTCCTGGTCTTTTCCACCAAGAGAGAGATTTTGAAAATCAGAGCATAGTTTTGGTGCAACATTTGACGAAACAGATATGCAGCCAGATCCTCCTCTTGCATTAAACTCGTGTGCATTTTCATCATTTCCCGTAAGCATTAAAAAATCTTTTCCCATTGCTTTTAACTGCGCATCAACTCTATCCAAATCTCCAGTTGCATCTTTAACTCCAATGATATTTTTAAGCTCAAATAGTCTGGTCATGGTATCCACGCTCATATCAACCACGCACCTTCCTGGAATGTTGTAAATAATTATTGGTATTCCGCAGCTGTCATTTATGGCTTTGTAATGCTGATAAAGCCCTTCCTGAGTTGGCTTGTTGTAATATGGCGTTACGACTAGAGCCGCGTCCGCTTTTGCTTTTTCAGCATACTTTGTTAGTTCTATTGCTTCCTTAGTTGAGTTCGATCCAGTTCCAGCGATAATTGGAACTCTTCCATTTGACACACGAACTGCAATATCAATAATTTTTTTATGCTCTGTATAATCCAATGTTGGAGATTCTCCCGTGGTTCCTCCTGGCACTAGGCCTGAAGTTCCATTGGAAATTTGAAATTCTATGAAATTTTCAAAGCTTTTAACATCTAATTCACCGTTTTTAAATGGCGTGACTAAAGCTGTAATAGATCCTTTAAACATAATAACTTATTGTGTAATTAAGCTGAGATATAACATAAAAAAAATAATTAATAACCCTATATTAATGAAGCAAATCCAAAAATTATTAGTAGTCTCGATACTTTTTTTGCTTTCAGTGCAAGGAGCGTATGCAAAATTAATTTCTCCAAAAGATAAGCCTGCTAACTTTGCGAATTTAGAAAAAACAGATCTACCCAATCAAGCTGAAATTAAAAAAAAACCACAAACAATTGATATAAAAAAGAAAGAGGTTTTAAAGGCTCCTGCTATAAAAAAGGAAGTTATTAAAAAAAATTTAGCTACCGAAATTAAGAAAGAAAATATTTTAGCGAAAGAACAAGTAAAAAATAAAGAAAACACCGATAGTAAAATTTCCAAGGAAGAAGAAATAATAACTGTAGATCAAATTATTCCTCAAAAAAAACCTCTGCTACTTGGTGTTAACTCTGCTCAAGGCTCCACTGTGCTAAACGAGAAAGATTTTGCCATTGCTAAAAAAACCTTTTCTTTCGTGAAGCAACGGTCTTGGAAGGCTGCTTTTGACACTGCAAAAAAATCTTCGGATAAAATATTAATGAAAACTATCAGGTGGATTTACTTAAAAGATTCTAATAATCAGGCTACTTTTTATGACTACGTTAATTTTATAAATGAAAACAATGACTGGCCTAGAATTGGTAGGCTCAGGTACATAGCTGAACATAAAATTGATTACAAAGACACCTCTCCGAATGATGTCATAAATTTTTTTAAAAATGTTCCTCCCACAAGCGGTTATGGTGTGCTTAGGTTGGGTGAGGCCTATTTAATAAAAGGACAAATAACTAAAGGGACTCCTTTGATCAAGGAAGGATTTAAAAATGCCTTTCTAGACAAGAATGAGATTAAGTATGTAGCTAAAAAGTTTAAAGACATAATTGGACCTGATGACTTTATTGAGAGAGCTAAATTTATGGCTTGGGAGCAGGAATACTGGGAGCTTAACAGAACAATACCCTACTTACCCAAAGGGTACAAAGAGCTATACCATGCTCGTTTTTCTTTAATGACGAGATCTTATGGAGTCGACCAAGCAATATCCAGGGTCCCTGCAAAATTTTCTAAAGATATTGGCTTAGAATTTGACCGAATGAAATGGAGAAGAAAAAGAGGAAGACACGATTCTGCTTTAGAAATAATTGAAACATATAGTGCTGACCCAAGCGTCTTGGTTAAACCTGAGTTATGGATGAAAGAAAAACTAATTATTGCTAGAAAAAAAATAGATGAAAAAAAATACCAAGCTGCCTACGAATTATTTATAAATCATGGCATTACGGATTCTGCCTACCTGTCGGATGCGGAGTGGCATGCTGGTTGGCTAGCGTTAAGCTTTCTTAATAAGCCAGTAGACGCAGCCAAACATTTTCAAATCATGTACGATTCTGTTAGCTATCCAGTGAGCAGATCTAGAGGTGCTTTCTGGCTTGCAAAATCTTATGAGCGTATGAGTAACAAAAATGAAGCAGACAAATGGTACTCAATAGCAAGCAATTACAACGCGACCTTTTACGGTCAGTTAGCAGCCAATAAGATCGGCAAAAAAAGCATTCAAATAAAGAATGATTACTCTCTGAATTCAGAGAGGTATGAAAAATTCTTACAAAGTGAAGTGGCAAAAGCCGTCATTCTTTTATTTGAACTAAAACAAAGCTCACAAGCAAAAGATCTTTTAAAACACCTAGGAGCTGAAAAATCACCACTTGAATTAAGAACTTTTGCTGGAACATTATCGCAAAAAATAAATCGTTTGGATTATTCAATACAGATTGCAAAACAGGCTTCTTATGAGGGAATTGCTCTACTAGAACTTAACTATCCAGTCATCGAAACGCCGAAAATTGTTGCCGGTAAAGAAATTTTAAACCAGGCTTATATTTTGGCTCTAATTAGACAGGAGAGTGAATTTGATGCTTCAGCAAATAGCTATGTAGGTGCCAGGGGATTAATGCAAATCATGCCGGCTACTGGACGAGTACTAAGCAAAAGAACAGGTTTGAGTTATAGCGTTGAAAAATTAACTGATGATGAATTTTACAATCTTCAGCTAGGTTCATTTTATCTTTCTAATTTGTATGAAAATTTTGATAACAATATTTATTTGGCTCTTGCCGCATACAACGCTGGTCCACAAAGAGTTAGTAAGTGGATAAAAAAATATGGAGACCCAAGAAAAAAACAAATAGACGCTCTAGATTTTCTCGAACATATTCCATTTGAAGAAACAAGAAATTACGTACAAAGAGTAATGGAAAATATAAATGTTTACAAATTTATATTGGCAAAAAAATCTGTAGAAAACAATATAGAAAAACTTTTGTATAATTCAAAAAACTAAAGCTCTTTATTTAAATTAAATTTTCTAATATTTTTTCTAGAATTTTCAAATAACTTTCTATGTTTAATTGACTTTTCATGAATACGTCTTCTCCAAAGTTTAAAGGACGGTGGTTTGAGATTCGATCTCATTATTTTAATAACTTCCGATTCTGATTTGTTAGATTTTTCTTTTATTTCTTCAAAAGTAATGCGGTCTGCCCAAGCAGCCCAAATAATCCAATTAGTAGAATTGGTATCTTTAGGCTCAGGATTTGAAGATTTGGTTATAGGTCTGTCAGATTTTTTTTTATGCATTTAACGATTTTAGAAAATTAATCATTGTACCAGCGTCACTAACATCAAATTTTCCATTTTCATCTTTGAAAATCTTTACTATTTCGTTGTTATTTACATACATGGAATATCTAAAAGACCTCATACCCATGCCAGCCTCTGATCTGTCCGTAAGCATGTCCATGCCTTTAGTGAAGTCACCATTGCCGTCTGGTATAAAATTGACTTTTTTAATATTAAAATTTTTCTTCCAGATATTTTGGACAAAGGGATCGTTCATACTAAGGCAATAAATTTCATCTATCCCATGTTTTATTATTTCATCATATTTGTCTTCATAGCTTGGGAGATGGTAGTCCGAACAGGTTGGTGTAAATGCTCCTGGAAGAGCAAATAAGACGACTTTTTTATTCGAAAATAAATCATCCGTATTTTTTTCAACATATTTACTGTCAATCCTAAATACAAAATTAACATTTGGAATTTTATTGCTCATATTGTTTTCTCCTTGTTTTTGTTAAATTCTCTCATTGCAAATCGTTTTTTTTGGTCTTGTGTAAGTCCGTCAAAACAATGTGGGCAACTTATCCCCTGCTCGTATTTTTCCGACTGCTTATCTTTGGCGTTAATAGGCATTCTACATCCATAACACATGGTGTAATTGCCGGGAATAGATTTGTGCATTACAGAAACTCTTTTGTCAAAAACATAGCATTCTCCATTCCATAAGCTTTCCTTTTCCGGAATAGTATTGATGTAATTAAGAATGCCTCCTTGTAATTGATAAACTTCGTCAACGCCTTTCTCCTTTAGGTATTCAGAAGCTTTTTCACAGCGAATCCCCCCAGTACAAAACATTGCTAATTTTTTATTATTTTTTTTTATAAAATCATCTGAGAAATAATCCTTAAACTCTCTAAAATTATTAACCTTTGGATTGGTTGCTCCCTTAAATGAGCCAATCTCGTGCTCGAACGGTTTCCTAATATCGATTAAAAAAACATCTTCTTTTTGTATAAAATCATTCCACTCTTGCGGCTGAATATGTCTTCCTTGCCGTTCCAAAACTTTTTTTTCAATGGGCACAACCTCTTTTTTAATTTTTACTTTTGGTCGTTCAAAGGGAATTTCATTTCCAACAGAAGTATTGCTAGAATCATAAGAAGAAAAGCAAAACAGGCTAAAAATGAATTGGTTAAACTTATCTACAAAGCCTTGGATTCCAGAAACGGTGCCATTGATACCCTCAGGTGACAAAATTATTGTTCCTTTTAATTTGTTATCAATAAGAAATTTTTTTAACAGAAGCTGGCATTTTCCCAAATCTTCTAAAATAATAAACTTGTAAAAACTTACTATGTCGTATTTTTTTTCTTTTTGCATAAAGTCATTCCATCGCCTATGGAAATCATTGTTGTATCTACTCTATTATCATTTTTTATATAGTTATTAAACTCTCTAATTATCTCTGTTTTTTCGTCAGTGATTTCAGGATTTGCCACCTTGTCTTTCCAAAGAACATTATCAAAAACGATTAAACCATTTTCAGTTATTAAACTTAAACAACTTTCAAAGTAAGTTTTATAGCCAGACTTGTCTGCATCAATAAAAATAAAATCAAATAACAAGCCTTCGTTAATAAATTTGTTTAAAGATACTTTTGCATCCTCATTAATTAATTTTATTTTTTGTTCCACGCCTGCTTTTTTCCAAAAATCAATTGCATAAGCAGCTGTTTTTGCGTCCTTATCTATGGTTATAATTTTTCCATCTGGATTTAACGCTAGTGCCATAGATAATGTGCTATAGCCCATAAAAGTTCCGAGCTCCAAAACATTGCTATAATTTCCAATTTTAATTAAAAAATTTAAAAATGATGCCTGCTCTGGAGTTACTTGCATATTCGCAACGTTTCCCAGCGTGTGAAAAGAAAATTCTCTTAGCTCCTTTTGAGCGTTAGTTTCTGTAATATTTTTTCTAAGATATTTTTCTAAATAACTATCTAAATGAAGATCTTTAATCACAGATTATTTTAGTTTTTCTTTAAGAATATCGTTAATTAATTTGGGGTTTCCTTTGCCCTCAGTCTCTTTCATTGCCTGCCCTACAAAAAATCCAAAGAGCTTATCTTTCCCTGACTTGTACTGCTCCACTTTGTCTTGATTGTTCTTCACAATTGTTTCAATAATTTTTTCTAATTCTTTTGGATCCGATTGTTGCTTCAAGCCCTTATCCTCAACTATCTTGTCCGGATCTTGATCATTTTTAACCATCTCCTCAAACACTGTTTTTGCAATTTTTCCTGAAATGGTATTGTCTTTAATTAGATTAATTAATTTAGATAAATTTTTTGCTGAAACGGGCGAATCTTTAATTTCTTTTCCTTCTTTATTTAAAACACCAAAAAGTTCCACAATCATCCAGTTTGCAGCTAACTTATAATCAGAATTTTTTGCCACTTCTTCGTAGTACTCTGAAATATCCTGATCCGAAATAACAATGCTAGCATCGTAAATTGAAAGGCCAAAGTCGTTCATTAGTCTTGCTTTTTTTTCGTCTGGCAATTCCGGTAAGGAATCTTTAATTTTATTTACAAATTCCTGATCTAAAATCAAAGGTAGTAAATCTGGATCTGGAAAATATCTATAGTCATGAGCGTCTTCTTTGCTTCTCATGGTCCTGGTTTCAATTTTTTTAGTATCAAAAAGTCTTGTTTCTTGATCGATTTTTCCACCCTCTTCAATAATTTCTACCTGTCTTTTCGCCTCGTACTCTATCGCTTGCTGCATAAACTTAATGGAGTTAACATTTTTAATCTCACATCTAGTTCCTAGTTCAGTAGTGCCTGCTTTTCGAACTGAGACATTAACATCGGCTCTTAAAGAACCCTCGTCCATATTCCCGTCGCAAGTATTTAAATACCTCATTATAGATCTTAGTTTTTTAACGTATTGAGCAACTTCTTCTGGGGATCTTAGATCTGGCTTTCCAACTATCTCCATTAAAGCAACTCCCGATCTATTCAGATCAACAAAAGAATTTTGGGGGTCCTGATCATGTAGGCTTTTTCCAGCATCTTGCTCCAAATGCAATCTTTCAATGCCAACTACTTTTGTCCCGTAGGGCATGTCTAAAACAATCTCCCCCTCACCAACGATGGGAAATTTAAATTGAGAAATCTGATAGCCCTGTGGAAGATCAGCATAAAAATAATTCTTTCTATCGAATTTAGAAAAATTATTAATTTTTGCTTTTAGGCCAAGTCCTGTTCTAACTGCCTGTTCTACACAATACTTGTTAATAACTGGCAGCATTCCAGGCATTGCAGCGTCAACTAAACTAACTTGCGAATTGGGATCGGATCCAAATTTAGTTGAAGAGCTAGAAAATAACTTTGCATTAGATGTAACCTGCGCATGGACTTCCAAACCAATCACAACTTCCCATTGTCCAGTCTTGCCTTCTATGAAGTAATCAAATTTTTTATCCATCATTTACATCCACCAATCTTTAACTTGCGATTTGAAAGAAATTTTTTCTTCCAATGAGCAAGCGGCATTTAAAATTGTTTGTTCGTCGAAGGATTTTCCAATAAGTTGCAATCCTAGGGGCAATCCAAATTCATCGAAACCTGCCGGTATAGATATAGCAGGCAATCCAGCTAGGTTGATAGGAACTGTAAACACATCATTCAAATACATGGAAATAGGGTCATCAGTCTTATCGCCAATCTTAAATGCTGATGATGGTGCTGTTGGCGTTAAGATTGTATCGACCTCTTTAAAAACAGAATCAAAGTCATTCTTAATTAATCTTCTAACCTGCTGGGCTTTTAAATAATAAGCATCATAATAACCAGATGACAAAACGTATGTACCAATCATAATTCTTCGCTTAACTTCATTTCCAAAGCCTTGAGATCTAGTATTTTCATACATTTCAATCAAATCCTTACCGCTAGCTCTAAATCCATATTTAACGCCGTCATACCTAGCCAAATTTGAAGACGCTTCGGCTGGTGCAATAATATAATAAGTGGGTAGTGCGTATTTGGTATGGGGCAAAGAAATATTTTTAATAATCGCACCAGATTCTCTCATCCATTCGATCCCCTTGTCCCAAAGGGTTTGAATTTCTTTTGGCATGCTGTCTACAATATATTCTTTGGGTATCCCTACTTTTAGGCCTTTAATATCTTTGTTTAAATTTTTTAAAAAATTTCCCTTCTTAATGTCTGCTGATGTTGAATCTTTTTCATCATGACCAGAAATAACATCCAGCATCAATGCGCTGTCAGCAACATCCTTGCTCATTGGTCCTGCCTGATCCAAAGAAGAAGCAAATGCAACTATTCCCCAGCGTGAACATCTTCCATAAGTTGGTTTCAAGCCAACAATTCCAGTAAAGGCAGCTGGCTGCCTGATGGATCCCCCGGTATCTGTTCCAACAGTTGAAGATGTTAAATCAGCAGCAACAGCAGAAGAACAGCCGCCAGAAGACCCCCCCGGAACTAAATTTTCATTATTTTTTTGATAAGGGTTGATGACATTTCCATAAGCACTAGTTTCATTGGAAGAGCCCATGGCGAATTCATCGCAATTTAATTTACCCAACAGAATAGCTCCGCTATCCCAAAGCTTAGAGGTAACAGTAGATTCGTACGTTGGAATAAAATCTTTTAAAATTCTACTAGATGCGGTTGTTTGAACATCCTTTGTGCAAAAAAGATCCTTTACAGCAATTGGGGCTCCTGCCAAATCTCCTTCTTTAAGATTGTTATCGTCAATTTTTTTAGCAGAGATAATCGCTTGATCTAAAGTTTCGGTAACAAAAGTGTTTAATTTTTTTGATTTTTTTATTCTATCTACATAAGCACTGGTAGCTTCCAAAGCTGAAATTTCTCTAGATTTTATTTTTTTAGTTAAAGTAACTAATGTTAACTTTGCGATTTCGCTCATGATTATTCAATTACCTTTGGCACGACAAAGTAATCTTTGTTTTTGTTAGGAGAATTTTTTAAAATATCTTCTTTTTCATTTGTTTTTTTAACAACATCTTCTCTTTGGAAAAGTTTTTGATCAACGACTGAAGAAAGGGGTTCAATATTTTTGATGTCCAGCTCATTTAGCTGCTCCACAAATTTTAAAATGGAATTAAGATCCTTAATCATGGAAGTCTCAAACTCTTCATTTGAGGCTATCCTAGATAGTTTAGAAATTTTCTTTACTGTTTCCTTATTAATTGTCATTAGACTTAGTGAAAAATTAAGCTAAATTAACACTTTAATGGAAACTTACAACCTTTTAGAGAATTCTGCTTTTGCAAAACAAATTGGTAAAAGTTCGCGATTGCTTGGCATCGATCCGGGAAAAAGAAATGTGGGAATAGCAATCTGCGATCCCGCACGAACGGTTGCCACTCCCTACGAAACTATTCACGTGAAAAAACTTAAAGATCTAATTAACGGAGTTAGTAAAATTATTTTAGAAAATGACATAAAAGGAATTGTTGTTGGACATCCAATTAATATGGATGGCACTGAAGGTCCGCGCTCACAATCTACTAAAGATTTTGTAAAAAATATTCTCAAACACATAAATCTTCCTATAACTTTATGGGATGAAAGACTTTCAAGTGAAGGTGCATTTAGGGGCATGGAAGCCCTGGATTCAAATAGCTCATCAAAAAAAGACAAATTAGATGAGAATTCAGCAGCTTTTATTCTTCAGGGATTTATAGATTATCTGCAGAAAAAATAACTTGCCATAGCATCTAAATCAGCCTATAGACCTGATTTTAATGGCAACAAATCAAATGCAAGCTATTAAATTCAATCACAAACATCTTTTAGGAATCCAATATTTATCTATACCTGAAGTCAATTTGATTTTAGATGAATCTTTAGCTTTTGTTGAGCTAAACAGGCAGGAAAATAAAAAACTAAAAATTTTAAACGGCAAAACCCAAATCAATTTATTTTTTGAAAACTCAACCAGAACTTTAAGCTCTTTTGAGCTAGCTGGAAAACGATTGGGCGCCGATGTTATGAATATGAATGTCGCTAACTCCTCAATCAAAAAAGGAGAGACGTTAATTGATACGGCCATGACTCTGAATGCAATGCATCCAGATATTCTTGTAATTCGACACCAAGACTCAGGGGCTGCAAATTTATTATCTCAAAAGGTTAATTGCGCAGTGATCAATGCTGGGGATGGGACGCGTGAACACCCTACCCAAGCATTATTAGACGCCATGACTATAAAAATGAAAAAAGGAAAAATTGAAGGTTTGAGAGTAACTATATGCGGAGACATCATGCACTCCAGGGTGGCTCGATCTAACATTTATTTACTAAATATGCTTGGCGCAGAAGTAAGAGTTGTTGCCCCTTCAACTTTAATGCCCAAACACATCGAGTCTTTTGGTGTTAAGGCATTCACAGATATGGAAAAAGGCTTGGAAGGCTCTGATATTATTATGATGCTAAGAATGCAGACTGAAAGAATGGAAGGATCTCTTATGCCTTCAACAAGAGAGTATTATGAATTTTTCGGTCTAGATTATAAAAAAATAAAAAATGCTAAAACTGATGCTTTGATTATGCATCCCGGTCCCATGAATAGAGGAATAGAAATTGATACAAGCTTAGCAGATGACATCAACAGGAGTATTATTGTTCAGCAAGTGGAGATGGGTGTTGCTGTTAGAATGGCCGTTCTTAAAATTTTAATGGAAAACAAACAATGAAAAAACAATGTATTATCAATACTAGAATTGTAGATCCTCGCAATAACATTGATGAGATTGGTGGTGTTTTAATTAACGAAGAGGGAAGAATTCAGGCGGTAGGTTCAAAGGTAACTAAGGACAATGCATCCGATGCTATTGTCTACGACTGCAAAAATAAAATAACCATACCTGGTATTGTTGATATGAGAGTATTTGTTGGAGAACCAGGATTTGAGTATAAAGAAAATTTTAGGACTTTAAGTCAGGCAGCTCTATCTGGTGGGGTTACGGCAGTAGCCACGATGCCCAATACCAATCCGGTTATAGACAATGTTTCCACTTTGGATTTTGTCAAAAGAAGGTCTAGAGACAAATCAGCTATCAAAATATTTCCCTTAGCAACACTAACAAAAAATGCCGAAGGAAAAGATATGACTGAATTTGGACTCTTGAAGTTAAGGGGTGCATGGGGATTTACCGATGGTCTCAACTGCGTTCAAAGCAACAAGGTGATGGATAGAATTTTCAATTACGGAAAAAATAAAGATATATTAATTATTCAATTCGCTCAGGATAATGAATTGTCTGAAAATGGAGTTGTTAACGATAGTCTTCTAGCAACTAAACTAGGCCTCAAAAGCATTCCTGCCATTGCAGAGCAATTAATTATTGAAAGAGACTTACGATTACTGGAGCAATACCAAACCAAGTACCACATAGCCTTGATATCCTCCCAAAAATCGCTTGAGATCATAAAAGATGCGAAAGTAAAAGGATTAAAATTTACAGTTGGAGTTTCCATTAACAATCTCTCTTTAAACGATAATGACATCGGAGACTTTAGAACATTTCTTAAACTTTCTCCTCCACTAAGATCGGAGGAAGATAGACTAGCTTTAATCCAGGGTGTTAAAGATGGTCTTATTGATGTGATTGTATCTGATCACAAGCCTGAAGATGAAGAATCTAAAAGATTAACTTTCCAACAGGCTGCAACTGGGGCTTCTGGTATAGAGACCTTGCTACCATTAGCGCTTGAACTGGTTCACAATGGAAGTTGTAATTTAAATTTATTAATTGAAAATCTAACCTCTAATCCTGCTAAAATTCTAGGGATTAGAAATGGAACTCTGTCTATTGGCAGTGAAGCGGATATAGCAATTTTCGACTTAGAAAAACCATGGGTTTTTAAAAGAGAAAATATATTGTCAAAATCTAAAAACACCGCAATAGAAAATAGAAAACTTCAAGGCAAAGTAGAAAAAACTTTTATTAACGGAAAGCTCGTATTCGAAGAATAATGGATATTTTCTACATTATCATTTATTCTTATCTTCTAGGCAGCATACCCTTCGGTCTTATTTACTCAAAAATTCTTGGTTATGGAGATATACGAAAAATAGGCTCGGGAAACATTGGAGCAACCAATGCTTTGCGCACAGGTAGTAAATTATTAGCTCTACTCACGCTCCTTTCGGATATTTTTAAAGGCTCGATAGCTGTCTTGTGTACTATAAAATTTTATCCTGAATATTATTACTTATCTGCTGTAGTAGTTTATTTGGCTCACATATTTCCGGTCTGGTTAAAATTTAAAGGAGGCAAAGGAGTTGCGACATTCATAGGAATTATTTTAGTTATAAATCATATCTCTTTTCTTATTTTTGTTATTAGCTGGTTAGTTGTTTCAAAATTATTAAAAATCTCTTCCCTGTCTGCTCTTGTTGCGTTTGCGATATTACTTGTCTCATCTTTGTTTTTGCAAAGCTTAGAAGAAACAATTTTTTATTTTTTCTTTTTTGCATTTTCAGTTTTCACTCACAGAGAAAATATTGCACGCTTATTGGCTGGCAATGAAAAAAAGTTGTAATCGAGATCTGAAAAAGTTCCATATTACTTGAATTTTCTGCACTCTTTATATTAAGTAATTTGACAAATCCCTACTTTTTTGAGAGGTCTTAAATCTTTAAAATAAATCAATGAATCTTTTAATAGTAGAAAGCCCTGCGAAAGCTAAAACAATCAACAAATATTTGGGATCCGATTATATTGTGTTGGCTAGCTTTGGTCATGTAAGAGACCTACCTTCCAAAAATGGCTCTGTTGACACTGAGAATAACTTTAACATGCTGTGGGAAATCGATACCACGTCCAAAAAGCACATAAAGGAAATCGCAGATGCAGCAAAAAATAGTGACAAAATTATTCTAGCAACAGATCCTGACCGTGAGGGTGAGGCTATTGCTTGGCACGTTAAACACATTTTGGATGATCTTAATTTAATTAAAGGTAAAAAAGTTGAGCGAGTCGTCTTTAATGAAATTACTAAAAAAGCAGTTCTGCATGGAATTGAAAATCCTAGAGACATTAATATTGAACTTGTTAATGCCTACTTAGCAAGACGGGCATTAGATTATTTAGTTGGCTTCAATATATCCCCCATCTTATGGACAAAACTTCCAGGGTCTAAGTCTGCTGGCCGCGTCCAGTCAGTAGCTTTAAAAGTTATAGTAGAAAGGGAATATGAAATTGAATTGTTTAAACCCGAAGAATTTTGGACCATTGGAGCTATTTTTAAAAATAAAGAAAACAGAGATATCAATACAAAGCTAAATATTTTCGATTCTAAAAAAGTAGAAAAGTTTTCTTTTCAAAATGAGGAAGTTGCAAAAAAGACCGTTGAGACTATTAATAAGCACACCTACCAAGTCTCCAGCATAGAAAGTAAACCTTTTAAGAGAAATCCTTACGCCCCATTTAGAACTTCTACTATGCAGCAAGATGCATCTAGAAAGTTAGGCTTTGGTGCTTCAAGAACTATGCAAATTGCCCAAAGACTTTATCAGGGTATAGACATGGAAGGTGAAACTGTTGGACTGATTACCTACATGAGGACAGATGGAGCCGATATATCTGTCGATGCCATTGCTGAGTGCAGAAAATATATTAAAGAAATTCTGGGTGAAAAATACCTTCCAGCGGATGCAAGAAATTATTCTGGGAAAAAATCAAAGAATGCTCAAGAAGCCCATGAAGCCATTAGACCTACGGACATAAGCCGAACACCCGATATGCTAAGGTCCGTTCTCGATAAAGATCAATTTAGACTTTATGAGCTTATATGGAATCGTACTGTTGCGTCTCAAATGGAAAGTGCTGAATTTGAGCGAACGGCAATTGATTTTTCAAATTCAGATAAAAGTATTGTTTTTAGAGCAAATGGCTCTATCCAAAAATTTGATGGATTTCTTAAATTATACCAAGAAGTAAAAGAGGAAGAGGATGATAAAGAAAAAGAAGAATCTGATGAAGACAACATATTGCCAGAGGTGGCTAAAGATGAGCGGATAGATCTTGCTAATGCTGTCAATGAACAGCATTTTACACAACCTCCACCAAGATATTCTGAGGCAAGTTTGGTTAAAAAATTAGAGGAACTAGGAATTGGTAGACCCTCCACTTATGCTAGTATAATTTCAGTTCTCTCAACACGAAATTATGTAGAAGTTCTTAATAAAAAATTTATTCCTACCGACAGAGGAAAATTAATTACCGCTTTTTTAAATCAACTTTTTTCTCAGTATGTGGACTACAATTTTACAGCGGGCCTAGAAGAAAGTTTAGATGATATCACCTCTGGAAAAATTGACTGGATTGAAGTTTTGTCCAAATTCTGGAAAGAGTTTAATGAGAATGTTTCCAAAGTTAAAGAGCTGAGAACTAGAGAAATTCTAGACATGATGAATGTTAGTTTGGGTGAGATTATTTTTGACAAAGACGATTCTGGAAAAATTAAGAGAGCATGCGAATGCGGTGGAGAACTAAGTTTGAAAATTGGAAGATTTGGAGCCTTCATTGGTTGCTCAAAATATCCTGACTGCAAATTTACCAGACCCCTATCTAGGATCAAAGCAGCTGAACAAGATTACTTAGCAGAGCCTAAGGAAATTGGAAAAACAGAAGATGACAAAAACATTGTTTTAAAGAAGGGAAGATTTGGTCCGTACTTACAAGTCGGCAATGAAGAAAAAGAAATAAAAAACGTGTCTATTCCAAAGGGAATATCTCTTGATGATATCAATTTAGAAAAAGCTAGATTTCTAGCTGGCTTACCCAAGGTTTTGGGTCAATATCCAGAAAATAATATGGATATTACACTTAACAATGGCAGATATGGCCCATATATAAAATGTGATAAAAAATCAGCCACTTTAGAGGCTCCTGAAGACATATTTACCATAGGTCTCAATAGAGCCGTCACTATGATTGCTGAGGCAAAACCAGGAAGAAGGTCTTCTAATGAGATCAAAATGATTGGAGAGCACCCTGAAGACCAAAAGCCAATAAAAATTATGAAAGGCTCATATGGCCCTTATGTGAAATACAAAACTATTAACGCAACCATTCCAGATGACAAGGATCCTGAAAGCATTACTATGGAAGAGGCATTGGATTTAATACAAAAAAGACTTGAGTATGACGCTTCCAAAAAAGGAAAAACCTTAAAAAAAAAGGCACCAAAAAAAACCAAAAAAAAAGCAAAAAAAAAAGAAAAGGATAAAGAAAATGTCGAAGATTGATGAGTTGATTAAAAAATTAGGAATTGCATTGCCAACCCCACCCTCACCTGTTGGAAATTATGTGGCGCACACTATTGTGAATAATTTGGTTTATATATCGGGACAATTACCACTCAATAGTAAGGGTGAGCTAACTCTAGGAAAGCTAGGTGACAACTTGACTCTGGAACAGGGAAAAGAAGCTGCAAAATTATGCATTCTCAATAGTATTGGTCATTTAAAAAATGCCGTTCAAGACTTAGATAGAGTTAAAAAATGCATTAAGATTAATGGATATGTAAATTGCACTAAAGATTTCAAGGATCATCCCCTATTGCTAAATGCAGCATCTGATATTCTTGTTGAGATTTTTGGTGATAAAGGAAAGCACACTAGAGCTGTTGTGGGCGTAGAGAGCCTACCTCTTGGAGCTGCTGTTGAAATAGAAGCTCTTTTTGAAATTGAAAACTAGTTTATAAATTGTTTAGACAATTTCTTAATTTCTATTTTCTTTATATCAAAAACAAATTCTTGCTTTTCAGTGTTAACGATAACTAGACCGCCATCCATTAACTTTCCGTGAATTATTTCATTGGCTAGAGGCTTTTTGATTTTTTCGTCTATAAACCGTGCAATTGGTCTTGCTCCCATAGTTTTGCTGTAGCCAAGCTCACAAATTAAACTGTATGCAGATTCAGACAATTCAATACTTATGTCTCTTGCATTCAATTGCGTTTCGAGTTCTAAAATAAACTTGCTAACAATTTGTCTAATTATAGATTTATCTAAATGATTAAATCTAATCAACGCGTCCAACCTATTTCTAAATTCTGGTGAAAAAATTTTATTAATAGTTTCAATATCAACCTGATTGTCTTTGTTTTTTACAAATCCAAGTTCATTTTTTTCCAAGTCGGTAGCACCTGCATTAGTAGTTAGAATAAGAACAATATTTTTAAAATCTATTTTTTTTCCGTTTTGGTCGGTTAAAATTCCATAGTCCATGATTTGCAATAAAATATTATAAATATCTTGATGTGCCTTTTCAATTTCGTCAATTAGCAAAACTGCATGAGGATTTTTTTCAACAGACTCGGATAATTGCCCTCCCTGATCAAATCCCACGTATCCTGGGGGTGCACCTATAAGTTTAGAAACGGTGTGACGCTCAGAATATTCTGACATATCAAAACGCAACAATTCAACTCCAAGCGTGTTTGCTAGTTGCTTTGCCAGCTCTGTCTTTCCTACTCCTGTGGGTCCACTAAACAAATAGTTGCCGATCGTTTTTCTAGAATCTCTTAGTCCTGATCTGGATAATTTTATTGAGCTTGCCAAAGCATCAATGGCATGGTTCTGGCCGTAAATTAATCTTTTTAAATTTTTATCTATATCCCTCAAATAATTTCGATCGTTAAGAGTAATATTTTTTTCTGGAATTTTTGTCATTTTGGAAACAATTTTTTCAATATCCTCTTCTGTTAAAATTTCTTTTTTCTTATCTTGGGGCTGTAAAGACTCGTACGAACCCAACTCATCAATAATATCTATAGACTTGTCTGGTAATTTCTTATTGCCAATATACTTAGACGAAAGATCGACAGAAGCGCGGATAGCTTCATCTGAGTATTTAACGTTGTGAAATTCTTCATATCTGTTTTTGAGGCCATACATAATTTTGTAAGCCTCTTCTACGCTTGGCTCAGAAACATCTATTTTTTGAAATCTTCTTTGCAATGCCCTATCTTTTTCAAAATACTGTCTGTACTCAGAAAACGTTGTCGATCCAATACATCTTATTTGACCTGACTGAAGTGCTGGTTTTAGCATGTTTGCAGCATCCATGGAGTTTCCAGAAGTTGATCCTGTTCCGATTAGAGAATGAATTTCATCAACAAAAAGAATAAAATTTTTATTTTTCTCAATTTCATTAATAATAGACTTTAACCTCTCTTCAAAGTCACCCCTGTATCTTGTGCCTGCTATAAGAACTCCCATATCTAAAGAGTAAATCACACTGTCTTTAAGAACATCTGGAACCTGGTTATTAAAAATTTTGTGGGCAAGACCTTCCACAATAGCTGTCTTTCCAACCCCTGGATCACCTACTAATAAAGGATTATTTTTAGTTCTTCTGCATAAAATTTGGGTTATTCGGTCCACCTCTTCCGCCCTACCAATTAAAGTATCGATATTATTTTTTTCAGCTTTTTTGATAAGATTAATACAATACGTATCCAGCGCAGAATTTTTTACAGAAGAATTGGTTTTCGCAGTATCAACAAAATTATCACTATAAGAAAAGCTATCAATTTTGGTAATGCCGTGGGAAATGAAATTGACGACATCGTATCTGGTGACTTCCTGTTCTTGCAAAAAGTATGTGGCATGACTTTCTCTTTCTGCAAATAAAGAAACTAAAATATTAGCACCGGTTACTTCATTTTTTCCAGAAGACTGTACATGAACTATCGATCTTTGAATGACTCTTTGAAAACCAGCTGTGGGCTGTGGTTCGGTATCTTTTTCCGTGTTAATAATATTTTCCAATTCATTATCAATATAATATTCTAAATTTTCTTTAAGCAATTCTGTGTCAACGCTACAAGCTTTCATAACATTCAAAGCATCTGTCTCATCCGTTAGAGATAATAGCAAATGCTCGAGTGTTACGTATTGATGATTTTTTTCAGAAGCTATTTTAAAAGCTTGGGAAATTGCACTCTCTAAAGATTTGGTAAAAGTTGCCATCTACTGAGACTCCATAGTAGCCTTTAAAGGAAACTTGTTTTGCTTTGAGTAATTGTTAACTTGCGAAACAAGTGTTTTTGCTATGTCTTTTGCATAGGTTCCAACAATACAATATCCCTCCTTGTGAATTTTTAACATAACTTGATTTGCTTTATGCAGGGACAAATTAAAAAACATAGTCAAAACTTTAACAACAAATTCCATTGTTGTAAAATCATCATTTAAAATTATTACATTGTAAAAAATGGGCGTTTTAATTTTTGTTGATAATCCAACTTTTCTTGATTTAACAAGATCTTTAGACATTAAATGGCCTACCAATAGAGTGGTACTTTATATTTTTATTTGAAAAGTAATCAGGATCATATAAATTCCTTAGATCGTAAATTAATAAATTTTTTTTATTTCTAATCTTTTCAAAATCTAGACTTTTGAACTCATCCCACTCAGTGTGAATAATTACCAAGTCTGAAAACTGGATAGCCTCTTCAATCTTATCAATATGCTTAACTGATTTATAACGATCAAGAATTTTTTTTTGTCCTGTTGGCTCGAAGTAACTAATCATGCAGCCTTTTTTTATTAAAGACGGAATTATTTTCAAACAAGAAGAATCTCTCATGTCGTCCGTATTTGCTTTGAAGGTTACTCCCAAAAAAGTAACTTTTTTATTTTTTGGTTTTTTTAAAATTTTGAGTATTTGAGAAGTTATTAAAGAGCTTCTATTATCATTAGAGCCAATTACGCTTTTTACCAATGCTAAATCTACTTTGAATTCTTTTCCGGTCCTTGCTAAAGCTTTGGTGTCTTTTGGAAAACACGACCCTCCATAAGCAGGTCCAGCACGAAGAAAACGTGATCCAATTCGTGCATCGGTTCCTATGCCTAGAGATATGTCTTCAATGTTGATGCCAGTTTTTTCGCAAAGGTTGGCTATTTCATTGATGAAAGTGATTTTGGTAGCCAAAAATGCATTGGCTGCATATTTTATTAATTCAGCAGCTCTTCTCTCAACAACTAAAAACTTTCCTCCCTTTTTAATGATCGGAGCATACAGTTTTTCCATTATAGGAGAAACTTTCTTTGGATTATTTGTTCCTATAACAACACGATCGGGGTATCTAAAATCTCTTATTGCCTCACCTTCTCTTAAAAACTCAGGATTGGAAATCACGTCAAATAAATTTTTGCTATTTTTTTGTAATAAAATTTTCTCAATTTTGTCTCCTGTGCCAAGAGGCACTGTGGATTTTGTAACTATAATTTTGTAAGAATTTATATTGTTTGAAATAATTTTTGCCACATTGAACACTCCCGCTAAATCAGCTGAAGAACCATTTTTTGAAGTAGGCGTACCAACAGCAATAAAAATCACTTGAGATTTTTTGATTGCATTGTTGATATCTGTTGTAAATTTAATTCTTTTCGCATCAAAATTTTTCAAGACCAATTCTTCTAATCCTGACTCATAAATTGGAACTATTCCATTTTCTAAGTTAGAAATTTTTTCCGCGTCCTTGTCTACGCAAAAAACAGAATTGCCAAAATCAGAAAATAACACTCCGGAAACAAGCCCGACATATCCGGTTCCTATAAAACAAATGTTCATTTACTTGTATCCAATATAGTTAAAAGAGTTAATGTAACCATCAATTGTGCCGCAATCTAAATATGTTCCCTTAAAAATACAACCTTTAAAAGACTCTCCGCCCGCTAACATCATTGACATAGCATCTGTAATTTGAATTTCTCCAAGCTTTCCTTTTTTGGTTTTGGCAAGATACTTGTAAATTTTTTTACTCAAAATATATCGACCAATAATTGCAAAAGAAGATGGACTTTCTTTGACCGATGGCTTTTCTACTAGCTTATCAAGACTCAAAACATTATTAATTTTTTTATGATAACCGACAATTCCATACCTGCTAACTATATTTTTTTTTACTTTTTTGATGGCAATGACAGATCCTTTATTTTTTTTATAGATATTGATTAATTCTTGTGAGCAATTTCTGTTTATTACAATATCGTCTGGAAGAATTAACAAAAAGTGATCTGAGGTTATTTTATTTTTACAGGTATTAACTGCATCTCCAAGGCCTTTGGCAGAATTCTGATAAACAAATTTAATTTTTTTTTTATATTTAGTTAGTAATTTTAATTTTTTAAGTAGCTCGGGATTATTTTTAACCCTTTTTTCAAGCGCAATATCTTTGTCGAAGTAGGTTTTGATAATGTTTTTCTTTTTTGATATAATTAAAAAAATTTCTTCTATTCCACTTTCTTCACATTCAAGAAGAATTCTTTCTAAAATTGACAATTTTCCCAATGGCCATAATTCCTTGGGGACAACCTTGGTTAAGGGCAACATCCTTGTTCCTAGTCCGGCTAATGGTATAATTGCTTGTGTAATCATAAGTTAATATTAATGAATTTGTCTTAAATGAAAATCATCAAAAAATCTAATACAATCAACAAAATTCTAGAAAAATATCATAATGTTGGTTTTGTGCCGACCATGGGGACACTTCACGAAGGCCATATATCTCTAATTAGAAAAAGTAAGAAAGAATCGTCCAGAACGGTTGTTAGTATTTTTGTAAATCCAAAACAATTTACAAAAAAAAAAGATTTTGAGAGTTACCCAAAAAAAATAAACGAAGATATAAAAATATGTAAAAAAAATAATGTTGATTATCTATTTCTTCCCACTTTCAACGAAATTTATGATTGGGACAGTGGAAAAAAAATTTATCCTAAAATAAAAAATATTATGGAGCAAAAATTTAGAAAAAACCATTTTAAAGGTGTGCTTAACGTTATAGCAAAATTATTTTCCATTATTAAGAATACTAAAGTTTATATGGGAGAAAAAGATTACCAGCAATTACACACAGTCAGACAGTTTTGCAAAATAAACAAAATACAATCAAAAATTATAGCTTGCAAAACCATTAGGTCAAAGGATGGCTATGCACTTTCTTCAAGAAACTTACTTCTCAACAAAGACTTTCATCAAATTATGAGATCTGTTTATAAAAAAATACATCGATACAAGATTCAAAATTCAAACAAAACATTCAATAGAAGTGTCTTAAAGAACGATATTAAAAAAGCTGGTGTTGAAAAAATTGATTATATCGATCTTATTAATTTACAAACTTTCTCCAAGGAAAAGAAGATTTTGAAAAAAACTAATATATTTATAGCTTATTACTTAAATGGAGTAAGGCTAATTGATAATATTTAAATATTTAAAATAAAACTTGCCAGTCCTAAAAAAGACAAAAAACCGAATATATCTGTAACCGTTGTTACAAAAACACTTGAAGAAATTGCAGGGTCAATTTTCAATTTGTCCAGGGATACTGGAATTAATATTCCAAAAAATCCTGCTACGGTCATATTAATGATCATTGCTACAGCGATAAGAATTGAAAGTCCAACATCTTGAAACCAAACAAAAATAAGAAGAGCTGATATTGCGGCAAATATCAAACCATTAAAAAAACCAACCAAAAACTCTTTGGAAATAATTTTTTTAACATTGCTGGAGATCAATTCTTTTTTTGCAAGTAAGCGCACCGTAACGGTTAAAGTTTGTGTACCAGCATTACCTCCCATGGAAGCTACGATGGGCATTAAAATTGCTAAAGCCACCACTTTTTCGATACTTGCATTAAAAACACTGATGACAGAAGAGGCCAAAATTGCTGTAAGCAAATTAATTGAAAGCCAAATAAATCTTTTTTTAGTAATACCAAAGGCACTATCTGAAATTTCTTCATCACTAACACCAGCAAGTCTAAATGTGTCTTCCTCCGCTTCTTCCTTGATAACGGTAACAATGTCGTCACCCGTAATCATTCCAATCAAGTGATTGTTTTTATCTACCACACCGGCAGAAAACAAATTGTATTGTTCAAAATTATAAGCGACATGCTCCTGGTCCATTTCTGCTGGTATTAAAAATTTATTACTATTCATGATAGAGCTCATTGTAATGTTTCTTTCTGTTCTCAGGACTCGAGAAGAAGGAACAGAACCAACAGGAATATTTAATTCATTAATAATAAAAATTTCTAGAAATTCCTTGGGTAATTCCTCGGTTTCTCTCAGGTAATCAATGGTTTGTCCGACAGTCCAACCTTGGGGAACGGCTGCAAATTCTCTTTGCATTATTCGAGCAGCAGAATCTTCCGGGTAAGCACTTAGGGTTTCCTCCAGTTCATTCTTATCTTCTAGTGGAATTCTAGTGAGAACTTCATTTTTTTTAGTCTCGGATAAATTTTCAACAATTTGCAAGGCATTATCAGATTCTAGACTGTTAATAATTTTGACAATTTTATCAGCAGAAATTTTTTCTAGAATTTCTTTCTGCAGCTCATCTGTAAGCTCAACAATAACATTAGGATTGATGTTAAAATTTTCTAAAGCAATAAGTTCAAATCGTTGTTTTTCTGGTAAATTGGTAACTACTTCCGCGACATCTGATGCATGCAATTTGGACAGCAAATCATTAACTGCTATCAGGTCTTTGTCATCAATTTTGTTAATTAAGTCTTCTAGAAAATTTTTGCCTATACTAAACTCTACTTTCTTTGACTTGATTTCGTTATTGTTTTCCATGATAATAAAAGTATTTTTCACTGTATAATGAATATTGAAATAAAAATCAGTAAAAAACCAATTGAATACAAAGCTGCCGTTGACTATCTAGAAGAAAGAGCTCTCAATATTCATCAAAATAAACAGGGCGAGCTAATCTGGATTCTTGAGCACCAGGATGTTTACACCTGTGGAACTAGTGGCAAAGATGAGGAATTACTCGATCCTGAAAAATTTCCCATCTTCAAAAGCGATAGAGGAGGAAAATGGACCTACCATGGAAAAGGTCAGAAAGTTGTTTATTTTGTTTTAGACATGAATGTAAGGGGCAAAGAAATCAAAAAATTAGTTAGAAATATTGAAAAATGGATAATGGAAACACTGAACGAATACAAAATCACATCACACAATGATCCTGAGAATGTCGGAATCTGGGTTAAAAAAAATAATTTAGAATACAAAATTGCAGCTATTGGAATAAAAGTAAAAAAATGGATTGCCTACCATGGCTTTGCTTTGAATTTGGATGTAGACAAAACCAACTATGATGGAATTATTCCATGCGGTATTTTTAGCAAAGGAATTATTAATTTTTCTGAGATGCAAACACTCCCCTCTGAAGATGAGTTGAACCAAGTAATCTTAAATAAATTTAAAACAATTTTTACAGAGTAGATTCTTTTAAAAAATTTTTAAATTGTATTGGAGGTTCGGTTTTGTAGGTTTTGTCTTTTCCATTATAAGAGAAAGTAATTTCATGGCTATGCAGCATTAAATAGTCATCTTTATTTTTATAATGCGGATTGTAGTACTTGTTGTCCCCTACTATTGGATTGTTTATTTTAAAAAACTGCTGTCTTAACTGATGCTTTCTACCTGTTATTGGTGAGGCCTGGACATAGGAAAAATTATTATTTTTAGACAATACAAAAAAGTCAGTTTCCGCCTTAAATGTCTTCACTTGGTTTTTTTCTTTAAATGTCAAATCGTGCTCTAGTGTTCCTTCGTGATATGGCAAACTTCCATGCAGAATTGCTAAATAACTTTTTTTTATTGTTTTGTTTCTGAATTGATCAGACAAAAATTGGGCAAAAGGCCTATTGCATGCAAATATGATTAATCCCGAAGTATCCTTGTCAATTCTGTGAACAAGATAAAATTTTTTATTTTCTGAAAATTTATTTAAAATATCAATGACATTTTTAGGAGATTTGCTACCGGACTGAACAGCAATACCAGCAGGCTTATTTAAAATCATATAATCTTGATTTTCATAAATTATATTATTAGTAATTTCCTTGTGCTCGTAAAGACTTGCTTTGTAGGAAAATTTTTTATTTTCTTCTTGATCCTGATAATCAATGTTTACCAAAACTTCATCGCCAATTTGAAGCTTGTAAGAACTTTTTATTTTTTTGCTATTTACTTTAATCTTTCCAGACCTCAATGACTTTTCAATAAAAGATTGGTGAAATTTGTGGACCTTCGACTTTAACCACCTGTCTATTCTTGTGTTTAAATACTCACTATCTACAATAAATTTTTCACTAATTTTCATTAAATCAAGTTAGAAACTTTTTGTCCCATAATAAAAAAACCCAAGCCGAAAAATACAGATATGCAGATATAACAAGCGGTTTGTAAATAAAGAGATTTGTTTATTAAATTAAACATATCCATAGAAAAAGTTGAGAACGTTGTGAAACCACCGAGCAAACCTATGGTAATACACACTCTAATATTTTCATTAATTATCCCGCGGTCAAACAGGGATATAAACAAACCAATGAAAAAAGATCCTAATAGATTAACAGTAACAGTGCTGACCGGAAAACTTGAATAATATATTTTTGGGGTGATGATAAAAAAAAAGTATCTCAATACACTTCCAGCTGCTCCAAATAAAGCAACCAGTAGATAGAGCTTCATTACTTTTTAGTTTTTTTGGTGTCTTTTGATTCTATTGCTGGACTTGTAACTTCTGTATTTTCTTTATCTTCTACTTTTTTTTGAACAGGACCAGAATCTTGTCCTTTAGCATTAAAGTCTTTGTCTACCAACTCTATGTATGCTGTAGGAGCATTGTCACCAAAACGAAAACCAGATTTTACAACTCTACAATATCCACCATTTCTTGATTCATATCTTTTGGATAAAATAGTAGTAAGTTTCGCAACAGAACTTTTGTCTTGCAGCTTTGAAAATAGAGTTTTTTTTGCTGCTAGAGTATTTTTCTTACCGATAGTAATAACTTTATCGATTATAGATTTTAACTCTTATGCAAGCGTA
>FLOH01000081.1_pt1 | contig 276232 bp, 222 predicted proteins | sample 756751 | NCBI WGS metagenome assembly FLOH01 (sample SAMEA4026879, study PRJEB14308) | marine metagenome | biome: coastal water; material: water | depth 74 m | reverse complement strand
TACGCTTGCATGCGAAAGAATGGCGGAAAGTATGGCAGGTCACTCGTTTTGCTAGGCTCAGGGCGCGCACGCTGCGGCGGACCTCTTTTTGCACGACGGTCTCGTGAAGATGATGGCGTCGGCGGGTTTGTGTGGGTTCGTGCAAATAGGCCGAAGTGGCGGGAAACACCCACTGCCAGGCCCAATCCCGAGGCGCCGAGGGGATTTTTTCGGCAAGAGCGCCGGGCAGCTCCACCACCCCCCACCCAACCCCTTTTGCCTTATCTATGTTGTGCTGAAGTTTGCAATTCCGCAGGTGTTGCTCCAGCTGCCCGGCGAGGCGTTGAGGCAACATTGTTTTTCGATCTTTCCCTCCTTTTCCCATCCGCACGTGAATCTCGTGGCGCGAAAAATCAATGTCTTTCACGCGCAGGCAGCAACCCTCCATGAGGCGCAAGCCTGAACCATATAAAACAGAGGCGATTAACTGGGAGGTGCCTTCCATCTCAGAGAGCACGGCTTGTACTTCCTGGCGGCTCATCACCACCGGCAAGTTTTTCGGCCGTTTGGCGCGGACCACCGCATTAAGCCAGGGAACATCTTTGCCAAAGACTTCCTTGTACATAAAAAGCAGGGCCGCAAGCGCCTGATTTTGGGTGGATGCCCCAACCTTCTTCTCCACCGCCAAATAGGAGAGAAATTCTTCAATGTGCTGCTTTTTGAGCAAATTCGGATTTTGACCGCCGTGATATTTCACAAAGCGGTGAACCCACTGGCAATAAGCCTGGTTGGTGCGCGGGCTAAAGTGCCGCGTGCGAATCCGTGCATCTACGGCCTGCAGCAACGCTGGAATATTGCAGCAAGAAGCTCGGGGGCCATTCCAATTCATGCCATGTAGACGGGGCGGGTTTGAATCGACTCACAACCTGAACGCGCCGCGACCCCTCTGCATGAAAAGCTGCCACTACAATCTCCCCCATGAAGCAGCGCATCCTTTTGGCGTCTGGCAATGCGAAAAAGCTGGCGGAGTTGCGGGCGTTGTGCGCGGAATTGCCGGTTGAGATTTTGTCGCCGGCCGATTTGCCGGGCGGTTTGCCCGACGTCGTCGAGGATGGCGCCACTTTTGAGGCTAATGCGCGGAAGAAGGCGTTGGCGGCGGCGGCGGTGGCGGCTGAGTTGTTGGGTGCGGATGTTTGGGCGTTGGCCGATGATTCGGGCTTGTGCGTTGATGCGCTGAATGGAGCGCCTGGTGTTTTTTCGGCACGTTTTGCGCAGTTGGATGGGACATTCGCAGCGGCAGCGGGAGCGGCGGGAGCGGCGGGAGCGGCGGGAGCGGCGGCGGGGACCGGCAACAGCGTGGACGGCGCGAATAATCGCCGCTTACTGCGGGAGTTGGAGGGCGTGCCGGCGGAAAAACGCGGGGGCGCATTTCATTGTGCGCTTGTGGTGGCACGCACGGTGGACGGCCAAAGTGAAGTTTTGTTTGGCGTGGAAGGTTCGGTGCGTGGACGTTTGCTCGAGGAGGCCGACGGCACGTTGGGATTTGGCTATGACCCGCTTTTTTGGCACGAGCCCTCGGGCACCACCTTTGCTCGGTTAAGTGGGGATGAAAAAGCGCTCGTAAGTCACCGGGGGGAGGCCATCCGCAAGCTGCGCGCGGTATTGCTGAATGCCTTATGATGTGCGGTCCGTCGGCCTCCGCGGCCCCTATCCAGCAAACTGGAATTGGTAGCCGCGAAAGAGCCCCCCACGCCCCGCAAGCCGCCAAATAACGCAGTCCAGCGCCAAGCCCCGCACGCCGCCAAATCACGCAGCCCCTCGGCAAGTCCAGCACGCAGTCCAGCACGTCAGCATGAGCAAATCCTTCCCTCCGGAACGTATCCGGAACTTCTCGATTATCGCCCACATCGACCACGGCAAGTCCACGCTTGCCGACCGTTTCCTGGAAATTACTGGGGCGGTCAATGCGCGCGATCGTAGGGAGCAGCAGCTTGATTCGATGGATTTGGAGCGCGAGCGTGGCATCACCATTAAGGCGGCTGCTGTTTCGCTGACGCACAAGGTCAATGGCGTGGAGTATTTGCTCAACTTGATTGATACCCCGGGCCACGTGGATTTTGCCTATGAGGTGGAGAAATCGTTGCAAGCCTGTGAAGGTGCGTTGCTGCTGATTGATGCCGCGCAAGGGATTCAAGCGCAGACGGTGGCCAATGCTGGCCTGGCGATGGATCTCAATATGACCATCTTGCCGGTGTTCAATAAAATCGATCTACCGCACGCGCGCCCCGAAGAAATTGTTGAGGAGCTGGAAAACACATTGTTGTTGGAGCGCGAATCGGCTTTGTATTGCTCGGCGAAGACGGGCAAAGGAGTGGAAGAGATTATTGCCGCCATTGTCGAGCGCATCCCGGCTCCAGTGGGCGATCCCACCGCACCTTTGCAGGCCTTAGTTTTTGACGCCAAGTACGACGAGTACCGTGGCATTGTGGTTTACTTGCGGATCATGAACGGCACCTTGCGCAAGGGCGATGTCACGCGCATGCTCGGCGCAGAGGCCGATTATGAAGCGGTTGAAATCGGTAAGTTTATGCCGCAAGCTGTGCCGCACCAAAGTTTGTCGGTTGGCGAGGTGGGTTATTTCATCTCCAACATTCGCAAACTGGAAGACGTCAACGTTGGCGATACGATGACTGTTGCGAAGGGTCAGCGGGCCGCAGCTCTGACCGGTTATTGCGAACCCAAGCCGATGGTGTGGTGTGGTATTTATCCGGTGAGTTCCGGCGATTTCGAGAACCTGCGCGCTGCACTCTTGCAGCTCAAGTTGAACGATAGTTCGATTATTTTCGAGCCGGAAAGTTCCGATGCTCTGGGTTTTGGTTTTCGTTGTGGATTCCTTGGATTGCTGCACATGGAAATCGTGCAGGAGCGGCTGGAACGCGAATCCGGGGTGGATGTGGTGCAGACGGCGCCTTCGGTGCCTTACCAGATCAAGCTCAACGACGGCACTTATAAGGATATTCACTCCCCTGGCTCTTTGCCGGATCCCACTATGTTCAGCGAGATTTTGGAGCCGATGGTGGTCACCCACATCATCATTCCAGCGGAAAACATTGGCGCGTTGATGAGTTTGTGCTCCGAGCGGCGCGGCAAGTTTCTACGCCAGGAACATCTTTCGGCCAACCGCGTAATGATTACTTGGGATTTGCCGCTCGCGGAAATCATTTATGATTTCTACGACAAGTTGAAGTCTGGTACCAAAGGTTACGGCACGATGAACTTCGATGCGCCACGCTTTGTGGCCGCGCGATTGGTGAAGCTGCGCATTTTGGTTTCCGGGGAAGAAGCCGATGCGCTTTCGGTGATTTGCCACACCGATGTTTGTCAGCGGCGGGGCCGCGCGGTGCTCAAAGTTTTGAGCAAAGAGATTCCGCGGCACCAGTTTGAAGTTGCTCTGCAGGCGGCCGTCGGCGGCAAGATCATGGCGCGAGAAAATATTCGCGCGTTATCGAAAAATGTGACTGCCAAGTGTTACGGCGGCGACATCACGCGAAAGCGTAAACTGCTTTCCAAACAGAAGGAAGGCAAGAAGCGCATGAAGAGTATTGGCAACGTCGAAGTGCCGCAAAAGGCCTTCTTGGCGGTGCTGTCCACTGAAGATTAGGCGCAGCGCCCGCGGGGGAAAGTGGAGAGGGTTGCCGTCAACCAAACCCCTCCAGCTGCTAATCTAACCCTGATGAAGCCGACGTTTTTGCGCGCCAGAACTCTAGCCTTGCCATTGTTGCTGGCTTTGGCGGCGATGATTTGGCTGGTGACCCGCGAAACTGAGTCGCCTAATTTCGTAGCACCCGGTGAACCCACAGAAAGTAGCAGCGCCGTCACTGCGGAGCTCGAGGGGGCAGCGGCTGTTGCCGCCGTGGAGGTGGAGGGCGCGGATGTGGCTCCCCTAAGCCTCAACCGCGAGTTCGCCGCCACTGGACACGAGGTCCATCTGCGGGTTGCTCTGACTACCGTGGAAGATCAACGCGGCTCCCCTCCTCGCCATTGTGAGGGTTGGCCGGTGGTTGCCACCACTTCCTTAGCGCGCACCAATGAAATCACGCGCTACACCGCGTTCACTAATGCCGACGGAGTCGCGGAGTTTTTCTTTCCAACGCAGATGCATCTCAACCGCGTTTTTTGTCTGCCGCCGCTGGAGTCGCATTACGCCGTCACTTCCCATGAGGAGCATGCCGAGCTGGAACGCGGCGAATCTTTTGACGTGTTGTTGCATCTGGGGCCAGCGTTTTCCGCGGCCGGGAAAGTCATCGATTTGGACGGCCAACCGGTCGCGGGAGCGGTGGTCCACGCCGAGAGTTTCGGCCTGGGCTTCGGCTTGATGGATTGGCAACCCGGGCTAGTCACAGCCATGACCGATCCAAATGGAATATTCCAATTCGATCAACTCAGCCTGGGCCTTTGGACCGCCGCAGTCGAGCCACGCAAGTGGCTGATGATCGAACCGGCCTTGCAACAACAAAACGATGGCAACGGCATTCTTTCCTTCTATGAAGAACCCACGTTTGAAAATCCCAAACGCTGGGATTTTGGCACGTTGCAAGTGATGCCGGTGGAGGTCACGCTCCTCACCGTACACGACGGCAATGGACAAGCGGCCAGCGGTTTGTATGGATACATGGAACCGCTGCAGTTCAATGAAGCGCGCCTCATCACCACGCCTTCCAGTGAAAAAATTGCCCCGCCACAACCGCGCGAAATGCTTCAGTTTTTGGCGGCCAGTCCCGTAGCAACCGGCTCGACACAAAGCACGCCCGCTCCATCGCCAAACGTCGGCCGCGGCAACGGCTGGCCCTACGACGACATCTGGTTTCTCACCGATAGCCGCGGCCAAGCGGCACTCGCTTTGCCCGACGGCAGCTGGCGTTTGCATGTCTTCCCGCCACGCAGTTTCAGCACGCGTAAAGAGTTACCCACAATCGACTTCCGCACTGGCTCTGGGCACTTGGAATATCAAATTGTGGAGCGCATCGGAGCCATTCAAGGGCGTTTGGTTGTGGCCAACGGCAGCCCCGCCAAGTATGCCGATTTGTATCTGCACGCCACCAACGCCGACGGCTCGGAAATCGATTTTAGTGCGTTGGCGCGCAAAGATGGATCTTTCGAATTCCCCGCCCTCAAAATGGGCATGACGTTCTCTGTAAGTGCCATTGCGGATGAACGCTACAGTCACTTTATCGCCACGCAATGGCAACTCGAGGCCTCGCTGAGTCAAGAAAAACGCGAGCTCGTCGTCGCTGCTGGACTCGCAACCAGCGTTCGTTTTACTTCCCAAAGCCACGACTTGGATCGCGCACATTTTCGTTTGCGCGCCATCCACTGGTTCCCCAAAGTTGCAACTTCCGCCAGCGACCAAGCGGCCTGGTGGGGCCTCGCGCAAAACCGCATTCTCAACCTTACGACCAAGCCGTTAACCTTACCTAGAATGCCAGCGGGTAGTGTGGAATATGCTGTGCTGGCACCAGTGGCAACCGGCACATGGAATGTGGATGGCTCGGCACAAACCACCCTCCGCGCGCACGGCAACCTCACTATCCAAATCGGCGAGCCCGGGCAAACTTTCGCGCTAGAGTTCCCCGATTATCAACAACCTCAGTCTTCCATCGCTGTCCACCATGGAGTGATTTTGGATCAAGTAACTGGCGAGACCATCAGCCAAGCAACGATTTCTCTGTGGGATGTCCACGATGCTAACGCCAGCCGCGAAACCAAGTCCGACGTCACCGGGCGCTTCCACACTGCGTTGCGTAGCGGCGCGCACGCCTTGGCAGTGACCGCCCCCGGTTATGCACCTCGTTCCATCCCGGAACGCTATTATCCAGCCGGCGAGCATGAGCATGAAATCCTGATGGAGCCGCTGCTACGCCCCTTCACGCTCCAGGTGCTCGACCGTGATGGTCTGCCCGTCCCAGCTTGCACGCTCACTTTTCCTGGCATCAGCGGCACCAGCAAAGTGTTTCTTCAAGACTTTGGCTTGCCCACCGAGGTACTGCTGCTCACTACCAAAGACCGCGGACGCGCACACTTGATTGGCGTTCCACCAGGGCCACACGCGCTGCACATCGATTTTTGGGGTGCTGTGTCTTTTGACCTGCGTTTCCTGGCGCCACAACTGGAAGGCCAAACCGTACCGGTGCGCCTGCCGCTGAGCCTCGAAGAGTTACGCCTAGCCGTGCAGAACCCGCAGTAGCAAGCACCGAGCTGATAGAATCTTCGGTTCATGGCCAAGGAGAAGAAGGATAAATCGGCGCACCCTTTCCGCGAGAATATCGAGGTCGTGGTGTTTGCAATCGTGATGGCGATGGGCCTCAAGGTCTTCGCCGTGGAAGCCTACGAGATTCCAACCGGTTCCATGCAGCCCACTTTGATGGGCACGCACCTCATCGACCCTGCCACCAAAATGACCGACGGCGGCCTGCATGACCGGGTTTTGGTCGACAAAATCAGCTACTACTTCCGCGATCCCAAACGCTGGGAAGTGGTGGTGTTCCGCTACCCTTTGCTCACCCACAACAACTACGTCAAGCGCCTGGTGGGAATGCCCGGTGAGCAGCTGCAAATCACTGCTGGGGATATCTACACGCGCCCACTGGGCAGCAACGATGAATTTCAGATCGTGCGCAAGCCGTGGAATGTACAAGAACCCATGTGGAAAAGAGTGGTGCCCGGAGTTGGCGATGATCCTACCAAGTGGGCAAACTGGAACCGCACCGGCGCGTTTGATCATGAGCCAGATGGCACCATCCGGTTTAACGGCCAAGCCACGCTGCAATATGCCGTCAGCATTCGCGATCAATATTTGCATGGTTATCCGGATGAGATTTTCTTCCGCATGCCCAACCCACAATCTCGTTCCTCCAAGCGCGTTTCTGATTTGCGGATCGCCTTCGAGCTCGAAGCCAACGAAGCTACCGGCCCCTTTCACGCGGAGTTTATGATGGGCCCTTATCCGGTCAATCTGGAAGCCGCTGCAGACGGCAGCTACCGGCTTGAAATGCCCGATGGAGAGCTATTTGAGGGAGTCATTCCTGATTTGGGCCGCGCCACCAAGTTCGATGTTGCGTTCTGGGATCACACCCTGCGCCTGGCCGTCAATGATCACGAAGTGGTCTACCGCGCGATGGATCTCGAAAGCGGGCGCGAAACCGCCAACAGCATTAGTTTTTTTAGCGCTGCCAAAGGTTGGGGTCTTAGCCCGGTACGCGTGTGGCGTGATGTGCATTATTTAGCACCCCTCAATCACAGCACTCCGCTTTTTGATATTCCAGAGGGCAACTACTTCATGATGGGTGACAATACCCAGAATTCCCTGGATTCTAGGGATTGGACTTCTGAGATCCTAACATTTGACCCGCCGCTGCGTGGCTTGACCACCTTACGCGGAGACCGCATGGATGGCGGAGCAGATGAAAAGTTCAACAACCCGCGCCACAACGCGGAGCGCAACATCATGACTTTCCGCGATGAGTTCGGCGGACTCCACACCTTCACCGATGAAGAATTGCAAGGCGTATCGCGCATTCTGCAAGCCGCGCCGTTGGTGCCACGCAACTATTTACTCGGTCGCGCCCTAGCGGTGTTTCTGCCGGTCCCGCCGTTCGCTCCAGTCACACGCATCGGCTGGGTTCACTAACCCTGCCACTGCTTGCAGCATGACGGAACTCCTCACCACCGCGGGACTGTGTAAGTCCTACAAAAGCCGCAAGGTCGTCGACCAAGTGGCTTTGCATGTTGGAGCGGGTGAAATTGTCGGCCTACTTGGCCCCAATGGCGCCGGGAAAACCACCACCTTCCGCATGTGTATGGGGATGATCAAGCCCGATCAAGGTTCGATTCATTTCAACGGCCAGAATGTCACACGCCTACCGATTTACAAACGTGCGCGCCTCGGGCTAGGCTACTTGGCCCAGGAACCCTCGGTGTTTCGGAAGCTGTCGGTCGAGGATAATTTGTTGGCGGTACTGGAAATCCTGGGTGGCCCGGCAACCGAACGGCGTAACCGCTGCAACGAGCTGTTGGAGGAATTCGGCCTCAGCCATCTGCGCCAAAGCCGCGGCGAGGTCCTTTCCGGCGGCGAACGACGTCGGCTAGAAATCGCCCGCGCCCTGGCCAGCCGCCCCAACCTGATTTTGCTCGATGAGCCATTTAGTGGCGTGGATCCCATCGCGGTGGAAGAAATCCAAAGCATCCTCGCCAAGTTAAAAGACAAAGGCATCGCCATTTTGCTGACCGACCACAATGTCCGCGAAACGCTGCATATCACCGATCGCGCCTACATTTTGGCGCAGGGCAAAGTGCTTGCAGAGGGCTCAGCAACGGCTTTAGTCAACGATGAGCAAGTTCGCAAGGTCTACCTTGGCAAACGCTTCGAATTAGGTTAGAAAAGAGTACCCCCCGTTTCTCCTGAACCTCCGACACCCCCTGGAAAATGAGCGCTCTTAAAGCAGGCTTGGTAGTGGTGCTGTTCACCCCCCCCTTGCTTGGTCAATCCGCCAGCTCATGGGTGGATTTGTACAGCTATGAAGGCCAGCATTCTTTCCAGAAATATGGCGACGGCATCGCTGCAGCCGGCGATGTGGATTGGGATGGTGTAGCGGATTTTATGATCGGCGCACGCGAATCCACTTTTCTCAACGCTGCCATCACCCCAGGCTCCATCACCATGTATTCCGGAGCTACCGGGCTACCGATTTACCGCATCGATGGCACATCCCATACCAGTGCTCTGGGCACGGTCATGTGTACTCTAGGCGATATCAACGGCGATGGTGCGGCGGATTTTATCGCCGGCGATCCGATGTACAGCATCGGCAGTTATACCTTTGAAGGAGCCTTCTGGGTTTACTCGGGAAGCGATGGCAGTGTGATTTTTTGGGACACCGGCACGCCTTCTAGTTTCTTTGGCAATGCACTCGCGCTGCTGGATGATCTCGATGCCGATGGTCTGCCAGAGTTCGCCGTGGGAGCACCAAACGAAGGCAGCGGCATGGTGCACGTTTATTCCCCTGGCAAACAAAAAAAGATCCGAAGCTTTGCGGCTCCCGATCCTAACGCCAACTTCGGCGTTGCTCTTGCTTCCATTGGCGATTTAAATAACGACGGCCACCAAGATTTGATTGTTGGTGCCAACCGCTACGATGGCCCCGGCGGCAACGATATCGGTGCGGCTTATCTCATCTCTAGTCGCGATGGCAGCGTCCTTCATCGTTTTGATGGCTGGGATTCGCTCAACGAATTTGGCAAAGTCGTGGCTTCAATTGGCGATTTAGATGGCGATGGCTGCGATGACGTGATGGTCAGTGCACCCCACGGGCGCCTAGGCTTATCCCTCTCCGTTGGCATCGTAGAGGTCTATTCCAGCGTTTCGCACGCACTGATTTACAACCTGACTGGCAACAATCCAAACGAAACCTTTGGCGCCAGCTTGGTCAACCTAGGGGATCAAAATGGCGACGCTAGCGATGATTTCCTGATTGGCGTACCGTACCGCAACACCAACGGCATTCCGGGAGTGGCCGTGCTCTATTCCGGCGCCAGCGGCTTGGTGATGAACAAATTCGGTACCGGCCTCCACCTTGGCTTCGGTCATCATCTAGCCAACCTTGGCGATTTAGATGGTGACGGTTATGCAGATATCGGCATCAGCTCCGCCGAATCTTTGAGTCTTTTTCAAGGCTCGGCGTCGATTTATGGTTCACGCAAATACTTGAGCGCCACGCACGACTCGGTTTCTGCTGCCGCCGGTGGGCCCGTCGATTTCTTGATGGATTTCGATCGCATTCAGCGTGGCTTTTCCTATCGCCTGCTGGCCTCCTCGCACGGCACAGGTCCCTCTATCATCAATGGATTAGAAGTACCGCTCGGCTGGGATTTCCTGCTCAACCTTACTTCCTTGGGCAGTTTCCCGGGCTTTGTTGCCAACGGTGATGGTGTACTGGATGGTGACGGCAACGGTATCTGCAACTTAGTTTTCCCCGCATTGGTGTTAAGCCCCTACGCAGGGCAGAACCTCTATTTTGCCGCCATTGCCGGCAGTTCCTTGTTGGCGCCAACGTTGAGTAGTGAAGCCGTCGCTTTGACGATTACTCCCTAATCTGTGCATTAATCTACTGATTCGTCGGATTTAGCTCCATTGCTGCTCCAACCTCGGTACAATATCGCCGAAAATCAGCCATTGGAGGCCCTTTTGAACATCATTACGTTTGTAAAACGCGTTCCGTCAACCACCGCAAATGTGGTCATCACGGAAAACCAGCTCAACCCGGAAGGGGTCGAGTTTGTGCTCAATCCCTACGACGAATACGCCGTCGAGGAAGCTCTCGCCATCAAAGAAGCCGCCGGTGAGGGCTCCGTCACCGCAATCAGCTTGGGTGCTGGTGAAGCGCAAAAAGAACTGCGCACGGTGTTGGCAATGGGCGCCGACGCCGCGGTTTTGCTGGCCTCGCCACTCGCTCCTGCCGCCGATGGCGCCACCACTGCGCGGGCACTTGCCGCAGCGGTGAAGGGGCGCGAGTTTGATTTGCTCTTGTTCGGCAAGCAGGCCGTAGACCGTGATCAACATGGCGTCGGCCCCGCCGTTGCTACGCTGCTCGGTGTGCCGTGCATTACCGAAGTGGTGAAACTCAGCGTGGCAGATGGCAAAGTGATTGCCGAACGCGAAGTCGAAGGTGCACGTGAAACCATCGAAGCCAGCCTCCCGTGTGCGATTACCTGCCAGAAAGGTTTGAACACGCCCCGCTTCGCCAGCTTGCGCGGCATCATGGCTGCGAAGAAAAAGCCGATGGAAGTGATCGACGTCGACTTGGGTACCGCCGCCGTGGAAGTGGTTGCCATGAACATGCCTCCCGCACGTCCCGCCGGCCGCATTCTCGGCGAAGGCGCTGCTGCGGTCCCCGAACTGGTTGCCGCCTTGCGCAACGAATCCAAAGTCCTGTAGGAACTCAGAAACATGTCGAACATCCTCGTCGTTTTGGAAAGCCGTGATGGCTCTTTGCGTAGTGCCAGCTTGGAAGCTGTCGGCGCCGCGCGTTTGATTGCTGAAGTTTCTGGCGCTAGCGTGCTGGCGTTGGCCACGGAAACGTGTGAGCTCGATGCGGGCGTATTGGGTGCCGCTGGTGCCGATTTGGTGCTGATGGCCAAGACCTCTGGGCACAGTGCCGAGGGTGCTGCCGCCACCGTCGCGCGGGTTGCCAAAGAACATCAGGCCAGCGTGGTGCTGCTGGCTGCAACGGTGCGTGGGCGTGATCTCACTGGCCGCATCGCCGCACTGTTGGAAACTGGTTTTGCTGCCGATTGCACTGCACTCGATGCTGCCGCCATGACTTTCACCCGCCCGATTCTTGGCGGCAAAGCTTTCACCACGGTCAAAATCAACGGCCCGGTCGCAGTAGCCAGTCTGCGCGCAAACTTCTTCGCTGCGGCCGGTCGTGAGGCCAATGCCGAAGTACAAGAAGTCGTAGCCGAAGCCGGTCTCAGTAGGGTGACTGCCATCAACGCCCAAAGCGGCGGACGTCCGGATGTCTCCGAGGCCACCCGCGTGATTTCCGGCGGGCGCGGCATGGGTGATGCCGCAAACTGGAATCTACTCGAAGCCGTTGCCGACGCCATCCCTGGCTGCGCCCTGGGTGCATCGCGCGCGGTCGTCGATTCCGGTTGGCGCCCCCACAGCGAACAAGTTGGCCAAACCGGTAAGACCGTGGCGCCCGAGCTGTACATTGCTGCCGGCATCAGTGGCGCAATCCAACATCTGGCGGGCATGAATTGCTCGAAGGTCATCGTGGCGATCAACAAAGATGCCGATGCACCGATCTTCAAGCATGCCACGTACGGCATTGTTGGCGATGCACTCGAAGTGCTGCCTGCGCTCGCCGCCGAGCTCCAGAAACTCAATCTCTAAGATTAAGATTCTTCATAACGCGTCTCGTCTCTGTGCAAAACAAGCGCAGTCGAGGCGCGTTTTGCTTTGGGAATTGCCGGCCACAAATTCGCTGGATCGCTCACCCCATCTTGACCATACGCTAGTTCAAATGCCGCTTTGTGAGCGGCTGGCACCACTTTGTGCAAGGGGTTCCAAAAACGTAGGAGGTCGTCGGCGCGCGCAGCAGAGGTAATGTTGCGGCTGAAAATTTTACTTTTTGCCGGATCCAGCCAGCGATGGAAGGGCGCAGTGGTTTCCACCAGCACATTGCGCGGCGCCAGACCGCGATGCCAAAAGTTGACTTGATGCATACGTGAAATACTTTGGCCGAATGCGCCCCAGATTTTTGGCGCAGGCATTTCTCCGCGTTGGAGCATTTGCTGGAGATTGCTGCCAGCGCTGGCTTTGGTCAACAAATGGCATTCCACCACAAAACCACACGTATTGCGCAGCACACATGCGCGGAGGCCTTCGACTACCGGCACGCCGGCCAACTTTAGATACTCAAGATTGTGGAGTTCGCGGACGGCCTTCGCTGGCCCCAATAAAGTGCCGCGCAACATCCCCCGCCGACGATCTTTGGCCGTGGGAAAGCGATAACTCTTGCGCACCACCTCCAAGCCTTCTGCATCGCACAGTTTCTCCACGCAAACCGTGCGGCTGTGCGCCAAAATAGCGAGCACGCGCCATGATTCTGGAAACGCGCAGTTGCAACTCACGCCGCGAACTCCAGCAGCACCCACACTTGTTCGCTAAACCCGCGGCAAATGTAGTGGCGCGCGCGTTCTTCAAAACCTGCTGCTTGGATTTCACGCGCAAACTGTGCGGCAGCAATCGGAAAGCGTCCGCGGAACTTGCCGCGCAGACGATTACGCCAAGCTTGGAAGCATGCCTGATCAAAATAGCTTAAGACTACCCAGCGTTTGGAAACGCGCGCCAATTCTCCGAGCACGGCCTGGCGCTCGTCGCTGGTTTCAAAATGATGCAACAAACGCGAGCACAAAATCAAATCGGCGGCGTTGTTGACCAAAGGCAGCGCGTGCGCCGAAGCTTGGAGTTGGCAAGTGCAGGGCGCGGCCGTCAACATCTCGAACGCCGCATCCACACTGAGCAGTTGCGTGCAATGGCTTTCTAACACCGAGCGAAAACGCCCGGTGCCACAGGGTAAATCAAGCGCCCAATCCAAACGCGGTGACTGCTGTATTTGCCGGCACCGCTGCACCAAACCATCCACCAACGCCAACTCTTTGGCATGGGTGCGACGTGCGCGCGCGGAACGAGTCCAGCGGTCGTCGCGATAATGAGCAGCCCGCGCCGTCGATTCGTATTCCTGGCGTAACTGCTCGGGGCGGCTCAAAGGAAACAGTCTCCGCAGTCTTCGCCGCCGCGCAGCAGGTCTTGTAAAGGTTCTGCCGACGCCACCAGCTGTTCCAGGTAATGATTCACCGGGTTGTAGAGGCAAGTCACCTGCTTACATTCCACGCTCGCATTGAATTCACGCAGCAGTTTGGTGGTGCCGGCAACGGCTGCGGGGAGTTGCTGATGAGCAGCATCGTTGGTGGACGCCCACGCATCCAGCTTGCCCACGCGGCCTTTCTCCACGCCACGATGTGCGGGGCAGTTGTACACACCAAGCGGGCTCAACACTTGACGCAAAGCTTGCATATGGCAAAGTTGCGGCTGCGCGGTGTAATCCTTCCAAGTGCCATCCAAAAATACGCGCAAATTGATGCTCTCTACCACTTTGAAATACGCCTCTTCATGTTGTTTGGCAGCCTCCAATCCGTGGCGCAAACGCATTAACAAATGCTCGCGGTCTTCTGCCGCTTGATTTGGATCCATTACTTCTGCCCCTTCCGCCGCGCGGGTCAAAAACGGCTTAAAGGAAATATAATCAAATCCATATTGCTTGGCGCGCTGCGTAGCGCTCTCCATTTCGTGCAAATTCTCCACCACTGCGGCACCCGCTTCACGCTCCGAACCCTGCCAAGTGATCACAAAGGAGTAACCCAACTGCACCGCTGGATTGCGCCGCTTGATACCCGTTGCACTGCTGCAAATCGTATCCAAATCAATCCCGCGCCCTTTGGGATGATGCATCGCTTGGAAGGTAGCATCACTGGCTGAATCGAGAGACAAACGGATCCAATCGCCGTCGGTAAAATATTCTGCGACTGCGGTGATCTTTTCATTATTCGAGCCGTTGGTGACCACCGCAACCTGCAAGCCAAGCTCTTTCAGAAAACGCACCATTGCGCCAAAGCCGGGATAGAGGGTGGGTTCGCCGCCGCCAAGCAAAATGACGGATTGCAAACCGCGCGTCACCAGATTTTGAATCGCCACGCGTAGTTGTGCATCTTCATGACGCACGGCAACATTCAGCGCATCCCAATCGATGCAATGATCGCAGGCGTAGTTACACGCCGTAGTCAAATCCAGGTTGATCGATAGCGGCCCAATCGAGGGCATGGCTGGGGCGGTGATCCCGGCCACGGCCGCTGCGCGTACTTCCCGCTGCCACTGCAAATACTGCCTGACCACGGGCAACGCCGACGGCTGACGCAACTTGCGCGTGAAATCGTGTATGGCGGCGAAATGGGTGTTAGTTTCTGGCAAATCCACGATAGACCTCCAACAAAGATTCCAGTAGGTATTGCCTGCGCAGCAAGGATTCCTCCATGGGTGCTGTGTGGGCTTGCTGTGCCTCTAGGACACGACGCAAAAAAGCGTGTAGACAGTTTTCCATCGGATCGCCGACGGATTGCGCCACGCAGCCGTCTTTGCCATCCACAAACTCCATGCGGTAATCCGCCTCCCGCACCTGACGGCGGCAAAGCGCATCATCGAAGGCAAACTCCGCCGGCCGCGGGTAAACATCCAAGTCTTCTAACATCACTTCGCAAGCTAAGTCGCGATCGAGGGTGCGATATAGAAATGACAAACGCGAGTCGACGGCATCGGGCCCACTTTCGGTGAAGCGGATGTTGTGCAACTGCGCAGGCCCAGGAGCGGCAGCCTGAATCAAACTCAGCGGATGCGAAAGCACTTCGCCCCACCGCGCCAGCCCGCGTTGCGGTGGCGTCAGCAGCATACGAAAGCTAGTTGCAGTGGAAAGATCTGCTTGCGGGTGCAGCCTGGAAAAAGCCGGCAGCACTTGCGGCCACTGGCAGTTTTCGGCAAGCACCAAGTTGTGCGCCGCATAAGCGCGGATGATTTTTTCGCTGGCGGCCGGGGCTGCGGTGGTGAGTGGTTTCTCGCAATAAACATGCGCGCCTTGGGCCAGTGCCGCCGCCAACCAAGCACGATGGCTGCCAAGTGGCGAGGCGATGATCACCACGTCGGGCTGCAACTCAATGAGCATTTCTTCGTAATCGGTGTACGGCGTGGGGCGTAAGCCGAACTCCATCAGGTATTCCGCCGCCAACAGCGCACTGGCTGGGCGGGTACCCAAAACGCCAAGCACTTGAGCACCTGCGGCCGCAGCCTGTAACGCCAAGAACGGCCCAGTTCCTTGGCGCACCCGCCGCGCGCCAATCACCGCAACGGTGAGTGCGGATGCGAAGGGCTCCGGAATGAGCCGTGGAACCTCCGGAAACTGCGATTCTGGCAACGTCATGCGCCCGTATCCTAACGGAGCGTGGCGCACCAAGCCCGACGCCCGCCAAAACTGTGACCGTCCCCAACCCGCCCGCCGTACTGCTCGTGCGCTTGCCCAACCCTCTCGGGGATGTGGTGATGACCACGCCCTTGTTGCGTAGTTTGCGGCAAGGACTCCCACACACGCGCATCATCGTGGCCGGCAAAGCGCCGTATGTCGCACTGCTCGAAGGCCTCAGCAGTTTCGATTCCTTCTTGGCCTTGGATGACCGCACTTCTCACGCCCAAGTGTTGCGTGCTGCTCACGCAGATACGGCCCTGCTGTTGCCAAACTCCTGGTCCTCCGCCATCGCTGCGTGGCGCGCCGGGATTCCGCAGCGTATCGGCCGACGTCATCAAGGCCGCAGCGTGTTGCTGCAAAAGACACTGCCGCCAATTCCAGGCGCGGCACCAATGACCGAGTTGTATGCGGATTTTTTGCCAGCATTGGGTTTGGCGCGCGAAGTGCTGCCGGCAGAATTGGTGGTGACCGCAGCTCCAGTGACGCCTCTGCCAGAGGGAGCGGCTTTCTTGGGTGTGGCCCCCGGTGCAGCCTTTGGCCCTTCCAAATCCTATCCCTTGCCCTTGCTGCAACAAACGCTCGAACAATTGTTTGCCACCTTTGGTGTGATTCCAGTGTGGTTCGGCGCGCCGCAGGAACGTGAGTTACTCGAAAAACTGGCAGCGGGACTTTCCTTTGCCTCGGTGTTGCCGCAAAACCATAGTCTCAGCGAAGCAAAGGCGTTGCTGCAGCGGTGTCAATGTGTACTTGCGATGGATAACGGCGCGCGCCACATGGCCGCAGCTTTGCACGTGCCGCAAATCGTGCTGTATGGGCCAACGCACCCGGCGTGGAGCGCCCATGCGCTCGAGAGCACCACCATTTTGCGCCGCGAAGAACTCGATTGCCTCAATTGCCACCTCAAGGTTTGCCCAAAGGCCGATCACCCGTGTATGAACCGCATTCTCCCGGCAGATGTGGTGCGCGCGGTTGTCAAGGCGCTTTGAGTGATTCCAGCTCTGGCCGCTATACTGCCAATTCCAGATGCAATTCCTTCCTCATCCTCGAACTTTTTTGCGCCTAGGCCTGCTCTCCTATCTGGCCCTCGTGCTACTTGCGCTGCCTCTTGCGGCGCAGCAAGATTTGTTCGTCAGCCCTTTTGGCGACGACCTCAGTGGTACTGGTACCACCGCCGCACCCTACCGCACGGTGAGCAAAGCCAATTCGCTTGCACTCACACCTGGAGATCGCATTTTGATTGCGCCTGGCACTTATAGCCCGGCCGATGGCGAGACTTTTCCGTTGGTGTTGGGCGACGGCGTCAGTTTGATTGGACCGCCAACTGGATCGGCCACCATCGATGGTAGCGGCGTATTAACCCCATTGATTGTCATCGGTACCACCACCGCGATCACGCGCTTCGAGCATTTGCGTTTTCTTGGCGAGGGCGTGGTGCTTTTCGTCTTCGGCAATCCTCAAGAATTGATTGTGGCGGATTGTTCCTTTCTAGGTGGCCGTCGCGCGATTGATCGCGACTTTGCCGGCGATAACTCTATTCTGACGGTAGAGCGGTGCTTCCTCCTCGATATGACAGAGTATGGAATCCACTGGCAAGTGACGGCGTCGGGTGCTGGTGCACTCGTGGTCAACGTCACCGATTGCGTTATCACAGGGAAAAATCTCAGCGTGAACGGATTGGATATCACTGGGGTTGGCGGTACCGATTTTGCGGTGAACCTGCAGCGTAATTCGGTTGAGAATTTCAACACCGGTTTATTTTTGAGCTTAACTGGCTCTTCGAGCGTCGCGAATTTCAGCGGCACCGTGAGCGACAATAGTTTTGTCAAAGAAGATGGCAGCGGCATCGAAGTGCGCCTCGCTTCGATTGGTCCGGGAGTGGCCTCGGCGGATATGGATGTTGCCTTCCGCCACAACCTGCTCGAAAAGAACGCCGATTTTGGCGCAGATATCCGCCTTAGTGCGAACGGCGCTACCTCTACTTGCCAAATCACCAGCGCTTTTCGCGGCAACACGGTGCAACTCAATAGCAAGAGTGGCTTGTACTTCCGCGAAACGGAAATCCTTGGCGGTAGCTGTTTGACTGCTCCCGACCTCGGTGGCGGGCCCGATCCAACTATGGGTGCCAACACCTTCGCATTTAATGACGATAACTATCAGTCCGGCGCGGAATTTGATTTGCGCCTGGAAAGCGACGACGACGTTTCAGCACAAGGCAATTGGTGGTTCGTTTGGACCTCCGAAGAAATCCTGGCGCTCGGTTTGCCATTCTTGGAAACCGAAGTCAACGCGCACATTTTAGATGGTATGGATAACCCCCTTACCGGCACGGTCGATTTCAGCAGTTATTTGCACGGTGATTTGCTGTTCGGAACCGTTCCCGCGCAAATCGTTGGCGATGGTATTTCGAGCACCACGTTAGTCGCAAGTGCGGGCAGTTTATTTGTACCGGGTGCCGGCATTCAGCCTTCGTTATTAACGGTCAATGGCCTCGAAGTTCTGATTTTCACCGTTAGTCCAGCGGGCCTCACCCTGGATTTCATCGCCCCACATATCGATCTCATTGGCGGTGGCGACGCCATCATTTTGGTCACGCTGCCGGCGGGGCAAACAGGCAGCACTACCCAATCCGTGGTTTTCACCAGCGATAAAGGCCGCTTGGAATGTTTTATCGCTACCGCAGCCTTCGGTGATCCGATGGCGCTGGAGCTAGATGCGCTGCGTCAATGGCGCGATGATGTGCTACTCCAAACGCCACTTGGGCAAATGCTGGTGCGCTGCTATTACTGGCTATCGCCACCTCTCGCGCGTTGGATTGAGCAGTCTCCATTACGACGAGAGGTGACGCGCACCTTGTTGCGACCGTTGATCGATTGTGTCGCCAGCGGCCAAGCCCACTGAAGTTTATTGAATCGTAAACACCAGGAAGTTCGAGTCTTCGAACACGCCCGGTGATGCCATTGCAGCAACTTCAAGGTACAAAACACGGCCGAGCAAGCGGGCGGGCAATGGTGGACTGAGCAACGAGCCAGTACCAGCACTCGAGTTTACGCCACTGGTAAAGATGGTGACCGGAGCTCCTAGATCAAACTGATGGCCGGCATAAACAAAACCACTGTTGGTAAAGGAGTACAAGAACCAGAAATTGGAGTTCGGCGTTGCACCTGACCAGCTAAAAGTCACGGGACTTCCAACGGTGCCGGATGGTGGGCCACTCAGAGTGATGGTGTCATTAACAGGCGGCGGTGGTGGCACATCGCTCCACAAAAAGCCATCAAGCACCAGGTTGGTGTCGCCCACCACCAAGTTGGTGGCATGGCTTTGATAAGCGATGAGAGCGCCATCACCAGAAATCGACGGCCGCGAGCTATCGCCGTTACCTTGGGCGCCACCCGCAGCGCCACTGATCATCGTGGTAATTCCGGTAGTGGCATTGTGCACAAAAACATCCTCGACGAAGTTCGTGTCGCCAGCTGTCAAATTAGTGGACAGGGAGCGGAAGGCGATGAGATGTCCATCGGCGCTCAACCAATCGAGGGCTATTTGGCAAACAGGTGGCCACTGCCTGAAAACTCGGAAGAAAGAAAATAGGTGGCCCAGGGGTACGCTGTAGCTTTTCCTCGGCCAACTTTTGGAAGCGCTCACGTGCTTGCTCAAGCTGCGGATAAATTTGCATCGCCAAGAAAATGCGCCCGCCTTCCTGGCTCCCCTCGCGCGCCATACTTTCGCCACTCATTTCCAAAACCAAACGCCCGCGCACCAACGGTTTGTAATGCACACGCCGCACCAACAGTTCGGTTGGAGGGCCAGCGTTACCGATACAAACTGGGCTGATTTGGGGGCTTGGGTTTCGCCATGCCTCTTGAATATCCGCCAGTAACGCTGATTGCTGTTGGGCAGCCCTAATAAAAGCGCGAATAGGATCCGCGGCAGTTGCTGGTTGAGCAGACATCTCCATTACCATAGGAATTCAATCCGTATTGCAAGCCCAGAGACACTGCCAAAGGATTCCAATTCGGCGTACTCAAAGTCAAGTTGCGCTTTCAAATCCGGGTTGAGATACCAATTGAGTCCAAGGCTGGCATTGCGAATTTCGCCGCCAAACACCGCCCCGCTATTCAAATCAAGTTTGGAGTATCGCGCGGCGACTTCCCACGCGCCGTGACCACCCTTTGTCGGGTGAAAAACCGAGGCGACTTCCGGCAGAGAAAAACGCCCGCTCGAAGTGGAATAACCACGCGATTCGCCAGTGATGAAATAGCTCCCAAGAACATAGAGACCGGGGAAAACCGCCGCGCCACCATCGCTGAGTTGCGCCCGCGTTTGCAGCCATTCCCCTTGTAGGGACCAGGGGCCGAGCACGGTTGCAACTTCCAGAGCGATCAGCGAAATAGAGTTGGATGGAAGAGCGGTCGTATCCACTACGGTTGGGGATTGATGAAGCTGCATACCCTCAGAAATACGCAAAACACCGTCGTTCGGCTGCCGCTGCGAGAAGCTCAAACCTAAATGCACCAGTTGCTCTCCCTTGTGGCGATACCAAGGAAGGTAAGTGAAACGGCCGGTAAAGCCCACTTCATTCCCGAACTCACTATTCTGCGATTCGCCATTGGCATTGGACTCACGGAAAATGCCGGCAGCCCACGTGGCGCGCTTGTGCGCCAGGGTGTCGGTAAATATGAAGCCGACATTGCGATCTGGAGTAAGACTTGCCGCAACCGAACGTTCCATAAAAGTGCCCGCAGTGCTGCTGGTCAAATTCTCCAGCCCGAAAGGCTCTTTAAAGTGACCAATACGAAAACTACCGACGACCGGTAAATCACTCACTTGCGCCCACATATCACGCAATCCTGAACCCGTCGTAGTGAAGTCAAAACTCGCCTTGAAATCGACCCATTCATAAGCCTGACCGGAAAAACTCAACCGCGCGCGGCGCAATTCGGCACCATCTTCAAAGGGGCCACTGCGATGCGCGATGTCTTCTCCCCCAAAAAAACTGGACCAGTCGTTGTCCATTTTGCCATGGAACTCCAAAACCAAATCCTCGCTCACGATTTCGGGGAAAAGCGCGGTTGGAGTGGGCTCAGAAGCCTGTTCCTGAGCCGCAAGAGGGCTGGCAACCAAGCTAACAAAGAAAAGGCTCGTAAAGAATCGCAACATGGTAAGCGCGGGGTCACTACCGAGTCGTTCCAGCTGGAAAGGAACCGCCGACGGCCAATACTATAGCCCGTGGCCGCGCCGACGGCTTGCGTAGCGAGCCCACCGCGTCCGCATCGGCCTGGGAGGCGCGCCAAACGAACGTCGGGCCGCAGGCGCGAACGTGAGAATGGTGGGCCGTACAGGACTTGAACCTGTGACTTCCACCGTGTGAAGGTGGCACTCTAGCCACTGAGTTAACGGCCCAAGAGCAGATATTGTAAAGTCCTTTTCCTGACCGTAAAGCCCTATGAGCAGGTCGCAACGAGTCCCGTTTCCCTTTGTGCCCATCGGCACCTTGGAGTTACACACCAAAGCAGTTTCCACATGGCAGCGGCTGCTGGAAGATATTGCCACTGCGCGTGTAGAAATTCTTTTTGAGAACTACATCTTGGTCGATGGTGCCGCCGCCGACGCCCTGCTAAATGCGTTTCAAAGCGCCGTCGCCCAGGGTGCCCGAGTGCGCGTTTTGGTGGATGGTGCCGGCTCGTACGCCATGACTCCAGCGCTGCGCGAACGCTTGCAAGCCGTTGCGGAATTTCAGTGTTTCCATCCCCTACGCTGGACCGATTTATTGCTCAACTTCCGCAAGCGTATCATGACGCGTACCCATCGACGCATCGTGGTGATCGATTCCAAAATTGCGTGGACAGGTGGCATAGCAATTGCTAACCCTTGGTGGCATACCGCCACAAGCCCATTCCGCGAAACAATGTTGCGCATGACCGGACCGATTACCGCTCATTTTGAAATTGCATTTGAAAGTTTATGGAATACCAAGCTAGGAGGCTTGCCACAGCCGCAACCGCAACGCCCGGCCCGTGACAATGAGCAATGCCTGTTGCCGCAAAAGGCCATTGCATTAAGCTGTTTCCGCCGTTCTTTAAACTTTCAGATTGGCAAAGCCAAGCAGCGGGTTTGGATTGCCACGGCCTACTTTATTCCGCCTTTGAGATTACGCCGAGCATTGCGTTTTGCGGCAGAACGCGGGGTGGATGTACGCTTGTTGTTGCCCGGACCAAATCAGCACGATCACCCAAATGTACGCCTGGCGTCACGCCGCTACTACGCGCAATTATTAAAACATGGCGTGCGCTTATTTGAATATCAGCCATCCTTTCAGCATGCCAAAGCAGCGTTATTTGATGACGACTGGACTTTAATTGGCACGCCGAATTTAGATCGCTGGTCGTATCTCTCCAACCATGAAATCGCCGTCGGCACCCGCCATGTCCCCCTGGCAGCAGCACTCGGCGAATCTTTCGAACGCGACTTCGAGTCATGTCGTGAGATTACTCTGGAAATGTGGAAGGCGCGCGCCCTTTGGAACCGCTTCCAGGAATCGTTTTTTGGCATCTTTGATCAAGCTTTCTAAGGGAGAGATGACATGTTGCTACGCTTGCTGACTTGGAACATCCACCGCTGCATCGGCTTGGATCGAAGATTTGATCCCGAGCGGGTGCTGGCAACTTTGCGTCACCACGATCCTGATATTGTGTTGTTGCAAGAAGTGGATCGTGGCGTACCGCGTTCGAACAAATTATTCTTGGATCACTTGATTGCGCAAGAGATGGGCTACGAGTTTCATAGCTGGGCGCAAAGCCATGTCCTGAAGGTCGGTAGTTATGGCAATGCGACCTTTAGCCGTCATCCGCTGGTGAAGCGCCGTGCGATTGATTTGCGCCGCGGTTGGCGCAAAAGCCGCAACTGTTTGTACACGCGTTTGAGTTTGCCACGACGCAGCAATCTGCATGTGTTCAACTGGCATTTGGGCTTATCAGCCTCAGAGCGCATGCATCAAGTCCAGGCGGTGTTAAACAGTAACACTCTGAAAGATTTGCCCACAAGCCAAGCCGTCATCCTGGGGGGCGACACCAATGATTGGCGCAATCTTCTGTTTCACGGTGCAGGTATCGGCGCGCAGGGATTTGATGCCTGGAGCGAACATGGAAAGCGCAAACCGTTGCGCACCTTCCCCAGTCCGGCGCCGGCCGGTGCCCTTGATAAGTTCTTCTGGCGCGGACCGCTGCACGAGGCACATGTGCATGTGAGTAAATTGAAAGTGGCTAAAGCGGCAAGCGACCATCTACCGCTACTGGCCGAATTTCGTTTGGGCATATAGCTTGCCGCGACCAGAAATTAATCGCTAAGTAAAGCACGCAAAGCCGCTTCATCGAGCACGTCAACTTCGAGCGCTGTGGCTTTGGCAAGTTTGGAACCGGCCTTGTCACCAGCAACAAGGTAATCGGTGTTCTTCGAAACCGAGCCAACAACTTTGCCACCAGCAGCCTCAATGACGGCTTGCCACTCCGGCCGGGGCCTGCTCATGCTGCCGGTGAGCACAAAAGTTTTGCCACTGACACCTTCTACCTCGGTGGTGGTGCGCTCCGCCATGGCGCGGGGTTCCACGCCGTAGCGGCGCATCGCGGCAAGCGCCTCACGGTTACGCGGTTCGCGCATAAAGGCCAGAAAAGAACCCGCCACTTCTTCGCCGACGCCATCAATCGCGCAAAGTTCCGCAAACGCATCCGCACTCTTCTCGGGCCGCAACTCTGTACTGTCCCAAAGTGTGGCTTCTTGGGTTCCAGCGTGGGTGCCAGCGCGTGGCTCCACCCCCAACGCCAACAACGCATCCAAAGTGCGGAAACGTTCGCTCAAAGCACGTGCCGTTTCCATGCCAACTTCGGGAATGCCCAAACCATAAAGAAAACGCGGCAACTCCGGAGCGCGGGCGGCGTCAATCTGTATTTGCAAGGCACTGGCTGATTTCTCACCCCAGCGTTCGAGCGCGGCAACCTTTGCATAATCAAGGTGGAAAATATCTTCAAAACAATGCACCAAACCAGCGGCTGTGAATTGCTCCACCGCCTTTTCACCCAGGCCCTCGATTTTCAAAGCTTGGCGCGAAGCTAAATGTTGCATGCGGCGGCGTAACTGCGCAGGGCATTCGATATTCATGCAATAACGATACTGCCCGCGTTCCACCGCCGACGTGCCGCAAGAGGGGCAAGAGCTCGGCCACACAAACACCTGCTCTTCACCACTGCGCACCGTGGTGATGGGCCCAACTACTTGCGGGATGACGTCGCCGGCGCGGCGCACGGTGACGCGATCTCCAATGCGCAAATCTAGGCCAGCGATATAGCCTGCATTATGCAAAGTGGCATACTGCACCGTGACCCCGCCCAGTTGCACCGCTTCCAAAACCGCGCGTGGCGTTAAACGCCCGGTGCGGCCAACTTGGATTTCAATATCAAGCAGCTGCGTGGTGGCCTCACGCGGCGAAAACTTATGCGCACAAGCCCAACGTGGCGTCCGCGCGCGCGCGCCGAGTAAACGGCGCAGTTCCAGCGAATCAACTTTATTGACCACGCCATCCAGCTCAAAAGCAATGCTGTCGCGCTGCTCTTCAAGCTCATCATGGAACTGGATCATGCCGGCAGCATCGTGCACCAACGCTCGATGAGGAGTGACGATAAAGCCCCACTCTTGGGCCGCAGCCATCGCCGCGGTGTGGGTTAAAAAAGTAGGCCCGCCTGCAACCCGTACCACTTCCCAACACATCAAATGCAACTTGCGCGAGGCCACCACCGCGGGATCTAAGCGCTTCAAAGTGCCGGCTGTGGCATTGCGCGGATTGGCGAAGGGTGCTTCGCCATTTTCAATCATCGCAGCGTTCATGCTGTCGAAATCAGCGATACGAAACATCACCTCGCCACGCACTTCCAGCAAATCCGGTGCAACACCACGCAACTTCAGCGGCACGCCGCGCACGGCGCGCAGGTTGGCGGTGAGATCTTCGCCTTGAGTGCCGTCGCCCCGCGAAACAGCGCGCACCAACAAGCCCTTTTCATAAATCAAACTCGCGGAAACTCCATCCCATTTAGGCTCACAAATAAACTCCGCATGGGCCGCAGTTTCTACCGCCAGCACTTTTGCCACCCGCGCCACAAAATCTTCGACGGCTGCATTGTCGAACAAAGACTCAATCGAAATCATCGGCACCGCGTGCCTGATGCGCTCGAACTTGGTGCCCTCTGGTAACGGCGCACCGACGCGTTGCGAGGGGCTATCGCGCGTGATCCAATCGGGATGAACGCGTTCCAGTTCCACCAATTCGACAAATAAACGATCGTATTCCGCATCGGCAATCAACGGTGAGGCCAACACGTAATAAGCAAACTCATGCTCACGGAGCTCAGTGACCAGTTGCGCGTAGCGTTGGCGATCTGCTGCAGTCATTGCTAAAAATGGGATTAAAGGCCGGCTGCGGCTAGCATTTCGGCAAGACTACGCACCACACGTTCACCGCTTCCGGAGGAAAATATCACTTCCAGACCAGGTACGGCAACCGCCTGAAGGCGTAACAAAGCGGTGGCTGAAAGTTCTGGCAAGCCATGGGCTACCGGCGCGTAAATACCCACGCGCAGCGGCCGGTAAGCACCCACCGAGCGGCCAGCAGCAATCGCATTCGAAATAGCATCTTGATCCAATGCGGGATCAACAAACTCTAAGCGGCAACCGCGGCTGATGCTGCCGTCGTCGTACAAAACAGTGGCACCCTCAATGGGGCAACGCAGGACCTTGGCGGTGGCAGCTGCCTGCTCGGCCACGGCGATGAGACTTCGATCGTCCATAGAGACAGGATAACGCGGCGCAGAAGCAGGCGACCGCCGAAGCCGATTTACTTGCGCTTGCGGCGCTTTGGCAATAAGGAAACGAGCAACTCCGGCTGATCGGCGTTCAGCCAAATCGCTTGGCCATCGGCCAACTCCAGCACGACCCCGGCGCCAGCATGGGTGAAATACACCGCAACTCCAGGTGACCGCGCGATGCTCCAGCCACGTTTTCCAATCCCCCATGGATAACTCATATGGGTACTCGCGCCAGCAATTTCCTCGAGTGGAATCCGCCGGGTTGGGAAAGGCGCCATGCGCAGAAATAAGAACTCTTGCTCCAGACGAATCGTAAAGCGGGAGGCCCATAACAGCCAAACGAACAGCAACAAGCTGCCGCCAATCGCGCCGCGGCCTAGCCATGGCAACGGCACCAAAAGCAGAGTCAACGCCACCACCACCACCGCGCCTAGGCACAGTCGCTTGACCATTAAGGGTGAAGGTCGCCGTTCTTCCAAGAAAACCGGCGACCTGTCGGCAGCAGGAGCCCCGCTCATGGGGCGAATTGTACGAAATCAGGAGCCAGAAGCGACTTCTACCGGCGCCAGAGCATATCCAGCGAAGGGAACTCGGTTCTGCAAGCGGCGAATCCCCGAAACAGGATCTTCCCGCTCTTCCGGCACGACTTCCACCAACGCTTCGCGCCCCACCAAATCATCGGTTTGCAAATCCAGAGGCCCCTCCGCCTTCAAACCAAGCATCTGCAAGACAAACTTCACCCGTGGCAGGCCTCGCTCTGACCAGTGCAGAGAATCCCAGCATGCCGTGCGCCCTTGATACTCGCCATGGGCAATCTCCCAGCGGATGCCCCAACGGACATGCCCCGCAGGGCTATCGCTTTCGCGCACTTCCACGGCTTTGCAATGGTATTCGCCGGTTGGAACCGAGCGGAATTCTTCAATTTCTTCAATCTGGGAAAGGTCTATTTTCATGGTTTGGTTACCTCGCCACCGATGACGTCCCCACTCTCGATGGACACCCAATAAACTTGGATTTGCCGAATGGCCCCGCGTCCGCCATCATCGACCTGCCGCGCCTCGGTATCCCACCCCGCCAGCATGAACTTCCAACGCCTACTCTGCCTCCTCCTGTCCCTCTCGCTCCTCGCCAGCTCAGGCTTTGCCCAAGATGCAGCTGGTACCGCTCCGGGGGTGGAAGCCGCTGTCCAACCCGCTACCGATGCCGCAGAGCTTGCGGTTGCCGCAGAAGGCAGCTCTTTTGATTTCCTCGATGCCGGCGCGGGCAAGCTGGTGGGCTGGCTGAGCTATGTGTTTTTCGCTCCGGTGCCGCTGGGTGGCGGCCGCAGCATCCCGTTGGTGGTGATTTGGCTGGTGCTCGGCTCCATTTTCTTCACCGTGCGGATGGGCTTTATCAACCTGCGCGGTTTCGGCCACGCGATTCAGGTCACGCGCGGTAAATTCACCGATCCGCACAGCCAAGGGGAGGGCGAAGTCACGCACTTCCAAGCCTTGGCCTCGGCGCTCTCCGCCACAGTGGGCCTGGGCAACATTGCTGGTGTCGCCATCGCGGTGGCCACGGGTGGTCCTGGCGCCATCTTCTGGATGGTTCTGGCTGGCTTCTTAGGCATGTCGGCGAAGTTCACCGAATGTACGCTCGGCCAAAAATACCGTGAGGTGCGGCCTAACGGCCAGGTCATGGGTGGTGCCATGTTCTACCTATCCAAGGGCCTGAAGGAAATGAACATGCCCATGCTCGGCAAAGTTCTGGCCACCATGTTCGCGATTCTGTGCATCGGCGGCTCTTTAGGCGGCGGCAACACCTTCCAAGTGAACCAGTCACTGAACGCCATGCAGGAAACTGCGCCATGGCTCACGGAGCATCGCTGGGTATATGGCCTCATCATGACCATTTTGGTGGGTGTAGTCATTATCGGTGGCATCAAACGCATCGCCAGCACCGCGGAGAAAATCGTGCCGACCATGTGCGGCATCTACGTCGCCGCTTGTTTGTACATCTTGTTCAGCAACGGTGAGCACATTGTGGGTGCCTTCAGCATGATCATTGATAACGCCTTCCACCCCACCGCTGCCTTTGGTGGTTTTGTCGGCGTGCTGGTCACGGGTTTCAAGCGCGCGGCCTTCAGTAACGAAGCTGGCGTCGGTTCCGCCGCCATCGCACACTCCGCTGCAAAAACGGCGTATCCGGTGCGGGAAGGCATTGTGGCCTTGCTTGAGCCCTTCATCGATACGATTGTGGTTTGCACGATGACGGGTTTGGTGATTGTGATTACCGGCGCTTACGACCCAACCACTTTGGTTGCTGGGGAAGCGGTTTTTGCTCCTTACTTAGATAATGCCAACGGCGCCGGCCTCACCTCGCAAGCCTTCGGCAGTGTGATTAGTTGGTTCCCCTATGTGCTGAGTGTGGCCGTCGCGCTGTTTGCCTTCTCCACCATGATTTCATGGAGTTACTACGGCGAGCGTTGCTGGGCTTACTTGTTCGGCGACAATGCTTCGCTGTCGTACAAGATTCTGTTTTTGACCTTCACCTTTTTAGGTTCGGTCATTCAATCGCAGAACATTTTGGACTTCGGCGATCTGATGATTTTAGGCATGGCCTTCCCGAACGTACTAGGTGTAGTGTTACTTAGCGGAAAAGTACGCAACGACTTAAATTCTTACTGGTCAGACTTGAAATCCGATAAGTTCCCCACGTACAAGTAAGGCACGGGGTGTTGCTTGCCCCCCCTTCCGTCGTCGCGAACGTGCTGCAGCCCCCGCTCAACATTCTTGTCACTGTCCTCACGGACCCCAGTTTGGGGGCCGATGAGGTTCTAGCTGCCACGACTGAAAATCCCACCGTTGCCCTCACTCCTTTGGGGGTACTGGTCACGCTGCTCACCTGGGCGAGTTTGCTCGGAATCAACGCTTGGTGCTTCCGACGGATTCTGCGGCAATCGCAGGAATCCCGCTAACGCGCAGATTTTCTCTATTTCTTCTTAAGTCGCTCCTGATTGGGGTCGCAAATGGGTCGTCTCGAAATTCCATCGAGGCGCTACCCCATGAGCACTACCCAATCACCTCTAGACACTGCCCGCGTAGAAGAACTCGCGGAGCTATTCGGCGACAAGGAAACCCTACTGGAGCTATTTGATGAGTTCCTCCAGGAATGCCCGGCGCGTCTGCAAACCATGCGCCAAGGCTTGGCCACGCATAAGCCTGACCTCATCGACAGTGGCGCACACGCCATGAAGGACTCCAGCGCGAACCTTGGGGCCGTCGGAATTCAAGAAACCGCCACCTTGATTGAGGATCTGGCGCGCACCAACCACCTTGAGGATGTGGGTGGATTCTTGGATCAGCTGGAGGTTGAAATCCAGCGCTTGAATGAGCATTTGCAGTTGTATGGTTTGGATTGATTCTTCCATCTGTTGGCGGCATACGGACGACTGCATTCCTCGCGGGAGGGGTGTCGATGTGAGAGTTGCTGCTCCAAGTTGCAATCATCGTGCCCAAATTAAGCGATGACGAAGTTTTCACGCGCACGAACCAGCGCGGGAATTCCACTCGTAGCATGCGCCCACTTGGAGAAGAGCACATACGACCTGGAATAGGATTCATGCTCCACTCCACAACGAATTCCAACCCGCTGCTGGTTCCGTACGTTTTGGTGACCGCTGCGGAAACCCGTGAAAGCGGAACAAGACTAAATCTGCCAGAGGCCGTGGTGGATGCCGCCTTGGATGTAAATTGCAAACTTACCGTGACCGGGAATTTCCAGCGGCGGGTGGGCAATTTCGCCGCCGGCTGCTGTGGCGGCTGCGACCGCGGCGTCAATATCTTCGACCAGGAAATAGGGCCGTACCACCGGTTCCTCGGTCTCGTGCATGGGTGCACGCACACCGATTAGTCCGCCGCCGTCCAGCAAAGCGGCGCGGGCATTGCCGAGCACGGCCTCAGGCGCACCAAAACTCACACCATGTAATTTCTCTAGAGTACCGCACGTGGCATCCACGTCGGGAGTAACGATTTCGAGATAGTGAACTTGCATCATGATGGGATTACTCAACAGGTGCATCTGGAGGCGCAGAACTCTGGCGCGGAATCCTGGTCTTAGGCTTTTGATGCACCACGCGTGTGCGCGCTTGCCCCCTGCGCCAATAAAGAAATGCAAAAGGAGCCAAAGGCCAACAGACTAGGAAGGCTGCCACCCATGCAAGTCGAACATACTGACCAGGAAAAGCCTCATCAGCAGCGGACATCAAGCGCACAAACTCAGCAATCCAAATGATGGCAAGGACAATGGAAAAAACAACGATGAGACCAAAATCGGTATCGGAGTGAAGGGAAAATTGGGGCATGTTAGGACTCGCTATGTGACAGTCTAATGAGTTTGCCACACCCCTCCCATGAGGATCAACGTTATTTGGCTTGATGGAGCAAATTCCAGCACGGCAATACGCGCCAGCGGATTGCCGTGCGCGCCGCACAACCTCAATCACCGCGATAAAACGCAACCACCGCAGCCACTAACTCCTCGCGCCCGGCATAACTGACACCCGGATAAATTGGCAACGCCAGGACGTCGGCCGTTGCGGCTTCCGAGTGCGGAAGCTGACCGGGCTGGCCACCCAGATTCGCAAAGCAGGGCTGCAAGTGCAGCGCCAGCGGATAATAAACCGCACAACCGATGTCGCGCGCGCGCAAAAAGGTCATCAGCTCATCACGACGCGTGGCGCGAATCACGTATTGATGAAAAACGTGGCCCGGCGTTAAGGCTGGCAGCTGGAGGAACTTGCCCACCAGACCTGCGGCGCTGAACAGTGCGTGGTAATGCGCAGCACTGTTGCAACGTATGCCGTTGAACTCCACCAAGCGTGGCAAAAACTCAAGCAAGCCCGCAGCTTGCAAACTATCCATACGGAAGTTGTAGCCCACTTCATCGTGGTAATACTGACGCCCGCCGCCATGTTCACGCAACCGCCGCATGTGCTCGGCAACTTCCGCAGAAGCGCTGCTGGCAAATCCCGCATCCCCTGGAGCGCCGAGGTTTTTGGTGGGAAAGCATGACCACCCCGCTGCGCTTCCCATGGCACCAACAATGCCCGCCGGATGAGCGGCACCAATCGCTTGCGCCGCATCTTCCACCACCGCAATCTTGCGACCAGCCGCTTGGTTGACGAGTAGCTCCAGCGCCGGAACATCCACCGGCAAACCATAGAGATGCACTGCCATCACGGCCTTGGTTTTGGCGGTGACCTTGGCAGCGGCGTCAGCACCATCGATTAAAAAAGTAGCGGGATCGACATCCACGAACACCGGTGTAGCACCGCAACGCGAAACTGCGCCGGCGGAAGCGAAAAAAGTGAATGCCGGCACCAACACTTCATCGCCGGGGCCGACGCCCGAAGCGCGCAAAGCCAAAACGAGAGCATCGGAGCCGTTGGAGCAGCACACCACGTGCGGAACCTCCAAGAACTCCGCAAGTGCTGCTTCCAGTTCACGCACCTCGGGGCCGTTGACGAAGCCGCCGTGGTTCAAGATGCGCTCCCAACGACCCAGCAGGGACTTTTTGGTAGCGGGATCGAGGTTGTATTGGATGTCAAAAAAAGGGACGGCCATGGTGCAAAATTCTAGCCTTGCGGCGATAAAAAACGTAGGACTAGACGCGGCAAATGACCGCGGCGAGTGGCCTAAAAAGGCACGGTCACGCTGAACACAAAGTTGCGTCCCATCGCATCTACACGGCTATGAGCGGTGCGGAACTGGCGGTCGAGGAGGTTTTCCACTGCAAAGTTCCAGCCAATCCCACCTTGGCTGGTAAAGCCGCAGCGCAGATCAAAGAAGGTGTAGCCGGGCAAACCCATACTGTTCAGCAAGCCAGAGGAAGAATCCTGCGGATCGTTGAGATAGCCAACATCACTGGCTAAGCGCGCAGGATCAATGCGCGTGTAAGCATCAACGAGTTCAGCGTTCAACACCGCATATGGTTGATAGGCATTATCCAACGGCTCCCAACTGAGATTGGCCAGGCCGCGCAACGGATGAGTGTGACGCAAGGGCACATTGTTGGTGCGGTCGGTACCGAAGTTCCACATCATTCCCCCGCCGACGGTCCAGTCTTCTGCACTGCGATTCTTCCACCAACGATCGAGCCTGAGGCTGGCCGCCGTTTCAATACCACGCACAAAGGCATTGCCGTTGGCGGTGGTGCGATAGACCCGTTCATCGGCTTCAAAGGTGCCGCTGGAATCGTAATCGTAGTAATCGCTGCCAGCGTAACTATCCGCGACGATGTTTTGAAAGTTGTTGAAATCGGTGTAATAAAGCGCGGTGGAAGTTTCCAAAGTGTGATCGCTGTACTTGCTACCGATTTCGAAAGTATCGGATTCCACTGGCGACAACAGCTCGTTCGGAAACAACACACCCCAGCCATGCTTGCGGATGCCGAAGTTGGGTGCGAACTGACGGAAGCCGCGATACCACGAAAGATAAACATTAAAGTTATCGCTAAGGTAACGCGTGAGCGCAAGGCCGCCGGTCAAGGCGCCTTCGCTGGAATGCACATCATCCAGGCCGGCGGGCGTGCCAGCAGGTGCCGAGTAGAGCGGGTCAGGGTCTGCGTCGAACAAAAAATAGTCGTAGCGCAACGAAGACAACAAGCTCCAATCATCATTCATGCCCCATTCATCTTGTACAAAAACGCCGACGTTAAACCAGTCACTATCCGGTGCAGATTTAATGGCAGTACCGCCACCGGCCGGGAACATGGTGAACTGTTCATCATCGGGGCTTTCGCCACGGTCGAGTTGAAACGCTAAACCATATATCGTTTGGTGCGCGCTCCAAGCGAGCTCCGCCTGTGAATCCAAGCTGTACGTACGCCAGTGTGCTTTGCCACGATCGCCGTTATCCCAAAAGCGCCAATCTTCCTTATCTTGCATATAAAGCTTGACCTTCGAACGGTCCCAAATGCCGCTAGCACGCTCGCTGCGCAGTTCTAGCAAGATTCCCAAACGATCATTGCTATTGCTTTGCGTGGTCCGGTAATGACGATAAACCGGATCACGATGGACACGCTGTAGGTTGAAAATTAGGGTTTCCTCATCGCTGATCAAGAACTCACTATTCAAATCAGCATTGCTCTCGCGACCGCTAGTAAAAGTTAATTCGCGGCCGTCGCCATTGCTGAAATTTCCCATCGCCGCAAGATCACCGCCCACCCGAAAACGCGCCTTTTCGGTAGCTCCCCAGAAATCCAACCGCTCACGCCAAGCGGAATTATTGGTGGCATACGAGCTACGAAACTCCCCACCCCAATCAAACTCGCCAGAGGTGTAATCAATAGGGGGGCGCCGCGTAATCAAGTTCACCACTCCACCCAGGGCATTCGATCCATACAACACCGACGCCGGCCCACGCACCACTTCGATGCGCTCAATCCCCCAAGAATCCACCTTGCCATACATGTCGTCGCCAGCAAAACCACCTTCACCCCAAAACGTGGAAAGAGTGCTGCCATCCACCATCGCCAAAATATTGCCGCCAGATAAACCTCGGATGACCGGATCGGCTGATGAGCCGGTGCGGTGTTCGAGCCACACGCCGATTTCGCTTTTCAATGCATCCAGAGCCACTGCCTGCACCCGGCGCTGCAACTCCTGTTCATCAATCACGGTAATGCTGCGTGGCACCTCTTGCTCACTGGTCGCAACACGGGTGGCGGTGACCGTAGTTTCAGGAGCTACGGGAACCGCTTGAGTCTCTGGATTGGGTTCCTGCCAGACGGAGGTCAACAACAGGAAAAAGGCAACGGAGCTAAAAGCCATGGCCCCCCTATGCAAGCCGTGTGCCAATCACGAAGCGAGAATCAACACCGCCTTCGTTCCAATCACGGAACAGAAGCAAACACTAAATCGATACTGTGATGATTCGCGAGACTACCAAGACACGCCCGAGGGCGAATCATTCGTCCAATGGGCAAGCCGATACAACGGCGCCAAGCGCTCCAAATCGGCAATCACGCCCACCGCCCAATCTTCACCCGCTGCGATGACGGCCTGTTTGGGCATCCGCGCCACCACTTCAAGCGAACATTGACCAGGCTGCACCACACCAGCGAAATCACGCCAATCACGGCTGTTCATTTGGTCAATCGGGCGCGCGCCACCGCCGTTCAACTCTAAGGAAAACCCTTCCGCCGCCCGGCAGGCCTCCGCCAAATCCTTTTGGCCATCACTTTCCTCCGCGCGTTTAACCAACACATTCAAATCGTACCAAGCGGATTCATCAATCCGCAGCCCCCACCAACAACTGGTGTGGTCGATGCAAATTTGAAAATGGAGGTTATTGCGCGCCGAATCCAAATCCTTGCCGAGTTCCTTGCCGAGAAAATCCTGCAAACCCTTGCGTGACTTCTTGTCGCGAAACAGCATCGTGCGCTGACGGCGTACCCTCTTGCCGTTGGTAGCGTGCGGATTGTGCAAACTTTCACGCCGATCCAGGCCAATTCCAAGCGCAGCATATGCCTTCTTCAACTCTTCACCAAGCGCCTGCAAACGCTTACGCACGGCCAAACGGCGCTGGTTCCATTCCGAGTCTCCCTGGAAACGGGGCTCATACAAATCAAAGTCGGCTGAGAAGAACATCGCGGCGCTAGAGTAACGGCGCGACGGCAAAATAGGGCATGCACAAACCCAGCATCGACGACGGCATGGACCACGGCCTCGATTACGTCACCGGCCCGGTGCGGCGTTTGCTTACCATCGGCAAACGCGTGCTTGAAGAACTCGCCCACGATGATTTATCCGGCGTGGCCGCGCAGATGACGTACTACTTCATGCTGGCGCTATTCCCGGCACTGATTTTGTTGGTTGGCCTGCTCGATGCTCTGCCGCTGGAGAAAAATGTTGACCAGGTTGTCAACAGCATGTTCAGCAGCCTGCCGCATGACGTAGCAAACTTGCTTTCTCGCTATGTGAGCGACTTTGCCAACCGCCGCCCACCGGGAAGCCTGCTCCTCTGGATTCTGGCGGCACTTTGGGCGACGTCGCGCGGCATACGCGGTGCACGCAAAGGCCTCAATCGAGTGTTTCGCTGTAAACCTACCAACAATCTATTATTGATACGCCTGCAAGATGTGGGAATCACTGTGGCTGGCTTGCTGTTCATGGGACTGGCCTACGTACTGCTGATTGGCGGCCGCCAACTTGGCAATGTGGTGGTCGATTTCACCGGCCTCGATATTTCTATGCAAGTAGTTTGGGAGTGGCTAAGTTTGCCAGCCACGCTCCTTTTGATGACGAGCTTTGTGGTTTTGGTGTATCGCTACTTGCCGAGCCGACGCGTCGCTTTGCGGCCGCTACTTGCCGGTGCGTTGCCAACGGTGATTGCATGGATGCTGCTCGGAAGCGTGTTCCGTTTTTGGCTGCGTCACCTCGGTAACTTCGACCAAATCTACGGTGGCCTCACCAGCTTCTTTCTGCTGATGTTCTTATTGTGGTTGATTTCCTTGGTGCTTCTGCTTGGCGGCGAAGTCACTGCGCGGCTCGATGATCGTGCACGCAACCGCGCTGCAGCGAACGCCGCTGTGGAGCACAAGATTCTCGATAAAACAGAATAAAAAAATGCGGCCCCGACTTTCATCAGGACCGCAACTCCATCCCCTCAGATGGCACCTTTCGGTGTTTACAAATTTACCCAAGGAAAATAAACCCTTAGGCAAATAAGCAAATCTAGATTGCCCCTGCTGGAGGCAATGTAGACAGTTTATCCATTGTCAAGTAGCTCTTTCTTCACCCCCCCAAAAAATGACTGGGCAAGCCGCCCCAGGCAATTTTGAGGATTCCTAGTTACAAAAGGAATAGCGTCATTATCGAACATCTAACTTCAAGGTTTTTGCCAAGAATCTGCAAACAAAAAATTTGAGTTAATTCGCTTACCCCCCCCTAAAACTGCACTTTCGGAGCAACTCTTGCCTCTGGGATATCAAGTTCAAAGAAATCACGCGGCCCAAAATGAAACATGTTCGCAATCACATTGGAGGGGAACTGTTGGATGCGGTTGTTGTTATCGCGGACATTGCCGTTGTAAAAACGTAGTGAGGCCTGGATGCGATTTTCCGTGTTGGCCAACTCTTGCTGCAGCTCCAAAAAATTAGCACTCGCTTTCAAATCAGGATAAGCCTCGAGCCGCACCATCAGGGATCCCAAAGTGCGCTGCAACATGGCTTCATCGGCCGCCTGACTGGCCACCGCGCCGTGATTGCCGGCTGCCTTCTCGCGCAAGCTGACCAGTTCTTCGAGAAGACCGCGCTCATGTTTTGCATAGCCTTTGACCGTTTCCACCAAGTTTGGAATCATGTCATAACGGCGCTTCAACTCCGTATCGATATTCGACCACGCTTCATCGCAATGGTTACGCACCGACACCAAGCCGTTGTACATGCCGACGACAGCAAACAAAATGAGAAGAACAACACCAAGGGGGATCCAGAGCAGCATGGCTGGATTCTACCAATAAGTGCAAGCGAGGACAGTTTTAGTCGCGATCGGAAAAGATTCCGTGAGACTGTTTGAAGTCTACAGCCTTTTGATGCTGCTCATCACCTTCCTGACCAGCACGGCGGCGCTCCAGAGATTTCAGCATTTCTTCCTTGCCGTAAACGATCAAATCATCGCCGGGTCGCACCACCACACTACCCTTCGGGGCGCCAATATAACCGCCTTCCGCGCGCTCTATACCCAAAATCATCACCCCCTCATCCCCCAAACGCAGATCCATTAAAGTGCGATTCGCGAGCCAATCGCCTTCCTGGATAGGGAACTCGGCAACCGAATAGTGGTGGGCGAGGTGCAGCATTTCGCTGTAGTCCTGAGCTTCGAGTTTTGTCCAGCGGCGCAAGGCCCATTGCACCACGGTAGAAATTTGCCGATCAATCCACCTGGAGTAGGAAATCACGTACAACAAACAAACGCCAGCTGCGATGAACGTCACGCGAAACCAAGTTTGGCTAAACAAGCCCTCATCCGGTGTGTTCAACAAGGCCAAAACCAACGAGCCCACCACCGAAATAAAGCCGGCATTACCGAACAACATCAATGCCAAGGCGATTTCGCGACGCACGGGATTGCTCAAGATCTTCTCCGACTCCACCGTCGTGAAACCAACGCCGAAGTAAGCGGAACGTGCTTGGAAGCGTGCAATTTGCGGCGAAAGTCCGGTCATTGCCAGGGCAATTGCTCCAATGCGCACGATCAGGAGTGAAATCGACATCACAAAAAGGACAGCGCAAAGAGCAAGCATGGCGGGATTTTAAGCGCGGAAAAGGTACTCGGGCATTTGCCCGCGAATGGCAACCAAGCGCTGAAGCATAGGCTCCAAGTCGGCTGCGGTAAGTTGGCGGTTGCGGAACAAGGCAAGCGTATCGCCTTCGAGCTCCAGGGCAGTATCACGATATTCCAGCAAGAATTCCATCATGCCGGTGTGGCAAAAATCGTAAGCAAACTTACGGTCGCGCGAACGCACCGTAAACGCCCGTGAAAACTCGAGTGATTCAAAATCAATGTCTTCGAAACCGAAGCTCTGGCCAAAGCGCGAAAGCATGTTTTCTGGGTAAATGCGCAATTCCTCGAAGTCTTGTTCCAGATGCAGCAAGGCCACGCAAAAGTGATGGGTTTGCTGGTTCTTGCCGCTGCCGGTGGTGTACCGAAAAGTGAAGGCGGCGGCACGAAAACCCTGCCAGGGGCCGGTCAGCAAACTGTAACCCATGCGGCTATGCCCCACCTGCAGGCGGTCCAAAAATCCATAGCGGAGTCGGATGGATGGATCCCGTTGGTGGTTGTATTTCCAGCCATGCGCGGCCGCCCACTGGCCAAATTCTTCGCGCCGACGTTTCTCCGCTTGCCAGCCAAAGTACCCCAAGACCGCAATGGCAACGAACACTACAAATAGGAGCAGAGGCTCCATCAAACGAGCTCCAAAGCCATGGTTTCGGCAATAGCAAGCGTGGAAGACTGTTCCCGTTGGGCGCGGCGCAGAATTTCCGTGATGGTCGTGCCGATGCCGCGCAATTCTTCGGACCAGTCTTCGCGGCCGCTCACAAGAAAACCGCTGCCTTCAATCAAAGCTCCAGCATTGAGCACAAAATCGGGTAGGAAAATAATCCCACGTTGACGCAACAACTCCGCTTGCTGGGCATGCCCCAACACATTGTTGGCGACGCCAGCAACAATGCGCGTTTCCATCCGTGCAATCGACAAATCATGAATCGTGCCGCCGAGAGCAGCAGGTGCCAGCACGTCGCAGGGCACTTCCAATATTTTCGCAGGCGCCACGATTTCCACACCAAGCGCAGCTGCAGTAGTAGCCACTTCTTCGTTGATATCCGCTCCGATTACTCGCGCACCTGCCTGCAAACACAGTTTCGCCACCGCCATACCCACGGAACCAAGCCCCTGAATCGCCACCGTGATGCCTTGCATCTCTGGCGTGCCAAGGAAATCCAATGCCGCGCGCACGCCTTGCATCACCCCTTCGGCGGTAGCCTCGCCCCCAGAGCGCAACTTGCCACCACTAAAAAACTGCGCGGTGTGGACGGTCGTGCTGCGCAGCGCCTCACCATCTGCTGCAGTGAAGCCGGCATCGGGGCCGGTTTGATAGACACCACCCAGAGCTTCCACTTCGCGTCCAAGCTGCTTCATGGCTTCGACACGGTTGATGAGATGTTGCGCCATCACCACAACTTTGCCGCCGCCGCCCTTCACTCCGGCAAGTACACACTTCAAAGTCATCGCGCGCGACAGGCGTAACGCATCGTGCAAAGCATCGTTCTCGGTGCGATAGGACAATACGCGAATCCCGCCATACGCTGGACCATAGCCCAGATGGTGCAAGGCAATCCAGGCGCGCAGCCCAGAGGCCTCGTGTTGCACCGCAATCACGCGGTCGTGCCCTCCTCGGGCCATTGATTCCAGTATGTCCACAGTTTCGGAAGATGCCGAGGTCGTCGGCAGTCATATATTGTACGTCTTTGCCATGCTACACCGCCTCGCACCCCTGTTGGTTCCACTTGCTTCCCTACTCCTCCTGGCCTGTGGCTCCGCGCCGCCGGAAGATGTTTACAACTTGACCTCCTTCCATGCCTTGGAAAACGCTGCGCAAAAGCCCAGCAATGCGCTCCAGCCAGCCTTAGCAAACGCTGCCGATGCCACACCAACGCGCCCCGAGTTTAGCCCACGCAGTGACCGCGCCGCCGAGATTGGGCGTTTGATTGTGGATTGCGATCGTCACCTTCGCGCTTGGACGGACATCATGGCGGCACCACGCAGCGAAGAAAATCAAGAGATGGTTTCCCATACCGCTATGGCGCTTGGTGTAGTGGTTGCCCAAAACCGAGCTCTGCTCGAAGACCAAGCCATCTCAGGTGCCGCGCGTAATCGTGGCATTGCAACGGCAGCATTAGGCTTCTCCGGAGATCCCGCAGTGTTACCGCTACTGCTAAACAATGTTGGTAGTTCGGAAAGTGAAGTGGTTGCGAAAGCCCTCCTGGGTATCGGTGTGCTGCGCGTGCCAAGCACGCCGATTGGGCCGATTTACAAGCTACTCAATTCTCCAGTTGCCACGCCTGAAGTGGTCAGCAATGCCGCCTTTGCGCTCTTCCAACTTGCTGCGCTTACGCACGATGATGTGGATGGCACCATGTCCGCCACGTTGCTGGGATTGCTCGATTCGCCGCAAGCACAAGTGCGTGCTCAAGCCACGTTAAGCCTAGGTTTGATCAAAGCCAACATCGCGATTCCGCCGGTGACCGATTTGCTCGCAGCAGACCCGGATCCACAAGTCCGTACCGCTGCCGCATTCGCTCTGGGTCAAATCGGTTCGAAGGGATCCACACGCCCTTTGGTTGCGGCCCTCAGTGATCCTTCGGCTCTGACTGCCGGTACCGCACGGGGCGCGTTAGTTCGCATTCACGGCCGCGACCTTGGCCCGGATGCGGATAGTTGGCGCCCCGCCATGCAGTAGGCTGGGGTGTGCGATAATCGGCGGATGCGTCGCTCAGCCATTCGCGAATCTGCCAAAGCTAGTCGTTTCACGGAATCCGTGATTCGTGAAATGACCCGCGTGGCGCGCGTGCACAACGCCATCAACTTGGCGCAGGGTTTCCCTGATTTCCCCGCACCGGAAGAGCTCAAAGAAGCGGCCGTGCGCTGGATTCGCGCCGATTTGAATCAGTATGCCGTCACTTGGGGCAGTGATCGCTTACGCTCCGCGATTGCAACCTATATGCAGAAGCGCCGCGGCGTCACCATTGATGCCGATACGCAAGTCACTGTTTGCTGTGGCGCCACCGAAGCCATGATTGCCGCCCTCATGGGGGTGCTCGATCCCGGTGATGAGTTTTTAGTGCCCGAGCCTTTTTACGAAAACTACGGTCCCGACGGCATCTTGTCGGGGGCAGTGCCTTTATTCGTGCCACTTGGTACGGGATTTACTGTGGATGTCGATGCGCTGAAACGCGCTGCAGGACCCAATACCCGCGCGCTGATTTTGAACACGCCGCACAACCCCACGGGGCGCGTGTTTGACCGCGCAGAAATCACCGCGCTGTGTGATTTCATCAAAGAGCGCGACATGCTGCTGTTTACCGATGAAATCTATGAGGAGATTTTATTCACTGGCCCCCACCGCACACCGTTGCTGGAACCCGATATGGCGGAACGCACGATTGTGATTTCGGGAGCCTCAAAAACGTTCAGTGTGACGGGCTGGCGGATTGGCTGGATTATTGCGCCGCCTGCGTTAACCAATGGCATCCGCAAGGTGCACGATTTTCTCACGGTTGGCGCGCCGGCTCCCCTGCAAGAAGCAGTGGCGGAAGCACTGCTCTGGGAAGACGCTTACTTTGATCAGTTGCGTGTGGATTACGTCGCGCGCCGCAAACTGATGATGGAGGGCCTCCACGCCGCCGGCTTTGCGTGCGAGATCCCCGATGGCGCTTATTACGCGATGGTGGATATCCGTCGCTACCAGCAGCGCGACGAAGATGACGTCGCCTTTGCAATGCGCTTAGTCAAAGATGCCGGTGTGGCTACGGTGCCGGGATCGTCGTTCTACGCCAACCCCGAAGACGGCAGACACTACGTGCGCTTTTGTTACTCAAAACGCCTTGAAACCCTGATGGAAGCCAATCGCCGGCTAAAAGAATGGAGTGCCAAGCAATGAAGGTTTGGTGGTTGGTGGCGCTTGGGATGGCGGGAGTTGGCGGGATGAGCTGCGCGAAATCGGCAGCGCCGCACCAAGCCCCCGGCAGCGTGGAGCAGGCGCCTCTGACTGGAGCATCCAACAACGGTTTGCTGCAGCAACTCGCGGCTGCGCGCAACCAAGCTGCCGTCGAACCACTCAGTCCTGCCAAGCATTTTCGACTCCTCGGCAAAATCATTTTTCACAGCGCTAACGGCCCTATTGAGCAGGCCGCGGAACTGTGGCTCGCCGGGGCGCAGCGTATGAGTTTTCAGGTCGGCCAGGAACGCCAGCGAAATGATTTCCGTTTATTCGATGCCGAACATTGCTGGTTAAAAAAAGTCAGCGGTCCATTTGAGCCGTACGACGCTGCCGAATTGACTACCGAAACCATGCTGCGCTGGGAAGTCCTACGTTTTCCATGGGGTTGGGAAACACAGTTGGCGCTCCTCACGCGCCCGCAATCACAGGATCTCCGCATCACGCTAGAACGCGCCACGCCATTCGGCCCTTTAGTGGTGGAAACCGATGGCCACGGATTGCCCGCGCGCGCCAAGCTAGCGGGTTCCAGCCTCACTTTGGGCGATTGGAGAAGCGCGGACGAACAACAGGAGTCGATGCCGCACCTTTGGCAGTGGCAATACCAAGCTGGCAAACGCACGGAGCAATACGACTCCATCCGCGCCCGCGCATTGTTCCAAGACAGCGCCTTCCGGCCCGTCTCCGAAGAAAAATTCCCAATCGGGAATTTGGAATCCGCCATCCCCACGTCAGCGAATCTAAGTGATGAGTTTGGCGTGGTCGAAACCAGCCTTTTCTATTTAGAGGAAAAAGTGCATGCCAATTTTCAAGGTAGTTTGGCAGGTGGGCAGTGGTGGCAAGTTGGCAACGAGCGTTTCTTTGTGGCCAACGCAGATGAAAACCTGGCTGCTGAATGGCAGCACTGGCCGAACACGACTTGGCTGCGCTGGTCCACTTACGCAGACATCAAAACTGCTGACGGAATCCTCAGCTTGACTGCCGTCTTAGAGCAAATGGGGTACCACGCAACGGATGCTTGTTGGGCCTTAGAAGCACCCGCCGGGAAACGCAGCTACCGGCACGTCTTTTTGCTACCGGTGGCGAAAGACTGAAACCGCGAATTCCGCGTTTAAATAGCGATTTCAAGCGGACCGCCTGCTGGGGCGAACCACTGCACGCTGGTGCTGCGCCCCGTCAATGCGGCATAGCGCTGAACGACATGCGCTGCAAAGTCCGACTGTGCTTCGGGATGTACCAAAGCAGCGGCGCAACCGCCAAAGCCCGCCCCGGTCAGGCGCGCCCCGTAGCAGCCATCCACTTCCACCGCAGCGGCCACCATGGCGTCAAGCTCGGGCGTAGAAACTTCGTAGAAATCCCGCAACGACTGGTGCGCGGCAGTCATGGCGGCACCGAAACCGGCAACATCTCCACGTCGTAATGCTGCTGAGCCATCGCGGGTGCGTTGTACTTCGGAAATCACATGTTGTGTGCGCCGCGCCAAAGTGGGCGCCAACAAATCCGCGTGGCGCGCAAAATCTGCAAAACTGACATCGCGTAAACAAGTCACACCCGGCATCTGATCTTGGAAAACGGCCAAGGCGCGGGTGCACTCCGCAACACGTTGATTAAACGCCGAAGACGCCAGCTCGCGCGCCATACCAGTATCTAAAATCGCGATACTTGCCTGCTTATTATCGAGCGGCACATGTTCGCGAGTGAGTTCCAGGCAATCGAACATCAAGATCGAATCCGACTTGCCGAGGAAAATCGCGGTTTGATCCAAAATGCCGCAGCGCACGCCCACATAAGCGGTTTCCGCTGCGTGCGCGAGATGGATCATTTCCTCGGTGGTTGCTGCGGCACCGAGCAAATTCACGACCAGCAAAACCGCCACACATTCCACACTTGCCGAGCTGCTCAAACCTTTGGCCATCGGTAAATCGGCGTTCAAAATCAGGTCCAATCCGGGCAGTTGCCCGAAGCGCTGAGTGGCTGTCCAAAGCCCGCCTTCCACGTAAGCGGACCAACCCTTGGTGCGGCCGGGTTTCAAATCAGCCATGGGCACTTCCACGACGTCGCCGGGGAACTGCAGCGATTCGACGCGCAGAAGGCCATCTTGGCGGAGGCCGGCAAGTGCATAAGTACCTTTCGAAAGAGCAACAGGCATCACCACGCCGCCGTTGTAGTCCATATGCGCGCCAAGCAGGTTGGCGCGGCCAGGGGCAAAAAAAGCACGGGGCTGCGTTTGGTTGACGGCACGAAAGCGCTCCAGGCAGAGGTCGATGGGGCGGCACTTCGTTGTCATCTCCGATGAGGTTACGATGGCGGGCACGGACTGTCCTGCCTTAACGATGCTGTCTACCATCCTTCTAACCTGCTTCGCTGCGTTGCCAGCGCAACAAGCCGCCACCGACGCCACCCCCGAGGCCCTTGAAGTCGCAGATTTGCTGCAACGCAAGGTTCTGATTCAAGGTGACAAGTCTTATCGGGTGCAGGATATTCTCAACGAACTTTATCCCTATGATGCCTCGCTGCAAGCGTCGCTGGAATCCAACGCGGAATACTTGGGTTTTTATATCAACTCTCTGCGTTTTTTTGACCATGTGCGCTGGTTCAGCAACCTCCTCATCCTTGAGGAAGAAGGCTTCCCGGCTGTCAGCCGTGAGGCGCTCGAACAGGAAGCACTCGCTTGGAGTGCAGAGCGTAGTGAGAACAGCCCCTCGGCGAACTCCACTCTGGCACTTGCGGCTTTGGAGATTCAAGCCCACGCGCGCCTCATTGCCAAACAGCCCAAAGAGTTCTCCAACAAGGAGATTCGCGCACATTTCAACGCATCGATTCCAGAGTTTTTTGGTGTTTTGAAGACGTCCTGGATTCGTGTGCCGTTGTTTGACCTGGAAACCAATGCGGCGATCAGCCAAGCACAGCGGGCACAGATTTATGAAGACCTAGATAAAGTGGGCAAAGCTCTCAGCAGTGGTGAGCTGGAATGGGATCAGGCGGTCGAGGCGCACTCCATGGATCCTACTTCGAAGCGCAATGGTGGCCGCGTGGGTTATTTAAAACGTCAAGATATTCGTTACGACGAAGAGTTCATGCGCCAGTTGTTCTCTGACTTCGGCATCGTTGCCCCAGAGACTGCCGTGGTACGTGGCCCAATTACTGGCTCACGTTGGGTGTACCTCGTGCGTATCGAGATGGTTAAAACGCAGGGGGTGGTGGAAATGTCGCTGGTACGCGACCGCGTCATTCGCTCGCTCCGCATTTATCGCCTGCACGCCAAGATGGCGGAACTGGCATCCACAGTCACCCGTAGCATTTTGCTTCCCATCACCACCCAATGAGCCCCAATGTCCTCGAACTGGATGGGCTCGTAGTCCGCTACGGCTCCTTCACTGCCCTGCATGCAATGGACGCCCGCTTTGAAGGCGGCTCTTTAGGTTTGCTGGGCCCCAATGGTGCTGGCAAATCCTCGATGTTGCGCGCTATCTTGGGATTGGTCACTCCTGCCACTGGCAGCGTTCGCGTGCTTGGGGAGGATACCAAAACCGCCGGTGCCACCCTGCGGCGCAAAATCGGCTACATGCCAGAACGCGATTGTTATCTGGGTGGCGTTTCCTGTGTCAGCGGGCTTTCTCACTTCGCTCAAACTTGCGGTTTCCCAAAAGATGACGCCATGCTGCGTGCCCACGATGTGCTGCATTTTGTTGGCCTGGGTGAAGAACGTTACCGCGAAGTCTCCACTTTTTCAGTGGGTATGCGTCAGCGCTACAAACTTGCGGCAGCGCTAGTCCATGATCCTGATGTTCTGTTTTTGGATGAACCCACCAATGGCTTAGACCCGCAAAGTCGCATGCGCATGTTGGGTTTGATTGAACGAGTGAGTAAGGAACACGGCATTCACTTGATTTTGGCCAGTCACTTGCTGCCCGATGTCGAGCGATTGTGTAATCAAGTTTGGGTCATTGATCAGGGCAAAATGAAACGCACGGCCTCCATGCAAGAACTCACCACTGCCGCGCGCGGCGCCAAACGGATTCGGATTGCGCCCGAGGGAGCCACTGAATTTTCGCGTTGCGCCAGAGAGGAGGGATTAACGGTGGAAGTGGGCCGCACCGAAGGCGAGCTAGTCGTCACCCATCCCACCATCATCGTTTCTCCAGAAAGCGTTTTTGCACTCGCACGTAAGGCCGGCTGCCCATTGTTGCTGGTGAAAGACGCGGCACGATCCCTGGAAGATGCCTTCCTGGAAGCCCTGGAGGCGCAATAATGGCCTTTCGTGCAGCTGAATATGAGCGCTACAAAGGTGAGCGCACCAATCGCCCAGCATGGGTGCCCATTGCATTTGGCACGGTGCAGCGGGGCTGGAAATCCAAGTGGGTACGACGGCTGTCCATGCTGTCTCTCGCACTAGGTTTTGGCCTAGTCGCGATGATGTACATGGTCAACCAAGTTATGCCGAGTTGGCGGGAGATTGCCGAACAAGCTACGAATCGCGCCACCCAGGGTTCTGGCCTCAAAGTCGACGCCGGCTTCTACTTGATCTTGACAAATGTGTTTGTGCGGCCGATCCTGCTGCCCTTGGCGCTGCTATTTGGCTACGACCTCATTGCCAGTGACATGCGTACCAACGCACTTGAGGCTTACTTCGCTCGCCCCGTGACTCCGCTTGGTTACTTGACGGGCCGCACGCTAGCTTTTGTGAGCTTCTTGATGCTTGCCACCTTTGGGCCATTCTTTCTGGTGTGGTTCGCTGATATCGCCACGAGCCCCAGTGAGGCGCATACGGATCTAATCCGTTTTGTGCCGATTAGCTTGTTCTTCGCATTGCTCTTCATCTCTTTCACTTTGGCGCTCATGGTGCAAGCCGTCACCAGTCTCACCCGCAGCGCAATTTGGAGCAACCTCATTTTTGTGGTGATCTTCCTGTTCCTCAGTGCCATGGGCATGGTGCTTTTTCAAATTACCGATCGCCCCAATATGATGGCCTTCTCTTTCTTAAGCGATGCAAAAGTCATCTGCGCCACTTTGCTCGGCATTGATTTAGCCGACGGGGGCTCCCCCACCAATGTCTCGCCTGCAATTGCATTCAGTATGATGGTTGGGATCTCCATCATCTCCTTTTTAATTATCCTTCGTGGCCTAAAGCGCAGGAGCTTGGTCTGATGAGTGTTGCTCCTGCCTTACGTTGCGAAAACCTATCCCGCTGGTACGGCGAAGTCCAAGGATTAGCCGGTTTGACGGTCACCATTGAACATGGCATCGTTGGCTTGCTAGGCCCGAACGGCTCCGGCAAAAGTACCTTAATGCGCTTACTAACTGGCCAAATCAAAGCCAACCGCGGTTGGGTAGAAATTTACGGCCAGCGCATTGTGCCTGGCACTTATGAAATCTTCCGTCGCGTCGGCCATGCTCCCGGAGAAGATGTGCACTTCGAAACGGATCGCGCCGTTGATTTCTTACGTTTTATGGCCGCTTTAGGGGGCGACAGCACCAGCCAAGCAAAAGATCGGGCGGAGAAAGCCTTGGATCGCGTCGGCATGCTGGTCAAAGCAGGTGTCAAGCTCAACGCCATGTCAAAGGGGATGCGCCAGCGCATTAAAATCGCACAGGCGCTATTGTTTGAACCTGATTTGCTGTTGCTCGATGAACCGCTGAATGGCATGGATCCAGTTAGCCGCCGCAGCACCATGAATTTGGTACGCGAATGGGCGGGCCTTGGCCGCACCGTCATCATGGCAAGCCATGTGTTGCACGAAGTCGAAGGCGTCACCGATCGTATGTTGATGTTGCACCATGGCCGCTTGCTCGCCGAAGGTCGCCTTACTGAAATTCGAGAATTAATCGATATGAAACCGCGTCGCGCCTCCATACGCGGAGAAAACTTGCGCGTACTTGCTGCGGAACTACTGGCGCAAGAGTTGGTCATCGGCTTAGATTTTGGCGCCGATGGACTCCTCAACTTGGATACGCGCAATTTGCCGGCGTTACTCGATCGCCTCCAAGAAGCGGGCATTCACGGGCAAATACATTCCCTGGAAATCGACGATCAAGAGTTAGAAATGGTCTATGACCTGCTCGTAGGAGGTTCGGCACGATGAACGCCATCTACGCCACTGCGATTTTTTCGCTGCGCCAACGCACTCTCGGTTTGCGGTTGCTTGCCCCCTTGACCGTGGCCCTGCTGCCTACTTTGGTGCTCGTTATGGCGATTGCCTTCGGCGCTTCGGTGCAACCGCTAGAGCTTTATCGCCAATACTTAATTCCGCTTACCCTTTTCTTTGTGCTGCCCTTCGTGTGCATGTTCATGATGCTTCCGGTACTCAGTGAACTCTATGACCGTGGTGCGATTGGCTACATCTACACGCGTCCAATCCCACGTTGGCAGCCGCTACTGGGCATGTTTCTCGGCGCCATCGTGGGCATGCTGCCGGTCTTTCTCATTGGCGTCACCGTTCCTGCCATAATTTGCGCAGCGGCGGATTCCGATATTTCCATCGGCACCTGGCTGGCTTTAGTAGGCGGCATTTCCAGTGTGTTATGGATTGCAAGTCTTGCTTATGGCGCAATTTGTATGTTCCTGGGCGTCTGGTCCAAACGCGCCATCATTCATGCATTCTTGATTTTGGTGGTGCTTGGCTCCGTGCTGGGTTCGCTGCCCGGCGATGGCCAGCAGTACTCGCTGCATTACTATCTGATCGGTCTGGCGCACGCCTGGTGCGGCATCACCGATTCCGCTACCGATTTGTTCCCACCGGTAATCAGCATGCCGTCGGTTTTCAAATCGCTGCTGGTCATTGTTAGCACCACGATTGTCATGATGTTCGCCACCGCTCGTGCGGCGAAAAATCGCGACGTACTGTAACGATGCCGCTGATCACTCATAAGAACGCATGGGCGCGGCGCGCGGCTGATTTGCCTCGCGTAGCTTTGCCCCAACATGTGTTGATGGCGAACCCTGCAGCCTTCACGGTGGAAGATGTGCACAACCCATTTATGGCCGATGCATATGGCAATCCTCTCGTGGTTGACTTCCATTTGGCCCAGCAACAATGGCAGGATTTACGCACCGCCTTGGAAACTCAAGCCGGGCTGCAATGCGCGGTTTTGCCGGCCGTCGCTGGCCTCGCCGATTTGTGCTTCACTGCCAATCCGAGTTTGGCGTTACCGCTACCGGATGGGCGGACGGATATCTGGATGGGCCGCATGACGCATGCCTCGCGTGGGCAAGAAGTCTCCTTGCATGAGCGATTCTTCCAACAACTTGGTTTTGCACCAAAACACATGCCAGAATCGGTGCAAAATTTTGAGTGCCACGGCGACGGCATCCTGCACCCCGGGCGGTTCTTGATCCATGTAGGTGTAGGCCCGCGCAGCTCCAATGCCGCGTGGCAACATTTGGCCACGGTCTATCCCCAGTTGGATCTCCTTCTGTATGAGCTCAAAGACCCACGTTTTTATCACTTGGATACAGCACTCGCCGCCCTTGATGAAAACACTGCCTTGTTTGTACCCGAGGCCTTCCATGCGGATGGCTTGGAACTGCTCCATGCCGCCTTCCCCAATGCCATTGCGCTTTCCGCGCAGGAAGCACAGAACTTCGCCGGCAACGCCTTTTGCCCAGATAAAAAACACGTGTTTTTGCAAAGCGGCAACACGCAACTCGAAGACCAACTGCGTAGCCTTGGGTTTTGCCCGGTCGCCGTGGAGAGCAGCGAATTCATGAAATCCGGCGGCTCCGTATTCTGCCTCAAAATGGCTTACTAAGCCTCGGCTTCGTGCTCAATCAACGGCACTGCCACCTCACGCTCCACAATCAGGCGTTTTTGCATAGCGAGGGAAATCAAGCGGTCACACAGCTGGCCAAACGGTACGCCGGCTGTTTCCATCAACTTCGGATACATCGAAATCGACGTGAATCCCGGAATCGTGTTGACCTCGTTGAGATAGTAACGACCACTATGGTGGTCGAGCAAAAAATCCACCCGTGCCATCCCGGACAACCGCAACACCCGAAAAGCACGGAGGGCAAATTCGCGAAGGGCTTCGGCCATACGTGGCTCAAGGTTTTCCGTCGGCGCGTGAAGCTCAGCCGAATCGGTGTGATACTTGCTATCAAAGTCGTACCAGTCTTGGGCGATAATCTCGCCTGGCAAGCTGACGATTTCCGGCGAGCCATCCAGCACAGCGATTTCTAACTCTCGGCATACGATGGCGGGCTCCACCAACACGAACTCGCCAAAGGCAAATGCCGCATCCAGAGCGCGCGCCAAACTTGCGGGATCTTCCACGCGGGAGATTCCGAGACTGGAGCCTAAGCGCGCGGGTTTCACGAAGCACGGGAAGCTACGTTGCGCAGCCACCTCAGCAAGTACTTTGACGCGATCGGCGGACCAATCGCAGTAACGAACATCGGTCCACATCAATACTGGAATATGCGCACTGCGCAGTACATGTTTGGTAAGCGATTTATCCATCCCCAGCGCAGAGCCAGTACAACCGCTACCCACACAAGGAATATCGAGTAGTTCTAACCAACCTTGAATCGTGCCGTCTTCACCACCGGGTCCATGCAAAACGGGGAACACGACATCCGTGCCTTCTGGCAAATACGGGCCACGCAAAGGGCCGATCACGCTGCCATCTTGCAGCAGTTGTTTGGAACCCTGCGCACCTAACCATTTCCCATCGCGACTAATGCCCACGAGATGAATGTCATAACGAGTCGGGTCCAAATGAGCTACCACGGCGCGCGCGGAACGCAGGCTAATTTCATGTTCTGCAGACTGACCACCGAACAGGACGGTGACGACCAGGGGCTTTGCGGAATCGCTCACCGCCACAGAGTAGTGGATGATGCCGACGTTTTCACGGCTGCTTTCCCCCGAACTCGGCATAATCTTTGCAGAATATTCCCTATCCTTGGTTCCGCCGCCTGCTCCAAGCACCTACCTACATGTCTCTTTCGCGCTTTTTCTGCCTGCTCGTACCGGCTCTCATCGGCTTAGCTCTGTTTGCCCCGGTGCTAAACGGCGATTTCGTTTACGACGATCGTGCCCTCATCAGCCTCAATCCCACCATGCAAGAATGGTCGGTGGTGGGCAAGGCCTTCACGACCCCCTATTGGGCATTAGTGGATGCCAACCGCTTTGGATCCGGCTTCTATCGGCCGCTTGGTGCGGCCACTTTGGGTGCAATTTGGCAACTTGGAGGCGCCTCACCCGGGGCCTTTCATTTGGTCTCCATATTGCTGCATTGTGCTTGTGCTACTGGAGTTGCAGCGCTTGGCCTAGCTCTAGGTTGGCGTCGCTCGATGGCGGCTGCTGGCGGAATCCTATTCGCTGTGCATGGCAGCCATGCAGAACCAGTGGCGTGGATTTCCGCCATTCCAGAGTTGCTTGCCACCTTTTTTAGCCTGCTTGCACTGCGCTCTTTAGCCAAGCGCCAGACGCTACGCACGGGCCTCTGGTTGCTGGCCGCCATGCTGTGCAAAGAAGTCGCAATCGGTGTATGGCTGCTCGCGCTGGGCATCACTTGGCTGCGGCCCAAGACTGGCGACGCGGTCAGGCTGGAAACCACCCGCAGATCCACTTCGGCAACCGCCCACTCTCTCCCAGCCCAGAAAAGTTTTTCGCTGTGGCCTACTTTTTTGTCCTTGAGCTGTGCAGCCTTGGTGGTTTATGCCCTGCGTTACCTTGCTTTTGACGACGCCGCCGCCGCCGGCTTCGATCGCATGAATACCTTTCATGCACTTGACCAAAGCCAGCAAATAAGCCTATCCTTCTCGCTGATTGGGCGGTATTTGGCGTTTCTTATTTGGCCGTGGCCGCATGCACCCTTCCGCCCTCTGGAGCTTGGCAGCGCCGCCGACGCCACCTATTTGAAGATGGCGCTAGCTGCTGGATTGGTTTCCCTCAGCGCCTTTGGTCTTTGGCTGTGGCAGCGCAAAAATGTCACGGTATTATTTTCGCTGGGCCTGTTGTTTGCAGGCTTGGTGCCAGTCATGAACACGCAAGCACTCGGCCAATATCCTTTTGAGGAACGCTTTTTGTATCTACCGAGTGCTGGATTCGCACTACTCACGGTGGCACTCCTGAGTCGTTTGCGCAGCCAACGTTTGGCATGGGCGGCTATCGCCTTACTGGTGATTCCACATGCTGTTTCAGCACGCTCCGGGATTACCCATTGGCGGGATGAAGAAACACTCTTTCGCTGGGCACGGGAAGTTGCGCCAAACGCGGTCACCGGCCATGTCGAATACGGCCGCTTGATGTTGGAGCGCGCCCAAGGCGCGGTGGATGACCTGCAGCGCCAACGCTACGGAGAATATGCACTGGAGGCCTATCAACAAAGCTTGACTGTGGATCCAGATCAGTACTTCGTGACCTCTGTCGAACGCGAAAAAGGCAATCTTGGTTTAGGCGATGCGCTTTACTTGCAAGGCGATTTTGCCGGTGCCGAGGCGGTCTATCGGCGCACAGTGGATCATTACAAGTTTTCCCCCATTGGCTATCTCGGTTTGGCCAACTGCCGCGCACAAACGGCCTTGGGGCATGGCGAAAGCGGACACTTTGAGCTGCACGATGCCGTGATGAGCGAAGCACTCACTTTGTTTGAAACCGCACTATTGCAGGATCCCCATCTAGACGCCGCGCGTTTGGGTAAGGCCAATGCCTTGTTCCGCGTCGGCCGTTTCGATGAGGCTCTGCAACTAGCCACACAGCTGTTCGACGAAAACCCAACGCGCCTTGAAACTGCGCAGTTGTTGTTCAGTGTGCAGATGCAGATGGAACGCCTAGATCTGGCGATTCAGACCTTGGACTATTTCTTGCAGATGGCGCCTCAGCACCCGCAACGTGATATGGTGCAACAAACAGTAGAAGAGCTGCGCCGCATCCTAGACGCGACTCCGCTTGGCCCACCCAGATGAAAGTAGAAACTGGCAGTTTGTTGATTTCGCGCCCAGCTATGCTGGATCCCAATTTTGATGGCACGGTGGTGTTAGTTTGCACCCACGATGAACACGGCACAGTCGGCTTAACTTTGAACCGCCCACTCGAAATCAAACTCGAGGATATGTTGCCCGAGGATTCCGGCTTAGAGGATATCGCCAGTTTGGAAATCCCATTGCTCTGGGGTGGCCCGGTGGGCACCGATTGTCTGCATGTTTTGAGTGGCCCGGAACAAGATCCCTTGAGCGTCATGACCGTATTGCCCGGCGTTTTTTTTGGCGGCGATATGGAGTTGGTGCGCAACACGCTCGACAAGGCTGGGCAGTTGCGCTTTTTTATTGGTTACAGCGGCTGGAGTCCGGGGCAACTCGATGAAGAATTGGCCGCCGAAGCATGGTTTGTGGTGCCGGGCAGCGTGGCAGACGTTTGGACCACCGATTGGCGTTTGCTGTGGGAGCGGCTCATGGCCAAAATCGATCCGCAGTTTGCGTGGATGAAAGACATACCGGCGAACCCGGATGTGAACTAATGTATGGCCTCTTATTCCTACCGTTGATGATTTGGGGATCGATATGCTTTTTCCGCAACCGCCGTAAAACCGCAATTTATCAGCTGTGCCGCGCCTTTGGCTGGATTTCACTGTGCGTTTTTCCTGTCCCTTTCTTGGCCGCTGCGCGCCAATCCATCGAAGATTTCAACCTCGGCGAAACTTTGTTGCTCTTGCTCGGAGCTCCTCTCACTTGGCCGATTTTTCTTGGCGGCCAAACGGTGATTCGCATTTTTGAAGACAACGTCAAACATTGGACCGGGCATCGTCGCGATACCATGTTTGATAACGCGCATGTTTTTTTTGGTTTGATCCTGGTGCAAGTGCTGTTGCTAAGTTTGTTGGTTGCCTGGCGCTTTCAGCAGGGCAAAACCTGGCGCGATCCAGTGGTGCTCGGCGTCGGTATTTTTATGGCTGGAAATGCTATGCTCGGCATGAACTGGCCTTGGTACGGAGATTAAGCCCCCATCATGTTTTACCTACTCCTGTTTTTCATTCTGCCGGCTTTCACGATTTGGAGCCTGCTGCAGCTGTTGCGCGGCACTGACCAAGGGGGAGGATTTTGGTATCAGTGGCAACGCGCTTTTGGTTGGCTGGTCTTGTGGGTGGCGCCTTTCCCCTTCATCGATGTGGCGCGCAAGGGTTCCGCATCTAGCGGCGGCGGCGGCGGCAATTGGTTCGATTGGATCATTAGCTTGCCGAATTCCTGGATGGTGTTGTACGGCGGCCGCATTCTGCAGGAGTTGATGCTTTTGGCCGGCTGGAGCGGCACGGCCATTGTGGACCACCAAAATGTCTTCATGGCCTTATGGATGCTCCATTGCGTGGTGCTCACCACGATGGTTGGCTGGCTGCTCCATCACGGCAAAACTTTGCGTCATCCGTTGGTGATTGGGTTCGGCTTGTATATGGCCGCAAATGCCGCTGCAATCGTGTGGCAGTAAGGTCTGCGTCTTGGGCTTCGGCAGCCACGAACTCGCGGCTAGAATGAGCCTCTATGAACGTCTCCACACTCTCTACCAAGGTCCTCGATGGAGCACGCCTTTCGCAAGCCGAAGGGTTGTTCCTGCATGAAAACGCCGGGCTTGATACGCTCGCATTTTTGGCTGACGAGATGCGTAGCCGCAAGCATCCCAATCCAGTGGTCACTTATATTGTGGATCGGAACTTGAACCCCACCAATATTTGCGTCACCGATTGCACGTTTTGTGCTTTTTACGCCTCTCCAAAAGATGAAGTGAAAGGTTATGTGCTGGAGCGCGAGGATATTTACCGGCGTGTGCAGGAAACGGTGGATGTCGGCGGCGTGCAGATTTTAATGCAAAGCGGGCACCATCCAAAGTTAGGCGTGGAATGGTTTGCGGAGTTGCTCAGTGATTTGAAAGCGCGCTGGCCAAAGCTGCATTTGCACGCCATGTCGCCCCCAGAGATTGAACATCTCTCCAAGGTTTCGAAATGTAGCACCACAGAAGTGCTCCTGCGTTTGCAAGCTGCCGGGATGGATTCTATGCCAGGTGGTGGTGCTGAAATTTTGAGTGAATCGGTGCGGAGTCAAATTGCCGCGCGCAAAACGGATACCGATACGTGGCTGCGCATTATGGAAGAGGCGCACGCCATCGGTATGAAAACCACGGCCACGATGATGTTTGGTCATATTGAAACGGTGGCCGACCGCATTGAGCATTTGGAACGCCTGCGCCAAGTGCAAGACCGTACTGGCGGCTTCACAGCTTTCATCGATTGGACTTTCCAGCCGGGCGGCAATCCGCTCGGCGACCAGTTGCATGCACAGGGTTGGAAGAAGGCCACTCATGCTGAGTATTTCCGTACCACCGCATTGGCGCGGATCTACCTCGATAATTTCCATAGCATTCAAGCCAGCTTTGTGACCCAAGGTGCCCATGCCGCGCAGCTCGCCCTACGGATGGGATGCAACGATTTTGGTTCCGCGATGCTCGAAGAAAACGTGGTCAGTGCGGCTGGTTGCGCGGAGCTCGTAAACTTGCAAGATATCGAGCGCAACATTCGCGAGGCTGGCTTCGTGCCGCGCCGTCGCAATCAAGCTTATGACATCATCGATGAGCGCGGTTCTCTGCCGCTGCCCGGTGAATTGGCAACCTGCGGCGCGGCAGCCACCGGCAAGCACCAACTCGTGTGACCGAACTCACGGATTTCCTTGACGCCGAGTACGGCTTGCAACGCGGTGAACAAGCGTGGCGTGAGTCGGCGCTGGAAGCCGGAGCGGAGTTGATGGCAGATTTGCAGCTGGGGCCGCAGGAATTGCGCCGCAAGCTGGTCGCGGATCGCGGCATGCGTTTGCTCGTGGTGAAACATTGGTTGCGTGTGGCGCGCAAGAGCAAGGAGATTCTTCCTGGCACCGCAATGGACAACGGTTTCCGGATGATTGGAGTGGTTGCCGCGATTGGCGGTCTGCTCCTCGGCTTGGGTACGGGTCGCGCAGCACTGTCGTCGCCCGCTGGCGAGCCGGTCAATTTGTGGCTGTGCCTCGGCGTGTTGGTGTTGCTGCAAGTCGGATTTTTGCTCAGCGCGGTCCTAGCTGTTTGCATTGCAAAATCACGCGGACGTCAGTGGCTTAGTGCATTCTCCAATGTGCTGCAGTGGCTGCATCGTTGGAGTTGGGCCAAGCGTTTTCATTCCAGTGAACTGCTGCAAGCCATGCCGCGCACGCAGAAGGTGGAACGCTGGCTGTGGTTAGGACTCACGCAGCGCTTTGCAGTGTTCTTTAATCTCGGTGCGCTGTTGATGTTTGTAGCCATGCTGCTATTCACCGAACTGCAGTTTGGCTGGGCCACCACCCCCACCAGCATCGGCGCAGACCACATGGAAGTCTTGGTCCATATTCTTGCCGCACCGTGGGGCTGGGCGTTTCCGCCAGATTGGGTGCCGGACCGCATTCTGATTGAAGGCACACAGTGGGATTCCCTGGCAGTGCAATTTCGCAGCGCCCATGCTGACGGCCGCGCATGGTGGCCTTTTGTGATGATGAATGTCTTGCTGTGGGGTTTGATGCCACGCTTATTGTTGATGAAGTGGGCCGCCAATGGCAAAAACAAGGAACTGCGCGGCTTGGATTGGAATCATCGCCGCTTGCAGGATTTATTTGAAGTGATGCTGCCACCTTCCACAGTGACTACTGCTCCGGACTTCCTCGCAGCGCACGCGCCGAGCACCCCCACCATCACCAGCGCAAACTGCGTAATTCTTGCTTGGGGTGATTGGCAAAGTTCCCTCGCTCTTCAAGCAGGCGGCCGCGATTTAAATCAGGATGCAGCCCTACTGCAGGAGCTTGCCAAGAGCACGCTCAACACGATTCAAATCGTGGTGGAGGCTGGAGAAGCCCCCGACAAACGTCTTACTTCCTTCCTTGCGCAAATGCGCGGGAAAGTCGGGCCCGCTTGCCTGATTCAAGTTTGCCCCATCGCTGTGGACAGCGCGGATTCTGCCGTATGGGGGCCACCAAGCGCCCGCGATTTACTCATCTGGCGGCGCACCCTGGCGAATTTACACGATGATCACTTGCATGTCAGTGCCGTCGCTCCAGCCATGCCTGGAGGTGTTTAAATGGCCAGCAACACGCCTACATTTGTGGTGGTGGGGCATGTCAACAAAGGCAAGTCATCGGTGGTCGCCACGCTGCTGGAAGAAACCGCCATCCCCATCGACTTGATTCCAGGCACAACTACCGAAGCCAAGGCCTACGATTTCAAGCTAAACGGGCGCGCGGTGTTCCGTTTAGTCGATACGCCTGGTTTCCAAGAAGCTGCCGCGGCGTTGGAGTGGTTGTCGGCACGCGCCGAACATGCCGAACAACGCTTGGATGCGGTGCGCGCTTTTGTGGCTGAGTTTCAAGGCGGCACGCGCTTTCATGATGAATGTCAGTTGCTCACGCCGCTCCTTGAAAACCCCAACGCCGGCATTTTGTATGTGGTCGATGCCTCGCGGCCGTACCGCGCCACCCACGAGGCCGAAATGGAGATTCTGCGCTGGACCGGACGCCCTGGCATGGCCCTGTTGAACCGCATTGGCGGCGAGGATTGCGCCGCTTCGTGGCGCCCCGTGCTGCAGCAGTTTTTTAGTGTGGTGCGTGAGTTCAATGCGCATGAAGCAGATTTTGAAGACCGCATGCGCTTGCTCCGCACCTTTGGAGAGCTGCATGAATCTTGGTCCGCTGATCTTGCCGCCGCTGCCGACGCCATGCTAGCCCAGCGCCAAACGCGCGATTTGGAGGCGGCCGCACTGCTTGCTGATTACTTGATTGAGGCGTGGTCTTATGTGGAGCGTAGCGCCTTTAACCCCGCTGCGGAATCGCCGTCGCTGGATGAAGATCTGGTTATTGCTTACCGCAAGCATTTGCGCAAACTCGAAGACCGGTGCCGCAAAACGATGGAACGGCATTACGGTTTCGGCAGCATCACTCGGGAAGACATCGATTTCGATTTCGACGCCGGCGATTTATTCGATCAGAAAAATTGGAAGCTATTTGGATTAACCACGCAGCAACTTACCCTGCGTGCTGCCGCTGCCGGTGGCGCTACCGGTGGGGTGATTGACTTGGCGGTGGGTGGATTGAGTTTTGGCGCGGGCGTTGCCCTTGGCGGCGTGCTTGGTGCTGCGGGAGCTTGGTTCGGTAGCCAGCGGGTTGGTAAACACTGGAGCCCAAATCACGCGCGCCTCGCCAAACTTTTCCCCGGCGAACACGGGCACATGCGTTGCTTTGGGCCAATCAGCAATCCAGCGTTCGCGTGGGTACTGCTGGATCGCGCCCTGGTGCATTTTCACGCCGTGCGTCATCGCGCCCACGCTCAGCAACATGCGCTGGTTCTAAACCCAGAAAATGGCGCGCGCGCCAAAGACCTCGATGCCGCCACGCGCGCGCGTTTGGATCAAGTACTTAAAGCCTGCCAAACCGCAGGCCAAGGCGGCGTTGCGGTGCGTGAGCAGCAGATACAAATGCTTGCGGCTGCGCTTGTTTAGCGATCGCGGTTATCCCACTCCTGTTCGTATCTGCGAGCTTCCTGAATTGCATTTTCTAGCTTCACGGGGTCTAGCTTAAAGTGAATCTCTTGAAGTTCGTCTTGATCGAGAACGACAAAATCCGGAGTATTGCTTTCACCCAAAAAGGGAATCCAACGGTGTATCGACTCGTTGTTGCGCGCGTGAATAACCTGAAAGGCAAGACGGAATGTGCCCGGCCAGGCAAAGTCCGTACGTCCCATGCCAGCAGAGTTTAGGGTAAGTTTGGCTGGCCTCCGTTCGCTCTGAGATCCATTATCGTCCACACCATAAACCGCTGTACTGAGATCCCAATCTGCCGGTAGGGCCTCAAAGTTATCAATCACAACCCTGACTGGAATGCCCTTGTGCATGACAACCTCCTGATCGCCCATTGCGCCTTTGAGTACCACCTGTCTTCTTCCTTCCACGGCGATTTGGAAATGGAACTCATTACTTTGACTAACAAGTTGGAGTGGTTGGAACTCGAACGGAGTCATCCATGGCTGACCAACCTTGCCAATTCTTCCTTTTGGAATGAGTTTTCCTTGTTCATCGACGATACGAACCTGGATCGCAGCCAAACAACCGCGTAAATCAATATCAGGGAAAGTGTATTTTCCATTCACCGGCAATAAGTCCTGTGGTGAAATGAAGAAGAACTCCTCATCTAACCAATTGGATTGGATCCGTAGGCCGTAAGTCCCCTGCTCCTGACCACGAAACTCATAGTAACCGCGTGAGTTCACAAAAATTCCATACCCGTAGTAATCACTGGGGTCATTCGGCCTTGGCGTGAGCAAAGTCACATGAATTCCGTGGATGGGGATTATCGAATCCAACAAAATGCGCCCACCAATAATGATTGTGGCACCTAAATTCATTTCAAAATCGGTTGCACCTGGAACAAACTCCTTCTCTGCCCTTTTGTGGTCTCGATGATGCGCAACCACTCGGTAGCGGCAATCCTGCGCTCTTGCATAAATGGTGAAGCGGCCTTCATCGTCAGTCTCCACGGAAAGGTCTTCGCGCTGTTGCCAGTTCACATGATTAGAATCAGGTGCAGCACTAACAGCCATGCTAGTTCCACCACTGGCCCTTCCACGAACATCCGTGAAGGAAGTGCGTGGGCCTTGCTCGTAATCCAAATCAACGCTCGCCCCAGCGACAGGTTGACCGGAAAAGGAGAGCACTTGCCCTTGCACCAAAATTGGCGGCGTAGCAACTATGAAATCGCCAAGATCCGTATCCCCTGGTGCCAACGGTCGGCTTAAATCCTTCTCTGCAATCCGCCGCGCCTTACGCTTTGTTTTGCCCATCACCACAATAATTTTGCGCGTACTCTCTGGCTGAAATTCGTTATCGATTTGTAGACGAAAGCGCCCCTCACTATCCGTTTGGATGGCCTGACGCGAAGTGTCCTCGCCTTCCCTGGTACTCCTCGCGATGTCTAGTTTCAGGCTTAGGTTTTTTGCAATCATGCCCTCCGTATTCAAAACGCGACCAGTAATGAAACTCCATTCCATCGCTGGAGCGATAGAAACCACAACCGTCTCCCCCACTTCTACCGGGCCATCAGCAGTGGTCATGGCTTGAAATGAGTAATCCCTGGATACTGCCAGACCGCGCAATTTTTGATTCAGAGCAACAAAGGGGAAAAGTGCATGACCTTGGGTAGCACGCATCATGATGCCGTCGACCACAATTTCCTGGTCTGGCTGCCCCTCTCTGCTCGGGGCCAGGCTACCGAGCGCTGCGATAAAGTGCCCGTTAACGGGCCGCCCTGAAGCATCACGAATCACGATTTCCACCTGACCCGATGGTGGCATTACCAACACCACTGGTTCCTTGGGCAAATTGTAGATATCGACTTCCGCCAAGATTGGCTGGGCCGAAAGAATATTCAAATGTGCGAAGAACTGTTTCCGCTCTGGGTCCATTTGCAGACCACCAAGGATTTTTATCCAAGCTTGCCCCTGTGCATTGGTAAGGGCTCCAATGAACCCTCCCTCAAACTCTTCATCGAAAAGCCGCAGGTTTACATGTGCTCCTTCTACCGCTTCGCCATTCTGATCAATCACTTTGACCGGCAAGATATCGACGAGATCCACGGCCAACAGAATGTCTTCGCCATTTACAGCGCTTTCGGTGAGCGACGGAATATTCAAAAAACGGAAATGCTTAGTCGTGCGTCCGACCAGGATGAGTTTCCCAGACGGTGCAGGGATTCGCACTTGGGCTTTGTCATCTGTGCGGTAACGATCTCCCATTGCCAGCAACATTTCCTCAACCCCTATTCTTTCGAAATCTTCAAACGCCTCCTCTGGCAAAGGCAAAACCCCAAGATCCAACACGATGACTTCCGCGCCAGGGAGCGGCTGCATGCCGTTACTGTCCACTACCGTAATTAACGAACCATCTTTTGCTGCAGGGTTAAAACCACTGCCGAACGCCAAATAGGGCTCAACCACAGTGCGGTCGATGGCGATTCCAGGTTCCACATTTTGCTCAGCCTCGGTAAACGTGAGTGCCGCAGGGATTTCCTGGATGACTTCCGGCGCATCGTCCTCCCAAGGAGCCCAAGCCACCAAAGAAAAGAGCGCCAGCACCGTAGCAGCAATGCCGAATGGTGTCTTTAATGCCGCAGTCACGAACGCCATCGAACCAGCTGTGTACCAGGGTGCTGCAGACATTGGCAATGCAAAAACCTGACACCGCTGACGCCATTGCGCACCCAGGTTTTGGCGCAACGCAGACCGCAAATGCTTCAATCCCGTGTTGATCCGCGATTGCGCAGTATCCACAAGAACCTCTTGTCGGCGTGCAACTTCGCGAATCGGCAGTTCTTCGAAATAACGCAGGTAAATCACCGCGCCATAAGGCTCCGGCAATTGTGCGACAGCCGCGGCAAGGCGCTGGAAAGTTTCCAAGCGCTCGGCCAGGCCAGCGGGCGAAATTGCTTCTGAATCAGCGCCATAAGCCGCTAACTCATCCTCCACTTCGCGGCGACGACTCTGCTCACGCCAACCCTTGCCTGCAGAACTGCGTACCACTGTGAACCACCAAGATCGCAAGTTACGGTCGTGGCTTGGCGGACGTTCTAATGCCGTCAGCCATGCCTGTTGCTCAATATCATCAGCAGTGGTGGAATCGGCAACAAGGCTGCGAGCCAACGAACGCACCCAGCCACTATGAGCGAGCAGTGCGTCAAAATTTGGAGTACTGGGCGACGTGGTCATGATCTTTGCAGGGTCAATGTGCCTCGAAGCCCTTAGCGTTGCAGAAATTTGAAAGAACTTTGGCGATTGGTATTCTCCATGCCCTGGTGGCGTTCGTCATCACTCATTTCGACCTATTTCTGCCCGCCAAACCGCAGGCCGAGGCGACGCTGCGATGATTGAAGCGCTCATTTTTCCGGCGCCAGCACTTCCGCCATCATGCGCTCCAGTTCTTCTTCCTTCAAGCGGGTGTTGATTTGCGTATCTGAGTCATCCACCTGAACGCTGATGACATCGTTTTGGGTGCCGTACATTCCTAGGAAATTGTTGTCGTCAAAGCCTATTGTGGGAGCCGCGCGCAGCAGCAAGGCCCACGTGCCATAGCTTGGAACCCGTAACTGGGCTTGATTGCCAGTAAGGTTTTGCCACAACAAACGCTCCCAACTGATGCCGCCGCTTTGCCCAGGCGTGCGCACTTCCACCAGGGTGGCGCGCCACTGCAACCCCTCGACGCTGGGCAAATCTTCGGCGAAGTTCACCGTTACGGAGAAACCATCGAACAACGATACGTCGAGTGCGCGACTGATGATGACTTCTTCATTGCGGTAGCCTGCGGCGCCGACGGTGATGGGTTGCACTGCCTGGGTGGTGAGGAACTCAAAGTCTGGCGGCACGAACGCGGTCAAATCATCCTTCTCATGAGACAAACGCAAACTGATTTCCGCAATGCTGTGCCCGCTGCTGGTCGTAACCGCAACATGATGAGGGAATAACTTGCCACGCAAATCCCAGTCTGGCAATTGCATGGTGTCGGCATCGGTGATGGCCATGCTTTGAAGATTGGACAAACGCCCAAGCTCCTCCAATGTGTCTTTCCCGCGTAGCCATAAGGTGTACTGCTTGTCTTCGGCGGGACGCGTTCGGAAACGTCCATTCATGGAATCGATTTCTAAGGGATACCAACGCGACCCCGCTGCCCCGGGCACGCCTTCCACTAAGGATAACTCCAACTGGCGCAACTGCTTGGGGTCATCCACAAGCAAGCGTCCGGCAAAATATTGCGGCTGATTCACGGTAAAAACTTTGCCGTGGTCGCCTGGGGTGAATTGCAAATCACCCCCCGCGGACAAAAAGGAGTGGTCGTCGCTCCTGGCATTCAAACTGTAAGACATGCCTGCCACGACGCGCGGTGCATGAATTTCAAATCTACCCGCAGCGTCAGTTTGAAAATCCCAACTATCCATCAATCGCGTCTCAGCAGGGTTGCTATCCTCCACCAACCACAGCTTCAACTTGTATTCCGGACAGGCCGCACCAGCTTGATCCACAATCTGCCCTGCTAACAACAATTCAGGAGCATGCGGAATATCCCAAACTTTATCCATCTGCTGAGCAAAGTCATCTTGGATAAACAAAATACCAAGCTCTAAGCGGGATACACCTTTGCCGTTGAACGCGTCTGCGCGGCTATCGGTGGAAACCAACAGGCGCTCCGCAATCAGCGCTTCTTGACGCATCTTTATTGCCGCGATTCCCCCTTCCTCGACCGCAAGTTCGAAACCGTAACCAAAATTATTCCCTGCAGAATTCACGCCACTTAATAGACTCGTCATTCGCCCCGCTTCCACGGGATTTCCCGATCCATCCACAAGGCGCAGATGGAGAGTGGGGAGATCTTCTTGCAAGCTTAAATGGATCGCAACTTGTTCCCCAACCAACGTGGGGCCATGGGCAATGCTTAACGAATACCCGAGGTTGGCGCGGTCGTAGCTTGCCGCGACTAGCTCCGTAGCAACGCCAACTTGAGGAAAGGTGGCCACCCCGTCGCGCACATAAGCAATCGCAACGCCATCCTTTAAGGAAGGTTCAAAACGCTGCTCTGGATTGGCACGCTGCTGTCCTTTTGCCACTTCGCGGGCAATATCGTTCGCTACTTGCAAAACGATAGGGGTGCCATTTTCCAGCGGCGTGCCATCCGCTTGTTGGGCATGGACCAATACCGTGCCAGTGGCAGGCATCGTGAATTGTAAAACAGAATTGTGGATGGCGTCGCCACGCAACTCTTTGACTTGCGGCGCGGCGCTTGGCACCAATAAGGCAAAGGTGCACATCCACTCTGGGTGTTCGGAAACTTGAAATTCAAGGTGCCGAAAAATTCCAGTCCCCTCACTGTTGGTGGTAACTTCACGCGATGCGAAACCAGCGTGTTGCATTGGAACCGCTTCAAAGCCAACCTTGACGCCTGCGACCGGGTTGCCCGAGGAATCCTTCACCTCCACCCGGAGCTGAACCTCCGGCATAAGCATCAGTTCGACGCGCTCACCAAATGGCGGCTTGTCAAAGGACCAATGGTAGCCATAGTATTCGCCACTTTGCGCGGCTAACTCATGACGACCAGCGGGCTTTGGAATCGTGGCAAGCCCAAATTCATTCGCTTGATATTCCACCCCAAAGCGCTGCACCGCCGTAATGTTGGCCAGGCATTCTTCGCGACGCACCCGATTTTGTCCTTGATCTCGAAGGGCATAATCCAACAAATGGACGATAGCTCCGGGCATTGGCTCTAAGGTTCGGGCATTGCGCACCAAGACTTCGAAATCACCTTCACTCGCGGGGTTTGCCACAGGCGTTTGGGTAAGACGGCGGATCACCGGATTAGCTGCCTGGCCTTCCAGTGCGGCGTTTTCTGGATGCAGCGGTGAGGGCGTAGACGCTGGATGGGGCAGATCGGCGTCGGCAACAAAATCGTGGTTTGCCACTTCTTGAGGCACCCACGGCTGCCAAACACCGATGGAAATTAGGGCGAGTAAACCGGCAGCAACGCCGAGGATGGTCTTCGTTTTCATGGCAAGAATGGCCGCTGGGGCTAGGGGTAACCAAGGTGCTGCCGGAAGTGGCAATGCGAAGACCAGACAACGGGAACGCCATTGCGCGCCCACATTTTCTGCCAGAGTGACGCGCAATTTTTCCAGCCCACGGTGAATGTGGGATTGCGCGGTAGCCAACGGCACGCCTTGCCGTTTGGCAAGCGCACGCACCGAAAGTTCCTCGAAGTAACGCAAGTAAATCACCGAACGATAAGGCTCGGGTAATTGCGCTACGGCAAGCGCCAAATGCTGGAAGGTATCAAGCTTTTCGGCAACCTCAGCCGCAGTGGCGGCGCCGCTTGCAGCATCGTCAAGTTTTTGACCCAGCGAAACTTCCCGGCGACGCTTTTGCTCGCGCCAACCTTGACCAGCAGAACTCCGGACTACCGCCCCCCACCAAGCGCGCAGATTGCCGCCATGACTTGGCGGATGCTCCAACGCGGTGACCCACGCCTGCTGCTCCGTATCTTCTGCGGCGAACGGGTCTACCACTAAGTTACGTGCCAATGCACGTACCCAGCCACTATGGGCAAGGAGTGCATCGAGGTCTGGGGCGGGAGGCGGCACAGTCATCATCTTCACCACTCCAATGTCCGCTCAAGCGTAAATCATGCACAAAATCTTTCGCAAATTGAAAAACTGCTGCCGTCTATACGCGGTGATCAGCCGTCTGCACGATGAGCTCGGTGCGATAGCGGTCAAACAGCGTGGACTTGGAAAGCGTGCCAAGGAAGCGGCCGTCGGCATCGACCACCGGGAGTACCCAGGCGCCTGATGCTTCAAATACTTCCATCGCGCCTAGAAGATCTTGGCTTTCCGGAATGGCGGCCACCTGCGCATCCATCACCGTATCGACCGGCGTAACGCGGCGTAGCGGTTCGTCAAAAATCACGCCACGTAAAGCGGTGAGATCGAGCATGCCGAGTAATTTTTGCTGCGCATCAATCACCGCAAAGTGATTGCGCACCGTGGTGGGCAGCAAACGCGCGAGATCATCAAGGGATTGCCCACTTTGAATGGTGACGGATTCCGCATCCATCATTTCGCCGGCATGCATCTCGGACAAAATGCGGCTATCCGAACCGGGGCGCATGAGTTCCCCGCGTTCGGCGAGTTCCCAGGTGTAGAAACTGTGGCGCAAGAAGGTGCGCGAAACCAACACCGACAGCACCGAAACCAAGATGAGTGGCAAGGTGCCAGTCCAACCATTGGTAGTTTCAAGTGCGAGCATGATTCCGGTGAAAGGTGCTTGCATTGAGCCCGAAATCAATCCAGCCATTGCGGCAAGTGCGAAGAATGCTGGCGTTGCAAAACCCATCTCCGGCATGATCCAGTGCAGCAGGCCGCCAAAGCCGTAACCGAGCAAGGCACCTAACACCAACGACGGCGCAAAAATACCGCCGGGTGAATTGCTGCCGAGGGTAATCGTGGTGGCGAGTAACTTAATCAGCAGAAACAGCAAAAGTGCACCGCCAGCCACCATTTCGCCACTGAGTGCAGCACTCACAGCTTCATAGCCTTCGCCAATCGCACCCGGCTCGATCAAACCGAGCAAACCCACGCAGAGCCCACCGAGGCCGGCAACCACACCCAACTTAGAGGTTAAAAAGCCAACCTTTAAGCGCCGCGTAAACCGTTCCGCGGCAAAAATCATCACCACCAGGGCGACGGATAGCAAACCTGCACAGGCACCAAGCACCGCCGATGCCGCCAAATCGATGCCGCCCCATTCCATCACTGCGTCTACCCGGAAGGCGCCTTCCGAACTCATGGCATAACGTCCAATCTCAGTAGCCACGGTTGCCGAAACAGCAATCGGCAAAAGAGCACCCAAAGTCCATTCCGCCAGCACCACTTCCATCGCGAAAATCATGCCCGTGAGGGGGGCATTAAAAATCGCACCAATGCCACCGGCGACACCACAAGCCAACAGCAATACGCGTTGGCGCTCGGCCACCCGCATGGAGCTTGCCAGCGTGCTCCCGACCGCCGCAGCACTGTAAACAATCGGGCCTTCCAAGCCAGCCGAACCACCCAAAGCCACATTCACCAAACTGCCGAGCAAGCGACTCACAATCGAGCGGCGACGCATGTGACCAGCTTTGCGCGTGACGGCTTCCAATACCGCCGGTACCCCATGGCCGCCAGGTTCACGAAACAGCACGCGAATGATAAAAACACCGAGCATGGCGCCGGCCGCCGGCAACAACAACATGCCCCACCATTCTTGCCGCAGCGGCTCTAATGCGCCAAACAACCCATGCACGCCGCTACGCAAAGCCACCGCAACACCAGCACTGGCCACCCCCACCGCAACCGCGGCAGCGGCTAGCTGCCAAGGTTCCCGTCGGGCTCCCCGCGTGCGAAACAGTGCTTCGCGCTTCATTCGACGGTTTTACCCTCCAGACGATTGACCAGACGACTTAGGATTTCAGCATCCACCTGTTCCAGCAGCGCGCGCGGAAAAGCCGGCGCCCGCAGGATGAATGCCAAACGCGACAACACTTGCAAATGCTCGCGCGAAGTGGGATTGAGGAGCAAAATCACCGAGTGCACGGGCTTGCCGTCGAGCGCATGCCAGTCCACTACCTGCTCCAACATTGCAATCACCAACATCGGTTCGGCAACATAGGCGGCACTTGGCGTGCGTGGATGTGGCAGTGCGATGCCGTCGGTCAATGCGGTGGAAGCGAGCGCTTCGCGTGCTTGCAATTCGGCCAACAGAGCGAGTCGGTCACAACTTTCCGTCAGCGGCGCGAGCTCGACCAAGTTCGAAAGGACTTCGCCTGGGGAAACCCCCGGCACTTGATGCAAAATCGCGCCGTGCTTGAGTGCGGCGCACAACGGGAATGAATTGACATCTATTTCGGCTGGGCGGTGCCCCGAAGGCGCGCTCGTGCGCAAACGCAGGCCCTGATTCCGCGCCCATTGCAGTAACTCTTTTTCTTCGAAGTGGAACTCGCCACTGGGCCGCATCAATCCAAGTCGCCCCTGGCGCGCCCAGCGGCGCACAGTGACGGAAGAAACTCCCAGCATCTTGGCGGCTGTGGTGAGGTCGAGAGACATGAGGGGGGGAATTCTACCGTGAAATGCATGTTTTCTCGACGCTACAAGCCCTTTCCCGACAGAATACAATGAAGCCATGGATCTTCCGCTCGATGCCCTGGAATCTCGCGCCGCCCGTACGGGCTTGATGGGCATTCCAACGAAAGTTTTAGCCGGCGCAAGACTCACCACTGCGGATTGCCTGGCGATGTATCACAGTGATGATGTGGCGCTGCTCGGCATTTTGGCGAATGAGGTTCGCGAGCGGCTACACGGCAATGTTGCGTTTTATAACGTCAATATTCACGTCAACTACACCAACTGGTGCAATCAGTTTTGCGGCTTTTGTGCCTTCCAGCGCCGACCTGGGGATGACGGTGCTTACTGCATGTCGCCGGAGCAAGTCGGTGCCGAACTCAGCAACGCGAACCCCGAAGCTACGGAAGTACACATGGTGGCGGGCGTGTGGCCTGCGCTGAAGTACCCCTACTTCCTAGAGATTCTGCGCGCGGCCAAAGCGGCGCGGCCGGATATTCACGTCAAAGCGTTCACGATGGTGGAGATTGATGAGATTGAACGTCTGGCGAATAAGCCGCTCCGCGAAGTGTTAGATGATTTGCGCGCAGCCGGCTTGGATTCGATGCCCGGCGGTGGTGCGGAAGTTTTCAGCGAGCGCGTACGTCAGCAGCTGTACCCAAAGAAGATGTCGGCGGAACGTTGGCTGGAGCTCGCACGCGGCATTCATGAGTACGGTTTTAAGACCAACTGCACCATGCTGTATGGCATGACCGAAACTTTGGAAGAGCGCGTGGATCACTTGAACCGCCTGCGCATGTTGCAGGATGATACTGGCGGTTTTCAAACTTATATCCCGCTGGCTTTCCACCCAGATAACACACCAGCACTCGCCCATTTGCCGATTCCAAGCCCTCTGGAGCGTTTGCGCTCGATTGCGATTGGGCGGTTGTTCCTCGACAACGTGCCGCACATCAAGGCTTATTGGATTATGACTGGGCTGGCGGTGGCGCAGGCCGCGCTGTCGATGGGTGCGGATGATTTGGATGGCACCGTTTCGCAGGAGAAGGTCTATCACGATGCCGGGGCGAGCACTCCCGAAGTGCTCTCGCGCGCAGATATCCACCGCTTGATTCGTCAAGCTGGTCGCCAGCCCGTCGAGCGCAACACCGTTTATGAAATCATCAACACCTTCGCCGAGGGTGATCCTGTGGAGGAGCTCTGCGTTTAGATGACGGAAACTCGCAAGTGGCGTGTAGGCACCGTGCCCTATTTGGTGGCGCGCCCGCTCACGGATGGCTTACTCGAGCACCCGCAGATTGATTTAGTGGTAGCGCCGCCGGCGGAGTTGGCTGAGGGTTTGCGCGGTGGCTATTTGGATGTAGCACTCGCTTCTTCAGCAATTACTCTTGGTGACAGTGATTTGAAATTTTGGGACGGCGGCCCGGTCATCGCATCGGATGGCCCGATTCGTTCGGTCCTGCTCTTTTTGCGCCCCGGGCTGGAAAACCTTTCTGAAGTGCAAACCTGGTATGCCGATCCGCATTCGCGCACTGGCCGCGCCCTGGCTGGAATTGTCTTGGCAGGCAACGGCGCGCTCCATGCGGCGTGCTTGGAAGTCCCCGGTGAGGATCCTTTTGGCGATGCGTGCGCTTTTGACGTGGATGCAGTGCAATTGATCGGCGATCCGGCCTTAGCCGCATCCAGTGTGCAAAATGACTGGAAAATTATCGATTTAGGCGTGTCTTGGAAAGAGCTGACCCGTCTCCCCTTTGTGTTCGCTGGTTGGATTCTCCGCCCCGGATTCGAATTGGGTGGTTTGGAGTCTTGCCTAACGGATGCTGCCGCGCGTGGTCTTGCCGGGCGCGCGTCGTTGGCGGCTGCCGCCGCCGGAAACTTCGGCAAAGATGCACAATTCTTCCATCGCTACCTCTGCGAAGACCTTTGTTATCAGCTCCCTGCCGCCACCATTCGCGAAAGCCTCAGCGCCTTCGCTCAGAATTTGGTGCTCGGATGAGTTCCCGCCTGCCGCTCTTTCCACTGCCAAACCTCATGCTTTATCCCGGAGCAATGATCCCATTGCACTTGTTTGAGCCGCGCTATCTGCAGTTGATGACCGATTTACTTACAGCTGGCAAACGCGAGATGCTCATCGGCACTTTGCTGCCTAGCTGGGAAGAAGATTACTTCGAGGCCCCGCCGATCGCCAAGGTGGCTGGTGTGGGTGAAATCATCCAGCATCAACAAGATGAACAAGGGAACTTCAACATCGTGCTGCGCGGCAAACATCGTGCGGTGGTGGTAGATGAAACACCCAGCGGCAAACCTTATCGTTTGGTGGAGATTGAAGCCCACTTGGAGCCACAACTTGTTGCAAGCGATGCAAGTGCTGCGCACCAACGTTTGCTGCAGGCAATTGAATTTTTGGCCGGCTCCCTACCCCAAGATGCCGAGCTTCGCAGCGTGAACTACCTCACCGATATTGTGCTGGTACACCTGCCCATTCCGATGGAACGGAAACTCACGGTGTTTTGCGAACTGAATGCCATCGAACGCGCGCGGTTGGTATTAGCCGAGTTTGAGCGCCTGCAAGAAGTGGGGCGCAGCTTTCCGGACCCGGAACATACACCTGAGAATCCACTATGGAACTAGTTCTAGTGCACCCTGAAATCCCGCACAACACCGGCTGTGCCGCACGTTTGGCGGCGGCTTTAGGTTTACGTCTGCATCTGATTGAACCTTTGGGTTTTAAGCTTGAAGACCGTTACCTGAAGCGCGCCGGGCTGGATTACTGGCCGATGGTGGATTTACATGTCCACGCCAACTGGGCAGCCGCCGCCAAGATTCTCGAAGCTGGCTCCACGCGGCCCTTGCAGGAGCGTATGCGTATGTTTTCTGCGCGCGGTGGTACTTCCTTATTCGAAAGTCGCTTTGAGGGCGAAGATATTTTGGTTTTTGGCTCGGAATCCGGTGGTCTGCCCGCCGCATTGCTGGCCAGCTATCCCAATAACCGCATTTACATCCCTATCCATCAGGGAGTCCGCAGCTTGAACTTGGCCAATGTGGTGTGTCTGGGCGCCTACACCGCAATGGTTGCCGCTGGTCAACCGCTGCCCGCCAATGCTGGCGGCTACCTTCGCGACGACCGCGCCGACTTGGGTTTGCAGCCTGAAGATATAGCCCAAAGCTCTTCGCTGCCGGAATAGAGCAACCAACAAAAACAGCCAAGGGCGTTGCGCACCCTTGGCCGAAAGGAAAGAACCCTGGTTAGGGAAGCTCTGGTTTAAAGAACTACTTGTGCAAGTGAGTTCGACAAAGCCGCAGAGCTGAGGTCGGCTGCTTGCGAGTAAACCGTAAAGCCGGATGCGCGGTTAGGCACTCCGGTGGTCATCGCAGCAACACCGGCGCCATTCGCTGTCAGAACTGGCATTTGCGTAATTGGAGGGCTCATGTCCACTGGACCAAATGGCGTTGCAGTTGGGCCAGCGCCAGAAAGCGAGTAACCAATCAGGACGCCACCGCCAGCCGTTGCGCCGGACACCGTCAAAGTTGCGGAGCCGCCACCGACCAATCCGGTAATCGCGTACTGCGGCCCGGATGGACCCGAATCGTAAATGTGATCATCAATGATCGGTCCCCACGAGGCTAGACCCACAATCACGACTTTGGCGACCGGGCTACCAGAATAGCTAAAAGGCACCGGTGTGGCATTGGGCACGCTGATGCCAGGAGTGGACTGAATCACGGCATTACTTGCATCGTAAAGAGTGACCGTTGCTACCTCTGAATAGCCATTAAAGGTTTGCAGAGTGAAGCTAAGGCTGTTGGCTGGCACGTCGTAAGTGAGCGTGAAATCGGTACCACTCCCCATCACAGTGACAGTTTGTAGGCCGAAATAAGTGTCGCCATTCCACTGGATGCTGCTTCCGTTGGTGGAATAAGTGCAACCATCAGCAACCAGATTGGGGCCGTTGCCATTCGGGAAAACGGTGGTTTCATCGAAAAATGTAAAACCACCCCAAGCTTCCGCGCCACCCGTGACAATCGCGTAGGTTTCAAAATCGTCGTGAGTTTGCGCGAGCAAGGGGGTGCTTAAAGACAGTAAGCAAAGGAGAGTGAGTGAGGACTTCATGATTGGACGCAATCGAATTGCAGGGGAGGGGTGATTTGGGGTTGGAGGGAATGAGACTTCCGATGAAATCTCGATTCTCCCAACCCAGCATAAAAAACCCCAAAAAGGGAAATTCTACTCCTCGGCCGCTTCCACGCGTTTTGAGGCCCCTGAATTCAGCTCCGCTTTGACCGGATAATGGTCCGATGCGCACTTCAACGAAATGCCTTCGATGCGATCCATCACCGCTGCCACTTGCAGTTCACGAGCCAAAGCGGGCGTGAATAGAGCGAAATCAATGCGCGTGAGATAGGGCTGTTGGTTGTAAGTGTATTTATCGGTACCCGCACAGGAATCCACCAAACCAATCTTCAAGAACTCTTGGATAGTGGCTTCTTCGAGCACTTCATTGAAGTCGCCGCAAATGACTGCGCGATAGTTAGCGTTGGCCTTCATTTCCGCGGCAATGATGCCAGCGGCGGCATGCGCTTCCGAGGTACGGATGATGTCGGCATCTTCCTCGCCAAACTGAGATTTAAGATGCACCACAAAAACATCGGCGTTGAATTTGCCGCCCAAGTGCACGCGCAAAAGATCACGACGAAACTTTTGTTCGCGCCCTTTTGCATCTGCAAAACGCAGATGGCGATAAGAGGTGACGCTTTCAATCGGGAGGCGGGTTAACATCGCCACATCAATACCACGGGTGTCATTGCCTTCGAACAATATGGCTTGGTAACCAAGATCCGCCAAGTAGGCTTGATTGAATTTTTCTAACAACGGCCGATTTTCGACTTCCTGCAAACACAGCACATCGGGATTCAGCGCATGGATTACGTCAGCGACACGCTGCTGCCGGTCCGGCGTCACAAAGGATGGGCTGGTGACTTCATCCCGAGAATTCGGGTCATCGAGTTCATCAAAAAAGTTTTCAATGTTCCAGCTTATCAAACGCACGCCCGCGGCTGCCGCTGCGGTGATGAGTGCCGCGCGCGGAGTGGCGTTAGCGCTGGTGACCACCGCAGATCCGTCAGCCCATTGCAGCTGACTCACTTTCTCAATCACGATTTCCGGAGCACCTTTGAATTCTTTGATTTTGCCAGTAATGCGCACTTCTTTGTTCAACAATAAAGTGGCCGGAGCTTCTTGGAATTCACATGCTAGCGAGGCAAAGATCACCGCGCTGAAGGAGTCCTTCCAATCGGCAGAAAAGTTTAGAAAAGTTGCCTTACCACTATCGTGCGTGCGCACCACCGTGCCGGTAACGGTGACGGTTTTGCCCATGTAGCTAGCGGCTTCAGCCCAAGTAATGACGGGCTCCTGGACCTGGGCCGCTAGCAATGTTGCGGGTGCGGCCAGCGCAGCGAAACCAAACAAGCTGCAAATGCTGAACCCCAACGCTATACGCAAACGCTTCATCGGCCTGACTCCTGCACCAAGCGGATGGCGCGCTCCATAGCCTGATTCGCATCTAAGCTTTCCTTCGTTGCCGTATCCGTGCGCACACTCCATTCAATCTTGCGTTCGCCAGCATCACGGCCGACCACAATCCGCAGCGGAATGCCGACCAAATCAGCATCTTTGAACTTCGCTCCTGGGTTGACTTTTTTGCGTTCATCCCACAGCACATCCACACCCGAGGCTTCCAGCTTATCGTGAATTTCTTGAGCGAGTGCATCTTGCTCCTCATTGCCAGCTTTCATCTGCACCAAGTGCACTGCATACGGCGCAATCGGCAGAGGCCAAATCATGCCGCCTTCATCATGGTTTTGCTCAATCGCGGAAGCGGCCACGCGCGACACGCCAATGCCATAACAACCCATCCACATGACTTGCGTTTTCTGGTTTTCATCCGAGAAAGTAGCCTGCATGGCCTCGGAGTACTTGGTGCCGAGTTGAAAAATATGACCCACTTCAATGCCGCGCGTGATCTCAATTTTGCCGTCGCCATCCACCACCGTATCGCCCGCTTGCACGGTGCCAAAATCTGCGGTTTCCGGTTGCTCCAGATCACGACCAAAATAAACATCCAGGTAGTGCATGTCGGTTTCGTTGCCGCCACACAAGAAGCCTTTTACGCCTTCCACCGAGCTATCGGCCAACAAGCGCACATGCTTTGCTAAGCCAATCGGGCCGGCGTAACCAACTTCCGCAGCAGTGGCAGCTTTGACCTGTTCTTCACTCGCAAGATCAAGCGCCAAGGCATTGAGGTAATTCGACAGCTTGGTCTCATTGATTTCACGGTCGCCGCGACACATCACGGCAACAATACCCTCACTCTCTCCGGCATCTACATCGGCGTAGGTCACTTTGTACAACAGCGTTTTTAACAAACGAGTCATGGGTAACTCAGGGAACAACTTAAGCAGCGCTTCACAGGATTTGGCGCCAGGTGTGGGCTCTTTATGCATCGCCACTTCGACGCTAGGTTGTGCGCCAGCTGGAATCACCGAAACCGCTTTTTCCAAGTTGGCGGCGTAACCACTTGCACGGCACACGGCAATCCCATCTTCGCCAGTTTCCGCATCTACCATAAACTCCTCGGAGCCACAGCCACCTATCGCTCCCGAATCAGCCTGGACCGGCGTGAAGCGCAGCCCACAGCGAGTGAAGACGTTGCGGTAAACCGTGCGCATCAGCGCATAAGATTCCGCCATTTTTTCCTCACTCACATCAAAGGAGTAAGCATCTTTCATGATGAACTCTTTGCCGCGCATCAGGCCAAAACGCGGGCGGATTTCATCGCGAAATTTGGTTTGAATCTGATAAAGGGTGACCGGCAGTTGCTTGTAGGACTGCACTTGGCGCTTCACAAAAGTAGTGATGACTTCCTCGTGGGTTGGACCGAGGCACATCTGCGAACCTTTGCGATCGCGAAAGTTAAACAGAATGCCATCTTTCACATAACGTTCCCAGCGACCAGATTCTTCCCACAGCTCGCGCGGTTGCAGGGCGGGCATCAACATTTCGTGACAACCAGCCGCATCATGCTCGTCGCGCACAATGTTCTCAATACGACGCAGCACCCGCCACATCATCGGGCCATAGACATAAATCCCAGCGGCGAGCTTGTGGATAAAACCGGCTCGCGCCATCAGAGCATGAGAACGAACCTCGGCGTCGGCCGGGTCCTCGCGCAGAGTCACAAACAAGAGGCGGGAAAGGCGCATGATGGGGCGTAGTTTACGCGAGCCGCGCCGTATTGCCGCTGCGCCGTGGCGGCGTCGGACGTAGGATAAGGACGCATGTCGAAACGGCTCGCCCTCCCTGTGATTGCCCTATTCCTGCTGGCTGTGGTCAGTTGGGTGATTTTAGCTGGCAGTCCTACCGATTCCAGCACGCATCCCGGTGTCGTGGGTGGCTCCGAGGGCGCGCGCGTGACGGCTGAATCTAGCCCCAGCGGCGAGCACGCCGACGACAGCGGCGGTGCCAATGAGGTTGCGCGCACGGATGTGGAAATTCCAACCGTGAACCCAAATGCACTTCTCCAGGGTGCAGCTCTTGGCAATATCCCGAGTTTTTCCGGACGCGTCGTGGATGAACAAGGCCGCCCGATTGAGGGTGTAGAGATTTCGGCAATGGCGATGGTCGATTGGGCCACTAGCTGGGACGCCACGCGGAACGTGCTGCCCTCCGATTGGAGGAGTTCCACCAATGCGGAGGGCAACTTTCTGTTACCGGAAGTGCCGCGCGACCGCTTGCGCTTTTTGCTTGAGTTTCAACATCCTGATTTCGCGACCTTCGAACTATTTAACCAACCGGCCAATCCCGGCCGCACGCGCGAACTCGGCGAACTCCTCATGGATGTGGGCTTCTCCCTTTCGGGCACCGTAGTGGACCCAAACGGCAACCCTGTGAGCCACGCCGAAGTGGTGCCTTATCGTGATGACGGCCAGGGCGGATTTAATCCCCGCGCAGTCAATAAACGCCCGTTGCTTGCAGCGGTGTTCACCGATGACAAGGGAGAGTTCACTTTCCAAACTTTGCCGACGCAACCGGTGCGTTGCCAAGCGCGTGCAGCATCCTTCTTCGAAGCCTGGTCCCATAGCGCCAACGGCGAAAGCGGCGAACATCGAGAGGGATTGGAGATTCAGCTGCTCACCGCCACAACCGCTTTTGGCATCGTGATGGATGCAGCGGGTCACCCCATTGACGGCGCGCAGATTGAAATTCGTGATAGCCGCTGGGTAGAAGGCGTCACCGAAGCGCCGTTTGTGGCAACGGTCGAAAGTGAATCGAATGGTCAATTTCAAGTGGTGTTACCCGAGGGCACGCGTCGCACCAATCTCACCGTAGGTGCAGATGGTTTTTATGTGGAAGCACTACGCTTAGATGAAATGGCCATTGGCGCGCCGATTGAAGTCACCTTGACCCCCATCCCAGCGTTGACCGGCGTGGTTGTGGATGAGGCTGGTGCCGCAGTTGCTGGTGCCACGGTGGTGCTGTTGCAATCGCGCAACGAGATGCCAGATCCGCGCAACACCCCCGCCAACGCCAGCACCACTTCGGATGAGGCTGGCGCTTTTCAGTTGGTGCCCAATCTGAAATCAGCTTGGGGTGGCCGCTTCAATGTGTATGCCTGGGATGAGGACCACGCGCTTGGACAGTCGGAGTTGCTGCGGATTCGCGAATCAAGCAAGGCCAACACCACCGCCCTGCGTATTGTTTTGCAACGCGGTTTTTCCGCTTCCGGCCGCGTGCTGCAGCCGGATGGCGCGTTGCTACCGGGCGCGCGGGTGCAGTTGCGTAAGCTGCGTATGCCGCGCAGTAATCGCTTGCCCAACGCCAATGAATCGCAACGCGGTGGGGACATTGTGCAACGCACCGTAGCCGCGGCCGATGGCACTTTTCTGTTCACCAACTTACCAAGTGGCGATTACCGCCTCGAGGCTTTCCACGCGGGTTTCTCCCCCATTGATTCCGATGAATTCGGTTTGGTGGATGTGGATTATGCACAGGATCTGCGCTTGGTCGAAGCCTGTGGAATTGCTGGAGAAGTGATTGGCGACATCGGCGTCTTCCGTCAACTGCGGGTGAGCGCAACCTCGCCAGGATTAGACCGGCTGGAAGTTTTTGTCGACGGCAACGGTCGCTTTGAATTTCTCGAAATGATGCCTGCGCGTTGGAGTTTCACTTTGACCGACGCCAGCGATTTGGCCGGCAATCCTAGTTTCACTTTCGGTAATTCCGAACCGCTGGCGCGCGCGGATGGCATTGAAGTCACTGCTGGGGTGATCACTCCACTCGCGCTGGGATTAGATATTAGCGGCTTAGGGCGCGTGATTGGCATCGTCCGTGTGAACGGTGAAGTGCAAGCGAATTACGCTGTCTATGTGGTGCCCCAATTATCCGTGGGCAGTGATCAAGGCGGCGTTGGAAGGCGCTCCATCATGCGCCAAATGCGCTCGGTCTCTACTGATTTCCAAGGACGCTTCAGCATCGCTGGCCTGCAACCCAACACCTACTGGATTCTGGTGGAGCAGCCCGGTGGCTGGCCAGATTTGAAATTTGAATCGGGCAATAGCGCGCCGGAAGCCATGCAGCGCGGCATATTGAATGTGCGCGATGCCGGTGTAGTCGAGTACGCCTTCGATGTGTTTCTCGGCGGTTTGGAAGTCAGCGTAGCCAACCCTAAAGGCAGCTATGCCACGACTATCCGCTTGGTGCCAGTACCACTCGACGGCCGCCGCACGCGCTCAGCGCGCCTTTCTCGTCAGGGTTACACCTTCACCGGAATTCCCGTCGGCAACTACAACCTCATGCTGCGCAATGGCAACGAGTGGCAAACCCATAGCGTGATGGTGCCGAGCGTATCCAATGCAACGATTTCGGTTGCACTGCCGGAAGCATCTGGAGATAGCTCAAAAGCACCAAAGAAAAAGTGATGACGAAGTCTAGTCCCCTAGTGAGAGCTTTATTCGGTTTGTGGTGGATTGCTGCGCCGCTGCTGTTGATTGCCGCGATTTTGTTTTTCGGCCGCGCGGATTTTATTCCAACCCATGTTGCCGAACCCGTTGCTGCGCCGCAGTTGTGGCCGGCTCCGGAATTCATGGTTGTGGAAATACCCATTTTGCAAGACACCGGTTTTGGCGCCCGCGACGCCATCCTGATTGTTTCGCAACCAGAGCTCCAACGTGCTGTGGTGAACGCCGACGGCGTCGCACTTGTCAAACTTCCAAAAGCAGAGCGCATTGTGTTTCTGGCTTATGCGCCGGGCTTCTCACTCTACCAAGGAGACCTCGCCGTAGATGAAAACGACCAAGTAGAAGCCATCCATCTGCAGCCGCTTCATCGTCCTGATTTTAGTGGCGGCACACCCTTGGTGAAGCTCACGCGTACAGTTCATTTAAGCGATGAACAAGGCGAACCCTTGAGTGCTTTGTTGGTGTTGGCGCGTGAGATCGGTAATCCTGATTCCGAACCGTGGGTGGCCATCAGTGATGCTCAAGGCGTCGCTTCTTTCGAAGATGCTACTGCCGCTGATTTACATTTAGACATCTACCCGGCGGGCTTTCCGCCACAGTTAGCCACCCGCATCGGCGCGATTGACGTGCCTGCCGATCAGCAAGAAACACCGCTGCGCTTGCCCACGGCGCGGTTGGAAATTAGTGGTTTGCCGCCAGATTCTTTATTCGAATGGAAACGCCTGGATCAAGCGCAGTTATTGCCTTTGCATCGCGTTACTGCCACCGGCATGTTGTACTTGGGCCCGGTGCCGCTGGGCAGCTATCGCCTCGAAGTTGGTTCGTTCCGCCATGACATCGAGCTAGGCGTAGGCCTCACGCGAATTGATTTTCGCCAACTCAGCGCGGCGACTCAGTAAGTGCGAACGGTTCCAAAATGCCTGTGGCAAGGCCGTCTTGGTTGGGGATAAAGCGGTAAAGCTGGCGCCCTTCGAGGCCCAAGCCTTGCACCAAGCGCGCGGGAGTTAACTCATTGGTGGTGCGCAGAATCACGGGGCCACCCGCTGCGAGATCAAGTGGGCGTGATGGCGTCCAGTATTTGAGTGCCTTCTCTTTGGAACCCATGTATTTCTTAGGTAGAAAAACTACGGCATTGGCATGCTGACTCAATTGCTCGGCAACCATCCTTTGTGGATTACTGCGTAGCTGGCTTTCCTCCGCAATCAGCTGCCAACGAGCTGCAAAAGCGACGCCGCCCAAACTTACCATGGCAAGTAAAAAGCTATGCCGCCATTGCGCCGGCGCTTGTTCCAACAAAAAAAGCGCCGCGCACAACAACAACGCAAGGGTTTCGAAAAGGTAAAGCGGTCCTAAATACGCGCGATGGCCTGGATACCAATGAAAAGCATACGCACAGGGCAAAAGTAACGCGAAGAGAAAGCTCAGACCGCCATCACGCGCCCGCAAGCGCCAAGCACCCCAAACGCCAAGGGAGATAGCCCCCAGCATGCCGCCAAAGGCCACCGACCAGCGGCCACACTGCCGCAACAGGCCGGCAAAAAAATCACCGTTGCCATAAACATCGATTGGATGGAGCTCGGGCGGTGCAGTAAATGGACCAAATGTGGTGGCGTAAATCTCATACACACTCGTAAACCACTGGCCAGTGAAATGATGATTCCACCACAAAGTGAGTGCCAACATGGGCAAGCCGCCGGCAATCGCCAACGGAATCGTCTTGAGGCGATCGCGCTGCCACAGCAACAACACTCCGGCAAGGAAAGCAAACAGCACTCCCGTCAGCGGGCGAGTGAGAAAAATCCACCCACAAGCCAAGCCCAGCGCAAGCGCCCATTGCGGCCGCCCAGCGCGCGTTTTTAGAAATGCCAAATAGCCCGCCAACACCGCTGGTGCGGTGAAAACCTCCGACTGCACCGAAGTGTGCACCAATAAAAAAAACGGCGAGGTGACGAGCAACAGCGGTGCCACCTTAGGAGTCGCGAGGCCCAATGCCCGTGCGACCAGGAAAATCAACCACAGATCGAATAATGCCGCGCCCAAGGTTGCCAACCACGGCTGGCCGAGTAGGGTTGCTGGAGTGAGCGCAAAGGCGGTTCCCGGTGCGTATTTGCTAAAGCGCGTGCCCTTTTCAAAATCGTCAAACACCTGCGGGCGATGGAAGGCGGCGGCAAAAGAAATTGCGGCAGCTGGGGGAATGGCTGAGGATGTGGGCAACACCGCCAAAGGTTCGCTCAACCGACCTTCCGCCAGGATGGTGGCTTGTAGCAACACCGAGTTTTCATCGTTGGTTACGGGGCTGGATAAATGGAACGCGGCCAGACCAACCGGCAACATCGCAATCAGGGCAACTACGGCCCACGGCACGTGTTCGAGGCGAGGAAAGCTGTGGCGCCGCAACAACAACAATGCGCACAGCAACACCGCCGCGGCCACGGCAAGATCCCATCTCTGTAACGTTTGCTCTTCCCCAAACCACACAACCAGCGCCGGCAACGCCCCGAGCAACAAGGCAATCATCAGGCTGCGCGGGCGAATCGATCCACTGTCTGACAACAACGGTACGGCCTTGGAGTTTTCCTGCATCCTGCTCCAGGGTATCCTCACCCCATGTTGTTGTCCTGGCTCGGTCGCCTCCACGCTATCTTCGCTGCATGGGCGCTGTTGTTTATGCTCAGCGCATTGTTCTTCGCTGCAGGATCTGGCTTCCAGGCTAGTCGTAGCCGTTACCCCAACCCGGAATTCATCAGCAATACCGGGCAGCCACGCTTCATCACTTCTTTGTTTCGTGCCGACGACCTGCCAAACCGCAGCGTTCTGATTCTTGATGCACCCGCCGACACACCAGGTTATGTCGGCATGCAGCCAGAGGTGGTGGAGCGCCTCACCATGCTGCTGCGCCAACAAGGTATGCAAGTCGTCCGCAGCCAAGGCCAGGATCCGCTGCCTCTGGCTGCGGGGGTGGATGTTGCGGTCCTAACCTGCAACCAACCTTCCTACCTAGAGATTGATTTTCAGGCGATGGCTCAAACCATGGGCAATATTTACTTGTTTGATTACGCCGGCTATTGGGACAGCGCTGCCGCCGACCACGCCGGCTTACTCTTGCAAAACTTCGCCCGCGTATTCTGGCCGCATTGGCAAGACCCCGAAATGGCGCTTTATGTGGAGCATCTCCAACAGAAAATCGCACCGACCGAGGGTGTATTGCTGGTTCCAGGTGGCAAGCTCTACACCACTGCCGCCCGCGCGCGTTGGTACTTGGCGCTGAATGAAGCACTCAGCCCGCGACGCTTTTATTTGCGCAACCCTGAGAATGGTACTTCTTTTGTGACCGAGTATTTTGAATGGGTGCAAGAGTACAACACTTTCGCACCGTGGCGGCAGACTCAAAAAGTGAAACTCGAGCACCGTGATTTTTCCAACCTCACCAACTTTACTCCAACGCGTACCTTGTCCGCCGACGAAATCGCCGCCGCACAAAGCCGCGACATTCAATGGGTGTTGTTCTGGAACCATCACTCCGACTTCCGCCTTGCCGATTGGGAGTTGGTGCCCTTGGCAGCGGTACTGAGTTGGAACGCGGAGCTAAGCCGATGACTTTCCTGACTGGCCTTTTGTTCATCGCGCTCGCCACTTTCCTTGGCCGCGCGTTATTGCCTTCGCGCCAAATTCTCGCTCGTTCCCTCTGGGAAGAGCTTGGTGTTGCTTATCTGCTCGGCACGGCAGTCATCGTCGTGGTCATCACCGCGGGCTTCCTCCTAGGCTTCAAAATGGCGCTACTGTGGTGGCTGCCGGTCCTCGCTGGCGCGGCCGGGTGGGTACTCGAACGGCAGCGGATGGGAGCCACCAGCAACCTTGCGGAAGTGCCCTGGAGCCGCCCTATGGGGGCATTACTCGCCACTTTGGCTGTTGCGGCAGTGCTCACCACGCTTGCTCTGCCGCTCAACGAGTTTGACCCCATCTACCACTTCGCTTATCGCGGCAAAGTGTTGCTCTACGAAGGTACGCCACTCAACGAAGCCATCACCGGCATTCTCAGTAACGATGGTTACGGTCGTTTAGTCACGCACCCGAACTATCCTTTGGGCGTCCCCATCCTGGAAGCTTGGACTGCCCACTGGGGTGGTTGGAGTGATCGCTGGGTGCAATTGCCGCTCGCCCTGTGGAGCGCTTGCCTACCCATGGTGGTGGCGTTTGGGTTGCGCGGCTACTCAAAATCGGCGGCGAGTTATGGTGCCGTCCTCAGCGCTGCCACGCCGATTTTGTACAGCTATGATTTTCTCGCCGACGGCCTCAGCGGTCTTTCCATGGCTGGCCTTTCTTCCACTCTCACCTTGGGTGGCGGTGCCGATTTAGCGGTCATGGCCATGCTTGGTGTCGCTGCGGCGCTGTTCGTGCGCGCACGCCAAGTGGATTGCCGACGCACGGCAATCTGCGCAGGCCTCGGTTTAGCTGGTGCTGTGATGATGAAAAACGAAGGCTTAGCGCTTGCTGGTGTGTGCGTACTTGCCGTGCTCCTCACCCTGCTGCTGCCTCCGCGCCGCATCCGCATGGCCATCCCCTTTGTCGCCGTGGCGATGCTAGGCATTGCACCGTGGCTAGGGCTGCGCTCCCAGCTGCCGTCCATCGATGAAAATTACAGCGCGCACATGACCGCCGAAAATATTTTGCACTACCTTGGCGGCGGTCGCGAGCTGATTGAAAAAGCACCACTGGCCATGTCTGGTCGCGAGCAGCCAGACTTTGAAAACGCACCCGCGCGCGTCGGCCTAGTGCTGCTTGCCTTCTGGGACGAATTCACCGATTGGCGTAGTTGGGGATTGCTGTGGTTGCTGGTCATCGTGGCGCTGCCGGTCACGCGCCAGCGCCTGCAAGACCCAGAGCTGCGCTGGCTCAGCTTGCTGGTACTCGGCGGCGTCGGTGTGTATTTCTTAACCCTACTGGTGACTCCGTGGAACTTTCCGTCGCTACGCGATAAAGGCATTCCAGAACGGCTTTTAGTGCATTTGGTTGGCCCGATTATGTTGATGTTTGGCGCCATCTTGCCGAAAAAAGACACATAGTCCTTACACTAAGCCCGATGGCCAATCCCTTTACCCGACGCGCTCTGCCTCATCGGCTGCCCCCCCTCCTTGTTGCCGCTGCTGCGTTCATCGCCATGGGGCTGCTTGGGTTGAGTTGCAGCGATGCCAACGGCCCCCATGCCGAGCAGGCCAGTGGACGCTCGGGCAACCACCAACGTCCGGTCATTCTGATCTCCATCGATTCCCTGCGTGCTGATTTCAGCTCGGTTTATGGCCACAAATCCATTTTCGCAGCAGATGTGCCCACCATGCCTTTCCTGCAGGAGTTGGCTGATGGCGGTGTGCTGTTCGAAAATGCGTCGGCGGCGTCGCCCTGGACTCTCCCTAGCCATATGACTCTGCTCACTGGCATGAATGCTGTAGAGCACGGCGTGCGCTCGCGTAAATTTGCGCTGGCGAAAAACATCGAATTGGTCTCTGGCCGCTTCAAAAACGCTGGATACAAGACTGGAGGCTTTTTTTCTGCGCCTTTCCTCCACCCAGCATGGGGATTTGGGGCAGGATTTGATGTTTACATGCCGTCGGCAGATTACTTGGGCAGCATTGCCGCCGGCACCGCTCTTTCGGCCGCTGGCAAAAGCGAGGAAGTGGAAATCATTCACCATCAGAGCCACACCGATGCCGAAACCGGGGCGCAGGTCGTGGATCGGGCGCTTGGTTGGCTGGAGCACGATAAAAACTACCAGGAGCCGTTCTTCCTATTCCTGCACTTTTGGGATCCCCACTACGACTACTTCCCACCAAAAGAATACGCCGAGATGTTCCACCCCGGCTACCACGGTGATTTAATCGGCGATGAGTTGATGCAACTCGACCGTGAATTGAGCAGCGCAGAGATGGACCACCTGAAAGCTTTGTATGAAGCTGAGATTCGTTACACCGATGATCAAATCCGTCGCCTGTTTGCGCGCTTGGAGGAACTTGGGATTGCTGATGACGTCATCGTGGCGATTGTTTCCGACCACGGTGATGAATTCGGCGAACATGGCAACCGTGGTCACCATCTCACGCTCCTTCAGGAAGTGATGCATGTGCCGATGGTCCTCCACGCCCCTGGACTTATTGCGGGCGGTCAACGAGTGACGGCCAGCGTTTCGATTCGCGATGTTGCTCCCACCCTGATCGATCTTGCCGGAGTTCCCGCGTGGACCGACCGCAGTGGCGAAAGTTTGCGCAGTCTTTGGGAAACGCGAGATGAGTCGCGCGAAGTATCCATGGATTTGTTGCGCCCTACGCGCAAAATGGAACTCCTTGGATACCGCAAAGGCATGATGAAAGGCATCCTTGATCGCAAAGCGGAACCGACGGCGCTCTCGTTTACCATTCTCGACCTCGCAGCTGACCCGGGCGAACTTCACCCCAGCGCGCACCGCATCACCGAAGACCTCCCCTTCGCCAAGGCTGCGTTAGAATTCCTCAGCGCGGTCATGGAAAGTCGCCATCAGGTGCAGAAAGTCAAAGAAGCTGCCGAAATCACCGATTTGCTCTCACAAGTCGGCTACACCGAAGACTAGTTTTAGCTCTCCCTCGCCAATTTGAAGAATGAAAATCGCCATCGTAGGTACTGGTTATGTCGGGCTCGTTGCCGGCACCTGTTTTGCTGAAATGGGCAATACGGTTACGTGCGTCGACATCGACGCCGTCAAAATTGCGCGCCTGCAAGAAGGGCTCATCCCAATTTTTGAACCCGGCTTGTCCGAACTGGTGGTTGCCAACGTGCGCCATCATCGTTTGTCCTTTACCACCGATTTGGAAAAAGCGGTGGGTGCAGCGCGCGTGGTATTTATCGCTGTGGGCACGCCCTCTGATGCTGACGGCTCTGCTGATTTGCGCGCTGTTTTCAAGGTGGCCAGCGATATCGGCCGTTACGCCAATGGCCCCAAATTGATTGTGGATAAGTCCACTGTGCCGGTGGGAACGGCAGCGCGCGTGAAAGAATTGGCACAAGCGGCATCGGAATTCACCATGTCGGTTTGCTCCAATCCGGAATTCCTCAAAGAGGGTGCTGCGATTGATGATTTTCTTAAGCCCGACCGCGTGGTGATTGGCGCCGAGAATCAGGAAGACTTCGAGATCATGAACGATCTCTACAAACCCTTCGTACGCAATGGCGCACCCATTCTCAACATGGATCCGTTGTCCGCAGAAATGACAAAATACGCCAGCAACGCGATGTTGGCCACGCGGATTTCGTTCATGAATGAGATTGCTAACATTTGCGATGCCGTCGGCGCCGATGTCAGCATGGTGCGCCAGGGCATCGGCAGTGATTCTCGCATTGGTAAGCCTTTCCTTTACTCCGGCATTGGTTATGGTGGTTCTTGCTTCCCGAAAGATGTGAAAGCCATCATGCACACGGCGAAGAAGGTGGGTTATGAATTCCAGATTCTCCACGCCGTGGAAGCGGTCAATGCGAACATGAAATCGCTGTTTCTCAGACGCATGGACACGCTATTTGGCGAAGACCTCAGCGGCATCACCGTAGGTCTGTGGGGTTTGGCCTTCAAGCCACGCACCGATGATATGCGCGAAGCTCCTGCCATCACTTTGGCGAAAGGCCTCCTCGCGCGCGGCGCAACGGTGCGCGCCTGCGATCCAGAAGCTTTAGAAAATGCGCGCGCCGAAATCGGCGCAGGCGTGGAGTTCCTGGATGATCCTTATGCGGTCATCGAAGGCGCCAGCGCGCTGATTTTATGCACCGAATGGAATGAATACCGGCACCCTGATTTTGAGCGCATGGCGCAGCTCATGACGCGCCGTTTGATTTTGGACGGCCGCAACATCTACCCAGTCAAACTGCTTGAGAAGCATGGCTTTGAGCGTTACGGTGTGGGCATTCCACCCGTGTTAGCACCGCTAAATCCACGCGTTTAAAACCACCCGCCTTATTCCGCGAACACGGCAAATTCGTTGCCGCTAGGATCATGGAAATGGAAACGTTTGCCACCTGGAAACTCAAAGGTGGGCTTCACAATCACTCCACCCGCAACGCGGACGGCTTTCAAGCTGGCGTCGAGATCCGTACTGAATAGCACTGGCAATGCACTGCCAGTGACACCTTGCGCGTGGAGTTCCGAACGGAAGAAGCCGATGCCGAGGGCTTGATCCGTAACGCAGGTGTAATCGGGGCCGTAGTCCACGAAGGACCAAGCAAAAACCTGCTGAAAGAAGGCTTTACTGGCAGCAAGATCGGAAACTGGAAGCTCCAGGTAGCTGAGGTGGTGATGCGTATTCTGGGTCATGCTGCCTACTTTAGCGCCCAGAACGGCGGCCTGGGGATGGTTCAATCCAGGCCTTTTCGGCAATCAACAAGGACCCGTGCGTCGCTAGAATAGGATTATGTCCCGCAGCATTCCCCAATTCAGCGATCTTCAGCCAGATTTCCCCCACTGGGAGAAGTGTGGTGACATGGTAGACCAGTGCATCGACTTGATGCTCAACTTGCGCCAAAGCGGCCACCCAGGCGGTTCTCGCTCCAAGGTGCAAATGATGATTGCCCTGACTTTGTCCGGCACGATGCGCTGGGATATCCGCCGCCCCGAAAAGGCCTTTAGTGACCGTTTCGTCTTGGTAGCAGGCCATTGCACACCGTTGATTTACGCCATGCTTGCCGTTTACAACGAAGCACTGCGGCGTATGTATCGCAAAACTGGCGATGAGAAATACGCCGTTTACGGTGGCGCAAAACGCACTTTGGTTTGGGAAGACTTGCTCACTTTGCGGCACCACGGCGGCTTGTCTGGTCATGCAGAAGCAGAAGGCAAAACCATGATTTTCGCCGCCAACACCGGGCCTTCGGGTCACGGCGCTCCGGTTGCCGTTGGGATGGCGTTGGCGCTGAAGAAAGCTGGTGCTGGAGAAGTACGCGTGTTTGCCGTCGAAGGAGAAGGCGGTCATACCGCCGGTTGCCACCATGAAGCGAAGAATACGGCTTGGGGTTTAGGGCTCGGCAACTTGAACTACCTGCTGGATTGGAACGACAACGGTATCGACCCGCGCAAGTATTCCGCGATGATGTTCGGCACTCCGAAAGAGTGGTTCGAAAGTTACGGCTGGCGCACGCGCGGTGTACAAGATGGTGCAGACTACGCCGAGCTCACTACCAATTTGTTGGAGAATGTTTACGCCGACGGCGATGTACCGCGTTGCACTTGGTTTAAAACCACCAAAGGTCGCGGGTATGGCATCACTGGTTATGCATCTCACGGTGCTGCCCACAAACCAAACTCAGAGGGCTATTGGGAAACCAAAAAGTTCTTCGCCGACAAGTACGGTGTGCAGTTTGAAGGCTACGGCGAGGCCAAGCCAAGCGATTCGAATGCCTTCCAAGCGCAAACCGCAGCCGGTTTGTCGACCGTGATGTCGTTGTTAGATGATGAAAAGTTTTGCGCGTGGCTGGCGAATCGTTTGGTCACCATCGGCGAGAGTGTGCCTGAAAGTATCGAAGGGTTTAAGCTCAGCCTGGCGGATCCATACCTCGATCCAGAGATCATTGATCCCTACACCATTCCAGCCGAGTTGTTTGAAAAACCTGGCGCGAGTGCCCCAAACCGCAAAGGTTTGGCCGTCATCGGTGCGCACCTCAACGCGATTGGGCGGCGCAAATATGGTCGCCCGGTGGTGGTGGCATGTTCCGCTGATTTAGCGGATTCCACCAACATCTCGGGCTTCGCCCATGATTCCGGCAAGCAAAAAGGCTTCGGCTGGTACGAGCGTCATGACAACGTGGATGGCTCCTTGCTCCCCACTGCGATTACCGAGTTTGGAAATGCGGCGCTGATGTGTGGCTTGGCGGCTACCAATATGTCGCCCACACCAGAGAAGACTTACGTCGGCTACTGGGGCGCTTGCTCCACTTACGGGTCTTTCAGTTACCTGAAGTACGGTCCGTTCCGTCTGTTTTCGCAAGCGGCACAAGACACCCCACTGCGTTACGGCAAAGTGATTTGGGTGGCAGGTCACTCCGGCCCGGAAACTGCAGAAGACTCGCGCACGCACTTCGGTATTTTCTCGCCGGGGATTACGCAGTTTTTCCCGCGCGGCCAAGTGATGGATTTGCACCCCTACGAACCGAATGAAGTAGGCCCGTGTTTGATGGCCGCACTTGCTCAAGACGTGCCAATTGTGGCATTGCATACCACGCGGCCCAACGTGGAGATTCCGGATCGTGAGGCACTCGGCATGGCGTCCTACATGGATGCCGCCAAAGGCGCTTACTTGATTCGCGATTACGATGCCACGCGCCCTTCCCAAGGGTGCATCTTCGTGCGCGGCACATCTTCCACGGCAAATGTCGTCAAGCTCCTGAAGGCCGGTGCTTTTGATGGCGACGGCCCCAACGTGAAGCTAGTCGCTGCCATTTCGCATGAGCTGTTTATGCTGCAGGACCGGTCTTACCAAGAGTCCATCGCCAGTAAGGAAGATTGGTTCAACAGTACCTTCATCACGAATGGCGCACGCCAAATGATGTGGCTGTGGACAGCGCACCAAACTTCTTTCCGCTACGCCATGGGCTCCGATTGGGATAACCGTTGGCGCACCGGTGGCTCCGGCGAGGAAGTCCTCGAAGATGCGCACCTGGATGAGCAGAGCTTGCTCGACGGCATCAAGGTTTTTGTGGCAGAACGGAATGAACGTTACGCTGCTGCAAGTGCACCAGAAGCCGTCAGCGCTTCCTAAAGCTTGTTAATAGAATGGTGAAGAACCTCTTCAGATCTTCACCGCAACGCATTCTCCCGTGGCTAGGTAGTGATTCATCGCTGCCTGCCACGTTTGCATAAAGGAGTCGAACCACGACTGTGTGAAGGTCTTTAGGAAAGCCTCACCTGATTCACCAAGTGCCGTGAAAGTGTAGGCGATCTCCACAGTCGAAAAATCATCTTCGTCCGCCCGCACCTTGATTTCGATGTGGCCGAGCGTTTTTCCGGGCGCCACTTTGTACATTTCGACTTCGGTGTTATCAAGATCGTAGCGAGTGATGATCCAAATGGCTTCCTTATCGTCATCTGGAGTGGTGAAGATACAGCCCTGTTCGGCTGTGCCGCTTTCACTCAGCACCATTCCTGTAGTCCAGCCCGGCACCCAATCGGCTTCGCGCACCGGGCACAACAGCGGAAACACTTGCTCGGGCGAGGCAATAATTTGCTGCGTGTAACTATGACGGATGCGTGAAGGTTTGCGAATGTCCATATACTACTCTTGCTCCGCAGGGTGTTTCGTTTGCGCTGTTAGATGCTCGCTAGGCCGCAGCGGCGATTGAATCGTTAAGGCCAAACCACCTGGCGCCAAGGCAAAATAGATGCATTCGCCATCAGCCGACAGCGGGCCTTTGATTTCCAGGCCGTTGGCTTTGGCATGCGCCGCGAAGGCGTGGGCGTCATCCACAATCACCTGCAACATGATGCCCTGAGGCATACCCGCCCCTTCCGGCCAAACTTCAATCCGACTAGCGCCTGCCGGGAATACTCCACCTTGCGGCGATTCTGGATCATCGGCCAGCAATGGTTTGGCAATGCACGGCAAGCCAAGCCCTAAACCGAGGAACTCAACGAGTTGAGCAGCCTCCGCGGATATGGCGCAAAAACGGATGGACTGGACTTCCATGACGCGGGGATTCTAACAGGGCGGCTAAATACCCTTGTGCAGCCAGCGCCGGGCGATATCCGAAACGATGTCGGCCAGCATCACCAGCAAACCACCCAGGAAGATCAAAAAAAGCATCGTGCTGTACTGACCATGGGCGCGTGCTTCCACCACATAGTACCCAAGTGAAACCACGCCCAGCATGCCCAGCACCGTGGCTTCACGCACGCAGGTTTCAAAGCGATAAAAAAAGTACAGCAGATAACGTCCGAGCGCCATGGGAAACACTCCGACCAAGGCAACATCTTTACGCGAAGCGCCAGCCATCGACAAAGCTCGCAAGGGTTTGGCCGGCAGGTTTTCAATCGTTTCGCCAGCGAGGCGGCCGAGAATACCTGAGTTGTGTAACGCCAGCGCCAACACCGCCGGCCAAGCACTATTACCGAGCATAGCGAGGAATAAGTAGGCCCAAATGTATTCGGGTACAGCACGTAAAAGAATACACAGAATCCGCGTGCCTTGAGCAACCCGATCTAACCAATGACTACAATCGCCGTGACCGACGGTAGCGTGTGGTAGAAAAGGATGCGCCGACATTAAATTGCGCGCTCCAAAGGCGCCGAGCAGCGCACCGGCAACAGCCGCCAAGACAATAGCTAAAACCGAAATGCAAAGAGTGGCGAGCATCGCGCGCGCGCCGTTGAGTTGAAACTGCGCCACGCACCACTGCCACATTCCGCCCCAAGCGAAGGCGTCGCCACGCAAATTCTTGGGCATCAAATCCTCTTGTAGAAAACGCTCCAAGTGCCCCAAACGCTTGCTGCTGAACATTTCTGCCAGATCAATATCGGTTGCAAACCATACGACCACAGTTCCTACCACAGCAAGGCAAACTGACCAGCGCACCAACAAACTACGCGGTCGGGTGCGATGCAAAGTCTTAATCCGAGCAAGCTGAGCAGACTGGATACTCATGCGACGAATTTCCTGCGCAATTGGGAACTCCAAACTTCCAGCAGTGCAACCACCAGAATGAGAGCATAGAGGTAAGTCCAGACTTCGCGGTAATGTAAGTTTTCGAAAGACTGGCGCAGATACAAACCAATCGTGGTAAAGCCGAAAAAACCGAGCACTGCAGAGGAACGCACCGCACACTCGAAGCGATAAAAGGAGTAGGCCGCGATATCTGGAATTGCGTTCGGCAGACGACCCAGAAAGAAAACTTGCAGCGGAGTGGCCCCAAGATATGCAAGGGCGTCGGCCGCCGCGCGTGGACTCTCATCCAGCATTTCGGAAAATACTTTCGCCAAAGTGCCTGTGTAGGGAATGGCGATGGCGAGCACCGCAGCTGCAGGGGTAATGCCGAGCGTTGCCAGAAACACGACTGCAAAGAGGAGTTCATGGATGGAACGCATCGCAGCAATCAATACGCGCACGGACCAGCGCACCACCCCCCAAGTGCCGCTTCGGCGCTCCCAAAAACTGGCGCTGGCGAGCAAGCCCAAAACCATGCCGGCAACAATCGACAGGCTAATCGCCGCGACCGCATAAGTGAGCGTAGTCCAAAGACCACGCCCCACTTGAAGCAGAAAAGGAGGGATATCGGCAGGCAAGTTGCTCGCATCCTGATATTGCCAAGCTGGTTGAAATGCCGCAGAGAAAAACTTCCCCGCCAGTTCCAGACCGCCGCCTGAAGGAACCAAATCGAACAAGGATAAATCGAGGCCAACGAAAGCAAGTACTGCCGCCAGTAGAATGCCAAGGAGGATGCGCGCACGACGTGTAGGCAAACGCGGTGGCGTTGGCAGGGTTTTAAATTCTTTGCTCATCGGCCGTACCTTCAAGGCTGTACAACTCCGCAACCATTAGCGGAGTTAAATCGGCAGCTAAGCCATCGAAAAAAACTGTTCCGTGGCGCAATCCAATCACGCGGGGAAAAAACTCCCGCGCCAGTTCGAAATCATGGAGAGAAACCACCAGCGTCCAACCTTCCTCGGCCGCTAGTTCGGTCATCAAACTCAGCAGATCTCGTGAGCGAGTAGGATCTACTGAGGCCACGGGTTCATCGGCCAGCAACATCTTTGGCTGTTGAAACAGGGCGCGTGCCAGAGCAACACGCTGCTGCTGCCCGCCCGACAAAGAATCGGTGCGCTGATACAGTTTGTCGCCAATGCCGACGCGCTCAAGAATGCGGTGCACTTCCAACAAATCTGCTTGTGAGGTGCGCACAATCCCGCGCAAAGAAGACCAAAAGCCGCGCTGTCCTAAACGCCCTGCCACCACGTTATGCAGGACGCGCAAATTCGAAACCAAGGAATGGTCTTGGTGCACAAAACCAATACGCGAACGCAGTTGACGCTGTGCACGTGGCTCAAGGTTACGCAAATTCACACCTTGCACTTCCACGCTCCCACTGCGTGGCACGATGACCCCATTGATTACCCGCAACAAGGTGGTCTTGCCGGCTCCACTTGGCCCCAGCAAAGCTACGCGTTCACCGCACCCTACTTCAAGATTCAAGCCACGCAGCACTGGCGCCCCGCCTAAATGGACGACGATGTCCTGGAGCCGAAATCCAGTGCTCAATCGAGGAATCCCAGAGCTTTGGCTACCACGGCAATGGCGTCAAAGTCTTCGTTGCTCGCGGCAATGATGCCCTCTTCGCGGCTCATGGCTTTCAACAATGCCGGATCGGTGACACTCACTAATGCAGCCTGCACCTTATCTGCAAAGCCAGCACCAAAAGTTTCATTCACCGATGGGTGAATCGTCCAGTTGTAATCGGCGTAGGTTGGAGACACCCAGATGATTTTACATTTCTCTGGATCAAGCTTGCCTTCCTTCACCATGGTGTCGTAAGTCACATAATTCAGCGCACCTGCTTGGAAAGTACCGGCTTCCACCAGAGCAGCGGTTTTATCGTGCGAACCAGAGAAGCTGCTTTCGCTGCCGAAGAACTCCTGTGGCGATTTGCCGGTGTTCACCTGAATATAGTGCTCTGGCATCAAACGACCGGAAGTGGATTGCGCCGAGCCAAAAGTAAAGCTGAGCTTCGCAAACTCCAGCGGAAAGTCTTTGCCGCGCTCCAAGCCGGTGGAAGCGTTGGCCACGAAATAAGACTTAAAGGTTGGATCGACTTTACCTTGTGCGATCGCGCGCGAACCCTTTACCGCGTCCCGAGCTTGCACACCACTGAGCCCGCCGAACCAAGCGAGTTGAATATCACCGTTACGAAACATCTCCACGGATGCGGTGTAATCCGCAGTGGGTACATATTCGACAGCGACGCCAAGTTGGTCGGACAAATAATCCGCCACAGCCTTGTATTTGGCCTCTAGCTCGGTGGAGTTATTATCCGGAATCGCGGTGAAGCGAAGAACACCTGCAGCTTCGCCATCGGCAGCGGGTTTATCGCCACAGGAAGCCACCAGTAGACCGGCACTCAGTAAAACTGCGGCAGAAAAGAGGGTTGAAATGGAGAGTTGCTTCATGTTTCTCGACGGTTGTCGAGCGGTAGGCTACTTCTCTCGCTTTACTTGTGCAATACCCAGCGCCTTAGCGCCTCAGCCAGTACATCTTGGCGCACTGGCTTGGAGATGTAGTCGTCCATGCCGGCGGCCAAACACTTCTCGCGATCGCCCTTCATGGCGTTCGCAGTCATGGCAATCACGGGTACGCGCGCCGTGTTTTGCTCTTGCTCACGAATCGCTTGGGTGGCGCCGTAACCATCGAGTTTCGGCATTTGGCAATCCATGAGTACGACATCGAAGCTGCCCTCCAGAGCCGCTTTGGCCGCCTCTTCCCCATTTGGCACCACCAGCACCACGCAGCCGAGACCTTGCAGCATCTTCTGTGCGACTTTTTGGTTTATCAGGTTGTCTTCGGCAAGCAAAATACGCATACCTGCGAGAGGATTGAAACTCTGTGCGGGGAGGTCAAGGTTTTGCTCGGCCGGAGATGTGTGTATTTCGGTTTTAGCAGATGATTCGCGACGTTCGGCTTCATGGTTCAATGCATTCTCAAGCACCGCTAACATCGATTCCAAGTCTTGCTCACTATTGGGTTGTTGAGGAACCGCCACCTGCCGCGGCTCCGCCAAGCACTCGAATAGGCGGCTGCGGCGTGCCGGTTTGGTCATTACTTCATCAACCAACGATTCATATCCCTCTGGGAACTGACTGCGGTCGCAGACCGAGGACAATAAAACCATCTTCATTTTGCAGAAGCGATCATCCTGGCGTACTCGCGCGGCAAAACTTAAGCCATCTTCTTCAGGCATTTGATAATCAAGCACGATGCGCTCAATCCGCGGCGCGAAGGTTTGCGTATCCTCAAGGTACTGGCAAGCTTGTTGGGCCGATTCTGCATCCACCACGTTCACGCCGACGATTTCTAGCTGCTTGCGCAAAATCTTCAAATTGGTCCTATTGTCGTCCACAATCAAAACCCGCATGCCTGCAAGTTTGTCTAATTCACAGGGAAAATCAGTGGATTCAGAAACCTCTTCAAAGTGCACCGTGAACCAGAATGTGGAGCCCTTGCCTTCGACACTCTCCACGCCCATTTCACCACCCATCAGTTCCGACAATTGGCGAGAAATGGTAAGCCCGAGCCCGGTGCCGCCAAAGTTTCGTGTGGTCGACGCATCTGCTTGAGCGAAAGCGGTAAAGAGTTTAGGCACTGTTTCTGCGGCAATGCCAATGCCCGTATCACGTATTTCAAAACGAGTGTGACCGCTTTCATCCTGGCGCACAACGACCATCACCTCACCATTGGATGTGAACTTGATAGCATTACTGATCAAATTCGACAATACTTGGCGGAGGCGGCCTGGATCGCCCAAAACGCGTACCCCAGACTTGACCCTGATATCGACCAGTAACTCATTATTCTTCGCTGATGCATTCGCCGCCAAGGAGCTCGCGGCATCCTCCACGACTTCGTGGAGATGGAATGGAATTCGCTCGAGCTCTACCTTACCTGCTTCGATTTTCGAGAAGTCAAGAATGTCATTGATGATGACGAGCAACGCTTGTCCGGAGCGGAGGATGGTCTCGGAAAAATCGCGCTGCTCATCGTTGAGTGCGGTTTGGCAAAGCAGTTCGCTCATGCCTATCACGCCATTCATGGGCGTACGGATTTCATGGCTCATATTGGCTAAGAATTCGCTCTTAGCCCGGCTGGCTTGTCTGGAAGTTTCTGTTGCGCTTTCCAGTTCACTAATCTGCTCGAGCATTTTCACTTGCATACGCTGGAAGGAGTGGGCTACCAAAGCAACTTCATCCTTGCCCTTCACTTTCAGTTCAACGCTGTGATCCCCAGTACGTACGAATTCATCCATGGCCGCAGCAATGCGCCGTACATGTGCCAAGCGTAGGCCAATGCCGAATAATCCTAGCCCCAGCACCAACGAACTAAACAGCCCCACAATAATAAGCGAGGAGCGCACGGCTTCCATTTCGGCGTTTACTTCTACCGTACAATCACTAATCACATGGATTCCCACTCCTGTCTCGGAGAGAATATCAAAAACTCGCGAATAACCGCCTGTGGAAGGATCCTTAAGTGATTGTCCTTTACTGTTACGCAAGTATTGATAGCGTTCTAAACCAGCATCAGAGGTCGCATACAAAACATCTCCGTTGGTCTCAAAGATAACCGGCGCGCCCGCCACATGGGCTTGAAAATCCACCACCAACTCCTGCAGCGAAGAGCGTACGGCCACCCAACCCACATTTTCTGATTGATGATTTTTGATTGGTACCAAATACACCGGCACTCCATCAAAATCACTCACCGATTGACTCCTTTGCACGCTATTCCAATCGCGGCCATCGAGCAGTTCATACTTCGAGGGTTCCGCTGCAGCTTCGGTGCCATCATCTAGTAACGACAAAAGAATCTGCCCATCTGGTCCAATCAACGAAAAACCGTCCATGCTGATGCCTAGTGGCTGAGTGTGGGAAATTGAGTGAGCGTTGGCGCGTAAATAGTCCACGTCAGCGCTTTCTATTGCTTCCACAACGCCAGGAATGGCGGTCACCCTGTATGCCAAATAGCTACATTCTTCTTCCCATTCCACCTCCTGGCGAGCCCATATTTCCGCATAGACACCGCTTATTTGCGTGGCATGGATTTGGCTCAAACGGTTGCGCACCTGATTCCATCCCATCCAGGAAATGGCGGCGGTGCCAATGACCAAAACACTCGCCCACAGCGCGGTTCTACCCAACAAGCTCGAGTGATTCCAGGAGCGAATCACGCTTCACCTCTATGATTGGGGGAAATGACTGTGCCATGGGGAGATTTCATGGAAGGTTGTGCTGAGGGTGACATGACAAACAAAAAAGCCCCGAAAAGGTTTGCTTTCGCTTCTATCGGCAAGCCATTAAGATATCCTTTAGCTCTCCCCATCAGTAAAAACATGCGATAATGGCCTACATGAGTAGGTTTTTCCGTGTTCTCCCAATTTTGATTTCAGCAGGTGTCGTTTGGCTCGGCCTACAGGCATGCAGCTCCATGCAAGGCCAACTAGCGCCAGAACTCAGTACCGGGGAAATCGTGAGCCGAGGGCTTGTGAGTGCACCCGCTGCACTGCCAGATACCAGCTGGAGGCTACTCAGTTTCTTCGGCCCTGAGTGAGGCGCTTGCGTGGCAGAGGTGCCACACCTCGTGCAGTTGCAAGAGGATTTCGGCGGTGCAGATTTCTCAGTGGTTGGTTTGATGCAGGGCGATGCTTTGCAAGCACGCGCTTTTGCGCAACAACGGAACACCAACTACCCAATCAAAACCGCCAGCGGTCAAGACTTCTCGAACTTTCACGTGTGGTTGGTACCAGCCACCTATCTGGTGGATCCAAAAGGGCAGATTGTCGCCGACAATCTCGACGACGCGCGTGCCATGCTTAGCGCTGCATTACAAGCAGAGCTTCCTTAACTATCGTCGACTTCCCCAGTGAGGGTGCGGTTGCCGAAATAATTCATCGAAACCACTTCTTCCAAATCGAGCAAGCCCATGCGCGGGCGGGCCACTTCTTTGGCCTTGCCTAGCGTGATGATCATCATTGGCGGTACATCCGCAGGAAGCTTCACAATCTCAGAAACTTTTGCGGCATCGAAGCCAATCATAGGGCAAGTGTCGTAACCCATATCCTTGGCGACCAGCATCATGTTCATCCCCACTAGCCCCACCGAACGCAAAGCTTCGTCGCGCTGAAATGCTTCTTTCCCTTTGTAAAGACCAGGGACCATGCCGCCAAACATCTGCTGCACTTCTTCCGGCGCCTTGCGCAAGTAACGTTGCGTGTTCTCCCAACCTCTCAAGTTGCCACATAAAACGATGGTGGCAGATGCATCGCGCAACTGCGCTTGATTCCAACCAGCAGCACAAATCTGTTCCTGAACGGGGCGCTCGGTTACCACCACAAACTGCCAGTTCTGCATATTGAAGGAGGATGGCGCCAACACGGAAAAGGACAGCAGATGACGCAATTCACTTTCTGAGAGACGGTGGCTCGCATCATAACATTTGACGGAGCGGCGAGCGCGGATGGTTGCGAGTAGTTCCATGATGAAAATCCTACTCGGTAATAGGACGCTTATGCCACATCTCAAGCACACTTGCTTCCTTTTGTGGTTTTAAGCTATTGCCAAGGGTGCGTGGGTTTTCCAGTGCAGTAAGCGACCACTCGTAAGTATCACGAATGGTGTCCCCGGGCGGGCGGTGCGTCAGGCCGGCTGCGAGCGCCTTGGCGATCACAGTGCTACCGTTGGGAAGTTCCGCAGGGATCCACAGCGGCATCTCAATCCAAGGGCCAACCCCAACTTCCGGATCAAGCAGAAACTTATCTGCAATCCAAGTGAAGCGCGCATCCACTCCCAGAACCATTTTGCAACCGTGCAGAAGTTCTTGCATAGAAACGCCAATGCCCGCGCCGTTGGCGTTGAAGATCCCAAATATGGCCTCGTGAATACACTTCAAAGTAAACGCCGATAAATCACGAACATCAATAAATTCAAGTGCCGCCTGCGGATTGCCTGGTGCGAGGACCTCGCCGCCTTGAGCCACCCGATAAGGCCAATAAGTGAAACGCCCGCTGTTATCCAAGGGGCCAACGATTAATCCCGGGCGCACGACCGTGACCCGCCCCGGCATAGCCGCTTCGGCAGCTTGTTCGCAGAGAGCTTTGAGCGGGCCATAAGTTGCTCCGGTAACCTCTTCTGTTGTTTCATCTGCCAACACGCCAACCGGGCTATCTTCACTTAATGGCGAACCATCCTTATCGTCGTAAACCGAAACGCTGGAGATAAAAACATAGTGCCCAACGTGTTCCGCCAACAATTCTGCCGACGCCTTCACATGAGCAGGTACATATCCAGAAGTATCCATCACCACATCCCATTTGCGCCCTTCGAGCGCAGTGAGATTGTCTTTGCGATCGCCGATTAAAGTTTCTAGCTTAGAAAACATTGTTGGCGCCGATTTGCCGCGGTTGAACAGGGTGATTTCCCAGCCACTGGCAAGGGCGGCATGGACTAAATGTGGGCCAAGAAAGCGCGTGCCGCCTAAAATCAGCATCTTGCGGCCCTTGCCATCCTGTGGAACATCCTGATTGACCGTATGCGAAGCAACGCCGCGAGCGAAGCCCGTGCCAAGAACGGAGGCGCTGCCAACTGCGGCGGTTTGAAGAAATCTGCGGCGTGAGTAATCCATGATGTTCTATCCTCTACGCTCGGCTTGCCGAAGGATAGCCCTAGTTTCCAAAATGTTTGCATCCTCAACTTCCTCCACAGACACTCCGGTACACCGCAAGGAACGCTATCTGTTGTTGCTGTCGATGCTGTTCGCATTTGTCTTGATGAGCGCCTATTCACTGCTCAAACCGCTGCGCGATGAAGTCGCTTCCAACCATCATGACGCCATCAGCGTGTTGTGGTCTGGCACTTTCTTGGTGATGTTGGCCGTCGTGCCTTTCTTCGGTTGGGCCAGTTCACGATTGCCGCGTCGCAAGTTGGTGCCTTATGTCTATCGTTTTTTCTTAGTGAACCTGGTGGTGTTTTATGTGCTGCAAGGTCAACTGCCTGAAAGTGGCGGCGCGCGTACTGCTCTCGATTACGTTTTCTATATCTGGGTGAGTGTCTTCAATCTGTTTGCCCTGAGTTTGTTCTGGTCGTTCCTTGCCGATTTATTCCGCAGCGAACAAGGCCAAAGGTTATTCGGCCGCGTGATGATGGGCGCTACCCTTGGAGCGATTTGCGGCCCTTTATTAGTCACGCTGTTAGTTACCCACCTGGGCGCGAAAAACTTATTACTGATCTCGATGCTGCTCCTTGAAATCGCAGTCTGGTGTTTCCGACGCCTGGATCGCTCCTACTCGGGTCAAGCAACTTTAAGCACTCCTCCAGCGGCTTTGGGCGGCCGCGTTCTGGATGGCGCACGCACGGTTTGGCACTCACCGTACTTACGTCAAATCTGCCTTTACCTGCTGCTCTTCCTGGTTAGCGGCGGATTTCTCTATCGCCTAAAAGCAGGGTTTGCCCACAGCTATTTTCTAGACCGTGACGAGCGCACTGCGTTTTACGCGAATATCGAAGTGATGTCGAACACACTCACTTTGTTATTGCAACTCTTTGTCACGGGCAAACTTCTGCACCGCCGCGGGGTCGGCTTCACATTAATGATTTTGCCGATAGCCACGATGTTCACCTTTGGAGTACTGGGTGCTATGACGTCCATCACCACGATCGTCATCGCGGACATTTTGCGTCGTGCCGGTAACTACGCGCTCGCCAAACCGGCACGCGAAGTTTTGTTCACGGTGGTGCCCCGCGCGCAAAAATATAAATCAAAATCCTTCATCGATACGGTGGTGTATCGTGGCGGCGATAGTGCGGTAAGTTGGATGTACGATTTCTTCGAGCGCGGCCTTTCGGCATCCGAATTAGCCTATTGCGTGGTGCCATTTGCGGCATTGTGGGCGCTCTGTGGACACCGTCTGGGCAAAAGCTATCAGCGCACTCAACTAGAATTTTCCGCACAACTGGAACCGCCCACGGCCGCTTCGCCACAAACAGGCAACCACTCGCGCGATTTAACGACTTAGCGGCTTCGCACTCATCACCTGGCCAGTGCGGCCCTGCGAGCCGCTCGCCCACTCTTGATCCACCGCGTGGAAACCGTCGCAAAGCAGTGGCTGCCAAGTGCGCCCATCATCGTTGGAGAAATCAGCGCCTTCGGGGCCGACGGCAATCCAAACCCGCCTGGCAGCGCACCAACTCACACCGGAACGGTAACCGCCGGGCTCCATTCCAGGCGTAACTGCTCTCCAGGTCTTCCCGCCGTCCACCGTGTAGGCACTACTAGCCTCACGCAGATCGGGGTTGAGGTAGTCGCCACCCACCACGACGCCATGCTGGGCGTCACGGAATGCAATGGAGAAAATACCGGCACCGGCGCTGCCCGCAATCATCGGAGTGGCCACTGCTTGCCAACTGCGGCCGTAATCCCTACTGCAGTACACGCGCGCCACCGCCCCTCCAGTTGCAATCCAAGCCAAGCCACCTGGCTGAACGGCAACGGAAGTGCCACTCGCGGCAAAGGCAAACTCCCCATCCACTGCTGCAGGAAGAGCGTTGGCGGGGAGAAGCGTCCAAGTGTGGCCAGCATCTTCCGTCAGCATCACGGTGAGGCAGCCAACCACCGGATCGCCAACTAATAAACCGCGCGCGGAGTCCCAGAACGCGATGCCGTCCCAAAAGCCATTCGCCTCGTGATTGGTCAGCAGTAACTGCCAGGACAGGCCGCCATCCTCCGTTCGGTACAGACGGGAGGCTTCTGCAGGGCCAGCACTCATCAGCACGGCGGTGTTGGCGCCAAAGGCCTCAACATCTCGAAAATCAAGTTCAGCAGCCCCTGGCACGGCAAGATAGTCCCAGGTCTGCCCGGCGTCAAAACTACGGGCAACGCTGCCGCTACTACCGGAGACCCAGGCAGTTTGATGGTCTACACGGCTAAGCCCTCGCAACGAGGGGGCTGAAGCGAGCTTTACGGTATCGATTACTGCTGACGGCACATTCGTGCACGCTGGAAGCCAGGCCGCCAGACAGAGGGACGCAATGCGAATCACTCTCAAGTCTGGATACCGTCAGCTGTAGTGTGGGGAGCCTAGCCTTTGTCGCTGCAGCTGAAGTCGCGATCCATCACCGTTTTACGCTTGGCCTTTTCAGCGGTGGCGATGGCGTCGTCGCACATGGAACGAATCAAATTGGACAGGTGAGCAGCCACAGCGCCGGAAGTGGACATTCCGGACTTTGCTTTAATGTAAGCTTTAATTTTGGACTGGACGACGAGGACTTCTTGTTCGGACATGTATTTCTCCTGGGACGAAAATCGAGTGAGAGCAACCTTGGCCGCTTGTAAGTCACAACGCCGCCAAGAAAGGACTCGGACAGTGTAGCAGGCAAATAAGGCACTTGCAGCCCTCATCTATGCCTGAGCAACGGAATCCGCGCTTCTGGACCCACCCAGAAAACGACGTAACCATCTATTCCATCTTTATTTATAGCGATTCACTCCGGACAGCCCTCACAAGCGCCTAGGCGTAGCTTTTCCATCTGTTTGGGGCTCAAGACTTCCCGCACGGCAAGCAACGCGGCAACGTGCTCCTTCACTTCGCGCTCGCGCAAAGTGCATAAATCGGCGGCCAACCGCATCAAACTTGCCTCATCCACATCTTGCTGCGCGCAGGCCTCTTGCAAGGCGACTGTCGCCGCGCGCACCTGCTCACGGAGCGCCATGGCTTCGCAGCAGCACCCATCGCCGCAACTGCTGAGCTTCTCTTTCTGTTGCATGCTCAAGCCAAGTTGCTCCACATCAAAACTTGCTGGCATGGCTGCCAGCGGTGCGGCTGGTGCGGCTGGTGCGGCTGGTGCGGCTGGTGCGGCTGGTGCGGCTGGCGTGATGGCCAAGATCGGGGCGGACTCTGGGGTGATGCGCAGAGATTCCTTGCGCCATTGATGCACATTCAAAGTCATGCTGGCCAGCAACATTCCAACTAGAAAAGTACTGAGTAGGCTATTCATTTTTGTCTCCGCGTTGATGCAGATAAGCCGCAAGAGCGATTTCAGGAGAGCTTTCCGGCGAATCGAGTGTATCCGTGTAGTAGTTGGAGTTTTCCAATAGAACCACCCCACTCAAATGGTATTGGGTGACGGAATCGGCACTTGAAACGCTTTCAGAAGCACTTACCACAGGCCGATTTGAGGGAATTGGGGCGGGGCTAAGCTGCGAAACCAACACCTGAGCGCCAAAGAAAGACAGAAAACCGAGTAAGCCTGCTGCGCTGAGTTGACGCAAGCCTATGGGAGTCATGGCTGGGCGCAAACCTACCAAACGTTGTTGGATGCGGGCGCCTAAACCAGCAGGCGCCAACATCGCCCGCAGGCTATGGCGCTGTCTCTCGCTGAGGAAAAACTCCTCGTCATCCAGCGGTTCTTGTTCACGGTATTCCTTCATTTCACTTTTACTCCTAGGTTCTCTTCGGAACCTGTCGCCAACAAACGAAACTTATCTCGAGCACGCGACAAACGGGACATCACCGTGCCCGGTGGTAGCGCCAGAATCTCGCCAATTTCTTGGTAACTGCAACCTTCAATTTCGCGCAAAACAAAAATGGTGCGCGCCTCGAATGGCAAACGGGCCAGTAAAGAACGCACCTGCGCTACGGTTTCGCGCGACTCCAAATCGGCGCCCGCTTCTCGCTCCGCACTATTTTGTAGCTCCAACCCGCCATCCACTAACGTAAGTGGACGGCGCTTGCGCACTTTCAACAGGTTGAGGCAGAAATTCACGGTGAGTCGATGAACCCAAGTCGAAACTTGACTGCGCCCAGCGAAAGTACCAGCCTTATCGAAAATGCGCAGAAAAATCTCTTGAGTGGCGTCGTCTGCTTCGGCGTGGCAACCCAGAAGGTTGAAACTAAGTCGGTAGACGCGATCCCCGAACACATCGAAAAGCACACCGATACCACGCACGTCGCCAGCACAGCAACGCTTGAGAGCGGCAAGGTTTTTTTGATCGTCGGTCACAAGTCATCTGCCAGCCTAACAGCCGCGCAGAAACAGAGGCACTGCAGATATGACAATCCGCACGCCTGCAGTATTCCGCACTCTATAATCAGAATATGAAGCGCAGTTTGTTGACCGGCATCATGCTCACGATGGTCTCAGGAGCCTGCTCCCAGCACAGGGAACTCGACCTAACTCCATTCACTCCAAGCCTTAAGGCCAATAATCAACGGGCCTGGTTTGAGCATGTTCAGCCGCACCCGGAGGAGCTTGGTTGGACTCTATGGAATTGGAATCCGCAGCTTGCTGCCGCTGCCAGGTTGGCTTCTGCGAGCGATCAACCGCTGCTTTTGTGGCTAGAGAATGGTCATCCCTTAGGGAGTACCTCCAAAGCAGGCAGCGAGCGCCGCTCCTGGTGGATGAATCCAGACCTCAACGCCACTGTGGCGCGTTTTGTGGTCGCCGCTGACGACATCCATGTTTTACACCGTGCGCAAAGCGCAGAAGGCGCGCTGTTTACGACTTTAGTGGAGCAAACCCCCGACCAAGGTGCCGCGTTGCTGCGCAATGGCGGCGTCTTGATGGCGTCCGCCAGTGGCAAACTGCTGGGCAGTTATTGCCGCGAAGATGGTGCTGCACTCAAAGATGAGTTGCGCGCGGCGCTGGCGAACTGGGACAAACTACCGCGTGGAGAGCGTTGCTTGGTGGAGTTAGGCGCCATGGTTTCCGACGGGCGCAGCGCTGATTTTTTTCCTGATGACGGCTTAGCACTGGAAGTCCATCGCCGTTTATTGGCGGCCACTTTGGATTTGGACGCGCCGCGTTACTTGCCCTACACCCATGATTACCTGTGGTTCTCGGCCACTGAGGTTGCGCAGATGATCCCCACTAAAATGGGACAAACGCTTATCGTGCCGCCAGCGCAGGCCCAGCGCTTGGCGTTATTCACGATGGTCGATGATCTTCAAGGCGACGGCCAGGCCTTTGCCACGGAAGATTTACTGCCGTCCAACTTGACGTTCACGAGCATCTCCAAGATCGGCAATACGTTGCGCTTTGCGGCCCATGGCGAGTTTGCCGCCAGTTCCAAAACCCACAACATGCGTTGCGTGATGGAAGGGCTGGGCTCCGTCAACCTCGCGCAAAAATCAATACTGTCGCTGAACCTGGTCGTCCAAGCCCAGTCTTGGGGATCCGCTATCGAACCACTTGCTGATGGCTCATGGCCGCTTCTCGGCATGAGCTTTCACCGCGCCGACTCTGTGGAAGGTTCTCACCGCATCGCACCCGCGCAGTTCGACCAATACCCTGCCAGCTGGCCCGTAACGGAGTAGTTCTCGCCTAATCCCATGACTAGCCTTACTCTGCCACTTCTTTCTGCGCGCGGTTTCACGCTCGCGGCGTTCACGCTCTGCGTGGCCACAAGCGCGTGCTCTTCTGCACCGGACTATCCCGAACAAGACCTCGCCGGCGATATTCCTCGACACTACCAAGCACCCTTTGTATCCGATGCGCCACTGATCGACGGCAGCCTAGATGATCTTGCCTGGCGCAAAGCCAAATGGACTGCGAACTTCGTGGCTATTGGTGGCTCCAAGACTTCGCGGCCCCGGCATCAAAGTCGCGCGAAAATGTTGTGGAACCGCGAATATTTGTACATCGGCGTGTGGATGGTCGAACCATCCTTGAAGTCTGAGTCGCTTTCCACGCTTTCTGCGGATGGACTCATGCTGTTTGTAAGCGGCGATGGGAAATCTGGAGCCTATCACCTTATTCTCACCGAACCGGGTGGCAGCGCTTCGACCAGCACTTTCAACATGGATACCGGGCGCGCGCCTTTGCGCGAAATCGTCGGCATGCAACATGGCGTAGCATTGTCTGGAACTTTAAACGACGCGAGCGATGGCGATCAGGGTTGGTGGGCCGAATTCGCTCTGCCGTGGAGCTCTCTCACTTCCTCCGCTCAGGCCAGCGTGCCACATGCCGGAGCGGAATGGCGCGTGAACTTCGTGCGTGAAGAACAAGCATGGTCACCGTATTTTGAGCACGAGCTTCACGATGCCGAGTTATGGGGCAAAGTGGAATTGGTGCGTTGAGGAAGCTCTGATTAATTCGCTATTGCGCCAGGAAATCCGCAAAGCCAATTGCGTAACCGCGCAGGCTTAGAGTCTCTTCGAGCCGCCACTGATTTTCCAAGGGGTGAAATACGGAAAGTCGGGTCATCACCAATGGTAGTTCGCTGGGGCGCCAAGACAGCACCTGTAACTGTTCGCCAGTGCCGGAGCTAAAATTAGCAATGCGACGTGGGGTGCCGCGGAATCGCTTGATTTGCTCCAGAGTCATACCAGCCTGAAGGTAGCGAAGTTTGGAAAAGCGTGGCCCTAAGCGCCACGACTCTGGACCAAATGCGTGCGACCAGCCGTAAAGTTCCCCGTCTTCAAAGGCCAACGGTGAAATCGTCATATAGCCAAAAAACACCTTGAGGTCGCGCCCGACAGGACCGTGAAAAATATCTTCACGCCAAGAGTCCTCAGCCCAACTGCCGGTAAAGACTTGCTCGGCGGTTAGCCCAACTGCCAAGTGCTGTAGGCATGACGGATGTTCGCATGGTGCATGCTCGCTTACGGAGCTGCAAGCCATCAACGCAACAAGCACTAGGGTGGTCAATAGAGGCCTCACGCCGACAGTTTAGCAGCCAGTGGCAGCGCTCATGCGAGTGAGCACTCAAGCCTCTTCGGGCTGGCCAAACAAGAAGCCTTGTACACGGCGCACGCCAAGATCGCGCAACACATCCAACTCTGCTTGACGCTCTACCCCCTCCGCGATGATTTCGCCGCCCCAAGTGCCCACTACCTTAACCAGGTTTTGAAAAGCACGGTAGTGATCTCCGCCTTTACTTAGCCCACGCACCATCATGCGATCCACTTTGACAACTTCTGGCTCCAGCAGCAGCAAGGCTTCCAAACTAGAGTGCCCATAGCCGACATCATCGAGTGCCACACGCACACCTGCGGCGCGTAAACCTTCTACATTTTTGAGCAAGCGCTGTGGCGAACGCACCGATTCCTTTTCATTGATTTCGATGCAGAAGGAACCAAAATCACGGTTGCTGGGCAGATGCGGCAACCAATCTTCCACCTTGCCGTTTTCCAGCGTGGATGGCAACAAGTTTAGATGGCAGCGCAAACCGCGCGGCACGCTGCGGGTTGCGGCAGCGCAGGTGGCAAAGGCGTGCGCATCGACCGCACTCGCAATCCCCGCATCCATCGCAAAACGCAGGAAGTCCTCAGGACTGCGCAGGGCGTCGCAATGGCTACGCGTCAGAAACTCATAGCCAAAAACTTCAAGGTTGTCTGCATACACCAGTGGCTGACGCAGTGCGTAGTAAGTCTCGGGATTGTGCAAATCTGCGAGGATCTCGGTAAAGCTGAGTGGGCGTTCCTGAGTACTGGTGAACAACGAACTCTCATGGAAAATCTGCCCTTTGCCAAGGCGTTTCGCCGCATGCAGCGCACGTTCCGTTCGCACTAACAAGTCCTGCAACATTTCATCCTCGCGTGCCGCAGAAACCATGCCTACACTCGCGCCAACGCGCAGGTGCGGAAACTTGCTGCTAATCAACATCTCCTGAATCGTGCGACTGATTTTTTGCGCAATCGGCAGGGCGTCGGTACGCGTCGTGTTCGGTAGGATGACCAAAAATTCATCCCCACCGATGCGCGCGATGTAATCCGAACGGCGCACGGATGCGCGCAACAGATTGGAAACCTTTTGCAAAGTGATATCGCCAATCGAGTGACCATATACATCGTTGATGCGTTTGAAGTCATCGAGGTCGATGAACAAAGCCTGCATCTCGCTGCCCGAGCGTTTGCGACGCTCCACCTCACTCTCTAAGGAACAAGATAAACCGCGACGATTGAGAACTCCAGTCAAGGGATCGCAGCGCGACTGCTTCTCCAACTCCAAATTCACGCGGCAGTTTTCGGTGATGTCGAGGCACACGCCAAAAATCCGCTCCCCAACCCCATCTTCATTGCGCACCAAACTCGCACGTAAATGGATATGAGTACAGCTCCCATCCGGGAGCAACACGCGATAATCTACCGATAGCGGTTGATTATGAACCATCAAACCCAACGTGGCTTTGGTCACCCGCTCGACGTCGGCAGGGTGGATCCGCCGCAGTTGCTCCTCACGCGTGGTGACAGCGCCATAAAATTCCAATCCGTGCAAACACTGGAAACGCGAATCAGCGCGAAATTCTCGAGTGTTTAAATCCCAAGCCCAAGTTCCGATACCAGCAGCATCAACGAGCAACTCAAGCTGCTCGCGAGATTCAATCCCCAGCGTGTGCCGCCAATCCTCCTGCAAGACGTCGGCGAAGGAGAGCAAAGTACGCACTTGAAAGAGCAGGCATTCGCGCTCCAACGAAGCTGCCAATCCACCACCTTGTTCGTGACGCAATTGCGCTACGGCAATCTCATGCAGCTGCTCCAGCGTTGCGGTGGTGGCTCCGCTCGCAGCGAGGCGCTTGCCAAATTCCGCGCAAATATCGACCTCGCCACCGCCACATAGGGTGGCGCGTAAAGAATCCAGATAATCCTGGTGAGTTTGGGTGGTGAGTTTCAAAAAATAGGTTGCTGGCCTGCGTCTATCCCTTTATCGGCTGACCCCTCTTTAGCCTTGAGTTGGTCTGCAGCCACGAGTACCCCCAAAACCACTCATTTGGTAACTTGCTGCTAAACTCTGCCCCATGAAAATCGCCGCGCGCCGCTCATTACCCTTGGCACTACTCGCCCTCGCGGCATGTGCCTCCCCGCCGAATCCGTTTACCCCCTACGTTGAGCCGTCTGCTCTGGGCGAAGATTTCTACTCCTATGTGAATCAGGATTGGCTCGATCACAATCCCATTCCTGAGGCTTACAGTTCTTATGGGGTGTTCCATCAAATTAATGATGGCAACAAGGATATTTTGCATGGCATCCTGCTCGAAGCCGCCGCGCGGCGCGAAGATCCAAGCACCTCGCATATGGACCGCCAGCTTGGTCGCATGTGGGCTACTGGCATGAACACGGATGCCATCGAACAGCAAGGACTCACGGCGATTCAGCCACTGCTGGAAAGCATTGCGAAGATTCAGGATTCTGCCAGCTTCGCGCGCGTGGTTGGGCAGCTGCACTTGGTCAATGTCAACGTGCTGTTTGGCTTAGGCGCCGAGGCCGATTTTAGTGACAGCACCATGAACATGATTTTTATGGCACCGGATGGACTCGGCTTGCCAGAGAAGGATTACTACTTCCGTGAGGATGCCGGATCGGTGGAACTGCGTATCCAATATGTCACGCACATGTCCAACATGTTTACGCTATTGGGGTATGCCCCCGCCGATGCCGCCCAAGCCGCTGCAACGGTGATGGCACTGGAACTGAAAATTGCCGAACACTCCTTGGCCGCAGTGGAGTATCGCGATCCCAGTGTGTTGGCCAATAAAATTAAAGCTACGGAAATGAGCGTGGACATCATTCCAGGCTTTGACTGGGCTACTTACTTTACTGCTATTGGTTTGGAGCAGCAGGAGTACGTCAACATGGTTGGCCCTGGTTATTTCCGCGCTTTGAATGGCCTACTCTCTGAGGCTCCCATGGCGGATTGGACCACTTACATGAAATGGCACCTACTCTCTTCGAGTGCGCCTTTTTTGGCCAGCGCTTTTGTGGCAGAGGATTTCGATTTTTACAGCCGTAAGCTTTCGGGTACGCCAATCAATCGCGAGCGCTGGGAGCTCGTGTTGGGATCAGTCAACGGGGCGATGGGCGAAGGCCTAGGCCAAGCGTTTGTTGCAAAAACTTTCAGCCCAGAAGCCAAGGTTCTGGCCGAAACTATGGTGCAAGATTTGCTTGCTGCGTACCGCGTTGGCATTGCCAATCTCGATTGGATGACCGAAGCCACCAAGGCCAATGCATTAGAGAAACTCAATGCCTTTACAATCAAAATTGGCTACCCAGACCAATGGCGCGATTTTTCCGACCTCGAACTATCGGGTGATTCCTGGCTGCAAAATGTATTGATTGCGCGCGCGTTCAACAATCGCTTTAACCTGGCCAAAATCGGCAAGCCGGTCGACAAAATGGAATGGGGCATGTCGCCGCAAACGGTGAATGCCTATTACAATCCACTCGGCAATGAAATCGTGTTCCCGGCCGCAATTTTGCAACCGCCCTTCTTCGGCTTGCAACAAACCCTAGCTGAAAACTATGGTTCTATGGGTGCCATTATCGGCCACGAAATCACCCACGGCTTTGATGACATGGGTAGCCAGTTTGATGCACAAGGCAATATGGTGAACTGGTGGACCGAGGCCGACCGTACTGAATTTGAGGCGCGCGCTGACGTATTAGTCGAACAGTTCAACAACTACTTGGTGGTCGATGACCTGTTTGTAAATGGCGAACTCACGCTTGGCGAGAACATCGCCGATCTCGGTGGTTTGAAGATGGCTTACTTGGCTTTCCAAATGCGCTCCAAAATGAACGGCGTGCAGGCAGTCGTCGATGGCCTTACCCCCAACCAACAATTCTTCACCGCCTGGGCTCGTTCTTGGCGTCAGAATTCGCGTGCAGAGGCATTGAAGCTGCAAGTAAATACGGATCCCCACTCCCCAGAAAAGTTTCGCGCCAATGGTCCGCTTGGCAACTTGCCAGAGTTCGCAGAAGCCTTCGGCCTGACCACCGATGCTGCGATGGTTCGCGAAGCTGCACAGCGCGCATCCATCTGGTAAACTCGCCAGCGATTATGGACAACAATCGCTTTTTACGCATTGGGGTATTCGTCGATGGCGGGTACCTCAACCATATCAGCAACTACTACCGTTTTGGCCATGCCCGGCAAGCGCGTATTTCGATGACCGGCTTGAAGGCTTTCATCCGCCAGCAAGTTGCCCGCGTTGAAAATGCCGAAATGCGGCTGTGTCAAATTGTTGATGCTCACTATTACCGCGGGCGCTTATCGGCCGCAGAATCGGAGGCGCGTAACCAGCTATTGACAGACCGCCGATTTGACGAAGTCCTGGCTTTCGCCGGCTTCGAATCTCATTACCAACCCGTTGCTGGCGGCAAAGAAAAAGGTGTGGATGTGCATTTGGCTCTCGACGCTTTCCAGCATTGCACTTCGCGTAACCTCGATGTGTGTGTGCTGGTGACTGGAGATAGTGATTTCGTGCCTCTGGTGCGCAATCTGCACTCCTATGGCACCCGCGTGATGGTGCTCGGCTGGAACGTATCCATGACCGATGAGCTTGGTGTCGAGCAAGAAACCCGTTGCTCATTTTATTTATTGCAGGAATCCACGCACCCTATTCACGTGCACGACATCGTCGACCAAACTCCCGAAGGGGAAGACAGCATTTTGGAAAATTTGTTCTTCAAGTCTGCGGCCCAACAAGTCGCCAGTGATTTAAAGCCTGCTGAGGTTGTTCACAGGGAACCAGCTCCCCCAGCGGCGCCAACCTCCACCGCCGTGCGATCTTCTGGCATCATTTCTCACTTGCAAGACAACTTTGGCTTCATCCTGCGCAGTAGCGATAGTGAGCAGTTTTTCTTTCATGCCTCGGATCTGGTGGCATGTCGCTACTTTGAAATCGGCGTTGATGACAATGTGTCTTTCGAGGCTTCGTCGAATGAGCGGGGAGCTTGTGCGCGTTCAGTCCAGCGCAGCTGAACGCGCCACCACCATACCGGTGAAATATTCAACAATGCGGTTTTCGGCCCACCAGCGATCCGCATCGCGCCAGTGCTCGGTGGTCGCAGCAGTAGCTGCAAAAAATCCATTGTGGCCACCATACTTCGTCATCAACAAACGCATGTTTGGGCTCTCTTCAATCGCCTTCATCGAAGCTTCATTATAAGGAACAAATGGATCATCTTCGGCGTGGATCAGTAAACCAGGGACGGCGATTTTGTGCAAAATATGGCAAGCACTGGCCTTTTCGTAATACTCATTGGCGTCTTTAAAACCAAACGCGGGTGCCGTCCACTGCGAATCGAAGGTGTAAAAATCGCGATAGCCACGGCTGGCATCATAGGGATAAAGCTCCGGGTACTCTTTCGACTTGGTGCGCATCGAACGCACAAATCCATCGAGAAAAAGTTTCATGTAAAAGCGATTCATCACGCCACTGTGCAACTCGGCGGTGCTCGCCACTAAATTGAGCGGAGTCGAGCAGGTGGCCACAGCCACTAATTGGTCAGGTGGGGTTTCGCCATATTCGGCTAAGGTATGCAGGACTATCGAACCTCCAAGAGAAAATCCAGCTACACAAATCGAACTCGCCGAATGGGTTCGTAAAACCCAATCAAGCACCGTACGAAGATCTTCCGTAAGGTGGGCGCTATACAGCGTTGGTGTTTCCTTTTCGGTACCGCCGCAGTTACGAATATTCAAGCGAAGCACCGTCCATCCAGCATCAAACGCCTTCTGCGCAGTGCCTATCATATACGGCGAAGCCGATGACCCAGACAAGCCATGAACCAAAATCATCACCGGTGCGTCATAACGTGGCTGCCAATGGGCTTCACAACGAATCCGCGTTTCTGCGTTTACGTTGAGCCAAAAATCTTCGCCCAGCTCGACAAACAATTTCATTGGACGCGGCAACTTAGCCCCCGCGATCGTCATGACATGACGATCGCGTAGCAAAGGATGTGGGTAAAAGGGCGCAAAACTGCGCCTTTCCATGTCCCTACTAGCTCTTATTCTTTGTTCCACCCGCCACCAAGTGCCGTGCTGAGATATTCCTCTTCGGTGAAAGAGTCTACCTGAATGGTTTCGTTACGCAGCGCTTCGGCGTGCTCCACGAGCACCACTTCAGCAGCGGTAATGATGCCAGCGGTTTGCGCTTCGGCGAGCAAGGTGTGCACTGCTTGACGCGGCAGCTGGTGTTTGCGGATCGCGGCTTTGATTTTTTTGGCCACCTCGTTGGCCGCAACGCTGGCGACGAAGGCTTGCTCTAAACGACCCAGTGCATCGCGAGTATCCGTTGGCACAAAAATCCCACCGGTGAGGTTCTCGCGCTGCACGCCTGGGGTTTGCATAATCCGCGCCACGCGCTGGCAATCTTTATCGGTTGGGCCGGAACCAATCGGGTTCAAGCGTACCCACAAAGACAAAGGCCCACGTAACAATGCCCCGATTCCTGGGGCATCAAAGTTCCGATAGATCTCTTCGAAAGCCTTTTGGATGTGGCCGAATGCATTATCCATTGACCAGCGGAACAGCGGGTAATCCTCACGCTTGCGGCCCTCCCCTTCAAAGCGGCGCAAAGTAGCGGAAGCGAGATACATCCACGAGAACACATCGCTGAAACGCCCCGTCAAAATTTCTTTGCGCTTCAAATCGCCGCCGTAAGAACCCATTGCTATATCCGCAAGAATTGCGAAACGCGCCGAGGCCCACGACAGTTTATTGTAGTCACGGCGGTAGGGAATGCCTTCTAGCGGAATACTTGCCGCATAACCGCGCGTCAGCGAAAGAACCATCGAGCGCGAAAAGTTACGCACAACATGGCCAATATGCCCGAAGAACGCGAAATCAAAGCCTTTCACGTCACCTTTTTCCAACGCCGAGATTTCGTTTTCAGCAAAAGGATGGCAACGAATCGCTCCTTGGCCAAAAATCATCAAAGTACGCGTGAGAATATTGGCACCCTCCACGGTAATCGAAATCGGCGCCGCAAAGTATGCGTGGGCAAGCAAGTTGCGTGGACCACGCGAGATTCCAGCGCCACCGCAAATATCCATGGCATCGTTAATCACATCGCGCATAGTCTCGGTGAAGTAATACTTGGCAATCGCCGAAACCACCGCAGGCTTGGCGCCGCCATCTAAACCACCGCAAGTAAAACGACGTGCGGCCTCGAGCGTGTACGCCATCCCACCAATGCGTGCCATCGGCTCCTCAATACCTTCAAACTTGCCAATCGACATACCGAACTGTTGGCGCACGGTGGCGTAAGCACCGGTCACGCGAGCAGCCATCTTGGTGCCTGCCGTGGCTTGCGAAGGCAACATAATCCCGCGCCCAGCGGCCAGTTGTTCCATCAGCATGCGCCAACCTTGGCCGACGCGCTCAGGGCCGCCAATCAACGCATCGAGTGGCAACAGCACATCGGTGCCCGTGAAGGGACAATTAAAGAATGGCACATTGAGTGGATCATGCTGCTTGCCAAGCTCCAAGCCTGGCGTATCGGCCGGCACGAGCGCACAGCAAATACCCAGATCTGCCCCCCGCCCAAGCAAATTATCCGGATCCTTCAATTTGAAGGCAACGCCTAATAAAGTGGCACGGGAAGCCAAGGTGATGTAGCGCTTTTCCATATTCAAGCGCATCATCAAACTGCCATCCTCGGCCTTGAAAACCACGCCGTTGGCACGAATGCCACCAGCGTCCGAACCGGCATGCGGTTCGGTCAATGCGAAACATGGAATCTCTTTTCCTGCGGCCAAACGTGGCAGTAAGGCTTGCTTTTGCTTTTCGGTGCCATAGTGAACCAACAGTTCCGCGGGGCCTAAAGAGTTAGGCAACATGGCAGTAATGCCGAGCGGAATACAGCGCGAACTGAGCTTCGCAATCACCGCACTTACAGCCGTGGGCGAAAATGCTAAACCGCCATATTCCTTGGGGATAATCATGCCAAAGAAACCTTTGTCACGCAGGAATTGCCACGACTCCGGCGATAGGTCGCGGCGCTGGAAGACTTCCCAATCATTCGTCATGCGACAAACCTCTGCCACGGGTCCGTCGAGAAAAGCCTGCTCTTCATCGGTCAGCTCGGGGTAAGCCTCGTTTTGCAAGCGTGCGAAATCGGGTTTCCCCGAAAACAACTCCCCTTCAAACCAAACTGACCCGGCGTCGAGAGCTTCGCGTTCGGTTTTTGAAATCACCGGCAAGATCCCAGCACTTTTAAGGAACCGCATCAGTGGCGTGGTCACGATCCGTAAGCGCATGGCCGGCCAGTTCAAGATCACAGCAGGCACCGCCAAGACCACCAGTAGCCACAGCGGCCAGCCCCACCAAACTAGGAAGGCGGCCGTCCAAATGGTCCAAGCAATGAGCTTGCCCCCGAAGAAACCAAGGGCAAGTAAGCCGGCGAGAAAAAGTAAAAAGGTCATGATGATGTGGGAAAAAGCATGGCAGATGCATGCGCAACGACTTGGTCAAGGAAGACTGCCGTTGGGATGCCGACATCCACGCGCTGTGCCAAGAGCAGCGAAATGGATCCATGTAGCAAACTCCACAGCACGGTGGCGCTCAGCATGGGGTCGAAAGAACAATCGGTACGGGCTTCGCGCAGAGTGTCTGCGAAAAGCTCAAGGTTGCGCCGCGCGCGTCGGTATTTATCGGTCGGATAACGCTTCATCTTCTCTGGGTGGAGAAGGAACATAATTTCATAATAGGCGGGATTCTGAATTCCAAACTGTAAAAAGGCCAAGCAGATTCCGGCAAATCGTTGCCTCGGATCCACATGCTCCTGCACCGCTGCGACCAAGGCGCCATGCAGTTTTTCCATACCTTCTTCAATTAATGCGTGAATCAAAGCATCTTTGTTGTCGAAATAGATGTAGATGCTGGTTGGGGTACAGCCCACTGCTTTGGCAATTTTCCGCATAGACACGGCTGAATATCCCTCTTTCAGCAGCAAAATGCGCGCTTGCTCAAGGATGCGACTGCGAAGTTCTCCGTTTTGGGACATGCTTTTTCTCTGGACTCCCCCTACTTTACGCCGTAAAGTTAACGTTGTTAACCTCAATTCCAACAAATGATTTCCTACGCCGCCTCTGACGACCACCCTCGGCTCGTAATCGCAGCCGGTCTCCGCACACCGATGGCCCGTGCTGGCGGGGTTTTTGCGCAAGAAGATGCCGGCCACCTGGGCTCGATGCTGGCACGGGAACTTCTAACCCGCGCCGATTTGGATCCGGCCGAGATCGATGAAGTCGTTGTGGGCTGCGTGGGACCACCCCACGATCAAGCCAATATCGCTCGCGTGATTGCCCTGCGCGCTGGTGTGCCCGAATCCATCCCTGCCCGCACCGTCGCACGCAACTGCGCAAGTGGCATCGAATCCGTGACCTCGGCGGCCACCAATATTCTCTCGGGTTTAGGCGATACCTATCTCTGCATGGGTGTGGAAGTGATGAGTGCCTACCCCTTGATCTACGGCGACAAAATGACCAACTTCTTCGCCAAACTGATGAAGGCCCGCAGCCTTGCGCAACGTTTAGGCGCGCTGGCCAAATTTCGGCCGTCGTTTTTGAAGCCACGGGTGGCCTTGTTGGAGGGCTTAACCGATCCGGTCACCGGCATGATCATGGGGAAAACCGCCGAGCTCTTGGCGCGCGATTGGAGCCTCACCCGCGCCGAGTGTGACGCCTTCGCGGTTCAGTCTCACCGCCGTGCGCGTGGCGCCCGTGACCGTGGCCGCTTCGCACTTGAAATCGTGCCTACGGTACCTTTAGGCGCCCGCAAAGGCAGTTCCTCGGTACGTCATGATGATGGTATTCGCGATGACCAAAGCATTGAAAACCTCGCCAAGCTGCGGCCCTATTTTGAAAAACCAGACGGTCTGGTAACCGTGGGCAACGCCTGTGGCATCACCGATTCCGCCGCCGGGGTAATTCTCACCACCGAAAAACGTGCCAAAGAACTTGGGCTCAAACCACTCGCTGCCATCCGCAGTTTCGCTTGGGCTGGCCTGGATCCCAAACGGATGGGCCTAGGCCCGGTCTACAGTTCCGCGATGGCACTCAAAGCTGCAGGCATGGAACTTGCCGACATGGGCATCGTGGAACTCAACGAAGCATTCGCTGCGCAAGTACTCGCCTGTAGCCGCGCCTGCGCTTCCGATGCCTTCGCCAAAGAACATCTCCAGCGTGATCGCGCACTCGGTGAACTCGACCCAGCCAAACTCAACGTCAACGGCGGTGCGATCGCCCTTGGCCACCCCGTCGGCGCAACGGGCACCCGTTTGCTCTTAACGCTGGCCCACGAACTGCAAGTCTCTGACCGTGAGGTTGGGCTTGCCACTTTATGCATCGGCGGCGGCCAAGGCGGCGCCGTAATCCTCGAACGCCTTTCCTAAATCAAACGATGGACTTACAAGGATTCCCGTTTCCTCCCAACAGCCCCGAAGCAGGTGCTTGCATCCGCGTTGAGCGCCCCGAGGCCGGCTTGGCGGTCGTTTACCTCGACCCACCACACCGTAGTTTGGCCGTTTTGGATGCACCGATGCTGCGCGATTTGGATGAAATCGTGCGCGAACTGCATCAAGATTCCACTTTAAAAGGAGTGGTCTTTGCGGGCGCTGAGCCACTGAAGTTTGCCGCCGGCGCCGATATCGAAGGCATCGGAGGCATCACGGATCCGAGCGACGCCTTCCGCATTGTGCAGTTTGTGCATGCCATCTTCACCAGTATTGAAAAACTCAAGCCCATCACAGTTGCAGCAATCGGAGGTGCGGTTCCCGGCGGCGCGTATGAGTTATCGCTGGCGTGCAATTACATCATCGCCGCCGATGACCCGAAAACCCGTATTGGCCTCCCTGAAACCCAACTCGGCATCATTCCTGGTTGGGGTGGTTCGCACCGTTTGCCCGAGCGTATCGGCGTGCCACTCGCGCTCGACGCCATCCTCAGTGGCCGCTTGATGGATGCGAAAACCGCCTTGAAGCGTGGCATGATCGATCGTATCACCTACCCGCACTTACTGGTCGAACTGGCTTGCGCGCTGGCGATGGGCCGCATGAAGGTGAAACAGAAGAAGCGCGGCTTGGCCAAGTGGATGGTCGATCGTAACCCGTTGATGAAGGCCGTCATCAGCAGCAAGGTCCGCAAGCAGGTGGAAGCAAAAACGCATGGTCAATATCCTGCGCCGCTGCGTGCTCTGGATTTAGTGCTCGGCTCTGGCGGCAAATCCCGCCAGGATGCCGCTCGCCTCGAAGCCGATGCGGTTGCCGAGCTCGCCACTGGCTCCATCTGCAAAAGCCTCGTTGGCATTTTCTTCGCCGCGGAAGCTGCGAAGAAATTTGCCCGTGGCACGGCGGATTTTCGACCACGTAACTTTCAACGTGGTGCGGTCATTGGTGGCGGCGTCATGGGCGGGGCTATCGCTAGCCTGGGCGCTGAAAAGGGCCTCGAAATGCGCTTGATTGATCTTTCGCGTGATGCACTGGATGCAGCTCTGATTGACCACCTCGCGACGATTGCTAAAAAACGTCAACGCCGCCGCCTGGCACCGCACCTGGCCAATGGCGCGGTGGATCGCCTGACCGTTTCCGAAAAGATGGATGGCCTGAAACGTGCGGATATTGTCATCGAGGCGGTTGCGGAACGGATGGATATCAAGAAATCCGTGCTCCAGCAGCTGGCCGCCGTCGTGCCGGCTGATTGCCTGCTGGCCACCAATACTTCCTCTTTATCGGTCACAGCCATGGCCGAGGGCCTTCCAAACCCCGAGCGTGTGGTGGGCATGCACTTTTTCAACCCGGTGCGCTTGATGCCATTGGTGGAAGTTGTCAAAGGACAACGGACTAGTGATGCAGCAGCCATCGAGGTGGCAGCACTCGCAACGCGGCTGGGCAAAACGCCGGTGGTGGTCAAAGATGTCGCTGGCTTCCTGGTCAACCGCCTGCTTGGCCCCTACCTGGATGAGGCCGTGCGTTTATTTGTGGCGGGTGCCGATCCGGAAGCACTCGATAAACTCATGCTTGATTTCGGCATGCCGATGGGACCGTTGCGCCTACTCGATGAAGTGGGCTTGGATATCGCCGCGCACGCTGCTAGCTCACTGCATGAAGCTTATGGAGAGCGCATGACTCCTACCGCCGGGATTCAAGCGCTGGCCAACGACAAACGCCTCGGCGCCAAAACTAGCAAGGGCTTTTACGACCACCCGAAAGATCGCAAAAAGCAGCCTGTGCTATGCGCGGACCTCAGCAAGTTCCAACAGGAGGATGGCGCCAAGAGCCTCACGAAGGAACAGATGACCGATCGCCTGATCCTGAGTATGGTCAATGAAGCGGCGCGCTGCATGGCAGAACAAGTGACTACCAACGCCACAGACTTGGATCTTGCCACCGTTTTCGGCATGGGCTTCGCACCCTTCCATGGCGGCCTTCTACATTACGCCGATAGCCTTGGGGTGAAGGAAGTGGTGCGCCGCCTCGAAGCGATTGCGGCGGCACCAGATATCATCGCGCGGCCAGGGGGGGCTTCCAAGTTCACTCCCGCGCCATGGCTGAAGGATCTGGCTGACCGCGGCGAGCGTATCTTCGACTAGGTTGGGCCAATAGCCCGGCACTAGTCTTAGAAGCGCTTGCGATTGAAAAAGTCACTGACCAGGAAGGCCAGTCCGAGAAAAAGGCCGATCAGGCCAAAAACTCCGGCCGCACCGGAAGAGTGTGCGCCAAAAAAGCCCAACTCTCGCGACATCAGCAAAGCTGCACCAAGCGAAATCAGGATTAGTCCTTTGCGGAAAGGCATTTTCCGTGCAGCTTTCGACGCCGACTCCGTCTCGGCATACAACTCTTTGACATCCTCCAGGGGTGCGCCGGACTCCAACGCTTTGCTGATGGCCTGATCACGGCTGGCTTTGTTGCGGCTGTCAAAGTAGAACCAAAAAATTGGAATCGACATGCTGCCAACAATGGCAACTAAGGGAATGATTTGTTCGATGGAACCGGACATGATGCTCGTGTGACCCAGACTCAGGTTGGGCGGTTGCAGTAAAAGTGAAAATAAAAAAGCGACGATCGGAACCCTAATTCCCAATCGTCGCCAAACCTCCCGGGCGGCCAAAGCCAACCTAGGAATGTCCCCTTGTTATTTCTGAGTGCTCACGAAATCGTGAATCATCATTGCGAGGCCAAATAGGCCTACGAGCGCAAAGGAGAGGACCATTGCCAAAACTGGAGCAAGGATCATGGGGTCTGTACCTTCGATGAATGGGAAGGCGAGAGAGACGACGTTGTTGATGAGAGACATGAGATTGGGGGGTGGCCATGTGTGGCCGGTTGATAAAGAGACCTACGCGCCAAGCTTTCCGTTGCAGCAAAAATTAGAATAAAAAAAAGCGACGACTGGAACCCTAACCCACAGTCGTCGCCAAACCTCCCGGGCGGCCGAAGCCAACCTAGGAATGTCCCCTTGTTATTTCTGAGTACTCACGAAATCGTGAACCATCATTGCGAGGCCAAAAAGACCTACGAGCGCAAAGGAGAGGACCATTGCCAAAACTGGGGCAAGGATCATGGGGTCTGTGCCTTCGATGAATGGGAAGGCGAGAGAGACTACGTTGTTGATGAGAGACATGAGATTGGGGGGAGCCACTAGTGGCTTGCTGTTGCCTAGGCTTACGCGCCGCTAGCGCAAAAGTAGGAAATATTTTCCTGCAACCTCGGCGCTAGTATGGAGGTCAGAAGAGTGAAGTTGGAAACCACGACATCTCAGACAGCCGCGGATTTCCTGCCGCTGACAGCATCGAACGCACAACGATTCGTGGAGACCTTTACCACACAGATTGCCGGGCAGGCCGCCCGTTTCCGCTTGCCATCTGACCTCACCCAAGATGTCGTGCAGGAAACGCTTATCAGAGCACTACGCGGGCTTCCGAAGTTCCGCGGAGACGCCAAGTTAAGCACTTGGATCTACCAAATTTCTTACCGCGAAGGCCTACGTGCCGTAGAACGCTGGAAGCGTCATCGTGAGCGCAATCAGCCATTTGACGCAAATACGGACTTTTGCTCTGAGAATGCCGAGGCCGTCGACCTCGTCGGCACACGTGACGAAGTCGCTTTGGTGCGCAAAGCGATGGAGCAACTTCCTGACAACCAAAGGTTCGCCTTGGGTTATCATTATTTAGATGGACTTGCGGTGCTGGAGATTGCACAACTGATGGGTGCAACGCCCAATACCATTAAGTCTTGGCTCAAGCGCGGGCGCGATAGTCTGCGCACATTCACCGAAATCACACATTGATGGACAAGCTCGAAAAACTCCTGCGTAACCCTCTTAGTCACAGCGATGTGCCTACTGCGGAGCAAGTGCGGATTTGGAGTGAGCGGGCACTAGAGCGCTGGGCAATGGAAAATCAAAACGGCGCGGTCATGGGAAACCCCAAGGTAGAGCGCGCCAAGGAATTGGTTTTCGGCCTTAGCCTTGCCGCAATCGTTGGCTTTTTACTCCTTATGCTTCTGCGGATTTTCACTCCAACGCTCGGCGGCTACTCCCTTCCAGATATGAATCTGCCAAGTAGTCATGCAATCAGCCTAATGTTCCTTAGCCATTCCACAACGATTTCCTTGCTGCTGTGCGCGGCTGCGGTTTTGGCCACACGGCCACTGCGCGAATTCTTCCTTGAGCAACTCAGCTAGAGCTGCTCTCCAAGCTGGTCTCGCCGGGATAGAATCCGTGCCAGCATGGAATCCTCGCACGCGGACGTCATCATCATCGGGGCTGGCATTGTCGGCCTTGCCACTGGATTGAAGTTCCTGGAAGCGCACCCAGGTAAACGCTTGTTGATCGTGGATAAAGAAGCTGGCCCTGCCGTCCACCAAACGGGCCACAACTCTGGTGTGATTCACTCAGGGATTTACTACAAGCCTGGTTCCTATAAAGCGCTGAACTGCCGCGAAGGGAAAGTTTTGATGGAGCGCTTCTGCCTTGAGCATGACGTTCCTTTCGAAATCTGCGGCAAGGTCATCGTGGCGCTTGATAACAGTGAACTGCCAGCGATGGAGCGGATTTTCGAGCGTGGTTTACAAAATGGGGTGGATTGTGAAAAGATCAGCGGTGATCAGCTCCGTGAGATTGAACCGCACGCTGCAGGCATTCAAGCCATTCGAGTACCAGAAGCGGGTATCGTCAATTACACCGCCGTATGTGAAAAAATGGCGCAACTGATTTCTGCGGCGGGGGGCCAGATTGTTTATCAAGCACGGGTCCTGAACATGCAGCAGCATCTGCAGGAAGTCATTGTGCACACCACCCAAGGCGATTTCCAAAGCAGCTTGGTGGTCAACTGTGCCGGTCTACACAATGATGTCGTCACCGCAATGAGCGGTGCCAAGCCCCCAGCGCGCATCGTGCCCTTCCGTGGTGAGTACTACGAACTCAAAGACAGCGCCAAGCACCTATGCAAGCACTTGATCTATCCGGTGCCCGATCCGAACTTCCCCTTCCTTGGAGTGCATTTCACGCGCATGATCGATGGCAGTGTGGAATGCGGTCCCAATGCGGTGCTCGCACTTGCTCGCGAAGGCTACACCTGGGGCGACATCAACCTCAAGGATCTTTTTGGCACTCTAGGCTATGCCGGTTTTTGGAAGATGATTGGCAAACACTGGCGTGCCGGCATGGGCGAAATGCACCGCTCCTTGTCGAAAAAGGCTTTCACCAAAGCTCTCGCACGCTTGATGCCAGAAATCCGCAGTGAGCACCTGGAAAAGGCTCCCGCAGGCGTGCGTGCACAGGCGCTGATGCCTGACGGCCTGATGATTGATGACTTCCTCTTTGACCAACACGGGCAGGTCCTGAACGTCTGTAACGCCCCGTCACCGGCCGCAACCAGTAGTCTGTCGATTGGCAAGGCGATTGTGGCCAAACTGGAGCCACGAATTACAAAATAAAGCGGCCCCCCACCGAAGTAGGAGGCCGCTAGAGGAAGACGCGATGGTCTTAGAGAACGACTTCAGCCAAAGAGTTGGTCAAAGTTGCGGAGGCCAAGTCTGCAGCTTGGGTGTAAACCGTGAAACCAGTTGCGCGGCCAGGAACACCTTGGGACATACTTGCAACACCAGCAGCATCTGCAGTCAAGACTGGCAACTGAGTGATTGGGTTGCTCATGTCCACTGGACCAAACGGAGTGTTGGTTGGGCCAGCACCAGTTAGGGAGTAAGCAATCAAGACGCCACCACCAGGAGTTGCGTTCGTTACCGTGAGGGTTGCAACAGTACCACCAACCAGGCCAGAGGTTGCGTAAGCAGGACCTGAAGAACCGGCGGTATCGTAATGAATGGTGCCATTCCACTCACGAACCTGGAACACGCTGTTTACGAATGGACCCACCAGGTTCGTGTTTTGGTTGCCGTACCAGGTGTGAATCAGCAAATCTGCATTGGAGTAATCGGTGCCGCCGGTTGGGCCGTTGGTGTAACCAACCGTGGTGCCAAACTGGTAGCTAGTGACATCCATGTAGAGGCCATAGCTCGTGCCACCAACAAAGGTCATGCCGTTGCCGGTCATGTCCATCATGGTAGGCAAGTTATTACCTGCGGAGGTGCCAGCGTAGGAACCGATGAGGGTCCATGCTGCAGCGTTTTGCTGGTTACCGACAACGGTGCCCATGCAGTACCAAACATCCATGGTGACGGCAGGGCCGGCAATGCCTTGAATGTTGATATCCATGGAAGTGATGCTCATGTCTACCGTTGGGGTGATGTCAAACATGTTGCCTGCAAAACCATTGTTGGTTGCAAACAAAGTAGTCAACGAACCTGGAGCTTGGAGGTTTGGGCCGCCAGCACTGAGAGCTGTGATCGCTGGGGAGCCATCATCTTGAACGTTGAGGGATTGTGCGCTTGTTGGAGCGACCAGGCAGAAAGAGAAAGCGCAAATTGCGCTCGTGAGGAGAAGGTGATTCATGGTTTGTAACAAGGGGTGAAGAGAAAGAGGGGCACCGCGTGGTGACACTGATTTTTCAGGATACGCTGGGATGTTGCATTGAGATGCCAAATTATTCCGAAATGTACTGAAAACTGATTTTATGTCTTAGCCGGAAAGCCGATGCTTCCTAAGCATGAGTGAAAACGGGAAGCTAGAATCTGCTTCTCTCCGCTCCTGGAGTCTCCCCAACCAAAACAGATGCGAGTTCTCATCACAGGCCATCGTGGGTACATTGGCGCCCACGCAATCGATGTTTTCCAGAAAGCTGGGCACCACGTAACTGGCATAGACATAGGCCTTTACGACGGCGTCGAGTTCGGCGAACCAGCTCTTGCCGACGTCGACTTGAGCATGGATGTTTTCGATGTCACTCCGGAAATGCTCACCGGTATCGAGGCTGTGATCCACCTGGCGGCGATTTCCAACGATCCAATGGGTGATTTGGATCCTGCCATCACCCACCACATCAACACCGGCGGCACTTTGCATGTGGCCAAATGTGCCAAAGCTGCGGGTGTACCGCGCTTCCTATTTGCATCCTCCTGCTCCATCTACGGAGCTGCCGGCGACACCATCTTGGATGAAACCGCCAAGTTCACGCCAGTTTCCGCGTATGCCGAATCGAAAGTGAATGCGGAAGCGCAGTTGAAAAAATTGGAGTCCGACACTTTCTCGGTGACCTACCTACGCAACTCCACCGCATATGGGCAAAGCCCACGTCTGCGGACGGATTTAGCCGTCAATAACTTGTTGGCCTTCGCGGTCAGTATCAACCAAGTGAAGTTGATGTCCGATGGCACGGCATGGCGTCCACTGGTGCACTGCCGCGATATTGCGCGGGCCTTTTGCGCTCTGAGTGAAGCACCGCTTGAAAGCGTGCGCGGCTTGGCGGTGAACGTCGGCGGCAATGAGGATAACTATCAGATTTGTGAAGTCGCAGAAATCGTGCATGACGCGGTCAAAGGCTCCACGATTACGATTGCAGAAACAGCGGTGCCGGATCCACGCAACTACCGCGTGTGTTTTGATTTGTTGAACAAAACTCTGCCTGAGTTCAAACTCGAGTGGTCGGTGCGTTCGGCAGTGCCGGTGATGTACGCCGAATACCAGCAGCGCGACAACTTCGCCGCTGAATTCCAAAGCGGCCGTTACACCCGGCTCGTCACGTTGCAAGGCAAAATGGCCGACGGCACCCTCCCCCATTACTTCGAAGAGCTTTCCAAAAAAGACTAAACGATGACTGACGTCAGCAAACTAACTCAAGGTTCCAAGATTGAAGGGGTCTACGTGCAGCCACTGCGCAAAATCTGTGATGAGCGTGGCATGATCATGCACATGTTGCGCTGCGATAGCCCGATCTTCACCAAGTTCGGCGAAGTCTACTTTTCGCAATCGATGCCCGGCGCCATCAAAGGTTGGCACATTCACCGCGAGCAAACGCAGCATTACGCAGTCATCCAAGGCATGATCAAGTTGGTGCTATGCGATTTGCGCGAAGGCTCGCCATCGAAGGGCGTGATTGAAGAACACTTTCTGGGCGAAAACAACTATTGTCTGATTCGCATTCCTGTGGGTGTAGCCAATGGTTACAAAACCTACGGCACGACTCCAGCATTGACGGCGAACTGCTCCGACTTGCCGCACGGTGCCCCCGAGATGGATCGAATCGATCCACTGTCAGGTGAAATTGATTACAACTGGGATCTCAAGCACATGTAAGCGTGCCCAGTCTTCCAAGCGAAGACTTCAAGCTGAAGCACTGCGGGCCCCAAGGCTGGCGGTGCTTTTCTTATTTTCAAACGCTGACGCCATCAAACCACTACGCTCACTGTGCAGATGACTGATTGTAACCCTCCTGGATTTGCCACGATGAATATAGCCCTCCTCAGTTCCACCTTGACACTACTTTTAGCAATGACCTCTTGCACCACTCCTCCAGCGTCTCCCGTTCGCGCTCCGTTAACCGTCGCCGAACAAAGCGATGGGCAGCGCACTTCCACTTACGCAGAAGTGATGGATTTTCTGGACGCGCTTGCCGGGTTACCCGCTGCACACAAGTTATGTGTGCGCGATTTTGGCGAGAGCGTTGAGGGCCGCCCGATGAAGTTGGTGATTGCTGCTGACCCCCCACTCCTGGATGCCGCGGCAGTCCAAACTTCGGGCAAGTTGCTCATTTTGATCAATGCCAACATTCATGCCGGCGAGGTCGAAGGCAAAGCTGCTGTACAAATGATCCTGCGCGAGATTGCTTTAGGAGAACACCAGGATTTGCTGGAGCACGCTGTGTTGCTGTTCGTTCCGATTTACAACGCCGACGGCAATGATCGTATCGACCGCAGGAATCGTGTCACTCAAAATGGCCCAGATGGAGGAGTAGGCATTCGGACTAATGCACAAGGGCTTGATTTGAATCGCGATTTCTTGAAAGCAGAAGCGCCGGAAACCCGCGCTCTACTTGGCTTGATGCGTGATTTTGATCCACATTTGTTTATGGATTTGCACACCACTAATGGCTCGTATCACGGCTATCAACTCACTTACGCGCCTTCGCTTGCAACCAATGTGGATGCCGCAATCGATGACTTTAGCCGCAACACTTTGCTCCCGGAGGTGCGTCAGCAAATGCTCGTGCAGCATGATTTGCACGTGTTTGATTACGGCAACTTCACCGACAGTGAACCGCGCGAATGGGTAACTTACGATCACCGCCCACGCTTTGGCACCAACTATGTCGGCCTGCGCAATCGTTTCAGCGTTTTATCGGAAGCGTTTAGTTGCATCGATCTCCCTGCGCGTATTACCGCGACACGTGCTTTTACTTTGGAGGTTGTGACTTCCGCCGTTAAACATCGCGAACAGATTGTGGCTCTTACCGCGGAAGCCGATGCGCGCGCAATCGACGGCGGTTTATCCTTTGGTTTCAACACTCAACTCGGCCCGGCGAGGATGGAAGCCCTGCTGCTTGGGGCCGTCGCTGACCATATCCTTCCCGGCGACCTTGGCATACGCCATGTAGCTTTGCCAGAGGTTCGTGCAGCGATGATGGAGGTGCGTCGCGGCTTCCAAAGCCAGGCGCAATTGGATCTACCGGAAGCTTGGTACCTGCCGCAGCCAACGCCTCTGATGCGCGAACTGCTAGAGCTGCACGGCATTCTTTTCGAGGAAACTGCCAAAAAGCAACAACTGGAAGTAGAAGTTTTTGTGCCCACCGAAGTCCGCCGCGAAGAGAACCTCTTTCAGGGGCATCACGAGTTGTCACTCGTGGGTGATTGGCAAATTCAAACTCGCACACTCCCCCTAGGCGCCTTGCGGATTTCGGCGCGGCAACCTTTGGCGCGCGTCGCCGCGCAATTGCTGGAGCCACAAAGTGAAGACTCCGCCAGTACCTGGGATAAACTGGTTGGCTGGGATACTGCCATCGTGAGTGACGGCTCTTCCATCCCTGTATGGCGGCTGCCGAAATAAAATAGCGCCGCGCCGAAATCATTCGGCGCGGCGCTATTTTATTTCGTTCCGAAGCCTACTTATCTTCTTCGGTGACACCTACCCCGCTGCGGTCTGGAGGGGCCGGGCGCGTGGGAATGATGTAAGGATGAAGCTCTAACTCACCCAACATATGCGCAATCGCTGCATCTAACTGCGGGTCTCCACCATCCACCATCTTGGCGGGATCATCCATGACTTCGATATCTGGATCCACGCCATGGCCTTCAATGCCCCAAGTGCCGTCGTTGTCGTAGAAGCCGAAAGTTGGCACGGTAATGGCCCCGCCATCAATCAAACTTGGGTTACCAGAAATACCTACGAGGCCACCCCAAGTGCGGCGACCAATCAACTTGCCGAGGCCAGCTTGACGGAAGTACGACGGGAAGGCGTCACCCCCGGAACCAGCATCTTCGTTAATCAACAAACATTTTGGCCCTTGATGGGAATCCGGTGGCCAGTGCAAATCGTGGGCCCCGCGGGTTGCCCAGTAGTTGGTGGCCGGACGGTTGAGGAGCTCGATGAAACGGGTTGGGATTTGACCACCACCATTCCAACGCTCATCCAGAATGAGGCCCTTCTTCAAAATCTGACCGTAAAACTGCCGGAACAAATCATTCTGGCCATTGACGCCCGTATCTGGCACGTAAATGTAGCCTAGACGACCACCACTTTGTTCTTCCACATACTTGCGATTGCCTTCAATCCAAGCGCGGTAGCGTAAGTTGCTCTCATCCGAGACCGTCTTCACGATGACATCGCGGGATTCCTCATCGGCAGATGGGTTGACGCTTACCGTTAGCACCACTTCTTTACCGCCTAAACCAACCATGGCGGCCCATGGATCCTGGGCGGCATCAATGGCGATGCCATTGACTGCAAGCAAGTAATCACCTTCGTGAACATCCACGCCCTGCTGACCAAGTGGGCCAATAGCATCACTGTCCCAAGCAGCCCCGCGCACAATCTTGGTAATGCGATAGGCGCCGTTCTCGAAAGTGTAATCCACACCGAGCATGCCAACATTGACCGACGCTGGCGCAGCAGAGCCATCACCATTGCCAGCAAGATAAGCATGGCCGACGTTCGCCTCGGCAATCATTTCGCCAATCACAAAAGTGACATCCTCGCGACTCGCACAGAACGGAATCATGGCGGCGTAATGATCGTGAACCGCCTGCCAATCCACGCCGTGCATGTTTCGGTCGTAGAAGAAATCGCGGAAAATGCGCCATGCATCAGTGAACAACTGGGGCCATTCCTCACGTGGATTGAGTTCCAGCAGCATGCCATCGGTAGAGACACTTTCGCCCTTTGCGCCCGCTTTCGCATCCATAATGGACGCGCTGCCGCGCCGCATCGATAGCAATTTGGAGCCATCCGCGTTGAGTTGGAAATTGCCACCACTGCTCACTTCCTTTTCCGTGACTTCATCCTCGTGGATGTCCAACAGCTTGATGCCGCCGCCACTGTCGCCTTCTCCACGGCCTCGGCCACTGCCACGGCGGGCGTAGATCAGTTGGTTCTTATCATTTACCGTCAGGCTGCCGAAGGTTCCGGGAGCAACCGGAAGTTGGATCGCACGTGCTTCCAAGCCGTCGAAATCAATCAGTACTTCCTTGGCGACCTCCTTCTTGCCACTTTTAGTATCGCCATCGCCATCGCCATCGGCATCGCCAGCGCTGGGCGACTGACGCGTGAGGCTAATACTGAAAGTCATGCCATCATGAATGAAACCGCGCCCTTCCATGGAATCACCTGAAACCGTACCCGTAATAGAAACCGAGCCGCCGTCGTCGGTGTCGAGCTCCAGAGTAATCGCACCCGTGGCAGCATCAAAGGTACCTGAAGTAATCGTTGCGTTGCCAAAGTCTGCCGTGACACTGCCTGAAATGGAACCGTCTGCGGCAAGAGCAATTGCAACGCTAAGCGCCATCGGCTCAGGCATTGCGTCAACCGTCACCGTGCCTTCCCAAGTGCCTGATAGACCATCATCGGCAACGGCATTCTGAGAATCACCCTGCCCGGCAGCCTCGGATGCACCATCGTCTTCGCTGCCTTTCTCGGCGTCTTCGGAATCACCTTCCTTGTCTTTATCGGCCTTCGCTTCCTCACCCCAAGCTTCTTCATCGTTTTCCGGAGCCCACAGACGCTTGGCATCTGCATGCAGCGGCACGGCAACCAACACTTGACTATCTTCGTAGATGAAGGAACTATCAATGCTGCTATAGCTTGGTGCAAAACGGCGACTACTGGTGAAGTACAAATACTCACCCGCGCGATCGAACACCGGGCTGCTATCCGCGAAAAAACCGGAAGTCACTTGATGATGCTCACCGTTAGTGGCATCGTAAATCCAAACCGCGGTTTGCGCGCTCTCCAAACTAGAACGAGTGTAAGTGAACCAGCGGCTATCACTAGACCAGTTACCGCCATCAATTGCGCCGGCCCAAAAGCCGTATAGACTTTCGTCCATCAACTTTGTTTCATGGCTTTCGACATTGTGAAGAAACATATTCATCTCGCTGTCGACGTAAACCAACTTCTTCGAATCCGGCGACCAACCTAAACCAAGCTTGAACAAGCCGGCGTGATCGGTGAGCTGGCAGGTTTCACCTTTGCCATCCGATTGCATCATCCATAATTCATACTCACCACTCTGGTCGGAGAAGTAAGCAATCCACTGGCCATCAGGGCTCCAGGTTGGCGAACGCTCGGCGACGCCATTGCTATGCGTTAAATTGCGCGGAATGCCATTCTCGGCCGCCAGAGTCCAAATATCGCCGCGTGCTTCCACTACAACGCGCTTGGCGCTGGGAGAAATTCCCCAACCATCAATAAATTTCGCTGCATCCACTTGGTGGGTGCGTTGCTGAATACGCTCGCCAGGGATGATGACCTCCACACTGTGGCTCTTGCCACTACGCAAATCAAGCAACATCAAATCATGACCAAGTTGATAGACGATTTCACCGCGACCGCGTGTACCCGGGCCCATGGATGGCCATTTGATGTCGTCGTCTTGGTGAAAAGTAACTTGCTCCGGCTGGCCGCCGTTTGGCTGAAGCTTCCAAATATTCAGACGATGCGCAGCACCTGCATCGGACATGTAATAGAGGGTGCTGCCAGACCACATGGGTTGCGTATCGGTGCCTTCCCAATCCGTTACTTTGCGCGCACTCTGATCCTGCAGGTTGAACAACCAAATATCCGTGGCAAGGCCACCGCGGTAACGTTTCCAAGTGCGGCCATCGCGCGAACGTGGTGTATACGCCAGCCAAGTGCCGCTTTCATCGATCGAGCTCACCGTGCCATAAGGCACCGGCAACGCTTGTGGCATCCCGCCCGTTGCTGGGACCGTGAAAATCTGTGCCTGACGGCGCAAGCCAGCCTGGCCATTGGCAAAAAATAACAAGTCACCATTGGGTAACCAATCGCTCAAAGTTTCATTCGCTGGGTGGTGCGTGACGCGGCGCGCAAACCCGCCAGTAGTTGAAATCGTGTAAAGATCCGTATCGCCATCGTAGTTGCCGACAAAGGCAACCGACTGGCCATCTGCGCTAAACCGTGGGAAAAACTCGCCACCAACGGGGCTCGCGAGTGGGGAAGCAACGCCTCCATCCCGTGATACTAGCCACAGGTCATTGGCGTAAGAAAACACAATGCTAGTTTCACTTACATCGGGGAAACGCAACATGCCAGCGGGTACCGCGCCGACGGGATCTTGAGCCGGGGTTACGAACAACGGCAAGGAAAGGGCAATCAGGTAAAACATGAGGCAGGAGGGTTTTGGTGATGGCCTCGCGAGATGGAGGCAAACGCATCCTACGCTACTCGGCGAGTTGAATGTTTTGCCAACGCGCCAAGTCTGCCGACGTTGGCCTGTTCTGCCTAACTCCAGCTTAATCCCAATATTTCACCCATTCCGCCTCAAAACCCGCCAAGTCTATGCCATAGACTCTCTGCATTGCGGCCTCAATGGTGTCTAGATCCGCAAAGCGTTGACTCCCCATGGTCTGCAAGAAATCATCGAACTTCTTTTTGCCGAACTTGGAATTGCGGGCAAAATCAATGATGCTGGCGGCCTGCAGATAATGGTTTTGCGCCATATCCTCACCCGTAGCGGACTTGCCCGCCGACTGTAGCAAGCTCGGAATCAACACAAACTCTTGGAAGGGTGTTTGCCCGGCGTGCTTGGCGGCGTTGCGAGCATAGCCCTTGCGCTCATTCGGCTGAGTAGACATATATTCTGCCACACCTTCTTGAAACCAAGAGCCGCCGCCGCCTAATTTCAGTCGATTAGAAAAAATTTGGTGCGTAGCTTCATGAATGTGCACCGGATCCACTGGGGAATCGTAATAAGTCGCGTAGTAATCACGCCACGCATGGCCTTTGGATTTTGCCGCCACTTGTTTACTAATCTGGGCGATGGTTGCGTAGTACTCGAAGTACTCCTCCCCCGTTCTGAATAAGAACACCGGCATCAGCTTGCGCCCCTTGACTTCCGGAAAAGGGAACGTGGCTTGAATGGCGTCGTAATACTCCTCCATCTTTTTTGCGAACAATTTATCGCTGCTGGAATTGGTAAAAATAATGTAGTGCTTGGTGCGCACGATTTTTAACTCCCCCCCAAATGCGCGCGGGCGATCCTTCTCCCAGCGCGCAAAGGCTTCCTCTTTTGTCCACAACGGGTTCTCCACTTCGCCAACGTACACCACGCCCTCACGAAAAAATTTGAGAATCGCCGCACGGGTAGGTTTATCGGCTGCAGGTTGACACTGCAGACGAATGGAATAACCCTTATCAGCAGTCAGACCGCCCAAAAAAAACTCCGTGCCTATGCGCTCGGTGACATTCCACTTGGCGGCTGTAGCCACCGACGCAAACGGCATAGCACCGAATGGCCCTTCGAAGATCATTTCTTCTTCAAAACGAAAACTCTCGCCACCTGGTTCTGCTTGGCGATTGTAAGCAAGGTTTTCCATAACATCGAAAGGGTCTTGCAAGCCCCACTGGGCCCGCGGCACCACCACCAAGGAAAAATCCACTCGATATGCGCCGATAGTGGTTGCCCACCTGTGCAGCATCATGCCACCGGGCGGCGCTTGCTCCGCACCCAAGACAAATCCTTTGGGCAGGGTAATCTCAAGTTGATCCTCTGGAAACTCCCAACGAGTTTGAGGCGCTGTATCCGCGCCGCTTTGTGGGAGTGAGAGCAATAGTAGGGAAAGCAGCAGCATGCAGGCTCTACCGTACCTCCGCTTCCTGCTGAGGTAACACTGCGGTCGCTCAGGCCATGCCGAGCCTCTGCTTGGGCTCAGCCATCCTTTTGCAAATAAGATGGAATGCCTTTCGTCCGATAAATGTCTTACACTCAGGTATCGACATGCTGAAACGCCTCTCCGCCCTGTTCGCCATTGTGGTGCTGCTTCTCCCGAGCAGTCTGGCGGCCGCGGTGTTCTCCAGCATCCCGCTGTGTTCCGGCCAATCGGCCCACTGTTGCTGCACCCAATGTTGCTGCACCCACGATGATGCCGCCGCACCGCAAGGGCCAGCGCTCAGCCGCGGCTGCTGCTGTGCGCTCAAAGCGCCGCAGGTTCCATCCGAACCACCTTCGCCAACGCGCATCTTGAGCGACAGCACCTCTGAGGCATTGCTGTATGCCTGCTCCGAGGCCTCCCTATTCACCTTCGAGGTAAATGCACCCGCTGCGCTGCCAATGCGCCCCAAAGCGCCCCCGCGCGCGCCTCCTCAGCCACTGTTTTTGATTTTCCAAAGTTTCCTCATTTGAGCACACAGGTGTTTGGGTTTGGCTGCATGATTGCTGCCAGCCCACTGCATACTTCCCGCAAAAGCGGGAACGCTGTGATTCGCTCGAAATGATGAAACCATGAATACCAAAACCGCTTGTGCCGCTGCCCTGTTTGGCAGCCTGATGGTGGCTTGCCAAAGCCCCACAAATCAGCACGCTCCTTACGCTGTGGATGCGCAATCCACTGCGGTTACCGCACGCAACGAAGAACCCGTTGCGCCACTGGAAAGCCAAACTTCTTGGCTGCCAAGCGATGGCGTGGCCGCACTACTGCTGCGCGCGGAAACGGAAAGTCCGCAAGTACGCGCCGCCTTCCACCAGTGGCAAGCTCTGCATGCGCGCATTGCGCAGAGCACCGCCTTACCCAACCCATGGGTAAGCTTGGGCGGTTATGTGCAATCGGTAGAAACCCGCACCGGCCCCATGGATGGGCGGATCGGCATCAGCCAAAAGTTCCCTTGGCCTGGCAAACTTGAAACGGCTGGCGATCGCATGGCGTCCTTAGCGGAAGCACAACGCATGGCGGTAGAAGATGCACGCTTGGCCGTACGGCGCCGCTTTTTACGTGCATGGACAGAACGTATCTACTTGGAGCAAGCACAAGCCATCACCACCGAGCAAGTCTCCTTGTTGCAACAGATCGAGGATGTATCGTTGAGTTTGTATAAAGCCTCGCGTGTTTCGCAGGCCGACGTCCTCCGTGCCCAGGTCGAGCGGCTCAAGATGTCCGATCAGTTGGATTCCTTGGTGCAACGCGAAAAGCCACTCACAGCTACCTTAGAAGCTACCGTCGGGGCCCCATTAGAGACATCGCCAAACTGGCAAGGCTTGCGCTTTCTTGATCGAACAGCGTTGCCTGCGGAAAGCGATCTGCGCGCGCTTCTGCTAGAGGCTTCGCCCAAGTTGATTGCCCTCCAAGCACGCCTCGATGCCGCCGCTCAAGCACAAGAACTCGCCGATTTGGAGGACATGCCAGATTTCTCCATCGGCGTCGACTGGACTTGGATTGGTGAAAGCAATGTCGTGCAGCCCGATTCCGGGGACGATGCTCTAGCCATTTCCTTCGCAATCGAGATTCCGCTGCAACGCGGTCGCATTGCTGGAGCACGCGAACAGGCCTTCGCCGAGCGACGCCAAGTTGCCGAAGAGCGTCAGCGTCAGCAATGGGAGCTAATTGCCGAGTTGCAAACTGCAATCGCTGCGCACCAGGATGCCATCCGTCGCGTCGCCCTGTTCGAACAGAAACTGTTGCCCAAAGCCGAAATGACTTACGCAACCACTCTGGCTGCTTACCAATCCGGTCAAGCCGCCTTCCAAAGTTTACTTGATGCTGCGCGCGTCGTGCTGGACTTCCGTCTTTCTACTGCGCGTGCCGCTGCCGACGCCGCGCTCGCCTACGCCGATCTCAACGGCCTGTTACCGATTGCACTCCTTGCCAACGAGGAACAAAACTAATGAAACATTTCTTAACTTTGCTCCCCCGCCCTACCACCATGCTGATCTTACTGGTGTTCGGCATTTTCATCGGCCGTTGCTTTACGCCGCTGCCGGAAGATCAAGGTCTGCACGCAGGTGCAAGCGCGAACGCCGCTATGGATGCAGCCGCGCCACAACAAGTAGCTCCTGAAGTTTGGACTTGCTCGATGCACCCAGCGATTCATGCGACCAAAGCCGGCAACTGTCCCATCTGTGGCATGGCTTTGATCCCACTCGAAATGGGTAGCGCTAGTGGCGACGACGGGCCACGCACATTACGTTTGGAAGAAGGGCAAAAAGCTCTAGCCGGTATTCGTACCACCGCAGCTGTGCGTCGCGAAATGGCCCACGAAGTGCGCTTGGTCGGCAAGCTGGAAATCAACGAAACCGCTCTTGCAACCCTGTCGGCTTGGGTGGGCGGCCGTCTTGACAAACTGTTCGTGGAATACACTGGGCAAGAGGTTGCTGCCGGCGATCCGCTAGCGGAAATCTATTCACCGAATTTGTACTCCATGCAGGAAGAACTCATTGTGGCTACGCAGACAGGCGGTGAACTGGCGCTAGCCACACGTAAAAAACTACAACTCTTGGGGCTTTCGGATGTGCAAATGGATGAAATCATTGCGCGCGGCGTGCCATCCGACCACCTCACCTTGACCGCTCCCATCGGCGGTACCGTGATGCACCGCAAAGCTATAGAAGGTGCGTATGTAAAAGAGGGGGAAGCGTTGTTCATAATTGCTAACTTGAATCAACTGTGGTTGCAGATGGATGCCTTCGAGCCTGATTTAACTTGGCTACACGTGGCCCAAACGGTGAACTTTGAAGTTGACGCCTGGCCTGGAGAAACCTTCGGCGGCAAGATTAGCTTTATCGATCCGGTACTCGACCCGATGACCCGCACGGTTCGCGTGCGCGTTGATGTAGAGAATCAAGATCGTCGCTTACGTCCAGAGATGTTTGTGCGAGCACGCGTTTCGGCCATGGTCGGACAAGGCACCGAACCTTTGTTGATTCCCGTATCCGCGCCGCTGTTGACTGGCGACCGCGCGGTAGTGTTTGTCGAAATGCCGGGACACGAATTGCATGGAGCCTCGGTTTTTGAATTACGTGATGTGGTGCTCGGTCCACGCGCTGGCGAGTTCTTCGTCGTGGTTTCTGGTTTGGCAGAGGGCGATATGGTGGTCGAGCGTGGCGCCTTCACAATTGATAGTGAAATGCAACTACGCGGCAAGCCTTCGATGATGGCGCCCAAGGGCGGCGGCGGCGGCGGCGGCGGCGGCGGTGGTGGCCATGCCGGAATGCCTGGCATGGAAGGCACGGGCGGCGCTGATCACTCCGACAAGGAACAAGAATCGGCCAGCGCAAGTTTCCGCGTGCAGAATGGCAAGCTCCTGCTGGAAGCTGCCGCACTCGGCGAAGCCCTGGCAAGCGATGATTTCGCGGGAGCTGTGGCATCGGTGCAACGCTTGCAAGAAACCCTGGTTGCTCTGAAGGGCGAGGCCGCACCGGATGGAGCGATGCTGGCGCTCGTCAGTCTACGCGCGACGGCCAAAGCCGCAGCTGCGACCAATAATCTCGAAACTCTACGGGTAGAGTTCGACAAACTGCAAGCACCGCTCATCGAGCTGGCTACCAGCTTTGGCTACCTTCAGCTCGAACGCGAGCTGGCGATTTTCCATTGCCCGATGGCTCTGGATAGAGGTGCTGATTGGATTGATTTCAAAGGAGACCCCACGCGGAACCCTTACTACGGCGCCGACATGCTGCAGTGCGGCGATGAAGTCCGTGCCATTCCAGGTTTCGCCCAACAAAAGTAGGTCACAGCATGGAACGTTTCTTAACTTTTGTTCTGCGTGAACGCCTCTTGGTAGGCCTTGCGCTGGTTGGCATTGTCTTGGCAGGCTTGGTCTTTTCGCCATTTGGTAGCGCGGAAGACGAAGGCTTCTTACCCAGCTTCCCGGTCGCCGCCGACGCCATCCCCGACCTTGGCGAAAACCAGCAAATTGTTTTTTCGCCGTGGCCGGGCAATTCACCGCGCGATGTGGAGGATCAAGTCACCTACCCACTCACGGTGGCACTGCTTGGTGTACCTGGAGTCAAAACCATTCGCTCGAATAGCATCTTTGGCTTCAGCTCCATCTACATCATCTTTGAAGAAGATATCGATTTCTATTGGTCGCGTTCGCGCATCATCGAGAAGTTGAACAGCTTGCCAACCGGTACGTTGCCAAAAGATGTACAACCCGCTCTAGGCCCAGATTCGACGGGTTTGGGGCAAGTCTATTGGTACACCCTTGAAGGTCGTGATGCTCAAGGGAATCCTGCTGGTGGCTTCGACCTGGATGAGTTGCGCACCGTGCAAGATTGGACGGTGCGTTACGCGCTCACCGCGGTTTCGGGCGTGAGTGAGGTTGCTGGCATCGGTGGTTTCGAACGCGAGTACGTCGTAGAAGTGAATCCCGATGCTTTGCATGCCTTCGATGTCGATCTCAAAGAAGTGGTCGCTGCGGTACGCGGTGCCAACTTGGAAACCGGCGCAGGCGTGCTGGAGTTCAATCGGGTGGAATACATTTTGCGGGGCAAGGGTTGGATTCAGGCTCCAGAAGATATCGCGAAGTCGCCGATTCGAGCACGTAACGGCACACCACTGCGCGTTTCCGATGTCGCACATGTTTCCCTTGGACCAGCGCCACGCCGCGGCGCCTTAGATAAGAACGGACACGAAGTCGTCGGCGGGGTAGTCACCGTGCGTTATGGCGTGAACCCCTTAGGAGTACTGGATAATGTGAAGGCTGAAATCGCGCGCATTGCACCCAGCTTGCCGAAGGTGACTTTGGAAGATGGCACAGTGAGCCAAGTCACGATTGTACCGTTCTACGACCGCACCGGACTCATTCACGAAACGTTGGGGACCTTGGAAGAGGCGCTGAGCTTGCAAGTGATCGTCACCATGATTGTGATCTTGCTGTTGCTGCTGCGTTTGCGCGCCGCCTTGTTGGTGGGCCTGTGCTTGCCGCTTACGGTTTTGGGCGCATTCGTCATGATGAAGCTTTTTTCTGTCGACGCCAACATCGTGGCGTTATCGGGTATTGCGATTGCCATTGGTACGATCGCCGACATGGGCATTGTGCTGAGCGAAAACATTGTGCAACGCCTGAAATCAGCTCCGGAAGGCGAAACACGGGTGCAATCGGTGCATTACGCTGCCACCGAAGTTGGTGGCGCAGTCATGACTGCGGTGATCACCACTATCCTCGGCTTCCTGCCGGTGTTCGCCATGACCGGTGCGGAAGGCAAACTGTTCCGGCCGCTGGCCTTCACCAAGACATTCGCGCTTGGTGCTTCCATCGTGGTGGCGTTATTACTCATTCCCACTCTTGCTGTGGTGTTCTTCCGCAACCGCAATGAATCCAGCCCACGCTGGGATCGTATTCAAAAAATGACCACCGCAAGGCTCGGACGCTTTTCGAAGCTCCCCCACCTGCTTGCGGTGACCGTGGTGGCGGTGTTCTTAATTGCGGAATTGAGTGCCCGCTGGGAGCCAATAGGGGTAGATCAAGACTTCACAAACTTTGTGTTTGTCAGCTTAACCATTGGTTTGCTGGTGGGCTTCTTTTGGCTGTTCCACTTGGTCTACGCCCGCATCTTGCGTTGGTGCTTGGGGCATAAGCTACTGTTCCTTTCCTTGCCACTAGGCTTGATGCTATTTGGCACCAGTACTTGGATTGGTTTCGACAAAGTGTTCGCCTTCGTGCCCAACTCTTTAGAAAAAGTTGGCGTTGAGCGCGATTCGGTTTACCGCACGGCGTTCTGGAGCGGTGGTATGGAAACCATGCCAGGCTTCGGTAAGGAATTCATGCCGCGACTGGATGAAGGCAGCTTCTTATACATGCCAACCACACCACCACACGCTTCCGTGCAACAGGCTGTAGAAATGATCAGCTTACTGGATCAAGCCATTGCTTCGATTCCCGAAGTAGATTCCTCGGTGGGTAAGATTGGCCGCGCCGATACCGCACTCGATCCTGCTCCAATTTCGATGGTCGAGAACGTCATCCTATACAAACCGGAGTACTCCGTGAATGAAGATGGCAAGCGCGTGCGCAACTGGCGCCCTGAAATCAAGAGCTCGGATGACATCTGGAACGAAATTGTCAACAAAGCCAAGCTGTTGGGCGTGACTTCGGCCCCTAAGTTGCAGCCAATTGAAACGCGCTTGGTCATGTTGCAAAGTGGCATGCGTGCACCAATGGGTATCAAAGTTGCCGCACCAACCTTGGAGTCCCTAGAAACGGCAGCGTTGATGCTCGAAAAGGAGTTGAAAAAAATGCCGGGCGTGGTGCCGGAAGCCGTCTTCGCAGACCGCGTGATTGGCAAGCCCTACCTGGAAGTGGAGATCCGTCGCGAAGATGCCGCGCGCTATGGATTGACGGTTGCCGCCGTCCAACAGCACCTTATGACCGCTTTTGGTGGCCAGATAGTTTCACAATCGGTAGAAGGCCGCAATCGTTTCAACCTGCGTGTGCGTTACCCGAAAGAACTACGTGGCGACGCTGACGACCTCCGCGCTTTATGGATGCCGCTGCCACAGGGTGGGCACGTCACCCTTGAGCAAGTGGCTGATATCAGCTTCCGCCGTGGGCCTCAAGTCATCAAAACGGAAGATACTTTCCTGACCGCTTATGTCACTTTCGACCGCCAAGCCGATCGCGCTGAAGTCGATGTCGTGGAAGAAGCGCAACAGATTCTGCGCGATCACATTGCCGACGGCAGTCTGGATTTGCCAGCAGGTGTTACTTATAAATTTGCTGGCACCTACGAAAACCAAATGCGCGCCACCAAGACTTTGTCGATTGTGCTGCCCATTGCTTTGCTGTTGATTTTGGTAGTCCTGCAGCTAAACTTCCGCTCACTCATCACCACGCTGATCATTTTTAGTGGTGTGTTCGTAGCCTGGTCTGGTGGCTTCATCATGCTGTGGCTTTACGGCCAAGACTGGTTCCTGAACTTCCATGTCTTTGATACTTCGATGCGCGATTTGTTCCAAGTCCACACACTCAACCTTTCGGTGGCGGTGTGGGTTGGGTTCCTGGCGCTGTTCGGGATTGCCACCGATGATGGCGTCGTCATGGGAGCTTATCTCAAGAGTTCCTTTGCCAAGCAGCAACCGCATTCGCGCAAGGAGGTGCGCGAGGCGGTGGTCATTGCAGGCAAGCGCCGCGTAGGCCCATGTCTGATGACAACTGCAACCACGATGCTGGCCCTGTTGCCAGTTCTAACCTCCACAGGTCGCGGCGCCGACGTCATGGTGCCAATGGCCATTCCTAGCTTCGGCGGGATGTGCGTCGCCTTACTCACGATGTTCGTTGTGCCGGTTCTCTACTGCGCTGTTGAAGAACGGCGCATCCCCAACACCAAAGAAAAATGAAACCACTTACCATTCTAAGCGCAGCAATTCTGTTGGCTGCTCCCACTTTCGCTCAAAACGAGCATGACCACGGTGCTACCGGCCATGACCAGCAGCCCGCCGCTGAAAAGCACGAAATGACCCTGCCAACCAAGCTGGTGGAACAAACCCTCTGCCCCATCACCGGGGAAGAGCTCGAGGATCACGATAACTTCATCGATTACGAAGGCCAGCGTATTTACGTATGCTGTAAAAAGTGCAAGACCAAGGTGGCCGTGAAGCCTGAACAGATTGCCATGGCCATGTTCGCCGATGGCGTACAACTTGAGAATCTGCAGACCATCGATCCGGTCAGCGGCAAACCACTAAAGGAGAAAACTCATTTTCACCAACTCTACAACAAGCGCATCTATGTCAATGACATGAAAGATGTGGCGAAGGTTGCTGCCGATCCTGCCAAGTACTTAGATGTGCTGGAAGGCCGCAAACCACAGGAGCGCTGTGCCGTGATGGGTGGCAAGATTGATCCCGAAGCCAGCTTTGAAATCGAAGGCATGCATGTGGGGCAATGCTGTGGCGGTTGTGAAAAGAAATGGAAAAAAGATCCTGCTGCGAAGTTTGCAGTCCTCGTAGAACGCAAAGAAGTGGTCGAGCCAGTCAACATGACTTGCCCAGTGATGCCCAAGATGAACGGCAGTAAAAAGTACCCCGTCACACTTGGCGCCAAACGTTACTACTTGTGTGGCGAGAAAGTCGCCATGATGTTCGTGGCGAACCCAGAAAAATACTTGCCTGGGTGGTACGCAGCGCAAGGAATTAAAGTTCCGGTTACTCCTGCCGCGCTCTAGAGAGCCGGCGGTAGCATGAAAAGTCGAAGCACCGCCGGTGGCAAGCCGGCGGTTGCCCACTGGAATCATTGCAGTTGTTGTTGCAGGTTTTACAACCATTCTTCATAACCGCATCAGCGTCATGAACAATAGATTGTGGGCATGCGTTAGTGCATCATTCTTTCTGTAAATTCCCTCGCACCTCTGCACACGGTCAGCTCTTGGCAGTCAGTTTGCAGTGCTCAGGGGCCCCCATGGGGGCCCCTGAGAAAGAGGGTTGAAGTGGCAGGCCACAGATGTTCTTCTTTGATTAATCACAAAACCAATCAAGGAGACAAACCCGTGACCCACCAACCGATACATTCTAATTCCCCACACCCCGCAGTGAAACTTTTGTTTGAGAATGGTTTTGAAGGCATCGCAGATGCCATAACCATCCTGATGAACGAAGCGATGAGAATTGAACGCGATTACTACCTGCAGGCGGCTCCGCATCAACGCACATCCAGTCGTCGCGGCTACGCTAACGGTTTCAAACCAAAGACCGTGGAGACGCGCTCAGGCAGCCTGCAACTCCGCGTGCCTCAAGCCCGTGATCTTGAGGAAGGCGTGGACACCTTTTACCCCAATTCTCTTGAGCGCGGTATTCGCAGTGAACGTGCCTTGAAACTTGCAGTGGCAGAGATGTACATCCAAGGCGTGAGTACGCGAAAAGTGGCGGCGATTACTGAGAAGCTGTGTGGTTTTGAAGTGACCTCGATGCAGGTCTCACGAGCGGCGAAGCTGCTTGATGAAGAGCTTGGGGCCTGGCGTGCTCGTGAACTCGGAGAATGTCCGTACTTGGTGCTTGATGCACGATACGAGAAGATTCGGCATGGTGGCGCAGTCCGTGATTGCGCCGTCTTGATTGCTATGGGTGTGCGCAAGGATGGCAAGCGCAGCATCCTTGGCGTGAGTGTTTCGCTGTCAGAAGCAGAAGTCCATTGGCGCGAATTCCTGAAGTCCTTGCAAGACCGAGGACTTCACGGTGTGCGGCAGATTACCAGTGATGCACATAAGGGCTTGAAGAGCGCCGTCACCGCTCGCTTTGGAGCGACCGCTTGGCAACGCTGTCAGTTTCACTTGCAGCAAAATGCTATGGCGCATGTGCCGCGTCGTGAAATGCGTACTCAAGTGGCTGCCGAGATTCGCGAGATTCATCATGCGCGTGATCGCAAAACAGCGGAGGAACTTTTGCGCCGCCTGGTTTTGCATCATGAAAAGAATGCGCCAGGTTTGTCCAAATGGCTGGAGGAAAACATACCGGAGGGCATTGCTGTACTCGATTTGCCCGCGAAGCATCGTAAGCGTTTGCGAACCACCAACGCCGTGGAACGCGTCAACAAAGAAATCAAGCGTCGTACAAGAGTCGCGACGCTCTTCCCCAATGAAGAGTCCCTTCTTCGACTGGTGTCTGCTATCTTGGTGGAAACCAGCGACGAATGGGAGACTGGAAAAACTTACCTACTCATGGAAGGCATTTGATGAACCTGCCACTTTTACAGAAAAGATGTTGCTTAATCGGGCATGCAAACTACGCTATCGGTTCCGCCGCCAGCACGGGAAGCCAGCCCGGCGCCACTTGCATTGGGCGAGAATGGGATGATTCAAAACGCGTTGGCGGCAGCAACGATTTCCTCACGCTTTGAGGCAAGAAGCTAACACCACTAAACTCCCCCATGCGCATTGCTCTTCCATCCCTACTCTTCCTGCTTGTGGCTAGCTGCACACAAACAGTGGTCCGCCCCGCTCCCGCCTCCCAAGTTCAAAAATGGGGTTCGATGCGCGAAGCCCTCAAGCTTGGCCACTCCGAAGGGCGCGTGGTGATTGCCGACGCAGTCCAGCCCACTTCTTTTGGAGTGGGTGCACTGGCTGGCTTGGCAGGCGAAATAACGGTCATGAACGGCCAGGTTTTTATTGCCGAGGCCACTGCCGACGGCGCCGCCGTGCGCAGCAACACGGCCTCTGAACAAGCCACTTTGTTAGCACTTGCAGAAACGCCGGCGTGGCAGTCCTACCCCTTACCTGCTTGTGCCAGTTACACCGAGCTGGAAACCGCAATTGCCCAGCAGCTCCGCACGGCTGGATTCGATCTGAACCAAGCAACTGCCGTGTGGGTTTCCGGCCTCGCCAACCAAATCAACGGCCATGTCATCCATGGTTCTTGCCCAATCGCAAACCCTGACGGCCCCAAACCCTGGCGCCTTGAAGCTGCGCAAGAAAATATGCAGCTCATCGGTTTCTTTATCGATAACGCGGCGGGTGAATGGACTCACCACAATCATCGTAGCCACTTGCACATTTTGAATACCAGCTTCACTGTCAGCGGCCACCTCGACGAAGTCAGCTTCCTAGATGGTGCGGTGCTGAAGCTACCTATCGCCCAAGCAGGCGATTGAGATGGATAGCGCGCTTTTATTCTTGGGTGCTTTCAACGCTCTCGACGCTGGCGGGTAAGCTCTGCAACAACCCGGTAGTGGCGTGGGCTTGCCCTTGCATATCCACCACCAAGGCTTCGATGCGTGGCAAGTTCTCGATGATCTTGAAACCTTTTTCATAACCGAGCACACATATCGCCGTGGCCAGGGCGTCGGCGATGGCGGCATCGGGTGCGACCACCGTGGCGCTCATACAACCCTCTGCCGGATAGCCCGTGCGTGGATCCAAAATATGGTGGTAACGTTTTCCTTGATATTCAAAAAAACGTTCGTAATCCCCAGAAGTCACCACACAAGTATTACTGACTGGCAACAGTGCGATCAAGCGCTCACGATCACGCGGATGACGAATCGCAATGGTCCATAACTCTTCCTGCTTTCGGCCGAGGGCTTTTAAATCGCCGCCGGCATTGACGACCGCATTTTGAATCCCATATTCCATCAGTACCGCCATGGCACGATCCACGCCATAGCCTTTGGCAATCCCTCCGAGGCCAATTTCCAAACCCTGCGGCCGTGTGATTTGCGCCGACGCCAAATCCACCTGCACCTTTTGCCAACCACACTTGGCCAGTGCCGTTTCGATTGCCGCTGGCTCGGGTAGCCGCGGCGGTTGCGCTTTAAAATCCCACAGCCGACCGAAAGTGCGGAAGGTTGGATCAAAGGCTCCACCACTCAATTCAGCCACGGCCAGACTACGATCAATCAGGATGGCCAATTCAGCGGGCACCGTATGCGGCCCGTCGCCGAGCACTTGATTCAAAGTGGTCAACGGCGATGCCCGCCAATCCGTCATCAAATCTTCAACACGTTGAATCTCCAACACTGCAGCATCAAGAGCACGGTCTAATAACTCGGCATCGGCGTGCAGAGCAGTGATCTCCAGCTCCGTGCCCATCACGGCGAGTTTGCGCTCGCGCACCAATAACTTCAGCTCGCGGGGAGCAGCGGCGGTTTCTAGCTGCTGCTGCGCACTCTCTGCGCCACCGGGCGCGTGAGGCCCCATCGCGGGATCGGAACAAGCCAACCCAAGCAAGCCGCCCGCACACCACAACGCGAAAACTTTCACTCGGTCATGAGACCGAGCCAGTCTTCTGGAAGATGGTTGCCGCGGTAACGCAGGTTTCCATCTGGTGAGAACACCAAAATAGTGGGTGTACTGGAAACATGGAATCGCTCCGACCACGCGCCATTACGATCGCGGATTTGTGGGTAAGTTAAACCAAGCTCGCGAATTTTGGTTCGCAATCCCATATCGTGCTCGGTTAAATCCGCACCACTGACCACACCATAGAAAGAGACGCGGCTGCGATAGACGCGACTATCGACCTGAACATGCGGGGCTTCGGCCAAACAGGAGGTACACCAATCTTGCCAGAAAACCAAAGTGACCCACTTGCCTTGGGCAAACTCGCGATCCAAATCCTGCTGCGCCCCATCCAGGTTGGCTCCCACCAAGCCGCGGCCATCGACGGGCGCTTGCGTTTCTGCTGTATTCGGTGCCGCAGCACAAGCCACCAGCAGAGGCAAGCAAAACAGCAATCGAACCGGTGAGAATCGCTGCACTAGAAAGTCCAAAGGTAGCCGAAGCTGGCCACAATGTGATCGAGATGATCACTACGCATGATGTAATCCACACCAGCATCCCAACCTTGTTGGCCATGCTGATAACCCACAAAACGCAAACCTAGAGTATGCGAACTGAGGACATCCAAATCGGAATCCTGAGTCATAAACTCCTGCGCAGTGGTGAAGCGGCCAGAAAAATCGGATGCGTTTTGGTCGTAGTAACGATAACGCAAGCGCGCCAGTAGGTTCTCCGACAGCATCTGATACCAGCGTGGCTCAAGGCTGATGCCGGTTAAACCCCAATCGTCGGAGTAAAAACGCGAGGCCAATTCGGCCGCCATGCCTTTGCCAATCCAATAACGGTAACTACCAAAGACGCTGTAACGCAAACGGCTATCTGGTAACACTTCCGGCACTTCCGTGGGAGTGCCGCCACTCTCGATAAAAACTGAATTGTAGGGTGCACCAAGAAAACCGCTCTGCGCAGAAATGGTACTGCCAAGCTGGGCCTGACTGCTGGCGGTAAGCACGCCATCCCAAAGGTAGGTCAACGATAAGGAAGTACGCGTATCTCCGCTCTCTTGAACCCCGTTAAAACGAATGATATCAAGGCTATCAAAGTAGCCGTTCACGGCCACCGATTGATGCATATTGCCATTTTCGCTCTTCCAAGCAGCATTCCCGCCCAGTCCAATCGAAAGATAATCATACTCTTTCGAAAAATCCAAGTGCGTGCCCACTTGCATGGTATCGCTAACGTGATAACGATAAGCCGTATCGACACCAATGTAGAAATCGCCACTGGCCCCCGACTGTTGAGAATTGGGGTATTGGGTACGGTCATTCAGCCGACTAATCGAGGCACTGGAGACCCAATCGTAAGCCACGTTCACGGATACCGCCGAGCGCTTGGACAAACCATAGTTCCAAATCACCGCCGGCTCAATGACGGTCAAATCTTCATCCAAAAATGGGTTGCCGGCGCTGAAGCCATTGCCAGCATCATTTTTCGAGTAAATGCCCAAGCGATATTCGACCGACTGAAGTCCAATTTTCTCCTGACCGCCAACCTTTGGCGTGCCGAAGACATTCGTTTGGTCCGAAGCATTCTGCGCGGAAGCGGCAGACGTAAGAAAAACCACCGCTGCAAAGAGTGCAACGTGTTTGACACGCGTAACATTTTCGAACATCTTTAATTGCAGCCGCAGCCGCCACCAGCACTTGCGCCGAAACCACCAGCAGCAGCTTCAATCGATTGAAAAACTTTCTGATCAAAATGCGCTTGCGTAGCGCCATCTTGAAAGGACATCACTGGATCAGCCAAGTGGCCTTTATCCCAGTATTCCACGCTGGTGCAACTTGCAATACCAAACGCAAGTAGAACGAGGAATGCATATCGAAATACAGTTTTTACCATGATTTCCACGGTGCTAAATTCGAGTTCCACATCCGCTCTAGAATATCCCATTCACGATAAGTGTCCATAGGCAGCCAAAAACCATTGTGCTCATAGGCCATCAACTCGCCGTCGGCAGCAAGTTGTTTCAGCGGTTCTTGCTCAAAAGTGAGGTCTTCGCGATCATCTAGATAGTCAAAAACTTCGCGGTTCAAAACAAAGTAACCGCCGTTGATGGCCCCTTGCCCTACCTCCAATTTTTCTTTAAATGCGGTAATCTGCGCACCCTGGATATCCAAATCACCAAAACGGCTGGGCGGACGCACGGCGGTTAAGGTGGCGATTTTGCCGTGAGACTTGTGGAATTCCGTCAGTGCGTGGATATCAATATCTGCAACTCCATCCCCGTAAGTCATCATGAACACATCATCTGTGATGTATTTCTGGATGCGCTTGACGCGCGCGCCAGTGAGCGCGTTCAATCCGGTTTCCGCCAAATGAATCACCCAATCTTTTTCATCGGCGGCTTCATGCGCATGGGTCTCATTAGTGTTCGCCCCCAGGCGCACCGTGACGTCCGCCATCTTGGCACGGTAGTTCATGAAGTATTCCTTGAAATCCCAAGACCGATAGCCCAGGCAGGGGATGAATTCAGTATGACCAAAGTGGCTATAGATCTTCATGATGTGCCACAAAATCGGAAAACCCCCGATCGGAACCATGGGTTTCGGAACATTGGCCACTTCACCCTGAATTCGGGTGCCGCGACCACCACAAAGGATGGCAACCTGCATCGCGGTATTATATGGTCGATTTGCCCTCGGCAAGGCCCCTACCATGACCTCCTCTAGCCTCGATCTCTCTGCCTTTGCTGGCACACGCGTTCTCGTTGCCGGTGCCGGCGGCTACATCGCCGCGCGTTTGCTGCCCCAACTCCTCGAAGCGGGCGCTCAAGTTGCCGCGCAAGCCAGTACCATGGCGCGGATTGAGCATTTGGCGGTACAACTGATTCACGGCCCCTTGTTCGTGCCCGAGGTGCAAACCGAAATCCGCAACTTTGATGCCCATTACGTGCTCGATCTCGCCGGCCGCACCGATCAATCACACAGTCGCGATAACGACGACATCATGGCCATCAACCATTTTGGTGGTGTGCGTGGTTTAGGTCGTGCGGTGATTGGTGGGCAATCGTTACGTCGCTGGGTGCACACCGGTACCAACGAGGAATACGGCATGGGCTCAATCCCCTATCAAGAAGACCAGCGCGAAATGCCGGTTTCGGCCTATTCGGTTTCGAAAACCGCCAGCACGCATCACTTGCAGATGCTCGCGCGTGAAGAAAACGTACCGGTTTGCATCGTGCGGCCATTCGTGGTGATTGGCCCGGGCCAAGATCGTGGACTCATCCCCTTTCTCATTGGCAAAGCACTCGCCGACGAAGCCTTCGATACCACCGCCGGCACGCAATCCCGCGATTTCGTATGGGTGGATGACGTCATCGATGGGATTTTCCGCGCAGCTCTGACCCCCGAGATCAACGGGGAGATTTTCAATCTTGCCTCGGGCGTGGAAACTCCCATCCGCCAGCTGGTAGAACTAGTGTGCCAATACGGCGGCGGCGGCAGGCCGAACTTTGGTGCCATGCCGCTCCGCACGGGCGATATCTTGCGCTGCGTTGCCGATATCTCGAAGGCGCGGCGGGTACTCGGCTGGGCGCCAAGTTACACGCTAGAAGATTGCGTCAAGGAAGTCGTCGAAAACGCCAAAGTGGTGGCGGCGCAAGCCTAGGCTGTAACACAATGAGCGAACACCCTCAGTTCTCCGTAGTCATTCCTTCTTACGATGAAGAACCGAATATCGGTCCTCTTGCGGAACGGCTGACGGCCACTTTCGCGGAAATGGGAATCACTGCGTGGGAGATCATTTGGGTCGAAAATGGTTCCTCGGATGGCTCGTTGCAACTGCTGGAAGGCTTACACCAGAAGGATGCGCGCTATAAATACCTGTCGTTATCGCGCAATTTTGGCCACTCTGGCGCGGTGGCCTGTGGTCTCGACCACGCCGACGGCGAGTATGTCGTGCTGATGGATGGCGATCTGCAAGATCCACCGGAAATGATTGCCGATTTTTTCGCCAAGCTCGAAGCTGAAGATTTGGATGTGGTCTACGGCCAACGCTTGAAGCGCGCCAAAGAGGGTTTCATCAAACGTTCTGCGATGAAAATCTTCTACCGCTTATGGCGACGCACGGCTTACATTCACGTGCCGTTAGATGCAGGCAACTTTTGTTTGATGCGCCGCAGTGTGGTGAATGCGTTGTGTTCAATGCGCGAACGCGGTCGTTTTGTGCCGGGTTTGCGTGCCTTCGTCGGCTTTAAACAAGATGGCATCGCCTTCGACCGCCCCGGTCGTGCCGCCGGCGAAGCAAAAACCAACTTCTGGATTTTGTCTGGCATTGCAATTGAAGGTTTATTGGCCTTTTCGGTGTTCCCACTGCGCGTGTTGATGATCCTCGGCATGCTTGCCATGTTCTTCGCCCTGGTCGCGGCGGGTTTGCTGCTGGTGGGCAACTGGACCCATGTGTTGGACATGGGCAACGATATCTCCTACCTCTCTGCGTTGGTCGTTTTGATTGGTGGCTCCACCATGATGGGACTGGGTGTGATTGGCGAATATGTCGGCCGCATTTACGCTGAAGTGAAGCAGCGCCCGATTTACGTGGTGCGCCGCCGCGGCGTTTGATGGAGCCCCATCTGCGCTTTTTGCCTAATTTGAGGGATTTCCCGCTCTCGTACAGGTGCTGGAAGCCGGTTGCGACAATATCTACGATTTTCATCAACAATGATTCAAATTTGAACCGATAATAGGCGCAGAGGTCTTTAATGGTTCAACTCTCAAGCACTAACGATTTCGATGGCCCCGACGCCGTCGTGCTGGCCAGCATCGGCGCGCGTCTTGCTGCGGTCAGGCTGCGGCGCAACATCACCCAACAGGAGCTCGCTGTAGAAGCGGGTATTTCGCGGTCCACCCTGCGCCGCTTAGAGGGCGGTGAATCCACGCAAATGACCGCATTTCTCCGCGTTCTGCGCGCTCTAGACCTCCTCGAAAGCTTAGGCTTGCTGCTCCCCGCTGCCACCGCCAGCCCCATGCAAGTGCTAGAAAATCTCGGCAAACCCCGGCAGCGGGCGTCGGCACCACGGCCAGCGCCGGATGCGGAATCCAATGCGGAGCCCGACAGCTGGACTTGGGGGGATGAAGCATGACCATTGCCAGCGTGAATCTTTGGGGCCGGCGCATCGGCGCCATTTTGTGGGAGGACGAAGCGCGAATCGGGCGCTTTGAATACGATCCGGCGTTTGTGCCAAGTGGTATCGAACTCGCCCCGTTGATGATGCCGCTGGCCGCGCGCGATTATTCCTTCCCTGCGCTCAATCGCGATACCTTCCACGGCCTGCCCGGCATGCTCGCCGACGTGCTCCCCGACCGCTACGGCAATGCCCTGATTGATGCCTGGTTGGTTTCCGAAGGCCGCAACCCCGGCAGTTTTAATCCCGTGGAGCGTTTGTGCTACACCGGTTCGCGCGGTATTGGCGCGCTCGAGTTCCAACCTACTTTGGGCGACGCCGAGCGCACGTCCAATCCTTTAGATGTAGCGGCACTCGTCGATTTGGCCGGGCAAATTTTGTCTGATCGGCAATCCTTCGCCACCTCTTTACAGCAAGGTGAAGAAGGCCACGCAATTCGTGACATTCTGCGAGTGGGCACTTCCGCGGGTGGGGCGCGCGCCAAGGCGGTGATTGCCTGGAATCCCACAAGCGGAGAAATACGTTCCGGCGATGCCGATCACAAAAGTGGATTTTCGCACTGGCTGTTGAAGTTTGACGGCGTCAGCAACAACCGCGACCGCGAGCTTGCGATGCCGAAAGGTTATGGCCGGATTGAATACGCGTATTACAAAATGGCGGTGGCGGCGGGCGTCGACATGATGGAGAGCCGCTTGCTGCATGAAAATGACCGCAGCCATTTTGTGACCAAACGATTTGATCGTAATGATCAAGGTGAAAAACTGCACCAGCAATCGTTGTGCGCCATCGCGCATTATGATTTCAATATGGCGGGCGCCTATTCCTATGAACAGGCCATGCTGGTGATGCGGCAGTTGCACTTACCGATGGCTGCAATCGAGCAGCAGTTTCGACGGGCCGTATTCAATATTCTCGCGCGAAACCAAGATGACCATGTTAAAAATATCGCCTTCTTGATGGATAAACGTGGGCAGTGGTCTTTATCGCCAGCATTTGACATGACCTACAACTACAACCCGGATGGTTTGTGGACTGGCCGCCATCAAATGAGTTTGAATGGCAAACGTGCGGCTTTCCAGCTGGCCGATTTCAGCGCTTGCGGGGCAACGCTTTCTCTGCAACGCGGACGCGCGGTGGAAATCGTCGAGCAAGTGCGCAGTGCAGTAGCTATGTGGCCAAGCTTTGCTGCCACGGCAGGTGTTTTGGAAAGCACCGCCAAGCAAATTGCCGCTACCCACCGTTTAGAGATGCCCGCTTAGCAATAAGGATCTTCACGCTCAAGATACGCGAGCACGTAATCCTTCACGCCATCTTCCAGCGAGGTAAATGCGCGCGTATAACCTGCGGCACGTAATTTGCCCATTTCAGCTTGGGTGAAGTACTGGTACTTGTCGCGAATCTCCAGTGGCGTATCGATGAACTCGAAACGCGGTTCCTTACCGAGTGCAGCAAACACGGCGCTGGCCAAATCCGCAAAACTACGCGCTTGCCCAGTGCCTACGTTGTACAAACCTTGCACTTGTGGATGATCAAACATCCACATCATGACATCGACGACATCTTTCACGTAAATGAAGTCGCGTAATTGCCCGCCATCTTGATAATCCGGATGATGCGAGCGAAACAACTTCGCCGCAGCACCATCCGCAATCTGCGGATGGAGTTGATGCACGACGCTGCGCATACTGCCTTTGTGATACTCATTAGGGCCGTAAACATTAAAAAACTTCAAGCCCACGCATTGCGGAGGCAAACTACCGCCCTCGCGCAACACCCGCGCCAAGCGGCGATCCACCATATGTTTACTCCAACCATAAGCATTCAGCGGCTGCAGATGCGCCAACTCGGCAACGGCGTCATCATCTTGAAAACCATGCGCGCCATCACCATAGGTGGCGGCTGAAGATGCATAAATAAAGCGCACTTTTTCCTGCGCGCACCAGCGGAACAAATCCAAGCTCAGGCGGACGTTGTTCTCCACAATGAGATCAACATCGGTTTCGGTGGTCGAGGAAATCGCGCCCATGTGGAAGATAGCCTGGATTTGCTCGGAGCTACGACCTTTCAGCCAATCGTGAAAATCATCGGGATGGATGACATCTGCTAACTCGCGCTTGGCGATATTTCGCCACATATCACCATCTCCGAGATGATCAACGACGACCAGCTCCCCGCGACTCTCCAAAGCCGCGAGTAGGTTACTGCCGATGAAACCCGCCCCCCCAGTGACCACAATCATGGCAGTATCCTATCCGCGCGGCTTGGTTTAGAATGAAGGGCATGGGTGACGACAATCCCTTCCGTAAAATTTTCTCCGACCTTGGCGTCGAGGGTACCGGCAATTTCGATGCTGAAGGCACCGAGCTTGATCCGGAAACCGGTAAGCCATTCACCATGGTCGTTCTGGGCTATGAGCGCCGTGGTGGCAGCAAAGTGGTGACCACCGTGCGTGATATTCCAGAAACTCGTGCGGAAGAATTCCTGGGGTATATCAAAAAGGCATTTGGTACCGGCGGCACGGTGGATGAAAATGGCTTGCTCGTGGTGCAAGGAGATCGTCGTGCACAACTCACGCGCTGGTTCGAGAAACAAGAGATTAAGGTTCGCGGTCAACGCGAATAGGGCTAGTTTCTTTTTTTGATGAGTGATTCCACCTCTGGCGCTGCGCCGCTTAATTGGCAACCGCCGCGCACGGGCAGTACTTTGCGCGCGGTCTTATGTATACCCGTTGGAGTGTTGTGGTGTATGCTGAACTTGCCGTGGATGATTGCCACAATGACATTCACGCCGCGTTACTTCGAAAAACATCGCACGCGCATTACCCGCTCTTGGGGTCGCGGCTTACTGAAAATTTTCGGCATCAAGCTGGAACTGCATGGGACGGAAAACCGCGATCTAGAAGGCGCGAAAATCCTCGCGATTAACCACGTGAGCATCGTCGACTTATTTGTCTACAGTGCGGCATGGACCGATCACGGCACCATGATTTACAAAAAGGAACTCGGCAAGATTCCGTTGATGGGGCATGTCATGCGCATGATTGGGTTCATTCCGGTGGACCGCAGCGATCACCGCGCGTCGGTGAAAAGCATGGCCGAAGCCGCCGATAAAATTCGCGCAACAGGTTTGTCGATTTGGATCGCTCCAGAAGGCACGCGTTCGCGGCGCGGTGGTTTGCAGGAGTTCAAAATGGGCGCCTTTCACCTTGCCAAACAAACTGGTGCACCGATGATCCCATGCATCATGCGTGGCGCTGGAGAAATCAATCGTATGGGCAGTAAGATTATTCGCTCCGGCACCATTCGAGTGGATTTCCTCGCCCCGCTGGAAACCAGCAACTGGACCCGCGGCGATTTGCGCGCACAAGCAGTAGAGCTACGCAAAACGTTTTTAAAGTATTTACCAGCAGCGCCCGATACCCCAACGCTAGCAGACTACGCGCGCGCAGAAGCCGCAGCGGCTGCTGCACAAGCTACGCGTGCAACAGAATAGATCAGAGCTTCCCTAAGAATCCTGCATCCGATCGATAGAAGCCTCAGGGCCGAAAACCACCAAGCGATCACCGATGCTGGCACGATAATCCGCATCCGGTTGGTGCGGGGAACTAAATTCACCCTTCACCCCTTCGGTGCGCACCAGCAACACATTGACGCCATAACGTTGCCGGACCGCCATTTCGGCGATGGTACGGCCCGCTAAAGTCGGAGGCACATCGACTTCCGCCATCAAGAAATTACCCACGCGATGACGATCTTGACGATGGTCGGAAGCGGGCATACTTTCGGCCAAGCCTTCCACCATCTGGTTCTTGAACAACTCCATCCGGTAGCGTTCCAGCACATCTTCTAAGTGCACCACGCCAATTAAGCGCTCACCATCTAAAACCGGCAAGACGTCACGATAACCAGCATCCAGAATTTTCAGGACTTGATCCAGCGTTTCGTTCGCCGTGACCGTTGGCCAATCTACATTGGCGGTATCGCTCGCCAGCAACAAGTTACTCAGCGACGCGGCGTCTTCAAGGATTGGCCGCAAAGCATTCAACGCCACCACGCCGTGATAGACGCCATCTTCATCCACCACATACAGGCTAGTTTCGGAGCCTCGGTACAAGCGGCGCAACATGCCAGACAAACGCTCATTCGGCAAAACCGTCAGCGGGTCCTCACGCAGAACTTCTCGGACCTTAATATTACGTAGCAGATTCAAGTCTTGGCCACGACGGATTTTGATGCCCCGCCCGCGTAACTTGATGCTGTAGATGGAATCGCCATGCAAGCGCGTCATCACCAAAGTGCCGATGATGCTGGAAATCATCAAAGGTAAAATGATTTTGTAATCGGTCGTGAGCTCGAACAAAATCATTATGGCGGTGATGGGCGCATGAGTCGTGGAAGCCACCAGCGCTCCCATGCCCACCAACGCATAAGCTCCTGCCGGCGCAGAATCCGGGAAAAAATGCTGCACCCCCACCCCCACTGCACCACCGAGCATTGCACCAAGAAATAACGACGGCGCGAAAATACCACCGGAACCGCCCGATCCAAGCGTGATGCTGACTGCAATTATCTTTGCAACAATTAGCAACATCAGTAAGCCAAGACCAGAGTTCTCGCCTACAAGTGCTTGGTTCATCGCTTCATAACCAACCCCCATAATTTCTGGCACGCGCAAAGCGATGAGGCCAATCAGCAAACCACCAATCATGGTTTTGAACGGCGGATAAATACGCAAACGCTCGCCGAGTCCTTCCGCGGAATGGACGCTGCGGGTAAAGACAATCGCCACTAAACCAGCGAGCAATCCGAGTACTCCATAAGCGAGAAGCTCTGCCGGATGATGCATCGAATAGTGTGGAATCTCGAACGCCGGGAAATCGCCGAGGAAATGGCGTGAAACGACTGTTGCCACCACCGACGAAATTACGATTGGCGAAAATTGCGGAACACCGAAATCCCCAAGAATCACCTCGACTGCAAACAACGCACCAGCTACCGGCGCATTGAAGGTGGCCGCAATGCCAGCAGCTGCACCGCAACCCACCAAAGTACGCATCCGCCGCGGACCAAGCCCTAGAAATTGACCGCAGCTCGAGCCAATTGCCGAACCAATCTGAACAATCGGACCTTCCCGTCCAACAGAACCTCCAGAAGCAATACAAATACTCGATGCTAGTGCCTTGATGGCGACCACGCGCGCGCGGATGCGGCCGTGCGCCACGGCAACAGCTTGCATCACCTCCGGGACACCATGCCCCTTGGCTTCCGGGGCACCGTAATACACCAACAACCCTACAAGGAAACCACCTGCTGTAGGCACCAAGACTAGCCAATACCAAGGCAAAGTATAGAGCCACTCTAGCAAGCTGAAATGCTCACTGGACAACTCTGGGGACCTCCACATGAGTTGCTGTAAATACTGGATAAGCACGCGAAAACCAACTGCAGCATAACCACCGAGCAGTCCAATCAGCGAAGCGACCAACACCATATACACGGTGGTCGATTGCTTGAGGTACTGGTTAAGCCAGCTAAGTGGAGCGAGAAGGCGCGGCAAGGTGGGAAGCGGAGGTTCAGCTCTGCCAGAGCCGAGACTGTACCCCGCCCGGCCCCACAATGCGTAGCGGCTTGCCGCCTGCGACGCAGTTGTAAGGCTCGAAATCCGTCACACCTACCATTTCCAAAACTTCTTCGTCCAACAAGCAGCGACCATGGATTTGCGCACGCGGCACCTGCAAAATCGCCAACATGGCATCAGCCAAGATATCAGCACGACGCCATTGAGCCGGTCCACCCAGGCCATGATTGATGGTGGCTTGTGATTCAATCGCGGTTGCCGGCCACAAGGCACAAGAACGGATCTCACTGTCTGCGACTTCTCCGGCAATGCCCATAGCCAGCAAACTCATGCCGAACTTGGACATGCAATAACCCGTCTTCCCTGGCAACATGCTCAAATCCAAAGGTGGTGACATTTGCACGATACACCCCGTGCCCCGCGCAATCATCTGCGGCAACACAAAATGCGCCGTGAGGTGAGCTGCACGTGCATTGACCTCCATCATCAAATCAAATCGTTTGGGCGGGGTTTCGGCTACACCCTTCCAGTGCAGCGCCCCAGCATTGTTGATCAAAATATCGATACGTCCAAAACGATCTAACGCCGCTGCGACCATCGCTTCCACTTCCTCAGCGTTACGCACATTCGTTTTCACCGCCAAGGCCTGGCGTCCTAGTGCTTCTACCTCGGCGGCCGTGTCATAAATACTGCCTGGCAACAAATCGCGTGATTTTTCGCTCTTCGCCGCAATGACGATATCCGCACCCGCCCGTGCTAAAGCGAGCGCAATATTTTTACCGATGCCGCGACTTGCACCAGTAATCACCGCAACCTGTCCGCTCAAATCGGGAACCACAAAGGGAGCCTTATGCATCGGAAGCTTTTTGCTTGGCGGCCTTCTGCTTGGCAATTTCTTCGTCGCGCAAGTCTTTGCGTAGCATCTTCATCATGGCTGTTTTGGGTAGCTCCTTGCGGAACTCCCAGTACTGCGGCACTTTGTAAGCAGCGAGTTCCGATGCACACCAAGCTCTCAGCTCTTCCTCATCCATGACTTCGCCTGGCTGCATCACGATAAAAGACTTGACCGTTTCACCACGCTTATCGTCCGGAATGCCAATGGTGCAAGACTCGAAGATTTTGTCGTGCGCCATCAGGACGCGATCGATTTCATCGGGGAAAATGTTATAGCCTGATGCAATAATCATATCTTTCTTGCGGCCAACAATCCTGAAATAGCCTTCTTGATCCATGACCGCAAGATCGCCAGTGTAGAGCCAGCCGTTGCGAATCATGTTGGCGGTTTCTTGCTCACGGTTGAGATAACCAACCATGACCTGCGGGCCTTTGACAATCAACTCGCCAACTTCGCCAATCTTCAACTCCGGCAAGCCTGAGTCTGAATCCACAATGCACACCTCCGTGTTCGCTACCGGAACACCAATGTGGCCAATCTTGCGCTTTCCGTTGACCGGATTACAAGTGACCACCGGAGAAGTTTCGGTAAGACCGAACCCTTCCACGATGATGGAATTGGTTAACTTCTCGAAACGATTCTGTACGTCTTCGGGCAGTGGTGCCGAACCGGAGAAGCAGCGCTTCACCGAAGAAAGATCCAAGGTCTCAACATTGGGAAAGTTGTTGATGGCGTTGAATAAGGCTGGCAGAGCTGGAAACAACGTAACCTTGAACTTGGTGATGTTCTTAATCAACCCAGGGATATCACGTGGATTTGGTTGCAGCACCATGGCCGCGCCCACAGTGACTGGCCAAGTCAGGCAAACCGTCAAACCGAAAATATGGAAGAACGGCAACACCGCAAGAAGGACTTCGCCGCCTGGCTCCAATCCCAAAAACCACGCACGCACTTGTTGCACGTTGCAACTAAGGTTGCGTTGCGAAAGCATGGCGCCCTTCGATAAGCCTGTGGTGCCACCGGTATATTGAATGACAGCAATATCATCCATCCCAACATGGACTTTCGGGGGTGTTGCAGCCGACGATTTCAGCAACTTGCGAAACAGATGCACGCCAGCTTCCATGGCTACTTTCGCCACCAGTGGTGGGTTTTCACGCTTCAGTTTCAGTGGTGCCAAATAGTTCAGCGGGAACTTTAAGTACTCTGGAATCGAAGCAATGATGTACTCCCGTACACCAACTTTATCGCGGATGGCGCGCACCTTCTGATCCCACAAAAAATCCATGGTGATGGCAACTTCCACTGAGGCATCATTCCATTGATGAATGATTTCGCGCGGCATGTAAAGCGGATTCGTCATGACCGCTTGCGCCCCCAGGCGCTGGATGGCCAAGTAAGCGATTGCGCACTGTGGAATATTCGGTGCCTGCACCGCAACGCGGGTGCCCTTCACCACACCGAGTCCGGCGAGTGCGGTGGCGAACCGATCGACTTCCTCTTTCAGCTGAGTGTAAGTCAGTTGGCAATTCATAAACACCAACGCGGTGTGACTGCCAAACTCTTTCACCGTGCGATCTAAGTATTCGCCAATTGGTATTTCTTCGAACTCGATCGAGGTCGGGACGCCTTTTTCGTACGACTTATGCCAGAGGAATTCACCCATGCCAAAGCATAGCCGCTCCCTGCCCAACTGGGGTCTTATTGCGCCGTACCGCTGACGATATTGCTGACTTTCCCAGCCTGCAAAGACTGCACCCAGTAAGCGTGGCCAGTGGCACCTGCCGGAACGCTGATGAGGAAATCCGTGGCACCGGCAGCATTGGTGGTTTGCATGGAACCGATTTGCTGAGGGTTGTTAAGGCCCAAAGTCACACCCAGTGGACCAACGTTGAAACTTCCTAATCCAGTCAACGAATAGGCAAGCCAAGTGGAGGCACTCGCATTACCGTTTGTCACACTGAAGTTCGCTACTGCGCCGGCCGTCACCACCGGCGACGACAAGGTGAGAGCATTGCCACCACCATCGTGACCAAACACCGAAAGCGTGAAGTTGGTCCACGTGCCGGTGGTACCGGCTGATTGACCCGAAACTTCTACGATCCAATCCCCCAACGAGGATTCGCCGAAAGGCCGTAAGGAAGTAAAAATGAAGTTGTTGTAGTTGTCCGTGCCATCATTACGCACCTTCGTCAAGATCGAACCCGTACCACTCGGTGCCGTCAACTTGATGTACAAATCACCAACATAGTTGTGGAGGATATTCATCTTCAACTCCACGGCCTCGACCGTGATGTCGGTCGGAATGTTGACCGTACGGGTCAAGCCAGTGGTGTTGTTGTCAGGGATGGTTTGACCGACAGCGACCACCCCAGTGGTGGCAGAAGATTCTGCTGGATAGTTCACCCAAGTCAGTGCCGTTTGCACCGCGGCCTCAGCATCCACCGCGCCAAAGCCATAGTTGATGTTCACATCGCGGCCGGTGGCATTGACCAGCCAGTTGCCGTTACCGGCATCATTTTTGCGCGCGGAATCAATCAAAACACCGGTCACATCACGCCAAGTGAGCGCGGGGTTTGCATCCAAAATCAAGGCCACCACGCCTGCGGCCAGTGGACTCGCCGCCGAAGTACCGCCAAAGCTAGAGGTGTAACTGCTACCGGTGGTGGTGGTGTAAATGCCGCGGTTATTGCCACTCGAATGAGCCACAACCGTCATCGAAGAACCCGTTTCATTGTAATAGGCGCGTACATCGGCATCGCCAATCGCGCCAATCGCCAAAGTGAGGCGGCTGGAGGCGTAGGGATCGTATTCCACACGATCGGCCGTGCCGCCGTTACCCGCTGCCCAAGTAAACACCGTGCCCAGACCGCCGCGACCGGTAAACACAGCACCTTCTAAAGCAGAGCGCTCGGCGCTAGTCATGTACGAAATCGTGCCGTTGTCTGCTGGGCCCCAAGAATTCGTTTTGATGTCATTGAGATCGTTACGCCAGCCAAAGTTGGTGGCCGTAGTCGAGCTGCTGCCGTAATAAAGATTAGACCATTGGGCATCGTAAGCCGCGCCTACACCCCCAGCGCCGTTATTGCCTTCGGCGGCGGCTACCCCTGCACAAGAAGTACCGTGGCTACTTTGACTGCCGGTCCGACTGGCGGCACTGTTGTAGTTATTGTTGAGATCCGGGTGCGAAAGTTGCACTCCACCATCCAAGATGCCGATGACTTGGCCAGTACCGGTGTAGCCAGCAGTCCATGCGCCTTCCACGTTCGCATCGGCAATCACATTGAGATTATTGCGCAGGTGCCATTGATTGCCAAAACCTGGATCTGAGGGAACGGTGCGCGTTGCCAATGGGCGCTCCGCATCAAGGTACACCGCTTCGGCGCCGAAATAAGCCTCCAAGGCGAGAGTCAAATCAAGGCCCGCAAGCACCGAGCTCGTGTGGACCAACTGAAAACCTGGAACGCCTTCCAGTGGCTCGACCCAACTTTCGGTAATGCTGCTCGCTAGTGCCTGCAAGGAGGCCACTTCTTTGGTTTCCACAATCACCGTCGACGACAAGAGGTAGCCTGGGGTTGGAGCCGGGATGACGCCAGCCTTACTGGCTAAATCATCATTGATACGCATGGCGAAGCTGCTGCTGGCATCGACATCCTCTATTTGGAAGAGCGCACGATCAAAACCAGTGTCCACCCAATGAAAAGTTGGGGTGGAGAGCGCGTCGGCGCCCTGTAGCTGCGCAAAGGAAAGTAGAAGGATTTGGCTAATCATCGTGTTAAGGTCTAGCGGTACGAGGCCGCGAGCGAGGTTGAAGTTCCTAGTTTCGGACCGAAAACCTGTGAAACCCCCTTCGCCTTCAGGGAAGGATAGAATTTAGAAGTGCATCCATCCAAGAAATCTGCTGAGGAATTGGGGAAAGAGGTCATTATCCAGCCCACGCGCTCCAGCGGGCCTGGAGGGCAGCATCGCAACAAGGTTTCTACAGCCATTCGAGCCACGCATGAGCCCACTGGTATTCAGGCTATGGCCACAGAACGGCGCTCTCAGTTAGAAAACAAGCTAGAAGCATTGTATCGTTTGCGCATCAAGCTGGCTTTGCTCTACCGCAGCCCTCTGGAGGACGCCGATTTTATGCCGCCGGGAGCCTACGAGCCGTCTTGGGAGTGGATGGAGCGCCTGCGTGGCGACAAAATCCGCGTCAATCCCACCCATGAGGATTTCCCTGGCCTACTGGCCGAAGTGCTGGATCGGCTGGCTCTGGAAAAAGACGACCTCGGCCGCACCGCAATTGCTTTTCGCATTTCCAACTCGCAGCTCATCAAATTTCTCGCCTTGGAGCCGGCTGCTTTGTATGCCTTGAATGAACGGCGGCGGGCGCGTGGCCAGCGCTCGCTGAAGTAATCTTCCATCCTCAGTTGTAAATTTTGTGGCACAATGGAGAGATGTTGCTCCTCCCCTTGATCACTCTACTACTCCAATCCCCGGTACTGCAAAGTACACAGATGGAGGTGCGCCCTGAAGGCGCCTTCTTGGTCAACCAAACCCATGCTGGTTTACCCAAGCTGCCGTTCTCCAATTCGCTCGCGGTCGTCAGTACCCCGCGCTGGCAAGTGACCGATGGAGGTTTAGCATGGATTGGCTCCAGCGCCGCAGTTGGTGATTCCGGTGCCGCAGCTATCGGTGGCAAGGATTTGAACAATGAAGGCGTGGCTTGCTGGGCAACGGGCTCCGCCACACCAATTTTCGAAAACTCGGCCGTCGGTGCCTCGGCACTGAAAGTTGCTATGGCAGATCGCCATCACACTGCCGCCGCCATCATCACCAACGACCTCGGCGGCCCCAATTTTGAGTCGACGGTTTCTGTTTGGGATTCTGCAGGAAGCGGCATTGCCGATTGGACGGCAACCTTCCCAACCACCGGAAACGTGTACGCCAGCATGATTGGCGTCAGCGATGACGGTAGCCGCATTGTTGCCGCCGCCTCCAATGCCAGCGGACTACTGCACCTGCGCGTTTGGGATCGCAGTGGACTTTCTCTGGGCAGTTGGGATGTACCAGCAGCTGGCCATCTGCGTTTCGGCGCAATCGATGATACTGGTACACGTCTTTACGCCGCGCTCTACAACGGCACCGCAGTGGTTTACGATTTGAACAGCGGAGCTGCGTTAACCACCATCGCTATCGGTGCCAGTTTTGATGCGCACGCAATTTCTGGTGACGGCAAAACCGTTGCGTACGGCACTTTTAGTGGCCTATTTGTGCGGCGTGAGATTACGCCAGGTGTATGGAGCCAAGTGGCCTTCCGCGCAAATCCAGGAGCAAGTTACACCGGCCGCGCGGCGTTGAATCAAGACGGCAGCCGCGCCGGGTTTGGCGTGCAGCGTTACTCACCTTCCTCCGACCACATCGAAATTGGCATCATGGATGTCAGCACGGGCTTAGATTTGAACTCACAAATGTTTGATGCACCGGGCACCGCTTACCAACTCATCAGCTAGGGTCTCGCGATGAGCGATGCTGGCGATGTTCTGGCGGGGTGCTCTTGGGGAGATTCGATGAGTGCCACTCCCGAAGTTTTCTCTATGGATGACCAAGGCAACTTACTGAGCTCCATTCACCTCGGTGGTTCTGCTTTCTCGGTGGATTTGGATGCCGATGGCGACGTCATCTTGGCTGGTTCCAAAGCAGTGCACGCGAACACTTTCGGTAACGGTGGTGCCTTGACTTGCATCGATGGCGCTGAGCAAACTCTGCACTTGCTGGGTTATCCGCAGCTTGGTGGATCCCTTAGCGTGGAGAGTCCAGCTGGCGCGAATACTTTGCTTTTCTCTGTTGCCGCTGCCCTCGGCAGTTCGGTCACTCCATTTGGAATCACCGAAATCGATCTTGGCACTGAAATCACCCGCTTCGGTCCAAACACGATTCCACTTGGCGGTTTGTCGATGCCACTTACCATCCCTGTCCGGAGTGGACTCCTCGGCATGTTAGTCCATGTGCAAGGCCTACGTTTTGGCAGCACCGATGATTTGACCAATAAGATTTCTCTACGTTTGTTGCCGTAGAAAAATACGCTAGGCTTTGGCCTTCCCGATGGCCGAAGCCCTCAAAAACCAGTACGACCGCGCTTATCTGCAAAGATTAGCGTCGGTCGTTTCTGTTTGCGCACCTGCTGGAATTAACGAAGCGACGTTGGTGGAAGACGTGTTTCGCGACGGCTGGGAAGAACTCGAGTTGAAGGGCCGCATGCGGCGAATTTGCACGTGTTTGCGTACGGCGCTACCGCCGGAGTATTTAGAGGCGCTGCCCATTGTGCGTGCTGCCGCGGCGAACTTCGATGGCTATATGTCAATGTTTTTCCCTGATTTCGTCGAGCAATATGGTTTAGATTATTGGGAAGAATCTATCGCTGCTCTGCATTGGATGACGCGCTTTGGTAGCTCTGAATTTGCCGTGCGGCCGTTTTTAAAAGCGGATGCGCCGCGTTTCCTAAAGGTGATGTTGGAATGGACTCACGATGAGAATGAGCATGTACGGCGTTTAGCGAGTGAGGGTTGCAGGCCTCTTTTACCTTGGGCGATGAACTTGCCGGATTTCCAGAGGGATCCAAAACCGTTGTTGCCAATCCTTGAAGCTCTGCGGTCTGATACGAGCGAATATGTACGCCGCAGTGTGGCAAATAACTTGAATGATATTTCCAAAGACCATCCATCTCTGGTGTTAGAAATCGCCACTGCATGGAAAGGTAAATCAAAAGATGGCGATCGCTTGGTGAAACACGCATGCCGCACGTTGTTGAAATCGGGCGATGTGGGAGCGATGCAGCTATTTGGTTTCCGTGATGCGCAACATATCGTAATGGTTGATTTTCAACTCACTGAAGATTCCATCCCTCTGGGCGGCACCCTAAACTTTGCCTGGAGCTTGTACAGCAACACTCCATTGGGGAAAATACGCATGGAATACCGCATCGACTTCGCGCGCCCCCATGGCCGTGGCGCGCGCAAGATTTTCCAAATATCAGAATCAGAATCCAATGAAAATTCACGCGCGGGGCAACGCAAACATTCCTTCGCCGACCGCAGCACACGCAAACATTACGTAGGCGAACACCAACTCACTTTGCTGGTGAATGGCGTGGCGAAAGCTGCTGCGAAGTTCTGGCTAGTTTGAAATTAAGCGGAAATCGAGCTGCTCCACTTGGGCACGCACTTCGCCGGTGGTTTTATCGGCATCGATTAGGCGCACGCGCCAATAAAGACTGCGGCTGCCGTCGGCATGTTCGTCAACGTAACAGGTTCCAGTCCAACCAAGCCCATCTGGCACTTTGCCGATGACTTCAATGTTGTCGTATTTCTTGCGCGTGTTCGCTTTGACATGAAATAGCAACTGCTCTTCATTGCGCTTATCGGCACCGTGCCAAGTATTTTCCACACCCACACCAGCGCCGCGCCACGCCCACAACTTGGGATAAATGCACTGCCATTCTGCGAGCGGCGTGTACTCGGTGCGATGCCACTGTTGGGGCGCGCGAATATGAACTTTATCGCCATTCGTTTCAGCAAGCGCTGGCGGATCGGCCAAGCCGAAGGACAACCCGAGTTGCAACGCTGGATCGCCAAACAACACCTGGTGATGCATTTGATAAAAATAGGGACCACCGTTTTGCTGTCCTTTCTCAAGCATGGCAACCATCACAAAATTTTGTGCGCTGCGTTGCGCTTGACCAATCGTTTGGCCCGCGAAAACTGCATTCCAAAACTCACTGAAATAAAGCTCCCCCTCGGCAATACCGCGGCGTGAGTTGCCAACAAACGCTACCGCCCCATTCTTCAACAAACGACTTGCAACCGATCGATGCTCAGCATCTTGATCCAACGAGGCGGTACTGCAGCCGGCCGAAACCACCAGCGCCGGTGCCAACAAAGTGTTGCTATCCCAAGCATAGGTTTTACCCATCACAGTCCACATCGCATGCGAGCTGTGCACGATCAAACCGGAATTCGCCAGCGGCGATTTTGCATCAAAAGGAGCTTCTCCCGCATGATGGCCGGCGAAAGAAAAACCCGCGGCTTGGAAAGGTGCGCGGCTGGACTCTTCCCATTCGGCAGTGGCAAAACGTTTCTCCCAATCACGCTGCGGGAAGTCATCACGCGCAAAACCACGACAAGCGAGCAAGGTTGCCGACGGCAAATCTTCGGCGATAAAACGTGCGTGTGCCAAATCGACGAAGGGATCGTCATCGGTCTGTGTGTAAGGCAAATCCGAAACCAAATCGGCATCAATCCCTTGGCCATACGAGATTACTGCCATGGGTAATGCATCGGGCCACCCAACCAAACACAAATACTGCACCTGCTGCTTGGCGGCCTTATGAAATTTTTGCAACTCCGCGTGAATCTCCGCTGCGGTGGGCGACGTCATCCAAATCGCACGTCCGCGATTGGCTTCTTCTGCGTCGAGGTCCGCCGTCCATTGCACTTTGCCGAGTTCGAAATCGTCGCCGGTGAATAGCGGCGGCTCTTTGGTGCCGCTGAACTTGCCGTCGCGGTTGCGGTCAAGCTGCAGCCAATAACGACCATCTTGCGGGGTCTTGCCAGTCACGAAGGGAGTGTCTTTTTCACCCAAAATGGAGATCGCTCCTTTGCGCCAACCATCACTACTTTCCATGGCGCCGTTGGGCTTTTTGTCAAGGATTTCAGTAGCATCAAAGCGACGTTTCCAGATGACGTCGGCATGGATCGGCGCAACCACCCCATTGTGGGCCGCGGCCAACAACGGCGCAGCAAGAGCTAAGTTTCGATTGCGCCCTGCGGCACTGTCCTGCAAGTTGACTAAGGCTATGTAATCGACCGGGAGGTCATTGCGGAGTAGATAACGAGTGATTTCCTCGCCATTTTTCAAACCCTCTACCTTCCAACCCTTGATCTTAGGAGCCTTTTGCGAACCCACAAATAGGGCACTCTTCACTCCGAGGCCCGCAAGCACCCCTTGTTCAAAGTCATTCCACGAATCCCGTTCAAAGGCATAGAGCGGCAAACGCAAGCGCGCAGCCAAGGCCGATGCCAACATCGCCGAGCTTGGTTCATCGGAATCAAAAAAAACAACTCTCTCCGTGCCACTGGGCCAGGCCAACAACATCGCCAAACTGGCTTCCAATAAATCGTTCGCCGCAAGGTGTTCCAAGCGCGCAATTTCTTGCGCCGGGAAAACTGGCAGATCTGAGCCAAGCCAAAAAAGGCGCGACGGTTCGAAGCGCCGCAGGAAATCCAACAACTCCGGGCGGAAGGGTAGTTCCGCATCTACCGCCAACACGATTGGATCGCCGTTGTTCCACACAGTGGCAGCGGGAATCGCGCACAGGAAGGCTAGATCGCGCCACGAAGCAACAGCGGTAATCGGCACCAGCACCACGACCCGGGCGCCCGGCGCTATAGGCTCGATTTCATCGTCAGCGGCTTGCGGCGCAGCAAGCACCAAACTGGATAGAGAAATCCACACAAACAGCACGGTCAAGGATAGCGGGCGGCGCATGCCACTATCCTAGCGACTGCGGCTCAGTCTTTGCTTTTGACGCCGCGCATGGCGTTTTCCAAGCCGGAGCCGCTGTCTTGCAACATAGGGGTGCCGCCGGTGTCGGTTTGCACAATGGGTGGATAGGAGTTGCGCACGCTAGAGCCTTGCTGATCTGGCATGGTGCATGAAACAGGAGCCAAGCAAACAAGGAGCAGGGAAGCGGAAAAGGTGAGGTGGATAACGTTGCGGTGTTTCATGGCACCTATACGCCGGAAAGGAGTTTTTGTTTGACCACAATTTGATAGCCGCCGGAGTTATCCTGTCGGCGCAGATTTCGCTCTTCACCCAGCAGCTCCCTAGAACAATGTCGGAAAAGGAATTTCAGTACCAATCCATGTTCCCGCTTGGCCCTTCCGAAACCCCTTGGCACAAGTTGAGCGGGGATTTTGTAAGCACAGTAGAAGTCGATGGCGAAACCGTGTTGAAGGTGGAGCCGGAAGCGCTGGAACTATTGGCCAAAGAGGCCTTTCACGCCGTGGCACATTTATTGCGGCCGGGCCACTTGCAGCAACTGCGCAATATTTTGGATGATCCAGAAGCTTCGGATAACGATCGTTTTGTGGCGCTCGATCTGCTGCAAAACGCATGTATTTCCTCAGGCGGCGTATTGCCGATGTGCCAAGACACCGGTACCGCCATCATCATGGGCAAGAAAGGCCAATTTGTGTGGACTGACGGCAGCGATGAAGAAGCTTTATCCCGCGGGGTGTTTAAGACTTACACCGAAACGAATCTGCGTTATAGCATGTTGGCACCGCTCGGTATGTTCGAAGAGGTGAACACCAAATGCAATCTGCCAGCGCAAATTGAAATCTACGCCAAAAGTGGCCAAAGTTATGAATTCTTATTCATTGCCAAAGGTGGAGGTTCCGCCAATAAGACCTATTTTTATCAAAGCACGCCGTCGATGTTGCGCGAAGATTTGTTGCTGAAAACCTTAGGCGAATATATCAAAAGTTTGGGCACCGCAGCTTGCCCTCCTTATCACTTAGCAGTGGTGATTGGCGGCACTTCCGCAGAGCAAAACTTGAAGACCGTAAAACTTGCGTCGGCGCGCTATCTGGATAGCCTGCCCACCAAAGGCAACGCCAACGGTCATGCGTTCCGCGATCTTGAATTTGAAAAGAAGATCCACGCGATTACCCGTGCCAATGGTTTAGGCGCCCAGTTCGGTGGCAAATATTTCTGCCACGATGTCCGCGTGGTTCGTTTGCCGCGCCATGGGGCCTCCTTGCCCATCGGCATTGGCGTTTCTTGTTCTGCCGATCGCCAGGCGCTGGGCCGCATCGATGCCGACGGCATCTGGTTAGAGCAACTGGAAACCGATCCAGCGCGCTTTTTGCCCGAAACGAGCGCCCAGGAACTTGGCGGTAAAGTGGTCAAGATTGACCTGAATCGGCCGATGGATGAAATTCGTGCGGAACTCAGCAAGCATCCAGTCAAGACCCGCGTGAGCCTGAGTGGGCCGATGGTGGTAGCCCGCGATATGGCGCACTCCAAACTGCGCGATCGCCTCGAACAAACGGGCGAACTGCCGGAATACATGAAGGAATTTCCGGTTTATTACGCCGGCCCGGCAAAGACACCCGAGGGCATGGCGTCGGGAAGTTTCGGTCCAACAACGGCTGGGCGTATGGATAGTTTTGTCGATTTGTTCCAAAGCCACGGCGGCTCTTTTGTGATGGTGGCCAAAGGCAACCGCTCACAACAAGTTGTGGATGCGTGCAAAAAGCATGGTGGCTTCTACCTAGGTTCGGTCGGTGGCGCTGCCGCGCGTTTGGCGCAAGATTGCATCCGCAAAGTCGAATGCTTGGAGTTCCCGGAAACTGGCATGGAAGCCGTGTGGCGGATTGAAGTCGAAAATTTCCCGGCCTTCATCATCACCGATGACAAGGGCAATGATTTCTTCTTGGGATCCTCCGACTTGCCCATGCTTTAATCTTCGGCGGGCTTAGGGGCATCTACTCCCGGCAACGGGAACAACACACTTGGTGTATGCGCCTCTGTCATGTACTTGGCAGCGAGTGCCACCAGCTCAGGATGGCTCGCTGCAACATCGTTGCTTTCAGCGCGATCCTCTTTTAGATTGTAGAGCTGGATTGGACCTGCGGATTTCTGCAAATCTCGGCGGACCGCTTTCCAATCCCCCATACGAATCGCTTGCTGACTCCCATAAGCAGGAAACTCCCAGTACAAGTAAGCGTGCGCTGGTTGCTCGCTATGGCCAAGCAACTCAGGCATCAAGCTGACGCCATCTGTGGTTGCCAACGGCGATGCTCCTGCGGCATCCAAAATAGTGGGCAAAAAATCCCAAAACGCCGCCGGCATATGGCTGACGGTTCCTGCGGCGATTTGCTGCGGCCAACGCACAATCAGCGGTACCCGCAAGCCACCTTCGAACACGCTGCCCTTGGCGCCACGTAATCCACCACCGCTAGCAAAAAAATCCGAGCGCGCGCCACCAATATCATAAGTGGCGCCATTATCGGAAGTGAACATCACGATGGTGTTGTCATCGATATCCAATTGGGAAAGCAAATCCATCAACCGCCCAACATCACGATCCATCCTGGAAACCATTCCGGCATAAGCTGCACGTGGCGTGGGATGCGCCAAATAACCCTTCTTGCCGTCGTATGGCGGGTCTTCCCACAAACCGTAGTAAGGCTCCATCGAATCCTCCGGCACCTGCAAGGCCAGATGCGGAACGGCATACGTAAGCAACAGGAAGAACGGTTTTTCAGCGTTCTCGCGAACCCAACCAAGGGCATCCTCCGTCAGCAAATCATGCGAGTAATGGGCACCCGTGGTGTTGTGAAATACGTTGCCTTCATAATTGACACGCTGGCCATCTTTCCACAAATGCGTGGGGTAATAGTTGTGCGCCTGGCGCTGGCAAAGGTAACCAAAAAAGTGGTCAAAGCCCTGCCGATTCGGTTCGCCTTCGGTATCGGGACCGCCAAGCCCCCACTTACCCACACACGCAGTTTGATAACCAGCCGCTTGCATCAAGCTCCCAACGGTTACTGTGCCAGCGGGCAAAGGCAGTTGCCCTTCGCCATCGTCATCGCCCCAACCACCGATTTCAATATTGTCACGCACAAAAGTGTGGCCCATATGCTTGCCCGTCATCAACACCGAGCGTGATGGTGCACACACTGGCGCTCCGGCATAAAAATCTGTGAAGCGTTTGCCTTCTGACGCGATCCTATCAATGTGGGGCGTCTTGATTTTCTCCTGACCGTAACATCCAAGTTCGGCCCAACCGAGGTCATCGGCGACAATCAAAATCACATTCGGTTGCCGTGTTTCTGGATGCGTGCAAGCACCGAGTGCCAACAGCAAAGTTGTTAAAATCAGAAAACGCAATGGACGCATCCAAGCATTCTAGAGAGTGCGCACGCGGAATGCAGAAACAATCGTTGCCGTGTTGTAGCAAGCAATACCAAGTGGGAGTGATGGTTGCACTTCCGGACGAATCGATAAAGCTTGGCCTGAAAGATCGACATCAAAGAGTAATCCGTCTTGCAGCCACGCTCGAAGCCGCTGTTGCTCCACGCGTAATCGAATGGTGTAATCCACGCCGAGGTCATATCTGTGAAAACTACGCGTGAAGTTTTGCGACGCATCAATGTCATCGATACACGATAAGCCGGTCAGGCTGCCACCCCAGCCGCCAAGTACGAGGGTGCAGAAATCCTCCCCCACTGGGAAGGTCAGACCACAGAAAAAGTCCACTCCCATGGTTTTCTGCGCCACCAACTCGATTTCGTAATCCACTTGGGGAATGGCTACACCGTGCCACGTCACACCGGTGAAGGGGTTTCCCATCCCCAAGATAATTCGCTGTGCGGAAATCTCTTCCTTCCCCGAAATTCCAAAAGCACTCGCTTGCCAGCCACCCACCACATTCTCCGCCAGTAAATCCTGCCATACCAGTGGTTCATCCGCGCCGGCGCATGGTGCCTGGCACGAGCCCCCCCAACATCCACTCAGCAGTAGCCAAAAAATGCGATTCATGCCGAAATCATACGGATTCGTTAAGAATTGGCACAAAATCGAAACAAAAATAACTACATACCTTTTGGTAGAGAGTGCATAATAGGTGCGACCCTCCCACCGTCGGCAGCGTTTCGACGGTGGGGTAGGAATTTTGTGCTTATGAGCCCAAACTCGCAACAAGACCAAGTGTCTTCTCTCTCCTCTAAAACCGCAGCTAGCGTTCATACCCTGCCCGAACACATCTTTGAGATTGTGTCGGACTCTGGGGAGGGCGCACAGAAATGCGGACAGAGCTTCGGTGCGGTTTCCGCCAAAATGGGCAACGGTGCCTGGACTGTTGAGATTATCCCTGCGGAAATTCAGCCGCCGCCGCGCTCTCCTGGAGGAGCCAGTGGGGTTCGGATTCGTATCGGGACTGAAAAGATTACCAATTGGGGTAATCAAACGAAGTTGGTAATTGCTTTCAACGAGCAGGTTTTGCTCGCCCGGCACCGCCAAGGCGCGATTGCCGATGATGCCACCATCCTGTTGGAGGAAATGTGGGAAAGCCACCAAGACCCAAAGGTGCGTGAGCAGTGGGCGGAAGCGTTAGTAGAACTGTCCTCGAAGAACTATCACATTGTCAAGGTGCCGATGGAGGTCGAGTGCCTGAAGATTGTGGATAACCCGCGTAAGGGCAAGAACATGTTCGCGCTGGGTCTGATGTCGTGGATTTACATGCGCGACGTCGAAAAGGTCAAGGCGCAGATCGCCATGCAGTTCCGGCACAAGTCTCAAGACGTGTATGAACGCAATGTCCGCCTTTTAGAGGCCGGCATGACCTGGGCTGCAGAGCATATGAGCTTTCAGATCAACGTCCCTTGCCTAGAGGTCACGGAAGATCTGGTGGTGATGAACGGCAACACCGCGCTGGCTATGGGTGCTGTGGTTGCCGGTTTGGAGCTCTGCTCAATGTACCCCATCACCCCGGCAACATCCGTATCTCACTATCTCAGCGAGATTTACGATGATTTGGGTGGAATCGTCCACCAGGCTGAAGATGAAATCGCCGCCATCGGTGTGGCAATTGGCGCTTCCTTCGCCGGCAAAGTGGCCTTCACGGTGACTTCGGGCCCTGGTATGGCGCTGAAAACCGAGTTCATTGGCCTAGCCGTCATGACGGAAACTCCGCTGGTCATCGTGGATGTCCAACGCGGCGGCCCATCCACCGGCTTGCCCACCAAAGTGGAGCAATCTGATTTGCTCTCCACTCTTTACGGCATGCCTGGCGATTCGCCCAAAGTCATCATGGCCCCTTCCACTTTGGAGGAGTGTTTCCATTGCATGGTTACGGCGCGCCGTATCGCCGAGGCCTTCCGCATGGTGGTCGTCGTTCTTACCGACGCCAACCTAGCAACTGGAGTGCAGCCCTTTGTGCGCCCGGTGCTGGATGCCGGCTGGCACGCTCCAGAAATTGATTTGAGCCCTCTCCCCGAAGGCAGCCGCCCGATGGACTGGGATCTCGAAACCGGCTTGAGCCCGCGTATTGTGCCGGGTCAAAAAGGTGGTGAATTCACGGCTACCGGTCTGGCCCACGATCAAAATAGCTGTGTCACTTATGACCCAGCGATGAATCAACTGTCGAGTGAAATGCGCAGCCGCAAACTTGCGGTGTTGCAAAGCACTCTGTCGCCGCCGCACATTTGCGGCCCGGACAGCAATGACTTGTTGTTGATTGGTTGGGGCAGCACTCGTGGTGCAATCGAAGAAGCTGCAGCGATTGCGCGCGCCAAAGGCCTTGGTGTGTCATCGGTAAACTTAACTTTCTTGTCGCCGATGGAGCCAGGGATTACCGAAATTTTTAAGCGCTTTAAGCAAGTGATGGCAATTGAAATCAACTACAGCGACGATCCCAACGCGCCGTACATTAACGAAGAAAACCGACGTCGCGGTCAGCTCACTACGCTGCTGCGCGCCATCACCCTAGTCGATGTCGATTGCTGGACGCGCGTACTTGGCCAACCTTTGAGCCCTGGCGATATCGTCGATGTCATCGAGAAGAAACTTTCTGCGGAGGTAAAAGCATGAGTTCCCCCTGTTCCCTACTCGAATGTGGCTCCACCGATGACCGCCATTTCGAAATGGATGACTACGCGGGCAAAATTGCCCGTTGGTGTCCAGGCTGCGGTGACCACGCCATTCTTGCCGCGGTCCACCGCCTGTTGGCCATCGAACAGCTGAAGCCCGAGAAAACGGTGTTTGTTTCCGGCATTGGTTGCTCGAGCCGCTTCCCGCACTATGTCGAAACCTACGGTTTCCACGGCATTCACGGCCGCGCACTCCCTATCGCCACCGGTGTCAAACTGGCACGCCCAGATTTGGATGTATTCGTCACCATGGGCGACGGCGATTGCACTTCGATTGGCGCCGGCCACTGGATTCATGCCATTCGCTACAACATCGACATGACCGTGTTGTTGTTGGACAACAACATCTATGGCCTGACGAAGAAACAAACTTCGCCAACCACGCCGCAGGGTTTTAAAACGAACACGCAAACTAAAGGTAGTTTTCTGCCGCCGCTGAATCCGTTACAAACCACGCTGGGCGTCACCAATGCTTCCTTCGTCGCGCAAACCGCCGACTGGATGCCGTCGCACTTGGCCGCAACTTTGCAGGCCGCCAAAGCACATAAAGGTTTTTCGTTTGTGCGTATTTTGCAGCGTTGCCCAGTGTTCACACCGGATATCTTCGCAGCGGCGATTAAAGATCCACAAGTCACCGATGTACTGTCGCACCCAGACGGCATTCAAGACGCCAACACCGATAAGATTTACAAGTCGCAAGTCTTCCATAATCCAGGTGACATCCACGAAGCCCGACGCCTTGCCGAAGGAGACCGCGTGCGCGTAGGTCTGTTCTTCCGCGACGAATCCTTCCCTCGTTACGAGGAGCTGCGCCAAGTAACCAAGCGCACCCCCGAGGAGAAGATGGCTTTCATTAACGCCGAACTGGATCGTCATGCCGTCTAACTCACCCTGCAACTGCCCCGATGCGGTGAAGACCGCTGCAAGCGCTTCCTTGAGCGATTTTCGCTCTTCGTTAGCCACTGCGGTTGGTTTGCTGCGCACTTCGCTAGCGCATGTCACTGGCGATACTTCCAAACAACAGGAGTTCGCCGAAAAAAGTCTCGGCAGCTTTGCCAGCGGTCGTATTGACGCCGTGCGTTTCGAACATTTCGCAACCAATAAAACCTCGGTGGTGGCGAGTGCTGGCCCGGTGATCGAGCGAGCGCTGGATGTGATGGTGGAGTTGATGGATGCTGGTGATTCCCTCAACCAAGTAACTCTGCAAGAAGGCCAAAACCTTCGTTGCTTACTGTCCCGTACGCTGAAAAACATCGGTCGTGCTTTTGGTGCCGCGCATGCTGTGGAACTTGCCAAAGCTGGGCTTTACAACGAAGCCGAACACGCTGGTCTGTTCGAAGCCTACCTGTACAAAAACTGGAATTCGGCACAACGGAATCTGGTTCCAACGATTGTGATTGAACTCGCCAATAGCGGCGCTCAAACCACCAACCTGGGTGAGTACATTGATGGCCATTTCAAAGTAATCCTCGTCTACGGAGAGGATTGCCCGCCAGCACCGTTGGCACGTTTGATTTCGCCTGGCGTGTTGGTACTTCAAACCAGCGATTGCCTAGGCTTGGATGACTTTGTGTCGTTTCAAGGTCCTGGAATTGCCGCCGTCGTCCCACAAGCCGCCGCACGTTTCGCCCACGACCCACGCCGAGGCAGCACGCTGGCTGCGCGTATGGTTGGCATCGAACTACCCGGGGCTCCGCAATTCCATCCTCGTGCTGGATTGAGCATCGGGCAACAACAACAAGATTTTGCTCAACTGCAAGCTTTGGCCAGCGCCGAAACGCCTGCTGTGGAGCACTCCCAAACTGCAATCTCGGCCAATCCGGTCGACAAGCTTGCCGCGTTCTTGCTCGGCAAAGCGCACCTCGAAGAGGTTTAGTCACATTTCATGTCCGGATCGGCTCTACTGGTTTCTGCGTTGAGCCTTGGCGGGGTCTGCACGGCTTTCGGCATTTTCATTGCGGCGGCAAACCGCAAATTGAGGGTGTGGGAAGATCCGCGCATCAACCAAACCGAGGAACTTCTGCCTGGCACAAACTGCGGTGCTTGTGGCACGCCTGGTTGCCACGCATTTGCCGAAGGCTTAGTCGCCGGCCAGCAGCAACCTTCTGGCTGCACCGTGATGGGGCCCGATGACATCGCGGATGTTGCCGCCTACTTGGGTGTCGATGCTGGTGAGGCCAATAAACGCGTTGCCCGCTTGTTGTGCGCAGGCGGCACCGATGTCGCGATTCAACAGTCCACCTATGAAGGTCATCCATCCTGCCAAGCAGCGGCAGCCGTCAGCGGTGGCGGCAAAGGCTGTAATTGGGGTTGCCTTGGTTTGGCCGATTGCGCCGTGGCCTGCGATTTCGACGCCATCCATATGAGCGATACGGGCTTGCCGATTGTTGCGCCCGACCTCTGCACCGCATGTAATGATTGTGTCGAGATTTGCCCCAAAGATTTGTTTGTGTTGATGCCGATTGAGCAAGAGCTTTTGGTGCAATGCAAGAGTTTGGTGGAGGGCTCCCCCGCCCAGGATTTGTGCGCGGTGGCGTGCACTGGTTGTGGCATCTGCGCGAAAGACGCAGAAGACGGTCTCATCGACATGGTCGATGGACTTGCGGTCGTGAACTACGACAAAAACGAGTTGGCTACACACGCAGCCATTGAGCGTTGTCCCACCAAGGCGATTGTCTGGGTGGAAGGCGCACAGTTCCCTGAACAACAGAAATCATTGCGGAGTTTTGCAGTATGAGCACGCCTTTAAACGGAAGCACCGGCACCCCGAAGTACCCTGGCGTGTCGATCACCACAGATGGCTCTGAGGCTATTGTGGAAATGGAAACTGCTGCGAGCGATGCCGCTGGCGCTTATCCAATCACTCCTTCCACGCAGATGGGAGAAGGTTGGGCCGCGGCAATGGCTGCGGGCAAGACCAACGTCTTCGGCCGTCGCCTATTGTTCTTTGAACCAGAAGGCGAACATGCTGCTGCTGCGGTAACCGCCGGCATGAACATGATGGGCTTACGCGCGACCAACTTTTCTAGTGGTCAGGGCATTGCTTATATGCATGAATCGCTTTACCCAGCGGTGGGTAAACGCTTGACTTATGTGTTGAATGTGGCGTGCCGTGCGATGACCAAGCACACGTTGAATGTGCACGCCGGTCACGATGATTATCATGCTGTGGATGACACCGGATTCTTTCAAGTGTTCGCCAAGAACGTTTCGGAAGCCGCTGATTTGAATTTGATTTCGCACCGTATTGCCGAGCTGAGTTTGAACCCCGGCATCAATGCGCAAGACGGCTTCTTAACCAGTCACTCGATCGAATCTTCCACTTTTCCTGAGCGTGAGTTGATTGCGGAGTATCTCGGCGATCCCTCCGACATGATTGATTCGCCTACGCATGCGCAAAAATTGGTGTTTGGCGCCAAGCGGCGACGCATTCCGGAGCTGTACGACATGGATTACCCAGCCATGATTGGCGTGGTGCAAAACCAGGACAGCTACATGCAAGGTGTGGCCGCGCAACGTCCGTATTACTTCGACCACATCGCCGATCTTGCTGATCAAGCGATGAACGAATTCGCGGCCTTGACCGGACGTCAATATCAGCGCGTGATGGGCTATCGCTTGGAGGATGCGGATTACGTCATCGCTGGCCAAGGCTCGGTAACGGAAAACGCGGAAGCAGTGGTGGATTATTTGCGCGAAAAGCGCAATTTGAAAATTGGTGTGTTGAACATGACGATGTTCCGCCCCTTCCCTTCGGATTTGATTACCAAATTACTGCGCGGCAAAAAGGGCGTTTTGGTGCTCGAGCGTTTGGATCAGCCACTGGCCGTTGAGGCGCCGCTGATCCGCGAAATTCGTGCTGCACTCGCGATGGGCGTAGAGAAGGGCCGCAAAGGCAACGAAGGTGCCCACCCAAAATTGACCGCTCTACAAAGCACAGAGGTGCCAGATTTCTACTCTGGTTGCTTTGGCATGGGATCGCGCGATTTGCAGCCTAATTCCATTATTGCGGCCGTCGACAACATGCTCGAAGGCGGCAAAAAGCTGCGCCAATTTTATCTAGGCATTGATTTCATTCGCAAAAACACACGGATGCCGAAGCTCCAGATTTGGCAAGAGGAGCTCTTGGAAGGTTATCCAGACCTTGCCGATTTGGCCCTGGATCCGGGTGAAGTCGTGGATTTGTTGCCGAAGGGTACCACCAATATCCGCGTCCACTCGATTGGTGGCTGGGGTGCGATCACCATGGGTAAAAACCTGGCGGTGACGGCCGCCGAACTGCTCGGTTTAAGCATGAAGGCGAACCCGAAATATGGTTCGGAGAAAAAAGGGCAGCCGACGACTTTCTATGCCTCGCTGGCGCCTGAACGGATTCGTATTAACTGCGAATTGTCACGTGTGGATGTGGTGTTATCGCCCGACCCGAATGTGTTCCGCCATTCCAACCCAATTAAAGGTTTGGCGCGCGGCGGCACGTTCATCATTCAGAGCGAACTGCCTGCACAAGATTTTTGGAATACCTTGCCGCGCTTAACGCAGCAGCACATCCGCGACATGGAAATCAAAGTCTGGTTCGTGGATGGCTTCAAAATTGCGCAAGATGAGTCGTCCAATGAAGGACTCCGCTACCGCATGCAAGGCACCGCTTTTATGGGCGCATTTTTCCACGCGGCACCGATGGTGCACGAAGCTGGTCTTGAAGAGGATTCCTTCTTCAACGCCATCCATAAACAGTTGCAGAAAAAATTCGGCCATCTTGGCGATGCGGTGGTTGCCGATAACTTGCGCGTCATCAAACGCGGCTACGAAGAGTTGCAGCAATTGGATCTTGCTACCGTCAGCGATGATGGTGTGGCGGAAGCCGCCGTGCCGCAAATTCCAACGTCCATGGCGAACACCAAAGCTGAAAAAGGCCTCGCCGATCCCGGACGTTTCTGGGAACAGGTAGGTCACGCTTACCGCACCGGTCAAGAAATCATTGCCGATCCATTTGCTGCCACGGCCACGATTCCGGCTGCAACCAGCACGATGCGCGATATGACCGATGTGCGTTTTGAGATTCCGAAGTTCGTGCCCGAGAACTGCACCGGTTGTAGCCAATGCTGGACACAATGCCCGGATACGGCGATTCCTGGTCTGGTGACTTCTATCGATGACGTGCTCAAGCGCGCCGCCAAACACGCGGGCAAAGTGCATAGTATCAAGCGTTTTAACACCGTGGTGAAGCCCTTAGCGAACGAGTGCCGCACGCTGATGAAGGGTGCGCCGTTCACGACTTTCGGTGCGATTCTGCGCCCCGCTTTTACGAATGTTTTGGAGAAGATGGCGACGACACCAGAACGACGCGCGGAACTCGAAGCGGACTTCACGGTGATTTATCCGGTGATTGATGATTTCCCGCTGGCTAAGACCGGACCGTTCTTCGATGGTCCGGAAGCTAAGAGTAAGGGCGAGGGTGCGTTGCTCTCGATTACTATCAACCCTGAAACTTGTAAGGGTTGCAACATTTGTGTGGATGTTTGCCCAGACAATGCGCTGGTCACCATCAAGCAAACAGATCAAGAAGTGGCCATGCTGCGACGCAACTGGGCGTTCTGGGAAGAACTGCCGGAGACTGATGACAAGTACGTCAAAATCGCGAGCCTCAATGAAGGCATTGGCGTGCTGTCTTCGATGCTGTTGAAAAAGGAGAATTACCTTTCGATGGCCGGCGGCGACGGCGCGTGTATGGGCTGCGGCGAAAAAACTTCGCTGCACTTGGTGATTTCGGCAACCACCGCAATGATGGGTCCACGAGTAGAGGCTTATGTTGCGAAACTGGATGGCATGATTGCGGGATTGGATGCCAAAGCGCGTGGTTTGGTCACTAACGAAGTGGATATCGAAGCAATTCTGGCGGAGGATAGTTCGGTCGACGTGCCGCTCGATCCGCGGCGGCGCGACACGATACAGCGCATCACTGCTGCGCTTCGCAATCTGAAGGATTTACGTTGGCGTTATGTAGAAGGGCCATCCGGTAATGGGCGCGCGCCACTTGGTTTTGCAAACTCCACCGGTTGCACTTCAGTGTGGGCCAGTACTTTCCCGTACAACCCCTACCCGTTCCCATGGGTCAACCACCTGTTCCAGGATTCGCCCTCGATTGCGATTGGTATTTTCGAAGGGCAGATGCGCAAGATGGCCGATGGTTTCATCGGTGTACGTCGCGCAGAGTTGGAGCTTGCCGGCGAGTACAACGCAGAGAAACACGAAGCCGAGTTTGCCCACTTCGATTGGAAGCTCTTCCATGAAGAAGAGTTCGCGATGTGCCCGCCAATTTTCGCCGTGGGTGGCGATGGCGCCATGATGGACATTGGCTTCCAAAACCTGTCGCGTATGTTGGCTTCGGGTTTGCCGATTCGCGCGGTAGTGCTTGATACGCAAGTGTATTCCAATACCGGCGGCCAAGCTTGTACCTCAGGATTCACCGGACAGATCTCCGACATGGCGATGTTCGGCAAAGATCAGTCTGGCAAGGTTGAAATCCGCAAAGAGCTGTCGTTATTAGCGATGGCACACCGCAATGTGTTTGTTTTGCAGTCTTCACAGGCCACCGCTTCGCACTTGCTCGGCGGCGTGTTGCGCGGCCTACAATCGAAGCACCCAGCAATCTTCATCCTACATTCGGCTTGCCCTCCAGAGCACGGTATTGCCGATGATGCCGGTCCGCGTTCGGCGCGCATGGCACTCGAATCGCGCGCATTCCCAGCACTGGAATACAATCCTGACAACGGTGCCACTTTCTCAGAGTGTCTGAATTTGGATGGCAACCCGGCGCTTGAGGCCGATTGGCCTAGCTACAAATTGAAGTACGTCGATGCCAACGGCAACGAAGCGGAGATGGAGCAGCCGATGACCACCGCCGATTGGGCGGCTTGTGAAGGGCGCTTCAAAAAGCATTTCCGCCCGGCAAATGAGAGCAACGATTTAGTACCCTTTGCCGAGTACGTTGCGATGAGTGCCGACGAGCGGCAAGGCAAAAAGCCTTTCATCCATGTGCTCGATAGCAAACGGATGTTGCGCAAAATGCAAGCCTCCTACCCAATCGTGCAACTCGCAGAAGACCGCTTACGTTTGTGGAATCAGTTGAAGGAAATGGCTGGCGAACGCGTGAGTAGCAGCGCACGCGATAGCGTGACTGCCGAACTAGAAAGCGCGTTTGATCAACAAATCCTCGCGCTCAAAGCGGAACACGAGGCCAAAATCCTGGAATTGCGTACCGTGTACCCACAAGTGGTTGCGCGCCGTATGGCCGAGGGATTGTTGCGCTCCGGCGCTGGCAAAACCGTGCAAGAAATCTTGACCCAAGCGCAAAGTATGGAAGCGCTGGCGCCACTCGACTTGGCTGTGGAAGCAGAACTCTTTGGGAGTACCGCATCTGCTGAAGCCTCCTCACCTGCACCTAAGCGTGCACCAGCCAGTGCTTCTACCGCACCAGCGCCATCTCCAGCGGCCGCCCCGGCTGCCGTCGCCGTAGCTGTGGCCACAGAAGAAAGCGATGATCACGGCATGGATCCGTACATTGATACGGAGCGTTGCACCTCGTGCAATGAGTGCACGAACCTCAACAACAAACTCTTCGTTTACAACGCGGATAAGCTGGCGGAAATCGGGGATCCCAAGGCCGGAACTTTCCAGCAGCTGGTCAAGGCCGCAGAAGCCTGCCCGGTAGGCATCATTCACCCCGGCACTCCGTTGAACCCGAAAGAGAAAGATCTCGCAAAGTGGCTCACACGCGCGGAGCCTTTTAACTAAAGCCTCACGGCACGAACCCAGATCATGTTCGGCAAGGACTTCTTCCGTAACGGAGTGCACCCACCTGAGGCAAAAGACCTCACGGCGGATGTACCAATCCGACGTGTTCCCTTCCCAAGTCAAATTGTGCTACCGCTGCGTCAACATATAGGCGCGCCGTCAGTACCGCTGGTGAAAAAAGGAGACCGTGTGGAGCGCGGCGACAAGATTGCCAAAGCAGGCGGCTTTGTTTCCGTAGCGATACACGCCTCTGCTTCTGGCACGGTGCGCGATATTGAGCGCCGTCCCCATCCAGATGGTTCTTACAGTCCGGCGATTGTGATTGATGTAGAGGCGCATAGTGCACAAATGCCGCGACCGCGCATCATCCCACGCTGGGAAGGACTCTCCGTTGCCGAACTGCTCCAAGCGATTCAAGACGGCGGTTTGGTGGGTATGGGGGGCGCGGCGTTTCCTACCCACGTCAAGCTGTCACCACCAGCGGATCAAAAAATCGATATGGTGTTGCTGAACGGTTGCGAATGCGAGCCTTACCTCACCACCGATCACCGCACGATGGTGGAGTATCCAGAGCGGGTGCACGTTGGTACGCGCATCATGATGAAGGTGCTCGGTATCAGTAAAGCGGTGATCGGCATCGAACGCAACAAGCCCGACGCCATCAAGATTATGCGCGATTCCGTGCCCGCAGATCTTGATATTGAAATACTCCCCCTGACCGTCAAATACCCTCAGGGTGCCGAGAAAATGCTGATTAAGGCCGTTCTCGATCGCGAAGTTCCTGAAGGAGGTTTGCCGATGAACGTCGGCGTGGTGGTGATGAATGTGGCTTCAGTCGCAGCGATTGCGGAGATTTTTGAAACCGGCATGCCATTGATAGAACGCATTTTGACCGTCACAGGCAGTGGCATTAAAAAGCCGCGGAACTTGATTGTTCCCATCGGCATGAAGCTGCGTGATGTCTTGAATGCTTGCGGTGGTTTAACTGACGACGCCAGCAAGATTGTCATGGGCGGCCCGATGATGGGCCCGGCACAAGGCAACCTGGATACTCCTATTTTGAAGGGCACATCCGGCGTGGTCGTGTTGAATGAAGCCGAGGCGCATCCGCAAGCCACTTACCCGTGTATCAAGTGCGGGCACTGCTTGGATGCATGTCCGGTGTTTCTCGATCCCCAGCATCTTGGCAGCCTAGGTTTGCATAGAAACTACATGGAGATGTACGATAAAAACCATCTCTCTACTTGTATGTTGTGCGGTTGCTGCTCTTACGTTTGCCCGTCGCACATTCCGCTAAGCCATCTGTTCGGCGTAGCAAAAGCAACCCTGCGCAGTGAGGGAGTCAAAGTATGAGCGAACCTCGTCTACTACTCACCGCATCGCCCCACGTGCTTGGCCCGGATTCCACGCCGCGCATCATGTGGACGGTGGTCGCGACCTTGGTTCCGATTATCGCAACCTCAGTGTTCTTCTTCGGCCCTTCGGCGTTGTTGATTTTGCTGGCCGCAGGCGGTGGCGCGGTCCTCACCGAACGATTCGTTGGCCGGAAAGGCTCTTTAAATGATGGTTCGGCGGCGATTACTGGCATCCTGCTCGGCTTGACCTTGCCTCCAGGAATGCCGCTGTGGATGGCTTTTCTGGGTGGATTTTTTGGCATTGCCTTCGGCAAGTTGATTTTCGGTGGCTTGGGCCAAAATCCATTTAACCCGGCGTTACTCGGGCGTGCGTTTTTACAGGCCGCGTTCCCAGTGGCCATCACGACTTGGCCCACTACCGATGGTGCCTGGAGTGCTTTGCGCGGCGACAACTTCGCGTTGCCGCTGATGAGCCCGCATAGCGTCGATGGCACAACCGGCGCGACTCCTCTGGGCTTATTCAAATTTGAAAACACCAACACCGGCTTTGGTGATTTGCTGTTCGGCAATACCTCGGGTTCTGTCGGTGAAACTTTCGGCTTGCTGATTTTGCTTTGCGGCATGTTTCTAGCGTGGAAAAACTATCTGAACTGGCGAATTCCTGCGAGTATTTTCGCCGCCGTGGTGCTTTTCTCCGGCACTTTGTACCTGGTAGATGCAAGCACTTATCCAAGCCCATGGTTCATGCTCTTTTCCGGCGGCTTGATGCTAGGTGCGATTTATATGGCAACGGATATGGTCACTTCCCCCACTACCAACCTCGGCTGCTGGATTTTCGGCGCCGGCATTGGAATCCTGGTGGTGGTGATTCGCGTTTGGGGTGGCCTGCCGGAAGGTGTGATGTATTCCATTCTGTTTATGAATGCATTTGTACCATTCCTAAACCGCAGCACCCGCCCGCGTGTGTTTGGGCAACAGCCGAAAGTGAAAAAGGCGAAAGAAGCGGAGGCCAAGTCATGAGCCATGCCCCCACAGACACGGTGCCTGCGGACGATAGCGCTTCCTCCTTCAGTATCATCGCAACCCTTGCAATTGCGGGCATGCTTGCCGGCTTGCTGCTCGTGGTGGTTTATGAGGCCACGCAACCACGCATTTTGGCTTACCGCGAAAAAATGATGCGCGAAGCCGTCGGCCTGGTGCTGCAAGAACCTGCATCCTTTGCCACGCTTTACTTGGTGGATGGAACTCTGCTGAGCGATCTTCCTGAAGGCGCAAATGCCAAGGATTTTGAACGCGTGTTTGTCGGTTACGACGCGCACAACAACCCTGTTGGTTTTGCTGTGATGCACAACCGCGCAGGTTTTCAAGATCAAGTAAAAGTCATTTTTGGCTACCACCCAGAAACCGGCGGCTTGATGGGTATGAAAGTACTCGAATCAAAGGAAACCCCGGGCCTTGGCGATGCAATTGAGAAGAACAAGGAGTTCCTCAGTCAATTTTCTACCGCGCTTCTGCCGCTGACAGGAGTCAAAAAGGGTGCCGGGAAAGGCGATCTGCATGAAATTGACATGATCACCGGCGCCACGATTTCGTCGCGCGCGGTGATTCGAATTATGAACGAAGCTTTTGAGCGTTGGGATCCCTTGATTCAAGCCTACGACCACGGAGGTAGTCACTAATGCGCGAAACTACTGCTAAACAAGATCTGTTCCGCGGCATTTGGAAAGAAAATCCCGTGCTGATTCAAATGCTCGGTTTGTGCCCCGCCTTGGCGGTCACCAATTCGGTAGAGAACGCCCTAGCCATGGGCGTGGCCACATTCTTTGTGCTGTGCGGTTCGAGCCTGTTCGTCTCGTTGCTAAAACGGTTCATTCCCGGCGAAGTTCGCATTTCGACCTACATCATGATCATCGCCACTTTCGTGACGGTTGCCGACATGGGCCTGGAAGCTTCCGTGCCTGTGGTCCATAAGAAACTTGGCGCTTTCATCGCCTTGATCGTGGTGAACTGCATGATTCTTGGTCGCCAAGAAGCATTTGCTTCGAAGCGCCCGGTGGGACGCGCACTGTTGGATGCTGTTGGCTCCGGTGCTGGCTTCATGATTGCTTTGCTCATGATGGGCGGCGTACGCGAAATCTTGGGCATGGGTAGCTTCCTGAATATTCCACTATTCGGCGACAACTACGAGCCTTGGGTGGTGATGATTTTGCCCCCGGGTGGATTCCTCACTTTGGGATTCTGGCTGCTCGGCATGAACTGGTGGACGGAGCGAAAAAAGCACAAGCAGAAAGAACTTGCTGCAGAAGAAAGCGGTGAACGGAGGGCAGCCTGATGGGTGACTTGATTTGGATTCTGGTCTCAACCGTGCTGGTGAACAACTTCACTTTGGCCTACTTTCTGGGTTTGTGCCCTTTTATGGGCGTTTCCGGGCGCGTAGAAACCGCCCTGCGCATGGGTGTGGCCAACATTTTCGTGCTGGTCCTCACCAGCATTTGTGCATGGGCGCTGAATACTTTCCTGTTGCCGCATGCTCCATACCTGCAGCTGATCTCTTTCATTGTGGTCATCGCTTCCTTGGTGCAGATCGTGGAGATGGTGATTAAGAAAGTGAGCCCCGTGCTATTCAAGCAACTCGGTATCTACTTGCCGCTGATCACAACCAACTGTGCGATTCTTGGTCTGGCGATTTTCCAAACCAACAAGGAGTACGACTTCTTCCAAGGCCTGTTCTTCGCCATCGGCGCTGGTTTGGGTCTGACTTTGGCGCTGGTGCTGATGGCCAGCATTCGTGAAGATGCCGAGCGCGCGCAAGTGCCGAAAATCGCTCAGGGGATGGCGCTAGTGCTAATCATTGCGGGCAGTTTGTCGATGGCCTTCATGGGCTTCGCTGGTCTAGGCAGCGCTTCCTGATAAGCTAGAAATATGACCCTCAACCACGTCATCGGCATCCTTGGACTAGGCTTACTCTTTGCCCTGTTCGCGATGATGCATCTGTGGCGGGGTGATCAGCAAACCACCCGCTGCGGCGGAGATGGCAAATGTGGCAACTGCCACGGCGACGGCAACTGCAAGGAAGATGATCACCCTGAGCTCGATGGCAGCTGCAAGGATGATGATCCCCCTAAGCTGAGTGTGTAACTTGGCCGCGGTTTAGAGTTTGCCGGCGCGTTTCCAACGCACAAAGTTGGTTAAAAAGCGGAAAGCGGATTCATCCCAAATAAATTCCTCCGCCTTGCGGTTGCTTTTCCACCAGGATTCGGTTTGAACCTTGCGCAAATCTTCCAGCGTAAGCCCCATATGATTGACAGCATAAGCTTGGCGATCGATGGGCTTCTTAAAATCTCCGGCCCCAGTGAAACCCTGGGAACCAAAGTGGTTTGCCGAATCAAGCATCAAACCATGGCCCATAGCGAACCACGCCGCCAGGTTTCCAGCCTCCCAACGAGACGCGCATTCGGGACTATCCATCAAGACTTCACAGCGCTCGGGCAGAAGCACTTCAATCAAGTGGGCGCCTTCCAAGGAGTAAATCGGCTGCGACCCCGCGTCAAACACACCCTGCAAATATGGACTTGCAGCAACCGTCATTTCAGCCTTCACCTGATCAAGGAGGTTTCCAGAAAGATAACGACGTAGCGCTTGCATCACCCCTGGTTCCATGTGTTCAATCGTGCCATTCAGCGCCCAGCAACTTGAGAATAAGTAACCTCCGGTAAGCACAGACCACTGCAAATAATCAATGTCTTGGGAGGTGCAGTTGCCAACGCAATTGGCTATGTAAACACCAAAGGGATGTACTTCGGCCATGGAAATCAAACCCGAAGCCGTCAGCGTGTATTGGATATCCCGCCGCGCCATTAAGTCTTGAATGTGGTCGCCGTGACTTTGAAAGACAAAGACATCCATCTCCTTGTAGGGGGCATTGATGGTTTTTCCGCCGAAATCCGCATAGGCGCGGCCTCGTTCGCGCGCCTTCTCTGGTGTGAGCAATAGCATGCCAGCTTCATTTTTTGCCCACCACTCTTGGTAAGCCTCAACTTCGCGCGGCAGCTTTTGGTAAGTCACTGTTTGCAAAAACTCATGCGCCGTGCGCGCCACCACCGGCTCCGGATCTGCCAACATTTCAATCGCCACACCAATCGCAGCCTTTTGATACAGATGGGAAAGTCCAACCACCGCCGCGCCACGCTTACGCCAATCACGACTCTGACAAACTTCTGCAAGCGCTTTGAGTGCTGTCGTATCGCGTGTTTTGCCAAGAGAAACCGCAGCGCAGATAGCCACTTGCCAATCGGAATCCTCGCACAACGCAGCTAAACCTGCTGCGACCCCGACTAACTCGGGAACCCCTAATGAAACCACTGCAAGGCGTCGGACGCTTGGATCCGCGTCTGTGTGGATGCGCTCGAGGAGCACAGCGCCCAACTCCGTATCCATCGGCATCAACTCCAACCACGCCACCATGGCGGCGCGGCGCACGCGCGGCGATTCATCCAAAGCCATCGCAGCACGCAGCACCGCTGTGGTTGCCTCACCACCTAGCTTGTCGCCGCCAAGTGCCCAAACTGCTGTGGCGCGTGCGGCGACTGAAGCATCTCGATCCTGGGCCAGCTTGAGAAAATTTTCCCTTGCCTCACTCTGCACACGAGATGGCTCACTGCCTGGCGCCTCCAGCAGCAAGCGCGCAATCACTGCGATGCGCCACGCAACGACATCCTGAAGTGGTCGTTGCGCAAAAAAATCAGCCGCGAAAACCGTTGCGGTTGGCGACTCTGCATTCCCCTCCGCAATCAAAATTGCGGCCACTGCACGGCACAAACGACGCCCAAGGATGTCGCCGACTTCAGGCTTCCACAAGAAATTTTGTAAACTCTCAAGCGCGGGTAGAAAGGGGGTGTGAATCACGCCCTCCACCGCAGCGACAGCGACTTGCAAATCTTCGTCAGCCAGGGCTCGCTGTAAGAAGTCGAGCCGCGCCGCTTGCGAAAGTAAATGCAGAGTACTGGCGGCAGCGGCGCGTGCCTGCGGACTTTTCGCTTTATGAAATAACCTGTCAATCCCTTTGAATAATAAATCATCATATTCTCCGGCAGGCAATTGTGCGAGGGTGAAACAAGCGGCCAAAGCCTCATCACCGCTACCAAGTGCCGACGCCAAAGTTGCCGTCACCAGCTGCGCATCGCGCTGCGCCAAAGCCCGAGCAGCGGCAAGACGTACTTGAGTCACTCGGGTACTGAGCGCCAAAGCAACCAAGCTTGGAGTGGGTTCTAAAGATAACCAGCCACCCAAAGCATCCGCAGCGGCAATCTGTACACCCCAATCGCTATCCTTCAGGGCTTTTTCCAGCGCTTTGCCACTTTTCATGCCACCATCGGCCACCAACACGGGGATTGCGTTGAGACGTTTTTCGACGTCTTTCGCATGCAGATCTTTGACTGCAGTATGGATTGCATCCACCTGACAAACAGGTGGTTGGAATAGAGCAAAGGCGAGGAGGGCGGTGGTCAGCATCGGGATTTGTGACCAAGAATAGCTCCTCGCTCGGTTCCTCCTGGTGACCGAACGTCCGCAAAGATCTCAGCATGCCCGCAATGTAGGCAAATTCTTATTCTACTCCGCAGCGGGTAGGCCTTTTAACATGCGCACAGCAGGGTCATCGGCGTAAATCTCTAGCTCCATCTGCTGCTCAGAGTTGGCGCCAAGATAAGGCAAGGATGCCGCAAGCATCGCTGGGAAACCTTGGCGTAAGTCGCCGCGCGAACTTTCACAACGCATCGTTACGCGCCACAATTCTGCTGGGCGAGCGGACTGCTCTAAATCCTTTGGATCATAAGCCACAATCATCGCGTGCTGCAGAAACGTGGTGACCGAACGTTGGCCTTGCCGATACCCCGTCACACCATAAATTGGAGTGAAGTAAAAACAAGAATCATTGCGGTAGTGCTCACCACCCGCATGATGTGAGGGAACATAGATTCTGTGAAAACCGGTCTGCCCCCAGATGGCCGTGGTATAGGATTCTCGTGTAGTAACCGGTGCATCCATGCCATAGGACAGCACAATCGCCAGCTCCGCATCTTGCGGGCTTGCTGCGGCAACAAACTTGTTTGCCAACAAAGCTCTATCCAAATAGTTGGCGAATTCTTGAAACTGCAAGTCATCCCAAGTCACGCCGTCGTTGCCCGGTAGCAGAATGTAGCTCCGCTGATTGCCTACGCTACGGCTTACCAGGGCATCGACGGCCACTGCGAAAGGCGGCGGCCCCGAGGTGCAACTGGATATCGCGACGAGCAGAATGAGGAAGCGGAAGGAAAGCATTCCTCTTTAGAATAACCTCGGAAAGCTTGCCCTCCAGCAGCAGTGTAGTGGTATTTCCACGGGCAGAAATGTTGCGGCAACATTTCATTGGCGAATCTAGGCGGCTCATCTCTCAATTTCGAGACAATGGCCAGGTGGTGGGCCGATTCCCCCATTTATGGGGCATCTGGCAAGAAATAAAAGTGGAGCAAGGGGTCTTGATTCGTTGCCCGCAGGCCTAAACTTGCCCAGTCCCATTCGGTTACCTCACATGTCTGACTACATTCAAGAAGTACTCACCGCGGTAAAAAACCGCGATACCCATCAGGCGGAGTTCATTCAGGCGGTTGATGAAGTTCTTACTTCCTTAGCACCGATTCTGGAACGCCACCCGGAATATCGCAGCGCACGCATTCTTGAACGTATGGTGGAACCAGAGCGCGTCCTTATGTTTCGCGTGCCGTGGCAAGATGATTCCGGCAACATTCACGTGCAGCGTGGTTTCCGCGTGGAGTTCAGCAGTGCGATTGGTCCTTACAAAGGTGGTCTACGTTTTCACCCCAGTGTGAACCTCGGCATTTTGAAGTTCCTCGGTTTCGAACAAGTTTTAAAGAACAGTTTGACGACTCTGCCTATGGGCGGCGGTAAAGGCGGTTCCGACTTTGATCCTAAGGGCAAATCGGATAACGAAGTCATGCGCTTTTGCCAGAGCTTCATGACCGAGTTGCAGCGCCACATTGGCCCGAACACGGATGTGCCTGCTGGCGACATTGGTGTAGGCGGACGCGAGATTGGCTACTTGTTCGGCCAATACAAGCGTTTACGCAACGAGTTCACCGGCGTGCTCACTGGCAAAGGTTTGAGCTGGGGCGGAAGTTTGATTCGCCCTGAAGCAACCGGCTACGGCACGGTTTACTTTGCTGCCGAAATGCTCGGTACCAAAGGTGATTCGCTCGAAGGCAAAACTTGCCTCGTTTCTGGTTCCGGCAACGTCGCCCAGTACACCGTCGAAAAAATAAACCACCTCGGCGGCAAAGCCATCACTCTGTCTGACTCCGGCGGCTTCATTCATGATCCAGCTGGTTTCGATGAAGAGAAATTGGCTTGGATCATGGATCTAAAAAACCACCGTCGTGGCCGCATCAGCGAATACGCCGATCAGTTCAAGGGCAGTACCTACACCGCGCTTGATAAGTCCATGGGTCATAACCCACTTTGGACTGTGAATGCCGATTGCGCCTTCCCAGCAGCCACGCAAAACGAAATCAACGAACAAGATGCCAAAAACTTGATGGCGAACAAGGTTGGTGTGGTTGCAGAAGGCGCCAACATGCCAACGGTTGCCGCAGGTGTGGATGTGTTCCTCGCAGCGGGCATTCTTTATGGTCCGGGTAAAGCCGCCAACGCAGGTGGCGTATCGGTTTCCGGTCTGGAAATGTCGCAGAACAGCATGCGCTTGGCTTGGAGCCGTGAAGAAGTCGATGCCAAACTCAAGGGCATCATGCAGAGCATCCACGAGAACTGCTACGCCAAAGCCCAGGAGTACGGCACGCCCGGTAACTACGTCAACGGCGCCAATATTGCTGGCTTCTTGAAAATTGCCGACGCAATGTTGGATCAAGGTCTGGTCTAAGGAAGCTCTCAGTTAAAATATTTTTGCCGCGCCCTTTGGGCGTGAAGCACCGGCAGTTGGTGTACGCTAACTGCCGGTGGTTCTTTTCCCGCCCTTCCAACTAATCGAGCCCGATACTCGCCTGCAACGATTCCGGGCCTTGATGCCTTATCGTGTCCAGGAAGTCATCTTGGTCTCGAGCATGTACGACGCATTCATCCTGCGGGAGGATGGGCGCACCAGCAATCTGAACGAAGATGCTGGCGAGTTTGTGGATGACCGCGCCCCCACGATGGTGCGCGTTTCCGACGCCAGCGAAGCCATCGAACGAATATCCTCCACGCGCGAAAACTCTCTGGTAATTATTACGCCGCAGATTAGCGGTTTGGATCCGGTTGATTTAGCCGAAGAAATCAAAGCTCATGCTGGTGCCGTGCCAGTCATTTTGCTTGGTTATGATAACGCGCATATTAAAGCATTGTTACGAGAGCGTAATCAATCCATCTTCGACGGCGTGTTTTTATGGACCGGCGACAGTCGTATTTTGAACGCGATTGTTACTTTGGTCGAAGACCGCGCCAACTGTTTGCATGACTGCAAACGTGTCGGCATGCGTTCGATTTTGCTAGTTGAGGATTCGCTGAATTTTTTGTCTTCGTACTTGCCACTGCTCTACACCGAAATTCTTGAACAGTCGCGCAGTGTGCTATCCGAAGGTATCAACCAATATGACAAGATGCTGCGCTTGCGGGCGCGGCCAAAGGTACTGCTGGCTCGCGATTTGCGCACCGCAATCAGCATGTTTGATGAGCACCAGGATTACCTTCTGGGGATTATTTCGGATATCGGCTTGCCTCTCCAGCCGGGCGGCAAGCCAGCGATTGGGGCCGGATTAGATTTTGTCAGCCATGTGCGTTCGATAGCACCGCATCTGCCGGTGTTGATGCAGTCGTCAAATGCAAATTTCTCCGCCGACGCCGAGCGCCTGAACGCAAGCTTCGTGCGCAAGGGCAGCCAAGTTCTGCATCTTGAAATGCGTAACTTCTTGTTGAATAATTTTGGCTTTGGCCCGTTTCATTTCTTGCGCAGTGATCATTCCGTGGAAACCCAGGCACGCACCGTTCGCGAAATGGAGGCCGCTATCGCGCGCGTTTCCGGAGCAACGCTGATGGGGCATGCGCGGCGCAACGAGTTTTCAACCTGGTTACGCGCGCGCACGGAATTTCGTCTAGCCAACCGCCTAGCCGCGAAAAATGTTGCCGATTTCCACGATGCTGAAGACCTACGCACCTTTTTGCTGCGACATATGCATCGCTCGCGGCGCCGCGCGCAACGCGGTGCGATTGTGGATTTCCACCGCACGACCTTCGACGACACGATTAACTTTGCGCGCATTGGCACTGGTTCTTTAGGCGGTAAAGCGCGTGGTCTTGCGTTTGCGAATACCACTCTGGCAGACTTCCGCCAATCCAACCGCCCAGTTAGCGTCCAAGTTGTGATTCCACCCACAGTGGTCTTGACCACCGATATCTTTGACCGCTTTATGCGCAACAATCATCTACAGCGCATGGCCTTAGGCAGTGGCCTCGATGAACCCGAACGCTTGAAGCGATTCTTGATTGGGCGCTTCCCAACCAGCGTACTTTCCGATTTACGCGCACTGCTACGCGTGTTTATTGGCCCGCTTGCGGTGCGTTCGTCGAGCTTGCTTGAAGATTCGCACCATCAACCCTTTGCAGGCATTTATGAAACTGTGATGATTCGCAACGTCGGCTCCGAAACCCAACGCCTGACGGAATTGTGCGACGCAATCAAAACCATTTACGCCTCGACTTACTCCGATCGCGCACGCTCTTATTTGCGTGCTACTGCGTATCGCCATGAAGAAGAGAAAATGGCGGTGGTTGTTCAGAAGCTGGTCGGCAAACAGCACAACAACCGTTATTACCCAAGTTTTTCCGGCGTCGCGCGGTCGCATAACTACTACCCACATGGTCAGTGCCGTCCTGAAGATGGAGTATGCGCAGTGGCACTGGGGCTAGGTACGATTGTGGTCGGTGGTGAAGCCGGTTTACGTTTTTGCCCGCGTTACCCACAAAGCATTCAGGATTTTTCGTCGGTAGAGGACATCCTCGAAAACGCGCAACGTAGCTTTTACGCCTTGCCTATGGGGGAGCCCGTCGACTCCAAAACCAACGCAACGCTTGCGCCTGCTGATGGTGCTTTGTGCAAGGGCCCCCTACAACCTTGCCGCTTCCCCATCGCCAAAGCCAATGATGACGGCACTTTGGCCGCTGTTGCTTCCACTTGGCTGCCCAACGACGGCCGCATCACCGATGGTGTTTCTCGCGATGGCGCCCGCCTGGTCACCTTCGCCAATATCCTCAAACACGGTGCCTTCCCTCTCGCAGCGGTGGTCAACCAAGTTTTGGAAATTGGTAATGCGGCCATGGGCTGCCCGATTGAAGTCGAGTTTGCCGTGGAACTCGACGCTGGCCACGCGGATATCGGTGAACTAAACCTGCTGCAAGTTCGCCCGATGGCCGTTGCCGAAACGGAAGTGGATATCGACCTGGATCAAATCGATGAAAGCCTCATCCTGTGTGCCAGTAATCGCGCCTTCGGCAACGGCCACATTCGCGATATCCAACATGTGGTCTACATTGATCCAAACAACTTTGATCGTGCAAAATCTGCGGAAGCCGCCATCGACGTCGCCAAAATCAACGCCAAGCTGGAGAAGCTCGGCGAACAGTATTTGCTGATTGGACCCGGCCGCTGGGGTTCCTCAGATCCATGGCTAGGCCTGCCAGTAGAGTGGGCCGATATCAACTGCGCGCGCGTGGTTGTGGAAACTGGCTTTGGTGATATCCACGTAAAGCCGTCGGAAGGCTCCCACTTTTTCCACAATATGACTTCCTTCCGCGTGGGTTATTTCACCATTAACCCTGACTCTGGCGACGGCGTGCTGGATTTGGAATGGCTGCGCAACTTGCCCTCCAATCCCGTCGGGATTCATGGCGTGCGCCATGTGCAGTTAGAAACTCCAATCTCTGTTTTGCTCGACGGCAAAGCAGCGCGTGGCGTAATTTTGAAGCGCGAAAAATTAGTTACTTTGCCTGACGAAGCAACTTGATTTCGTGGATGAGCAAATCGATGCCGTCGTCGGTTTCGACATCGTAATAGCCACGGATATTGCCTTCTTGATCGCCGAGAACAAAACGGGTGCCGTGCATGACCGAGCTCAAATCGTTGCGATCAATGGGGCCGCCCATGCTAACTTTGAAGCCTTCTTCGATGGCATCGCGCATGGCTTGATCGTTTCCGGTCAGGAATGACCACTGGTTATGATCGACCTCATAACGGGCGGCGTAGTCCAACAACACGGCAGGGGTGTCAGTCGCTGGGTCTACTGAGAAAGACATAAGGTGAACATCATCCATCACCGCAACGCGCGCGGCAATCACCTTCATGCGCTCAGTAAGCAGCGGGCAAATACTCGGGCAGGAGGTGAACATAAAGTTCGAAACCCAAATCTTGCCGTTCAAATCGGCCTTGGTGAAAGCATCGCCATTTTGAGTGGTGAACTCGAAATCGGGGGCCGGATATAAAATCGGTGGCAGCTCACCTGCTGGGCGCCCGGTATCGATATTTCCTGGGCGCAGGTAAACCGTCGCAAGAGTGGCACAAACCAAAACGATGGCTGTGGCGAAGGTGACGGTAACGACAAGTCGTCCGGCCCGAGAAGACAGGGAATGCTTAAGCAACATGAGGAGTGAGGCGATCGCTCACCATGGCTACGAATAGCAGTGGCAAGTAAATGATGGAAACAAGGAAGCAGCGACGCATTCCGGCTGGGCGGCGTAAAACGGCGGCTTCAAAAATCACCGCCAAAAACACCAAGCCAAGAACCGCAGCGGAGTAAACGTAGTGCCGGCTGTAGTAACCGAAGGCCGGTAAGGCCGGCAAAATGCTCACACCAACCAAACACAAGCCATACGTCATCATGTGTTTGCCGGTGACTAAGCCGGAGCCTTCCACCGAGGGAAGCATCATCAAACCTGCGTTGCGGTACTGATCTTTGTAGCGCCATGCAATCGCCAGGAAATGCGGTATCTGCCAGAAGAACAAGATCATGAACAGCACTAACGCTTGGCCGTCAATATAACCGGCGCCGGCGGCATAACCGACCACTGGTGGTAGTGCACCAGGAATGGCGCCAACTAAAGTGTTCAGCGTGTTATGGCGCTTCAGTGGGGTGTAAACGAGCACATACAGTAGGAAAATCGCCGCGCACAAAAGGGTGGCCAGCAAGTTCGTAGTGCAAGCGAGCACCACGACGCCGCCGCTTGCTTGGAGCATCCCGAAGCAAAACACATCGCGCGGACTCAAGCGTCCACTTTGGATGGGACGCGCTGCGGTGCGTTGCATAAAAATATCGGTGTCCCGCTCCCACCACATATTCATCGCGTTACCGCCGATGGCCACCATGGCAGTACCGAGTAACGCACCCACAATCACGGACCACGGCGGCAGCGTGGGTAAGTTGGGTGATCCCAAAAGCAAGCCAGCGAACACCGCTAACAGAGCCAGCGACGACAGACGCAACTTGCCAAGCTCTACGAATGCTGCCCATCGGGAGCCGTCGGGATGCTGAGAGGAGGTGGAACTCACGAGATGCCCGAAAGTATAGACCGCTTTCGTCAAGCGGCAGCATGCTGGGGCCGATTCTAGCCCTACTGACCAATGACGGCGCGTAAGCCGTGACTCATGGACCACCCGAGTGGCTCGCGGGTGTCACGCGCGGCAATTTGTAAGAAAAACTCTCTGCCGAGGATGGCTGGGTTGTTCGGAACAGTCAGGCTAAAACTGGAATTACCCCAAATGTTAGCGGTGAAAGGCACGCGCGCGACTTCCTGCGCGAGATCAACCAAAACGCTGCCGCCAAACATTGGGCTATCGTCCGCAGCGGAACACACGGAGAGGAAGCCGTGGGCATAAGATTCCAAACCGGAAGTGCTGAAGGTGATGGTGTTGCCCATTAACGGCCGATCACTGGGTTCAAGCTGCAAAAACATGGGGTCTGCGCGAAGTTCTCCATATGGGAAGAAGCCCGCTGTCTGTGGGTAGTAATCCCAAATGCCACGACCATAAGTACCGAAGCGAATGATGTTTTGAGAGGGCACCGCTTCAACCGACCAGTAGGTGGTGAGGGGAGCTTCCGAGCCGAGTAAGTTCGACCAAGTTTGCGTTGGCGCATCGTATTCATAGGCGCCACTTTGACCGGCTGCATACATGGTGCCGGTGCCGTCGTTGGCTTCACACATGCCGTAAATCAACGTATTCGGTAGGCCGTTGCGCCGGTCGTTGAAAGTCAAGCCACCATTGACGGAGTAAACCACTGGTGCATTGGAATAGCCGGAACCAGCCACCCACACTTCGGAGAGGTACTTCGAAGAAGCCACAATGGTCGTGCCATAAAAATAATGTGCGCCGGGGCCATTATTCGCAGATTGGGTCCAGGTGATGCCACGATCGGTGCTGTAAAAAATCTTGCCGGTGCTGGTGGTACACCATGCGTAATTGGGGTCAATAGGAGAGAATGCCAGTGCTGTGACCGGATTCGAAAAAGTCTGCGTGCCCAGTTGGGTGTGGCTCCAAGAACCCGAACCACCAATCCGCTGATAATGCCAAATGCGCGTTCCACAGAGATAGAATTCGCCTTTGTTCTGTGGATCGGAAACCATAAACGGCAACCACTGGCCTGCAAATCCGCTGGGAAAGCCCACTTGCCAAACCGAATGAACGGGCTCATGCGATACCACTAAGACAAATCCTGGGTAATCCGAGTACACCAAATCGTGGCTGCCATCACTGGAAGAAAGATGCCCGTAATCGCCAGTGATGTCTTCCAAGAACGATGCCCAAGAACCGCTACTAGCTGGTGGTCCAAGAGCCGTAGATTGATAACCCTGATCTTGCGAACCAGCGTGCAAATATTTGGGATCCCGACGACTGGTGTGGGTGCTGTAGTACTGACTGACTCCCAAACCATCGCCAGTTAGCCAATCCACCGTAGCAAACTGATCCGTACTCTCATAGGTGCCGCCGTGGCAGTTGATGAACCACCGCTCTCCGACCGCAAGCGTAGGATCGGCGATGAGATCCACCCCCATGATGTCCGCATGCAAACGATGCTGACGATTGGCGGGATGCTCCCACCACGGGTTCATCGCTTGAAAGAGAGTGTTGCCGCCATCATGTGTGATCATTAAATGCACGCCGCCATAAACCAACAAATCAGAGTCCGTGGCGGAAGTGCAAAATGCTCCCCACATATCGGGCAGATCGCGCGGATTGGTCCAACTGCTGCCTGAGTTCACCGTGCGATAGAGCTGCCAAGTGCCGGCAACATTCGCGGCAACGCTAAAAGTGGTGTTGCCGGAAGATTCATGACCACCAAAGCGAACATCCGCTGGCGTAACACCCAGAGTATTACCGAAGGAAGCAAAAGTGGTGGCTTTATCACTGCTGCGCAAAATGCGATTGTTCTCAAACAGGAATACGTCGCCGAGGCCAGTGCGCGGAGTCCAGATGTCAGCCTGACCGTTGAGAATCTGCACGTTGCTAAATGACAAACCGCGGTCCGTCGAGCGGAACACTTGCCAGGCGTTGGATTTCCACACCAATGCCAAAATGGTTTGTTGCGCATCATCCAATTTCAACAAGCGCTTGAAAGTGGTGAAGCCAACCATACCACTAGGCATTTGCCAAGTAAGGCCGCCGTCAGCGCTGCGCCACAAAGCGTTGGTCGTGCCACGCAGCACGATATCCTGGCCGCCACCCACGGGAGGAACGGTCAGCAACACATTGGCACCGCCGTACACACCATCGCCGATTGCCTGCCAATCACTGCCATCGGCGGGGCCACGAAAAACACCGCCAAGCGCAGTGCCAATGTAGAGTTCCGTGCCGTCGGTAGAAGGCACCGTGACAAAAACACTACCTGCCAAGTTGGTGCTACCGACTTCATTCCAATGGCCGTTACTCGCAGTGGGATTCAGTAAGCCGTTCTCGCGCTCGGCTTTCGCTACCAGCAGGTTTGCCTCTTCTTCGGCGCGCCAATCAAACCCGGGAGCGGTCGTGTGCATACTTTCCATCCACTCCATACGCGCGAGTTGGTTTTCTTCGTTCTCCTCGGATTCGGCGGGACGCGGCGTGGTGCCAGTTAGCGCGGCTTGAGAGTATTCACGCGCCGTTTCCACTGAGCAGGCAACCAGCAAAGCCAGAAAAGGAAGTGCACCGCAAACAAGGCGGCGAAGGAGGAATTGGGAAGTAGGTAGGAACATGAAACAAAATGGTGCGCAACACCAGCTTCAATATACCACCTAAGACGTGGTTGAGGGCCGGTGGAATTCCATGTTAAACCAAGCCAATGGCCTTCAAGCGAGCGTTGCGTCGTTGAGACTCGCCATCAATACTTGAATTTCCAAACTTTGTAGGCCAATCATCAAAGCCTCGGATTTGCGATTAAAGTGCACCGCCATGGCTTGGAGTTCTCGCATGCTGACGCCGTCGCGCGCGGCGAAAACTAGGTCATAACCAGCCTTATGAACTTCTTGGTGAGGCCCAGTGAGGCTGAGGAACTCAGGCATGGTGGCAAAAGAGTGATTCTCCCCTTCCAGCCATTTTCCGAGGCGGCATGTTTGATCGTTGGAAATAGCGAGTACGGACTCGAGGTCCATGTTGCTGTTCGAATTCCCAAACACCGTGGACAATATATTTTTGCACCATAACAGGTGATCAATCTCTACATGGCGAAGCTGCCCAATGGGCGTGGCCAACCATCGTTTCCCACTGTTTACGAAGCTAATGAATTGATCTAACGGCAGCGCTCTGGAAATCCAAAAACCTTGCGCTTCCGAACAACCTGCTTGTTGTAAAATATCAAATACTTCTTCTGATTCCACGCCTTCGGCAATCACATTCAACCCCATTTCATACGCCATACGAATGCTAGATAAAACAATGGCAGAGCTCTTGACCGAATCCTGCATGGTCATCACCACCCCTTGATCTATCTTGACCGTTGAGAATGGCAATTTCCGCAATGTATCCAAGGAAGAAAAGCCTGTGCCAAAATCATCCATGGCTAAGGATATTCCGGTGGCCGTCAGAAGCATGATGTTGTCTTCCATGGCGTGGCCGTCGCGCGGCAATGCTGTTTCCGTCAACTCAATTTCGATTTGTGCTGGATTGAGTTTTCCTGCATGAACTGCGGACAACAATTGGTCGACGATATTGGTGCTCTCTAAATCACCCGCATCCATATTGAAGGCGATTTTGATGTCGGTTGTTTCGCGACAAATCGCTGCGATGTTGTCCGCCAACAACGGGAACATCACCGTGGCAATCTCTTGCATCATGTCGTGCTTCTTGGCAATCGGAAGCCAAGCTACAGCAGGCAGCACACAACCATCTTTGCGGCGCCAACGGATGAGCGCCTCGCCACCCGATATCTTCCCGGAAAGGAAGGAAACTTTGGGCTGAAACCAATGCTCCAGTGCTCCCGAGAATAGCGCCTCACGAATGTCCGATGGTTGAATTGAGTTGTTCACAATGGTTGATGGAGCTCCAGACGCTTATCGTCTGAATTGCAAGAACCCTTGAACCGGTGTTTGGGGGGGCTTTCTCATCACATCCAGCTGACTCTAAACTGTTTTCTAGACAAGGCTTATAGCGGATAGCCGAGATGTCCGACGCACTATAGCCAGCTTGGTTAGGAAAGCCGGATTGCGGATAACCAACATCGTGCGCCATGCCGACGCCATGCCGACGCCTTGCTAAGCTCCTGCCATGCGCGCTGCCTTCCTGTTGCTCCTGCTGCCAGTCACTCTCACCGCCAACGTGATGGCGGCCCAAGCACCACATGTCCAGGCCACCACGACTGAGTTAATTGCCCAGTACCAAGCGGACCGCGCAACGCTTGACCGCTTGTGGTCGTTTCCTCTTTCCGCAGAAGGAGCAACTCGCAAACAGCAACTGCAAACGGATTGGCTGGTTGCTTTAGATGCTGTCAACTACGCGGCATGCGATGCACGTTCTAAAGTGGATTGGCATTTACTGCGCAACCTAGTGCAGCACGATTTAGCCGCGGCGGTAATCGAGCAACAGCGCACCGAAGAGCACGCCTATCTGATTCCCTTCGCCGCTCCACTGGTGGATTTGCTACAAGCCAAAGCGCACCGACAAGAGATTGATACGCGCGCTACCGCCGTGGTGCTCGCCGCGGCAGTGGAAGCTGTTGCAACGGCGCGGGTTTCCTTGAAAGAACTAGCAACCGAACTCACGCCAACCGTCGCCCAACAAGTAAGCCGCCAAGTGGATGACTTACATCGTGCCATGCAAAAATGGGTGAAGTATCGCGACGGTTACGATCCACAATTCACTTGGTGGTGCTCGGCACCGTGGGGGGAACTCGATCAGGCTCTCACAGACTATTCAAGTTTTCTCAGCAAAGACCTCGGCGGCATTGATCCAAATGACCCGGATCGTTTGATTGGCCACCCGATTGGGCGCGATGCCCTGCTTGCAGAACTTGCTTTTGAACGCATTGCTTACACTCCAGAAGAGTTGCTTGCGATAGCCGAAAAAGAATACGCTTGGTGTATGACGGAACGAGCAAAGGCTGCGGATGCAATGGGACTCGAGGGCGATTGGCGCGCCGCGCAAGAACGCGTCAAAGCAGCCCATCCGGAGCCTGGGGGGCAACCACACATGATTGCACAACTTGCTGAGGAGGCCGTCGCCTTTCTCGAAGCGCGCGAATTGATTACGATTCCAGAGTTGGCCAAGGAGAGTTGGCGCATGGAAATGATGACTCCCGAGCGGCAGAAATTTTCGCCATACTTCACCGGCGGCGAGGTCATTTCGATTTCTTACCCTACCGAGGGCATGTCACAGGAAGCCAAGTTGATGACAATGCGTGGCAATAACTATCACTACTCGCGGGCCACAGTGCAACATGAGTTAATTCCAGGCCATCATCTGCAAGGTTATATGGCAGAGCGCTGGAATCCGCAGCGCAGCGTGTTCTACACTCCGTTTTTGGTAGAGGGCTGGGCTCTTTATTGGGAAATGCGCTTGTGGGATTTGGATTTTCCAGAAACTCCGGAGGATCGCATCGGCATGCTATTTTGGCGTACACACCGCTGCGCGCGCATCATGTTTTCATTGAATTTTCATCTTGGCAAGTGGAGTGCAGAAGAGTGTGTGGATTTCTTGGTGGAGAATGTTGGCCACGAGCGTCGCAATGCCGCCGCCGAGGTGCGCCGTTCCATTCAAGGTGGTTATGGCCCTCTCTATCAAGCCGCCTACATGCTCGGTGGCTTGCAACTGAAGGCGCTGCATAGCGATTTAGTGGGTGGCCAAGGTTGGAGCGAACGGGATTTTCACGATGCGGTTTTGCGCGAGAACTCGATTCCAGTGGAATATATACGCGCGGCACTCAAAGGTACTGAGCTGCCGAAAGACTTCCCAGTCAGTTGGCGATTTTACGAATAAAGCGGAGATCTCCTTAGCCGCGCACTCGCAACCACCGCGCGTGGCAGTGCAGGTGATTCCTAGGAGCGGCTTCTGGTGGTGCGCGTCCAAATATACAGCAGTAATAGCAAACAGGCGCTGCCTGCCACGCCGCGGAGGATCAACGGCAACCCCTCGAAAAAGAGTGGATAGAGAGTGCTCAGCACAATCATCAGCGTGGCAAGAATTTTTGCCCGCAATGGAATCGAGCCATCCCGCTCCCAGGCAACCAAAATCGGTCCCACTCCAGGTAAGCCGAGAATCCAACGATGAGCTTTTTCGGAACTGCGGGAAAAACAAGCCACCGCCAAAATCAAAAAGGGCGTGCCGGGCAAAAGTGGCAGCAAAAAGCCCAGGATGGCAAGTAAGGAACACAGCAGCCCGGCGACGAACAGTAGGTGTCGCACGAATTTTGTGTTGGGGCGCGCCTTCATGCAGCGAGAGTTTACTGCCTTTTTGAAATCAGCGCCGCTGCCATCCGCCTATTGGCGCACCAAGCGGGTGAAGCGACCAGCAGCAAGCCAATCTTGTACATAAAGATTGCCGCGTTGATCAAAGGCAGCACCATGCGGACTAATAAAAATGCCCTTACGCCAAAATTCCCGCGACAATCCATTCTGAGCCCATTGCGAGCTTTCACTATTCTCTCCAAGGCGTGCCAGTAGGCCATCTTGCGCATCGAGCAAGCTCACGCGGCCAGCGAGCTCTGGGATGGCCAAGCGGCCGTCGTGCCCAATCGCGACACCACAAGGACGACGAAAATCCACCGCCAGCACCGACAGGAAGTTGCCCTCCAAATCAAAGGTTTGCACGCGATTGTTTTCGCGATCGGCAACCAAAAGGCGCGCGCGATTGCCACTTTCTTGTACCGCCACTCCATGCGGCGTATGGAACTGCCCATCCCCTTCTCCAGGACCGCCAAAGCTCCCTAGATACTCCCGACTAGCACTAAAACGGTGAATGTAACCTTTGCCATAGCCATCGGCAACAAACAGGCGGCCGTCGGCGGCAACAGCAATCGAGGTAGGATGATATTCCGACGCCGCGGTGTAGATGCCCGAGCCTTCTGGCAAATCCAATGTCCAGAGAATCTCCCCGGCGAGGGTCGTTTTCAACACTTGGTGACGTGCGGTGTGCGCCAGATAAAGGAATTCCTGGCCATCCTCCTCCACCAAACACAGGCCGTGCAGACCGCCGCCGAGATCATCGCCCCAGGACTCTAGCAATCGACCTCGCTGATCAAAAATGAGCACCGCTGGTGCGGTATCGCGACTCGCAAAAATGCGCCCCCTGCGATCGACCGCCATGCCGCCATGGGTGTTACCCAAGTTTTGTTGGATCGGATCGTGGACCCAATTTTCATCCCACACAAACAAGGCTCCAGGGCGGCCGAGACGCGGCCATGATTCCGGCAAAATCTGAGTGGCACAGCCCAGAAAGACGGCCAACAAGCACAGGACAGCAAAGCGCATGACTCAGTCTAAACGTTTCCGGCGTTGGCTCCAGGCACGCGGACCCTAGATGTATAATTCAGCAGCGTTTTTCCACGCTCATCTCGAAGCAGCCACGCTCATGAACGTCAACGATTACCTCGACGCCCTCCCTGACGATCGCAAAGATGCCATGCAAAAATTACTGGCGGTCATTCACACGAATTTACCGCCTGGATTTGAAGAAGTCATCAACTACAAAATGCCTTCCTTTGTGGTACCTCATACTCTCTACCCTGCCGGCTACCACTGCAATCCGAAACTTCCATTGCCTTTTATTTCCTTGGCTTCGCAGAAAAACTTCATTGCCCTCCATCACATGGGCATCTACGCGGATCCCAAACTGTTAGCGTGGTTTCAAAAGCAGTGGCCGCTCCATGCTCAAACCAAGCTCGATATGGGCAAAGGCTGCATTCGCTTCAAAAAAATGGGCTCCATACCCTATGAACTGGTAGGCGCACTGGTGGCCAAAATCACCCCCGAAGCTTGGATTGCCCTCTACGAAAAAAGCTTTAGGCCTGCACCAGAGGGTTAACAATTTGCATCAAATCCTGCATGCCGAAAGGTTTTTGCAGGGTGGCAATGGCGCCAAGACTTTTTGCGATTTCCAAAATGCCAAAGTCCGCAGCAATCCCGCCGCCGAACATCGCAATAATTTTAGTTGGCAAAGCTAACCTGCGTACCTCGCGAAGGACTTCGATTCCATCTTTATTCGGCAGGTGGATATCCAAAATCATGATATCAATCGAGTGCTTTTGCAATTGCTGCAGTGCCTCGACTCCATCTGCCGCGCTCAGCACTTCATGACCATGAGCCATAAGAACTCTTTGCAGCGCTTGGATTGTGTCCGGAAGATCATCTACGAGTAGGATTAATGCCATCAGTTGGAAGTGGGAAAATGAGAGTGAATCTCACTCCGTAAGTGTAACAAGAAATGCTGCCGGATTTTGCCAGAACGTTTTTGGACAGTTGGGACAGCAAAACCCAATCACGCGGCCCTCAAAAACCACTGCATAACGCGGATCGACGGGCTTGCCGGTAACCGGGCAGGCGCTGTTGATTGGAACCAACAATTCCACGCTTGTGCTGATGGCAAGATCGCCCGGGGGAGTGGAATCCGCTGGCGGTGAGTCGATGAGCGGAGCTTCTCCGCTGAAAACAAGCTCGGCTTCGGTCTCCAAAGCTGCACGGTTGGCCGAATCGCCAGCGTCAATATGTACTTGCGGCAACGCTTGGCGCAAAGTTGCAATTCCCTCCGTAGTGAGCCCGGCATCCCAAACCCACAAGCGCGTGAGCCCTGGCAACTCCAATAAAGTGGCTAACACATCATCCGTTAGCTGCGTGCGACTCAGCACCAACTCGTGCAAAGATTCCTGGCCGCGCAAAAACACCAGACCAACATCGCTGACCGCGGTTTCACGTAAATCAAGACGAGTGAGGCGCGGCATAGAACCAATCAGCTCGAGGTTAGCATCATGAATGTGCGTGCGCGCCAACGATAACTCGCCGACGAAATCCTTCAGTGGAGTCAAGAGCTCCTCCACCATTGCAGCATCGATGGTGGCTGCTGGGGCTGCAAAATCAATCCACAGCGCCACCGACTCCGGATCCGCAAGTTGCACATGCACCAAGTGTTCGCGCAGTGCAGCCAGCGCTGATTCTGGAGCAGATGATGGCCTGTCGGCGGCCGCAGGGCCCCGGTCTATAGGCGGCGGGTCAGCCTGTGGCGGTGCAGGCAAAGTGGCGCCGTCCGCCAGTGGAAATTCCCCCTCAAACGGCGCGGCGGCCACTAGCCACGCACGCAGCAATTCGATTTCCGCGGCGGTTAACTGAGTCTTAGACTCTGGCGGCATGTGATCTTCATCTTCCAGAGGCAGCAGCAAGCGCGCAAAAATCTCGCTGTCTTCCGGAGCAGGTGGAGACGCGTTAGAACCTTCCGCAACGCTGGCAATCACCGGCCCGTTTTCGCCACCGGCAAGCAGGAACTCGACTGTATCAAGGCGTAAATCACCTTTGGACTTACGCGGCCCATGACATTTATGGCAGCGCGCTTTGAGCAATGGCGCGACATGCAGTTCAAAACTTGCCTGCGCCAAAGCCCCATCTTCGGCGATTGGGGCGATGTACTCAGGAATTTCAGTGGCTTCCGCATCTTCTAGCGGCGCGAGTAAAAAACCTTTGCCGTGGGTCATTTCGGCACCAAAATGACCTGCTGGTGCCATCACCACTAAGGTAAGGAGCAACGCCATGCGGTAGAACTTGGTGGCGGCGAACATGCGCAACGCGAAACACACTGTTGCCCCAACCGCAGTGGCGATACCCAGCCGCTGATGCCACTCCAAAACCTCGCTACTCGCATAGCCAGGCTCCAAGTGCAACACCCAACCGCTCACCGCACCCAAAATGGCAGAGCTGGCGGCAATCAAAACCAATAGGCGTGAGGCTGCGGCTTGGCGGCGTATGACGGCCACGCATTCCAGCATGCCAAGCCCAACCAACATGCCAATCGGCAAGTGCAAAAGCAGTGGGTGAGAGCGGCCAAAAACGGCCACAAGTTCTGAGAAGCTATCCACGTATTGCAATCCTAAGCAAGCAAATCCTTGTTGACGTTACCAGCGACATCGGTCAGGCGCATATCGCGCCCCTGGCTACGGTATCCCAAACGCTCATGATCAAATCCAAGACAATGCAACAAGGTTGCGTGCAAATCATGCACATCCACTGGATCTTTCACAATGTTGTAGGAAAAATCATCGGTCTTGCCATAAACAATACCGCGCTTCATGCCGCCGCCGGCCGCCCACACACTAAAACAGCGGGGATGATGATCACGTCCATAATTTTCGGTGGTGAGCTGACCTTGACTATAAACCGTGCGGCCAAATTCCCCCGCCGAAAGAACCAGCGTGTCGTCAAGCAAGCCACGGCGTTGCAGATCTTTAATCAACGCCGCTTGCGCTTGATCGACAGCACCTGCCTGGGCGCGCAATTCGCTGGGCAAGTTGCCATGTTGATCCCAACCGCGCATATAGAGCTGAATAAACCGCACGCCGCGCTCAGCGAGACGGCGCGCCATCAAACAGTTGGCGGCAAAAGTGCCTGGGGTACGTACTCCAGGGCCATACATTTCCAAAGTGGCCTCATCTTCATCCGAAAAATCCGTGAGCTCGGGCACCGACATTTGCATGCGGTACGCCATTTCATATTGTGCAATCCGCGCTTGCACTTCCGGATCAAAACTGCGCTCGTACTCCCGTTCGTTCAACTCACCCACCAAATCCAGCATCCGACGGCGGTCTTCGCGCGACACACCTGCTGGATCGCGCAGGAAAAGCACCGGGTCGCTACCGGAACGTAGCTTGCAACCCTGATGCTCACTCGGCAAAAAGCCAGATCCCCAGAAACGCGCGGACAGCGCTTGCATGTTGCCGATACCCTGAGTGATCATGACCACAAAAGTAGGCAAGTTGGCGTTGGCGCTACCCAACCCATAAGAAGCCCATGCGCCAAAACTCGGACGCCCCGGTTGCTGATTGCCCGTTTGAAAAAACGTAATCGCCGGTTCGTGATTGATCGCCTCGGTGTGCATCGAGTTGATCATGCAAATTTCCTTCGCTACCGAACCGGTGTGAGGCAGCAACTCCGAGAGCCACAGACCATCTTGATGATTCTGATGACGGGAAAATTTAAAAATCGATGGGGCTACCGGAAATCGCGTTTGGCCGCTTGTCATACCCGTCAACCGTTGGCCACTGCGTATGGATTCAGGCAAATCCTGATTGAAACGTTGACGCAAACCTGGCTTGTAGTCGTAAAGATCCAGCTGGCTTGGAGCACCCTCCATGTGCAAATAAATAACGCGTTTCGCTTTGGGTTTGAAGTGCGGTCCCAGCAATAGTTTGGAGGATCCCGCAGCTGCATTTGGTTGGCCGCCAAGCAACGGCCCAGCGAGTGCGCCAAGCTCGCGGCTGAGCAGAGAGTTCATCGCCAACGCGCCAAAACCAAGGCCCATCGAGGCGGCGGCTTTGCCAAAAAAACGCCGGCGGGTGAGGAACTGTTCGCGTTCTTGGAAGGGGTCTAGAGGATTCTGCGGGGCCATAAGGTGAGCAAGTTCTGTGTTTGCGGCTCAACGATGAGAAATGGTTTCATCCAAGGCCAGCAGCGCATTGGCAAGCATGGTCCAGGCGGCGAGTTGGGTGGGGTTTGCATCTTCAGGCAACATGCTCTCCCCCACCTTGAGCAAGTTGACGGCGGCGTCTGGAGCAGCCTCAAAACGTTGACGGAAGCCATCCAATGCTTCGCGCAAAACAAGTAGCTCGGCGGCTTCTGGGTTGCGGCCGGTACAGCGACGAAACATGCTGATGACGTACCTGTCCGTCGCATCGTGCAAGGTGTTGTCATCCGTTGGCGCAAAATCATCTGCCGCTAAGGTGCGCTGCGCCAGCTGTCGCGCGGCTTCCACGTACTGCTCATCATTCCACAACACCAAAGCCTGCAAAGGAGTGTTGGTGGTACCGCGCGTGATGATGCAAAACTCACGTGTGGGTGCATCGAACGTGAGCAGCGAAGGTGGTGGCACCGCGCGTTTCCAAAAAGTGTAAAGACTGCGGCGCCACAATTGATCGCCTTCGCCGCGCACAAAGTTGCGCGTGTTGGATTGCAGCATCGCGACTTCCTTCCACAGGCCTGCGGGTTGATATGGCTTCACCGACGGACCGCCGAAATCCTCTTTCAGTAAGCCGGCTACATACAACGCTTGATCGCGGATTTCTTCCGCACCCAAACGCCGACGGGGATAGCGCCACAGTAAGGCATTCTGTGGATCCACCGCCGCAGCTGCCGCGCGCACTCGAGAATCCTGACGATAGGCATTGCTGGTGACCATTTGCTTCAGGATCTCTTTGACATCCCAACCGCCTTCGCGAAACTCCACGGCAAGCCAATCCAGTAACTCTGGGTTGCTCGGCCACGCTCCCTGCAAGCCAAAATCTGCACTCGTGCGCACAATGCCGGTGCCAAAGATCATCTCCCACAAACGATTGACGGTGACCCGTGCGAGCAGTGGGTTTTCATCGGCAATCAACCACAGCGCTAAGCCCAAACGATCGTTGGGTGCCTCAGCAGGCAGCTTACCTAGTGCGGCTGGAACACCACGCGTGACGGGCCGATCCATCAGCGGCTGGTCATAAGAGCCGCGGTTCAAGACAAAAGTAGCGCGCGGTTGCTCCAACTCCTTCATGACCATGGTGAGTGGGATGAGACTGGTCAGGGTAGCCAACTGCGCCTGCAGTTTTGCCGCTTTGGCTACTTGCTCGCGGTAGGCTGGCGAATGCTGCGTGCGCCAATTTTCTGCAACGCGTTTGGCCAAATCGTTCGCACCAGCAACACGCACCCCCTGAGGCGCCAAACACCAAACCAAAGCACCCGACAGCTCCTCCGCCGGAGGCCGCACTTGCCAATACAAACCACCAATGCCGCCGGTGTTGACAATCTTCAAAACGACCGTGTGCAGGCCTGCGGACAACGACAACTTAACGCGGTCCTGATCCGCTGCGGCGCCACGGTCGACGCGGTTTTCAAAAACCATCTCCCCATCAACAAACACCTGCAAACCATCGTCGGAACCGAGCGAAAGCTCCAGCTCGCGGGCGCTGGGTACAAATAGCCGACGGCCGGCAAAGCTGACTTTCTTGCCCGCCGGCAAAACATTGTTAACCACCCCATCCATCACTTGGGGTACTAAAACCCAACTGTAAGCATCCGGTGGGTATTGCTTCGCCAAATCAATGTGGGCATCAGCTTCGGGGCCAAAAATCTGCTCGTAACCAGCCTCCCCTTCCGTGGGTGTATAAGGCCAAGTGCCATACCAGCGCGAATCGGCCACCGGCAAGGCGGCGAGTCCAGTGGCACCCAACGAACCCGGCGTTAAGCGCACGCGTCCGAAACTGTGCTGATCGTACATCGATTGATAATGCAAGACCACGCGCAACTCCGTGCCGCCAGCAAAACCGAATGGTTGATCCGCAAGAAAAAGTGCATTCCGCCCACCCGCCACATGGTGGGCATCCACCGCCCAGACTTTGTGGAACGCAGGATCTAAAGCATTCACGACATCAAAATCTTCGTTGTCTTGCTCGAAATCGGCCCACGCCCAGCCGAAGTGCAATTGCTGACGTTGACGCGCGTCGACCAAAGAAATCGCTTCCACTTCGAGATAAGACAAAACCGCATTACCGTTAGGCGCGCGCCCCACACGCCCCTCAAAGAACGAATCATCTTGCAAAGCTTCCAGCAGCAATAAGCGTAGGTTGGTTTGCTGAGTGCGCAAGATGATGGTGTGACTTTCCTTATTGGGGTTCGCGCCGGAAGCCAGCACCGAGCGATCCTCCAGAATAGTTAAGGAAGAATCCGCCGTGCTCTCCGCACTGACCACTTCGCTCGCAGCCCAACTCACGCCGTAAGTGGCGGGCGCCGAATCGAGGAAGGTTTCCAAAGCCTGCGCATCTTGCGCAGATGGCTGCTCCATCTCGGCAGTCAAGCTATCCAGCGCCGCGTTTAACTCCAACTGTTGATTGCTTTGCTCGGCCGTGGGCACTTGCATAAACGGCTCAAAGGCCCGGTTGGCGTCGGGCAACTGTGAATAAAGACCAGGTTCGTCATTCGAGTTGAAATAGGCGAACAGCGAATAGTATTCCTGCTGCGAAATCGGATCGAATTTATGATCATGGCAACGCGCGCACTGCACCGTTAAACCCATAAAAACAGCGCCGGTGGTCGCAGTGCGATCGGCTGCATACTCGACTAGGTATTCCTCATTGATGGCGCCACCTTCATCAGTCATGACATGATTGCGGTGAAAACCACTCGCCACTTTTTGTTCCAAGGTGGCGTCGGCCAGCAAATCGCCAGCTAGTTGCTCCACAACGAACTGATCAAATGGCTGGTTATCACGCAACGCGCGTAACACCCAATCGCGCCAGGCCCACATCTGACGGCCGGCATCCATGTGAATGCCGTTGGTATCCGCATACCGTGCGGCATCAAGCCAAGGTGTTGCCAAACGTTCGGCGTAGCGGCTGACGTAAGGCTCTGTACTCAGCAAACGCTCCACAACTCGTTCGTAGGCATCCGGCCGCGCATCGGCGAGGAAGGCGTCGAGTTCGGCTGGAGTCGGCGGCAAGCCGGTTAAATCCAAAAATACGCGGCGCAACAAAGTGGCGGAGTCTGCTGGTGGCGATGGCTTTAACCCGGCACTTTCCATGCCGGCTAAAAGAAAGGAATCCAGAGCATTGCGCGGCCAACTTTGCTGCGCGACCGACGGCAGCGGCGGACGGACTGGCGCCACAAAAGCCCAATGCGGTTCGTACTTGGCGCCTTGCTCAATCCAACGCCGGATCAAATCTTTATCGTGATCGGTGAGCGGCTGCACCTTGCTATCGGCTGGCGGCATGGCATCACTCTTGCGCGTGGTGGTGAGTCGGTACCACAACTCACTGGCCTTTAGATTCCCCGGCACGATTGCGGCATAACCACCACGATCGGCGGTTGCGTAGTCAAAAGTATCCAGGCGCAGCTCCGCTTCGCGGGTGCTGACATCGGGGCCATGACAAAGAAAACAACGGTCGGACAAAATCGGCCGGATGTCACGACCGTAACGGACTTCCTCCGCAGCCACCACGCTGCTTGGAAGTTGCGCCATGCCGCTCACACTCGCGCTGGAATCTGCCCAAATGGGCAGGACTGCAGTGAGGGCGGCGAACGCAATTGCGAGGGCGACACGGACAGAGAGGGAGGCGGAGTTCATGCTCTAAAAACAAGGAGCCCTATCCTACAGGAGACGGCACGCGAAGGATTCACGGCCGCATTCCGGCGCATGCGGCGCGTTCTGCGCATCGACTACGGCCGTCTTACTGTGCCAAAGTCGCAGCCAAAAACGCGTGTACATCCTCCTGCAAAGCCTGCAGCGACGGATGATGAATGTACATCATGTGGCCGGCTTCGTAGTAATGAAAAAACACGCGCTCTGGCACCACACCGGCGCGGTTCAAACTATATTCCGCCTGAAAAAACGGGGTGGCGAAATCGTAATACCCCGCAGCAACAAAAACTTGCAGATCGCTGTTCTGACGCATCGCTGTGCCGATGTACGGCGCTACGTTGAAGTAATTAAATGGCAAACCTGGCACTTCCCAATCCCATGGTGCGCCAAGCCCGCCAATCACGTTGTAATGACGCTCGGTCTTCACCGCGAGATCGCTGCGGAAGTAACTATTCATTGCTGCGGAATAAGCGCCGTCGATGCCATAAAAGGAAGGATCTTCTTCACTGTTTTCACCGGCATCATCCAGATCCACGCCGGTGTAACGGGAATCTAAACGGCCCACGGTCAAACCGCGATCGCGCAGTAGCTCCTTTTGAAAGCGCGCCGGCTGCGGGCGCAAATCGGTCTGCTCTAGATATTCTTCACTGAGACCGGTGAACGCCGACAACCGCGCACGCACTTTTGCACGTTCGGCGGCAGGCAGACTCTCCCCCTGCAGCAGTGCATGTGCATATTCCCCGAGCGCAAACTCGCGCGCTTGTTGGACGAACTCCGCAAGTGGGATTCCCGCCCCGGCTTTGCCGTGAAACTTGGCCGTGGCGGCCATAGTTGGCAGATGCATCAGGTTTGGCAACTCATTGCCAGGAGTGTGATTTTCGATGCTGAAGTCGAGAATGGTAGAAATCAAAATGATGCCGTTAATCGCAACGTCATCAAAGCCAGCCTCAAGTTCGTGCACCACTGCGGCCGAGCGCGTGGTGCCATAACTTTCGCCACCGATAAACTTTGGCGAATTCCAACGCCCCTGATCGCTGATCCACTGGCGAATAAACTGGGCGATGGAGGCGGCGTCTTGCTGCACGCCGAAGAATTCTTTGCCTTCGGTTTCACCGAGCGTATGACTAAAGCCGGTACCAACCGGATCAATAAAAACGATATCTGACAGATCCAGAAAGGCGCCGGGATTCGCAACGATGGGATACGGTGGCGCGCCGTCGTCCCGCGCATCGCTAGGAATCGCCACACGCACCGGGCCAAACACCCCCATGTGCAACCACAGCGACGCCGAACCAGGCCCACCGTTCCACAAAAAAGTCACTGGCCGGGTACTTGCATCTTGCACACCATTTTTAACATAGGCTGTGGCAAAAATACTCGCGCGCGGGGTGCCATCCTCGGCCTTCAAAAAGGTCTCCCCCGCGGTTGCCGTATAGGCCACTTCCTGCCCGTGGAAAATACCGACGTGCTGAGTGGTGAAGATTTGCGGCGCGCTACTCTCTGCAGAAACGCTGGACTCTTCCGGCGTGGGAGCTTCGGGTTGCTGCAGCGCAGGTGCGGGTTTGTGCACGTGTTGCGCAAACAAGGGTGCCGCAAACAAGCAGCAAAGCAGGGTTAAGAAGTTGGGGCGGCGGCACAACATGGGTAGCTGACCATATCATCGCTGCCGTGAAAGAGAGCTAGGCCAAAACTTGAACAGCCCAGCGCGGACCTTCCTCTTGAGGCTCGAAGCGATCTATGGGAGGTCGTGGGCAACTCGGAAGCCAATGATGTAGTTGCGCGTATCAGGCTCGGCCATATAGCGATTTGCGGCGCGACAAAATTTTGGGTGGCTATTCCAAGCGCCGCCGCGAAGCACACGCTCACTTCCAGCCTCCGGTGCTGGCTCCGAGTAAGGGCCATACCAGTCAGAGCACCATTCCCAAAGGTTGCCGTGCATGTCTTGAAATCCCCAAGGGTTTGCTTGCAAACTACCCACTAGAGTGGTTTTGTTCGCCTGGCTTCCTACAACTCCACCTCCATAAACCTCCCGCCCATTGAAATTGCCCATCGTGGCATCGATGGTTGGGCCATAACTAAACGGAGTCAACGTCGCAGCTCGGCAGGCATACTCCCACTCTTGTTCGGTGGGCAAGCGATAGCCGTTGCCGGCAGCCTGCAAAAATTCTTGGCAGTCATTCCAGCTGACCGATTCCACCGGAAGGCCGGCACCAATAAAACTGCTTGGACTCGGATTCCCAGGCACCATTTTTTTCCACTGCGCCTGCGTCACCTCTGTCTCGCCTAAATAAAACCCTTTGCTCATCTTCACAAGGTGTGGCTTCTCATCGGCTTCGCGTTCGGCCTCGGCAGCTGGAGAGCCCATTTGAAATTGGCCGGGTGCTACCAAAATGAAAGTGATTCCCGTGTTCGGATCCAAAAGCTTGTTTGCAAAGCCACCATATCCGGCAGTTTGATCTACGATGGTCCAGCCTTGCGCTTGGAATGGATTGAGCCCCTCTTCCGCCAACCGTGCATCGCGGGCAGCGCGCGTTTGAAAAACTGTGCGAGCCTCTGCTTCGATTCCCTGCACGCGCTTGAGTAACCCGGCAACTTCCGCAGCGGGAAGGCCAGGCTTCTTCAACAAAACCACTAAGGCGCCTGCCGCTTGCATAGCCTCTTGTGCCGATTTGGCATCGACTGCTTGCTTCCAAGCCCCGGTCTCCAAGCGCGCCGACGACTGGCTCATTTCCTCCTGAAAAAGACGTAAAAACTCTGCTCGAATTTCGAATTCCGTGCGTTGTGGATTGCGGATCTCGGGAATTAACTGCGCCGGCAAGGCGGGAATCGTCCACAGTGGCTTCAGTGCCTCACTGAGTGCATGCCGCGCAAGCAGTGCGCCGCCGTCGGCCTGCTGCTGCGGGCTAGGGGTGCGTAAGGCCGTCACCCATGGGGCCGGATCGGTTAACACCGCAACCCAACCTTCTTGCAGCAAGCGCTGGTTGAAAGAAGTCAGCAACTCGTCTTCTTGCCGCAAGGGATCTTGGAGTTCGAGTTGCAGCTCGGTTGGGAAATCGGGCCCTGGCCATTGCGCGCGCAACTCTGTGATCAGTTGATGACGCGCGAGCAGTGCTTTTCCTTCGCCTATTTGTTCCGCTGTCGGAGCCTCTAGAGCCTCCACCCAAGGATGCGGACCCGGCCAAACCATCTCCCATCCATAGGCAAGAAGGTGTTCGTTGACTGCGTTGAGACGCTCGCGTTCTACTTGCGCGGCGATTTGCGCCTGAACCTCTGCCGCGGCGCTGGCCAACGCTTCGCTTGCCGCTGGCGACAAGATTTCCTCCGCAGGATTCACCTCAGGTTCGGAATCGGACAGCGCTTGCACAGGTGGGGTTTCCACAGGTGGGGCTTCCACGAGCGGCGATGAGGATTCCGGGGAGGCTGCGATGGCCATGCGGTGTTGCTCAATGCGGCTGAGGAGTTCTGCAGCGCGCCCTTCGCCTGCAGCAACGATGCCACCATGCAGCGCGAACAAAGTCACTTCGGCTTCATGCCAATTGCCATCGTTTATTTGTGCTTCCGCAAGGTTCAAAGAATCGCGATTGTGTTGCGCAGCCCAGGCAAACCAAGTTACGAAAATCACCAACGCAACCAAACAAACAATTGCGAATATGCGTCGCTTAGCGGATGAAGAACTCGTACTCATTGGTGGCCACCGTGGATGCACCACGGAAAAGCCATCGTAGCCTTAAGGGTGTGGCCACGCCATAGCGCCTAGCCACCCATCGACAAAGGCGTCAGCGCTTGCCTTCGAAAAACCGCTCCAGCTAGTTCACGATTCGCGAGAACGCGTTGCTCACGCCGAAACTGCCGCCCGCAAAATCAACGGCTTGAAAGAAAATCGTTCGTCCTGCCCCATGCGTACTGGCACCACGAGGGTAAGAGAGGCCGCGCCAGCGCTATTTGCATAGGTGGTAGCAATTTGGTGCATGGCCTTGAGATCCAGAGTCACGAATCCGCCCGGCGAAGAGTAGATGGTGGTCTGAAAACCGTTCAAGCTCACCAGAAAGGCCACAATCACGTTCGGCCGACCACCACTTGTTTGCAGGGTGGCGAGCGCACTCGCCGCCAGCGCACTGACGTCAAGCCGTAGCGCACCTGGATTGTAGGCTTCGTGGAGATCGGAGAACGAAGCCCCGGTCCAACCCGACACGATGTGCATGAGGCCCGTGTTTGGATTGACCGCAACGCCGGTGGCCCAACGGTTCGACGGAAGGAAGGGCAACAGAGTCCAGCTCAGAGTCGCCGGATCATAAGAAATGAGGCGCGCCGTGTTGCTGGCATCACGGGCAACTCCAATCAACTTTCCGGCGACACAATCAGCTCCTTGGTTACTGGTGGGTGTCCAACCGGCGGGCATCGCGGGGCCGGAGCTCCAGGAATCCGTTACAGGAGTGTAAATTTGCAGCGTCCCATTGTTTCCCGCAACGTAAACTTTGTCGTTGATGACTGCAGTCATCAAATATTGGGCTGCAATGGGCATGGGAGCTTTCATGGCCCAAGTGTTCGTCGCGATGTCGTACTCCTCAACACGATCCAAGACAACTGCCCCCTCGAATCCGCCGATTGCGTAAATCTTTCCATTCACTGCATCAGCAGCCAAGTTGTAGCGCGAGCCACCCGGCATCGGGGCGAGTACGCTCCAGGAATTCGACGCGACCGTGTAGGCGTAGAGAGTGTTCGTCCAACCACTTCCCCCTGTGTCACCACCAACGAGGTAAAGTTTCCCGTTGCTAGCGGCAACGCCAGCGTACTGACGGATTGAACCGGGGAACGAGGCAAGCATCGTCCAAGCATTGGTGGCCGGATTCCACGCGGCGGCATTAATAGAGGCGAAACCGGAGACGGTGTAAAGTTTGCCATCCAAGAAGCGGGTCTGCGGCGCATAGCAAGAATATGGCACGGGGGCATTCGTTTCAAAGGATCCCTGCGCCAACAGTGTCGAGCCGGTGAGCAGCAAAGCTCCCGCGCAGAGGAGGGTACCTAGGGTGGTTGGGTTAACGCGAAGGGTCGGGAAAGGCATGATTACTCCTGGTATGTTTAGGAAATCGGAAAATAGACCATTGCGAGCATACCACGCAAAAGCAAACCTAAATCGGTTTTATTGGCGCATTCCCGGCCTCCAAGGTGCTGTCCTTGCCCTTGCCGGCGGCCCAGCAGCTTGGTGACGCAAAAGCAAGGCAGAGCGTTTGCAAGTAGATTAGGGCGTGCACTCATCCTTCCCAACATCGGAAAATGCTTGACCCCATTCGTGTTGCCGTTGTGGGTCTCGGCTTCGGCGCCGAGTTCCTCCCGATCTACCAGGCACATCCACGCGCGCACTTAGAGGCCATCTGCCAGCGCAACGCCAGCGCCCGCAATGCCATTGGTGACGCCTTCGGGGTGCACAAGCGCTATGCCAGCTATGCCGAACTCCTGCAGGATCCCGAAATCGATGCCGTCCACATCAACACCCCGATTCCGGACCATGCCGCGCACAGCATTGCCGCGCTTGAGGCCGGCAAGCATGTGGCTTGCACCGTACCGATGGCCACCACCGTTGAGGACTGCCGACGCATCACCGAGTTGAGCGCGCGTACGGGATTGAAATACATGATGATGGAGACGGTCATCTACAGCCGCGAGTTCCTGTTCATGCAGGAGCTGTATCGCCAGGGTGAGCTGGGGCGGATTCAATTCATCCAAGCCACCCATCAACAAGACATGGACGGGTGGCCAAACTACTGGCCCGGACTGCCGCCGATGTTCTACGCCACGCACTGCGTCGGCCCGTGCCTGGCCCTGCCCAATCTTGATGCGATAGCCGTCAGCTGTGTGGGTTCGGGACGGATTCGCGAGGACTTAAGCAAACACTACGGCTCGCCCTTCGCCGTCGAATCGGCACACATCTCCCTTTCCGATGGAGAAACGGCTGCGCGCATTTGCCGCTCGCTATTCGACACCGCGCGCCAATACCGGGAAAGCATCGACGTTTACGGCAGCAAAAAATCGGTGGAATGGCCCTTGGTGGATGGAGAATCGCTCCTTCTACACACTGCAAAAAAACCAGAGAACGAGATTCCAGAGAGAATCGCCTGCCCAGATTTCGCGCACTTGTTGCCCGCGGCCATTCGCCGCTTCACCACCAGTGGCGTTTACGATCTACAAGCCAACGAACACCTGTCCTTCACCCAAGGCTCTGGCCACGGCGGGTCTCATCCCCATCTCGTGCATGAGTTCCTCAGTGCCCTAACCGAAGACCGCGATCCCTATCCCAACGCCCGTCAAGCCGCCAACTGGACTTGCGTCGGACTGTTGGCTCACGCTTCCGCCCTGGCCGGTGGCGAGACCATCCCACTGCCCACCTTCACCCGTCAGCAAGGCGCGCAAAACGCCTAGAGGTTCACTGTGCCCCTACTTTCATTTGCCCTGCTCCTGGCCTCTGCGTGCCAATCCGCCCCCACCACCCTGGAATCCACGCACCAGATTCATACCTTTGAACGCATCCAACTTGATCAGGATTTCTACGCCGAAGGCGCGACTTTAGGCGACCTGAATGGCGACGGCCAAGTGGATTTGATCGCCGGACCGTGGTGGTATGCGGGCCCGACCTTCACGGATCGCCATAGTTATTATGATCCGAAAACTTTCGATCCCGCCGGCTACTCGGACAACTTCTTCGCCTTCGTACACGATTTCAATCGCGACCAACGCAACGATATTTTGATCATCGGCTTCCCGGGGCAAGACGCCTCGTGGTTCGAAAATCCGGGTGCACAAAACGTGGCATGGATGCGCCACCGTGTGCTCGATCGGGTAGACAATGAATCTCCAGATTTCACCGATCTCACTGGCGACGGCAACCCGGAAATCGTCTGCCAGCAAGAAGGCAAACTCGGTTGGGCTGGACCGAACTTGACCGATCCGGCAGCACCGTGGATTTTCCACCCCGTTTCTACGGGCGACGTCGGCGGCCAATATAGCCATGGCCTGGGTGTAGGCGACGTCAACGGGGACGGGCGCAAGGATCTGCTCCTGAAGACTGGATGGTGGCAGCAGCCGCAGGATCTCAGCGCGGAACTTAGCTGGGAGTTCCACCCCTTTTCTTTCTCCAACCGCCGCGGCGGCGCGCAAATGCTCACTCTGGATGTGGATGGCGATGGCGATACGGATGTCATCACCAGCCTCGATGCGCACGGCTGGGGGCTGTCATGGTTCGAGCAGTTCCCTGCAGCCCAGGGCATCGATTTCCGCGAGCACCGCATCATGGATGCGCGCTTGGAAGACAGCCCGTATGGGGTGAACTTCTCGCAACTGCATGCTTTGTGCCTAGCGGATATCGACCAGGATGGTTTGTTGGACATCGTGACCGGCAAACGTTTTTGGGCGCATGGTCCCGAGGGCGATCCGGGATCGGCTGCTCCGGCGGTGGTCTACTGGTTCGGCCTACAACGCGCCGCGGATGGCAGCGCGCGTTTCGTGCCGCATCTTGCCGATGCTGATTCTGGAGTGGGCGTGCAGGTGGTCGCTGCCGATGCCAATGCCGACGGGCTCGTGGACATTGTCATCGCGAACAAAAAAGGCACGTTTCTGCTCCGGCATTCCACGCGCGAAGCCAGCGAGGAAGAATGGCTGGCTGCACAACCGCAACTCCGCGACCCCAGCCAGAAGATTCGTTTTGCCGACGGCACCCCGCCGCTGGGCAACGATGGTCGGGTGCTGAATCTCGATTTCGAAAATGGCGACCTGCAAGATTGGACCCTCGCGGGCGACGCCTTCCGCGGCCAACCCATCCACGGCGACAGCATCGAAACGCGCCTGGGAACCATCGTCAGTCATCACCAAGGGAACTGCTGGGTTGGTGGTTATGAGCTCCAGGGCGATGGCCTCACCGGGACCATGACGAGCGCCCCATTTCAAGTAACTGCGCCATGGGCGAGTCTGCTTATTGGTGGTGGGAAAAGCCAGCAGACCCGGGCCGAGCTGGTGCGCGTCGCCGATCAGGCGGTGGTGTTCATGACCCCAGGCGCCAACTTCGAAACCATGCAGCGGGTTGCCGTGGATCTAAGCGCCTTCCAAGGGCAAGAAATGTTTTTGCGTTTAGTCGACGAAAGTGTCGGCGGTTGGGGGCACCTCAATTACGACGATTTTCTGTTCCACGCGTCGAAGCCACCCATCATCCAGGAGCGCACTCTGCCGACAGTCATCCCCTACAAAATATTGCAGCAGTCTGGCTTCGAAGCCGAAGCCGCGGCGCAAGCTATGACGGTGCCGAGCGGTTTCCAAGTACAAGTGATTGCCGCGGAACCGGATTTGCATCAGCCCATCGCTCTCACTACCGATACGCGCGGACGCTTGTGGGTGGCGGAAGCCTACTCCTACCCAATACGCCGAGAGGAAGGTCAGGGTCTGGACCGCATCGTGGTGTTTGAAGACAGCGACGCCGATGGAACCTTCGAAACCCGCCACGTGTTCGCTGAAGGTTTGAATTTAGTCAGCGGTTTGGAAGTGGGTTTCGGCGGCGTGTGGGTTGGTGCCGCGCCCTACCTCATGTTCCTTCCCGATCAAAACGGCGACTTGGTGGCCGATGGCCCGCCCCAGATTCTGTTGGATGGCTGGGGTTACCAAGACACGCATGAAACTTTGAATTCTTTCATTTGGGGACCTGATGGTTGGCTCTATGGTTGCCAAGGAGTCTTCACCAATTCCCTGATTGGAAAACCCACAACGCCCCCCGCGCAACGCACTGCGATGAACGGCGGCGTGTGGCGCTACCACCCTCTAAAGCACCAATTCGAGGTCTACTCCTGGGGTTTTAGCAATCCTTGGGGTGTGGATTTTAATGACCTCGGCCAAGGATTCGTGACCGCCTGCGTCATCCCCCACCTTTTTCATATCGTGCAGGGCGGCCGCTTCCAACGTCAGAGTGGGCGCCACTTCAATCCCTACTTGGTCGACGATATCCAGACCATTGCGGACCACCGCCATTACGTCGGCGATGTCGCCGATCATGCTTGGTGGGGTCGTAATGCTCCCGTCGCAGCCAACGCCACCGAGGCCGCCGGTGGTGGCCACGCACACTGCGGCGCGATGATTTATCTCGGCGACAACTTCCCGCCGGAGTATCGCGATTCCATCTTCATGAACAATGTCCTCGGCAACCGCATCAACCGCGACTTGTTGACGCCTGCCGGTTCGGGCTACAGCGGCAGTCATGCCGCAGATTTTTTGCTCGCCAATGACCAGTGGTATCGCGGCGTCAACATGCGTTACGGCCCCGATGGCGGCGTCTACTTTATCGATTGGTACGACCGCCAAGCATGCCACCGCAGCGACAGCAATATCTGGGATCGCACCAACGGTCGCCTCTACAAGGTCACTTATGGTGCGCCTGAAATCGTTTCTGTATCCCTCGACTCGCTCAGCAACTTGGATTTGGTCGCGCTGCAGCTGCACAAAAATGATTGGTACGTGCGTAGCGCGCGGCGCCTACTACAGGAGCGTGGCGGCGACGCGCAAACTTGGCATGCGCTAGAACTCATCCTGCGCCACAACACCAGTGTCCCACGCCGACTGCGCGCGCTGTGGGCGCTACATGTCAGCGGTGGTTTGCACGAATCCTTGGTACTGGAGCTGCTCAGCGACGCCAACGAAAACCTGCGCGCGTGGGCCATTCAACTCAGTCTGGAAGATGGAAATCCTAGCCCAAAACTATTGGAGCGCTTTGCCGTCCTCGCCGCCGCCGATCCTTCGCCAATTGTGCGGCGTTATTTGGCCAGCGGCTTGCAGCGCATCCCGGTGCAGCAACGTTGGGAACTTGCTACCCATCTAGTGCGCCATCAAGAAGATGCTGCCGACCACAATCTCCCCTTGATGGATTGGTTTGGCATCGAAGCTCTGGCTGCAGCCGATCCGCCACGCGCCGTCCGCCTCGCTTTAGAAACGCCGTTGCCTAGTCTTTCTCGCTCCATGTGGCGGCGGCTTGCAAACGGAGACGCGGCTTGCCTGGAAGCCTTTTGTAGCGCGATGGCAAGTGTCGAAGCGAGTCGACTCGCTGCGATGCTTGCAGAGTTGGACTTGGCTCTAGATCGACGCCCAAACTTGCCCATGCCTCAGGCGTGGCCGGCTGCTGCGAAACGGCTGTTGGCGAACCCAACCTACGCGGATCTTGCCGCCAAGATTGATTTGACCTTCGGCGATCTCACTGCCGCACCTCTGCTGCGCGCGGTGGTGGCTGATCCTGCACGCAGCATGGACGAGCGTGAGAACGCCCTGCGTGGATTGATCCGCGTGCGTGACCCGGAGTTACCAGCGACTCTCCATGCGGTTTTGGCGGAAGCGCCACTGCGCCTAATCGCCTTACGCGCCCTCGCCGCTTACGACGATGCAACCACGCCCCATTTCGTCCTGCCCTACCTGGACGATTCCGCGAGCGAGGAATGCCGCGCCGCAACGGCTGTCCTCACCGCGCGCGCCAGTCACGCCAAAGCCTTATTGAAGGCCATTCTCGATGGTTCCGTCGCCGCAGGAATTTTGACCGACGCCAGCGTGCGCCGCCAGTTGGCGCAACTCCAGGACGCGCAAGTGGATCGCCTGTTGGAGTCCGCTTGGGGCAGATCGACCACCCTGAGCGGATCGGCCGAAGCAGAGCTAACCCAATGGAAGGAAAAACTCACCCCGGCCTCTTTGGAACTGGCTGATAAGGCCGCCGGCCGCGCCATCTACGCGCGTACTTGCATGGCTTGCCACACACTCTTCGGAGTGGGCGGCGTGCTTGGTCCGGATCTCACTGGCTCAAACCGCGCAGACTTGGACTACATTCTGCGCAACATCATCGACCCCAGCGCGGAAGTCGGGCGCGCCTACCTCATGACCACGGTACGCCTTCAGGATGGCCGCGTAATTTCTGGAATGATTGTGGATGAGAACAACCTCAGCCTGACCTTACGCAATGGCAATGAGGACGTGGTCGTTTCCAACACCGAAATCGCAAGTGGCGCCGATGGCAAACCCTTGGTGGAACGATCTTCCGCTTCCATTATGCCCGTCGGCCAGCTTCAGGCCCTAACCGATGAGCAAGTGCGCAACCTCATTGCCTACCTAGGCAGCGCGAGCCAGGTACCACTGCCGGAGTGATTGCGGTGAAGCTGGCGCAAAAATTAAATCCAGGCTCCTTCGATCCTCCCAACCCATCAAGAGGCACCATGCGTTTCCCCACTTTGCTCCTGCCGCTGGCAATCACAACTCTCCTTCTCGCTCCCTTGGCACGCGCGGTTGCGCTAGACCAAGCCGGAAACCTAGCGGAGGAAGGAGCTTCCTTGGCGTCGACGGAAACCTACGACGGCGCGGGCTTCCAGATTACGGTCCCTGAAAATTTTGATGTCACCGAACGCAGCAACGGACAAATCTATTTCTTGGAGCTGCGCCGTAGGGATACGGATGAAGACGAATTTGCACCCATCCAACTCATGTTGATTCCAGGTGCGGCCGCGCAACTCGACGGCCCCGCTCTGGTGGGGATGCTCAAAGGAGAAATCGAAGCCTATGCTGCGAAGTCTTCCTTATCGGTGCAGTCCACCAAAGAAGTGACCAGACGGATTGCGGGTGAGGATCGCCTCGGGCAACAACTCATTCTGAAACAGGCTTTCGCCATCGGTGAATACGAGGCCTATGGTTTTGCCTTTGGTGGAGACTTAATCGGCGTTTTGGCAAAGATCAGTTATGGCGAAGAGGAACGCTTGCAAGCAGCTGTGGATAGCGTGCTGCCCAGCGTCATCATCAAACCGCTCACCGCGGAGAGCCTGCGCACCGTCGCCTTGGAAGGACTTCAATTCCAAGTGCCGGCGATGCTCAACGAATCGCGCACCACCGTCAGCGGCAACCAAATCTTGCGGCTTGGGTTTCCTGAAGGAGTCTTGGAGCTCGTCGTCAAAAAAATGGTTTTTTCGGATGAAGCGCGCAATTTTGCCGCCCAGTTCCCGTCCCAGCGGAGCGCGGAAGTCAGAACTGCCATCCAAGCCGCTGGAGGCCAGTACTTGCGTCAACGTTGGACCGGCATCTGGACACACGGCGGAATCTTGGCCGGGACTCGCCTCGATCTAGTCGATCAGAATGGGCAAAATTTTCATTCCTATAGCTACTGTCGTGCTCTATGGAATTTGGCCTTGGTCGCGAACTTCGAATGCACTGCGGAAAACCGCGATGCCATGACTCAGCATTTCACGCAAACCATGGCCACTCTCCGTTCCACGCTCCGCGAAGTACAAATCGAGATGGAGTTCCGCGGCAGCGGCCTTTGCCAAGATTTGGGACTTAGTTTCTTCTTCCCCAAGGGCATGCGGGTGACCAAAGAGGTGGCGGAAGTGCCGCGCTTGATTCTTCAGAATGATTTTCTCACCCCAAATGATCCGTTTCGGGTCCTTTTCGAAGCCCACCCTGCGCCTTTCGCAGTCGGCGAGCTCGAAAGTCGGCTGCAAGCGATTGCCCTGCAGTTCTACCCGGGAGCAACGATGGCTGAGACTTGGAAAATCGCGGGTCTTGTTTTTGGCAAACAACAGGAAGGCGCAGCTCTCCGCTTTCGCTACCAGAATGAGGAATATCAGATCAATGCATTGCCGGGTCCCCACCGTCATGGCGAGTTGCTCACTGCGGTCCTGTGCCCCGCTGCCGACGCGGCTCCATCCCTGTGGATTTTCGCCAACCTACACAGCGGCTTAACCCAGATTCCGGATGGGCGCCGACGGATTAACTCCGCAGATGTTGAGATGGTATTTGATCCGGCAGCATGGGCTCTGGTCTCGAAGCCAACTTCCATCGGCAATGAATTTCAATTCGCCAGCCGCAGTCATACGGGGCAAATCCGGCTGGAAGTCGAGCGCTGGCGTGACTGTAAGCCCACCGATAATTTCTCCGACCTTTTGCGTCGTGCACGGAACGCGTTCCAAGTGCGACGGGCCTCCTCAGGTATAGAACTGGATTCAGGGGCCGCGCAAATTGAAGAGTTGGTCCACTCCGAATTCATCACGGTCACCGAGATCGGTGGCGTGACTGCACTGCGCAGCACGATCCTCGCCGGCCTTCCGGGTGAGGCGGAATGGGAGTTGACCACCTGGTACTTGCGCCTCTTGGATGCGGTCGTGCAAGTGCGCAGCCGAGCGCTGGTCAAGGACGCGGCGGCACGTGAGGAAATTCAACAGCTCGTTGCGAGCCTGGTGGTTCAGCACCCTCAAGTTTTTCGAAGCGAGCACGTCGGCATGCCTTTGGAAGTAGAGGTTCCCGTGGGCTACACAGCAAACTCCACCTTCTCGCAAGGGGAGCAGACCATCGCGGTTACCGACGCCCTCTCGCAAGGGGAGCAGACCATCGCGGTTACCGACGCCCTCTCCGCGAACATCAAGATGACCGTAGCGGTGGTCGACGCCGCAGGTATGAGCGATCTTCCTAGCTTGAGAAAGAGCACCGCGGCAGCCATGAAGGAAGCCGCGCGGCGCAACTACGGCGGTGACGTGATCGAGACCACCATGGAGGCAGAGTTCCTCGGCGAAGTCCTTCCTATGACTCGCTATACCCTGCAAAACGCTGACGGCGTAGCAGCCGCAATCCAAGCAAAGCTGTTCCTCATTCAGGGGAACCTGGGCTACGAGATCACGCTGATGCTTGCCCCTGGAGAAGCCGAAGAGGGCGCAGTGACGAAACTCCTAGCCATTTTGGCCACTGCCAAAAATCTTCCTGTGTGGCGACATGTCGAGGAGAATCACTATGCATTCGCCTATCCACCCGAGCTTTACCAGCTCCATCGCGCCGCGCGCGAGGCAGCACCATGTTGGATTTCCAACTTGTGAGTGCCACCGATCGCGCCTCTTTCTACCTCGACGAGCTAGGCGATTGGGCGTACTCGCCGGCGCAATTATCAGCACCGCTGGAGGCTGTCCGCGACACGCTCACCAACGCTGGGCTGCTTGACGCCACTCGTCATGAAGTGCTCGATTTGGGCATTCTCGCCCTTTCTGCTGAGATCAGCGCGCAGACGGTGGTCAGCAAAGTCAGCACGGGGTGCATGCTGAAAAACACCGTGCCGGGCGCCGAGTTCGACGCTGTCATCCATGTTTGGGAACCGAACCAAGCTTTCGACGTCGAGCTGCTTCTGCAAGTGCAGAACCTCGAAGAGATCGGCGGTATTGAAATTCTTGAGCAGAACATCATCCAGCGCACTTTGCTCGGCATGAACCTCCGAGGCCGGCAAACTCGTTATCGCACCGAGTTGGGATTGCAGCGCATCCAGGAAATGTACGTTTTGAAAACACCCTCCGGAATGTTGCAAATCATGACGTATTGTTCCCCTGCTGCGGATGTCTTCGGGCGCGACCAGGTGGACCTATTCCTCGACACGCTGGCGTTGGTGCCCTAATTTTTTCTGCCGCGGATAGGATTCCCGCCCATCACCGGCGGAGCGTCAACAGCATGTCCCAAATCGCTGCGGCCATGCGGCTGCCAACAATGCAAGCCACCTCCTGCTGACTCAAGTCAGGTTTGGTGCGCAGACATTCGCGGAGCGCGTCGCTAGTGGCGGCGGCGTTTCCTTGCGCAAGATACACCGCAGCCAACGCCAAGCGCGGCAGGTAATTGCGGTCATCTTCCATGCAGGCCGCCGCCGCCGCGGCTTGCGCTGCGGCGGGCTTCCCTTGCGCCAGCAGACCAAGCGCCAAAGCTGTGCCCCATACGGAACGACGGCTATCCGCCGGACTACCTGCGATGCCTTCGGCAAGAAGAGCGACGGCCCCTGCATAATCTTTCTTCATCATCAGGGCCGTGCCGAGAGCCGTCTTCGCTTGACCATTTTGGGGATCCACCTCGATAGCCTTTTTCAAAATCAACATCGCCCGCTCCACCTGACCTACATCCACCAAAGAGCAGCCAACTAGGCCGAGGATCGTGGAGTCTTGGCTTTCCAGCTCCAAAGCCCTTTCCGCAGCGGCAATCGCTTCTGGCACCACGGTGTCGCGGTCGCGCAAAATTCCGACGCGGTGGCCGAGGCCTTTCAACATTGCGAGGTAAGCATGTGCCAAAGCCGCATGCGGTTCCTGGCGAATTGCGGTTTCCAACAGACTGGTGGCCTCAAGAAAGGTCTGCCGATGCCATCCTTTCAGCGCCAAGAGGCCGATTGCCCGAAGCAAGTTTTGTCGCGGGCCGGGCTCACCTTGAACCGACTTCAACTCCTTCAGCATGAATTGCATCACGCGTGGTTCCAAGCGACCCATCACATCATGCAAAAGAGATTCGATGGCCTGGTCGCCCGCCGCCACCTGGAACTGCCGCGCCCAAATCTCAATCCCTTGGCGGGTCTCGATTAAAGTGACATCCGCGAGCAGCGCATCGCCGGATTGTTGCAAGCTGCAGTCTAAGACCAGCGTCATCCCCAGGCGGCTACGGAATTCGCGGGAATCGGTCCACGCGTCGGCCTGTTCGAAGGGCGATGCAACGCGCAGCAACGGAATGCGCGTCAGCGCCGAACGCAGGCGCACCCAAAAGATGCGACTGAGGCCACTCAAATCCACCGCGCCGAGAGCCACAAAAGGGCGCACGTAGAGCGCGGGTTGCATACCAATTTCTACCTGAGCCGTCGCAGCGGCCGCGCCGACGGCCTGCGGCTTCACCTCCGCTGAAAATTGGATTCCGCGGCCACGGATGGTGCGAATGTACTTTTGGCTCTTGCCGGAATCCCCCAAGGCCTTGCGCGCGGATTTGATTGCCGTGGAGATGGTGTTGTCCGAAACGATTCGCCCTTGCCAAACTGTTGCAATTAAGCTGGTGTAATCCAGAACCACTCCAGGTTGCTTCACCAGAAACGCGATGAGGTCGAGCACCAGCGGCTCGACTGGCACGATTGCGGAAGCGCAACGCAGCTCGAAACTGTTCATGTCCACTACAAATTGGTCAAAGCGGAAGACCTTCGCCACTCCGTTCCCCTGCCTTTTTGTTATGTCTTCTGGTACCCCCATGCTTTCCCCATGCAATCTCCACGCGCACCTCAAGCGCGAAGAGGAAGCCCAGTGTAACTTGACCATTCCGATGCAGCGGATTCGCCGCAGCTACGCAACTACAACCCAAATAGGAAAACAACATGCCACTCATCGACATCCAAGTCCTCGACGGAGTCTTCACTCCAGAACAAAAAAAAGAAATGATCCGCAAGGTCACCGACACCATGGTCGAGATTGAGGGCGAGGCCATGCGCGGCGTGACCTGGGTACGGGTCATCGACGTTCCCAGCGGGCAGTGGGGTATCGGCGGCAAAGCCTTGACCTGCGCAGACATTAAAGGAATTCAAGCCGGCGCTTAAGCGCCAGAAATCCAAATCGCGAGCGCTCGGCCTTATTGCCCAGCGCTCCTACTTCTCCTCGGCAACCGTCATATAGAAGTTGCGGTCCAGTTCAAAAGACTTCAAGGCGGACTTCAGAACAATCTCCGTGGGAGTTTCGGAAACCAGGACCCGCTGGTCCTTGCCGTTGATGTGCAAAAGAACGGGCACGCTAAACCCCGGCACCACATCCTCGAACCACACGGATAAGGACTTGCCCTTGGCCGCGTATTTGAGTAGCGGTAGGTTGGAAGTGCGCAGGTACTGATCAAACAAGAAGCTGAAATCGAATCCGGAAACGCGATTGATATAAGCCTCAAACTCGGCCGTCGTCACCGTCTTGTGCCAGAACTCCTGTTGCAGGCCAAGCAAAACGGCGTGCCACTTTTCGTCATCGTTCAACACATGACGCATGGTGTGCAGCATATTGGCGCCTTTGGGGTACATATCTCCCGAGCCCGAATTGTTCAGACCATACTGGCCAATGATGGGTTCGCGATTGCCAATCCCTTTGCGAATGCCAACGTTGTAGTCTTGCGCCTCCTCCTTGGTGAAGTAGTACTCCACATAGAGGCTCTCCGCGTAAGTCCCGAAGCTCTCGTGGATCCACATATCCGCAGTATCTTTCATCGAGATGTTATTGCCCCACCACTCGTGGGCAGATTCGTGAATGATGATGTAATCAAATTTGAGCCCAACCCCAGTGCCGCTCAAATCGCGCCCGCGATAGCCATTCTTGAAACCGTTGCCGTAAGTCACTGAGCTCTGATGCTCCATACCCAAGTACGGCACCACCACCAACTTGTAGCTGTCTTCATAAAAGGGGTATTTGCCAAACCAGTGCTCGAAGGCAGCAATCGTAAGCGGCACCTGCTTGAATTGCTCGCGCGCTTTTTTCTCCTGACCCTTCAGCACCCAATACTCAAGATCCAGCTTGCCAAACTCTCCTTCGTAGACTCCCGGTATGTTGACGTAGTTACCAATATTGACGTTCACCCCGTAGTTGTTGATTGGGTTCAAAACTTGCCAATGAAAGGTGCTGGTCTTCGCCGCCGCATCTTCCGAGCGGGCGTGTAAGCGGCCATTCGAGACCGCAGTTAAGCCCTTCGGCACGGTGATGTGGATGTCCATACCATGGTCAGGTTCGTCAGCACCATGATCTTTATTGGGCCACCAAATGCTCGCGCCAATTCCCTGGCAAGTTGTGGCAATAAACGGCTTGCCCTGCTCATCCTCGCTCCAAGTGAAGCCACCACTCCACGGCGGATTGGTACTTTCCACCGGAGTGCCTTCATAGTAGATTTGAATTTGATCTTCTACCGCTGGCGCGAGCGCTTGTGCAAACTGAATCCAATAGACATTGCCTTCGCGCACGAACTCCAATTCTGCATCGCCGTGAACCACGCGCGTGATAGCCAAAGGCGGCTGTAAATCTACCTGCATCCGCTCGCCTGCCGTCAGCGTGCGGAAGGAAATGATGTTCGAACCCGCAATACTTTTGGTCTTCGGAAATACTTGCAAGGCGAGGTCGTAGTGCAGCACATCCCACCACTCGCGCTCCGGCGTAATCGAGCCGCGCAGTTGATCCTGGCGCGTGAATCCTTCCGGGATTGCCTGGTCTTCCGGACCGGAGGCTACCTGCGTGGCGCTGTGCGCGGCCGATGCCAGCAGTACCGATAGCAAGGACGCGACTAACAGGAGCGACTTAGAGGAGCGTTGGTGCATGCCCCTAGGTTAACGTATTCTCACCACGCTCAACTCACTCTGGATGGCGGCTCCTTGGGCTCAGGAGCCCAGCAGCTGCGCGAGCGTCTCCTTCAGCAATGCCATTCTGTAAGGTTTCTGAATGAATCCCGCCAAGCCCTTGCCGGTGAAGTTCTGGGTGGCGGTCTGACTGTTGTAGCCGCTACAAAGGATGACCTTAACATTGGGCTGCATGCGGCGCAGCTCGCGAAAAGTCTCTTCTCCATCCATGTGAGGCATGGTCAGATCGAGCAGTACGCAGACAATCTCTGCGCTGTGCTCCCGAAACACCTCCAGCGCCTCTCGGCCGTCTGCTGCTGTCAAAGCGGTGAAACCCATGTATTCCACCATCTGTCTTCCCATGGCACAAATCGTCTCCTCGTCATCGACGATCAGAATGGTTCCCTCACCGTGCCATGTCCCCGCTACGCCCTCTTCCTCCGGCAGCGCGGCACGGTGCACGGGCGACTCGCTCGCAGGAAAAAGGACCTTGAATGTCGTGCCCTTGCCAACCTCACTGTAGATTTTGATTGCACCCTTGTGGCCGCGCACAATGCCGAGCGTTGCTGACAAGCCTAGGCCGCGCCCAGTGAACTTGGTGGTGAAGAACGGATCAAAAATCTTCTCGAGGGTTTTGGCGTCCATGCCGCAACCCGTGTCGGCCACTTCGAGGTAGACATAGATGTCCTCGGCGAGTGGCTCCTCAAGACCGACGATCACGCTGGAGTCAATCCCCTCGAGGTAAGAATGGTCGCAGTGCATAGCGCCTGTGGAGATTGCGATGACGCCGCTTCGATTGCCAATCGCCTCCGTGGCGTTGATGATCAAGTTCACGATGATTTGGCGGATCTGTGTGGCGTCGCCGTTGAAGGGTGGTAGATTGTCGGCGAAGTTGTACTTGAGCACAGCCTTCTTAGAAATCGAGACCTCGAGCAGGTGGGCCATTTCCTCGATGAACTCGCCGAGGTCAATTGGTTCCACGACAAACCGGCCTTTGCCCGAGTAGGCCAGCATCTGCTTGGCCAGATCGGCGGCACGCCTGGATGCTTTTTCAATATCTTGGATGTTAATGCGAGCTGGGGAATGGGGTGAAAGGCGTTCCAGAGCCAGGTCTGCGTTGCCCAAAATGGTCGCCAGGATATTGTTGAAGTCATGAGCAATTCCACCGGCCAACACGCCTAGGCTCTCGAGTTTCTGCGCCTGCTGGATTTGCCTTTCGAGACCCAGTTTCTCCTCCTCGGCCCGCTTACGCTCGGTGATGTCGCGCGCGATCGCCACGAACCGCGGTTCCCTATCCATTTGCTGAACGAATTGAACGTTGATTTCTACCGGGATATCGTGGCCATCCTTGTGGCGATGCACGGTCTCGAAAAAGAGCGAAGACGGAGTGCCGGCGAGCAACCCCTGCACCATCTGCTGGAAGCTCGCCAGTGTGTGCGTCGGCCTGATGTCCAGAGGCGACATGGTGAGCAGTTCAGCCTCGCTATAGCCCACCTGCCGCATCGCGCCTTCGTTCACATAGACAAACCGGAAACCTTCCGGCCGGAACATGAAGACACATTCCAGCGTCTGATCGAGTGCGGACTTGAAGCGGGCAAGCTCGTTCTCGCTCTCCCGCAGCGCCTCTTCTGCCCACTTGCGCTCGGTGATGTCGAGGAAGGTCACCAGGACAGTCTTTAGGACTTTCTCTTCATCAAACCGAGGGAAGGCGTCGACCAGCACCCAGGTTAACTCTTCGGTATCGGGACGCACCACTCCCACTACGTAGTTATGAAGAGGCTTCAGAGTGTTGAGCACCTGAACGACCGGGAAGTCCTCCAATGGCATGACCGTTCCATCTTCGCGATGGAAAATCCAACGCAGATCTGCAGCGATCCTGCCCATGGCATCATCCTTTTCCAGGCCGAGCAACTTCAAGGCCAGCCTGTTGCAATAGAGAATACTCGTATCAGCTGAATGCTCTACAACCGCAGCCTGGATGTTGTCCAGGAGGTCACGATGCCTCTCTTCACTTTCCGTCCGTTCCCTGAGGAGCGTCTTCAGATGATCTAAGTTGTCCTTGTTCATTGACTCTCCCATTCACAGGGCAGGCCCAGTCCTAAGATGATTCCCCGCATGGGAAAAGGAGGGCTGGGCCGCGATTCAAGAGCTATCTAAAGGATAGTCAATCGAAAGAAATTCTGCCAGCCCAGACAGTGGATATCGCAAGTTACACGGCGACGAACACCATCGTGCTCTGATTCCTCTTTCTGACTTCCATCCGCGGACGGCATCTCGAACCTAGAGCTCGCAGCATTACCACAAACCCAAAACCCACACCCCAATCGGTGGCACTATTGCAGCTGCTGAGCGCACAGCTCGCTGACCAAACACACTGCGGGTTCTACCGCTTGTAGCAAAATGGCCACCCCAGCAGCTTGGCGTGGAATCGATACGGCAAGTTCCACTCGGCCTTCCGCATCGGCGGTGGTGGTGGTACTCCATAAGACGTTGCCAATACCTATCGTTGCTCCACAACTAGTGATGGTGCTGCCAGCAACGCGCCCGGCATAGAACGCAACCGTTGCGTTCGGGGTGAAGCCAAGACCATACAGCGTATTCACACGGCCAGCGAAACCTGGTTGGAATCCGGAGAGTCGCCCTTGATTTAAAATAGGCGTAATCTTGTAGGCCCGTTGCAATCCATTCAGCTGACCAGTGCCACAAATTTCGCCGAGTTCATTGATGTCACTGGCGCCAGTTAAAAGCCAGCCACTGCCCGGTGCAATCGCAGCATTGAGGTCAGTGGCAAAACCATTGGTCCACAAGCAGGCATGTTGTTGAGCACTTCCGTTGGTTGCATTGCCAACAATCTCGCCGAAATCATTGACGGCTTTTGCGTTGCCGCCCAAACCACCCAAAGTGGGTAGCGCTTGAATGGCGCCGGCATTCCATCGCGTAGCTTGGAAGTTGCCGCTTGCATCTTTCGAGCGGCCCACAACGACATTGAAATTGTTGATGTCATTGGCTTCGGTGAAAGTTCCAGCAAGGTTGCTCAGGGCCGCCATGCCGTTATTCCTCGACCAAAGAAACGCTTGAAAAACATCCGCCTGATCACGCGCCTTGCCCACTACATCGTTGCGATCATTAAGGGCTGCGCCGTAACTATCCATGCCGCCAAGGGTGCCAAGATCGAGCCAAACGCCATCGGGGCGGCTGACAAAAGCATGATTGCGAAAAACCAAATTCACGACCGTATTGGAAACAAAAGTTCCGGCGAGAAAACCATCGACATTAATCGCACTAGGTTTGGTGAAGTTGTGCACACCCACAATCATCGAAGTGAGGACGCCAGCATCCCAAGAGTAGCCGCGGAAGTCTAAGGAATTGAAGGTGTAATTTCCCACACAGACGTCGCTGTCGTTCAAGTCTCCCTTCCAAGTGGAGCCCGCGACCGGTGGTGCAATTTGCGTCAGTAAACCATCCGCCCACCAGAAGGATCGTTGCTGTATGCCAACCCCGCCAGGTGCAGTGCGGTCGTTTTCGCCGTGCACGTGACCGCGATTATTGATCCCGGCGGCGCGCACCCCATCGGTGGGCGTGGCGCTGAGGGTGCCTAAGTCTTCAATGGTGTACTGTTGCGCCAGGAGTGATGACGCACAAGCAAGGCTTAGTCCTAGGAAGGCAATGGAGGAAGAAATCTTCATGAGAAACTCTGTTGGACACCAGCCTGACACAGAACATCCAAACTGGCAATGGCCAGCCGCGACTACTTAGCGTTCTCCACCAGCGGCCAAGCGATTTTATCCAGCTCAGCGCCAGTTTTGAGGAGCGTCGAAAGCACTTCGGGATTTTGCTTACTGGGGCGTTGCTTCAACTTCGGCGGTGCGCCGTGCGGTGCGCTTAAGTGCTGCTTCGCGCAAGGCGCGCGCGGCTTCGATGGCCAGGAAAGTATTGCCGGTTGGGTTTAGGTGCACGCCATCGCTGGTCAGCACGCCATTGTGCAAATCCTGTGGGTTGAAGATGCGCAAGTAATCGAAAAAAGACTGACGCAAATCACACAGCGTGGCGCCTTCCTCTGCAGCAACGCGGCGTGCGACGGCGGCGAAGTCGTCGAGCATTTTATCGAGATCGTTTTCGCCTTGCGGCTGCTCGCCAATCACGCTCGGCGTGGTCAATACGACTTCGGCGCCAGAAGCGCGGAAATCTTGGATTAACTTACGCAGGCCATCTTCAAACTCAGCAAGCGGAGTGCCGTTGCCGTTTTGCGAGTGCCATACATCGTTGATGCCGATGTATAAAAAAACCATCGTGGCCTTTTGATCGAGTACATCATTCTGGTAACGCGCAAGCAAATCAGGCACCTTGTGGCCACTAATCCCAGCGGGCAGGATGACGGCCTGCGGGCGCAGCGCAGCAAGACTAGTGCGCACTTGATCGACATAACCGTTCGGGCTGTTGCCGGCTTGGGTGATGGAATCGCCTAGAAAGGCAATGCGTTCTTCCGCATCAATAGCATCCGCAAGCAAACGCGCGGTTGCGGCTTGCATGGCGGCAGGATTGCGCTTGGTGGTTGCCAGCATTTTTAAGCAAGCGCTATCGCTGTAGGCCTGCTTCCAAGAATCATGTTTCACCCCAGGAAGGACCGTGAACTCGACTGGAAGCTTGAGCATGCGCATGGCTTTGACCATCTGTTTGGACATTTCAATCGGCACCACCGAGTCGGCGTCGCCATGCCAAACATGCACTGGCAAGCCGGCCAAGCGGGCGATGGTTGTGGGCTGACCGCCGCCGCAAATCGGCACCACGGCGCTAAACCAAGCGGGGTGGCGCATGGCGAGATCCCAGCTTCCAAAGCCCCCCATCGATAACCCGCTCAGCGAAATGCGGTCGCGGTCGATGGGTTGATTGCGAACGACGTACTCCAGAGCAGCAAGCGCCGCACGCATGGGATCGACAAGTTTGCTCGGTCCCTCGCGCAGGTCGGATACCCACCAACCATCCTTGGGGCATTGGGGTGCCAAGACAAAGCACGGCTGCCCCTGCTCCATCAAGGTCTTCACGATGAGCTTAGGGAAAACCGCTTGCGCATAGTTGTCGTTGCCGCGCTCACCGGCGCCATGCAAAAACAACACCAAAGGATAACTTTGACCTTCGACAATCTCGGCTGGCGGCACCAACACATAAGGGTAACTCGTGCCGTTGATTGCAACCTTGCCCGCGATGGGTTCCAGCGTTTGGCTAACGCCAGTTGCGGCAAGCCCGCAGAGGGCGAGACAGAGAGTGAGTGCGCGTAAGGGAGCGGGGAGCATGCACCGAGCATAAGCGAATGCGCGGAGGATTAAGGGTTTATATGCTCGGCTTTAGGGCCGAGGTAGTACCACCAGTTAAGGGCAGCGCAGAATGCGTAGAAGACTGCCAAGCCGTAGAAGGCATACTCCGGAGTAGTCGCTTTCATTTGCTCCCCAATCAATTGAGGAATTAAGAAGGCGCCGTAAGCGGCAACAGCGGAAGTCCAACCCAAAACCGGTCCGGCTTGCTCTTGGTTAAACACCATGGAGATGGTGCGGAAAGTGGAACCATTGCCCACGCCGGTGGCTGCGAACAAAATCACAATCAACACAAAGAACGGCATGAAGTATTCTTCCGGAGTTGCGGAGCCATAGGCTTGCATAGAAAAATAACCCACGCCAATGGCCGACAAGGTCATCACAATGGCGACAACTTGGGTCACAATTGCTCCACCCAACTTATCGGCGATAATTCCCCCCACCGGGCGAATTAATGCACCAACAAAAGCGCCTACCCACACAAACATGAAGGTTGCAGGTGCGTTGGGATTCGCCAGGTCATGCGTCATCACGCCCGCAACTTCAAAGTGCTGAAAGCCGAAGATAAACTTAATTGCCAAACCCACTGCGGCGGAAAAGCCAATGAAGCTTCCAAAGGTCATCGTGTAGATGATGGTCATCACCCACGTGTGCTTATTGTTAAAGATTTTATACTGGCGAACCAGGTTTCCTTTGATTTCACTAGGGGACAAAGCCTTCATCAAAACCACGGTTAGGGCAATCACAACGGGCAGAACGATCCACTTCACCCAAGTAAATGCTGCAAACTTCAATAAGAAGTATAGGCCACCGCCAGCAGTTGCAAAGCCGATGAGCAACAGCCAAGCAATACGAGCGAAGGAAACCAATGGACTCTTTAGCTCCGGGGTTACCGACTTGGCGGTGATATTGTTCATGCCGAACCAACCAGCAATGGCTAATGGGATTAGCCAGTACATCCATACGAAACCAGCGCTTGACAACCAGGTTTGCGATCCAGCTGGGATGCGCTTGAAGATCGTACCGCTGGTGCTTGCCAGTTCCATCGGATCACCGCTCATGGAACCTACGATGGCGGCGGTCATACACAGCGGAATCAAGATTTGCATCGTGGTCACACCAAAGTTTCCTAAACCAGCGTTCATTCCTAACGCATAACCCTGCATGCGCTTGGGATAAAAAAAGCTGATGTTGGACATCGAGGAGGCGAAGTTGCCGCCACCAAAGCCAGACAAAAATGCCAGGATTTGGAAAGTCCTCAACGAGGTGTCTGGATCCTTCAGGGCAAACGCGGTGCCGAGTGCTGGAACCATTAACAAAGCCGTGGTAAAAAATATCGTGTTACGACCACCAGCAAGGCGAATGAAAAAAGTGCTTGGAATCCGCAGGGTCGCTCCAGTAAGTCCGGCGATGGCGGTTAGGGTGAAAAGTTCACTTTGCCCAAAGCCGAAGCCAAGATTCTTCATTTGCACCGTAATGATGCCCCACATCAGCCAGACGGCAAAGCCCACTAACAAACTTGGAATGGAAATCCAAAGGTTGCGATTGGCTACCTTCTTCCCTGTTGATTCCCAGAATGCCAGGTCTTCAACATCCCATTTTTCGAGGTTACTCATAAAATTACTCCCGTTGCGGTAGAACCTTCAGGCTCGACCTCGTCGTGGTGTGTATCCGCAAAAGAGCCCTTAGGCTCCTTGAGGAAGAAGGATGCGGCTAGGCAAAGCACTGCGCAGCCGCTGATGGTAAGGAAAAAGTTTTTTGCCGCCGTCTCGACCGCAAAAAGGCTAAACACAGTAAGGAAGCACACAGCTCCAACGTTGCCATAAGCGCCAACCATTCCTGCAACTTGCCCGGTGACCCGCTTCTTCACCAGCGGCACCACAGCAAAAACAGCACCTTCCCCAGCTTGCACGAAGAACGAACAAATCATCGTAGCGGCAACCGCCAAAACGATTGGCCATTCCGAGGTGATGCTACTCATGAGGTAGTAACCTACCGACAAGCCGCCAAGCAGGAAGGAAAGGGTCTTACGCCTAGAACCAAAGCGATCGGAAAGAAAACCACCCATCGGGCGAGCGAACAGGTTCATAAACGCGAAAGTAGCCGCAATCATGCCGGCTTGTTGCAGCGAAAGGTCAAAGGTATTTTTAAAAAACAACGGCAACATCGAAACGACTGCTAGCTCGGAACCAAAGGTTACAAAGTAGGCGAGATCAAGAATGGCAACTTGACGGAATTCATACTTGTCGTTTTCGTCGTAGCCGGATTTGATGTTGGGCACGTTTACAGTCCAGGCCTTCCATGCTTGAAAGCAGAAAATTGCGGCCAAAACTCCATAGGTCACATGCTTTCCTTGCGTTGGCAAGAAACCAATCGTGTAAAGTTTCCAGGCCAGTACACCCAATGCTAATAGCATAGGAAGTTGCATGAAAATCAATCCGTACAGCGAAGCCATGGAAGTTACCTCCATCGCACTCGATCGTTTGGGGCGATGGTAGGTTTTCCCTGGAGGGGTGTCGGTAACGTTGGCGTAGTAAATAAAACCGTAGATGAAGCAGGTAGCACCGGTGAGTGCAATGGCATAACGCCAACCGTTTTCACCACCAAAAATACTTACCGCAATCGTTGGTAACAAAAATGCCGATGCGGCTGAACCAAAGTTACCGAAACCACCGTAAATACCTTCAGCTTCACCAACCTCTTTTGGCGGAAACCACTCTGCCACCATGCGAATGCCGATGACAAACCCTGCGCCAATCACACCTAACAACAATCGGGTAATGACCAGCTGTGTAAACGATGTGGCCATCGCAAACACAAAACACGGGAAAGACATAATGATTAACAAGCTAGAGTAGACCTTACGTGGCCCAAACTTATCCAGCAACATGCCAATGATGATGCGCGCTGGAATCGTTAACGCAACGTTGCATATCATCAAAACCTTTAAGTCGCTGTCAGAAAGATTGAGATCTCCCTTCATGGCTGCAGCTAGTGGCGCCATGTTGAACCAGGCCATAAAGGTGAGGAAAAACGCAAACCATGTCATGTGCAGGATCTTATAAGGACCGCTGAACGACAAAAATTGGAGTGGATTGAATTTCTTGGCTGAATGAGGAGCCATCAGAATGTCCGGCTTGAGGAGGTTTAACGAAGAACGAAGTTAATCCTTGATGCGGACAGACTTGCGATCGCGATGCCACATAACGACTTGCGTTTTGCGCCAAAGGTAAGGGTTAGGGATTACTAACACGTGAATCAAACGCGTAAAGGGGAAGTAACCGATAATCAACCACGCATTAATCATGTGCAGCTTGACTAGCAGTGGCATTGCAGCGACATAGGTGATGTCAGGCGAAAGCGTGAACAAGGACCACAACCAGGGCGAAGCGCTTGTAGCAAACCAAGAACTTCCCCAGCCGTTGTAAATGGAGACCAAAATGCCAAGCACGATTTGCGCAAGCAACAGGGCGAGCAACACCCAGTCAGACCGGTTGGTCACCACTGCCAAGCGTGCAAAACGAATACGGCGCAGCATCGAGTTGAGCAAACCAAAGAGAGTAATCAAACCAAAAGCAAGGCCGGTTACTTCCAGAAACAACAAACGCGCGTGCACAGCATTCCACGACAAGATGGCGTCGGGAATCAACAAGCCGGCTAAGTGAATGGCCAGCACGCCGAGGATTCCATAGTGGAATGGAACGGTGCTCCAGAAGTGTTGCTTGTTTTCGAGGAACTGGGAGGACAGACTCGAAACACTGAATGGGCGATTGCGGTAACGCGCAATACCCACCAGGAAAAACAGAACCAGCGCCACGTATGGCAGGACGACGAAGAGTAGGGTGTCGAGCATGGTCAGATACAAACGTTGGTTTCCTGGACGTGCAAGTTGATGATTTCGAGGACGGCGTCCAGGGCCGATTCGTATGGGTTTTGGTCAGCGGCCAGGCTGATGCAGATTTTTTTGACCGCCGGTCCGACCATCTGTCCTGCAATTTCGCGGGCCAGTGTGGCATCGCAGCGCGCTAGAATCGCTAAAACACTGCAAAGGTGATCGGGGAGTTCGCCACCCTCCTCGATATCGTGTTCCCGTAACAAAGAACGCATGTGAACCAGATGAGCGCCACGCTTGTAAGACTCGCCAAACAAATGCCAACCGATTTCTAATGCGGCCGCGTGACTATTATCGAAAGTGCGCGAGTAAAACTCCTCCAACTCTTCTACCGAATGGTCCATCAAGAAGGAATGGAACGGCTCCAGGATTTCTCTTGTTTGCGGAGACTGCTTGTGCACTATGGAAAGCCACTCTTCGCAAGCCTCATGGAAGCCAGCCCGTGGGTATCCAATCAAGCGCGAAAGCGCGTCATAAACCTTGCGATCGATGTTCATTTTCACACCCTCATCGGTGGGCTAGTAAAACCGAAGCCTGTGCTTTGCTTATGCTCGAGTGGATCTTTAATCATTTCGATGGCTTGCTCGCGCTGCGCCGGTGGGATGACAAAACGATCCTCGTATTTTGCAAGTGAAGTGAGCCGATAAATGGCCTCGGCTTCTTCACGCGAGCAATCGGCTTCGAACAAGGCGCGGTCTGCAGTAGCAGCATCGACATCCCCTACGGTCAGGTGACGGCGGTACATGCGCACGGCAAACTGCTTTCGCAAAGCGTATTCGACTGGCGCCGTTGAGCCGGTTCCGAGAATCTCAGCAAGGTACTGAATCGGCACCCGAGACTGACGAATGTCGTGGAACAGATCTTCTGTTTCGTTCGAAGTAATCTCGCCACTGCTACCCGACATCACTGGGGAGAGTGGTGGCACGTAGAACAACATAGGTAAGGTGCGGAACTCAGCGTGCAGTGGCACGGCCATTTTCCAATCTTTCACAAAGCGATAAACCGGAGACTCTTGTGCCGACGCAATCACGCCATCTGGCACGCCATTTTCCTTCGCTGCTTTAATGACTTCTGGATCGTTAGGATCCAGAATCAAACTGCGCTGCGCCTCAATAAGTTGGTCTTTTGGAACACTGGCAACCTCTTCGACACGCGAGGCGTCATACAACAGGTTACCCAGATAGCGAATGCGACCAACGCAGGAGTGGTGACACGCTGGTGGTTGCTTGGTTTCAAGGCGCGGATAGCACAGGATACACTTCTCCGATTTGCCCGTTGACCAGTTGAAGTAAACCTTTTTGTATGGGCAGGCTGCAACGCATGAGCGCCATGCACGACAACGTTTCTGATTGATCAACACCACGCCGTCTTCACCACGCTTGTACAAAGCGCCGGAGGGGCACGATGCAACACAAGCTGGGTTCACGCAGTGATTGCACATGCGGGGCAGATAAAAGAAAGCCAAACGCTGGATTTCAAACATCTGCTTGCGCACGTCGGGGGAAAGCGCCTCCATGTTCGGGTCATTCTCGGCATAAACCGGCGAGCCCGACAAATCATCATCCCAGTTTGGTCCGGCTTCGATGTCGATGTACTCCCCGGTGACCATGGAAATCGGTCGGGCAGTAGGTTGATCGTCGCCTTCGGGAGCATCAAAAAGATCCTGATACTTGTAAGTCCAAGGCTCGTAGTAATCGTCCATGGTAGGCATGGACGGATTGTGGAAAATGTTCCGAACTAGCTTGCCGCGGCTCGTTGATTTGAGCTGCAGCTTGCCATCTTTCATTTCCCAACCACCGTTGTAATTGGTTTGGTCTTCCCAACGCGTGGGATAACCAGTTCCCGGCTTGGTCTCAACGTTGTTCCACCACATGTACTCAGTACCTTTGCGATCGGTCCAAATATTCTTGCAAGAAATGCTGCAAGTATGGCAACCGATGCACTTGTCCAAGTGGAACGTCATCGCGATTTGTGAACGGACATCCATTCTTCTTTCTCCTATTTACTAACGGGGTTACCAGACGAGCTCAGGGAGCTTGCGAACGAGGATGTGGGTATCCCGGTTGCAACCAACCGGCCCCCAGTAGTTGAAGTGGTAAGTGAACTGTCCGTAACCACCGACCATGTGTGACGGCTTCAAGCGCGTACGCGTCAAGCTGTTGTGGCCACCGGCGCGTTTATTGCCACGCAAGGGCGATTTTGGAACCGAGAGGGTCCGTTCTGGCGAGTGATAGATGATGCAAATACCGCGTGGGATACGCGCACTCACACAGGCGCGCGTAACAACCACACCGTGATCGTTGTGCACCTCCACCCAATCGTTATCGTTGATATTGATGGATGCAGCATCCTTATCATTAATCCAGAATGGCTCCACCCCGCGCGACAAAGTTGTCATGCGATGGTTATCGCCATAGGTCGAGTGAATGTGCCACTTGCCGTGCGGCGTGAGGAAATTCAAGCACAACGTGTTGCCGTCACGCTCGCTAATTCGCATGTCGCCGTATTCGATCGATAACGGCTTCGGCTTGTAGGTTGGGAAGTGCTCCCCAAACTGGATGTAGCCAGGATGATCAAGATAAAAATGCTGACGGCCAGTCAGAGTGCGCCAAGGCACCAACTTCTCGACGTTGTACGTGAACGGCGAGTAGGCTCGTCCCGAGTTAATTACTGCCGACCACATTGGAGAATTGTGCTGTCGACGTGGTTGCGCTTGGATGTCATTAAAACTCATGCGCACATTGCGGTCGCCACCAGCCAATTCATCTGCCAATGGCAAGCCAACCTTCTCTTCCATGTTTTTGTAAGAGCGGTAAGCGAGTTCGCCATTGGTAACGCTTGCCAAATTCAACACGGCTTCCGCAGCGAGCTTGCCAGTCTTCAAGGAAGGATAAGTGTTGCCTTCCCACTTCGCGACCTTGCCATGCTTCACCATTTCATCGTAGAAATCGTCAATCATGTAATGCGTGCCGTGGGCGCCGATGCCGTTTTTGCGTGCCAGCGGACCGTAAGACGAGTACATGTTGTACAGATTCTTGTAATCGCGATGAACCAGCTTCATGCCCGGCATGGTTTTGCCAGGGATGGCTTCGACTTCACCCTTGTCCCAATCGAGCATTTGCGTTTGCGCGATTTCTGCAGACGTATCGTGGGCAAGGGGCGTAGCGACCAAATCTTCCACCCCATCCGGAAAGTGAATCTTGGCCAACTCAGCGAAGGATTTCGAAAGCTCACCGAAGATGTCCCAGTCCGATTTGGACTCCCAACATGGAGGCACAGCCTCGGACAGCGGATGCACAAAAGCGTGCATATCGGTGGTGTTGATGTCGTCTTTCTCGTACCAAGTTGCAGCGGGAAGAACGATGTCAGAGTACAACGCTGAAGTATCCATGCGGAAGTTCAGGTCAACGACCAAATCCATCTTGCCTTTCGGCGCGTTTTTCAAGAATTCCACCGACTTCGTGTGGCCCTCAGCGATTTCCGTAGCAATCTTGTTGTTGTGGGTACCAAGGTAGTGATCGAGAAAGTACTCGTGTCCCTTGGCCGAACTCATCAACGCATTACCGCGCCAGATGAACCACAAACGCGGCCAGCACTCGGCAGCATCTGGCTTCTCAATCGCAAACTTCATCGACTTGTCTTTGAGACTATCGACAGCATACTTCACAACGCCTGCTTCATCGGTTGCACCAGCAGCGCGTGCATCTGCAACCACTTTAATCGGCGAACGATCGAACTGTGGGTAGAAGGGCAACCAACCGTTTTTGACCGCGCGAATGTTGGCGTCAATCGTATGCCCCACCGCCAAGCTGTTTTCAGGCTGATTGGGCGGCACCGTATGGTAATCAGCAAATGTTCGCTCGTAGCGCCATTGATCGGTGTTGACGTAGTGCCACGAAGGAGCGTTCTGCAAACGCGAAGCTGGAATCCAGTCTTTGCCGAATGCGATGTTGCCCCAAGGCTCGCCAGGTGCGAGTTTTTCTTGGCCGACGTAGTGCGCTAAGCCACCACCGTTCACGCCGACACAACCGCACAACATCAGTGATTGAATTGCTGCGCGGTACATCAAGTTGCCGTGGTACCAGTGGTTGATACCTGCACCAATAATCACCGTGCACTTGCCGTTGGTGTGTTCGGCAGTGCTCGCCCATTCGCGTGCGAACTTGATGATGTTCTTGCGCGCAATACCGGTGTAACGCTCACCCCAAGCTGGGGTGTAAACCATGTCGTCGTCGTAGCTGCTTGGGTAATCCCCCGCCAAACCACGGTTGACGCCGAACTGCGCCATCAGCAAATCGTAAACAGTGGTGACCGTTACTTTCTTGCCGTCGGCAGTTTCAACCGTGCGCACGGGCACACCGCGATAACGGGATTCACCTTCGGCGAAGTCATCGAGGCGCACCTGAATTTCGCCTTCGTTGCCCTCCAAGAAGGTCATTTCGGCATCGATGGCGGAACCATCCACGCTGTCTTTTTGCAGCAAGTTCCACTTGCCTTTGACTTCGCCCCAACGGTGACCGGAAGAACCCATCGGCATCTTGGGGCGGTTATCGTTTTTGTCCCACTGCAAAAACTTCCACTCGCCGTGTTCTTCACCGGCGTAACCAGCGAGGCGACCCGCACGCAGCATTTGCCCCGCTTCCCAACCGAGTTTGCCTTCCTTTAATTCAACCAGGAACGGTGCATCGGTGTATTTCTGGCCATACTGCATGAAGTATGGCACTTGGCGTTGGTGATGGAACTCGGTGAGAATGACATGGGTGACGGCCATCCACCAGGCACCATCTTGACCAGCGTTCAAACTCACCCATTCATCCGCGTATTTGGCAACTTGGTTGAAATCAGGAGCAAACACCACCATTTTGGTGCCGTTGTGCCGCGCTTCCGCAGCGAAGTGCACATCAGGAGTACGGGTCATATTCAAGTTCGAACCCATGACCGCGAGCATCTTGGCGTTGTACCAATCTGCTGATTCGTTGACGTCGGTTTGCTCGCCCCAAATCTCTGGGCTTGCACAAGGCAAGTCGCAGTACCAATCGTAGAAGGACAAAGCCAAGCCACCCATCAGTTGCAACATGCGTGCGCCCGATGCATAACTAATCTGCGACATTGCAGGAATCGGGGAAAAACCGGCGATGCGGTCTGGACCGTAATCTTGAATGGTGTGGATAGCCGAAGCGGCAATGATTTCCTTGGAGGTTTCCCAAGTAGAACGACGGAATCCGCCTTTACCACGAGCGCGTTGATAGCGCTCGCGCTTCACCGGGTCAGCTTGAATCAGCTTCCAAGCAGCAACCGGATCGTCGTTGGTTTGGGCTTTGGCATCTTTCCACAAGTCAAGCAGGGCGCCGCGCACGTATGGGTATTTCACCCGCAGTGGACTGTAGAGGTACCAGCTGTAAGAAATGCCGCGCTGACAACCGCGTGGTTCATGCGGCGGAATCTCTTTATCGATTAACGGATAATCGACCGCCTGCATCTCCCAGGTAACAATGCCATCTTTCACGTGGATTTGCCACGAGCAGGAACCGGTGCAGTTCACGCCGTGGGTGGAACGAACCACTTTGTCGTATTGCCAACGGTTGCGGTAAAACTCTTCCCAAGCACGGGTTTCCGGCTCAGCAGTGTCTTGGATCCAGGGAAGGGTGTTTTCAGTATTCATCGCTTGGATTTCTCCACCATCGGGATGCGGGTGGCGGTGTAGCGGCCTTTCCAAAGGAAGCCGAACAGGGCGAGCAATGCGATCGCCCCGATCACACCAGCGCCAAAGAAAGAGGCTGTAATGGACGGAGCAGCGGCGACGCTACTCGCACTTTCGTTTTCCAGATAAGCGACGAGCGCGTCGATCTCCTCTGGAGTGAGTTTGTGTTCCTTGAACACCGGCTGCATCGTTAAGGATGCAGGAGACGCAAGCCAACCACCCAGCCCGGCGAGGCCACCGAGTCGGCTGAGTACTTGCGTTAAATCCGGGCCGAGCGAACCGCCGCCCCATCCACCAAGACCTACGGTGGTGTGACAGGAAGCACATGCAGGCGCACCATTGCGCAAGTTCTCGGCACCAGTGAAGTACTGCAAACCGAGTTCGCGCTGCTCAGCAGTAAAAGAAACTCGCTCTTCAACGAGCACGGTCTCTGAATTTGCAATTCCAGATTGGGTCACAATGTAATCCAGTAAGGAATTTGCAATCAACGGGGTCATGCCTTGGACTGGAATCATCCGAATCGCGCCTCCAGGAGTGGCCGCCATTAATTCTTGGGCGTAAGGATCGCTGTCGAGCTTCGAATTCGGGTCGACAATAAATTCGACCAGCCATTCGCGTTTTTGGCGGTCCAACACGCCCTTGAGGTCGGGACCCAGAATGCGTCCTTGACCAATACTGTGACAAGGCTTGCAGTTCGTCTGGAAGTACAGCTCAGCGTTTTGTTCTTGCGCCGCCGTCATCACGGCGGTGCCGAGCAACAAAACAGGAGTCAAAAGGAGGGTGAAAAAGCGCAATTTTTTATCTCTGCTTGCGTGATAGCAAGAAGCATGCCAACTGTGGAGCAGCTTGTCTTTATTTAAAAACCCATGTAAGGTGTTTACCGGCAACACCTTAAGAGCTTTGACTCACTTTTCCATCAAATCCAACAACGCATACCCGATGATGCACTTAGTTTCCTGTCAATCGTATCCACTTGTATTGAAAAGACTTATATGCGCAAACAACAGTAGTCGGCAATCTCGCAATGCCTGAATGCAGCACTCAAAAAAACCTCTCGAGCATCGGAATAACTCCATGCCGGTGCCCTGGGATCCTTACCCTGGTTAAGAAAACGAGCCGCGATCCACTCCGAGTTGCCGCAGGATTTTTTGCAAGGCGGCACGCGTGAGTCCGCAGTCAACAGCTGCCTGGGAAACATTTCCTTGTGAATTTTCCAACGCCCGCTCGACAAACTCCCGCTGAAATCTTTGCACCGTGTTGCGCTTTGCCTCGGCATAGTCATCGCTCAAAACGGTTGATGAAACTTGCTGCGTATCTGCGCCATTTTTATAGCTTTCCTGCGACCATCCCTTTTCGTCCAAACCAAGGTGATGGGCCAAGATTCGCTCGCCACTGCAGACAATCATGGCGCGCATGATGCAGTTCTCCAACTCCCGCACATTGCCAGGCCAGCTGTGTTGCATCAGGCGTTGAATGGTTTCGGCAGCAAACTCTGGCGGCTGATCATTGGCGGCCAAACATAAATGTGTTTCGCGCAATAAAAAGTGCAATGCCAACGGCAAAATATCTTGTTGGCGCTCGCGTAATGGCGGGATAAAAACCGGCACCACGCGTAAGCGAAAATAAAGATCTTCGCGGAAGTCGCCGCTGGCAACCATCTTCTCTAAATCCCGATTGGAAGCTGAAATCAAGCGGAAATCAACTTTTTGATCATGGTCAGACCCCACCGGGCGCACAACTTTGTCTTGTAGCACGCGCAGCAACTTGCCTTGGAAGGCCGGCGACATGGAAGCAACTTCGTCAAGAAAAACGGTGCCGCCTTTAGCCTCGGCAAATACGCCAGAGCGATCTCGATCAGCACCTGTAAATGCACCACGAACATGGCCAAATAATTCACTCTCCAGCAAAGTGTCAGAAACCGCAGCGCAATTGACCGCCAAAAACTTTGCCTCGGAAACAGAACTCCAGCGATGAATGGAGCGCGCAACCACTTCTTTGCCAGTACCACTTTCTCCTTCCAAAAGCACCGGCACCGGACGAGGGGCCACCTGACGCACTAAATCCAACATGCGCTGCGTAGCTGGATCTTCAACAATCATCGAAACATCAACATCACGTGGCTGACGTCGGGATAAAAGTTGACAGCCAAGGCGCTGAATAATGCTCAGTACATCTTGATTATCAAAGGGTTTGGTTAAAAAGTGTGATGCGCCATCTTGCAGACATTGCACCGCCGTTTGTACAGAACCGAAGCCGGTCAACAACACCACTGCTGTTTGTGGATAGTTCTTTTTAATTTCGTGTAACAGCTCCGCGCCGGTCATACCCGGCATCATTAAATCCGTGAGAACTAAATCCCATTGATCTTCGGCAAACATAGCCAACGCCTCACGTCCGCCGCTTGCGGACTGAGCAGAAATGCCGAGGGTCTCCAGCAATCGAGTTAAACCCAGGCGAATGTCTGCCTCGTCATCGACAATGAGCACGCGCAGTTGTGAGACATCGAGAGATGGTACCGCGTGACTCATTGGTTTGTAAGCTCCATGGCAAGGCGAAGGCGAACTCGGAAACAAGTGCCCTGCGCAGAACTCTCAAGCAATTCAACGCCCCCGCCGTGGGCTTCGGCGATTCGTAAAGCGGTTGGCAAACCTAAGCCAGTGCCCTCCCCATGTGGCTTGGTGGTGAAGAATGCGCGGAAGACTTCGCCTTGTTGTTCCATGGCAATTCCTTTGCCGGTATCACGCACATCGATTAACGACGTATCGCCTTGTTCCATGCTGCAAAGAGTAACGACGCCGCCGCCTTCGACTGCTTGAATCGCATTAATAACCAAGTTCACAAATATCTGCCGCAGTTGAACTTCGTCGCCACGCACATCCACCGACTTGGCCTCTAGTTGCCAAGCGAACTCCACCCCGCGGCGTTCTGCCAATGGACGCAAGAAGCGACTGACATCCTGTAAAGTGCCGTGAATATCCACCAGACCTACTTCAGGGGCCGACGCGGTCGCGTAGTTCAGCAGTTCGGAAATCACACTCTTACAGGTTTTGATGTTGCGCCGGATGACATCGACGTTCTCCAACAACTCAGAATTTTCTGGCAACTTGGCCTCCATCATTTGATTAAACATGCTGATGGAAGCCAGTGGATTGTTTAACTCATGCGCCATCGTGGCAGCGACCTCTCCGAGCACCACTAAGCGCTCTTGGTGGAGCTCACTTTCATCGCGCGCCACGCGTAAGGTGATATCGCGTGCCACCAAAATGCGGCCACGCTGACCGTTCACTCCTAATGGCAGAGGGGTAGCATGCACTTCCAAAATCATTTTACCAAATTCTAGCGTGCAAAAATGTGGGCCAGCACTACATTGAATCAAGCATTCGCCACAATCCTCACAGCTAGGGCCATCTGTGTTCTGTTCCCGTGAACATTGGCGACGAGTTACGTTTTGCCGAGCTTTAGAATCGTCCAAAATCCTGAGCAAGGGCCCCGCAGCATGATTGGATAGCAGAACTTGGCCATGGTGGTCGAGCACGACTAGACCATCGAGCATGGTGGAAATCACCCGATCCAAACGATCGCGTTGCGCTTGCACTTCAGCCTGGCGCTCTTGTAGGTGTTGCGCGGCAAGCTCTAAAGCGGTGGTGTGATTTTCAACGGCCTCCGCCATGAGGTTGAAAGAGCGGCCTAAATCGCCAACCTCATCTTCAGTGTTGACATCCACGCGAGCAGAAAAATCGCCTTCGCGAATACGCTGCGCAGCGAGGCGTAACAAAACCAATGGGCGAGCTAAAAAACGCATCGGGAAATACAGCAACAGCAGGGAGAATGCTGCAAGTAAGCAACCGACAAGCAAAAAATCGCTCTGCAAGCCAGAGACTGGTGCCAACGCCCGGCTTGCTCGAATCAGCACCTCGGCTTCCCAACCACTGCCGCCAATCGGAAAACGTTGACTATAAACACGGCCGTCGTCGCCCTTGCTTTCCTCCGTTTGGTTTTCTCCCGGGGCTAAAACTTGCAGGCCGCGCCCTTCCAAAATCGGCACGGTAGATTCGGCAGGGCCGGTGTAATTCAGGAAGGTGGTTGGTACCAGCAAGCTGCCACCAGCGGCATCAAGCAAACATAACCGCACGTCCTCCACCGCGCGGTTGCGACCAAGGCGGTCGGTTTGCATCGCTCGTGAAATCCAAATCCCCGCGCGCACGCTAGCCAACAAATGGCCGATAGGTTCCCCGGAACGCAAGCCATAAATGGGCGTGGCAATGACCAAACCTGGCGAGCTACCTTCAGTACCCGCAAGCACATTGCTGGATGTGGAAACGAATTGATCTTTTGCCCACAAGCCTAGTTCCCGAATGGATGCACTCGTGGAATCGAGCAACGCCACGACAATAGAGCCGTTGGCGTCGACTACGGCAAGATCCATAAAAGCCGCTTCCAATGGCAATTTGTTCACCTGCAAGTGGCGGCTTAACTCAGAGCGCAAATTGGTGGCGGTATTTTCATCGCTCGCAATCACAATGCGGGCGAGGTGGTCGCGTATATAACCATCCGAAGCAAAATCCTCGGTGCGACGAGTGAGCATCTCCAAACTGGCATGCAAGTCGGTCGCATAAGCCTGGCTTTGAAACTCCAGGCGCTTAATAATTTCCGCCTCAAGCGTATCTTTGGCGGTCCGCGATATAAAAAAGCCGCCAACGCCAAAGGCAATCAAACACAGGCCAACATAGCCAAAGGCTAATTTGTAGCGAATCGAAAGCCAGTAAAGGGGGTCACGCACAGTTTGACTCAGCCTCCGCGCGTATGCATTTCAAGATGTGGGTCGGCGATTAGATCCTCAAGATCTATAGCAGGACCGCGCTGCTTTTGCGCTTTGCGTTCCTCGGCACCGCGATCCGCGCGGGCGCGCCACAACTCGGCAATGGCGTCGGCAAGGCTCTGGTCGTCGCGACCATCGCGCAGCAACTCACGCAGGCTTACACCATGCTTTGCGTACAAGCAAGAATACCAGGCGCCGTCGGCAGCGACGCGACTGCGATCACACTCACCACAAAACGGCGTGGAGGTCGAAGCAATAATGCCAAACTCCAAGCCATTTCTGAGCCGATAAATGCGTGCTGGGGCGGAAGGATCCAATGGTTCGAGTGCCTCAATCGCACCGTAGTGATCTTCAACACGCTCAAGGATGGCATCGCGGTTGAGCACTTGATTCTCGGACCATTGCGTTGCGCCACCAACATCCATGTACTCAATGAAGCGCAGCTTTAGGGAATTGGCTCCAGAGAACTCGAGGAGGTCGATGATTTCATCTTCGTTTTGCCCGCGCATCATGACGGTATCAATCTTGGTGCCGGTAAAACCCACCTCCTGCGCCACCCGAATGCCCTCAAGAACTTCTGCAAGTGCATCGCGCTGGGTGATTTTATGAAAACGTTCGCGTTGCAGAGTATCCAGACTGATATTCAAGCGTTGCAAACCTGCAGCGTGCAAATCCGCAGCTTGCGTTGCAAGCAAAAACCCATTGGTGGTAAGAGCAAGATCTTCAATCTCAACAATGCTTGCCACCATGGCAATCAGCGCGTGTAACTCGCGGCGCAACAACGGCTCGCCACCTGTGAAGCGTATGCGGCGCACGCCTGCATGGGCAAACACCTGGACCAAGCGTGCCATTTCCTCCAGGCTGAGGATGTCGGTGCGCGGCAACCAATGATATTCCTGTTCCGGCATGCAATAAGTGCAGCGGAAATTGCAACGATCGGTCACCGAAAGGCGCAGGCTGCGCAAGGGCCGACCATGACGGTCTAAGAAAGCATCCACGCGGGTATTGTAGGGGGGAAACCGACCGACGTGCCATGGTTCTTGCCATCTGCAGTGGCCGAGGCTTCCATCACCGGGTGGCGTTAGCTTTTTTTCCTGCCGCCGCCCCCATGCAATCAAAACGTCACGCCACTTAACTCCATACAGCGGTGGCAAGATGGACCATCGCGATTCTCGGGAGGAAGGATCCGACCACAACTTTCACAGGGGAGGTAGGAATCTTTACGACGCTGCTCTGCAGCAGCAAGGCTCTCCAGCAACCACTCTTGCGTGGCATCTTTGAGTCTTCGGGTAGCATAGGGAATTGGATTGAATTGAAGTACGTGTGCCGATTGCCAATTGAATGCAACTTCGGCAACGACCACAAAATCGGCTGTGACATGCGCAATTGCCTGCAAAGGGCTGCCAAATCCCGCCGCGGACAGTCTGTAAGGCTCAGCGATTTTGTGCAGCGCTGTAGAAGTATGGAGAGCGGTGTTCCACTGGATCTGGAATGACCGCCGGCAAACTTTCCACGGCCGACAACCGCTCCACCAGATCTCTGCGCAGTTCTGTTACCGCGGCAATCATCGGGCCTGCGGTTGCGCCATAGGTATCTGCATCACGCCCGATCATGGCTACCCAGCTGAGGACTTCTGCGCCGGTTCTCAAAAAAGGCTCGGTAGGAAACTTTTCAGGAAGATATTCTGTTGGATACGGACAATCGCGAAATGCCCAATGCATGGCCCAAATACCAATTTGGAGGGTAGTGACACAAAAACCAATGTGCTTAATCGGCGCAAACGGACGGAAGGAATCGGGATCGCAATCGGCCGCCATGAAGATCTTCCAGGCCTCTGCATGATCCTCCCAAGTGGTATCGCGCCAGGCGATGACGAGAGGATCCGTTTCCGTACAAATCCACAGATCCCATTGCTTGCGGAACTCCTCCTTCCACTCTGGCAACAGAATTTCTCCACCCTCCTCCCCCACGCACCAAACATCGAAGTGATGAATTAACCAACTCTGCGCGGCACAGCAAAGCGCCGGGAGCGGAGCCCAGTGGGTGATGAGCCCATGCAATAAAGTATGGCGAAAAAGTTGATTTCTGCTCGCCCCCATGCCAGCGACGACGCCATTACGCATCAACGAACCGTTGCTCCACGCCTTCGGATTGCGTCGCCAAAATTCGTAGCCGCCTCTGTGCCAAGGTGTACCTGCGAGCACCGCCTCGAGTGTTAGGCGGGTGGTGTGGCCAATATCACGTGGTTTGGAATCCAACCACTTCACAAAGTTCGCAGCTATGCGCGCGCCGTCAAAATGTGCTACGGAAGATGCACTCTCCTTTGCAGTTTGGCACCAAGCATGCACTATGGCCAAAGCCATTTCGGAATCGTCTGAAGGGTGGCCGGCGCGAAATCCAAACGGACCACCTCCAACGGGCACAAACGGCCAGCCGCTTGGTTTGTGGTAGAGATACGTAATTCGCATCTTTTCAAGTGATTCAAATTCCGACGTGACACCTAAAGCATCCCCTGCAGCAAGACCTTCCATGAGTGTGCGAATATCCATGAACTAAAGCTCCTCCTTATTACGATTGGATTGTGGCGATTCCCGCCAAGACTGGATGTAGCCCACTTGCTTGCTTGTTTCCGGAGACTTACGCGACGCGGATTTGGGGCACTGCTTCCAGAGTTCGGCAAGGCGTTCCACCGCAGCATGCGGCTCGAAACCATGGCGCACGAGCCAACAACCCACAATCACACCGGTACGCCCAACACCGCCCCAGCAGTGCACATAAACGAGGCGCCCGGCCGCAATGTGTGTATCGATGGCATCCAGAATAGCACGCGTAAGCTCGGGCGAATCTGGTGTGGAAACATCGCGAATACCGAAGCGCTGATACGAGGCCGGCGCCACCAGATCGGCATACGGCTTCAGGCCATCGCTTTCTTCGGTTAAGTCGATAAAGGCAGCTACGCCGGCAGCCGTGAGCGCGTTGATTTTTTCCACTGCGGCGCTCCGCTCCAAAGCTCCGGGATATTCGCCCGCCAGCAATTTTCTTGGAGCCACCCAATAACAGTTTTCGATAGGACGTTGGGCCCCCACCGGCTCTGCTTTGCACTCCTCCTCGTATTGCCTTCCTGCTTGCACCAGTCCGGGGAATAACGGGCTCTCCTCTTGCACCGTTACCCAAAAATCAGGCAGGCGCACGATAAACCACGCGCAATACTGCTCCTCCACGAGGAGGGCGGCAAGTGCTGTGTATTCGGCGACCGCTAGCATTTCGGCAACGCTCACGGGGTTGGCTTGGTTTGGACCGACAACGGCATCGGCATCCAACAACTTCAACGCAGCAATAAGCGTTTCCGTGTGGACCATAAAAGCACCGCTTCTTCCATTAGGCATTGGGGGGGGTCTCCATATCACACAGGATGACACGTGACTCTGCCATCTAATGTCATACAATACACCAATGTCTGGGACACGCACGCAATCTGCTCGGTGGAAATCAATTATCTCGATTTTGAAACAAGGAAATAAAGTCACCGCCGATAGCCTTGCGACAGAGCTCGAAGTCAGCGCCCGCACGATTCACCGCGATCTCGACGTGCTCCGCGATGACTTTCACGCGCCGATTGAATTTGACAGTTCCCGACGGACATTTGTACTCACCGAGTGCGAGTGGCAAATGCGGCCGGTGCAGTTGACGGAATCGGAGTTATTCCATCTCGTCGTTGCTGCTGGCATGGCGGGCCAATTTCACGGCACCCCCATTGCCAAAGGGTTGCATCAGTTGTTTCATAAACTCGAAAGCGTACTTGTCGAGCCGATTGATTTAGATCCAGAACTCATTGCCGATAAAGTTTCTTTTCACGGTGGCCATGCGCGTGCCATTGATTCGGAAATTTGGCGCACCCTGGTGAGTGGCTTGCGCAACAATCAAGTGGTGCGCATGAATTACCAGGCCGCTGGCAGCGCCCGCCCCACCCTGCGCAATGTGGAGCCCATCCATCTGGCCTGCCGCATGGGTGACTGGTATTTGCTTGCGCGCCTTCATGAAGAATCCGAAACGCGCACCTATGCGCTTTCTCGGATTCACCATGCTGAAACTCTGCGTAAGTTTTTTATCTCTGCACCAGGCGATTCCAACCAGGCCGCACGCAAAACTTTCGCGCGCTTCGTGGCGCAACGCGGCAAGCCGATAAAGGTGCGCGTACGTTTCACGCCGGCATCCTCCGAATGGATCCGCGAGCGCGAATGGCATAAGGATCAGAGTTTCGCCGAACATCGCGACGGTGGCCTCACCCTCACGCTACCGATTGACGGCGATAAGGAGGCACTCGCTTGGGTGCTGCGCTGGGGCTCACAGGCGAAAGTACTCGCGCCACAATGGTTAAAGGAGCGTGTGCTGGAAGAAGCGCGGGCCATGGTGGGGAATTCCTAGCCCTTTGATCAAGCACCTCCACTCAGATTTCGCCTTGCTGCGGGAGTGGATGATCCCGAGCCACGCATAACAGCGCACTCGTAATTTGGGAAAGCAAAACGTCATGCTCGCCACAAACGCGCATTGCATGCTCTATTTCAGCAAAACAAAGGTTAACCTTGGAATCCACCTGTTCGGCGGACAGCCCAAGAAGTTCGCCGATTGCGCATAGCCGCATGTTGGCGAAGTAACGCATTAGGAATATCCTCTGCAGACTTGGCTTTAGCACCTGAACCCAGCGCGTAATCAGATTGGCAACCTTGGGGCCACCTCCAACTCTTTGAATGGCAATGCCAACAAAAAGTATGGTGTCCTGATCACGCGAACCACTCGTTCCCTGGGTGTCCGAATCGGAATCCGTTTCATAGATTTCCGGCACGACTGGCGGTCGCGAAAGTATCGGTTTTTCTTGCTCAGGAACCCAAGACCAGCGCTCGAACGAACTGAAAGCCATGGGCCAATCGACCCGGAAGGAATCCTTCATGATTTCCTGAACTTGTCGATTCGCGCGCGCGAGTAACCGAGAAACGCGTTCAAGGGGAAAACCCAATTTTTGCGCGATCTGCTGTGGATTCAATCCCACCATCTGGCGCAAGAGCAGCACCTGCTGGTGTTCCTGTGGTAACTTTTCAATTGCCGCCAAGACCTGTATCGCTCTAGTGCGAACATGAGCCACATAATCCGCCCCTCGTTCCGTCGCTAAGCATTCCTCTCGACAGCGGCGTTGGCTTTTGCGCATATTTTCAATCACTATGGTTCGAGCCTGAGCGGCCAGCCACCTCTTGTCATGCGCCATTTCGCTATCTTCCGTCAGCGCCTTCGCCATAACTTCCATAACGATGCCCTCAGCGGTCTCGTCATCCTTCACCAACCGGCGCACAAAATGCATTAGCCAATCTGCCTGTATAGCATTTTCCTCGCTACGTCTACGGTTTTTCCAGCTGCCGTACGGCTCCACCATAAAAGTTACAAGGCTTCGCCACCAAACGCCTCCGAGATCCTTCTGCTTAGAATCTTGCGCCTCAGTTTCTGTGCAAGTGGAATCTTCCTCCTCTGGGAGGAACAAATCCGACGCCAACAACAACAAAAATTCCTCCACCCAGGCCGGATTCTCCACATCTTTGGGAGTGCTTTTTAGCGTGGAAATCTTTTCACTCGCCAGTGGCTTCGAGAGTGCAGGGCCTGGTGTGAATCGCGGCTTCACGCTGCGCAGTTTGTGCAATTGAACCTCTAGTTCTTTTACAAATGCGTGCAACAGGTCTCGCTCGCGAAAAACTTCGGCAGCTTGAAGGCAATAGCTAAGGCCCGAGAGTGGGCTAAAAGTCCTCCAACCTTGGTCGTTGGGCAACTGAACCGTAACCCGACCATCCCAATCCAAGTTTACACAACATGGCCATAACCAACGCGCCAGTTCAGCGGTGTCTTTGGAGGATTGAGGATGGTTGTAAGTCATGGAGCGCATCCCTTTTGAAAAGGGCGGGCGGCCATGATACTCCTGGCGTTAGCAATATTGCAACATCCTAAGAAGATGGTTCCACCAACACCAAATGATGCACCGCGCGGCTCATCGCCACATAACGCAAGCGATCCGCCTGCTCTTCGGGCGCCAGCTGCATCTCGGCAAGAATCACCACATCACTTTCCTGGCCCTTGAAACTATGAATCGTTTCCACCACCACACGGCCGGACGCGATTTTTCCGGAAGATTGTGTTGGGCAACCGCCAAGTTCTTCCACAAATAAGGCACTCGCCGTGCGGCTTGGCGTCAATACGGCAATGTTTTCGGGCGCAATGTGATCTTTTTCGACCAAGCGCCGCACCAGTTCACCGACGACCTCCAACGCCGTGCCCGCGCCTGCCGACGCTTTCCCAGTTTCTGCACTCACGGCCACGCGCTCGGGCACCCGCCCGGCTGGTCCTAACGCGCGCTGCTTTCCACCCGTGTTGTACTTTTGAAACGCCATATGAATCTCACGCGTGTTGCGGAAGTTCTCATTCAAATCGACCTCTGCAGCGCCGGGCAAGAATACGCGTGCGTCGTCGCCCAGACCTGCGGCGTAAATCGCTTGATTGTTATCAAAAAATACCCACAGATAGTCTTCGTCGGGATGTTCCAACAGACGCGGAATCACCTGCCACCATGCGGGGCCAAAATCTTGGCCTTCATCAAGCATCACTGCGCCCAGCGCATACTCCGCTGGCAGCTCATTCTCTTCGCACCAAGCGGCAAAGGTTTGCGGCAGCGCGCGCCAAAATTCGGCATCTTGCTCCTCCGCATTTCCTGCACCGCCAAGCACGATCTTGGCGACGTAATCCGGCAGCGTTTGCACTTTCAAGAATTCACTGTCCAGCACCCAGCTATCGCCGCTGGCCTTTAAATCCGCTTTGGCGGTGGCTAGCATCGATTCGGCCAACACGCGATTAAAGCATGTCAGCAGAGTAGGCACGCCCTGGCGCGCAAAGTGCAGTGCCTTATGCAGCGCCAGCAGAGTTTTGCCGGTGCCCGCGCCACCACGTACCGCCAGGCGCCGATTTCTCTTCAACGGTGAAAGCACTTCGCACTGCGCGGTGGAGAGACGAACGATTTCATCGTGCTCGCGGGCAATGCCGTCGCGCAAACCCAAAGAGCTGGGCAAACTGACTTTGGGGCAGAGTGCATTGCGCAGAAATCTCGTAACGGAATCGATCGGGGTGGATTCATCGCGCACCAAAAGAGCTCGATGTGCGCCTAGGTCTTCGAAGTAATCTGGCTCATGCCTCATCCACCCGCGTGCAAGTTGCTCACACCATGCGCCAAGAAAAGGCAAATCGTTTGCGCAGGCCACAATGCCCTCTGGCGCTTGCGGGTGACGGTTTACTAAATTTGTGAGATCCACCACATTGGGAAACACCACGCCATACCCCCACTGGATTGGCAAGTTTTTTTCGCCCGTATGGAGACGCAGGATTTTGACGATGGCATAGAGATTCGACCGCGCTTGCGTGAACGGACTACGGTTTAACTTTTGGCGTTCTTCACCGACTGGAACTGTGAACCAATGCCCCCGATTGGGATCAAACTCGATACCACCACCCTTGACTTCCAAAACCAGCAAACCCAACGTTGGGTGGAACAATACGAAATCAGCCTCGCCATCGCGGTACTTGCTCTTGCTGTTGCGATAGGTCCAATGGACCGAAGAGAACACCGTCCACCCTGGCCCTAGGCTGTCTTGGAGCGCTAGAAATACTTCATGCTCCGAGTGGGAAGAATCATCGAGCAGAGAATCGGGAAGGAATAGGGAATCAAGCATGGGGGTTTGGCTGTTCAGCATGGCGGATGCACATCCTTGGAAGCTCAGGCAAGCATAAGAACATCACCCGTTCACTTCTGCAATTTTATAGAGAGAAAAGCATGGTCCCAGAAAGAGGATGAGCGCGCACAGAAACAATAAGAAGGTAATGAGTCGACTCAAGAATTCACCAAAGTCAAATTCTGGCCACTCCCCTGCCGCTTTTTCTGTGACATTTGTTTCCTCCGGCCAGCTTGCTCCCCCAAAAGGAAGAGTAGCAATGCCAGTTGTGCTAGGAGCGGGCAGGTCACGATCAAGAGCCTATTCAATTCCTTGTTATTGAAATTCGGCACCGCCTCTCTTCCTTTGTGAACGAATTACTCGCTCAGCTTCGCCGGGCAGCTCGCTCACAGGCCTAATCTCACCTAACCAAAGGGGAATATCATCCAAGGCACCCACCATTGTTGCGCACATGCTGTGCAGCTTTTCGAAGGAGCATAATGCTGCGGCATCTGTACCGTACACGAAAGTTCTTTACCTATGACCATGCCAGGGGAGTCCTGCCTCGGGTTAATCGTATCAAGAAAAATCGTTCCATGGTTTGCAGGATAGCGGACCTCTCCGCCATCCGTCTAGCACGACCAGTCTTCCGGTCACGCATGGCCTCTTCCGCGGCAGAGCACGCTGCCGCGTAGAAGACTTTCCGATCCACCAGGACCTCTGCTGGCAGCTCCGCTGCCGTGATCTCCGCGCTGGTCTGCCAGCCACGACTGCCGCGCAGGCGAGTCTCATTGAGCCGCACAATCGCAGCATCTGCAAGCCCCTGCAGCTCGGCTCGCGTACTCACCACACCCGCCGAGCAGCGCATCGCCTCCTTCACCTCGCGCACACCGCGCTCCGCCCAGCCGTTGTGCTGCGGCACGTATGGCGCGCTGCGCATGTGCACGATTCGATGACCACGCAAATACGCCGCCACTTCCGCGTTCACATTCTCCGTACCATTATCGCTAATGACCACCAGCGGCAAGCAGCCGCGCGCGCGACGCCCAGCTTCCAGCACCGCGATCACGTCCACCCCACAGCGCGGACCACCGACTTCTGCCGGCAAGTACCCCAAACTGCGTAGCTCTCGACCAAGCTCCAGCGCTTGCTTTCTGCCTTGATCATCACGACCCACCTGCGTGCCGTCAATCGTCCACGCCGCATCGCGCACATCCACCTGCAGCGACACGCGGCGCGCAGCAAAGCGACGACGCGCCAGCGCATGGTCCCGCGCCTTCCAAGTCTTCACGCAGCTACGTACCAGCCGCAGTGGGTAGCGCTGTTCAAGCATGCGCCAAGCCCGCTCACCACCGATGCCAAAGTCCTCCACCCGCATCACCCGTCGCACCGCGCACAAGCATGCGCGCACCGACGACACATCAGGGCGCGGCCGACCCATTGCCCGCGGCGGCGTCATCGCCATCCGCTTCCACGACCACAGTGTCTGGCGCGACACCCCGAGCAGCTGAGCAATCATTCCCAGCCCTCCTCGAGAAAGTCTTCCCGCCGCCACCAGCCGTCGCCCGACTTCTCTTCGGACTTCCCATGGCCACCTTTTTTTCCCCTTTCGTCTCCGCCTGCGAAAGCGGAAGATCCCGGACCAGTTGCACCAGTCGCTCCATCGATTTCACCTCCTCTTCGAGTTGATGGATGCGCTTGCTCAGCACCCGTGGGTCGTCCTCCGGACTCGTCGCCAGATGCGCACGGCCCTTGCGCGGCTGCTTCAGTAAGCCCGCGACCATACCCGATACCGCCATCTGTGAGAGCTGCCAAATTCTCAATGGTTTCACCTCTAGCTCCGCCGCCGCCTCCTGCTTCGTCTTGCGACCAAGCCACAGCTGAAGCACCACCGTCGCCTGACGATGCGCGCGCTGTTGCTCCTCCTCCGTCGCCGAGCGCCACAGCTCCCGCACCCCAAGCGGCATCTTCTTCGGCACCTGAAATGACGCTCTCTTCTTTCCCGTCCGTCGCTTCCTTTCCATCGTTTACTGCCCCTCCGAGGGCACTCATGGCAATCTCTCGTTGTTGGCCATCCGGCGTCTGCACGACAATCCGGCCGCCTTCTCCGTGCAGCGACACGCTCTTGCCGCCGACACACCCAAACAGGTACACCGCCTCGCGCTTAGGCTCTGCAAGAGCACGATCAAGTTCGTGCTCCATGCTTCCCTCAAGCGTTTTGCGCATCGCGTCTTCCGCGCCGAAGAAACGATCCGCCGGCACCGCACCATCAATCCCCTGATGCGGCCGAAAGTGGTTGTAGTGCTGAATGAAGTGACTCATCCGCACCCGCGCCTCGACCAAATCGTTCATCCGCACACGCTCCCACAGCTCCGCATTCACCGTCGCCCAGAAGCGCTCCGTTTTCCCAAGCGTCTGCGGATGATGCGCACGCGACACCACGTGTTGAATACCTTCTTTATGCAGCAGCTTTTGAAAACGACTCTTGCCGCGCCACGCAAAATACTGCCGGCCCTGGTCGGTCAGCACTTCGCGTGGCTTACCGAAACGGGCAATGCCCTCAAGCAGGGCTTCGATCACCAGCTCCACTCTTTGGTGCGTCGCCAGTTGCCAGCCGACGATGTAGCGCGAGTGGTCGTCGAGGAAGACAGTGAGGTAGAGCCGTCTACCCGTCCGCGGCAGCAAGAAGGACGTGATGTCCGACTGCCAAAGCTCTCGCGGCTTTGAGCGCTCAAAACGGCGCACCACCGGTTTCTTCCTGCGCTTCTTCTGCGGCTTTGGTGGGTCGTGGAGGTCGGCCTCCTGCAGGACCTTCTTCACCGTGGTCGTCGACACCTTCTTGCCTTCAAAACGGAAAAGCCAGTCGCGGACCTTGCGCAGTCCGAAGCTCGGGTTTTGGCGCTTCGTCGCGCGGACCTTTTCCTTCACCTCATCCGGCGTGGCATGCGCAGGTGATTTTCGCTTGCCGGTCTTGCGAGTCTCCAGCCCCTGGGGACCGTCCTCGCGATAGCGCTTCAGCCACTTGCTCAGAGTCGAGCAACCGACACCCCACACGCGGCAGAAATCCGCCAACAAGAGGCCGGAGGTCGCATACGCTTCCACCGCTTGGCGGCGCTGATCCGGAGTGTAGGGACCACGGCGGCGGCCCTTTTTGTTGCGCGGGTTTGGGCGGGGCTCGAGGCCCGCCTCGCCTTCTTCGTCGAAGCGCTTTCGCCAGGCGCACAGCGTCGCGGTGGTCAGGCCATGCTGCGCACAGAAGTCACGCATCCCCGACGGGCTGGCGGCGTAAGCGCGCAGAATCGCGAGCTTCTGCTGCGCGCTGTACTTGGTGTTTGCGGCGAGCGAGGTAGCCCGCTCCGCGGGCTCCGTCCGGCCCGCTTCCGCGGCCCTCCCGGAGCCCGCGGCTTGCTGCGTCTGATTCTCTCTTTCAGGGTCCATCTCAGTCTCTCTCCTGCTCCCTGATGGGAGCGCTGAGAGGCAGGAATCGACCCCCTGGACTGCTAGGTCATATGTAAAGGAGTTTCGTTACACGGGACAAGCCCACAATATTCAGTTTGTGTGGGGAACCTAACCAGACATGGTGGCCGCCGAGGGTCCGCAAATTTGGAAATCACAATCCGGCGATCTGGCCACGGGTTTAGCCATCACACAGCAACTGGTAAACGGCGATACCAGCATGAAGCTGCTCGACACAAAGACAAAACGGCGGCAGGGACAGCAAGGTTGGAGAAACCGAGTGCTCGCAAACTTTGGAACAGAATGCGCCGTCTGCCCAACTGGCGTACCTCAGCTGCTCGAGGGCGCACACCTGCTTCCGGTTGCGAAATTCCAGGAGCGAGGGCTCGCCGTGGATAACGGCTTGTGCCTTTGCCGCAATCATCACCGCGCGATGGACGAAGGTCTCCTTGCGCTTGATGGGCGCACCATCCACCATCGATTCCACCCGAAAACTGGCCTGGGATTAACGCAGTCTCTACGTTCCAAGGCACTGATTCCGCAAATAGGGCTCGCCGCCGACGCCCTGGCGTATCGCCTGAAGATGCTGCTAGCTCAGTAACGAGTAGTGGATCCAGTGGCCAGGGCACCGAAGCGCCCTAGCCTTGAAGCGCGGTGTTACCAGAACACCGAGTAACCCAACTCCATCCTAATCCCTTCGATGTCCACCTCGGATAAATCATAGGAGTCTTTTTCGTACTTGACGATTGCATCCAGCGCGGTGGACTCGGTGAGGAAGTTCATGACGCCTATACCAAGACTCATGCGCATGAAGTCATCGTCAGATGTACCAAAGTCTACGTTTCCGATTCCGAGGAGCCCCTCGACATAGGGGTACAGGTTCGTGCCGCCGTCAAAGTAAAAGCGGGCAAAGGCTGCTAGCAGGTATGCATCAAATTCAGACTTCGTTACGCCGTCATCTGCCTCCCTGCCTTCGTAAATGAGCTTGCCACCAATCTCTGCATTGTTTGCGACGAACCAGCCGTGCGACACGTTCAGCAATAGGCTGGTTACGTCAAGATCGTTGTAGCTGGGCGCCGAGGCGGTGGTCGTTTCGTAGCCGAGGCCTACAGCGCTGCGCTGCGTGCCGGTTGTGAGTTGTGGCCCTTGAGCCACCATTTGACAGCTCGTGCCAACCAGAATCAGACTGGCGCCGAACAAAGCGAATTTATTGAAAGACATGATTTCCTTTTATGAGATCAAGGGAGGGGTTACCGACCCTAGTCGGGTGCGGACGAACCAAGTCTAGCGGTGTGCAGGAAAGATTGTCAAAGGTCGTATTTCAGAATCATTTTTCACACAAGGTGGCCTGACATCATGATCTATTTAAAATATTGAGCCATCTACAATTAACGCGAAGTGTATTTTGCCTTGCTGCCTGCCCCCTTCTTCCTGCACAACTACCAAAGTAAAAGGCCTCGCTGGAAGTGGAATGTAGACCCCCTTGGAGCATTAGCGTTCCAACTGACACCGTGTCAATCGAATCGCTGTGCGAGCGATTGGGGGGCAGGTCAGTCTCGACGATCCCGATCGGCCAAATTTTAAATATTTCTAATATCCCCCAAAACCATTCCATAAAGTTTGTATGATGATGGCTCATCTAGATTCGCACGAGGGTCCCGGCCTGCTGACTGCGAAAGCAACCTGACACATGTCAAGGTGCTAATGCCGGGCTCGATGCGGTCGCCCTTCGCTTGATTGGGTACAAACATGTGTCATGGGAACTTACCCCCTAATTTTTCATTCCCCCCATTTGTCTCAAGAAATACCCTCTTGGGAAATGGATCAATTCCTGATGCCTCCGCTTGAATTAAAGCAGGCCATTGAGGATGTACACGACGTCGGCACTGATTTTATTCAGTCCTGCCGAGAGAGTCTCTTACGCGGCGCAATCACGCCTGCAGTCGTCTTCCCCTATTCACGCTACTTAGTAGATGTCGAACGGTTCGAAGACGAAGCGATACACGAACAGTGCTTCATCGTTGATTGCCATAGTTACCCAGTCGTGCCATTTCCTTTTGAAGACGCTGAAGCTTGTCGCCCTACACTTTGCATCGGTGCCGACGACTTCCACACTCCGCCTGAGATTGTTGATTTGATGAATGTGGAAAGGTTATTGGAGGTCATCAAATGAGAGAATACCTCGAATTTACCTACAAGGATGAAATCGCATTTCGCGGATTCTACCTGCATGAACGAAACCATCCATGGCTGTTCGTTGTCATGGAGGATCCCTACTACAAGATTCTTCTTGAGAAAGAACTATTTGTCAATCGCACCCTCATTTCCAAGCAATCGATTGCCCAGCAATATGACATGACGGAATGGGCAGGCCACAAGCGTGGTTTTTACCCCGAGAGGCTTGCGAAACAGATGATGGTATTGGATTACTTAAACGATACTGCCAGACAGTATGTTTACTTCCCGCGCACGCGATCATCGAGGGAGTCCAAATATCCATTCCTTGATTTCCTGAACACGGACATCAAAGATGGTGTGGAAGGAGTTGCACAAGGCGATTCCTTGCATACGGACAACACAAACAAGCAGGAGGGGTAATGCGACCGTTTAGCGATCCGACTGAAATCAGCGTGACGGTTGATGACATTAAAGTTTCGGGATATTTCAATTGGCCATCGACCAGCGCCGCCTGGATTGAAGTGGTAATGCTCCACCCATATCGAGGGTCGTGGTTAGTGCGGCCATGCTTCCATCACCTATCGCCTCCACAGTTAATCTTGGGATGTAAAGTCTGGACTGCGAAGTTGAAGTTGGAACTGGAATATAGAAAAATGAAAGCGATTGATGATCATTATAATAGTAGGCCTCCTTGGCACCTATTCGGATATCCGGAGATTTAGAGGTGAGCTTCACGAGAGAAAACCTCGAATTTACCTACAAGGGTGAAATCGTATTTCGTGGATTCTGCATGCATGAACGAAACCATCCATGGCTGTTCGTTGTCATGGAGGATCCCTACTACAAGGTTCTTCTTGAGGAAGAACTGTTTATCAATCTCTCCATTATTTCCAAGAAATCCGTTAAGGGCAATTTTGGCATGACGCAATGGGCGGGGGGCACTCAGAAAGGTTATTGCCACGACAGGCTTGCGAAACAGATGATGGTATTGGATTACTTAAACGATGCTGCCAGAGAGTATGTTTACTTCTCGTTCGCGCGATCATCGCAGGAGCCTAAATATCCATTGTTCGATTTCCTGGACTCTGACATCAAAGATGGTGTGAGGGAAGAACTCTCGGCGAAAGTTAAGGCGGGCAAAGCCGCTAGTGAAACAGAGATCCAATGGAGAGTAAATGACGTTTTCAAACAAGTCTTTAATGGCTCGAACTTCTTGAAGGATTAAGTGCTTTGCCGTTCTTCCCACCCTACTTCCTGCTGACTGATCGCTGGCTGCCCGCCAACATTTGAAAAGTCGATATCCGCCTCCTCTAGCCGGTACTTCTCTAGCAAGACGGTGACGCGATGCGCAAAGGCATTAGCCTCTTCCACCGATCCAAGCTTCCTTGCCGAAGTTTCATGTCGCTTAAGCTTCCTAATCTTATCGAGAACTTTTTCTAATGAGCTGATCTTCATGTAGTTGCATAGCGAGCACCTTGCCCCTCACTCATTGTGGCGGGAAGATCTGACATTGGATGTCATAGCTGCGGGAATGCTGGTCCGTTGGGGTGGTTCCATGTGGGGGGTTGGGAGTGAGGGGGACTCGGTGGTGGATTTAGTGCAGTACGGATAATTGGGGACAGGTCAGCGAGGGTGTCTCCTGGTTAAACGGAAAATCCCGTCGTGATGATCGTGGGTGGATTTTTTAAGCATTCATAGAATCAAATTTCGGGTGTGTAAGTAATTCTCCTTTCTCCAGCGTCACGACTGGATAATCCCGTCCAACTCCTCCTCGGCATCCTGGGCCGATACGAGACAATGTCAGGATGAAGTTTCAACCCATGTCGGGACTGGATCGCAGAAAAAATCATGCGGTCAAACGGCCGAATCTCTGAGCAGGGCTCCAAGGAATCGATTCCTTCCACGGCCGCAGAAGTCTCGGCGGAACTCAACTCCGATTCCATCACCAAAGCCAGTACTGTCGACACCACCACTCGCACGGCGGTGTAATGGCCACCGCGAATTGACACTTCTCTAAACATGCGCACTGCTTCCTGCGCCGAGAGTCGCGCTGCAGATTTCAGTTGGCAAGAGTATTGGAACCAAGCAAGGTGGCTGTAGGCGTTGGCCAATGAGAACATCCAATCTTCACCCACAAAGTCATGTTTTTTGTATTTCTTCAACTCAACGCATTCCGTTATCAAGGCCAGTCCTTGCTCGTTACGGCCGTGCAATCCGTGAATTTCTGACAGAAGCAATAGGAGAGAGGACTTCATGCTGTATTCTGAGGTTCCTGGCAAAATAGCTTCGCATAGATTGAGAATTTCCCATGCAGCCTCGAATTTCTGCATTGCCTCATCCAACCGGTTGCATTCGAAATACTGCAAGCCAATTGTGGTTGTTCTGTGTGCCTCTCGAAATCTCAGCTGCACCCCATCGAACTTATGGTCAGAGCTACGATTAATCTCAAAATATTCGTCCATCAAAGTCCTCGCTGAAACAAAATCTTCTACATCCAGGTAGTGTTGAGAAAGCCTCAAAAGCTGTGGGAACACTACTTCGGGTCCAGTCAATTTGCCCATTTCCCGGGCCCAGGCCAGGCTATGTTCAAAATCCTCCTTGCGCTGTTGCAATTCTTGATCTTTCGTGTTGGTGGAGACGGATTTTAATTTTTTCATGGTTTGGTATTTTTTCGGTCGTTTAGTTTGCTGTGGTATTGAAGGGTGGAGTGAGATAGGCCGGCGCAGGTTACATGTCTAGCTCTTCAACCGACCAAGCGCCGGATTCATTCTTACTCAGAACGCAAACATACGCCGTGCGCTTTTCAGAACCTGGCAAGTCGTCCTTTTCAAAATACGCGGCTACGCGAAACCGCCCATTTCCAAGATCCCGGATCTCCGTCTCAGAGTAGTTGCAGAAGCGAACCGTGCTTCCTAGTTGTTCCTCGACATAGCCTCGGCTCTCTGAAAATGCTTTCCATTCATCTGGAAGATAATGATCGACGATGAAAAAAACGAAAAATAAAGACACCAAGAAGATTTTGCCAACGGCTGGGAGCCCCAAAAACCAGCCAAGCGGCCCTTCATGCTTCACCTTTCGGTAACCACAGTGCGGACAGCTTAATGCGTGATTGCTAACCTTCTGCTTACATTCGCGACATTTCTTCAAAGCCATTTTGGTCCCTCCGTGTGCAGCGCATTCGTAAATTCGCTCAAGGATCCGAAATACTCCCACCCCTCTGGCACAGCGAGATCCATGGATTCGCTGGGCATGTAAATATCATCCCCCGAGGAAGGCTCTTCACGAAGCCCTTCGTACAACCAGCAGATGGAGATCTTTCCATCGCCGTTTCCAAACTGTATGCGTGCGAACTCAAGCCAGTCGCAACGCGCATCCAGCCCTTCGAATTGATCTGCAAAAACAATTTCGGTAAACCGGCTGTGGGGCTCGAACAACAATCCTTTGCCCGTAAGCGCACGAACAAACTCATCGGCGTGTGCACGGCTTGCAAACCCTACACGAGCGATGCTCTCATCAAAACACAAGGTTGCGTTAGAAATCATGTTTGTGAACCCTTCCCAACCACCATCAAAACAACGATGGATCGCAAGCCTGCGAATCACCACGGAACTTTCTTCTATCAGTACTGCCATAATTAGGAACTTGTTGTGGCGCTACGAACTTGCACAGTGCTGCGTCCGCCGCCGATTTTTGTAACGAGAACTTGCACGCCAAGGCGGTCGGACAAACTCTCTACGTGTGAAATGACTCCCACCATGCGCCCAGACGCCTGCAGGGAATCAAGGGTTGAAATCGCCACTTCAAGCGTGTCGCTATCCAACGTGCCGAAGCCTTCATCGATAAACAAACTCTCAACTGCAGTGGACTTCCCGGTACTTTCAGCCAAGCCAAGCGCTAGAGCAAGTGAAACAAGGAACGATTCGCCACCGGACAGCGAAGAAACCGCGCGCACTTCGTCGCCCATGTCGTGGTCGATAATTTGCATATCAAGATTGCTGTCGGGCACCGCCATGAGCTGATAACGCGGACGTAACTGCCGCAGTTGCTCGTTGGCAAACGCCAAAACGATGCGCAGCGTGAGCCCTTGCGCGTAATCGCGGAACTTGGAACCACTCGATTGCCCAATGAGACTACTCAGGTCATTCCAACGCGTGCTAATGATCCCCTGCGCATCCATCTTCGGCCCAAGCCCCTTGCGCTTTTCGTGATTGGAATCATCTACCGATTGCTGCGCCCGACGATCGCCCAAGTCTTTTCGCAGCTCCTTTTCGCCCTCTCGCGCTGCATCTAACATTTCCTTCAGGTCCTTCTGCTCCCGTTCGGGAGCGCCCTTCGCTTGATGCTCGGCCAAGTTGTGCGAACGTTCCCCCAACCTGGTGTTCCATGTACTGATGAGATCTAAATCCTCCGACACATCTGCCGTTGCACCGCCAGCAAACAACTCCTTTCGCTGCGCATCCACGGCAAGCTGAGTTTCCTGCTCGCCACTCAACTCAGTCTCCTTAATCAAGCACTTCGCGTTCAAGCCCTTAAGGCCTTTCCCCACCTGATCACAGTGCTGCTCTTCTTTCGGTAAACGCTTCTCGCAATCTAACTGCTCTGCGCACGATCCCCTCCACTGCGAAACAAATCCGCCCTGCTCCAGCAAGAATTTCTCCGCATCGGCAAGCAACTCTTTGAGCCAAGCTTCGCCTTCATACACATCTTCCATAGAGCGCATCTTGGCACTCCGAGTACTCTCCGCACTCTCTTTCGAACTCTTGATTTCCTTCGCCTCCTCAGCCAAATCCCGAAGATCTCCCTTCACGCCCGACACCGATTCCTTGTCCGCATCCACCTTGATCTGGCCACCACTTGCCAATCCATTCGCCACACTTAGTGCTTCGGTGAGCTTCCCGAAATCCTCAATCCGTTTATCAGCAACCGCCAACTGGGCTTTAACCTCGGCCTCTAGGACTTCCAGTGTTGCCAATGCATCAACAGCCTCTAACGCCGGCAACGGCTTGCACTCTTCCCCGGCAGCTTTCATCCACTGCGCCACAAAAACTGGCGCACCCGCGACCTGAGCAGCCACGCGTTCGGCTGCCGCCTCCTTCGCTTTCACCGCGCCTTGCCGCGCTTTTTTTTGCGCCGATTCCTCTGCCACCAAATTGGAATGCTGGGTCTCTAACTCCTGAACCACTTCTTCCTGACCATCCAAAATCTGTGCAACAGCAGAATCCGGCGCTGCATAAGGATGTTCTTCGGCGCCACAAAGAGGGCACGCTTCTCCATCCACCAACTCCGCGCGGTGATCCTTCAAATCGAGAGTGGTGCGCGCACGCTGGAAGTCGCTTTTCGCCTGTTCCCATTTGGCCTTCACAACCACCAACTGCTCGCCCGCAGTAGCGGCTGCCAACTTAGCCACGCCTGCCGCCTCCTCTTGATTAGCCATCTCCACCTTCGCAGAAGCATGCTTCTCGATTAGCGCAGAGTAGCCCATCAACACAGCCTTACAGTCATGCGACCGATGCTGCTCTTCCTGCGCATCTTCCACGGAAATAGTATCCACCTTCTTCTGGGCTTCCGCTGCCGACGCCTTCCATACTCGCAACGCTTCTTCTGACAGCACCAAGGCAGCGGCACGCACTTTCATTGCTGCCTCAGCTTTCGGCAAATCTTGCTCCAGCTTTTCTTCTTTGCCTTGCAGTTCTTGCAGCTGCAAGGAAGCTCGATGTAACTCGCGCAACTCGCTTTCGTAGAGCGCCCAATCTTTGGCAAGCGGCCCTAAATCAGCATGCTCCGATTGCCACTTGGAGATCTCGCTGAGATCCGCACTCGTTGCGGTAAAACAATCTTTTGCTGTAGCGAGCGCCTTCTCTTCTACAGTGATCTGGCCCTCAAGATCTTTCTTCTCAGATTCGAGCGCCTTTACCTTCTTCTTCTGATTGACGAGTTCTACATCCAGCTCGGTAGCTTTTTTAAGCTTGCCTCGGTTGCTTGCGACAAACGATTCAACCTTCTTGCTGTCATCCAAAGTCGATGGACTCCAGGATTCCTCTTCGCGATCGGCCCAAGCCGACAACCTGTCGCTTAACTCCCCTTCCGCCTGGTGCTGGATCGATTGAAGCTCCTTCTCCTGCGCGTACCACGCTACCGCTTTCTCAATGCTCTCGATCGAGGCCGCGTTGACCTTCTCTTTCTTGGCAAGCGCTGTGACCGCAGTCTCTAGCTCTTTGCGCTCAGCCTTATCCAGCACATCTAGGTTCTCCAACTTCTGCGCTAGCAACGCCAATGCCTGCACCTCTTCCTTGGCGCGTTGGTAGGTTGCCCTGGAAATCTGCGCGTAAATCTCGGTGCCGGTCATCTGCTCCAGCAACTCGCCGCGCTCGCTTGATTTCGCTTTCAAGAACTGTGCGAAGTCTCCCTGTGCCAGCAAAGCCGCCCTGCGGAATTGATCGAAGTCAAAGCCGAGCTTTTCCTGAATATCATCGAGGGTTTCTTTCTTGGTACCTCCTAGAAGTTGACCCGAATCAAGATTTGAAAACTCCAACTTCTCGCCCTGGATGTTCCCATTCGCGCGACCACGCGCACGTGCCACACTCCAGCGCGCCCGGTAACGATTGTTGTCCACCCCCTGAAAGTCAACTTCTGCATAGCCGCTTCCTGCGCCGCGTGTCAGCAAGCCTCCGACCGAATTCGCACGAATCCGACTGCCTTCTTCGGAATCTTCATAACCAATCGAGGCGCCACCCTGATTGTTCAAACGCGGAGTCTTGTTGAATAACGGCAAGCACATTGCATCCAATAAGCTGCTCTTGCCTGAACCAGTCGGCCCAGAAATCGCAAAGATGCCTGCTTCGGCCAAAGGGCCAGCCACAAAATCAAGCTCAAAAGGCGCTGCCAAGCTGGCAATATTTTCGCCTCGAATCGCAAGGATTTTCATAGTTCCTCTCCATGCTGAACGGTTTCTAGGATCTCATGGAAGCAATCCATAAGCTCAGCAGGAACTTCACCACAATGCTTACTTTTATACAGATCGCGGAAGACATCATCGGGTTGAAGATCATGCAGCTGCTTTTGCGCAGCGCCATGGGCAAGAACTGCGCCGCTGCCCGTGGTTTCCACAGTCAGCTTGACTAACCTCGCGTGCTTGCCTTCAAGCGCTTCGGCAACCTCGCCACGAAGCCCGCTTTCGGGGCGCTCCAAACGGATGCGCACTTCCAAAAACGGCAGCTGCTCCCCTTCACGTTGCTTCGGCAGCTTAGCGAGCTCCCGCAACACCAGATATTTTTCCTTTGGCTCCTCTGCCGGGATGCGCAGCAGATCAACCGCGCGCGGCACCAACGGCGTTTCCACGCTAACGACTTCTCTTCCTTCGAAAGTCACGACACATACTTGATGTGGGTAATCCACTTCACTCATGGAAAGTGGAATCGGCGAACCGGAGTAGCGCACGGTTTTTTGCTCCGCCACTTCTTGCGCTAAGTGCAAGTGCCCCAGCGCAACATAGTCGACTTCCTCTGTGAATAGCTCGGCGGGCAAAGCGTGTTCATTGCCGCCGAGGATTTTGCGTTCGCTGAGATCGCTAATGCTGGAAGATGCCATGTAACAGTGGCCCGTTGCCAAAATGGCTTGCTGGTCTTCGCTGCGCTCCACGGCGCCGGCAATTGCCTGCTGGTAGATCTCTTTGACACCATCAATAAGGGCATCTGTGGCATCGGGTAGGCGTGGCAGATCTGCCGGGCGCAGAAATGGAACGGCAGCGCAAACAGCAGCAACTTCTCCTTTGGCATTGTGTAGTGGCACAATCAGGCGATCGAGATCTATGCTGCCGCACTCCTTGCGTGGCAACCAACCAATGACATGCATGTTCAGCGCCTCTAGCAGGGCCACTGGTGCCTCTAATCTTGCGGAGGAATCGTGATTGCCGGCGATTGCCAGGATATCTAGGTTTGGAAATCGTTCGCGCGCTGCAGAAAGAAAGCGATACCACTGCTTTTGCGCTACGGCCGACGGATTGGCTACATCGAAAATGTCTCCAGCAATGACCAAAGCGTCGATTTGTTCGCTTGCAATCGTATCCAGCAGCCATGTAAAGAAGGCTTCGTGTTCGAAAGCGCGAGACACATCGTGCAAAGTATGCCCAAGGTGCCAATCAGAAGTATGCAGTATGCGAAAAGTCATTAGTTTGAGAGATTTAGGCAGCCGCCAAAGGCGAACAGGATTCCAAAGAAAACCATAGCGACCCCCAATAGAGGGGAAAGGAAAAACCACCACCATGGTGCGCATGCGGAACTGCTTGCGCTGCTGGAACTACTCGATGAGCTGGAAGACGAAGCGCCGCCGGCGTTCATGAAGGTATCTGAGCCGCGCTGCTTTAGGAGTTCGACGTCGCGGCGCAATGGATCCACCCATTCACGGCAATGTTTGCAGCGTACGGCTTCTGCCTTAATTTCTTCGGCACACAAAGGGCATAGGATAGAACTCATGATCTATCTGTGAAGCATGCCCCACATGCGGCTAGGTGTGAAGATCAGGCCAAAGCCCGCCAGAATAAGCAGCCATCCGGGAATCAGGAGCCACCAATTGATCCCATCAAATAAAGGTTCGGGGGAAGCGGGGCCAACTTTGGCCGCCTGCAAATTGGCGAGTAGTGCGTGATAATCCACGCGGCAAATGATACCCATTATCGGAATTGCCGTCAAGACAATTCCGTGTAATCGGAGGCGCTTTGCCTTCCAATTACATTGTGAAGTAGGGAGTAGTTTGTTGGGTTAGGTTCGCTGGACCGTATGCCTTAATCTGACTCTTTCGTTGTTTCCGGCTCTGGATCGAAGAACTCGTTGCACGGGTTACAGAAGAATTCGCCCGGCGGTGGACCGTTTGGGATTACCCTCCACTTCGTGGTTGCACCGGTCATTCTGCAGGATCGCCCGACAATTCCCACCCCAATCATTGCTGTGTCTTCCGACCCACAGCGAGCGCATGCCGGGAGAACAGTATTCTCGATTTTGAGTATGTTCTTCTTAATCCCCGGATAGTCGTTTTCTAAGCGGTCTAGTCCTTCATCGTTCATCTTCAGCATGGTTTGAATCCTCCCGGTGAACGGGCTTTTTGTTCAACAACCGACGAACAGCATCGGTCACCAACTACCAACCTTAGACGCAAGGCCTGCCATTTGAGGTCATAGAACTTCACAAAGGCGCCACGCACGACCCGAAGTACCCGCTGCTATGATTGCATTTTTACTCCAGCAACATCTTGACCTGCCCCTTCTGCTCCCCCGCCACTAAGGTTTTGGCTGAAAACTCTTCGGCAATCGCTCTATTGGACTCATTCCCTATTTCACCTGGGCACGCCTTGGTTGTTCCGCGACGGCACCTTTCATGCTTCTTCGATCTTTCCGGAAAAGAGCAGTCGGATCTATGGAGTCTCGTCGCCGAAGTCCGCTCTCACCTGCAGAAGCAACACCAGCCGGATGGATTCAACATCGGACTCAATGATGGACCCGCTGCCGGGCAAACAGTCATGCACGCCCACATTCATATCATTCCTCGATACGCGGAAGATGTTGAAGATCCACGCGGTGGCGTCCGTTGGCTTATCCCCGATAAAGCGGACTATTGGAGTGAAGACTAAATGACTTCCCTCGACCAATCTCGACATGCATGGCAGGAAGCATTGCTTGGGATGAAGGTTTCCAAACCCACGTACAAAGTCAGCCTCATCCTGGTGGTTTTAGATGCCATCGATGGCGCTCGTGCAACTGCAGACGCCATCCCGGTCAGGCAATCACTCTCTGAGGCGTTTGACTTGCTGCTCAGTCGGCATCACGCCTTAGATGGACCTGGCCGCTGGCGACTACCTGGACAGTACTTGGCCGTGAGGTCTGGCTCCCAGCCGGACCAGCTCTGGCAACGGGTTGACGATCGACTTGAGGTAGAGCCCGCCTTCCAAGAGGTTCTTGCCGATCCGCAAGCTAGGACATGGCTGCGTGGCGAAATACTCAAGTGGCTGAAGAATAGAGTTGATGAGCCTTCAAAATCCCTAGCCTTGTTGATGGAACGCGATCTGGGGGAAAACGAACGGCAGTTTGAGGTCGATCGACTGGAAGATATTTGGGGTTGGTGGCGCGCGCAAGAAACCGCAATCACAGCGCAGCAACTTCAACAAAATTTCCCGCTGCTTCCCTATGCAGAATTAATTTCCGCCGCCCACACTCTGGAACAAATGGGCCTCATCGTGGCCGACGCAAATCTTGTTTGGAAGCACGAGATTGGCAGCCTAACCACTGGCTTGGCTTTGACGCAGCAACTTGTGCAAGGCGACACCAGCATGAAGCTCCTCGACACAACAGCGAAGCGTCGCCAAGGTCAGCAGGCTTGGAGAAACCGCGTGCTTGCGAACTTCGGGGGCGTGTGCGCTGTATGCCCGATTGGTGTTCCTCAGATTCTCGAAGGCGCACACCTGCTTCCGGTCAAAGACTTCCAGGAACGCGGACTTGCCTTGGACAACGGACTATGCCTTTGCCGCAATCATCACCGGGCTATGGATGAAAGCATGCTCGCAATTGATGGCCGCAACATTCTTCACCATTTCACCAAAGAAACCGGCCACGGCCTAGCGCAGTCCCTTCGTTCCAAAGCCGTCATCCCTCAAATGGGACTTGCTGCCGACGCCTTGGCATATCGACTTGAGCAATTTGCAGGCCACTATTCCAGCCCGAAGGAGCGGTGAAGTGAATAGTCGTTAATCTTGGGTTTGCTAGTTGCACGGCAATTAGAGTGGGCCAGCAAAGCCGCACAGCTCGCAGTACCTCAATTGGCCCGCCCCGATGAAGGTGCGCGACTTTCTAAAGATGTTCCAATGCGAGCGACGCGGATCGCGAAACGTTGAGCGCATCAATCACCGACTCAAGAAGAAGGGTATCGTGACTGAACCCGGCTTCGATCACACGCACATCGACGCTGAGATTGAGTTTAAGCTCGCCCCCGTGGTCCTTGATTCAAATGATGCCGGCCCTGACGCCCCTGCCACGCATGACCTCGCCGACCCAAGCATCCGTGTGGGGCAACTCGAGGCGGCTAACCGTCCGCCAACCGTAGTTGGACCCGATGAGACCATCCCAGCGGTTCTCACCGTGATGGTGGAGAATGGTTTTTCCCGTCTCCCCATCATGCAGACCGAGCGAAAGGTTCTGGGAGTTGTCACACTGGAGTCCATTGCCTCGAAAGCCGTCTTCGGGTCCGGCTGCTCGGTTGCGCGTGAATGCGCTGGCATAGGCGTAGAAGTTGACCATCAAGACGTCCTGCTCCAGGCCGTCCCGACCATTCTGGAAAATGGATACGTATTGGTCAGGGGCGCAAAGGAGATTATCACTGGCCTCGTAACTGCTTCCGATCTTGCTTGGGAGTTTGGCTGCTTGGCCGAGCCGTTCCTCCTCATCGGCGAAATCGAATCCCAGATCCGAAACCTGATCAGTAGGAGATTCACCCTAGAGGAACTGAGGGCAGCCAAAGCTCCGGGGGACGAGGAAAGGATCATACAAACGCCGCATGGCCTGACCTTTGGGGAGTATGTCAGGCTCCTCGAGAGTCCCGCCTCCTGGTGCAAGCTCGAGTCCGGAATCGACCGCGGCTACTTCATTGCCAGCCTGAAAGAGGCAAACCGAGTCAGGAATGAGGTCATGCACTTCGATCCAGACGGCATCTCGAAACAGGACCTTGTTCGACTCCGCAGTTTCGCAAGTTTCTTCAGGCAGATGGTCGCCGACAAACTGCTCTGAGATGCAAGGCCCATCGGCCACATCCTCGTCACCTAACCAATTTTCCTTTCACGTCAAATTGATTGGCCTGTCCAGGATGGTCACGGAACATGTTGGTTTCCTATTGTTAATGCAATGTAGGCAAGCAACGGCCTAATCAATATACCGCAGGTCAATAACCATCTGCTAGCATCTAGATTGGCTTTGTGATGAGCCCCAAGGTGCTGTCTCCCCTAACACACTCCATCATGCCCATTACCGTCGTTCCTGCTGCCCCCGCCAACCTAACTGCTGGCGAGAAACGAATTCTAAGCTCGGTCCGAGATCTCTATGGGAATCAATCAACCGAGGCCTTTCTCTATGTACAGCCTCGTCTAAGGAATCAGGAGCCGGACTTCCTTATCTTGGACCCCGACCGGGGCGCGTGTGTGTTGGAGGTCAAGGATTGGGGACGGTCAACGATTCGCAGCATCAATCGAACTCGCGTACAACTGAACAACGATTCCACGACTGAGAATCCGGCCTTTCAAACCGTCCGATACCACAAGTTATTGGAGGGCCTCTTCGAATCCGAGCCTGCCTTATATGATCACCAGGGCGAGTCGTCGATTCGAGTCCACTCGCGTCTCCTCTTCTCTAGACTTCGCGCTGATCAAGCCGCGGACCTCCAGGAGGTCCTTGACTTCCACCCGACCAAGGTGTTGTTCCTCGAGTCCCTGGGGGATCTCTCCCTCGAAGACTTCTTCGGCCAGGACCTTACCCCTATTACCCAAAATCAGCTACGGGCGGCCAGATCCACCCTATTCCCTGAGATCCTAATTCGCCATCAGGCGAAGACGCAAGAGACCCATAGCCTCCAGGAGGAATCCGAATCAGAACAAATCATCAAGGCACTGGATGCGGAGCAGGAGACCTTTGCAAAGGCATTACCTGAGGGTCACTACATGGTGAGCGGAGTTCCTGGCAGCGGAAAAACCGTGATATTAATTTCCAGAGCCCTGTTTTTCGCGAAGAAGAATCCTCATTGGAAGATCCTTGTCGTCACCTACAACAAGTCCCTCAAATCGAAATTGGAGGAATCCATCGCCGCGAAGGAACAGGAGCTGTCCTTCATGGGGATCTCCACCTCAAACATTGAAATCAGGACCTTTCACAGTCTTGCTCTTACGCTTTCCAATCTGCGCGTCCCCCAAAACCCAAGTGACGAGTTTTGGACGGACGTATTGCCGGAAGCAGCCCTGGAAAGGGCAACGCCTCAATACGACGCTGTCCTCATCGACGAATATCAAGACTTCCGAGAATCTTGGATTCAAGTCTGTCAGAAGGTCGCGAAAACCCACACTTCCGGAGAGGATGGTCGCCAATGCATTTTCCTAGCCGGCGATCGCCTCCAAAGCATCTACAATCCCAAAGAACTGGTCTGGAAGGACCTCAATATCCAGATCCAGGGAGGCAACCGCTCAAAACTCTTGAAGCATTCGTACCGGTCCGGGAAGGCACACATTACGATCGCACTCGACTACCTGACCATGTTCCCCAATCTTGCGAGTGAGGTTGATAAGTTCTACGAAGGCCGACAGGGAATTGACAATGTCTCTGGAATCCACGATCGGATTGGCCTCTTGACGGGAGATGCGAAGAGCATCGCGAAGCATATTGATGAACTTGTCCTGAAAGGTGGCGTACAAGCGAAGGATATTCTCGTGTTGGTTCCGAAATGGAAAGTCGGACACGCCATTTGCCATCGGCTGAGCCCGGAAGTGAAATCCAAGGCGCAAGTCCAGAAGCAAGTGGATGAGACTCGACTTTGCATCACCACCTATCATTCAGCAAAAGGGCTTGAGCGACCCACCTGCATCCTGGCGTATATCGACTCCGTCGAGGACCCCAAACTCCTGTATGTGGGAATGACCCGCGCCTCAGAAAGCCTCTACCTCCATTCCAGCAATGATTTCCTGGGAGGCACATCGGCTCAGATCAAGACTCTCCTGAACACCTATGCAGATGCCTAGTTCTCGATCCTCTTGGCCTCTCGTGCCAATCCCGGCTCAAACTGTTCGAGCCCAGTGAAACGATGGCGGCGGGCCTCCAGCATCGTTGACCGGACGACTTCCAAGTCCCATTTATCAATCCAATCCAAGTGATGGCGATAGGTTTGGGTTTGATTGTCAGTCAACCGCTGATATGCCTTCCAGGGACCAGGGGCCGAATCACGGTATGAAGCCAAAGCAAGGTGGGTGTAATACTGGGCAAGTGCCTCCGCCAAGTCTGAACCCACCTGGCTGAACCTGGACCACTGGTGGCCGTCGGCATCGATACCGAGGTGGGTGTAGGCATGAGCCAACTCATGAGCCAGGATCACAACCGCAAGATCTTCGGCGTTCAAGCCAAAGCTTTTCGCTATGAAGCCAATTACCGCCCAATAAAGGGCGATCTCGCCTTTCATCCCTTGGCAGCGGTACACACCAAGAATATCGGCGTCTACGGCCAACATTTTCAGAGCCACGGCATTCATGACCACATGGCGCAGGGCATCCTCCAGGTAGTCATGCACCGTCGCCATTCCCTGGAGGACCGCGGATCGATGCCCAGGGGAATCGAAGGAGGGTGAAGAAAGCGACGCCAGTTTAGGCGAGAGGATTGACAGGTCTTCCCTGCAGCATTCAATCTGCTGTCGAACGGAAGCCAACACCTCTGCCTTCTCATCGATCTCGAGTTGAATCAGCTTGCCGAGGGAAACGGGGTAGCCAGGCCGAACTGCAATCGGGATTTGACTCCGCATATCGCCGCGCTGGAGCTTCAGGCGCGATCGGCTAGAGAGAAAATCATGGAACCGTTTTCACCAAGTGGAGACCACGTGCTTGACACGACTCTCCACAGCCGGGTCCACCATCTTCAGTAATTCATCAAGTCGAACCGTCCTAGCCATGAGTTTGCGCCGCTAAAAGCCTAAGGGTTTGCATCTCTGGCCATGGAATTGTCCTAGACCGCCAGTTGAAGGTGACACGATACCACATGAATCAATTTCGACATCAATGCCCAAACGAAGAGATGTCTGAATCCCTCCCTTGCGGCACTCTTGGCTATTCGAATTCGGTCCTCCTCAGGTGTTCTCGTACGGTGCGAGAGAATCACTAGTCCTCGCCTCAGCAATCGCGCGCATCGCATGAATCCCATTAGCCAACAAAAATGGTGAGTTGGGCCAGGCGGGATGCCAATAGTCGTACCAGAAAATGCCGTTGTGCTGCCCCACTCCCCACCCTCCTCGAGTTGACGGTGTATTGAGCCCTAGCTGTTCGCCAACTGCTTCCCTGAGGAGATCGAAGGTGCCACAACACACAACCCAATCCGGCTTCAAGAGCTGGATCTGGCGCACCAAGAGCTCCCCATTCGACCTCTTGCCTCCATCGGATCGAAGGTGCTCTGCCAGGTCAGAAGCGCTTGATTTCGGCTTCCCATCGTATTTCTTCAAGTTAATGACTGCACTGTTCCGCAGGGACTGGAGAACCTCGGCGTCGATGGCAGGAATCTCGTGGACTGGGATTCTCCCTGGCTCATAGCGGTGCATCGCATCTGCCCAAAGAGCCAGGTTTTGCCACGTCCTGGGCTTCCAATCTCCATCGAGGAAAAGTTGGCGCACAAGGGAAGGAAGGGTCCATCGGGAGCCAAGGCAGGTCTTCTCATAATCCTGATCCTCCCAAGTAATCTTCAAATCTGTGTCATAGGCCTCCTTGAGGATGAAGATGAGTCGATGGTCGGCACCTAGCCAGTGGTCCCAAGAAAGGGGACCATCCGCGATGAATCGGTCATGCCCTTCAAGGCGGCTCCCTGCCCATTCCACCATGAGTCGTTGATAGTCAGTCGGGATACTCATGCTAATCGGTGGTTTCAGAATTCAGGTTGGAGTCTTGGTTCATAAAGAGGCTCCCCTACCCAATCCGCTCGAACGCCTCCTGGATTAGCCCAGCCATAAGATCTCGGCGTTGGCGGAGGAAGTCTTCGTAGTCCAGCTCCCACCATTCTTCGGGAAGGGCGTGGAGGCGGTTGGCCTCGGTGAAATCTTCCTCTTTCCAGCCGCATTTCTCCCTCAATCTCTCCTCCAGTCGAGCCACATAGGTTTTGGGCTCCTCGTCGCCAACTGCGATGTTGGCGTGCCATTCGAGCAAGCCCATGTTGGCAATCTGGTTGTACTCCTTGGGCGAGGTAATGCCGTTCCGCAGCAACCAGGCCTTGGGGAACAAGTGGTGGATTTCCAGGTCACTCTTGGTCGAAGCCACGGTTGGGTCGAACAACTCCGGAATCGTCAAGTTGCTGAACAGGGCCTTAGCGCTCAATACTCCCTGCGCCGCGAAGAACGGCGATAGAGACCGCGTGCTCGAGGACTCCAGGCGACTCGGCAGAGTTACTTCCCAGAAGTCTTTGGTCAGCTCAGACTTCATGACGGTCTCAAACACCGCCACAAACCCCTCAGCGCCTTCCACCCCCCGCAAACGCGCCAGATCTTCCTCCATCGCGGATTCCGAGGACCCCCCCACATAGCGGCTGGTCACGATTGACATCAGGTACCACCGGCCAATGGTCCGGCGCAGATCGCCCAGCGGAACGTCGAACTGGGTGCGCCCGATCAGGAACAGGGAATAGGCGAATAAGGCCGACAGTTCCGACCAGATCAGCTTCTTGTGCTTGAAGCCCGCTGCCGACAACACCTTCAGGAATTCATGCCAGTGGGCCGGCGACAGCACCTGCTCCTGCGCCTCGGCCAGCGCCTTCAGGTTCCGATCGCGGATGGCCGCGGAGATCTCGCCACTTTGGGCATCTTTGCCGCGCAGCACTTGATAGGCCGCCGAAAGACGCGCACGACGGTGCCCCACGGCCACTACTACTCTCACCATGGCGTCTGGACCGGGCTGCAACTTGTAGTTGAAGGGCGAGGCTTCGCCAAGCGCGGAAGGAAGCCGGCATTGCTTGGCGAACTCCTCCAAAGCCTGCCGCCCCTCCTCCCAAAACACCGCAAGCAGAGTCAGGATGAAGTCGGCCTGGTTCAGGCGCTGGCCCTGGCTATTGATACGCACGAAGATTTCCGCGACCTGTTCTTCGTTCGCTTGCGCCCCGATCTGCAGCACCGTCACCGGGAGATTCCGGAGGTTGACCAGGCGATTGACATTGGACTCGACCGCTTGGCGGTGCTCCGGCTCGATCTCACGCACCTCCTCCAGCCGCTTCAAGTACTCCTGCACGACCGCCAAAGCTCCCATCTCATTGGTAAAGACGGCGCTGATGTCCGGGATCCACTCACGGTTCCGCCGAATCGCGGCATCGCTGACCTCGAAACGCGCGGAAATCGGGTGGAAGGCAATCTTAATATGCCGCTGACGAAACTCCTTATCCATCACCGGCTGGCCTGTCATGACCGCATACAGGGAGGTCAAACGCTGCTGGCCGTCGATGACCAGGGCATCCGGTAGGGTGGCACGCGCGGTGTGGCCGCCAAGGGTGGCGTGCGCCACACCCTCTGGGCTCTTCCAAGTCAGCAGGTAGCCAAAAGGAAAGCCGCGGAACAGGGAATCCAGCAGATCCCGGACCTTGGTGTTCTTCCACACGAAGGGCCGCTGAATATCCGGAAGCGCCAAAGTGCCCTGGCGAATGCCACCCATCATGTGTCCGATGGCATCGGAATGGACGTGATAAAGAGCCTGCGGCGTATTGCCGGAATTGGTGATCTTGCCGAGGTATGGAATCCGTTCCGCTCCAGCCTCGGGATCCTTGCCCGCGGATTGTCGAGCGGCCTCCCATAGATCCTGCGGCTCGGACCACTCGGCCAGCGCGGCAATACCAGCTTCGGTTAGGGTGAGGCGGCCATTGTCGCGGACCAGGAAACCGGCTCGGGATGCCACCGCGAAGGTCCGATAGGCATAGGACCCCTGCCAGTCGGCGTCCCTACTGGATAATTCCTCCAGCGTGTCCTCCGGAAGCAGCGGCGCAATACGTTGCGCGACCTCGTTCCAAACCAGAGTGCGGCCTGCAATGCGCTCCAGCAGTTGCAAGCTTGCCCGGAGCACCTGGCCGCGGGTCACGCTGATTGCTTTGGTAGTACCCGAAGTCGACTTCTTGCTTCCATGCCATTTTCGGTAGCCTTCTCTAGATGCAGCAAGCAATCCCTCCGGTCCAAGTTTCAGCGCTTCCCGACCCTCTGCGGTAATGCGCCATAAGCCGCTTCCGCTTTTTTCCATAAACCCTGCCCGCGCAGCATCTGTGGTGTACCAAAGGGCAGTCTGCCAACGGACAACCTTCTTTGTTCCGGCCAACTCCGTTTCCCACTCGGTGAAGGAAAGATCCTGGCGAAGTCGCCGATGGACTTCCTGCTTCGCGACCATCCCGTCCGACTCACCGAGGACGGTCAAGGCATGATGGAGGACCTTACTGATTAAGGCCTGGGAGCGGCTTTGAGTGGGGGGAGTGGGCATTTGGTGTCAATTATTCAACTCGAAATCCAAAGTCATCAAACTTCAACGCCTTGGAGTTCTCCAACACAGTTCGTTGCATGGCTTCGTCAAGTCCGTTGGGCAACTCAATCTCCACTCTTACGGAAATCTTCGCCTTGGCACCAGTCTGAGTAGACATGTGCTGTGTAATTTCTTGGACGATGTCGCTCATGTGCTTATTGGGTCGCGCAGGGTTCAGGTCAACGGATCCGTAATAGCCCGTGAGCTTCTTTTCGATTGGTACCAGTGGATCAACTGGACCTGGTCCAGGATTAGGATTTGGCTCAACCAATGGGTCGGCAACGGCTGCGCTTGCCACAGCGTATTGAACCAACACACTCCTACCATCCAGTGCTGGCGCCGAACCGGCATTAGTTCGGAGCCCAACGTATTCCTCGCCAGACATTGCATCTGCCACACCGAAATCCTCATTGATGAGCTCATTGAGTTTGGTTTGCACGCAAGTCGTCAAGACTTTTGGCGAAGCCAACCTTGGCAAATATAAGTACGACGCGAAGTCATCGCGAATCTTATTCAGACTGAGATAGTCCTTATCTTTCCACAGCCACTTATCAAGGTGGTGCTTCAGAACTGCTCCACCCAAAACGGTGAATAGAGAACCGCTCTCGACCAACTTGTTGCTTGCTCGCGCAGCCAAACTGCCATCGCCAGCAACTCGAACCTCATCCCAAGAAACCTCTCCGCTACCAGCTTCTTGAACTGGAGCGAGACACCAGCACCATGCCTCCCGAATGCGGAGGGACAGCGTGTTGGCCGATTCTTCCCGTTTGGACTTGGATTGCTTTACGGCGAAAGCACTCAGATTGAGCGAATCAATATCACGAACAACCGATTCCCAAGCCAAAAAGCTCCTGGCTGCTGATCGAACATCGTTTAACTTCTTCGTGTCGGGCACCAGGAAAACTACAGCATTCCGATAAATCCGAGGAGCGTTGCCCCGCTGCTCAAGGAACATTTGTGCGGCTTTAATCCCTGCACTCTCCATCTCTCCTTTCTTATGCGCGCGATCAGCGCCGAATAGCACCAGCCGAGTTTCGGTGTCGTCTGGCACATCTGCACTATCC